>Ga0208457_1000004_pt1 | contig 585358 bp, 553 predicted proteins | sample June2015DPH_10_1_FD_185513 | JGI IMG/M metagenome (GOLD analysis project Ga0208457, IMG submission 185513) | Peatland microbial communities from SPRUCE experiment site at the Marcell Experimental Forest, Minnesota, USA - June2015DPH_10_150... | ecosystem: Environmental > Terrestrial > Soil >... | reverse complement strand
AGTGGGGGGAACATGGTCTTCCCATTTATTACAGGGAAGGCTCCTGAAGCCCAAGATAATTCAGGCATTGGCGCAACGGCCGCAGGCGCGACAACGACATTGCTTTTGCCCGGAGGTATTGGCGGGCTGGCCCCGGGTTCAGCTCGTGCAATGGGAGCGTAGCCGGGATAGCGATTCGACAATGCGACAATGGTCCCTATGAGCAGACAGAACAAGAGAAAACGCAAGACTCTAGCGTTCACAACGCATCGTCCGTAGGTCACAATTCTAACGTTGAATAGTTAACTGTTCGGTTGATTCATTCGATGATGCCAGGTCTACGCAGTTTCCGACCTAAGCAGGCACACAACCTAACCACTTACTATATCTGGAGTAACGGAGCCCCGAAGGGTTCTTCCAATCACTCAAGGAAGAAAACTTAACGCCGATTTCATGGAGTATCCTAGGTTGCATGCAGAAAAAAAGGGAGGGTGAGGGAGTGTTATGTGATGATGACTGTGGTTGTGGCGGAGCTGATCCAGCCCTGTGTTCCGGTTGAGGCGACGAGCCTGTAGCTGTAAGGTCCCGCGGGTAGGCTTGACGGAATCGTGACGGTCATTGTGACGGTTAAGGTGGCGCCGACGCCTATGCTCACTTGCCGACTTGCAACAACGACTGGCATCGCAAGCACGGCGCCCGAGGGATCTGTGAGCATTAGGGTTATCGTGCCCGTGTAGGCTTGTGATCCAACATTCGTTACAATGACTTTGACTGTTGCTGGTTGGCCCCGGAGGTAGTTGAGTTGAGTAGTTGAGACTGATGCGACGTTCGCAGCCATCGCCGGGGTCAAAGAAACCTGCGGGCCAAACGCGTAAGTTCCGCCGAGGAAGACGTAGGACGTGAACTGTGCACCGTTGGTCGGATACAAAGTGAAAGCATCCTCCTCAACATAGTAGGTTCCGGTTGGGAGGTTGTAAGGTGCTAGCGAAATGGAGATTGTCGGCGTCAATGTTTGGCCTGGATTCAGGTCGTACGTGTTCCAGCCGAGGTAGGCGTAGTCTGTCGCTGATGACCAGAGCCAATGGTCAACCTCAATTCGTCGCGGCCCGCCGCCCGTTGCCACAGAATCCGCCCTATAGTTGGTCAGAGTATCTTTGAGTACAAGCTTTCCCGTTGGTCTAAGGAACAAGCCTCCCGTTACAGTTGAGGCGGTGATCGCGGCCACGGAGGCGCCGTAGTCGTAGTTGCCTCCTCTCAGGACAACAGCGTAGTGCTGTGTTGGGTCGCTGCCGAGTCGGTTTGAGTAGTAGTGGACTCGAATCTTCCAGACGCCGACGGCATAGGGCGCATTAGCCATGTCCGCTGAGGGTAGATAGTCTACGATCTCCACATTGTTGCTACAAGACGTACTGCTTGCCACCGTTGTTCCTTTCGGATTGATTAGGTAAAGGTCGAGGTCGTGCAGGGTTACTCCCTCGCAGTTTAGGGAGAGAGCGTTGGTGCTCGGATCTAACCAAGTCAGTACAGCGCGTATCGGAAAGTATGGAGATGAGAGGTAGAATGAGTAGTCATTGTTCTGTCCGGGACCCACTGATGTGTATCCAGGCGTTGTGAATTTGTCGGTGAATTGGGGTGTTGTTACTGTTCCCATGAAGAACTCGTTGTGGAAGATGTCGTCGGCTTGGAGGAATCCGTTCCCAGCAACATTCGCAGAGGGATTCGGGTTGCCGTTGTAGTCCTGCATGCACGTCGATCCGCCGAAGCATCCGTCCTCCGTTGTCCATGTTCCCAGCAATAGCCCCTTGAGGGCATCTGTTTGGGCGTTCGGGCGACCAGACGCTAGGTCTGCCACCGCTCCGCTGACCTGTGGCGCTGCCATACTCGTTCCTGAAGCCGTCCCGTAGTAGGATCCCCATGCCGCCCCGAACAAGGTTGATGTCGGGGGAATCGTTGACCTGACCTGATCACCAATCGCCGTTATGTCGGGCTTGGTTCGTCCGTCCGCGGTTGGGCCTCTACTGCTGTAGCTCGTAACCATCCATGGGTAAGGTGGATTGCTGGTGTCTGCGTAAAGTGCGCCCACAGCCACGGAATTCTTCGCTGCACCTGGTGAGCACATAGTGTATGCGCTTGGGCCACTGTTGCCGGCGGATGCCACGGGCAATGTTCCCTGTCGTGCCACTTCATCGACCACTTGATCTATAATGTTGGTTCCATAGTCAGATCCGCAGGATCCACCGAAGCTCATGTTAACGACGTTGGCTTTCAAACCGGTAGGTAGGCCCGTGGATGGGTCAATTCCAGATGCCCAGACGAGCCCGTTCACAATTGCCGCGGTTGGGCAGCTGCCAGAGTCATCACATACTTTTCCAACCATCAGCTTAGCCTGTGGAGCCATGCCGGTCTGCGACGAGTCTACGATCCCTTGACCGACCGCTATGCCTTCAACGTGGGTGCCATGGCCGTAGAAGTCATGCGCATCACCAAAATATACGAAGTCCCGTATGGAGAAGAATGGGTTGAAGCTCGCAAGATTGGTGAGGTCTGGGTGGGGGGAACATCCGTTTGGTGGACAGATTCCTGTCGTGTATGATGCCCAGTTGTCCCATCCCGAGTCGAGAACGGCAACTATGCTTCCCTGTCCTTGCGAATGAGACGCCCAAGCTATCTGCGCTTGTTGATATTGAGTGCTATAGTAGTTAGTTACCTGATAGGTTATGGAGCCATCGTAAACGCGCACTACTTGAGAGTTGCCGATTATTGCGTTAGCCTGGCTTCCAGTTGCGTTTACCTCAATTGCGAGAACTTGAGGAACATAGCCCACAACCGCCGCAGCCGAACCTCCATTCACAGCCAAAGTGCGAGTAGCAAACCCTTGAACAAAGCCAGATCCCTTCCTAATATCGCTGCTCTTGGCAACAGCCGAACTGAATTGCACAATCAACGGAATCGTCTGTTTCTGATCAAGACTTGCCAATTTGGATAGGAGGTTTGAGTCAACTTTCACGTTCTGCACAGCATGCGTGACGCTAAGATCCTTGGCTGTGACAGGTGAGTTCTGGAATTGGAGTGAACCGGATTTCTCTTTGATTAATGCTGAAAGAGGCTTCTGGTTCGGCAACGGCTCCGTTCCGTTCGTTGCAGAAATCGCTATTGGGTACATTGCGAGAATGATGAGGATTATTAAGGTTCCTTGGACTGATTTCTTGCCGAAGTTTGGTAAGTTTAGATTATCCAAAGAATTTCCCTGAAACTTCTAATACCCGAGATTCAATATTTATCGTTTTAAGTCCGTACGGAATGTTAGCGCAAACACTGAGCCTAATGTGAGCCGACACCTTTGGAGGCTGGCTGTATCGCTGCCGTAGTACTAGTGCGAACCAACCGCATGATTATTAGCCGACTGAAGGTTCTCTTGCTTTGATGCGTCTGGTTCTTGTCTCGGAGAGCTCTGATGCCAGGGCTGCTGCTCTTGCAATTACTACTGGCTGCCATCCCTGCCGCTACTGGTGGCGCAATTTGGCAAGTCTTTCCTAGCCCAACCGCGGACGCCCTCTCATCGCTCTCCCTGCTAGGTCCGGACAATGGGTGGGCGGTCGGGTTCTCCGGAACCGTCATGCACTGGGATGGAACAGGTTGGTTCGTGGTTCCGAGCCCATCCGGGCTCACGCTTACCTGCATCTACATGGTCAATCCTTTAGAGGGTTGGGCTGTGGGCGACGGCGGAGCCATAATTCGATGGGACGGGACAACTTGGAGTGCGGCGGTCAGCCCGACCACGAAGGGGTTGAACTCGGTCTTTCTAACAGACACAAGCCATGGTTGGGCGGTTGGTTTCACTGGAACAATAATCCGCTGGGATGGAACCGCCTGGGGGCTGCAGCCAAGTCCAACCTTGAACGACCTCTTCTCAGTGCACATGCTTGGTGCGACGGACGGCTGGGCCGTCGGCGACGGTGGAGTGATCCTTCACTGGGACGGCGGTTCGTGGAGTCTATCACCCTCTCCTATGGTCAGCCCGCTGTACTCGGTTTTCATGCTCACCCCCACCGACGGGTGGGCGGTAGGGTTCGCGGGATCAATCGTTCACTGGGACGGACGCAGGTGGAGTGTTCAGCCGACCCCGACAGGAAAAGCCCTAACCTCGGTGTTCATGGTTGACTCGGCCGACGGGTGGGCTGTAGGTGATTCTGGAACAATGCTCCACTGGGACGGCGGTTCTTGGGCCGCAATCCCAGCCCCGACCCTCAACGTTCTCTTTTCCGTTCAACTGTTGAATTCCCAGAACGGGTGGGCTGTCGGCGCGGCCGGAACGATCCTCCGCTACTCGCCAGCGCTTGGCCATCCGTCACCCCCGCGCGAGCACATCGAACATGAAGCTCCCAGAGCTCTGCATGACTGTAACGGCAGCTGCTAGACAACAACTAGGTTAAGTTTCCTTACCAGATCCGCGTGCGAGCGCTTCCCGCCGCCTCTTTGCAACCAGAAAAATCAGCCCCACCATCACCCCCGCGAGCACAGCTTCAGGCGGCAGCGGAATCTCGCGGCCACCGCTCTCCGAGGTAGATGCGGCATTAGAGGAGGACATGCTCGTAGCCTTGGTGACTTCGCTTCCCGTTCCCTCCGAACTTGTGGTGACAAACTCGCTGGTAACTGTGGAGGTTTGAACACTGAGGTATGTGATCTCTACGACGCGAAAGGCCGTGCCCTGCATGCATGTGGTCGCCACGTCCGTTACCACGAACCCCTTCACCAGAACCCTAGAACCGAACCGCGCATTCTCCGAGGCAAGGTTCAACAGGGTATACATATGCCCATCATCAGCCCGCAAGACAACACAACCCGCCTCCACGCCACGATCCAGAACACCCGTCAACTCACTCAGGGTTTGCTGGCGAGGTAAGTACGCGGTGACTGCGAAAACAAGCGGCGTGGTCAGAAGGTTCAGAGCAACAAACGCCAACACGACCAGGTGATACTTACCCAAAGCTTCCCCCACAGGTTATACCTGTAACGAACATTATAGTTCGATGGATTGGAACACCAAATCAGCTGGAGCGTACGACTGCGACCTCTAGCTCAGCTCAGAATGTAAGCTGCAGATACCCCTGGCTATGAGCACGTCATTACGGTACTCTCACTTAGGTTTGGCCTATTAGCGTTTTTGAATGACACCAAGGTTGCTTGGGGTATGACAAACTCAACTGACCGGTACATCTCGAGAATCTCTGCCCTTCAGAGATGCCCCCCAGTACTTGAGCAGGAACATGTAGGATCTCACGCCATTGTTTATAGGAACGAGTCAGTAAGGCATGCGCGACCAAAAATGTCAGTGCTACGATTAGTTTCGCGGGCGTGGTACTACTTCCGTTTAGGATACTCGACCTACCTCACGTTCATACTCGGTTACCTATCCACGTTGGTTACCGTTTACTATCTGGCCGTCAAGAACATACCCCAACTGCTAGACATTTTTCCGAAGTTTCTGCCGTTCGCTTTTCTCGCAACAGTCATAGGCGCCCCCCTCTCGGTGGCCATCGGGTGGGTGCATTTGAAGCGGAGCGCACTCTTTACCAGCGAAGCCGACATCGCTGTGGAGGCCAACCCATACATATACAAACTCCCCGAATCCGGTATTGCGAGAGATGTTCAAACACCTTCAGAGCTGCTCCGGCTGCGTCTCCTCAAGAAATTAGCTGAAGTGAATGGTCTACTCAGTGATGCCGAAAAAGCGGAAATCGGAGCAGTGGAACAGAAATATCAAACGCTTTTGGAAGGAAAATATGTCGGCGTTCCCAGACGTCACTGAATCCGTCAGGACCGTTAAAGTTGGCACATCTTGCGACGGCAATAGGAGGTCCCCTCTCGGTCGCCATCGGTTGGGCGCATCTGAAAAGAGGCATGCTCTTCACGAGTGAACAAGACATCGCGTACGAAGCGAGTCCATACGTGTACAAACTTCCAACAGCCGGAATTGCGAGAGACGTACAGACACCTTCAGAACTACTTCGCCTGCGGCTTATGAAAAAACTGGCGGAAGCAAACGGCTTGTTGGATGAAGCTGAGAAGGCGGAAATAGACGCACTAGAAAGGCAATACGAAACCCTTCTAAAAGGAGGATACGTGGGGACTCTAAGAAGGGGCATACGGGGACTCTAGGAGAGCAGCGCGCACACTATAGGAAGAATCATTTTCGGCACCCTGCCCGAAATTTCCAGCAAGTATCATTTATCGCGACTTCCAGATGCAGCTGCCGACTTGTAAGCGTGAACCATTCCGGCAATGCCATCATTGAGAGACGCCGGCGAGAAATCAAACTCATTCCTAATTCGGCTAATTGAGATCCTCGGATACGCTATTCTTTCAGCCTCCTCTGATACCTCCAGAGCGCAACCTGTGATGCTCTGAATCGACTGCAAGAGTTCTCGGTTGGTTGTGTTAACACCACTGGCAATGTTATATGAGCGGTGCCGGCCTCGTATCGCAATCTCCCGCACTAGCTTGACAACATCTTCAATGCTAACATAGTCTTTCTCGGAATCCAAGGAAACAGAAAGCATGACTTTCTTCTTCTCGACTGCGTCTCGGATGACGGAAAAGATGAACATGGGATTCGTGAAATCAACGCCGTACACGTTCGACAACCTAACAACCCGAACATTGGGACGACCACTCGAGAAACATAATGACTCTCCCATGAGCTTTGAAAGATTGTATAGCTCGTCCGAGTCTTGAGGATTGACGATTAACTTCTGATCTTCACCTGTGCTCGGCATGTTGGCGTACACGCGCGTCGAGGATAGGTAAAGCAACGAGTCAAAACGCGCCTTCTCAAGAACCTCGGAGAGGTAGCATACATGTGCTCGCACTGTATCGTGAGTCCTTTGCCTGAAATCGGCGGTCAAACCGACGCAGTAGAAGACATGCCCAAGTTCCCGCCTGAAAATCGTCTGATCTTCTCTTGAGGGAGAGAACACCTCCTCTCCTAGACTTTGAAGATATCGTACTAGGTGAGACCCGATGAATCCGTGGCCCCCAAGGACTGTGAATTTCAATTCTCCCTCAATCTCTCGTTCGTCTTCTTCAATTCTAGGCCGTCAGTCGGATGATGCAGAGTAGGATCCTTGTGTGTAAGTAGCTTCGGGCTTACGCCTCTACAAATTCTGAATTGCCCCGACCCTATCTTCGCAGCGTCCTTGATGGCGAGCATGTTAAACCCGTGAGGAGGCCCCTCCAAGTAGACGCTATCGGGCGGAATTAGCTCGATGGGTCTGCAACGCATGTCAAAGTTGGATTGAAAGTCGCGAATTGCGAACACCTTGTAGCCGAAGGAGAGGAGGTATTGCAGTATCTCTGTGTTCTGCAATCCTCTTGACCAATCCACAAAGTTCCGGTGCACCTCAAAAACAATACTTGGCGCCTGTTCTCTCAAACCAAGCTGGTGACTTGCCCCTTGCAACGCCCTGAGTTCTCCCCCCTCTATGTCTAGCATGATGACGTCTATGTGATCGATTCCCTGTTGTTTCAGATACGAATCAATCGTAATGGTCTCGAATGTCTCTTCTCTCATTCCTTCACTTGGAGATCGGGAGCTAGCATAAGCGTCCTCTCCTGCCAGGGTTAAGTGAGCGTGGTCTTCGTGCCACAATCCCAATTTGAGAACACGCAAATTGCTTAACTCGTTCAGCGCTGCGTTCCGCGCTAGCATTTTCGAGTGCTCCAGGTTAGGCTCGAAAGCATGACAGACACCGCCAAATGGAGCCATTTCCTTTGCAACCGGGACTGCCTGTTCTCCGAAATACGCGCCACCTATTATCACATGTTTTGCGTGGGCCGCAAGAAGCAGCAGCAACTTCGTTGTCTGCGGTTCCCAGACGTGATCAGGAACCTCCGGGATTGACATGATGAAATCACGGGCTATCTTTGAACGATAGTAGAAGTCGAAAGTCAGTCCTGAACTCAATTTCTTCCTGAGGATTCCTACGTCACTGTGAAGCGCATCTAAGACGGGACCTGTGATATCATCCCGTACGCTTCCGTCTCGGTATTGAAGATGACTTTCGACGTCCCGACAGGCAGCAACAAATTCAGCTCGTAGTTTATCATTCTTTCCGATAATTTGCAGCGCTCTGAAAAGCTTCGTTAAATCGGAAGAGGTCATGTGGCTCTGAAGCACTAGACCTAGAAATGAATGAAAGTTTTGTGTTTCAACGGGCCTGGCTTGTCGTCTGGGCTGTATTCTTCGGGTCATGGATCCTGAGCAAGAAGCCCATCGGGTTATGAGTGAAGATGTACTTCTCCCTCGTGCGGTCTATGACAAAAGCATCTTTGTGGCTCTCCATAAACTCCTTGACGGCTCTCAGCGGGCCCGGGAAGGGGGGAAGATCCAGGAATTCCACAATGGTATCCTCTACAACAAAATAGTGGTTTAGAGCAACGTACTTCTCGTATGCTTGCAAAATCGCGAGGGTTGTGTGGTACTTGTGGTCCGAGTCCTCGACAACCATCCCGCGTTTCTCTCTGCGTAATCTCTCAACCTGCTTGATTGTTTCCGGGGCTACCGCATCTCCTACTATCCATTTGACGCGCTTATGCTGCACGTTCTTTGATGCAGTGTCTTTTACATCAATGCTGATGATGTCCGTATCTTTGCCCATGGCATCTAGCAGATGGGCCATCCAGAGCGTGTAGCCGCCCTGCCCTGAGCCAATCTCAATAATGACCTCGGGTTCCGTGTCTTGGATTATGTCGCCTATGACGATCCAATCGAAAGGTGTCTTCAGTACCGTGTGGCCGAGGTATCGTGTAAAGTTTCTCTGCATCGTGAAATGGTAGTTCAGCCACTCTCGTGCCGTCATACTCATTCTGTCCTCAATGTGGGGAAAGATGTCGTACCTATCGAGAACTTTCTTTCTTGTCATGGCCGACAGAGGAGACGTGTTAGTGGGGTTATTATTAGTTGGCATCTTTGTGGAAATTTGTTACACTATTCAAACTTCTCCGCTTGCTCGAAAGTCGGCAAGCTTGAGTCTCTTTCCGACACGATGTACTTGCTTCTCTTGGGCCAATTGATCTTTAGAGTGGTGTCGTTCCAAATGACCCCTCGTTCGTATTGAGGGGCGTAATCATTGTCAACTAAGTAGGACACGGCGCTGTCCTCCAAAGCTAGGAAACCGTGCGCAAATTCCTTCGGCACAAATAAGCTAACCACATCGTCTTCTGACAACCGCTTCGCGTAATAGTGCCCGAAGGTCTTCGAACCACGACGCAGGTCCACTATCACATCGAACACAGAGCCTTTCGCGCAACGGACGAGCTTGGCTTGTGAATAGGGGGGAACTTGATAGTGCAGCCCTCGAATCACATTCCGTTTAGAAACTGAAAGATATTCTTCGACAAAAATTGGCTTGACTCTCTCTGAGTCGAGAACCTGCCGGTTGAAGAGTTTGATGAATGCCCCTCGCTTATCGAGAAATTCCTTCGGTTCGATGAGAAAAGCACCTTGAAGTTTCAGCTCTTCAATTTGCAGCTCGTGCACAATCGTCGTGGCTACCCCAGGAACTTTCGATACCAATCAATCGTTCGCTTCATACCTTCTTCTAAGGTGAAAAGTGGTTTCCAGTCGAGGATTTTCCGTGCTTTCTGGGCACTCAGGTATTGGCTGTGTATCTCGCCAGTGGCTTCATTTCGAATCTCAGGCTCGAGGTCTGAACGCATCAACTTAAGAATCAGGTTGACGATCTCGAGCACGTTCTTTGGCTGTTCGTAAGAAAAATTGAATGCTTCCCCTCGCAGGTTCTGATTTTGAGCGAGGTGTTCAGCCATCTCCAAGTATGCCTCAACTGCGTCTTCGACGTAGAAGTAGTCGCGTACGAATTTCCCATCTGAACGGATGACTGGCGGCTTGTTTCTTACGACTGATCGAATCGTGCCAGGGACCACCCTGTTCCAGTTAAGATCTCCACCGCCGAAGAAGTTCCCGCACCTAGTTGTCACCACAGGCTGGTTGAAAGTCGCCGCGTATGTCCGTGCGAGTAGGTCAGCGGAGGACTTGCTTACGTCGTATGGGTGAGTCGCCTTGAGTGGATGCTCCTCATTGTAAGGAAGGTCCTTGTGTTCACCATATGCCTTGTCTGAGGATGCTTGGACGACTTGCCTTACGGTTGGGCTTCTGCGACATGCTTCGAGCAAGGCCCAAGTTCCGCCGATATTCGTTTCGAAGGTTGAAATCGGGTTTCGGTTGGCGATCGGTACGATCGTCTGAGCAGCGAGATTGAACACCGTCTCAATCTCATATTCTCCTAAGGATTGCTCAAGGAGTTTCTGGTTTCGCACGTCGCCTCGCACAACCTTCACACGCTCGATAGTTCGGGAGCCCACGAGTTCGCTTTGTGGCACCCAGTCTCGGACGAGGCAAACGACGTCGGCGTTGAATTCAACTAGTCTCTTTGTCAACCAGCCGCCAAGGAGTCCCGTTGCACCGGTGACGAAGACCGGTCGGTCCTGCCAGAAAGCCGTTTTGCTCTTCTGCATTATTCCCACAGTTTCCAAGGAGGCTTGCCGCTCTGCCACAGGTTCTCCAAAATCCTGACTTCACGAAGAGTGTCCATACTCTGCCAGAAACTCTCATGTTTGTAAGCCGCAAGCTGGCCTTCTGCTGCGAGCGGTTCCAAAGCATTCACTTCCAAAATGGCTCTGTCATCAGAAAGATAGTTGAATACTGCGGGCTCGAACACGCAGAAACCGCCGTTGATCCAGCCCTCTCCGATCTGTAGTTTCTCGCTGAATTGGGTCACAACGTCGCCATCAATGACCAGTCCACCGTATCGGGCTGGAGGTCGTACGGCCGTAACAGTGCCAATTCGGTGCTGTAATTTGTGGAACCGTAACAGGTCTGCAAGGTTAAGGTCGCTGACTCCGTCACCGTAAGTCATCATGAACGTCTCATCTTTCAGCCATGATTCAAGTCGCTTTATTCTGCCGCCAGTGTTTGTCTCGAGGCCGGTATCAAATAAGTGGACAATCCAGTCCTCTGAACTCTTCTTATCCGGTGTCATTCTGCCGTTGGAGAGGTCGATAGTCGTGTTCCCCACAAGCGGAAAATAGTTGAAAAAATAGCGTTTGATCATCTCGCCTTTATACCCTAATGCTATGAAGAACTCCTTGAAGCCGTAATGCGCGTAGTGTTTCATGATATGCCAAATAATGGGTCTTCCGCCAATTTCTACCATAGGCTTGGGTTTCACATCTGTTTCCTCTGAGAGACGAGACCCCCTACCGCCAGCTAGGATCACGACCTTCACTTGCAACCCAACCTAGTTACCGAATTTTCCGGACTGTCTATCAGGGGTTCGGCGTGAGATCTACATATGCTTTCGCAATACGTGGAACCCCCTGGTTTAAGGTCACACTCGCCAAACATGTTCTGTACTGACTCAAGGTTTGAAAACAAGACCTTGCCCAGTGGGCAGAGACAAAATTCGAACCTTTTTCTTAGACGCAAACTCGTCGAACGCTTGCTTCTGAATGTGATGCCCCAGCCAGCCATAATCATCAAGCACCATGATGGCTCCACTAACCATCTTCCCCCAGAAAAACTCCGCCGCGGCAATCTCAGGCGTCACGCAATTCATGTCAATCGACAAGTAACAAACCTTCTTCGCCCCAACAAGCGGAAGCGTACCCGGAACCTCGCCTCTAATGATCTCCACGTTCCATCCGCTGAAAGTGCGCGCGACATCATCGTAGCTGTCCCCATATGCATACCCTTCCATGCCGAGTTTCCTTTCCTCAGCCGTTATGTATTTGTCAGGCAGACCGACAAAAGTGTCGAGCAAATAGAATTTCTTGTTCAATGCCTTGAAATCAACGTAATTGATTACAGTACGAGCATATCCGCCTCTGAGAACGCCGCACTCGACAAAGTCACCGTCCAACGTTTTCGCTCTGTCCGCCGCCCAGCAGACGACATGCGCTCTCCAGTGAATGTCAGCAGCCCCCCACGAACCGGTGGCTTTTCCCAAATTGTATGATGCAAGAAACAGTGGGTCTTGCATGAAATCGCAGTTATGTACAGTACACAGCCCATCTTGATTATACGTCCATGGCACATTTGACTTAGCAACATATCGATCTGGATTTCTGAGAACTCTAATTGACTTAACAACTCGCCGTGGGACGACCTTTCTCAACAGGCCTCTTGCCGCGGCATTCATCTATTTCACTTCAGCAGATAATTACGATTTGACCGCGTCATTAACATGTCGTCATTTCAGGAGATGCGAGCCAATCAAATCAATCAATATCTCGAATTAATTGCTGAAACCTGCAGTGGAGTGTTCTACAGCTGGAACACAGACACTACGCCTCAAAACCTGGAGATGCGTAACCTGTCGGAAATGCTCAAACAAAGATTCGAGTTGACCGAGATCCTGCCATCGCAGCCACGGAAGGAATTGACTGTGAAACAGAAAATCAAACTCAGATTAAGAAGTACATTGAGGTCGGTTGCGATTCTGGTCGAGCTATGGGATCGACCTAGATCCGCAGACGGAGTGTAGTCGTTCCCATATCGAGAATACGTGTGCAGGCCCATCAAGGAATAGGCTTGCCGGCCCGCGGGCCATCACGTTCTGCATGAGACGAATTGCTCTGGAATCGGAAAAAGAGACGCTGGCCTTATAAGACCATGAAGAACACAACGAATTGACACTGCGCTTCCGCGACCTGCTTTGATGGTGACTGCCCGACATGCAGAACACCCCGCGTAGGGAACTCGACTCTGAACTCGTCTCAGTCATCGTTCCCACCAACAATCGCCCACAGTACCTTGCGCGGCTGTTGAAATATTATCAAGACTGCCGTCTTTCCCATGCGATTGTAGTGGCTGACGGAAGCACAGGCGCCGCCCTAAGGGAGAACCAAAAGCTTGTGGTTTCTCATCATGGCACTCTACACATATACCATCAGTGCTACAGGTCCAACGCGCACTCGTCGCGGGGCTTGTATCAGCGAATTACCAAAGCGTTGCGAGCAACTGACTCCAAGTACGCGGTTATCTGCGCAGATGATGATTTCATAGTGCCAAACGCACTCGACCAGTGCGCCAAATTCCTCGACGCACACCCGGACTATTCTATAGCACATGGGCACCTGCTCGGATTTTACCCCGTATACTTCCGAGGCCTCTCAGCCAGGCCTGCACTTTGGACACACCTAGCCACACCCTCAACAATTGACCACCCAGACCCAGATCACCGTTTACGGCAACATCTACTAAATTACAAGCCGACATTTTATTCAGTCCATCGACGAGCCGACTTGTCCCGCAACATGAACTTCACCGCGAGGCTGACGAAGGACTATGGGTTCGCGGAAATGCTGCCCTCCTGCCTGAGTCTTGTTCAAGGGAAAATGAAATTCCTTGACATCCTCCACGGCGTAAGAACGTCAAACCCCAAGTCGACATCAAGTGTTGAAGATTCATGGCGTTGGCATAACCTACTCACTCTAGACGACTACTCCACGCGCTACATGCACTTCCGCAACTGCATCGCCCAAGAACTCTCCAGCACATCCCCCATGCCCCTCGCGGCGGCAAAGAAGGCGGTCGACGACGCTTTCAGAGAGCACTTAGCCATCTACATGCGCGAAGCTGACGCGCTCTTGAGCCAGCCTCGACCGAACACCGTTGACAAAGAGCCGAGAGGCCTATCAAGAGCCTTCTTAGCACTACGCGCTGCGGCACGCATCGGCCTAGCCAAGGGTCGAGTGGGTGATTTGCTCCGCTCACCTCGGGAAGTTGTTACACGTGCGTACTACGAAGACAGATTGCTGGCTCGAGGAGGTTTCACGCCGGTCGAAAAACTGTTGAATTCACAGTCACCGTTTCACGAAGATTTTCAACCAATCTACGATTCTGTCGTGCGTTACCCAGGCTTACCTCAATAACTCAAATGACCAGCCAAGGGCCATCCCTGCTTCATGCTGTATCGGAACGTACGGGCGTCTTGAATCATACTGCGTTTGCACTCATCTTCTCCATCAACTCAACAATCCGACGATTGGCTTTGCCGTCAGCTCCACTCGCATACTGAGAGATGAATTTCTCAGCCTTCTCATGCATCGACCTCCGCGCTCTAGAGTCAAAGAGCGCGGTTCGAATAGAGCATTCGACATCTTTCGGAGTCTTGGCTAACAGCGCAGCCCCTTCCGCCGCATACGGGATAACCTCTGGCCGGCGTGTGAAATTCACGACGACAACCGGCTTGCCCAGGACCATCGCTTCAAGTCCCACTAGGGAAACGTTGACAATCACAAGGTCGCTGCTCTCGATCAGCGAACGCAAATCCACATCCTTCACGACCTGCAGGCCGTTCGACCCGACCTCTTCCGCAAGAAGCTCATACGGTCGAAGATCCTCACGCGGATGAACCTTCACTATGACCTTGGTATCTCCGATGCGCCTCGCTGCATTAACGGTAGCCTGGATGGCTTGCCTGGTCGCAGTGAAGTTGATGTTCTCAGTCACATACAGAACGGTCTTTTGCGGACTCCCCCTGGCAGTCGGCTCCGTCGCACTCCTCCGCAGACTCAGATTCGGTATCCCCGTCACCACAACTCTCTCGGGCGAAATACCTCTCTTCAAATAGACGCGTTTTACTCCCGACCCGGAGACCGCGATCCTATCAGCGAAGACCATTCCGTACGCAGGGTGATCGCCAACAATTCCCGGTACCACGGTGAGCGATGGAATTCGGTATTTCCGTGCGACCTTCGCGGCAGTTCTGCCAAAGAGAAAAAGGTCCGGCATTATTAGCACGACACTCGGCGCAAGCCTACGAAAAAGCGAGTCCAGCGTCAGAATGTATTGCAGACTCTGTAGGCAGATTGAGGGCGTAATGTACCTCAAATAGCGCCCCAAAAGCTCTGACCCAAGGCGGTCATGGTTATTCGATTTGCCAAGGCTTCTCTCAAAGTGTGCTAGCAAGCGATTCAGTGCAGGGACCATAGAAAGCCAGACGATCGACGCGCTCAGGCTGAAATGTGACGAGAATACGAGAGGCCCACGCATTCTCGAATTGAAGATGCGCTTGAGATGGGGTGTTTCGGCGATTACGATTGGGCGGAAGCCTGAGACCATACATTCCTCGACGATTGAATACACGGGTCTGGCAAAGAATTCGGGAAAATCTGACGAATAGCCGACCGCGAAAAACGCCGTTTTCTGTTGTTCGCCATCCGGCGAAGGGGCACGGCGGTTCACACCAGGTGGCAGATCTTTCCTAAGGGCACTAAGCATGGATCGCGAAGCTGAAATCAGCAGGCGTGGCAGTAGGGCTGCCAACCAATGATTCGTCAGAAGAAGCCACGCTGCTGCCTTGGCCCTCGACTTGAAGGAACCACCATAGAAATAGGTTTTGACTTTGGAGCTCCTGAAATCGGGAAAGTACCTCTTTAGGAGAAATATCGCGACGGAATATCCCTTTTCGGAGAGCAGATCGCAGACGCGTGAGAAGGCTATGAAAAACCAAAGGTCGTCCGGAAAGCATTCGAAAAGGGGAATGCCCCTATATTGTAAGTCATTATGCTCGCCCACGACATTAGCGAATGCTTTACAAGCCCTGTGGGCGGCTGCCCATGATTCACGGTCGATAGCATCTTCAATCAAATCTTCGAAGAGCTCGCACGATATGCCACAACTCCGCATCCGTTGTTGAATATGCGGTTCCCAAGCTATGCAGGTGTACCGCGACTCCTCGCGGGAACTCAACAGCGTCGCGACACGCTGCTCGATACCGGTTTCGTCGAACAACCGGATTACAATGAGTTTCACCTAATCACCTAACAACGCTTGCGTGCCATGCCCACAGGTAGAGAGTCGGAATCAATTCACAGACCATCGCTAAGTGAAATTGATGGTCATTTCTTCGAACTTGCTTGGAAGCGGTATGGGCACAGGCGTGTTAGCCATCTGGTCAGATGCGTGAAAGCCCATAACCATTTCCAGCGCTGCCAAACCGTTTTCCCTACTGCAGACTATCGGGCCATCACCGAGTACCTCTGAGATAATTTTCCCCGTGAGTTGAGTGGCGTCCAACGGCTCAACCTGAAAGGGGGATGATTTCAGCGGAAGGTCATACCTACCCAATGGCTCCAGCCTATCCTTTCCTTGCCGCGATTCGATTTGCCAAGTATCACTACTCTCAACTATGATTGCCCGTCCGACACTCCCCACAACCTCGATTCTGGGCGGAATGCCCAAGTCCTCATACATGTCAAGAAACCCGCGCATCCGATGCCCGAACGTTACAAGTCCGAAAGCACCAGGATCCGTGTACTGAGCCCCCCTTGGGTTCGGTGTTCCTTTCTTATCGACAAAACCGACCACCGACGTCGGCTCCGAATCGAAGAGGAAATACATCAGATCCAGGAAGTGCGAGCCGTTACACGCAAGCAACCCTCCGCCGCATACACAACGAATTTCACACAACTGACCGATGATGCCTTCCCGCAGCGAATCCTTCAGCTTCCTGTAGGAAGCAGATAGGCGTCTTGAATAGTTGATGACGAGCCTTATTCCACTCTCTTCGGTCGCGTCAATCATTCGTTTTGCGTCTTTAATTGAGGTCGCCATGGGTTTCTCACATATAATGCGACGAATCCCCGCCTTTGCGGCTTCAATGGTGATTTCAGCGTGAGTAGGTCCATTTGTGACAACGCTGAGAACGTCGAACGACTCATCTCTCAGCATTTCACGCCAATCGGTATATCGGTTGCAGTCGATTTCGCGGGCATCAAGGAATTTCAGTGCATCAGGGTTCACGTCGCAACATGCGCCAATCTCAGTTTGTGGATTTTTCAAATACGCTTCTAGATGGCGTCTACCCATTCGACCGAAACCAATTATTCCAGCGCGTACTTTCTTTGTCAATGTACTCTACTCTAGCTCGTCTGCGAGCACGCTATTGCCTCCACAAGTCGCATTGTGCCCAGTGCGTCCTCTAGGTCAGCTGCAGGGCGTTCAATCCTGCCTCCGTCTTTAACGCGGTCCATGAAGAATCGGTCTTGCTTGTAGAATCCGGGTTTGAACTTCATGTCTACGTCTTCTTTGGGGACATCTGATTTTGACCCATCCCGCCGGGTTACCGACGCGCTCTCCAGCGGGCTGTAGTCAACCCTCATGTCGAACCCGTAAAGTGTAACTTCCCAACGACCCGGCGCAGTCCAGTTGGCAACATAGTGTCCTATGACTCCGCTCTTGAACCGCAAAACCGCTCCGTAACTATTCCGCACAGTGTCCCTCCAAATAGACGACAACGCATGAACCTGAAGAACATCTCCGCCGAAAAAGCGCAACAGGTCAATGCAATGAATTCCGTTTGCCGCGGGCACATGAGTCAAAACCTCGGGCGGATGAAAATTCATCGCCCGTATAGCCGCAATGTCCTCAGGCGCTTGAACCAACACAGAGACAAGCCCACCCGATTCGTCAAGGAGTTTCTTTCCAGCCTGAACGATGCTGTAGAACCTTCGGTTGAGCGCCACCATGTACTGGCCGGGGTATTCTTTTGATGCTTGCAGCAGGCGTTCGCTTTCTGCCACCGTCAGTCCTGGCGGCTTCTCCAGAAGAGTGGGTACGCGTCGCTTGATGCAGGACAAAGTCACTTCATAATTGTTCAATGCGCTTACCGCAACAATAACCGCGTCCGGCCGTACCTTTTCAAGCATTTGCTCATTGTCCCGATACCGATCTGGAATCCCGAACTCTTTCGCCAACTTCTCAAGTTTCTCAACGCCACGGCTGCTCAGGGCTGCGAGTTCCACATCTGCAAGAGAGCTGAGCACCTCCATATGCCGCCGCGCCATGCCCCCGGCACCAATCACGGCCACGCGGAGTCTGTCCATAATGGAATCTTCGCCTACCACGCTTCACAGGATATTTCAAGTTACGGATAGAGTATCAAAGGCTTAGCAGCGGTCGGGCATAATTTATCCCTGCGGAGGGCGGTCGCTTGTGTTTCAGCACTTCAAAACCTCTCATGTCGCAGTGGTCTCTGCGCGAGCAAACCAGCTCATCGGACTATTTCTCTCATCAACATGAACGCTTCAGCCGCATGCAATCCAGCTTCGGCGCCTCGTTTCGTCGCAAGGGCTGAAAGAAGTTTCACGGAACGCGGGTGCGGAAACTCCTTGACCTCAGACGTGTAGACACTCATCGCTCTGATCTTAGTCTCGAGTGTTTCAGATATGTCAACGTACACGTTCGGAATAAAGACGTTGACGCTAAAGGGCGGGGCAAGGTCCGTTTCAGAAGGCGTCTCATACGTGAGCAGTTTGCTCACAGGGTTGACGGTCGGACGAGTCGCCACGAAGGTTGCCTCGAAAACCAGCCTGTGATCCACGTTTACATCCCCTCTATGCGGCGCGTAAACGATGTCCGGCGATACTTCTTTGACGTATCCAGCAATTCTGTCGTTGAGTTCTTTTTGAGGGACTGTGTCGAGTTTCACTGTCGGAAAATCGAGGAAATGCGTTTTCTTGATTCCTAGGATCTCGTTAACCTTGAGCACCTCGGTCTTCCGGTTTCCAATAAACTGCTCCGACCAGTCGGGCGTGTATGCCTTCGTGACGATGCAAAGGTAGACCTCATCCTTCTTCATGCTGTGTTTCGCTATGGTGCCGCCTACTCCAAGCACCTCATCGTCAGGATGAGGCGCCACTACGAGTACTCTCATCTCGGCCACTCTATACCTTCTCGGCGGCAATATGCCACCTAGAATATTTCAGGAATGAACCTAGATTCGATAGATCGACTTGCCCTCCGAACCCTCGCGAACTCTGCAGAAATGCCTTGTCTACACTGAAGGAACGTGGGAAACTCTCTTCATGGCATTCAATATCCAAGACCCGAAAACCCTTCAACAATTCTGACAGGTCCTGTAAGTCATAGAAGTGCTGGATCAAGCCCTTCTCATAACCCTCCTGAAGGACGAAGGTGTTGCGTTCGGTCTTCTCACCGCGCCCGTATTCACAGTCTTCCGTGGACCTTAGGGTCACGTAAACATAGGCTCCTTTCGTACACACTCTCCCGAATTCATGCATCGCCTCGACTGCCTGCCCAGCATGGATGTGGTCAAGCACCCCATAGGAAACCACTACATCGAAGGTTTCCGGCCGGAAGGGCAGCTTTGTTAAATCCCCGGCCTGCAGGTAAGCCGTCAATCCTCTTTTCCTCAACCACGCACGAGCGACCTGCAGACCGTCCTTCGAAATGTCTGCGCCGTAGATTTCGAACCCCTGCTCCGCAAAGAACACTAAATGCCTACCATGGCCGCAACCTGCATCAAGGACTTTCCCGACGGGTCGTTTTTCTTCATAAGCATCCACCCCTACTCTCCTTCGCAGGGATCTTGCGACGAACCTGACGAGACCTTCATCTGGGTACCACATTCCACCGAACCGTTTCGTGTAGATCTCGTCCCATTTCTCCTGCGCCATCCCTCAACCCTCAGTACGTTACCCGCTTCTGCAGCAATTTGGTATTGAACTGTACGTTTGCCAAAACCCTCACGATTCTCTCGCTGGCTTTACCGTCACCATATGGGTTTCGGCGCTTCCTAAGCGACTTCCTGAACCCGTAGTCGTGTAATGCTTTCTTGATCGCATTTATGATCGGGTTCTTTCTTGGGGGTACGAATATTACGTTTTGCGCATGCTCCCTCCCAACATTCCTAGAACCAACATTAACCACAGGAATACCAAGTGAAGGGGCTTCGATGATACCGCTGCTCGAATTTCCAACCAACACCCCCGCGTGCTTCAGCAGGCTGACATACTCATCGTGAGGCAGGTTGCGATAGATTCTCACAAATGGCAGGTTCCTCGATTTCTCAATCTCAGCAATTATGTGCTCGCTTCCCGGGTCGTTGTTCGGATAAATAATGATGGAAATTGGTTTCAATTCCTTCAGAGCATCAATGACCTCTCGCATCTGCCTCCCGGCGCTTTCCTTCTCCAAGTGAACGGGGTGAAAAACCACAAGCGCGTACGGTTCACTAGTGTCTAAGTGAAATTTCTCAGCCAACTTTTTCTCGGAGATAGGTGGATAATTCAAAATTGCATCAAGCCCCAGCGCCCCAACCCTATGAACCCTCCAACTCTCCTCTCCCATCTCAATCAGCCTCTTCGCACTCCTCAATGTCGCCGCGAAGAGGACGTTAGCAAACCGCGTGATCGAGTGCCGAATCGGTTCATCAATATGCCCACTGTCAGTCTTATCACCGGCTTCCACGTGGGCAATCGGAATCCTCAACGTCGCCGCCGCCAGAGTGGCCGCCAGCGACTCCAGCCTATCACCTAAAACCACAAGCAGGTCTGGCCGAATTTCCTTGAGCGCCTCAGAGAGACCTGCGATGCCACGTGCTAAGCTTTTTCCAAAATACTCTTCTTGGGAGGAATCGCCCGAGTACATTGGGACCTTGGCTGCGGGTTTGAAACCGTCCTTCTCAATTTCTCGGAGAGTCAGGCCATGTTCCCTCAAAAGATGCATGCCCGTTACAACCAGTCGCAGCCTCAAGCGTTTTGATTTCTGAATCTTCTCCAGCAACGGCTTCAACATGCCGTACTCTGCCCGGGACCCCGTTACCACTGCGATTTCTCGAGGTTTCATGCGGGTTGTCTCTGGATTGAGAGTATTCGCCCAAGCCTCCGAATTTCCAGGTCAATGTCTTCGTTCTTGGGAACGCGTTTGAATTCCCCTCTTAAGAGCCTCACCGTTCCCATCCCTGCAGTCTTGGCACCACGAAAGTCCAAGAGAGGATTGTCAGCAACATATAGGCTCTCATTTGGTCTTCCCCTCAAAGCCCTAAGTGTCCTCAAGAATGGCTTGGGAGATGATTTGGAAGTCCCCTTTCCTACAACCACAACTACTTTGAAGAGATCTCGGAGCCCAAGCAGCCGTATCTTTCTTCTCTGCCTGGAAGGGTTACCTTCGGTCAGAATTCCAAGTTTCACTTCTCTCCTCCTCAGAGCCCTCAGAGTGGGCACAGTATCGTGATACGGAGTTATTTCCGCGGAGTAGTTGTTAAAGACTCTAACTAGTTGTTTCATATCACACCTAACACCAAGAGAAGCCAACGCATCGTCAAACAAGTACGGGTACGCACTCGTCCTCTTCACCCAAGTGTCCATCAAGACTTTCCAGGCCTTTCGCTGCGATAGGCCATATTGGGCAGAGAGGTATTTCGCGATGTCCTTGAAGGCTCCTGAGAAGTATTGGCGGGCGTCGTAGAGCGTGTTGTCCAAATCGAAAACGATCGACTTAATCATCCTATTTTTCCTTTCCCCATGATACTCTTCTTCACCTGACGTTCCGAGAGATAGACTTCAGAATAGTACCTCAACATGACCAACCCGGCTCTGAATCCCTTGCTCCGAATTGGCGTTCTTCCGAGTCCCAGGCGTATGATATTGCTAACTATGGAGGGATCGGCTTTCATTGACAAAATGGAGCCTCCACCAAACCTCGTATTGACTTCTGTGAACCTGAGTTCCCCCTCACGTTTGACGCATTGTATGCAGGCGGGGCCTGCGAGCTTGAAGTCCTTCACCATTTGCTCACAAATGTGGATAATCTCCTCATCCTGAACCGTCATGCCCTTGACAGAAACTCCTGACTCAACTCTAAGTCTGAGTCTAGGAACTACCGACAATGGATTGGCTCCCATATCCGCGAAAGTGTCGACGGAGTACTCCTCTCCGTCGACGTACTCTTGTACTACGGGATCGCTCACCCGCCTAATCAGAGCGTTCAGCTCTTCTCGATTTTCGACCTTGAAGACCTGCCGGCCTCCCCTGCCAAATCGAGGTTTCAGGATGCATGGAAAACGCGCACTATCTACGTCATAAATTTCCGGGGTGGGAATTCTGAATCGAGTGAAACTCTCATGAGTCTTGATCTTGTCTGCGAATGTCGATGCAGTCGCGTGATCTGGACACAGAAGCAAGATACGCCGTTCGTCAAATGATGTTCTGTTCTTGGAGAGTTTGAGGGTCTCTTCTTCGGGGCCAGAGATTATGAGCTTCGGTTTCTCTTTATCACTAATCTTCAACAGTTCATCTAGATATTGCGGATCGCTGGCTTCTGGCACAACATAACCTTTGCTTGCTAGGTACAGGCCTGAGGAAAACGGGTTGCTATCAGTTCCGATCACACGCACACCCCTCGCCCTTAGCAGAACTATTAGCCCTGCGGCCGGGGGACTGCCGACTGCTGTACGAATGAGGCTGAGTTTGGCTGTCAAAAGTCCGCGCCCTTTCTCCGGCGAGATAGTCAGGCTTCAATCAGATAACCTTACGCGCTCAACCTTCCAGAATGAAGCCAGTTCAAACGTGCCTTCCAAACGAGAGGAGACTTGCTCAACGAAATCGAGCAATGATTGAACTCTGTCTGTACCCCACCTAGGGTTCATTTGTATGCTATGAGGCGAACAATAGCTTGTCTACCGCAGCAGCAGGTCGAACTCGGCTGTGCTGGAAATTGAGATTGCTAAGTTTCATTAGCCCGAAGGGCATTTATCGCGGATGGTTCTATTTCAGGCTGGGTTACGCGACCTACCTAACTTTCATCCTCGGTTACGTCTCAACGCTCATTACAGTGTACTATCTGGCAATAAAGAAACATACCAGACCTGCTGGTCATCTTTCCCAAATTCGTACCATTCGCCCTTTTGGCCACCATAATAGGTGGCCCATCGTCCATGATAATCGGCTGGGTTCACTACAAGCGCAGCGGCCTGTTCAGCAGCGAAGCCGACATAGCAGTGGAAGGAAATCCCTACTCATACAAGCTCGCGCCGGGCATTTCAATAGAAGTCACCACACCTGTCACGCTCTTACAGTTGAGGTTAATCCGGAAGCTTGCCGAAACGAATCGCCTTTTGACAGAATCGGAAATCGCGCAGCTGGATGACTTGGAGAAGAAGCTGACCACGCTGGTGCAGGGTGGCTTCGTAGGATCTCCAAGAAGAAAAGGCATGTAACGACTATCTATAAGCGGCTCCCGTGGTTCCGCGCCAGCTCATCCAGCAGCTTAGCAACTCGGGCGCTTGCGCTACCATCAACCGAATTCGCGTGCCTCTGAATCTCAGCCTGCACGATTGATCTCTCTACCATCGCAGCAGGCAAATCATTGAGCACCGCTTCGAGCTTTTCACCTAGATTTTTCAGAGTGTACCTACTGACAGCATTTCCCATATCTACCATCGGAACTTCCCCTTGACGGGCTTCAAACATCAGCACAGGTTTCTTCAGAATGAGAGCGTCGAGGGCCGTCGCAGAATTCAACGTAACAAACAAATCACTCGCCCACAACAGGTCGTTTCTTTCACCTTTCACCATCGCCCATTGAACCCCCTTTCGCCCCTCTACTGCTTTGCGTTGCATCTCACCGTCCTCCATGGGGTGGAGTCTAAGCAACAGCTGGGTGTCATTGCGCTTCAAAGCAACGTCTAACGTAGTTTCAAGAAGGTACTTGTCGTACTCCTGGACCCATCCGTATTTCAGGTGGAATCCTCCCGAGGCCACGATGATTGTCTTGTTCGAGGAGGCGAGGCCCACAGCACTGAGCATCTGTCCCCTACTGAGTGCTGACTCATGTTTCATCAGATCGACTAGGTCGTCGTGTTTTGGATGGCCGGTCACCACCACGCTTGATTCAGGGTAAGTGCTCACTCTGGTCAGTAGGTCCTTTGCGTATGTTCCGCCAACCGCTGTTCGTGTCGGGATTGGGCAACCACTCTCGGACCTTGTGAGCGCGGTCCCAGTGTGCATGTATTCGGCGCTCTCGTCCGTAAAGAAGCCATGTTGGATACCTAATGATGGAATACCCATTTCCTGCGCGGCTACGATTGAAGCCCTCGCATACGCACCAGTTTCGTAGGTCATTACGAGGGCGTCGGGCCTTTCGACTTGAACCATTCGCCGCGCACCCTCTAGTATCTTCGCGTAGTTCAGCAGATGGATATCGGAGAAGAGGCGCCGGAACCTGCTTTCAAGAAAATCCCAGAGGCGAATCGAGTGATACTGCAAGCCATCTTTGAACGCTGGGCTTTGGGAGACTGTCTGGAAAACTCTGGCCAATTTGCGAAAATCTGGGTTCCCCTTCAGCTCGGCTAGAGCTATTCTGTCAAGGTATTGCTCGAAAGGAACCCACCGCGACTCACTTCCTAATTTCTCGCGCAGAACGGCTACTCTTCCGTCGAGTGAATAATCCACGTCGACACAAATCAATTCATGGCCTAGCTTGCTTGCCACATCCATGACGCGGCCCATGAAGACATCTCTTCTTTCCCAACTACTCGAGTCGTAGTTCCAGACTGGTCTCCAGTTGATTGATGGTGAAAGGAAGAGAACGCGCGGTGTCTTTGAGGTGGCTTTGCGTTGAGCCTTGAAGAGTCGCCTTCTCCTATACTCTTTCATCCTGATGAGAAGACGCCCTGCAGCTATCTTGAAATTGTCCGCGTATGTTTCTGTGCTGAACCATTTCCTTGGATGTGTGTATTTGACGGCGTTCCGCTGGCAGACTTGGGCAATGATTCCCTCAGTCTCCCCGAGCCCCTTGATAATGACCTCGTCGGGGGTTTTTTCTCGTAAGACGCCTTCGACTTGCTCGATCGTAAGTACGGCACCCCTAGCCGAGGAAAAAAGAAGAGTATTGGCAAACCACCATAGTGACACATCATCATACCACATCAAATCCAGAAGGCTCGACCCGTCGACAGGCGCCTCAGCAACTTTGTGAACCCATTCAAGCGCGCGTCGGACCGAACCAGCCGGCGTATATGCCCTCAGCTGATCTTGTGTTATGACTTCGGCGCCCTTCAATGATTCAGGGATTTTTGCCTTTTCAGGAGCGAAGACTAGTTTAGTCAACCCAGAAACCTCAGCCCGAACTGTGTGCGAATTCGAGCGTGCATTCGAACTCTAGTGAACCCCTGGCCGCTTGCTTTCTAACCAGTCACGGTTGGTATTTTTCTGCAGAGTTGTCTGAGTTCATCAACATTCAAGAGTTTTACGTCCTTCGAGGTGTACTTACTTATCTTCGCTGGCTTGAAACCCGAATACCCTTGGGTCGCTTGATTCCATGGAACAATCACGTAGAGTTTGCCGAACTCGAAGCTACGAATCGCCTCCTCCTCGGTCATCAACTCCTCATACGACTTCTCGCCAGCTCTCATCCCAATCTGCTCTATGCGGATATTCTCCGGCTTGAAGCCGTATCGGGGTCCTAACTCATCAATCATTGCGTGTGCTAAGTCCACTATGCGTGCGCCGTCCATTTTCATAACGAAAATCTCGCCTCCGCGGGCAGTCTCAGCCGTTCTGAGGAGAAGTTGAACAGCTTCTTCCGGAAGAATGACAAACCGTGTCATATCCTCTCGAGTGATAGTTACTGGACCGCCTTTCATGATCTGCGAAAGAAAGGTGTTGGTCACGGAGCCTCTAGTGCCCAGCACATTGCCGAAACGCACGCAACTGAAGGCCGTGAGTTTCGGCCCCCTGTACGAGGCGGCATCAAGCACAAGCTTCTCGCAGAGAAGCTTCGAGGCGCCAAGCGTGCTGACGGGGTTCACTGCTTTGTCAGTACTGATAAAAACAAATTTCTCAACGCCCCCCCGAACCGACGCCTCCAGAAGATTCTGAGTTCCAATCACGTTCGTCTGAACTACCTCGAACGGGTTGTATTCTGAAATCGGCACGTGTTTGAGTGCTGCTGCGTGAAAAACTATGTCTATGTCCCTCAGGGCAAGTGCTAGTCTCTCCCTATCTCTCACGTCTCCCAACAGAAACCTGAGGTCGGGCCTTTCGCCCAACTCCTGCTGCATTTCGAACAGGCCGTTCTCATCGTTGCTTAGCACCCGAATCACAGCAACGTTGTGTTTCAGCAAGTCTCGGACAAGAGCGCCGCCTATTGAGCCTGTCCCACCGACCACTAGAATTCTTTTCCCGGAGAAAGTTGATGACAACACGAGTCAAACCATTCTCAGTGAGAGATCAATGTTACGTTAATAGCCCAACGCAGGAGTCGTACAACTATTTTAGCCGTGCTTACAAGACCCATTTTCGTTCGCCGTCCCACCTAATTCGTCTCAACAGTGACTCCGCTGTCAGAGCTAGTTTCGGCTCCATAGAGCAACTTGAGTATTCTGTGGTCATCCTCCAAGGAATACATGTATTCGTGTTTCCCTTCGACTGCTTCAATAAAGTGCTGCATTTCCTTGATGTACATATTGTCCTCCATGAAGTACCCCTCCACAACGACACCCTCCTCTTCGGGATATTCCTCGGTCTTCTTTGTTGACGCCTTGTAAACAGTCACGAGTCGCAGGTTCTTATCCCAAGTAATTACACCTTCATCACTTATCATTCTGAAAAACCTGAAGGGTAATCGTGAGATAACGTCGACCTGCATACTGCCGATGGCGCCATTCTTGAATTGAAGGAGCATTTGGTATATGTCGTCGATGTCTGCTTCGATTCTTGAGAGTTTTCCCATCATGCATGAGAGCTTCTTTACTGGCCCTAGCAACCAAGTGACCCACGAAAGCTCGAAGGGCACTATCTCTCTGCATCCGCCTGTCTCCTTCCTAGAAACATAGTACTTGCGGTAATCCTCGTACGGGTGCCAATCTGGTAGGTACTGCCCGGAGTGGTAGTTGAAAGCAAGAATCTTGCCGATCGCATTTTCGTCCACAAGGCGTTTCATCGTCTGTATGGAAGGATGAAATCTCATGGTAGAAGACGCGGCGGCAATGATATTCTTCCCTTTGCATTCTGCGATAAGCTCATCCATGCCGTCGATCAGAACGCTGGCTTCGAGGAAGAAGTTGATGTTTCGACGTGCAGCCTCCATCGCGTAGCGAATGTGCAGGTTTGGAGGTGTTGACACGATGACTGCGTCCGGTCGTTGCGAAAGGGCTTCTTCGAAAGTGGGAGAGGTTTTGATACCGTACTTTTCCTCTGCTTCTCGGCGCCGTTCCGGCTGTATGTCGAATCCAACTATTTGTTTATGTTTAAGCGCCTGAAGGTTTCGTATTCGTCTCTTGCCCATTGACCCGAGCCCTATGATGACAAACCTCATTTTCGTTCTCCTGTTTCGTGTTCAGCTGCCAGTTAGCTGGGCTTCTTAAGGCTGACCTTTGCCTTCTTCTGATTGAACTCTCTGAAGTATTGTTCCTTAAGATGCGCGTTAAGTTCAGTTATGGTGGGATCACTCTTGACTAAGTTCATAATGTCTCGGAGCGTGAAGTCACGTCCACTTAGTCTCTTGTACACTTCCTTCACGAAGGCATAGTCCTCAGGGTAGTCCATCGTCATGCGCATTTCAGGATGCCGGAGTTCGGGGTCTTGTTCATCAATGATCTCAAGCTTGAACAATCCACTTTCCGTGAAGAAATATCCCCAACCGGTTTCAGTGTTGTTGGTCTCCTTCAACTCACAGACCTTGGCCAGCGCTCGAGTGCTAATGCCAACTGGTGAAGCGCCGAGAGGCAACCCGGACCAGCGTATGAAATCGGCGCCTGCTTGGTTGAAATGCTGCACTGTTCGGTCAGCCAGTTCAGGGTCACAGAACACATCGTCTCCTTCCACATTGACGAAAAAATCCAAACCATAGGTGTGTGCTGCACCAAGTTGCCTAGAGAGGATGTCGCTCGAACTGCCACGAAAAGCAAGAATGCCCTTCTGCTTAGCTATGTCCTCAAGAACATCATCTTCAGGCTGATCTGTGGTACAGAGCACGAACGTCTGAGAAACTCTGGCACGTTTGAGGCGATCGATCATGAATTCAACGATTGTCTCGCCGTCTAACTTGAGAAGTGCCTTACCCGGAAGCCTTGTTGAGCCAGTCCTAACGGTTAAGAATAGGCCCCGTTTCACACGTTTCGCCCTTCCGACACAGTTCCCGTTTCTGAGCTAGAGATCCTTCGTACCTTTTTTGCTTCAAACGGGGTTCCCCACCCGATGGTCTGAGCTGGGACGCTCCTGTCCACGTAGCTGAGGGCTCCAATGACGGCGCCATCCCCAATCTCTATTCTTGGGTTCATGTGAGAGACACATATCACGGAATTTGCTCCGATGAAGCAATTGTTCCCAATTTCAACCGCTCCCCGAACTACACTTCGCTCGTGTGATGGCGCCCTATCCGCCATATACTTCCCCTCTGGGGTATCCGTTCCGGTTATCACTCGTACCCCGTACCCGATCACGCTGTAATCACCAATCTTCACTTCTCCTCCACCCGTAAGGCTCGCGAATGTATTCACCTGACTGCCCTTACCGAGCGTCAACTTCGCCAAGTTCACAAATGCAAAATCGCCGATCCAAGCATCTTCACTCAACTCAACTTCCGTTTGCGGTGTAATCTTAGCGGTCGCGTATATCGAACCCGGCTTACCCACCGCTGCTCTTCGTTTTCTCAATTCGTATTCACCGAACGAATCCGCAATTCACTGCTGAATACCCCAATCACAATATAACCCATCTGCAGCAGTCCAGCCCCGGTCTCCGAGACCACACACTTTCCTATTCGACCATATGCCAAGTCAAGACTTCATCCCGCTTAATTGCCCGTCTCGCAATCTTCCCTAGAACCTTCTGGATTTCTGATGGAGAGATTCCTGTGCCCGGCCTCTTTATCGCAATCATCTCTCTCGCGATTACATGATCTTTTGGTATCTCCACTGCGGCAACCAAACTGCGGCGTGCAACTAAACGCATGGTGAGCTCCTCCTTTGTCGGTACTTTCACTGGGCCACCCAAGGCCTCCTCAACCAACCTAATGCCCCTCACCATCTCGCGAAATTGCCGAACCTCTAACGACGCTCTGTGATCTGGCCCGATTAATCTGCGGGATAGTGTGAAGTGCTTCTCGATGACCACAGCACCCAGCGCAGCGGCGGCCAAAGCAACCTCTGTGCCCATGGTATGATCTGAGAAGCCAACGGGGACTTTGAAATTGTCCCGAAGAAGTTGCATCACCCGCAAGTTGCATTCTGCCACTTTGCTCGGATAGGATGAAACACAATGAAGCAGAACTATCTTGTCGTTCCCTTGGTGCCTAATCGTAGCAACTGCCGCCTTTATTTCTTCTAAGGTCGCCATTCCTGTGGACAGTATTACGGGCTTGCCTTTCGTAGCGATATGTTCCAGCAACGGAGTGTTGGTGAGGTCTCCGGACGCCACCTTGTAAGCTGGAACTGCAAGAGATTCCAGAAGGTCCACGCTCTCATCGTCGTAGGGGGTGGAGAGCATCATGATTCCCCGCTTCCTTGCCCTCTCCGAAATTGCCACGAAATCCTGACGCGATAATTCTAAGGGTTTCAGCATTTCCAGTTGCGTTTTTCCGCGACCGCGCCGTTTCTGGTAGTTGGCTTTGGGAGCTTGTTTTGCGACCACCCTTTCCGCGACGAACGTCTGAAACTTGATGGCATCGGCGCCAGCCTTTGCCGCCTCATCTACCATTTTCAGAGCCCTCCTCAGGCTTCCGTTATGGTTGACACCAGCCTCAGCTATGATGAGCACAGATTCGCCTACCCGCTTGCCCCCAATCATCACGTTATTTTCCAATTGAACCAACATCAAGCACGGCTCAGGGCATGGCTGTTTCAAGCCAAACGGTGGAACCCAGTGTGGGCCACCGGGCCTTTCAGTTGTTTCACTAAATCTCCCTTCTTCAGTGCTTCAGCGATGGAGTGGAAAACGTCTTTCGTAGCTGCTAAGTAAGCATCCACATCCGAGAGCTTGTGTGCATACATTGAGTAGAACTTCCCGGACGCTAGGTATCCTTTCTTCAACATCAATTGTGTGAAGAGGGTGATCATGGCTTGGGCTTTTTCATTTTCGAACGCGAAATGGCTTAGAGGTGGAATCCCGTTGACCGTTATCTTGAGCCCTGCCTCCTCACATGCACTTTTCCATCCTTCTTGAATGCGTGTTCCAAGGGCGATGAGGTGCGCGCCAGCGTTGACGCGCCTGTGCTTTCTGACCGTAGCCAACGCCGCTACTGGCCCAATCTTCTCCGTCCAATTCGTGCTGCTGATGAATGTGGATTGGGCGGCTTGCATCACATCTTCCTTCCCGACAACGGCTCCAATCGGGTAGCCGTTGCCCAACGACTTCGAGAAGACAGCAATGTCGGGAGTCACACCAAGCCTTAGGTGGATCCCTCCCGAGTTCATGCGCAAAGCCGAAGTGACCTCATCGAAAACGAGAACAGCACCAATTTCATCGGCGGCCTCGTGAACACGCTTCAAGAAATCGTTCTCGGGATAACTGTCTCGGATCGGCTCCATTACAACGACTCCTACTTCGTCCTTGTTCTCTTTGATAATTCCCTCCAATTCCTCAATGTGGTTGTACCGGAAGGGAAACGCAGTGCCCGCTAGCACTCGTGGGACGCCTGCTGGGTCCAGTCCTGGGAGCAGGTGGCCGTCGAGGTTGTTACCGCGTGCGAGGTTGGCAGCTAGGTACCAATCGAACCAACCGTGGTACCCACAGAACGCCACCTTGTCCTTCTTCGTGTATGCTCTTGCGATCCTCACAGCAATCGTCATTGACTCGCCGCCAGACCGGGCGTAACGAACCATCTGAGCCCATGGGTGTATTTCACAGAGCAGATCCGCGAGCTCAACTTCCTCGGGGGAATTCAGAATGGAATTGGTGCCAGCATCAATGGCAGTCCGGACAGCAGCATCAACATCACGATCCGCATAACCAAGAACGCAAGCGCCAGCCGCGTTGATGCTCATATCAATGTACTTGTTTCCATCCAGGTCCCAGACCTCGACTCCCTTAGCGCGGGAGTAATACCCCGGCCACTGCCCGGGCGCAAACATCTCGGGGCGCTTCGAGAGAAGTTGGGTGCCGCCAGGAATCCTTCTGCGCGCCCTCTCCTGCATCTCAAGACTCTTCCTTGGTTCCTTCAACAAGACAACCCCACCAATGCGACCGTGCACGAACCCAAATAATAAACCGCTATCTTTTCGACAACTCTCCGAGAGTTTTAGCCACATGACCGATCTGTTTTGGAGTTATTGATGTGAAGAAGGGGAGTGCTAGAACTCTCTTGGCGACATTTTCGCAAACCGGGAAATCGCCTTCCTTGAACCCCATTAGTCGGTATGGTGTTTGTAGGTGGACTGGTGGGAAGTATGGTTTGCATTCGATTCCAGCTTTGTTCATCTCCGACCCAATCCTATCCCTATCATCTACCTCCACCACATACACGAACCAAGTCCTACCCTCCACGTCCGGTGGAATCTTGACTTGTGGGTATTCCTTGAGGGTGTTCGAGTAGAGCTTGGCGTTTTTCTCTCTAATGGCATTTAGCCGGTCGACTTTTCGCATTAGCGGAATCCCAATTGCGGCGTGCACGTCGCTCATGCGGTAATTGAAACCAACGTACTGGTGTTCAAGCCATTCTCCGCCTTTCCGCCCCTGATTCCTCAGTGAGTCGACCACTTGCATGACTCGGTCGTCGTCCGTGCAAAGCATCCCTCCTTCAGCCGTGGTTACCACTTTGTTAGGGTAGAAACTGAAGCAAGAGGTTGCAAAAGAACCAGCCTTACGGCCCTCGTATGTGGCGCCCAGCGCCTCACATGCGTCCTCGATCAAAGTGACGTGGTGGTCTTCGCAAATCTCCATTATCGGCTTCATATCGCACGGCAGCCCAAAGACGTGCACAACAATCAAAGCCTTCGTTTTTGAGTCAATAACTTCCTGCAATTTTGCAGGGTCAATATTGTAGGTCTTTGGGTTGATGTCCACAAACTTGGGACGCGCGCCTACATACAGGGCAGCATTTGATGTAGAAACGAACGTGAACGGTGTCGTTAGAACCACATCGCCTTGCCCGATTCCGTGCGCCAAGAGCGCTAAGTGCAGTGCGGCGGTCCCGTTCGAGATTGCCAACGAGTGCTTAACGCTCAAATAATCGCTGAATTGCTTCTCGAAGGCTGCAACGGTGGGGCCTCGGGATAAACGGCCGGTTCTGATGCATTTCCCAATTATCCGCAGGATTGCCCGTTCGTCACTCTTCCCGATGTCCGGTTTGCTCAGTGGAATCAGCATCAGAGATCACACGCACAACACTCCATTGCGCCGCCACCGCTTTTGCTTTATGCCTCCAAATGCGACATATCAAAAACCGGTCCCCCATTCATGGCTGGGAAAGTCTAATTGACCCGCGAACCGATAGTTCCCCGGATTCAATTTGCAGCTCCGCGTCGCAATGGCACAAATTAACCCAACAATGGGCGACATCGTAGGCAATACTAAACTGATACTGGAATACAGCAAGAAAGCCCAGGACGCCAAAGCAGACCTGGTGGTTTTTCCAGAGATGGCCGTCACAGGGTATCCCCCAAACGACCTTCTCCCCCCTCGCGAGGTACGCCCGCCCGCAGGTACCCGAAAACCCAGCCAGGAAGCCTTCGTGCGGGACAACAAACAATCTATCGCAGATTTGGCTCATCAATTGACCGGAATCACCTTAGTTGTTGGCTTCGTCGATTATGACGAAACCCATCTCTACAATTCCGCAGCCGTCGTCGACAGAGGCAAAGTGATCGCCATTACCCGAAAAACACTCCTTCCGACATACGACGTATTCGATGAACTGCGATATTTCGCGCCCGCCCAAACAAACCTCCCCATAAGCATCGAGGTCCGCGGCCAGCAAGTCAGACTGGGAATATCGATCTGCGAGGACATCTGGGATGAGGAGATTGGCTACGGCGTCAAAGTTGTTGACGAACTCTGCAGCCGCGGTGCCGACATGATCCTGAACCTCAACGCTTCGCCCTTCCACGACAAAATCCGAGACGTACGCCTTCGCATTCTGAGAAACAAATCGAGCAGACTACAAGTCCCAATCTTCTACGTAAACATGGTTGGAGGACAAGATGAGCTTGTCTTCGACGGCGAAAGCCTAGCCTTGGACGCGGCGGGACGCATCATCGGTATCGGAAAGCAATTCGAAGAAGACCTAATTCTCACCGACATTAGCTTACATGGGTCAGCGGAACCATCGAAAGAAATAGCGTTTCCTCCGTACCTCCGAGAGAAGGAGATGTTCAACGCACTCGTCCTCGGGGTTCGTGATTACTTCCGAAAGACCGGGTTCAAGCATTCATTTCTTGGGTTGAGCGGTGGAATCGATTCCTCCCTGGTCGCAGTCATCGCCTGCACAGCACTGGGTAAGGAAAATGTCACAGGGGTCTCAATGCCCTCGCGCTACTCCAGCGAGCACAGCAAAGCAGACGCACAGACGCTTGCAACGAACCTCGGAATCAAATTCATTTCAATACCCATAGAACCAGTTTTTGCCGCATTCGAAGCACAACTAGAGCCACATTTCAGAGGGCACGCCTTTGATGTGGCCGAAGAGAACCTCCAGTCACGGATTAGAGGAAACACTTTGATGGCTCTATCTAACAAGTTGGGAGGGTTGGTACTCGCGACGGGTAACAAGACCGAACTCGCGTTGGGGTATTCCACGTTGTACGGAGACATGAGCGGCGGCCTCGAGGTCATTGGTGATGTGAGTAAGACCGAAGTCTACGCCCTTGCCCGCTACTTCAATGAAAATATCGGAGACCCCGCGATTCCGGAGAGCTGCTTCAAGAAAATCCCCTCAGCCGAATTACGACCAAATCAAGTCGACCCTTTCGATTACTCCGTGGTGTCGCCGCTTGTGGATGAGGTAATTGAGAATCGTCTTTCCAGAAACGAGCTGATCCAGCGAGGTTACGATAAAGTCCTAGTCGAAAATACCCTAGCCCGCATCAAGAATGCTGAGTACAAGCGTAGGCAAGCACCGCCAACAATCAAAATTACGAAAAAAGCCTTCGGTTTGGGATGGAAGATGCCGATTGTTAACCAGTTCAGAGGGTAATTGGCTGCAACCTAAGAAGCAAGCTGGCCGCCCTCACTATGCTTCGGGCTTGGTTGTTGCGCACAAATTTCCGCAACGAAGAGTCGTATGGGCTGATGAATGGGTCAGCTGAGCCCAGCCAAGCCTGAGTGTATCCTCTAAGCATGTTCGCTGATCCTCTGATGCTGGTTGTACGAGTGCCCACATTCTTGCCGATACGTCCAAATGCGTACAGCGGGTGGTAACCTAAGCCACACATTGCAGCCCCCCAATACGTGAGCTGGTGCATTGCTCCTCGCGGACGTACGTGCTGGAAGGTGACTTCACTGAGCATTTTGACCGCGTGACCTTTCTCCTGTGCCTTGTAGAGAAGCCATGTCTCCCACCCCGCCTTCAGCGGATACCTCTCTCCGATTTCGACCCAAAACGACGACTTGACCATGCGGCCGCTGCCGGAGGGTGAATGTTCTTCGGAGAGTCGACCGCCCGAAGACGGATGACCACTGGCAACCACCGTCATTCGTTCACGGACCATTTTCGCGATGACTGTTCTCGTGTAATCTGATGGGTAAATACAGTCGTCTCCGCTGATCATGAAATAATTTGTCTTCAAGCCATCGTCGACTGCGGTCTTCCACGCCCTGTTGATGTTAGCGGGAACACGCCTTATGTCGTAGCCGCGGTCCGGCAGGGACACAACTCGGACACTGCGGGGTTGTTTCCGCGTGAAGTCGGAGAGGATTCGGGGTGTAGCATCTTTTGAACCGTCATCGACCACAATTACGCGTCTCGGCGCCAGTGTCTGAATGAGGAGCGATTCCAATGTGGACCTTAGGTGCTCTTCAGCGTCTTTGGCCACGACGGCGACCCAATAGCTCATTGGTTAGGCCACCAAGGCATTGAGTTCAAGTCTTACCGCCCCTGCCTGTTCACTATCTATGAATATCCTATGCCAAAAGTGGAACCCCAACAACTGCCACAGCAGGACTTGGTAACGGCGGTCGCGTGGAGAAAACCTCCGAGATAGCAGGTTCTTAATGAAGCTCTGGTTGAAGTACTTCCCAATCACATCTGATTCAGGGACTATCTGGCGCACAAGCTCGCCCAATTCGCCATTGTACCACATATCGACGTTTACGCTGAAACCCCACTTGGGCTTCCTCAGACTATCCTCGGGCAGCACGCTTTTGATGGCTTTTCTCAAGAGCAGCTTCCCATAGGTGCCGGGAGAGTACTTCATCCTCCAAGGAACGGTTGCCATCAAATCCACCGTCCTATTGTCCAGAAGCGGCACGCGAAGCTCTAGGGAGTGTGCCATGCTCATCGTGTCGTCGACGGAAAGAAGGTCGTCCACGAGTTTCGTTCGGAGCTCGCCATTCATCAACCCTTGAAGTAGGTCTGTTCCTTTGAAGTACTTGGAATAGTGTTTTCCCAAATCTGCTGACGACGGCTCATCGTTCCTGAAAAGCCTCTTGTTAACAGAATCTGGAAGCACGCCGGCCAGTATCATGTACTCGGCCGTGTTGTTGCCCAGCGCTCTGAGGACTCGGAGGCGATTTTCGGTCTTGATGTCACCGGTGATTGGTTGTAGAGCTGCGCCTGAGAGTCGGAGTAAGGGCGAAAGAGGCTTGCTGCTGAGGCGGTCAATTCTCAACGCGTTCAGGTATCTTGCATAGTATCCCCCGAAGACTTCGTCGCCCCCATTTCCGCTTAGGCAAACTTTGACGTATTTGTGGACTAGTTCGCAAACAAACCACGGGTAGAGATTGTACTTCGGCGACTCCATGTGCCAAATCATTCTCGGGTACAGTTTGACGCCCTGTGAGCTGTCCACCATGATCTCGTGGTGGTCCGTTCCAAAGTGCTCTGCAACTAGTCGCGCGTCCCGGAACTCATCGGTATCCTCACCAAACCCCATGCAAAAGGTTTTCAGCGGTTGCGACACTGCCTTCGACGCGTAAGCGACAATCGCACCTGTATCTAGGCCACCGGAGAGAAAACAACCGACAGGTACGTCGGCAACAAGTTGGTCGCGAACAGATTCTTCAAGGACCTCTTGCAACTTCGCCACAACATGGTCTTCGTTCGTCAAGGTTTCGATCGGTGGAACATCCCAGTATTGGCTAACCTTGACCGAGCCGTCCTTGTAGACCAGGATGCTCGACGGGGGAAGCTTGAACACTCCATCTAGCAGCGTCCGGTCTCCTGGGACGTATCCGAGGTTTATTATGGCGAAGAGTGATGCTCGGTCGACGGCTCTCGGAATTTGGGCTTGAAGAATTCCTTTGATCTCCGAGGCAAACAGCAAACCACCATTCTGCATTGTGTAGTAGAGTGGTTTGATTCCCATCCGGTCCCTAGCAAGTACCAGTTTCTTGTTTGGCGCGTCCCAGAGGGCGATGGCGAACATGCCATTGAGCCGTGAAACGAAATCATCACCATACTGCTCGTAACTGTGCACTATGACTTCAGTGTCTGACTTTGTGTAGAACCTGTGCCCGAGCGCTTCCAGCTCCCTTCGAAAGTCGCGGTAATTGTAGAGCTCACCGTTGTAAGTTACTTGGATGGTCCCGTCTTCATTGTGAATGGGCTGGTGACCACCCTCTATGTCAATTATGCTGAGCCTCGCGTTGGCCAATCCAATCCCAGTGTCCGCGAAGAGCCCTGTATCGTCTGGTCCCCTGTGCTTGAGAGCGGCAATCATCCTTTCCAGCAGGTCTTGATCGTTGAGGCCGGCATAACCGGCTATGCCGCAGAAAATGGGGACCTCCTAAATCACACGGATGCGTTCGGTACTAGCCATGCGTCTTATCAAGTCTTAATGTCGATCCACGACACATCTACATTGTGCCAGCGCAGGACCTTAGTTTCCTAAGAATCCTTTTGACGATACGCCACATTCGACATGAAGTTCGAAATTGCAGGTCGTTTTTGCTTCTTGTTACCGAGGAAAGCGACTTTCAGTGTTGGAACAGTTGCCCAAATAATGAAGGAGCAGTATGGTGGTAGGCTCCGTAATCACGTACGAAATGGTGTGCGAGATCATCAAGTCGTGATGTGAACGTGTGAAACACTACTGTGCTGAGTTCAGAACACTAATATACCTAACAGTCACTAATACTACCTTGTGATCGAGTTGAGCATGCTCTGCCGACTAATCGGCCATAAGTTCCAGGATACCTACGTCATAAATGAAGAAGAAGATTCCTTCGAGGTCCACGACGCACGGTATTGTAGGCACTGCGGCGCTGTTCACGCACAGTCAGTGGGAGCTTAGCGAGCCAAGACCTGAGCTGGCTCCGCCTCTTTGAGAAGCGGTTTCGTTCTGAATGCGGGTCTGTAGACTGGGCCGTAGATTATGAGACCAGCTTTCCCTTCAGCATCGATTCTGCGAATTAGTGATTCTAACTCCGTTCCGGGCGTGACCTCCGATAGTGCTGTGTCGACGACCAACACATTTCCCTGTTTCAGCACATCGAAATTCGAGATAAGTCGATCTCTGAGGGTCAGTTTCTTCACTGACAACACGCGTGCGTTCATTGGGAGCGTTCGTTGTTCAACGGGCCCTTTGCAGTCGAACTCGAGGCAACTGTCGCGGGCTGGGTAGAAAACACGCTGGCAACCGTTGCAGAGTGTGTATGTGAATGTGCGCCCGTTGTATGGCTCAATCTCAGCGATTATTCTTGGCGCCGACAACCTTTCCCTCACAGATCCGTGCTTATACTTCAGAATTCGCTCGTACGCTTCGAGGCTGATGTCTCGCCTTCGATTCACATAGTCCATGACGGTAGGGGTGCGCCCCCGGCGCTTTGTGATCTCGTCTTCAACGTGTAACCAGGTTGCTATCGTGTATGCGCCGGATCCGTAGGAGACCGCCAAAATATTCTGACCAGGTTTGGCATGGTCAAGGATATCGCAGGTCGCTATGAGGGTGGAAGCCGCGTACGTATTGCCGGTATCTAGAACCCGCAGCCATGGTGTAATTTTCTCCTGAATGAACTCAGGGGTAAGTCGAATCCTTTCCTGCAGCTCGGGATGGTCAAGAATCTCGATCTTTTCTTGCGTCAGCGTCTTGCAAGTCTTCATGGGCATGTAACCGGAGGGTTGGTGGAACGTGACATAATCGAAATCCATCAACGAAACTTCAGGATGCTTCAACAACAGCCCCTCGATGGCGCCAATCACATGTTTGATGTAGGCTTCGACGGTTGTTCTGCCAAAGTGGCTCGGGACCGCTGCACCGTCCCGCCTCCAGAAGTCCAAGGTCAAGCTTGAGTAAGCAGCCGTGTCAACGATTGTGGCAACTGGGCTGCCACGGCCGAGGAGAAATGCTCCGGCACCGGCGCCGCAAGCGTATTCCAACGGGTCTCCGACTGGTGCTTGTGCCACGTCGGTTCCGACTGCGAGGCCGTATTTGATTCTGCCACTGAGAATCTGGCTCTCCACGAAAGAGGTCGACTGCATTCCTGAATTGCACGCGCCTTCCAGGTCTGCCACGTAGACTTGATTCCCTGCGCCGATGAATGAGGCCACATGCCGTGCGATCGTTCCCACTGCATATGGCTTCGACTCCGACCCTATCGCAACGGTTTCAATTTCGAGAGGGTCGATTCCAGCCATGTCTAATGCATTCAACGCTGCTTCGGTCGCGATAGTGATGGAATCTTCTGTCAATGAAGCTACTGATTTGTCCTTGAGCAGTAACCCGTTCCTAACTTTGTCAAGGAATTGCGGAAGGTCGTTTCGTTTCTTCTCTCTCGCCTTCACAATCTCTTCGGTATGAATACGTTGCAGCGGGATGTATGCGCCGTAACCTATGATCCCGACTTTGCCTGATTCCATGAAACTTCCACTGTTTGCGAGGGTTAAAAGTATGCTAGCAGACCACGCACCGTATTTAAGTTGGGAACGCAAACGTTCAATTGGAGTGCAACATTTCGAAAAGTAGCTACTGGTCGGCGCCACACATGTCACAGAATACAGAGTCAGAAGGTATGTGTGCGCCACACGATTGACAATATCTTCCGCCCGCCAATGATACAGCGACACTCTGGGGTTGGATGGTTTGTGGTTGCTGTGCGAGTGGCGGAGGCTGACGAGGCGACTCGGCCGCAACGGGCTGTGTTGCGGAGGGTTTCGGGCGTTTGAGAGGATTCTTCAAGTCGTTGTCTTTGATGTATTTGTGTAGGTTTTTTGAAATTTCCGAGTAACTGACCAACTGGCCTTCCGTGACTCCGAGAACCATCGATAGGTTCCGGTCAACCCAGACCTGTTTCCTCGTAAGACCGCTCAAGAGCTACCGGTATTCGGTTAATGTGGAATGCTATTTAGAAGTTGCCAAGCCATTATGCCCATTGGACTGGAGGCTTCCTGGCTAACCCGTAGACAAGGATTAAGCCTCCGGCAATCAAGCATGCCCAAGCGACGTAGTTTGTGCGTGGGTCTGGAATTCTGCTGGTTATGATTTCATTGTATGTCACTGAGAACGTGACGTATTTCTTGAACAATGAAGCCCGATTATCGAACACGAAATGATACACCCCTGCTTTGTTGTCCGTGAAGGTGTAATTAGAAACACCTTGCTCGGTGGCGGAGAAGACAAAGTCTGCTTGCCCGCTATTCGACCACCGTTGGTAATTCTCGGCATCGAAGACGATAAACCGAATATCACCTGATGTGTTCGAAGGTGCCTCAGCCACCTTGATCGAGCCGAATACGGGAACATTCGCTGGGAGCGAGTATGATCTGTCAACCACGTCACCGACCAGAAACGCTACACTGATGTCAAGGTCGTGGCGTTGAACCTGCTGAACCTCCACAGTCACGTATTGACCAATCATCGAAAGCGCCAGTACCCCGAACACTAGTAAGACAACACCAAACAAAGCCGTCTTGAACAAGACCATTCTGCAGTCGCTCAGAATAGCCCATGGGTTCACCGTTATGTGGTTTGGGGGCGCCCTTGCGTCCAAGAACCAGCTCCACCACAAACCAGATTTATTTGAACATGCTCTTGCCTCTTGAGCAGGTTTGGCATCCAAGGAAAGCTCAAAGTTTGTTCCAGCGCAACGGTTTACAGGTATGCAAGTGATCGACAGTAAGGGATCAGTCATTGGAAACGTGAAAGATGTTTCTGTGGATTTTCAAAACAGAAACATGGCGTTTCGCGTGGCTACCAAGACTGGCAGCGAGTTGGATGTGCCATGGGACGATGTGCTTTCGCTGGAGGATGTTGTGCTCCTCAAGAAGGAATTGGAGCTACCCAAACCGCAGGCTCAACCAGGACCACCATCAGTCCAAGCGGTGCTCATTTGCCCCACGTGTGGTTCATCCGCACCGGGCCACGCCAAATTCTGCCCGAAGTGTGGAACAAGCCTCAAGTAATCGCGAGCGACTGCTTGGCCTGCTTCGCAGGCTCGGTTTTGCCTGCTTCCTCCATGTCATGGAGCCCCTGAAGCACGCCTATTCCTCTCAACTTGTGCCGAATCAATGTGTTCTCCAACTCTTCCTTCAGAAGGTGGAGAATGTCCCGATGCATGTGAACAAAGAGGGAGTGTGTTCTGTCTCTGGGGCGATCAAGTGTTATGGGAAAGATCTTCTTCACTTTGGCAGGCCGTGAAGATAGAACCACGACCTTGTCCGCAAGCTCGATTGCTTCTGATAAGTTGTGAGTAACGAGGACGAACGTTTTTCCGGTTTCCTTGTGGATTTCCGAAACCTCTTCCCTGAGAACATCGGCGGTTACTTCGTCGATTGCACTAAAGGCCTCATCCATGAGCACAACCTCAGGTTCAACCGCTAATGCGCGGGCAATTCCCACTCTTTGCTTCATTCCACCCGAGAGCTGTTTGGGGTACATGTGCTCGTAGCCGCCGAGCCCAACCATGTCCAAGTATTGGTGTGCAAGTTCCCTTCGCTCTGGTTTGGGAGTCTTCCGCATCTCTAGTCCGTACTCTGCATTTTCTAGCACGGTCCTCCACGGGAAAAGCCCGAATGCTTGAAAGACCATGCTAATTTTGCCGTGCGGACCGCGCACAGGGCCGCCTTTGAAGCGCACTTCCCCTGAACTCGGAACCTCAAGGCCCGCCATCATCTTGAGTAAAGTTGACTTGCCACAACCACTCGGACCCACTATGCAAACGAACTCCCCGCGGTCGATCCCAAAGCTCACTTCCTGTACAGCATGGAACTTTGCTTGAGAATCGTAGAACTTCGTTACATTATCCAATTCTAGATGAGAGTCCGTCAAGACCACTTCCTAGACCAAGCCTCCAGCGTGCCGAAGAATGCACGGTCCACCACCACCGCGACGATTGCGATAGCTAGGATTGCGGCGAAGCCGCTTTGAAGTGAACCTGCGCCCACTGACCGGTCGATGAAGCTTCCAATGCCTGCGACTTGAGTCGCAATTTCTATGGCTATTATGATTTCCCAATCGAAGTCGTACGCCAGCCTTAGACCGCTAAACATGTGTGGTGAGATGGCTGGGAGGACCATCTTCGTGAATGTTGAGAGCCTGCCGGACTTGAATATGGTAGTGACCTCGTACAGCTCTCTCGGGATGTTCTTCGTGCCCTCGCGCACAGTGAAGTAGATCGGGAAGAAGGCACCGACTGTTGCCATCATTATGGCCGCGGCACTTCCTGCACCAAACCAGAGCACAAGGAGAGGTAGGAATGACAGATCGGGGAGAGCGCCGAAGAGCATGATGAGTGGGGTAAAGGTCAGGTCGAATCCTCTCTTGCTTCCCGCTATGAACGCCATCGGTAAAGCGAAGGAGAAGGCGAAGACTAAGCCGCAAAGTAGCGTGAGAAAGCTATGGGCGATTCTGAGAAGGAACGAAGGGTTCTGTATGGAAACGAAGAAGACCTGGAGTACACTTGAGAACGTTGGAAGGTTGGAGCTAGGAACCAGATGGGCTTGAGTGATGGCTTCCCAAGCAACGAACCCCAGACCGAGGGGGATTACCCACAGGTAACCTGCAAGCCTAGTATCTGACAACTGCTTGCTCGTTAGCGATATCGTGAGCGCTTTTTGTTTCTCAACGGACACTTGGACAGTACCTCAGAATAATAATCACATAGATGTCATGCTCGCTGTCAAATTAAGGTTCGAGGCATTCTTCGGAGAATTTTGCGTTGAAAATGAGACTGACTCATTAGGTTTGGCTCATCAATGAGACCGTGAATCACTAATTGAATCTCAACAGACACTAACGCAATATACAGTCGGATGTTAACAAAACTCGCCACGTAGACATTCGTGGAAGCCCCTCGCAAAATGAGGGACGAACTCTGAAGGTACGTGATGAACCATAGATGAATTTAATAACAAACACAAGCCTCTCTTGAATAGGATATGTGGAAACACAAATCCCATTCATGTAAAACAAGATCGATTGTTGTTTCAGGATGAGTTTGTGATTGGGCGAATTTGCAACTTTCAATGACTTCTCAAAAGAGATACGACGAATAATAGCCGTTGCTGACGAAAGGAAAGTACCTCTGCGAATTCTGGGCGGGGCCGCGATCAGGATGCACTGCCCTAAGCATGAGGGAATGTACGAACGGCTCAAACGAGCACCTAAACACGATATGGATTTCGTTACATACAGCAAGTTTCGCCCAAAGACGAAAGAACTTTTCGTCGACTTAGGATACGAACCCTACATTTCACTCATGCTCACGGGAGCCACAGGCAGGCACAGACAAATCTTCAACGACAAGGAAGGAAACAAAGCCATCGACGTCTTCCTCGGCAAACTGGAAATGTGCCACGTCCTAGACTACACTGGCAGACTTGAGCTCGATACCCCGACGGTGCCCCTCGCTGAACTATTACTTCAGAAACTGCAGATCGTTCAAACCAACGAAAAGGACATTCAAGACGCCATCATATTGCTACTGGAATACGATATCGGCAAGACCGACAAGGAGGAGATTAATGGCGACTACGTGGCCAAGCTGCTATCAACCGAATGGGGCTTCTATCATACCGTTACATTGAACCTTCCAAAAATCAAACAGTTCATGGACAAATATCCCACGCTCACCGCAGAAGACAAGAAGGTCGTTTCTGAAAGGATCGATAAGCTACAGGCAATTATCGAAGGTACCCCCAAGACGCTTCAGTGGAAGCTCCGAGCAAAAATCGGCCCTGCCAAGAAGTGGTATAACGCCGTCGAAGAAGTCCAACGCGACTAGCGGCAAACTTGAAATACGCTTTAAACCCAATCTGGGCCGGAAAAGATACTTGGCTAAAGTAAGGATAGTTTTCGCTTCCGACTTCCATGGCAACGAGCTGGTTTGGCGGAAGTTTCTGAACTCGGCGAAGGTGTTCAAAGCCGATTGGCTAATCATGGGCGGGGACATAACCGCTAAGATACTCACGCCAATTGTGCTACAACCGGATGGAACCTACAAAGCCGACTTCCTAGAACAAATCCACACAATACAACCCAGTAAACTAGAGGAGTTCAAGGCCCTTGTGGGAGAGCATTGCTACATACCCTACGTTTGCAGCGAGAAAGAGTTTGAAACGCTCAAGCAAGCTTCGCAAGATGAAATCGAGAAGATATTTGCAAAACTTGAATGTGTGACGTTGCAATCTTGGCTGGACATGGTCCCATCCAGAGTTCCGAAGGAGACTAAGGTGTTACTCCATCCCGGTAATGATGATAAGTTCGAACTCGACGAGGTAATCAAAGCGTGTCCACACGTAATCTATGCCGAGGAGTCTGTGGTAGACCTCGACGGCGAACATGAGGCGGCGTGTTGCGGATGGGCGAACCCGACCCCTTGGAATAGCCCGCGTGAATGTTCGGAAGATGAGTTGACGGTGAAGTTGGAGAAACTAGCCTCCCAAGTCAAGAACGTACCGAATTCCCTCTTCTGCCTGCATTGCCCACCGTTCGAATCTCAAATAGACCAAGCACCATTGTTGGACAAGAACCTTCGTCCTGTTGTGGAGGGTGGACGACCAGTCATCATTCCTGTTGGTGCGAAGGCGGTTCGCGCTATCATCGAGAAGTATCAGCCCCTGCTGGGTCTGCATGGCCACATTCACGAATGCCGAGGCTGGATGAACATTGGCCGAACGCAGTGCATGAATCCCGGGTCGGAGTACACTGAAGGCATCTTGAGCGCCTATTTGATTGAGATTGATGGCCAGAAGATCCGCAAGCTACAGCGTGTAGAAGGATAGTCAAGACTCACGCGTTCAATAGGTTTCGTTTTTTCAAGTCTCGAATTAGGCGGTTAAACCGCATCTCCTTCCTTAAACTGGTACCCAGCTGATTGGCGCTAGTAATCATGTTGCCTGAGCTCATGTCGACGCAGCCGATACCCACATCTTTGTTCCCAAATTCCTGAATCAGCCTGCTGACCGAATCCGGTGGATCTCGATCGCGGAAGAGTAACAACCACGACCACTTGATGTCCTTTTCATCACGTTGCGTTTCAATAAGACGTACAAGGCGCATGATGTGTGATTTTGAGGCTTTGTCTGCGCTGCTGATATCATCCGCGTAGAGGCAGACTTGGTAGTTTGGCATTACGGTCACTGCAACAAACCTTGACAGCAAGAACCCTTTGGGCCGGGTGCTGCCCCTTGCTATCAAAGGGAAAAGCTCTCCCGACAGCTGGTACTCCCTAAATGTCTCATTCAGGTCCGCGACCCAGGTGGCCCGGCCGCGTTGAATTTCCCTCTCGAGTCCAGCAAAGATCGCCATTGAGCGCGATTGCTGTTCTGAGTAGCCGAGGGCCCTGAGGTGATTAGCCATGAGGTCTCTGAAAGCGTATGGGTCGGCACCACATGCTGACGTGTCTATATCGATATGATTCCCGTCTCTTTCCGTGTATGCCCGCACCTTGTTTCTTCCATAAGCATCTCTGATCAGTGAGCACTCCTTGAACTCCGACCAGCTGTGAGGTTCCACATTTTTCTTTCCTTTGACGATTCGGTAGCCTTGATCGTCGTATTCGAGAACAACATGAATACGGGCGAAATAGTAGAGAACTGAAATTGCGCCACCAAGGGCCATCGGAACGACGAGAGTGAGTGCTGGACCAACTCCACTGACCCCAAGTGCGTTGAGTGCAACAGTCCAGAAAAGAGCTAGGCCAAATGTCAGCACTGCCCAGTAGACGGCTATTCTGGACACTTGAACCCTTGAGGCGCGAACCAATCTAAGTATGCCCTGTAGCTAGTTCCCTTTCATTCAGATATACATTTGACCTTCTTGGGTTGAGCGTCAAATCTTTCCCGTCGCTTTTCTGACATATGCTCCTATTTCTTGGGTGGCGAGATGTTGCTTGAATGTATGCCCTTGGGTGCTGCTCAATCCTGGGCAGAGAGGATCGACCTTCAACCTGTTTCCAGATGGTACCAGGGGGTAGAGCCTGCACGCCATGGGCCTAATAGGATAAATTGAACACCGGGGCCTCGCCCCTTCGTATGTCAAGAAGACGCAGGCACCACTTCTCAGTCTTTTTAACCAGAAGTTGCTTCCACTCTTCTCAATGACCGTGTCACGTATGCCTTTTTCTGTTGCATAATTCAGAATGCGTTCAACATCATCTTTTCCAAGATTTACTTTCAAGTGACATGAAGCTCCGCATGCGATGCACTCGTGCCTTATCCTCTCTGCTCTGAAGTCCTCGAATGTTCTGAAAGCTAAGAACCGTTCAAAGTATAGGTATATGGAGGCCCTAGACAGAAATGCTACTCCAACTAGGAGCCCAAGTGAGGCGGCCCAGCCAAGTCCGGCAATGTACGCACCAGCAGCAATCGCGAGACTTCCCGCATATCCACTGCGCAATAGAATACGATCGCGCCTCATTTCACCCTGAGACTCCTTAAATCTGCTGCCAAATCCAAACACATGCCAAGGACTTCCAGCATGCACATACGTGTTGTAAGTGCGATTTATCCTCGACCATGGTTGTTTGATTCATACAACTTCGACGAGACCTTGACCCACCATTGACCCTTATTCGCATGTTTAGAATACTGCAGTGCTTTTTCCTAGGTCACGAGGATGTCCAAATCACATTGATGCTTGGAAAACTCGTCCCCATGAAAATCAATGCGACAAACTGCCGACGATGCAACAGGACGCTAGTCCCAGTTCCAAGACTCACAGAGAGTCATGAAGAATAGCTGATGATGCAAAAGAGAAAAGAAAAAAGAAAAAGAGAAGGGGGCTTGTTTATTCGGGCGGAATTTCTGTGAAGATTGTTGAGTAGTCGACGTCTTTCTTGGCGAACTTGTAGTACCAGTACACCACTGCGGCCAATACGCCGAGCAGCAGGGTGAAGCCTATGGCGAACCAGTTATCCATTGTCGGGGCGAGTATGTTGTAGCTGTCTTGCGGTGCTGTTAGGATCATCCAGTCCAAGACCAAGTTCGCTGCGACACCCAACACTCCGATGAATGCCGTGCCCATTTTGCCACCGATCTTGAACGGTGCAGTCGCGAATATCTTCGGCCTTCTGAAAGGTAGAACGACGAGGGCCAAAGCGAAGAGAGTGAAGAAGACTGCGTCGAAAAGGTCTGTGCTGGCTACGCCAATGCTGAAGATGCTGTTCATTAGACCGCCTGCGGCTCCACCAGGGTTCCAACTGCCCCCGTTAGATGCTATTCCGGATTCTGAGAAGATTCCGAGCAGGCCGAAGACTCCTGTGGCTATCGTTGCGTTGACTGGTGAGTGGAATCTCTCGTTCACGGCTGCAAAGGATCCTGGAAGAACTCTGTCGAATGCCATGGCGAAGAGGATACGAGATGCAGTCAATATGAAGGGTGGAATGTCGTTGGCGACCCAGAGTACTCCGAATATGAAGAGCAGCCAGTTGAGTGAGCCAAGACCTAGACCGAGTCCTGTGAATGCTGCGATTGTTGTTGTCCATGCCTTTACTGCTGGAACACCTGCTTTGGCTAGGTTGCCTGCGCCGTAGGATAGGTATGAGTAGGCCTCGAAGAATGACCACGTGTTGCCGTTAGCTAGGGTCACGCGCCCGAGTGCCGCCGCTGCGTATGCTCCGAAGGACGAGACCACCATGTACATGACCATGATGACCACTGAGGATAGCAGTAGAACCTTTGGTAGGCTCTTGTTTGCTTCCTTCACCTCGCCAGCGACGAATGTTGATGCTGCATAGCCGATGTATGCGAAGTATGCGCCGATCATGGCGGTGGAGACTGCGCTCCAGTAGTTTCCGACATTAGCCACATCCATGCCTTGTGCCAAGGCTCCCTTGACGTACATGTCAGCTGTTAGGCCTGGCATGCCTTGACTCGTACCGAATGCTGCGATTCCTGCCGCTAGTGAAGCCGGGCTGCTTACTGAGGTTGCTAGCAAGTAGATTACGTAGACGGTTAGGATTGCTGGAATCCAGAACATCACTTGTAGAAGGTATCCTGCCATTCTTACCCCTAGGGATCCGATGACCGTGAAGAGTACGACGAGCGCGAGACCTCCTGCGAATAGGAAGACGTCATTGACTCCAGCTGCCGTAACGCCGACTATTGGTCCAAATATGAAGTATATTCCTTCAAAAACAGCGACCGCTATGATCCCGAAGGACCATGAGATGCTGAGAAACTCGAACCAAGAGCCGATGAAGGCCCAAAGTGGACTGATAAGCCTTGAGATGACAACGTATCCTCCTCCTGATCGAGGCATTGCCGCAATCAGAATTGAGAAGGTTAGAACTGATAGCATTATGATTATTCCGCCGATCAGGAATGCCATAACCATTGGTGGAATTCCTGCAACCCAGAGGTTCTCTGGTAGCGGAGCTGCACCAGTGAACTGGAAGACGCGTTTCTGCCACCCGAGACCCATAGTGTTGCAGAGGATGATGATGACCGCTGTTAGTGGACCGACTTCTCTGACAAGCCCTGTTGCTTTTCTTACGAATAGTTTCTTTTCAGACAATTTTCGTCGAATCGCTGTTGGGCGGCTGATGTATATTTAAAAGTTGACAATCGAAAGAAAGTAGTGTACCAAATGTGGGACGGCTAACGGGAACTATGTTACAGGAATTGAATAGCCATTACCTGCGAAGCAAAGTCAGGACAAGGAACAGCACGGGGAACAGTAACAGAATCGCTATGAAAGTGTATTTCCTCTTCCGCTCTCCACGTTTGAATTGGTCTTCGCAGTTCGGACCACAGAACTCTTTGTCCATCGACACTGGGGTCGAGCAAACTACGCAATGCCGATGCTTTGGAATGCTCGCGCGCTCTTCTTGCTTCATGTACTTGGACATAATGTTCACGCGTACCTTCATGGCAGAGGTAATAAAACTGCCTGCTTGATTCTCTCAGCAATAGAAGGTTCGGCAGGAATTAGGCTTTGGTTCATTAGGAGGGGCTTTCGCGCCTCTTCCTCCAGAAGGCGCCTTCCTCCTCAGCCAAGCCGGCGTGGCGTAGTTCCCATGCCATGTGTTGCTGATAGTCTTCTTGGCAAAACTCTTTCTCGCAGTACTGACACTTTTCGAGTTTCTCAAACTCCCTACCGCAAGTTTCACACTTAGGCAACGTTGATCCTCATTGCAACTCAATGGTATTGTACCAGGATTAAAAACGAGTACCTTTCCACCCCGAAAAATGCCCGGAGCCCCTCATGTTCACGATGCTCCGCCTCGCGATATCTTAGCCGGAATGAAGTGTGGAGATTCAGCTAAATAGCGAAGCCAACTGATTCGAAGATTGGCATGTAAGACCGAATTGGAACTGTCGAACTAGTTACAATAATAACGCACTAACCAATCTTGTGGAGATAAATACATGAGGTTTCCAACGACAGTCAAAGCAGCATCACTTTAATGGCCTCTTGGAAAGTAGAACGGACTGGAGCGGGCACCTTGAAGGACGGAGAGGACGAGCATAGGAGATTAAGCAAGATACAGGCTCTTGCGGCATTTTCGCCCGACGCTTTGGCATCGATAGGTTACGCTGACCAGGAAATTTACCTAGGCTTGGTAATCGCTGGGAGTCTAGGACTAGTATATGCCCTTCCCATCGCGTTGGCTATCACTGGACTCCTCGCAGTCCTGGCTTTATCGTACTATCAAATTGTCCAAAAGTACCCCAGCGGCGGAGGCTCCTATGAGGTTGCACGGACAACATTGGGCACTGTCCCGGGGCTGATGGCCGCGGCCGCCCTAATCGTCAACTACTTGCTGAACGTAGCAGTGAGTCTGACAACGGGCGTGGACGCTATTGCATCAGCTTTCCCAGAGCTGTGGTCATACAGAGTCATCCTGTCACTTTTGCTCCTGGGCGCCATAACCCTGTTGAACTTACGAGGAATGCGGGAGAGTGGCATTGTTATGGCGATTCCAGTTTACTTGTTCTTGTTTGCGTATTTGCCCATGCTAGGATACGGTGGAGTGCGACTTTCTCTTGAGGGCCCTGGCTCACTAACCGCCAGTGCTCCACCAGCTGTTCAACCTCTGACCCTGGTTCTGTTGTTGCATACGTTTTCGACTGGATGCACCGCTATGACGGGCATTGAAGCGATCAGTAATGGTGTTCCGTCCTTCAGACCTCCTGAAACCAAGAATGCCGGGCAAACAATGATTATCATGGCGCTCTTGATGGGCACCTTGTTTCTGGGTAGCATTGGACTAGTTCAGTATCTTGCTGTGGTCGCAGGCCCGCAAGAAACAATCTTGTCCGCGCTCGCGCGCCGACTTCTAGGTAGCGGGCCCTTGTACCTCATCATCCAAGTCTCTACCATGATCCTTCTTACTGTAGGAGCAAACACCAGTTTTGCGGGCTTGCCCCGCCTCATGAGCGTCATGGCAGGCGACGGTTTCCTTCCTAAGCGACTCATGAAGTTGAACTCGCGGTCGGTTTTTTCGAACGGAATCTTGCTTCTCGCAGGCTCGGCTATGGTGTTGATCGTGGTCTTTTCAGGCAGCAGCCATGCTTTGATACCGCTGTTCGCCGTAGGCGTGTTTTTGGCCTGGACATTGTCGCAGGTTGGGATGGTAATACATTGGCGGCGCGAACGCAGTAAAGGGTGGAAGCCTAAGGCCATTGTGAACGCTGTAGGAGCTCTGGCGACTGGGGTAACCTTCGTTATCGTCGGTGCCAGCAAGTTCCTTGATGGAGCTTGGATCGCGCTACTCCTGATTCCAATGCTCGTCGTTCTCTTTCTCCAAGTACACGGCCGTGGCAGGGAAGCCAGTGACGCCTATCGTGGCAATCCCACTGACCAGACGGCATAAACTGCGTACATGATGCTTGCCAACGCCTGATGTCAGGTAGGCGACAGTTCTTGACGAAAAATGGAGGCCATCGCCAGTCTCCTAAGTACCACGAAACCGACGACGGTAGCATTTACATTAAAAGTATGAACCCAGCTCATAGTTCCATGAATGGAGAACTTAGCCGTTGAAATGCGCAACTTGCGGCGTCGAAGTTGACCTACCATTCAAGTGCAACTACTGCGAACATTTCTATTGCCCGGAACACAGGCTCCCTGAGAATCATGACTGTAGCGAAACTTGGCGCGTAAAAGCAATTAGGTCAGCTAGAGCAAATGCGTCACCCTTCCAGCTTTCAACAGAAACACGGAGTACGCTGATTCAACCACAACGCCGAACCGTCAAATTCAGCAAAACCGAGGTGCGGCATTTGATCGTGGGCACAGCGTTGGTGACGGCTGCGGGTGTTTCGTTTTTTGTGGGAAGCCCACTTGAGGTGAGCATAGTGGGACTGGGGGTGGCCACTGTTCTGTTCGCCATGGGCTTTATTCTCCACGAGCTTTCGCACAAATATGTTGCGCAGGGCTACGGCTTGTGGGCTGAATTTCGTCTGAACATGACGGGTCTGTTGCTCACGGCCCTCTCGATTGTTTCACCGCTAAAATTCATCGCACCTGGAGCCGTAGTGATTTCAGGCCTCGCGGACAAAGACAAAATGGGCCGCACCGCTTTTGCAGGGCCCATGGTCAACATAATCATCACTGCAAGCCTTCTTATCCTTTTGCCAATCTTCCGTGGAGGACTGATTTACGCGGCCCTGCTCTACGGGGCTGCTATCAACGCTTTCTTGGCATTGTTCAACTTGATACCGTTCTCTGTCTTTGATGGAAGGAAGGTCTTCACGTGGAAACGCCAATACTGGGCAGTCCTGTTCGCCGTTTCAGTAGGGCTTACAGCCTACACGTATCTTCTGCTTCAGAGAATTTTCTGAGGAAGCCTGCAGTTAGTCTTTTACCAATCTTACTACAAGGTAGACGCCGATTATGAAGAGCGCGAGCGAAATCACGGCAACCGCTGCTATCGGGAGCTTCAGCCTCTTGAGCATGATATCAGCCAAGTAGCTAGGCGACATAATCAAAGCTGCAGCCACAATTGCAAGAGCAACATGAATCATTCCACGTTTCTTAGACTCCGACTTTTCTGACAGCAATGTTCACCCGAACCAAGCGTGGCTGATTCTCATTTCGCGAAATAAAAGCTTGCCACAGCGTTTATACATAATGAGAAGCGGCAGGTTTGACACTTCAAAAAACATTGGTGTAACACATGAACGAATATACATCCAAAGTCATGGCTGAAGTAAGAGCCAAAAACCCCGCAGAGCCAGAATTCCACCAAGCAGTACAAGAAGTCGCAGAATCCCTCAGTATCGTATTCGAGCGTCACCCACAATATCGCAGTGCCAAGATCCTGGAACGGATCGTGGAACCTGAGCGTGTGATCATGTTCCGTGTTCCGTGGCAGGACGACAAAGGGCAAGTGCAAGTGAACCGCGGCTTCCGAATTGAGATGAACAGCGCGATCGGTCCGTACAAGGGCGGCCTACGATTGCACCCCTCAGTCAACCTAGGAATCCTCAAGTTCCTAGCCTTCGAACAAGTCTTCAAGAACTCCCTAACCACGCTTCCAATGGGAGGCGGCAAGGGTGGCTCAGACTTCGACCCGAAGGGTAAGAGCGACAGTGAAGTAATGCGGTTCTGCCAAAGCTTCATGAACGAACTATTCCGCCACATCGGCCCCGACACTGACGTACCAGCAGGCGACATCGGAGTCGGCGGCAGAGAAATCGGATTCCTGTTCGGCCAATACAAGCGCCTACGAAACGAGTTCACCGGCGTTTTAACCGGTAAGGGCCTCAACTGGGGCGGATCTTTGATCCGACCTGAAGCTACAGGCTACGGCACCGTCTACTTCGCAGAAGAGATGCTCAAAACACGCAATGAGAATCTCAAGGGCAAAGTTGCGCTTGTCTCCGGCAGCGGCAACGTAGCACAGTACACCATCGAGAAACTGCTCGATCTTGGAGCGAAGCCAATCACCCTCTCTGACTCGAACGGCATAGTGCACGACGAGGCAGGAATCGACCGCGAGAAACTTGCCTTCGCAATGGAGCTGAAGAACGTAAGACGTGGCCGAATCAAGGAGTACGCAGACAAGTTCAAGGCCAAATACATCCCAGTTGACCCGAAGCTGGACTACAACCCGCTCTGGAACATCAAGGCCCAATGCGCGTTTCCAAGCGCCACACAAAACGAGGTCAACGCCAAGGACGCAGCGAACCTGCTGAAGAATGGCGTTTACGTCATCGGCGAAGGTGCGAACATGCCGTCGACACTTGAAGCAACAAAAATGTTCCTAGAAGCCAAGATCTTGTACGGTCCCGCGAAGGCAGCGAACGCCGGCGGCGTAGCCACATCAGGCCTCGAAATGTCGCAGAACAGCCAACGACTGAGCTGGACCCGCAAAGAAGTCGACGAAAAGCTGCACGACATAATGGTGAAGATCCACAAGAGCTGCTTCGAAACTGCCCAACGCTTTGGCACTCCAGGGAACCTCGTCAACGGCGCCAACATTGCCGGCTTCCTCAAGATCGCCGACGCTATGCTGGACCAAGGCCTCGTCTAAACTGACAACCTCGACTGCAACATCACGGACGAAAGTGGGTAAGGAAGAAAAATCCTTACCCTTCCTCTCTTTATCCGCAGAACCTGCTGACATAAATCCAAGCTCATTCTAACTTAACCTCGGGATTTTCCTGTGAGGCTTCTGCATACCTGCCTGAACGTATCTGACCTAGAGACGTCCATTGAATTCTACACTCGCCACCTAGGGCTCCAGTTGGAAGGCCGTCGAGAGGTGAAACAGAATAACGCAGAGATCGCCTTTCTCAAAGACAAAGATGGTGCAGCAATCGAGTTGACACACTGGCGCGACAAGAAAACATTGATGGAGGGCGACAATTTCGATCATATTGCCTTCGGGGTTGAAGACGTAAACGCCACGGTTAGAGAACTCAAGGGCAAGGGTGTGACAATCGCCATGGAACCCTTCTCATTGCAAGGCTCAACCTCGAAAATCGCCTTCATAAAGGACCCAGACGGGAATTGGCTGGAACTCATCGAGGCAGGAAGATAGAGGCACAGCAGCCAACCTCTGACAGTAGACATTTCTCACTCACTCACGAGGCTTTGCGTAGAGTGCATACGCGACTTGCATTCGGATTGGTTCATTGATTTCCTCAAACAGCAGCCTTCGTATTCCCTGTCGTGACGAATAGATGGGTTTGAGAGACGGGGCTTAAGCGGGGGAAGGTTTAGACTGCTCGCTTGTTGGAGGAAGAACCTTCTGGGCGAAGGTCATGTATCCCGTATGCCCAATCATCATGGTGGCGGGCCGCGTCCTTCCAGTCTCTGCCCGGATTTCGCGAATGAAACATTCCAACGTGTGCACATTCACGAAACCAACCTTACCGAAGGTTTCCGTGGATCGCTCCACCTGGTTGAAGGTGGGGCTAAATGACATTACGGGTGCCCCCCCTAACAAGGCGCCGTGAACTAGAGGAATGAGGGGCCAAGGGTCCCCCACATCAATAATAGCAGCGTCGTACCCTTCACCCTCAATACCCTTCGCCGCATCTGTCTGGTGAATTGTCACATATTCTGCAAGCGAAGCGCGTTTCAGGTTCTTCTCCGCAATTTCCACGAACTCAGGCCTCACCTCGTAGGTATCCACATGCCCCGACTCTCTCACGGCCATAGCAGCCGCAACCGTCATTGCTCCGCTCCCAGTGCCTATCTCGAGCACTTTGGCGCCAGAGGTTAAGGAGAGTTTGAGGATTATGAGCCCAATATCCTTCGGGTACATGATCTGCGTTTGCCGGACGGTATGCATTATCAGGTCATGCGTTGTGGGCCTCAAAGCCCAGAACCTGTCGAGAGTTGAACTGGTAATCTCACAGCCGAAGGGTTTCCCAACCAAATCCCCTAGCTTGATGTAGCCCTTGTGTGAGTGGAAATCCCTACCTACTACGACGCGGAGGAGCCACTGTCGCCTCAAATCGAAGTGCAGGAGTATGAGTGAACCCTCAGCAATAATCTTGTCCATGTTTCGAACCCTAGCTCCCTGCAGACAACTCTTGAAAACGCCTAGCCAGCCGCCTTCCCATCTTTACAGAAACAAACCCCAGATGAAAAGAAGCGGGCTGGCCACTCCAAGTCACATTAACGTGCACAAATAGCGAACGCGTTAGCGTCGGAACTGCGAAGATGATGCATGCCAAAACGCCCAGCGAGCTCAACTGTCCTGCACGGTTCGTTGTCAAGTTCACCAGAAACCACAGGGCGTTGTATTTCGTGACCAATGTGAATATTGCGGCGATGATTGTGCCTGTGGCAAATGGGACCACACTCTTGCGCTCTACTATCACCGATGTTACACGTTCAAGGGGGAGCCTGTAAGATCTTCCGCTCAACACGCCTTCATTGATGACCATGCCGTCCCGATACAGTACGATTGAACAGTTTGCCCCGCGGCACTTAATCAAAGAATCCTCTGGACACATTGCCACAATCTTCCATCTTTGCCGTGCAGGTGTTACTGCCGACCGAGGTATGTCAGGATTCTGCCTATTTTCTCTATGGATTGAGTCGAGGTAATCGCCACAACACTACTTCCACAATTGACGCCGTGTTTCTCTGCACATCTTTTCTGGGTTAGCTGAATGCTTGTGTCGGCTAGACAAATCTTTGAGATCAGACGGCGTATTCACATTGGCCGCGGGTGCTTCTAGGCTTTCGCGGCGTGAATTGGGCACGTTGGATCTGAGGCTAGGTAGTCACCTTCGTAGGCCGCGGCCTTTGCGCGGCACCCTCCACAGACCGCAACAAATCTGCATTGGCGACACTTTCCCGTCAGCGAGTCTCTCTCCCTCAGCGCTTCAAAAACAGGGCTGTTCCATATCTCCTCAAAGGATTGTGTTCTCAAGTTTCCCGCGACCGGATAGCTCGGCATGAACATGCAAGGAGTTACGTCCCCATTAGGCTGGATGTTACAGTACAATCTTCCCGCAGGACACCCACCAAGATACGCTGCGAACTTTCTGTAGAAATTGTTCTTTCCAGAACAATCGAAAAATGAGCTCATAGTGAACCTCTCCACAGAAAGGGCCTTCGTTGAATCATCCGAGATTGATTCCCCATCTCCAATCGATGAATAGACGACGAACTGAGGGAGCTCTGTGAAAACCTCACCGCGTTCCGTAGAACACTCTTTTCTAACGAGAGCCATCAATTCGAGCCGCTCTTGACGCAGAAGTTGGAGGTCCTGAATTTCTCTTCCTCGCCCAGCAGGAATCAAGTCAAAGAATACGACTCTCTCTGCACCATGATTCCTCGCGAGGGAAATCAATTCGGCATCCTCTGCATGATTCAGCATTGTGGCAGTTATGGCCACGGTGGTGAAAATGCCAGCTTCTGAACACAGCTCCACGGCGTTCAAAGTCTTCTTGAAGGCGCCATCAAGTCCGCGAAAGCGGTCGTGAGCCTCAGGATTCACTGAGTCGAGGCTTAGCTCTACTGAACCGACGCCGAGTTGTTTCAGGTACTGCACATTCTCCCTGTTCAGGAGAACGCCGTTGGAGTCAATTGAAACCGCCATCTTATGCTTCCGAATTCGTTCAATAAGCTTTCCAAGATTAGGATTGGCCAGCGGCTCTCCACCAGAGAGTACAACAAGTGAAACTCCGGCCCCCGCCATCTGATCCACGATTCCAAGTTGCTCGTTAATTGTTAACTCGTCCGATGAAGGCTGGCTGGCGTTTTGGTAACAGTGCATGCATCGAAGGTTGCATCGGTAGGACAGACTCCAGACAACGCTGACCGGTGCCTTGAGTCTTTGAGGGGTAATGATACCGTACTCGGAAATACTTCTGAGTAAGTTCCAAGCCCCCCTTTGCCCTGCCTCTTCCTGAAGAGCCCTCTCGGCCTCGAAGCCACACAAGCGAGCAAACGCATTCAGAATCTTGAGGAGCAGAGGATTCGACATGAACCCAGGCGTTTCCCTTCCCGAATCAATCGCCGCCAACAGCGCTTTGATCACAACAGAAAGAACCCGATCTCTAATTCGGTGTGCGGCTGGGAGTGACAACGGTTCACGTGAGTTTGCCATTTTTGGGGCACGGTGAAGTCACCGAATCGGGCTGCCTACTTAATCTCTGTCGCATATTGCCATCCCTAGAACTAACCAAAGGAGTTAACGACTGCAGATGGGTTCAATTGTGCAAAGCATAGGATGCTTTCCACGACAGTAAGACATGAGACTTCAAGGGGAGTCAGATGACACTGAGGGGAATGGGGCATGGTTTAAGCACCGCTGACAAGGTGAAAGCGATTGCGGTTGAACATGTCCGCAAACGGTTCACCGTGAAGGGCCCGTTGGAGGTTGACGGGATGCAGTTTGACGACGGCTTCTATCGGGTTTATGGCCACTACGCCATCGAGAAGGAATCCATCCGTCAATTCATAGTCAAGTTGGACAGAGACGGGAACGTAGTCGAGGTAACGAACAAGTCGAGGGGACGCACTCTGTTCTGAACTGCCAATCGGCTGCCTACTCTCCCACTGGAGGGAGCATGAATTGGTTCGAAGTGACTAAGGTGCTCGTTGATGCAGAACTACGTAGACTATGATGAAGAGTAATATGACGAACCCAATCGTCATTCCAATCCGATTTGGATGCCCTTTCAATTGAGATAATAGTGTCATGGCTGATTGGGGCACGATTTCATTGGTCTTAACCATTCCTATTGGATTCCACGGCTGGAATCTGGCGAGCCGTCACTGAGTTGGCTGGACGAGATATGGGAGGATTTTGCTCAAGTCATCATCTTCGATGATTATGTCCGCAACCTGTCGAGCGTTTTCATCCTTCGGTTTGAAAGCGATCTTCAAGCATTCAGGGTTCATGAGATCATTTGCTCGATCTCCGACAAGCGCGACTTCTGCTAGCGGGACTTTCAATTGGATCGCGATTCGTTCGATTATTTCTCTCTTCTCGTTAACGCCCACCTTGACAACTATTCCTCCGGTCAACCTTCCGTCATTGGTTTGTAGCTCATTGGAGAGGGTGAGGTCTGCCCCGAGATCTCGCCCTGCTTTGTCAGTTAGAAGCGACAGTCCCGCGCTTACGATGGCGGTCTTGACGTTACCCCGTTTGAGGTCTTGGAAGACTTGTTCGGCGCCTTTGCGATAGGGGATTTTCTCGAGCACTTGCATTACTTGTGTAAGAGGTGCCCCCGCCCAGTATTGAGAATCGGTTTCGGCCCATTCTTTATAGGATATTTCGCCCCGCCTGTACTTCTGGGCAGCCAGTTTTCCGTAGTCCCAAGTTCCGAATGCCTCGTGAAGGTAGCTCCAGAGGCTGTCGACAGGGGTCAATGTGCCATCTAAATCGAACACTACGAGTCGAATTCTGCGGTTCAAGGAGAATCCCGAGACTATTTTGCTTCCCGAAGTAGCCTGGATATTTCAACGATTATTGGTGCTGGGGTCCATAATGAGAAGACGCGGACGTATCTTGCACCTGTAGCTCGCTTGAGCTCCCTCGCGTTACCTGCCTTAAGATATCCCAGTATGAAAGCCTCAACAACCTCGGTGAAGCCGCGTGTTGGCGTTGCGGTGTTGCTGTAATGGCCCGTGTAGAACAATAGCTCTGCGATGTCCCAAGCCTGATCACCGTGTTTCCCCGCCTGCTCCAAGTCTACTGTGTAGATCTCATCACCCTTGGCAACGAAGTTTTCTGGTTTCGCGTCGCCGACTGCAACACCCGCCTCGTGTATTCGCGCGAGCGACTCGCCGAAGGCTTCGGCGAGTCTGTATTGAGACGTACCTAACGCGCCCCCGCCGATAGCCTGAGATACAAATTCGTTCATCGGTACTCCCGAAATGTAGGTTTCAACCAAGATTCGCTGCTTCACATTGACATTGATAACCTGGGGAACTTTCAGGCCTTTCTTGGCCAAGTACCGGTTGATTCCGTACTCATTTGTCAATCTTGCCTTGCCAGACACTGAGAAGAGTTTACTCCCAAGGGAAACGAGGTTTAATGTGAACCACTTGAACCCGTGCCAATCGGTGAACCTCTTTGCGACAAACCGCTCCCTTCCTAGTGTGACTAGGTATACTTCGTTCAGAACCCCTGCCAATGGCGACACGGTCATGGGCCGTCCCGGCCTGAGTTTCGAAAGCATCTCTTCGAGACTGGACCGCTCGTTGAAGGAAACCAATCCTTCCTCTGTACGAAGGTATAGAGAATTATTAGGGTTCTCAGGTTGCCTTCCCACCAAGTCCGGGTCCAAGCTCAACCTCAGGGGGCTACTGAGTTCCCGGGCAAGGAGCTCAGGGCTCAGAAAGACCGTGCGGCCCCTTGCGAGGTAAGAATAGAGTGCCCGCTGACTATGCCTTAAGATATTGACAGCTTGCTCGGATGACCTGACCTTAAGCCATTTATCCACTGACTGATCCTGAAATGCCACATTCTCGCCATCAAATTCCACTCCGTCGCCGCCCATACCCGAGACAGCTTTGCTGAATGCTTCGCGAAGAGTTGACAGGTTCTGTTGTCGAACTGCAGGGTCAAGTAGCCTCAGATAGTCTTCCAAGCTGGGGACGAAGACCCTGGCTCGCCGCCTGAGCTTCGATAACCCGAAGAACTCAGGTGCAGCCACAATCCCTCTGCACATCTCGCCGTAGTTCAGCACGAGGTCACGTGCTTCCTCTTTGACTGTCCGCCTGGCCGCTTGAAGGCTCAGGTCATCTAGGTAGTCCTGGTTTGCCAGAGCGCGGTATGGGTAGATAAGTTTCTCAGTAAGGAAATCGCCCAGAGTTCCTCTCTCAATGTCCGATTCGATCAGACTGCGGTCAACGAGTAGGAACCTCGTCTGCTGTTTTTCGGTGGTTCTCAGATAAGTTCGCAAACCGTCTGCGTACTTGTCGCGAATTACCAAAAGGTCCTGACCAATGTACGCTCCTGGCTTGGCGTAAAAAGAAGGGCCATACGCGCAAACGGCAACCCTGTGCGGAAATGGAGCCAACTCGTCGAGTCCGCCACTTACGAGACCATTGAGCTCCGCTCCGCTTGGCATTAGCTACATTACCGCCTAAACTGTTCAGTCTACTAACTTAAGGGCTTGAAGGCTGTTCCTTCGAAAAAGAAGGCAGGGATTATTAGTTTCACGATTTCGAAGGCCTCGCATCCTTAGGCCTAACTGGGCCTAGCAAGTCTCTAGGCATCTGCGCGAGGCGGTTAGGAACATCGCCCAATAGACGAGCAAACCAAGTGTAGACTGACCGCCTCCATCGTTTGAGTCGGTCTTGTCTCGCTGGGTTGAAGCTGATGAAGTAGGCTCCGAGGACTATGAGTTGGCGTAATGCGGCTGATATGTTAACAAGCCCGAAGGGAGTAAGTTGGTCAGTAAGATACTTCGGCAGTTCTGGACGACTGCCTCCGATGAAGTAAAACAGTATTATGAAGGCATTGAGCATGTCGGCGATTCTGTATAGTACGAAATCAAAGCTTGGGGTCAGAATGATTATTGGAAACAGTTGGATCCACATTTGCGGGTCGAACAGGTAGATCGCTCCGAACCAAGCGTACCATGATAGGAGAATCTTTTCAAGTGGAGTTCGCTTCGAGATCAGCGCGCGAAGAATCAAGTATCCTATGATGCCTAAGCTGAGGTAATGCCCGTACCCTCGTCCTGAAATGATGTCTCCTAAGCCCGCGGTTTGAATCACCATCGATATCCAAGTGTTTTGCAGTTGGTGGTTTTGGGTGTGCGTGTAAAGTTGCAGCCAAAATGGCCGGTTCAACTGGATATTGGCTAGAACGAAAGGCGCATTTACAGCACCCCAAACTGAACCGGCGATGGCGATGAACCTTACCCGTGCCCTGTTGTTTGGCAGACACCAGACCATTGCTGGAGCCATGCAGATAGGTATGAATTTGCTCAAGATTCCGGCTATGAGGGCTAGGGAGCTCGCGTCGTATCGTTTCTCCAAATAGTACATGATTGAGAGGCTCGCGAAGTATGCGACTATGAAATCCCAATTGTAGAAGCCGTAAATCATGAAGGTCATTGATGTGAGCAAATAGAGGTAGATTCTGTTCTTGTTGATTCCAAGTTTGCTGCAAAGTACATAGATGTTGTAGATGGTCCCAATCATGAATGGGTATTGCAGAACAGATTCGACAACCATGTACGTGTTGTAAGCGTCCAACACGAACGGGGCGTATGTTCCGATTGCTTGGCCGATCCAGATTATCAGCCCGATCATCTGTGGATACTCAAGCTTGTAGTCCACGTAGGGAATGGCCATGTTGTTGTGTCCTGAGTATACGTCGCGAATCCACAAGTACCCAATGTCAGTGTAGTTGCTAGGAACGACGAATGGAAGATGGATTATTGTCGTATATACCCAGAGGGTTGATGCAACAATGAGAATAAGTTTGAATTCTTGGTCGTGCAGTGTGATGTCCCAGAACCCGCGTCCGCTCTGCAGAACCATTATAGGTACCTGTTTCAGCTGTGCAGTGTACGTGGTCTTTAGAATCTTTCTACAGTTTGCTGGCTGACGAGGTATCGTAAGGTTGGAGTCATCATCTTCCTATGGGAAACGGGCTTGGAAGAAAATATGGACAAGTTCCCTGAACATCCCAAAAATATCCTTAGAGAGCCTCATGGACGAATCTGTATTGTAATGCCACTCAACCGGCATCTCAACGACGTTTACCCCTTTGCGTTTCGCCTGAATCAAGAAGTCGACATCATAAGCAAACCCGGGGTTGGCCATTTGAGAAAAGAGATCGCGCCCAACACTCGTCCTCACCGCTTTGAACCCACATTGTGAATCCCAGCCCATACCCAAGGAAATAAGAGCTAGATAATGGAACCCTCGGCTCAGTATCCTCCGCTTCAATGGCTCATCCCTTTTACTACCTTTCATTACACGACTTCCTGCTACGACATCCGCGCCCCCCTTGAGAAGTTCTACCGCCCGGGTAATCGTTTCCAATGGAACCGGCAGGTCCGTGTCTGTGAAGACGGTGAACTGTCCGTTGCACACTTCGATTCCTCGTTTCAAGCCACCTCCTTTCCCTAACCTCTCTGTGGCATGGAGTAGGATGATTTGAATCTCGGAATTCTTCTGTTTGAATTCGTTCACGATTTTGACTGTTCTGTCCTTGCTCCCGTCCTCGCTGATCACTATCTCGGAATAGGGGTGGGTCTGTTTGAGAAAGTCGGTGAGGCGGATTAGGCAGGTCTCCATTCGTTTTTCTTCATTATGCGCCGGAATGAGAATTGAAAGTTCCAACCGATTACCTCGTTCCATTACCTACCAACCACATCATTCCGTAGACCATCAGTCTCTTTAAGAACCCGCCTCCGAGAACGAGGTGTGCGAATCGACGGGCACTCTTACTTCAACCGGGCCTCTTTGACCCGTTCTAGCCACTCATGATTCTTTGGTTTCCGTTTGATAGGACGTCGACTCTTGCTGACCCTCGCGGCCGCCAGATCCGCTTTCGCCTCAGGCCGCTTGGAGCTTGCAACTTTTACATAGTATTTGTTTTCGTTGCGTATGACGAATAGCAGGTAAGTGAAGATCCAGGTGATGAAAAGTACTTCACCGATCGATTGGTGGAACGCTTCCACGTCGAGGCTGATGAAAGCCACGTATAGAACGATTAGTGTGATGCGGATTACGTTGATGAGGTAAGTTCCGGCTGCCCCGATTGCCGCGTAGATCGCTTTACGCTTTCTGGGGGCGTCGAGCTTTACCATAAGAACCACAATAACAAGGCTGTAGACGATCATGCTGACTACGCCGGACGAAGGCCAAAAGATGGCTAGGGTGATGAAACCCTTTGACCCCCAAAGCAGCAGCCTATTGCCGATGAGTTGTATGCTTGGTGGTTGAACGGTTCCAGTTAGCGGGTTGACGTTCGTGTGGAACCCGAGTAGGCTGAGCAGAAATACAACCACGTTCCAAATCACGTAGACCCAGATTTGGAGGAAGGCGAGCGAGTCCTCCGGAAAGTAACCGTCCATCATGTCCAAGATCCCGCTACCCAAGGCGTAGATTATTGGAGTAACTATCAGCCCAACCGCCTTAGGCGAGTAGAGTAGGGCTGTCGCGATGGCGCAATAGATTGCGAAAACGACGAAATCCATTGCGAGCAAGAAACTAAGCGGGGATTTCTGGGATACGCCAAGTTGACTTGTTACATACACTCTCAGATATGTAGTCCAGTCCGCACTCATCACTCGCTCCCAATAGTAGACCAGTAGAACTGCAAGGGCGACGCCCGCCAACGCGTAACGCCACTTCGCCCTCGTCGCTTTGAGTTTCTTTCGAGAGTCGTGAAAGTCCCACGCCACGAGAAAGAACAAGAAGGCGAAACCGGCTCGGCCTATTTGTCCCCCCCAGAACCAGACGAGAGAGAACGACGCGGAATCAATCATCATCAAGAAGATAACTGGAAAGACAATTATGAGTAGGGGGATAGCGTCTCGTGTGTGAAATTCGTCGTATACGCCGCTGAGGAAGCGTTTGATTTTCTTCTGTGGTCTTAAGTGCATTACGAAATTCCTCTTCTTAGATGTTTGACTAGCTCTCCGCTATCAGTTGTCGATTCTTGTGCGGGTTTAGCGGCGGGCGTTAATTAGCCGTTCTGCAAATTGATTCTCTTGCTTTGTTCGGTCAATTCGGTGAAGATAGTCTATCAGGAATAGTGACATGAAGAATATTGCCACGATAATCTTCGCGGCGAAGACGACGTTGATAGGCGCGGGGTTCACTGAGATGGGAAAGATGTTGACTATGATATCTGGGTTTGTAAGGCCCTGCACTGCCAGCGACGCTGACCATATAACGACTTGATAGAGAATTTCAAATGCGCTGCCCATCGCGACCAGCCACGCGCCTATGTAGACGGTTCGGAGAATCGAGGGGCGGACTTTAAGGAAGTATTGCCTTGTAATGGGAGTGTTCAGGCCAAAAGCGAATGATAGAAACATTGAGAATTGGAAAAACGTGATGGGCTTCATGTAGAACCCAGGCAGAACTTCCACTTCAATCAGGACTAGGTTGCTGCCACTTATTTGCCCTGATGGGGCGAAGGTTGAGGCGAGAATCATTGTGAGCGCAGAAATGCCGAAAGCGATTGAAATAATGGAAAATATATTTGCCCTCAATCCACCCAGAGTAGTCGTGCTAAGACTTGGCCGAGCACGGCCGACCAAGTTGGACCTTGTCTTTCTTGATATCGGTTCCACCTCAGGCCTTGGATCTCCGGCGGCCGCCGCTTCGATTGCCCTGGCGTTTCTCTAGGAGCAAAATGATTGCTGTCAACCCCAAGATCACTAACGCATCCACAATTAGGATACCTAACCGTGCTCCTGAAGATAGACTTTCGGCCTGAAACGGGGCGACGTTGACGCTAAGGTTTGCGAAGTAACCGACCCATGTCCCAGGATGAAGTAACGTTGTGCCTAGTATGAGGATGAATGACAGGGAATCGGGTTTCTTCCAGCCCGCAGCTTGCCATTGGGCTGCAATGCCAACATTCCTAGTCGACCACTCGTTCAGCGGAGTTTCGGTTAGGACGATCCTGTGATGGGGTAGCTGGAATGTTTGGCTTTGGCTGTCACTGAAGACGAACCAGAGGAGGTTTGTTCCGTCGTTGATTTCAATGCCGAACGCGTTCTCCGGGCTATGCGTTATGGCGTCGAACCAAAGGTGGAAGGTTGGGAACACCATGAGTGAAATTTCGGACCGGAACACGGCGTCGAGAGCTTGACCGTGCAGGTCTTGTCGAATGTGCAGTGTGGTCCATACGTTTGAGTTGTTTTGGTTTACACGATCCAATATTAGCCCGATGGCTGCTTGGTTTTGGACGTTGGCCTGGATGATGGACACGTTGTCAGGAGGCCCCTTGATGATGTCCACATCCCAAAGATATGGCTTGGTTATGTTCTTGGTCGGGTCAAAGGTCCAGAGCTTTTGGTTAACGTTCAGGATTGGTGACGGCTGTTCGATTTGACCGTAGAAGTTAATGAAGGAAATTGAAAGCGCGAATATGCAAACCGAGACCGTGATGAGCGCTATTCGGGGCTTAACGCGCAGAGTGTGTCCCTCCTTTCTTGTAGAGCTTAACCACGGCCATCACGAGTAACGGTGTCCAGAAGATGAAGTAGTTCTGGAGGCCGCGGTAGGAGAACCATAGTATGATGGCTGGAAAAGCCCAAACGGCAAGTGCCAATTTCTCGTAGTATACGTAGTAGTTAATGAGCAGTGTAGCAGCGACCGCTAGGGTTGCTGTCAAATAGAAAATAGGAGGCAATGGGATCCCAATTGCTAGGGTTATGAGGGATAGCCCTTGGCTTAGTACTACGAGATTGCCGAAGGCCGGCGTGACAACCCCAGTGTACCAGGCGCTGAAATTGTTCCACATGAATCCAATGTTGGGAACAAGGAACGTGCCAAGTGCGAACGCGCCGAAAATTACGGTTTGCTTCAGTCGGCTCCTGGCGTTAAGACCTGAGCCGCTTCGGAGGTAGTACACCAGTAGAAAGGGCGAGAGCAGCCACGGGGTTTGTTTTATTGCGCTAGCTAGGCCGAACATAATGCCCGACAGCCGCACGTCGTCCATAAAAACAATCATCAAGACCAACGGTAGGACCCAGAGGAAATCCGCTACTGCCCCCGCGGAGAAGTTGACAGCCAAGTCGGACCCCGCGAAAATTGGAATTATGGCCAAGGCCCGGATTTCTTTAGGTGACCAGACGTAGATTATTACGATGGCTGCTAGTTCGAAGAGGTAGATTACGATGCGTGCATCATGCAATCCTAACCAGACGACAGGCAAAAGGACGATGAATTGCAGGGCTGGGTAATTGAGGTTTGTAACCAGGTCGCCGTTCGGGGTGAGCGTGAAGAACTGTGGATTAACTGCGAATGCCGAGAGAGCACTTTGCAGGTCTTGAGTATACGGATTGACCCCCTTCGAGTACAGGATAGCTGAGTAATGAGCGAAGGCCAGAGCGTCGGTTTGGTATGATCCTGGGAACTCAACCTGAGTCACCACGTACCAACTACTGATTGTCACGAAGATCAGAGCGACGAGAGCTAGATCCCTGACCTTCAACACCGCATCGGTGTTCATGGTGGCAAAGATGAATAGGATGAACGCAAGCCCGTAACTCACCAAGATTAGGAGGACGACTTCGGGGTGCGATTCTATGTTCCCCCTAATCCAATTCTGGAGTCCCTCTGCGAATATGAACCCGGATGTGAAAAGGAAACTAACTCTGACGAGGAAACCCTCGTCCATGGTTACGCTGCGATTCATCAGTGTCCCGACCTCCTTTTCATGGAGAGCCAGGCGCCTGCCAGGATCACACACACGACAAGGGTGGCGGTTGAAACGAGGTTCCAGAGGCTAGAATTTGTGTTCTGGTAGAGGATTATTTGGTGTATGCCCGGGGGCACGTTTAGCAGAACATAACCTGTGGCAGGGTCGGCCGTGACGCTGAGTCTTTGACCGTCTGCGGTTGCAGCCCACGTTGGGAAGAAAGCCTCCTTCACAATGACCACGCCCGTTTGGCTAGGTGGTGTGAAGTCCAAGATCATCTTGTCTGGTGTCACGTACGTTAGGGTAAGATGATTGCTTGAGCCTGCTTTGATCATTGATGGGGGTTTTGCGGCTTTGTAGACGATTAGGTCGATTGGGCCTTGGATCGTCTGGTATGGGACGGCTAGTTGTTCGGTGAAATTGGTTCCAGTCATAACTTGTTCAGCCAGACTGTGCCCGCCGATAATGACCCATCCGATGTCGAGCCCTTGGTAGTTGTTTAGTAGTGACCTCCAAACTTCAATACGAGTCACATTCGAAGTCGTTTCCAGATCGTCTAGGCGGTAGTCATCGATGTTGACGAGTTGCGTCACTAGTTTGGTTTGCGGGTACCAGCCGTCGACGATTGGTTTGTTGGCGTAGTTCGGGAGAACGTAGATCCAGAACGGCACATTGATTCCTAGAATTCTGTCGGATGAGTTTTGGTTTTGGAAGTAGTTGAGGATTGAGTGGGGTATCTCGGCGTTGGCTGTGCTGTAGGGCAGTACGCCATTAACACTTGCATTAAACGCGTAATTCATTTTCAATGCGACACTTACAGTGACTGGGGTCACGACCAGAGCAATCAGAATCAGTGATGCAACGGCTCTCCACTTCCAGAGCTTGGCGAGTGAACGGATGAACCCTAGGGCGGCCAGAGCGCTCATCGGTAGCGCCAAGTATAGCCATATGCGGTAGACGTCCATGGTTTTCACCCAGAATTGAAGTATGTAAGGGAGCTGCAAGATCGGTAGGGCGTAAATGCCCAAGCCTACCCAAAGGAAAACAAGGAACCATGTCACCGCAAGTATGGCGCCGTTCTGTTTCAAGAACAGTCGTCTCGCGTCGCGGAAGACGAGGAACTGTCCGAAGAACACGACAAACGACACAACTAGAATGAACTGGCCAATGAACTGGGTAACGTAGCGGACTGCGTTATTGCCAATGATTTCGCCCACTTGGAACACTGCCATTCCACCTAGGAGAAAAGGAAAGAAGACCATGGCCTTCAATCGCAACTTTGCGCCGAATTTTCTACCCAAAACCGATTGAACCGCGACTGCTGCCAGCACGAATTGTGCTAAGCCAAGAAGGTAAGAGGTAATGTCGTAGCCGAAGTACAAGAAGCGGACAAATGGGAAGAGGACGTTTCGGTTGTAGAATGGGTTCGCGGGGAAGTAGCGGAGTGAGATAATGAGGGGCATAAGCCAGAACGCCGTCAGCCCAAGCGTTCCCGCAGCCACGATACACAAAGTGAGTGACGGTTGCGTGTGGCCGAACTTTCCGCAGGCGAGGAGGACCATCAGAACGGCAACAATGCCCGCGATCATAGCGGACAGGTGATGTGTGAGCAACAGCGCTGACAACGAGAATACTGAGCCGAGAATGTTCAGGAGGCTATGTGGGCGGTTAAGCGCGCGATGGAACAGTATTATGAATGCACAGAATAAGGGCACTGACAATACCGTGGGGAACCTGTCGAAGAAGATGTAGTTCTCTATGACTTCGGGAACGACGCTGAATAGCAACGCTGCAAGGGCACTCTCCCCTTTACCAAAACCAAGTTCCTTGCTAAGGAAATAGACGGCTAGAGGGGCTAGCCAATAGAAAACCGCATCAATGACCTTGTAAGAAAATAGCGGGTCTAGCCCGATTCCAGAAAGCGCTAGAACGATGTAGTACCCCAACGGTGGGTAAAGGAGTATGGCAGGGGAACCTGCGTACCAATCGGGGCTCCAGAATGGGACTACTCCTTGCTTCAGCCAATGGTCGAAGAAGAGAATTCGATAGAGATGGCTGGTCGTATCGACGCTCATGGGGATTCCGGGCGCGAAACGGGGGAGAGTGATCCCGATGGAGACTATGAATGCTCCGACTAGTAAGTAAGTGGAGTTGCTGTTGAGCACACCGTCCAGACCGCTCCTCGTTGGTCTCTTTGATCTCACACTCAGAGGCCCTCACTGTCCTCAATAGTTCTCGATGACCTTCTGCCTAAGATAATCGGGTTGAGGGCAATCATGGTGATGACTGCTCCGGCAGCTAGGACCAAGACCAGAGTGGCCTCAATGTGCGTGGTTGTGAAGAATGTGTCTGGCGACATCCATCGGCGCGTGTATTGAGTGAAACTGTTGCCAGTCTGCGTATCTTCCCATATCACCTGCCCCGATTCTTTGTTGATGAATTGGAAGTTTGTGGTTCCAGCTCCAGCGATCATTACGAAGATTGATACCTGCCGAACGTCTTCGTTTACTTCCAAAACAACGTCTGCGAACATTCTCGTGTGGCTGAAATCATTGTTCCCTTTGAAGAACCCGACAATATCACCTGTTCTAACCACCGTGCCGTTGTATATGATGTCTACAAACGTCAAGTCGCGCCCGGCATCGATTCGGTCATCAGTGTGATTCCCCGCCAACCAGCCTCTCGCGCCGAACTCTGCTACTCTTATGCCATTTGTGTTTGTTTCGTAGAGGTCGTTGAACATGATTCGGGCCCAGTCGGCGGTGGAATCCATGACGATTCTGATTTCAGGCGTTCGTTGCCATCCATGAGCTTGCTGGGTGCCGTTCATGGAGGGGCGCAGCATGTTGACTGCAAGAATCGTCGACCCTAGAACTATGAGGGTTAGGAGGGAGATTATGAGTACAACTTTGCTGATGGTTCGCTGATGCTTTTTCATTTTCTCGGCCGGTTTCATGTCCCTCAGCCCCTGTCTCCACTTGCCTTGGCTGAGGACCGATTCCTCTCCGGTCTGGGGTGCGTGTTGGGGCGCTAGAAGACTTTGTCCTTCGGGTACACGTCAATCCCTGTCGGACCTATCTGATAGGGGCGAAGTTGTGCGTCGTGTGCTATGCCCCGCATCTTTTCAACCTGTACCGCTCGAATCACGTTCCCTTCCCTTATTATCGTGTGAAGAAGTATGACGCCTTGTGACAAGTACTCTTCCAGCTGGAACCTTCTCGCAAGCATCGAAGTCCGAAGCTCGCTCGTGACGAGACATGAGGCGCCTGTCGATTCTAAGGCGTCGAAAAACATCAGCGTTGCCCGACGGCGCTTTGGTTCATCCGCATACCGAAGCATTAGGGAAGTTATGGGGTCTATGACGATTCTCTGTACGTTCTCCTCAGCTACAACACGACGAACGGTCCGTGCCAAACCTCCTAGCGTCAGTTCTGGTAGAACGAGGCTGACAGAATTTTCTTGGTCCGGCGACCCCGCGTAAGCCCGTTGCCCTGGCCGCCTGAGTTGAGTTGCATCAATGAAGGTGATCTTTCCATCGTGCTCAAGAGAATCAAGATCCCAATTAAATGAAGCGAGGTTGACTTTCACATTCTCAGGTTTCTCGTCCATGCTCACGTAGAGGCCTCCCTCGCCAGCTCTTGCTCCCCGTACGAGAAACTCCATGGCAAAGGTGGTTTTGCCTGAACCCGGGCTTCCGACCACGAGTATAGTTCTTCCTTTTGGTAAGCCGCCTCTCAAGACCTCGTCGAGGCCCTTGATACCAGTTAAGACTTGGTCCATCTTCTTCGCACTCTTGACCTACTTGTTGAAATTACTTGTCTCCCCTTATTTACTTAGGCGCCCCACGTCGCCTGATTTCATATCATTCTCTGTGTAGGGCTTGTGAGTTAGGAACGTTACTCCCCGACCATCGCCAATTTTGAATGGAACCCATGTGTCTATGTATGAGTGTCCTCGCAGTTTCTTAATTCTTAGCCGGCGCTTCTGTCCTGACCGCGATTCGAGTAACTGGGTTTCCACCACGATGTCCGACATTTCTTCGATTCGCGTTAGAGTTTCCTTTTCGACGCTTGTCCCGATTGTTGCGGTGAGGCGGCCGTTAGAGCTTTTCACTTTCGCGCCAACTGACTGGAGGAATGAAACGACGTAATCCGGTTTCAATGTCGTAAAGAGCGGGGTCAGAGAGTCGAAGTATACGTCGGTGGTCTTTCCCATTTCTTCTATTGAGGCCGTGATGAGAATTCCTAGGCTGGTGAGGTCGGTGAAAGATGAGAGGGCTCTTTTTTCTTTTGATTGCGTTCCGGATAGAGCAGAGTAGCAGTCGATGAGAACGAGGTTGCCTTGGTTCTCGTGTTCTGCCAAATCGATTCCTAACTTTGAAGAGTTTGCCCTAACGTTTGCTGGTAGTTCAACGTTTGTAACATAAACGCAGCCGCGGCCTGAATTCGCCGATCTGTCGGCCAGCGATTCTAGCAGCACTGTCTTTCCTGAACCGGACCCACCTGCGATTGTTGTTGTGCAAGAATCAGGAACACCACCCTTTGTGAGTATGTTGATGTAACCTAATGGCGCTTCGTAGAGTTTCCGCCTGCGCAATACCGTGGAAACCGCGGCAAGTCCAACAATCAAAATGAGGGCGAACGGAAGTTGTTCTTGAAAAGGTAAGGGAACGTCGATTCGTTCAGTTCCCGAAGTGCCCAGTGGCACTTGGGTCTGGAACGCTGTCAAAAGGTATCGGACTTGGGCCGTGTAATTCCCCTGAGGGATTCGTGGGAAACGCACATCTCCAGACGCGTCGGATGTTCCGGACGAAACCAACTTGGAGTCCGCTCTAAGTTCGACATCAGCTCCGCTTAGGTTGATTCCCAGGAGCCGAATATTGAGGGTTACATCTATGACCGGTATGCCGATTGTAACGCTTTTGTTCCCTTCAACCGAGATAATGTATGGGCCGAAGGTGGCGTTCTTCAACGCCATCGTAACGGTGTACTGCCCTACCAAGTCGGAGGACGGCAGTTCGAGGGTGGCCCATCCGGTTTGATTTGTCTGACCGTTGTATGACCCGCCGGATGTGGCTGCAGTGATATTGGCACCTGGGACAGGATTACTGGCTTGATCGATTACTCTAATGCTGGTGAAGTAGTAGGGCGATATGTAGAATTGGCCGGCTGTCGTGTAAACGTTTGCCGTTCTGTCCGTTATTACAATTGTGAGGGTGTACGAGCCACTTGGAAGGTTAAGCGTTGACGTTAGCGTGGCTGTGTATTGGTTGATTCTGTGTTCGGTGGTCAGTATGTTCTGTACGGTGCCAACAGCGTTACCTTGGCCGTCGGTAACTGTCAGAGTCGCAGAATTGAGCACATACAGACCGAGATAGTCTGTGACCGTGATTTGAGCTAGGACCGTTGCGTTTGTTACGCCTTTCGTCAAGAAGATGTTGGTTAACGTCCCGTTCAGTGTTGTTAGGGCTATCGTGGTCGTTGTTGCTCCTTTTACTGGGAGTGTGATTTGAGTTGGCGTTGTAGGGTTATCGTAGAGAAGGTAGGCGCCTGTAATTCTGTCGTCGGTGATCAGTCTTATGCGCAGTTGTATTGAGGATCCTTTGGGAAGAGTGAAATTTACGAGGAGGGCAAAGTTCTCTGCATGGGCGCGTGAGTCGAGGGATACGGGCACGTTGTCGAACCCAAATCCTGGGATTGTCCTGTTTTGACCGTCCGCGGTGAATTCGCTCAAGTGGACCTGTAGGAACCCAGTGAGCCTGTTGTCCGCGCGAATCCAGAGCGCCATCGTGCTCGTTCCTCTAAAGACAACATCTCCTCCCAGTGGGGGATCGAGGGTGAAGACCGTTTCCTGCCGAAGAAGAGCGGCCTGTTGCGGCCCCCATTGAGCTTGGGCGTTGAGGATTGGCCCTTGGATTGTGCTATTGGGAATCTGCGCATGGGCGTAGAACGTTATGGGCGTCGTCGCCTGCGTAGCAGGGTATACGCTTGGGTTCGAAATTGTGAGGACCGCTGCAAACAAGAGAACGACGACCGGTAGGCTCTTGTTTGCCATAATTGTTGGCCTCACAAATTCCCCTGCGGGATGACTGCTGGCCTTCGCTCCTTTCGCTTTATAATGTTGCGGCAAAACTGCCCTACGCGTATTTGCAGAAGGTGCATATGGCTGGGAAACGATGCCGTTAGTATTGAGTTAGAATCACGCCCAGACTCTGAGCATGTCGCGGGTTAGGAAACGAACGGAAAAGGTTCTTTGTTAGTTGAATGGAAAAAGAAAAGGGGATAGGGCCTTTTGGGCCCTTTGGGTTTTTACTACTTGCGTCTGCGTCGTAGTACGTAAAGCGATGCTGCTAGCGCTGAGAATGCTACAACCGCTATTGATGTGAACTCTGGCACCGGGATGTTGCTTCGTTCCAGTTGGAACGAGACGCCCGATGAGCTTTGTCCGCTGCTGATGGTGAGGGATTGGCTTACTGTGGTGAAGCCTTGGTTACCGCTTGGAGTCCAAGCGATGACCTGCATGTTGTACTGTCCTGCGTCCAGGTAGGCGTCGTAGAATCCGTCACGAGTCCACGTGCTGAAGGTTTGGTTGCCCGTGGCTGATGCAAACTGGATCGTGTTCCAGGATTGCGTGCGGAAGTCGTTCGCCCACGTGAATCCGTAGACGTTTCCGCTGATGTATCCGCGTTTGTCAAGTTCGTAGATTGCTGAGGCTTCTGCTCCTAGGTGAGCGTTGGGTATGCTCCACACTTGGCGTTGAGCGTATGGACCCAGTCCGTTGGCGGATAGGGTGTCAGTGGTGTAACCGAAGGGTCCTGCTGGGCTTCCCGGAATCGTGTGGAAGCTATCGCCTTCCAGTAGGCCTTCAGCTGCTGGGAACCAGTTCGTCGCAAGCGGGAATCCGTTCGCTGCGAACTGTGGTTTCGGATAGAGGTTCACCGTGTCTACCTCAGCAGTCCAGCCACCGCTGTAGCTGCTGGGTATGGTGGATGAGAAGCCGTCAATGCCGTAAAGCATTGAGTCAATCTTCTCGCCGCTAGAGCCGTCCCATGCCTTAGTGTGAAGTACTCCTGCGTTCAGTCCATCAAGTGGGTCACCGAAGATGTCGTACATACCCATCATGGATACGCGGACTTGCTCGGTTCCCGCTGGGATTGCACCGTACCATTGGAAGTTGCCCCAGTATGCTCCTGTCGGAATACAGGCCGGTACGTCGCTTGGGCAACCGTTCCATTGTATGTTGTAGAACGAAGGCCACGCCTGGCTTGCTTGTCCTTGGTTGCTGTCGAAGCCTTGCCAAACCTTGACTCCAGGGGTCGATGAACCGTAGTAGTCACCGAACCAGAGGAAGCCATCACCGTTTGCTGAACTAGCATCGACACTCTTCAAACCGTTCCCTATGTCGGGCGATGGTGAGAATGGGTCGACGTAGTAGCTGTAGTAGGCGCTGACGATGGCTGCGTTCGGAGAGTATGCGTACCTGCCGCGACCGATTGGGTCGTTTTCGGAGTTCAGGTTCTCGTTGTCGGGTGCTGCTGATGATTGCGTGGCAACTAGGTTGCCTGCATCATCGAACAAGCGAACGCGCATTGTCATGTTGAAGTCGGTTGGTGTGAAGATGCCTTCTTTCTTGAAGGGTATGTTCAGTGTCACGTTGACTCCTCGCAGTAGGTTCACTCTGATGTCGCCAACTCCACCTTTCGGTGCGTAGACGCTGAATTCCTGGTGTTGCACGTAACCCGGCGTGAAGCTGAATGCCGTGTACGTTCCAGTTTCCAGGCCTATCCTAGTGGCGAAGGGCGTTGCGCTGTCTCTGTAGAGGGTTGGGATGCTGAGGAAGCCGATACCGTAGGCTTCCAATTCCAGGTTACCACCGACTTGCTCGTAGAAGCTCGTTATAATGTCTGGGCCTCTACGGTCGGCTGCTATCGCGCCATCCCACTCCGTGTAGATCAAAGCTTGCCCTTCTGTGTCAGTCCAAGCACATGCTACGCCACCACCACAGTTGCCTGAAGCGGCTCCTGGTAGTGGTTGTCTGCGTGGATCGTCTCCTCGAGCTGGGCCTGTTTGACGCGGGGCAGAAGCTTGTGCAGTGGCGACGTCACCGATGGGTCCATATCGTTTACCGTTTTGGTCAAAGAGGTAGGTCCGGAACCTGGAGCCTGGAAATTCCCAAGGCCTTGAGGTCGTGGGGTGCTCCCAGTCGATGCTCCAAATGGTCATGTTGAGTATGGCTCCTCGGTAGAGGTGGTTGCTGATCTGTGCTGCGTTTCCGCTCAGCGTCACTGAAACGGATTCGAAGGTTTGCTGAACGTAACCACGCATGTACGTGTAGACTGTGTATGTTCCTGCGGGTAGTCCGTAGTCCCTGTAACCTGCATAGACAAAGTCTGAATATTTGAGTCCGAAAGCGTCGGGTCCCATCATGCCGAACCCGTTGATTTGAATTGTCATGTTCTCGTCAGTGCCAAAGACGCGTGTGAAGTTCATGCCCCACAGCTTGCCGCTCGAATCGCGGACCTCGGCAATTAGGAATCTAGCCCCATTTGCGAGACCGTGTTTCGTGTTTTGGCCAGCTGAGTTGATGCATCCATCCACTGCGCAGTCTTGTAGCGTGCCTGGCAAGTCGTGGAAGTGAACGGTCTTGTTGATGGTACTGCTGATTCGAAGGTCCATGGGCATGAATACGTCTCCAGCCCACTCATCCTTCGCAACATCAAAGTAGTACTCGTCAAGCGTCTGGCCGTCTTGGAGTGTTTGCGTGTATCCGTTGATCCACGCCCTCACCCAGTATCGACCGGGCGTTAAACCGTTGACCCATGTTGCCAAAGCCTGCGGAACGTGTCCATCAAAGTCTGTTGGTGCACCGTAAACTCCCTTCACTCCGAATCGGTAGATGAAACTGTTCGCTCCACCACCGTTCGTGAACGCACCAGCACCATCAACCCACCAGTACTGCGCTGGACCAACGCCGTTCTGCTTACCGCAGAGGTCGTTCGTTCCACCGCACTGGACTGCGTCATGATGGTTCGCTAGGGCGTAGGTTGCTGCGAGTGCAGTAGGGGGGAAGAATTGGCTATAGTACGATCCACCCCAAGCCGCATTCACTGCGAACCACGGGTAGGCTACGGGTCTGGGTGTTGGACAACCAGACGCATCGTGGCCGTTGAATGGACCGGACGGAGCCGTCTCGCATGGAGGTATGTTTGTGCTTGTGAACTGTCCACCATGTGGCGCACCTTGGTTCAGATCCCAATCGTACGCCATGAAGGGCGGAGTCGTCAAGTTCAGAGGTGAGAACGCTCTAACACTGCTGCTAGCGTAATCGTTGGCGCCGTAAAGTTCTACGTACACTGGTCTTGGGTTGCTTGGCCAAGGTTCTTCACCAAACAAGTGTTTGCTGTAGATTTGTCCATTGACAACTGGTCCTGGGTTCAGGTAGATGTCCAAATGGAACGATTGGCCGGGTAGTATGGTTACTTGTGATGCGACGAGCTGCGCGGGGTACCCTGCTGCCTCGGCGTATATGTCGTATACACCTGCAGCGACGCCTTCAACTTCAAAGTGACCTTGAGCTGAGGCGTTGAAGTAGCCCATAGCAGTTACGTTGCGACCAGTCGATGGATGATCCGGTTTGTACGGGTCAATTGCTGTGCCAACAGCCCAAACCTTCCCTGGGAAGTTAATGGGTTGCTGGTAGAGGGTTTGGTTGAAGGTACCATACCGGACGGTTCCGGTTATGATGCCTGGGTCAATATCACCTTTGACCAGCAATACTGGATAATTCTCAACTGGAACAGTAGCATTGGTTGCACCAGAAGTTGGAATGTAGAGTGGATTGTTTGGTAACGGGCCAGTCCAGCACGCAGCTGTAAGGTCGTTCGGGTCACATTGGAACCCGTTCGTCGCATATGTGCGAGCCATTCCTGGCCAGTTATTGTTGAAGTATTGGTCCAACAAGAAGGCTTTGAAGAAGTATTTTCCTGCAGTTGTTGGCGCCACTACGTTGTTGATTTTGAGGTAGTACCATTCCTGGTAGTTGTGTTGTGGCCAGAAGTGAATGTCACCCGTAACAGTGACTTGCCACCAACCGGGGCCGAATGCGTCCCAGTTGCTTACCTGCGAAACAACCACGTCGTTGGCCGTCGCACCAATGGTGGACTGCACGAGACCTGGGTTGCTCGCGGCTGCGCTCAAGTCAAATTCGGGTGGAATGTAGATTGTTATGCCAGTGTAGTTTGCACAGTAGCTGAATCCAGTACTACAGTATCCAAGCATACCAGCCCATGGAGCTGCCGCACCAGCGGCATTGATGTAGCTGAAAGCCGCCGGATCGCTGAAGTTGATCGCGAAGACCAACGGTCCAGTGTTCGGGTGGTCGGCAGTTGAGGTCAATATTGCACCGAAGGGTGCGTAGGTATTGCCATCAAGCTGATAGACACTAGCCTGCTGACCGGGTGGATTACCGCCTGGGTTAGGCGATTGATAACCCGGAGGAAACAGGCCTACAGGCCCGCCTGAGTATGGTCCACTGAACGCCCCGGCACCTGCGCCTGGCGAAACGTACATGAGTGGCCCTGCTACGTGCGGGTCATAGTCGTTCGCGTGGAATCTGTAGTTCGGCGTCAAATCGCCCAACGTGAAGTGGGCACTTGCAGGAGCTATGATCGCTACGGAACTCAAAACAAATATAGCGATTGTAAGCGCTGCAACTAATTTCTTATGCAATTTTTAATTTCTCCCTAATTCAGTTATTATACGTGCCCCTTTCGAGGCGCGCATACGAATCCCCCAAGCCCAAGAATGCCATTTAAGCGGATAACTCGGAAGCGGATATATCAAAAATCAAGCCAAATACTCGAAAAAACACTCTTTCGCGGTGCAATTCGAAATCAACGTTCTGAGATGTCTCTTATGGATAGAACGGGCGCATTCTGGGTGGATCAGGTCATGATTCTCGGCCTATGAAAACTCCAATCAAAAGTTCACTGCTCGGAAGCACGTTGAACAATCCAAGCTGGTTTGTCAGTTCGATCTCTTTCGGCGTCTAAGCAGCGCCAGGGCCATGAAGCCGATGAGAATCCCGGCCAGTACGGATTCTATTGGGAACCCGGGAATTGCGAGGGATGGGAACGCTTGCTGGTATGAAGCAGTGTAGTCCACGGGGCCGTTCACGGTGAAAGGTGGAGTAACCAAGCCGCCTGTTGCGTTGTTCCAGCCGTTGAATTTGACCTGCATGAATCCATCTCCCAATGTCTCGTTTATCGATGGGTTGATTTCTACGCCGCGGTTGACCCATGCTTGGTAACTGTTGCTCATGGAGATGTCATGGTAGGTATCGTTGATGAGTAGTTTCGCCATTGTTGCGTTTGAAACTCCGCCAACTCTGAGCGTGACTCTGTATTGTGTCGTCCACTGAGCGTCCAGAGTTTTGGGCGAATCTGCGGTAAGAGTTGTCGTCGCATCAGTTCCGGTGTAGTCGCCTTCCCAACCATCGAAAACTATTCGCGTGTTGTTGCCGAAGTCCACCATCGAACTCACTGAAATCGGTACTTGACTGCCAGCATCATACCAGCCTGAGCCCGTCGGATTTCCATAGGACGATTGCACTTGGACGAGGTACTGTGTCTTCCAATTCGCTTGCAGAATTGTCGGGGCGTTGACTACGATTGTTTTAGTGGTGGTCTGATTGTCAGTACCGCCACTCCAGCCTGCGAACACTTGGCGCACGTTGTTCTGTTGGACCAATGCCGATCGTAGGGATATGGTTGCAGGCGTTCCGGCATCGTACCAACCGCTACCAGACACGGAACCAACGGGCGAAATTATGCTGACGTAGTATTGTTGCTTCCAGTTTGCGGTCAAGGTTTCAGGTTTCGTCATATTCAACGTAATTGAAGTGGATGAGGCGCTTATGTCTCCAGACCAACCATTGAACATTAGCCTGGAGGCCTGTTCGGTCACGTTGCTAGGTGAACTCGCAGCCACGGTAACCGCGCTGTTAGCATTGTTCCAACCCCCTGGCGATGTGGTTCCGCCGTTCCTGTTTATTGACAGCAGATATTGTGCTTGGTACTTGGCGCCCAATTGCGTGTTAGCGGTTATGTTCACTTGTCTCGGGTTCTGCTGGTTGCCATCCGACCAATTCGCGAATGCTTGCCGGGTCTCGTTTGAAGTGTATAGTGCGGGTTCCACTTCGACTGTGACCGGCCCCACTGCGACGGTCGCTACTACTTGAGATGAGTTGTTGGGCATGTACTTCACACCATTGATCTGAACCCAGGCGCTCGCGTTGCTGGCTCCAACATCTAATGGAACCGTGATGATCGCTGTGGGACCCACGTTCAGCGTGTATGTGGCCACATTATTCGCTTTGTTCAACTCAGTCAACGCATTGTCTGGATCAATAACGACTTTGACCAGATGACCTCCAGTCGTAGCATTCCACGTCAAGGAGATTTCCGTGCTTCCACCCGCTTGAAGAGTCAATATCTGATTCGCAAGGGTCTGATTATCCAAGAAGACCTGAACGGAAACGTTCGTTCCTGCTGCTGTACCTTGGTTGACAATATCGACGAGGATTGTCACGGTGGTGTTCGGGTCCACGTTTGTTGGTTGAGTGTAGATCTTCGACACAGCGAAGTCAGGCAGCGATTCGGCGCCGACATTGAGAGTGTACGTGGCGACATTATTCGCCCTGCTCAACTCATTCAATGAATTATAGGGATCTATGATGACTTTGAGAATGTGACTGCCCGCGAGAGCGTTCCAGGCTAGCGAAATCTCAGTTGCCCCGCCTGGCTGAAGGCTTACAATTTTGTTTGCGAAAGGTTGATTGTCGATGAAGACCTGGACTGGAACATTGGTCGCGGCCGCTGATCCTTGGTTGTTGATGTCCACAAGGATGGTTACAGTAGTGTTCGGGGTGAGTGTTGTTGGTTGAGTGTAAATCTTCGAGACGGCGAGGTCTGGCAATGGTCCTAGGCGGTTTACTGTGATCTGGAAAGAGTTGCCCACTTCGCCATTTACCGCGACAGCTATGTCGTTCTTCGTGTCCGTGAAAACCTGCCCAACACTCCAAGTCGCATTTTGCAGCCCAGGAACACTGGGATGAGCGTTCATGATTGTGACTTTGGTTGAACCTTGGTTGGTTCTAGTAGTTCCGCCGCTGGCTACGTAGAGAATTAGGACCCCTGTTGAAGGAAGCGCCTGGTCGAACCCGATACGCTCTCTAACTTCGACTAGGTAGTATGTTGTGGTCGTAATCGGAATTTCTACCGCATGAAGAGTGGTCGTTTGAAGTTCGGCCGCGTCAACCGTATAGCTTGCGAGAGCGCCATCTTGTGCGACCGTCAAGCGGGTTCCATTCAACCATCCAAGTTTCATTCGGCTCCAAGCCTCCATCCATGCTGGGCTGGATCCGGGTGGGTTGCCGTTCCATAGGCCCTTGTCCATGAGTGCCCATTGGCCGAGAACCGTTTGGCCGTTGAATATGTTATAGAGGTCTGGAAGGCCGAGTAGGTGGCCGAATTCGTGCGTGTACACACCATTGGGAATTGCGCCCTGGTCCTCCAATTCTGGAACGAGGTCGAAGGAGCTGATCGACTTCCCTTTTGTCTGCAGCCAGACTCCGGCGAGGTATGCGACTGACCAGACAGTGTCCTTGTTGTGACTGGATTCTTCTCCGATCCCTGAGTGTAAGAAGACGAAGTAGTCATAGTTGTTGACGTTCACGTTTGGGTCTCGGTTCATGACGTTGACTGCATCTCTTGCTAACCACCACGAGGTCAACTGGCCACTGCAGTCGGAATCATCGACTGAAGTGCAATCCCTGCCATAGTACGCCATCGGATGGGGCAAGCGGTACCAACCAACGACATCGCCCTGCACTGACACCGTTCCATACGAAACAGCCGCATAGTACGCGGACAATGTGCCAAAGTAGGCTTGTTTGATCTGGTCGATACTCTTGGTGTGGTTGACGTCGGAGAATTCCACGGCAATTACGAGCACCTTGACGATCCCTGATATTGGCGAGAGTGGCGTGGAGCCTGGCGAGGGCAGTGGGGTTGCGGGCAGTGGCATCGTAAGAGAGTCCGCGTAATACACTGTGGGACCAGGGCTGGCCCGCATCGTTAAGGGCGCGAGGATTGCGGGGCCTAGGGTTAGGATAGTCAGCAGAAGGAGAGGCAGTACGCTGTTTTTCGATGGAAAGCTTCGCATCTGATTTCTCGCCACAAAGGATCCAAGTTGCGTGAGTCTGAAGACAAGGCGAGATTCGACGAGTTTTCATAAAGTGTTTAGACGCACGTCGAAGTGCACGAGTACGAGGACCCAAACTTGACGATTAACACTAATCCCGCAACGTTAGTCTCATCTATCGTCAGCGACAGAACTCTGACATTGTGTAGAGACACTCGTCTCTCTAAGTGGCAACGTATTTTGCTAGGAGAACACTAAATGCAAGCGGAAATAGCAACGCATTGCTAATTATCAGCGTCAAAGCCGTGACGTGTAGCAGCAACCCTGATGAAGCGACCGAGGAACCCTTCGTCACCATTATCGCCAAGGTCGAAACCCAGACAAGGAACAGAGGGATTAGACTGACACTACGTGGGCCTCGTTTGCTTCTAGCAGCTTTGACCGCGAGCACAACCGCTGAAAACGGGAAAACAAAAACGAAACCTACGATTAAACTTCCTATCAGGTAGCCCAATGTCGGAGACGCACTTGGCAGAAGCAGGACTCCTACTGCTGCACCAATGGTCATAAAGGAGCCCGCAAACGCGAAAGCCGTTGAAGCAAAAGGAATGCTCTTTGCGAGCGCGGGTATGTTGAATGAATCTTCGACGGATGGTAGAGCTGAGTCTTTGATTTGAACGGACACTATTCTGGAAGTTGGCGCGTGATTTACGTCGCCTTGGAAGTAGGCTCTAACGGAATAATTACCAGAGGTACCCGGGGTCCACGTGTACGCAAATCGTCCATCCGTACCTACGCTAACATCAGCTAGGGGCTGCCAGTTCACATTATCAGAACCATACGATAGGCTTATTGTCGAAGGTTGTGCTGCCGAGGTGAGTGACCCACTTATTGTCAGTGGGTAACCTGGAACTCCTATTGTCGGGTTCACTTTCAGATCAATGCTCGACGCGGCTTTGGGAACATCGGAATAGACGACCGAGATTGTAAGAGGTTTGCTTACGTCGATGTTCAGTCCAGGGGCGTTTCCGTCAAGACGTAATTCGGTGAAATTGTAATTTACACTGTTTCCTAGAATTTGGGTTGTTACGACTTGTATGCCTAGCTGCGAATTTGCGTCAGTCCATAATTTCGTTGGTTGAGAGGATTGTATCACTTGTTCTTGGTCGTTCACAACGACTTGAGCAGAGGCGTTTGGTGGAACGCCGACGAGCTGAATTTGCATTTCATATTGGGTCTTCCAGTTCGCAGTTATGTGTTTAGGTGCATTCATGGTGAGCGTGCCTTGAGTTGAAGTGGAAGAGAAGTCTCCGCTCCACGAAAGGAGCACACGTCTGGTTCCATTATCGGATGTGATCATGTCAGTCGCGGAGAAGTTAGCCACTGAACCTTTGCCATACCACCCTCCACCTTGCACCCCACCGTATTCACTGTCTATGCCTAGCAGGTACTGTGTGGCGAAGTTGGCAGTCAAGTCGAGGGGGCCGTTCAATTGCACCGTGAGAGGATTAACGGCTTCGTGGTTGCTCCAAGACGAGAAGTGAAGCCTAGTGTCAGGTGTCGGCGTGATTTCATCCGAAACGGCTACGGTGGTCGGGCCTTGAGGCAAAAGGGCCGACATTAAACCCCTAGCGTCCGCCAAGAATGGAAAACCATCGACGTTAACCACCGAGTTGGCACTTGGCAATCGAACCGTCATCTTGTCAGTGAAGGGCGTAGTAGTCCAGTTGGCATCGAAAGTTGCCCCGTCCAAGCGCATGTAATCGTTCAATCGTAAGCGGTGTTCGATTATGATGTGGTGAGAATCACCGTTCTGGAAGTAGAGGATGGAGAAATAGTAGTTGCCGAAATCATCAGTCAGCAATGACCAAAGCTCATTGTAGGCATTTGCGCCTTGAAACAATTGGTCCAATAACGGGTACAGCTTCAACCTTGTAGTATCATTAACCACTGTTCCGGAGTTGCCGTTCAAGTAGATTTCCGGGCCAATCGCCGAAAGAACATTGGCACTTTGAGGCCGGGGATCGATTGACAACTTTGGCATAGGGACCGAGGAAGTAGGCACCATCCTAGAGAATACGTATTGAATGCCGTCGAACGTCAAGGTACTCAACACTGCGCCCTGGTACTGGAAGGTGCGCAGAATGAACGGCGACGATGAATTGGTCAGGTACAGGTAACCGATGTAGAAGTTCGTGTTCGTCACGTTGACCAGGAATATGACGTACACCGTGCCGAGGGACCATTGAGTTGTAACATACCGCCACGGAATGAAGTTAATCGTTGGCCCGCTACCCTTCAAGTAGCCACCCTTCGGTGAGATCTCCAAGGTGTATAGCCCACTTGTTCCCTGGGCATAGAAGTCCGGGACTTTGTTTGACTCTGAAGATGTAGAGGCAGCCACGGAGTTGTTAGGCCGTGGCTGACCAGCAACAGCCCCTGCAATGAGCGGTGTGAGCAGTATGGTGGCGAATAGAAGAAGAGCCAGCATTCTTGCGGTTTCTTTCATCAAAGTCCCGACTCGTTTCATAACCGCCTGCTTCAACTTCGAGTGATTTACCTTCCCCACTGCGACCATTAAATCCCGTAAGATGGGCCGGCGGCACGTTTGCGCTATTCATGTGCGGTTAACTGTCCTCCGAGAGAGGCTAACTCGCTAAGGGCACGTCTGCGAAACGCGTTTCGTTAACCATGTGAATTGTAGCTACACAATCAGGTAGAATGAATAGAGACATGAGAAAATGTGGAGAACACACAACAACCTTTAATGCCCATTCGCCACTCAGAACTAACGATAACCCATGAGGCTGCTACCCTACATGATCGCAATCGCCATTGTCGTCGCCCTACTATTTGTGGGGGCAAGTAACGTTTCCGCACAAAGCCACAACAATCCTACCCAGGCCGGAGGTCGCATCGAGGGCACGGTATATGGGTACACGATGTACAACGACCTTCGAACAATATCCTGGGCACAAGTGACTGCAGCCAATCAGCAAATTCAACTCACAACCTCCAGCGGCGGAGGCGGCCAATACGGCATGTATGTGCCCGGCGGAGTTTACAACGTGAGTGTTTACGTGCAAGGTTACCAGCCGCAGAGTTCCTCGGTGGCCGTTTCGGACGGCTCCGTGAGTAGTATTAACTTCTTTTTGGAAGAGTCGCATGTCCCAGTACCCGAGTTCCCAGCTCAAATGCTCTCGGCGCTGATGATCTTCGCAATTGCGGCAACACTAGTAGCGAAACGCGCGGTTAAACGAAAGATTCCCGCCTAAGCCAAGAACTCATCCGCGCAATGACTGTTCGGTTTCCTAGATCTGCGTCCGCCGCTTCGCTCAACAATAGCCAGTACTCCGACCAGCACTATGAACAGTAGCAGTGCTTCAGCGACGGGGAATTCTGGGACATGAGTGAAAGCCGCTCTACCAATCCCATAGACCCCTGCGGCCGTAGTCTCAGTGCTCGCAGTTTTATCGACCCCACCACCGCTTATCGAGGTGTAGAAACCTCCGGTTGTGCCAGCTGCATTCGCCGCGCCCTGCATGTCTAGTTGAAGCTCGTTATTGCCCACGATCCAATCATAGGCATGTTGTGAAACGCCGAAGAATTCATCGCCGCCGAGGTTTATCCAAATGTCCGCCAGAGCTTGCAGCATCCAAATTGCTGCGAGCGTTGTCTTCGGGTATTGAAGAATTGCAGTTGCCGTTCGACCATCGAAGGGTCCACCGTAGGCGTCACGCATTTCTTCCGCGTAACCATAAATCCACCCACTCATCACTCTCCTCGCATCGTACAAGTTGGGCGACGGCTGCGAAAGAAGCACACCGATTATCGTGTAGTATGTGTCCACGCCCAGAAGTACTTGGCCGTTGGTTTCTGAGGTCTGGGTTGAATTCAAATCAGACGTTGGGAACCCACCGAACAATGGTCCGGCGGTTACGTTTTGAGTCGAGAAGAGCCATCGGGCCGTTCGCTGTGATAGCTGTCCGTAGAACGTGGCTTGCTGGATGCTTCCCCAATTGCGTTCAAACAAACCCAAGTAGAGAAGGCCCGTCAACAAGATAGCATTCTCCCTCGTCGGTGCCTCGTAGTAGCCTGGCCTAGTTTGGAACACCCAAGCACCATCGCTTCTTTGGTGCTGGAGAAAAACATTGACAGTATTCTTCAATCGGCTTTCGATGGAAAGCCAGTATGCGCGTTGACCGCTGTCTTTCAATACGATTTTGTAGGCTGATGTCGCTAGTCCTGCTATTGCATATACCTCCCATGAATCAAAATCACCCAAATGAACCCAACTCCCACGTTTCATGTCATAGTACTCATAGAAGTCTCCTGTCGAGGTGCGGGCTGAACTCAGAAATGTTGCGGCCGCGTGCAGCATATTGTCATACTGAGCGTCGTTATGGTTGGTGTGATAGTCGCTCAACGCTAAGGCGATTAGTGCTTGATCCGATGAGTAGACGGTGTGATCTGTCTCGGCGTCTGTGCCCCTAGCGAAACCGACGTACTGAAGGCTTGAGACTTGCTGCCCACTAATCCAGTCGATGGCAAGGGTAAGCCTAGCTTCCACATCTGCCGACGCGTGGGCGGTGGGTAGGCCAACCAATATTCCGAGCAACAGACAAGCAGCGATGACAGTTCCAAGTTTCAATGTTATTTGAGCCTTCTTTGTGACGATTTCACCTAGGAAGACCATGTGACTTTATTTCATTTTTGCGAACTCTCGCCCTCAGTCCCCACCCTCAGGTATGCGGCTGAGGCTAGATTCGCATGAATAGTACCGAGCAACTTTCATTACCCTCCCCATTACTGGTGGGTATGGGTATGGGTATGCAAGACTTCGAGGCTACCCCTCGGAAACGCCTTTACGCGATAGCTCGAATTGTAGGACTTGCCTCGGTCATAGCACTGGCCGTATACTACCTGCCCGACTACTTCTTCTATGAGAAGCTCACCGCCGAGCACTCAGCGATTCTCATGAGCTTGGTTGGCATGAAGGGAACCGTATGGATGCAAGGGCGCCAAGTGTTTCTTAATGAGTTTGAGATTCAGCGAATGTGCACAGGCGTTCAAGTGATTGCAGTGTTCCTGGGCATCATTGTGGCGATGCCTAAGGTTACAATCAAGAAACGCGTCCTTGCGTTCAGTGTCGTGGCAATCAGCGTTTACCTGACCAATCTGGGCAGAATAGTCTTTGAAGTGTGGTTGCTCTACAACGGCGTGCTGCCTTGGTCACTAGCGCATTACCCCACGGGTTTGATTCTGGGTGTGTTCGCAGTGGCCTTCCTCATCATAGCGGCCGATCATTTTATTCCTGAAATCGGGGACTTGGCCTTTTCAGCTTTGGATGGATTCCGAAGTTCCTCTTAGAGCCTTCCCGCAGTGGATGCAGTGCGTCCAGTTCTCCTCTATTGATTCACCGCAGCCATCACAGAATTTCAACGGACCCTTTTCCGATGACTGACTCCCTTTGGGCACGGAGTCCTCTCCCGTCGCTTCCTCTATGGCAGGCACGTCACCCTCCTCAACTCCTGCAGCTTCTTCAACTATCTCTTCTTCAGCGGGAGCCTTTTTTGCAGCTTTACGCCTACGAGCCAAAGCAAGAGCCACACCTCCCACAACTCCAACTATGAAAATACCAGGAAGAACCAACGGTGTGAGGTCCGGTGTGAAGTTAGCGTTGACAACCTTCGGCGTGTTCATGATCAAAGTGATTTTGTTAGAGTTCGAAGTCACATCACCCGTCCAACCCTTGAAAATGTAATGCACCCCCAACGCTCCTAAAGGCCAATCCATCGGCACGGAGCTGTTCACTTCTAAAGTCACGTTGGAGCCGGGCTCGTACCATTTGGATTGAGCGTACACCGATGCCGGAGAATCTACCCGCAACAAATACTGTGGATTATAGACACCGACCAATTTGATGTCACCATCCAACAGAACGCTTGTCTCCGTTGAGTTCCCACCGCCCTGCCAGCCTTGGAAAACCAGCTGGGTAGAATTGTCGAGGGGCAATACTTCCGGCACACTTACCGTGACGTTCTCCCCAACATTGAATTGGGAAGCCACCGCTCCTTCGCCCGAAGTTTTTGAAGTTGAATCGCCCATTCTCACGGCCACATTGGAGACGCCTAAATCGACTTCCAATTGTGCCGTCTGCGAGATCTTCACCGTGAATTCAAGAAAACTCGGGCCGTGGTCGGTGTCATTGTAATAGGACCACGCAGAGGTCTGATTGTCGGTTGTATCATTGGGGCTGTATTTTCCAGTGTTTTGATAGTATGCGATGGCCACGAATTGCATTTCTCCTTCATTGGCCGGCGCGGTAAGGTCAACTGTCCATGTCTTGTCCCCGAGAATGGGCCCCTGAATCGGTACTGCTTCACTATGCCACAGGTCTGGTCCCAGTTGGTCTAGAGTTCCGCTAAACAAGCTCGATTTGATGGTGGCATTGTCGTGAACTGCATACTCAACATCTACTAAGAACGAAACGTGGGACGATGGGGCAGCAAACCTGGGATGCTGAACCGAGACTCGCAAAAGTCCAACATTCACATCCTCATCCGCAGCAATAGCAGAAAGCCCCACCATGAGCATTATAATCGAAAGCAAAATTGTGAGGGCAACGACACTTCGATTATTCATCTTCTATCCCCGTTGAGTTTAATTGTGTCAGATGAGGAGAAAGGTCAAGTTATTTCTACCGTCTCTACACAAATTAAGCAAATTTCGTGGTCAAGTAGTGCTCGTCAGAAGGTTACAGACAGTCAAGGAATTTTGCGTTGACTTCGCCGTTTCAATGCCCATTCAGTGGCCTTTCTTATCGCTTCGCTTGAGTTATTCGCGACTTTCAGGGGTGTCTGGAAGCCTTCAGGCAGACCTGGCACGACGTGAATCACTTCAAACTTCGATTTAAATCCTCCTCGCTCGATCTCCCCGGCGAAGTTACCAAGCTGTCCCTCCGGGTCGTTTGTTCCCAATAGAGGGATGACCAAGTCCGCTCCTGATTCTTCCGAATTCCTAAGCAACTCAAGCGCTGTCTGTGTTTTGCTCAGGCACACCGCCTTGAAACCCATTGATCGAAGAGTGGCGGAAAGCACCAACGCGAGTAAATTTCCACCCTTCAATCCAACCGGACCCACAGTCACCTTCAAATTCAACCTGCCTTCAGCTTTCGAAAGCCTGTCCTCGATCGGCTGTAAACTTGCGCTGACCGCATTCTCAGAAATGTTCAACCTTGCTTGGTCGTATTCACCCACTTCATGCAGGTCCACTAGAATGTTCACGCCCTCAACAACGGCGTCAAGAACTTCGATCGTAGTGCTTCCTCGGGCCAGCGCGGCATAAGTGCTCAACCGCGCCTCGTCCGCCTTTCCTGCAAGCACCGCGTTGGTCAAATCTCGGAGCCGTTGCTCTATCTCGCTCAAAGTTATTGCCGTTGAGCACCATGCTGTCAAATTAGGCATTCGGTCTCTATGCGACGGATTCGCGGTGGCTTAACGCTCTGAGCGTCGGCACTATAGCATTCGAGTGAAAAAACGCGAACGGATTCATACATCGCCATGCAGGAGCAACATCTGCTCTGGTTGGGGTTTCACAGGGATCATCCGGAGCGTGCTATCAACAGGCGACAGTCCATAAAGAAAACTCACGAGTTTCCTTACGGCCACAACTGGAACGCCTTCAACAATTCTCTCTCGTGAGTCACACAACGCGAATATAACGGGCAAGATCTTACGGTTGATGCGGTTTTCAAGTCCATTCTTGGTGAGGATGTCAGGCCGCCCAGACAAAGCCACTACTCTCTCGATTTGAGCAGCCGCGGCGGCACGTGCGCTTGAGGGAGAGATGCCACGACGCCAGTGTTTGCAGTCTATAGCGAGAACGAAATTGTCGTTCCATGCGAGAAGGTCGATTTCTCGCCTCCCCTTTCTCGTTTTGAAGACGAGATGTTTCACAGTTTGGAAGCCATTTCGCCTCAGAGATTTCTCAGCGAAATCCTCGAACTCCTGCCATTCCAAGTGCCGGGCAATGTGATGCGGGTCGTGGCCAGTTTGGATCAGGAGCTCGGCGAGCTTCATTCGTTGCCCTGTTTCTGCCTCAATCAGACCTCCGGACGATGCAACGAACCCCTGTCTGCTCAGGGCTTGAACCTTACTTTCTATGTTCCGAGCGTCAGTGTGAAGTGCATCCGCCAGCTCACCAATGGCTAGGCGTCGGCCGCGTTTCGTCAATTCCAACAATTTGATCTCAAGTTCAGTGCGCACGGCTGATCCCTAAAGCTGGGGACAGGCTCAGAATATTACTAGTGTGAGGACAAACATGACCCAGGCTACGACAAATAGGACCTTGCGTGATTTTGAGAGCGGGGAGACGTCATCTAATGGCTCCACGCCTTCGAGTGGGCGTCGGCTAAGAAACATGAAGACCACCAAGAGCAGAGCGAAGCCCCAGTAGCCGACAGCGAACAATATTGCGAATCCGATAAGGGCGGTTATCTTGTGCCCCATTGTGCCTAAAGTCGCTCGCGCTATGTGGCCTCCGTCTAGCTGCCAAACCGGCAGAATGTTCAGGAATGTTATGAGCGCACCAATCTCCGCCGCGAATGCCAACTGAGTCAGAATCATAACATGCCCCGGCGGCACGGTCGTCAAGCCCAGTTGCCCAATTAGGTCCATGAACAAGGGCATATGCGGCCATGGTTGAGATGATAGGAGGTTGGCCGCGATGAGCTTGGTGGCCTCCTGTTCAGTTATGACCGGTGCTGTCAAGTAAGCGAACACTGCAACAACGATTGTGGCGATGAATCCTGCAATTGGCCCACTGAACCCTAGGTCGAATAGTTGGTCACGGTTGCCCGGTGGCGCTCGGAGTGAAATCACAGCACCGAAAGTACCGAAGGGGAAGGGTGGAGGGGCCGGGACGAAATATGGAAGCGTTGCATCCATCCGGTGATACCGATTCGCAAGAACATGCCCCATCTCATGTATTGCGACAATGCCCAAGATTGCAATGGTCAGGAAAACCACTTCAGCGAACAAGTTCTGGTTGACGAACACCGTAGCCATCAAACGGGGGTCAACATTAAACACTAACGAGTAGCTCGCCAAAGCCACAGTGCCGATGGTCGCCAAGAAAAGCAGTAAGTTAATGATCTTCCTGGGTTTGCCAAGTTGTGGTTTCGGAAAAATCGATATCACGAATTTGTCAGATACTTTCCTGACTTTGGCACTCAAATTGTGGTTAGTCAGGTCGCGCAATAGCTCCTGAAACTTCTGCTTGATCGGCTCCTGCTGGACGACGAACGTTGCTAACCCGTTCACATCAACATACGCATCCATCAACCCGAAGCGATACTCAACCATGCTGCGAATCGAACCAAAATCCAGCGGAAACTTGGGCAGAGTAGACGTCGTGGTGGGTAGCCGTGGTGATGTTGGTTCAGATGCCAATCGAATGTCCTTCTGGTTTTCTGCGCATAGCTCAGAAATCATCATTTAAACATATTCGCGCACCCTTTTCGCTAGTTGGGGATAATATCATATAGTCGACACCTGCATGGAAAAACGCGATACGCAGCTTGCTAATTCAGAATTACGCGTTGCGGCGGTTCAATCCGGCTGACCTGGATCAGGTGATTAACATAAACCGTGTCTGCCTGCCAGAAAACTATGCCGCGTATTTCTTTATCGATACGTTCAACTCTCAACCGGAAACCTTCATCGTGTCTGAATCTCAAGGGCGGGTCGTTGGGTACATAATGTGCAGGTTGGAGCACGGGTTCTCGGACTTGAAAAAGCTGAGGTTCGCAAAGAAAGGGCACATAGTCTCTGTCGCAGTCATGCCCGATTTCAGACAAATGGGCATGGGCCACTCACTCGTCACGGAAGCCCTAGCGGCCCTAAATCGGCTGGATGTGGACGAATGCTACCTTGAGGTACGAATGAACAACGACGCTGCAATCAACCTTTACAAGAAAATGGGCTTCGAGATCACTCGAACCATCCCGCACTACTACTACGATGCCTCAGACGCCTACGTCATGACCAAGGCTGTGCCATAACGAACCGATCTTGTGGGTGTCAGGACTCCAAGCACACCACTAGCTGGCAGTGGGGCAAAATCAGTTCAATTGGACAGGAAGCCCAATGTCATGCCAGTACGATACCGCCCATGCCCACAGGGGTTGGGAGGGCATGGATGATTTGAAAGGGCGTAATTGTCATCAAATCCTCGGATTTGTGGTTGCTCTTGTGGGCTACTTGATAGTCGCTTTTGCCTACGACTTTTCGATGCCAATTCTAGACGGGTTGGCGGCCGGCAATTTGTGGTTTAACGGAGTTATCGGTCTGTGCTTCATCCTTGTCGGAATAATCATCACCGCCGTAAAACGCTAATCTGGTCCGCAATCCTTGGTGACCAGCGAGTTGCCTTGCTTTCATGTGCGCATCACGGGTCGGAGACAAAAAACGGAATGGGTAAACTCTTCATCTTGATGAACGTCTTCGTGTTCTCTTGGATCTGCGAAGGCGGCGGGCTCTAGGTTCAGAAGTGATAACTCTCTTCTTCACGAGTAGCCAAGTAACCGCGATGCCTATGATCAAGCCCAAGGAAGCCGCGAGGATCATGTAGAGTGTCGCGTTCACTGAAGGGCCCTGTTGGATTGTCCATTGTGAGGAGGTACTGGCCATGGAGTTCGCGGTGGATTCGGCCTTAAGAACCAATGCCAACGCACCTTCGTAGTCCATCTGATTGTATTTCGCATCTACATCCCTTAGTTGAGTGAAAATGGGGCTTACGTCGACTCCTTTCTGAGCCAGCTGGTTCATGGTCAATTGCACCCCGAGGTAGATGCTGTCAACATGTGCTCGCCGAAGGGCGTCCTTGTCCGCTTGGCCAAATGAATAATCCCACGTGAAATAGCTCATTGGAGTTTGTATGAAGTTCCCTACTGGGCCGTAGTCGAACGGATGTGGCAACCCAAGCATGTGTCCTGCTTCGTGAATTATGTCATGGGTAAACCCCAATCCCTTGTCTGGTTGGGGTGGCGTTATTTGGTCGCCTCTTACGAATTCGGATTGGCTGTCGGACACGAAAGCGGCATCTCCCAGAGCTACGCCACCAATCGGTTCGATGAGCCACTTGCCCGTGAAAGCCATGCTCGTCTCGTTGCTGAAAGCGAACGCGTAAACTGGAACTGTGAACTCTGTCCGATCGCGTCTATAGTGTGGTTCGAAAGTGTTGATGTTATTCTGGAAATACTGGTAGATTGGTCGTGTGTCAACGATGCCGTAGCGTAGAGGTGAGGCGAATTCAACGCCGTAAGTGTAAGAGTCGGCGTACTTGTAACTTGACTTAACAACAGCCTGCAAGTCGGGGTATTTCGCAAGGTCCTCAAAAGTAACCGCGACGTTGATCTTCGAATAGGGAACGAGGTACTGAAACGCTTTCTTGATAAGATCTGGGCTTACACTGGACCGAATGTCGACTCCAGCTTTCTCGGCTGGGTTTCTATCATCAAAAATGTGAACGTCAAAACTGTATGTTTGCGAAAACACCGGGTCGTATAGAAGTGGTGGAGTGATAAGATTCAATGTTGCCTGTGATACGTAATCTGCAAGATACTCAGAAAACCACAATTTACCGTACGAACTGTGCAGGTCATAGTTGTTGTCTCTGAGGGCGATCTGTACTGGGAGTTCTTCAGGGTACGTCATGAAGCACGGGCCAGCGCTGAGGTCATTAAACCAGAGTCTGTGAACACCTCCCCAACCTGACATGAAATCACGGTTTCGTAACACATATCCGAGGTCAGCGTCACGGTAGGTGACGCCGAAGTAGTGAGCCGTACCATTGGGTACCCCGTATCTGTTCGAATTCAGGAAGTCTCTGTAGTCCTTGAAACTATAGGATGGAAGTTCAGTGAGATTCATGAACATCATTGTCCAACCGTTGGACGGAAAGCCGCCGAGGTCTTGTTGGTTACTGTAGATCCAGTCCTCTGCTAAGTTGGCGTCGTAGACAACGTAATTCATCGATTGATATCCCTGAGATACGTAGCCCGACTGGTCTTGGGTGTAATAGTAGAACCAGGGGTTTGTCGTATACTTTTTGACTTCGATGCTCTGCAGATACGAGATGAGTTTGGCTTTGTACGCGTTGCTAGCGAAAGTATAGTTGTAGTCTAGTTTGTAAATGACGCCGGTAAGGTACGGTTGCGGAGCCAGAACCTGGCCATAGATCGTGCTTGGAACATTCACATTCCATTTGCTGTAGCTTAGGTCCACAGTTGCCGGGTCTATGCCGACGAAGACGACTTTCACTGGCATGCTGACGGTTCGGTACCCGCTCGAAGGCGCAATTTGGCCTCCTGTGCCGTCTAGCGGGTGTGTTGCGGCCGAGGCTTGGTTGGGGGCCAACATCATAAGACCGATTATTACGAAACAAAGTAGGGCTGAACGGGTTCCTTTCAAGAAATTCCTGTCCTTGTTCGCTATCGTTCCAAGAGAATTAATCCAACATAAAAGTTCCTACCTCGCGGCTACGCATCGTTCACAACCTTCTTATCTGAATGCAGATCCACGCCGTTGAACCTAGCCTATATTTGCGCGAAAGAAGTGTAAGTAGGTGTCAAGGCAGAAGACCGTAGTGTTTCTTGCACTGATGGTTGTTCTGGCAACAGTGGGCATCGTGGGATACATTGCCATTAACCCTGTCAGCATACCAAGGAATACGCCAACGCAGGTTACCGTGACTATAGTTGCCGGCGCGGCTACAAACCCTCAGCTTGGCTTCGATCCAGCGCTGATCAAGATTGTGATAGGGGTAAACAATACGGTTACGTGGAAGAATGAAGACTCAACCTGGCATACAGCGCACAGCAATATACCAGAATTCTATTCCGGCTTGATTCAACCCGGCACGAGTTTCACACACACCTTCACCACGCCAGGCGTGTTTCCTTACCATTGTGACCCGCACCCGTGGATGACCGGACTGATAGTAGTAAAGGGTTCGGGCGCTAACGGAATGGTGCAGCCTTCTTTGGATTTTCAATTTGCGGTGCAATTACTCACAAAACCATGCAACTGAATTCGGCCGCCGGAGCCGGGGAACCCACTTTAAGAAATGCGGAAACCCTTCCATTCAGAATAGGCTTTGTAAATCTTCTAGTCGCTCTCAATTCTAATCGTCATGTCGGATTGGGTTTCCGTGAAGACACCGAGAGGGTCTCTCTAATACTTTGCACATCTTCTCAATGACATCGTTGTCCAATAGATAGTCGACTTTACTGGCTTCCGTGCAGGATAGTTTAGAACTGACGCCAAGTTTCTTGTTGAGATAGAGTTCGAGGATTCGGTGGTTGTGCATGACCAGTTCTGTCAGTGCCATCCCTCGTTTACTTAATTCAGGAACACCCCACGGTTTTCGGGCAACAAGTCCTTTCTTCTCAAGCCTGCGCAAAATCTCAATTGCACTGGGCAATTTGACACTAAACCTTTCAGCCAAAGTCGAGACTGATGTTTTTTCGTCAACTTCGTTCAAGCGATAGATCATAACCAGATACGCGACTTCAGACCGGCTTAGGTCAGGCAAGCTCATGCGCCCAATTTCACTTGACGGGCCTCATAACGTTTGGCAATAATTACATTTTTGGCGAATAGCGATATCAGGAATAAGATCAGTCCCACAAGGACAATGGTTGCGCCCGACGCTGTGTCCAATATGATTGATGCGCAGAGACCTAGGATTACACTCAAGAGTCCAAATAAAGGCGATAGAATCACAGTCTGTTTGAACGAGCCACTGATTTGAGTGCTCGTAACGGCGGGAAGAACGAGTAGAGCCGAGATTAGGAGTACGCCGACTATTGGTATTGATACGATTATCGCCATTCCAGCTAGGATACTGACCAGATAGTCAAAGAACCATGTCTTGATACCAGCCGCCTTGGCTTGGGTCTCATCGAACGTAGTGTACACGAGCTCCTTGAAGAAGATCAAGACCAGGGCCGACGTTATGGCCAGTGCAAGTACAGCGGATAGGATTTGGTCGATGCTCACAAGCAGAATGCTGCCGAAGAGGAGACTCTCCAGATTTACACCGAACCCCCTAGAGAGGCTTAGAAGCACAATGCCAGAAGCGAGGCCGAGTTGAAGGAATATTGCAACCGCGGCATCTCCCGAAACCTTCGATGACCGAGTGACCTTTGTGATTCCTATAGACCCGAGAATAACGACAACGCCTGCCACCCATAGGGGCAGGATATCAAGATAATATCCTAATGCGAGGCCTCCAAAGGCGGTATGCGCGAGGCCGTCACCAATCAATGAGATTCGTTTCAGCACAATGAAAATGCTAAGAAGTGAACTCAGGAATGCCACTACAATACCTATGATGAAAGCTCTTTGAACGAACCCTTGGGCCAGCATCAATAGGAATGTGTCAAGGGTGATGACCATGTTCTATTACCGCCACTGGGTAGTTGTACGTCTGGCTCAGTATACTTGGAGTGAACTCAGATCTGAGTCCACAGAAGAACACGACCCCGTTTATGCACACCACTCTCTTCACCATGTTGGTAATTGTGCCTACGTCATGTGAGGAGAGAAGCACTGTTGTGCCGTGTTCTTCGTTGATACGTTTGAGCAGTTCATAGAATTCGGTCTTGGAATGCATATCCGCCCCACTGGTCGGTTCATCAAGCAAAAGTAGCTCAGGATCCATAGTGAGGGCTTTCGCTACGAGCACTCGCTGCAGTTGGCCCCCGGAGAGTTGATCCAACTTCCTATCTCTAAGGTTCAATATCTCCAAGAATTCCAAAGCCTCTTCGACCTTTGTGTAATCATGTTTTCCGAGCCGATGAAACAAACCCGCTCGTGGGATTCTGCCAAGCAGCACGGTCTCGAATACTGTCGCCGGAAAAGCCGTAGCAGATGACTGCATCGTCTGGGGCACATATCCAACTCGCCTCAGATTTGCAGATGAGATTGGTTCTCCGAACAGTTTAGCGCCTCCAGAGGTCGGCCTAGTCAGTCCAAGAATGATGCTCAGCAAGGTTGACTTTCCGGCACCATTAGGCCCAATCAATCCGACCAGGTCTCCCTCGTAGAAGTTGAGAGAGATATGGTCCAACGCTACAACGCCGTTGGGATACTGTACCACGATGTCGGATAGTTCAACGACTGGTTTAGCATCCGACATGGTAGAGCACCAATGTAAATGCCTGAAGGTTCTCTTGCATCTTGATGAGGTACGTTTTTCCCGCATTCTGGTCTGCTTGAGTAAGTCCTTCTATTGGGTCCATCAGGACAAGAGTTGCTCTCGTTTGGCTTGCTATGGATTGGGATAGCGCAGGGTTCTCCAAAGATTCGTAGCCAACGTAGCAGAGATGATTTTGGTTAATTGCATTAACTACGCTCTGGATTTCATTTGGTGTGGGATCTTCCTCGAAGGGGCCAGCAATCGGAATCTGGGTTAGGCCGTACTGTCTAGCGAAGTATCCGAAGGCTTCATGGAAGGTGACAAAGTACCGTGTTTTCACATTGGCTGTTGCGTTAACAATTTCCGCATTCAGGAAATCGAGTCTGGCCTCGTAAGCTTGCGCCTTCGCCGTGAAATAAGCCTCGTCCACTGGGTCAGCTCGGATCAGCCCCCGCAGGATATTTGTGACTTGGATTTTTGCTAGCAGGGGGTCCAACCATATGTGTGGATCGATGCTTCGATTATCCTTTTGAAATTCGCTTAGTACGGGCAAGAGCGGGATGCCCGCGCTTGAATCGACCGCGACCAAGTTTGGATTACCGGCTGCTGAAATTAGCTGTGGTACCCATGGCTCGAGACCAGCGCCGCTAAAGATCAGCACGTTCGCTACAGCAACTTCCTGCACTGTTGATGGGTTGGGTTCAAATTGATGCACGTCCACCGTTTCAGGCACCAATATCGAAACATCAACTCTGTCACCTCCAACATTCCTGGCGAAATCGTACACTGGGAAGAACGTGGCGAGCACCTTCAACCGTGACTGGGTCGTATTCGCACTTGCTGTTGAGTGCTTTCCGGAGTTGGCGTTAAGCACGTAGACGCTTGACGCTGCGATAACAACCAACAGAGCGATACCAACAATCGGCAGGTATCTGTTTTTCATTACACCCGCTCTCTAATGCCACAAATTAGGGTAACCCTAAGTTAGGGTAGGCCTAAGCTTTAAGTGTTTAGATGCACCCCAAGTGAGTGTATTCAAAGGATGGGATTTGCTTGATTCTTGTAAAGAGGATAGAAATACTTTCTTGACTTTCACCAAAAGGAATCATAAGCAGCGGCAAGGATGAATCAGTATGCATAATCGACGCCTCGCTGTTCTCGCATTCTTGCTTTGGCTCACGGCACTAACGGTAACGGTATCGACAGTTGTCGCTGATTCGGATCAGAACGTCGGCATCCTGAAAGTCTCTGTCAAGCATCCTAACTTTGTCTCGCCATCATCGCAAGTACCGTTGCTAGTCGACAACAATTACGCAGTTCACGACAATGCCACGCTCAAAACGAGACTGTTCAACGGAACATTGGATCACTTGGGCGCGGAGTTGTGGCACAGCGACCCCGACTTCATAAGCGGTCCGATTCTTGGTGAGCAAATTCTGGCAGTTAACCTAACTGCGCCAGCCAATGACGGAAAGTGGCAGCTGGCCGCGGTGACGTATTTCCAAAACGTTGGAAAATACCAGTACAACGATACTACCACAAACGACACCTCCGCTTGGTCATATTACAATGACACCGAATATGGTCCGAGCTTCCTCCAATTCACACTCGAAATATCGAAGCCGGCACAAGTAGCGGTTGACCTGGGAATCTCCAACGTTCCTATCCAAATAGACGATTCTACTACCAAAACCGCTAACAACGGGATAGCCTTGTTGCCGTTTCACGTTGGGGAGGACGTAACGATAAGTGTCCCACAAGTCTTGCCACTTCAAAACCTAACTCGATTCGTTTTCCAAGGATGGCAAGATGGGAGTAACTCGACGGAGAGAAGTGTAATCCTGGATGGTAACATTAGGGTAAAAGGCTTCTATCAGCCACAGTATTTGTTGCAGGTCAATTCTGTCGTCCCAGCCTATGCTCAATCCACGTGGCACAATTCCGGATCGAGGGTAACGTTAGAGACAGCCACTTCGGCACCGATGAATTGGCCTTTCGGCTCTCTTGGACTGCGTTACGTTTTCAAGGGTTGGACTGGTGATGTGACCTCGAGCTCGATTCGACTCTCTCTAGTCATGGACAAGCCGAAGATTGTTAGTGCCAATTTCGCACCTGACCTGATGTCGCTAACCTTACCATCAATCCTCCTCGCTGGCGTCGTGGGAGGAGTATCCCTAACGATAGTTCAAAGAAGATCCGTTGTGAACGCATCACCGATCGAAACGGACTCGGAAGACTATGAGGCAAAGCAAGGGTCCGAAAAACTCTGCGCAGGTTGCGGCAAACCAGCGAAAGAAGGTTGGGCGTATTGCATCACATGCGGGAAAACCCTAGGAGAAACCTCGAAAGCAGCACCGAGAAGAAGATCTAGACGCAGGTCCAAGCACTGAAATGAATGGCCACGATCATGAAGTGATGGGGCGAATTGAGGAAGATCTCTACTGATTCTTACGCCTCCGTAATCGCTGGGCTGATCGCCCTATTGTCTGCTGCTCTGCCGTGGTCTTCATCGACGGTTCAAGCTTTTGGGCTGGCGAGCACTTATCGATCCCTGCTTGACGAATACATCTATTGGTCATCTCTTCCCAGCGCGGATCCACAAACCGCCGTATTGCTTGACGCGAATACCAAGGTGTTGGTAGCTGCAGCGGTCCTAGTACTCGTCGTTGCAGGTGGGGTCATCGGTCTTGCTGGCGTCAAATGGAGAGTTGCTCGGCTGCTCGCTTGCGCGTGCATAGTGGCAGGCCTGGTAGCTTTTGAGTACATGTTACGCCCTTTCGGAAATCAGTTCACAGTTTACAGTACAAATAGGGTCATGGTCGCAAACACCGCACCATCTTGGGGGTTCATCATTGCGGCTCTGTCCGTCTTCATTCTACTCTATGCTTTTCTTCGTAAATCCAATTTTTAAGATCTCGATCTAAGGTGGAGCGTTTCTGATCTGCCTCATGTTCATCCAACTGACGTCCAAACCACGCCACGCCTGAACAATCACAGGCACGTGTTGCGCAGTGCGGTAGGATGACTCACGCTATTCGGATTGGGTTGAACCTGGTTCAGCCCGGATCGTAACAATTGCGTTTTCGAACTTGCGCCGCACACTCTCCTCAATCTTCGAAACAATCTTGTGAAGCTGGACGATTCCCTCATCCGCGGAAAACACACAGCGCACATTGATGTGCAACTTTTCTCCGGTCGTGTAAATCACAACTGCCCTTATCTCACGAACTTCGGGGTATGATTGAATTGCGGCCCGAATCGTGTCTGAGATATGCCCGTCGTCAACGATCTCGGCCGTTGTGCGTTCCGGCATGGAAGGTTCGAGGTGTACGGTCACATGCCGAACCTCCGGAACAGAATTTTCTATGCCGCGCTCCACTGATTCAGCAATTTCATGCGCCCTTTCGAGGGGAAGTGATGGGTCGACTTGCACATGCAAAGTCACGTACAAGCCATCGCTAACCTGGGCAACAGTAAGATTGTGCAGCCCTTTCGCCCCGTCTACCCTGCCGGTGGCATTTCGCACCTTCATCTCAACTGGGATTCCCCACTCCAAAGGCTCGATATGAATCAAAATTGAAGATTTACCCAGAAGCCGGGTAAGGTTAGACTCAACTCGGGCAGCAATGGTATCAGCGTCCGCTACACCGGTGTAAGGGGAGACGGCTATGATTGCGTCCACGTAGGTGACTTGGCCGACTCGGCGAACTCTCAACTCCTTACATTTCAAGACCTCGTCAGTTTCACGTATCACTTTCAGGATTGACTGCACCAGCTTTCCTGAAACGGCGTCACTGAGGTCCAGTGACGACGCGTAAATTAGCCGAACGCTCAACAAGCCCAGCAATGTTGCCAAGACAAGCGAGACTACTGTATCACCCACAGGGTATCCGATGCTAGTTAGGCCTAGGGCAACGAAGACGAGCGCGGTGGAAAAGAAATCTGAAAGGGCGTGGTAGAGGTCGGCCTTGACGGATAGGCTGCCGGTCTTCATTGCTGCACCCAAAACGACCATTCTGAGAACATCCACCGCCAAGGTATAGCCGGCGGCACCATAACCAACCAAGCTCGGGTGAACAGTGTTTCCGGCACTTAGCCGGAAAAACCCGAGAACAGTTAATCCAATCGCAAACAGAAGAAGAATGAAGCCGCCAATCAGCGCACCTAAGGATTCGATTTTACCATGGCCGTACGTGTGGTCTTCATCAGCGGGTTTTTGTGCTAGGCTTGTGGCGACCAGCAGAATCAAGGTGGAGAGGGTGTCGAAGGAGGCGTGGGCTGCGTCGCTCAATAAGGCGAGGCTTCCGATGAGTGCGCCGGCAAACCCCTCTACCAAAATCACCGAGCTGATTGCGACTAGGGAGATCTTTAGGGCTCCCGTCTTTGTGATTCTTAACATCGGTGTGAACGCGGCTCGGTTCGAGCCACGCGGACACTTATGGGTTTATCGGAAGCCAATGCTCCGCGATTTCATTTGACTCTGTAGCTTATGGCAACGCCATCGCCCAATGGAATGATAATGCTAGCAAGGCGCTCGTCCTCGAAAATGCGTTTAGTGTACCTCAAAATGCCCTGGGCTCCATTCTTGGGCTTTCCGCCCTTCAAAACAGAGCCGCCCCACAGCAGGTTATCAGCCACAATCATGCTCCCAGGTTGCGTCAGCCTGACGGCTTCATCAAGATAATCTGGGTACTCGTCCTTGTCCGCATCGATGAAAACGAAATCGAACGGCCCCCTGAGCTTTTTCAACACATCCAACGCGGGCCCCAAATGGACCCGGACACGGTCACGTAAACCAGCCTTCGCCATCACGTCCCCAAATACATTCGCAACTTCAGGATTCACCTCGACTACGTCTAGAGTCGCACGCGCATCCAACCCCCTCATGAACCATAATGCACTGTAGCCGGCTCCAGGGCCAATCTCGAGCACTCGTTTAGGTGCGCGTGCTCTGGCCAGTAGCTCCAATAACCTACCTCGTGTCGGGTCGATCGGGTAGACACCTTGGTGTCTCAGCTCTTCCGACTTCTTTCGAGCCCACCCTTGAAGGCTGTCGCCCTCACCAACAAGGCCTCCCACGTATTCCACAATGTCCTCGTATCTCATACGGACAACTCAGCAGCAGTCGTCGTAATAGCCGCAGTTCAAACACTTCGAACGAGTCTTGCTTCCTGAAATGAACTCAGTCGGCTGACCACAGCCCGGACAATTTATCTTCGACATTTCATTCACAACTAAGCAGTCTCCCCGCATGGCCCACATTTGGCTTGATAAGAGTATCATCTAACCCGACAATGCCCTTCTCGGAATCGCCACATTCACACTACATTTTCCTGTTAACAAGAAGCATTGCGAAAGTCGATTTTTACAGGGCCGCACTGTGTAAGGGTTAATTCCCAACAGCACAGAGGCGTGCATGTCAAGTGAAGCCATTGCCCACGCCATGCCCAGTCTGCGGTTGGCAAAACAGAGACCAAGCCAATTACTGTCTAAAATGCGGTGAAACCATCTTCGGCCGGAAAGCCCCTATGCAGATTGGATTACCAAGTGCTTCACCAGGAGTGATGCAAGCCAGCCCCATGCCAATCGTGGTCAGCAAGTCGTGCGCGTTCCACCCTGGAATCTCACCGCAATTTCACTGTGCCAGTTGCGGATTGCCGATTTGCCTCGGCTGCGCGAGGTGGCGTTTTCGAGCAAGCTACTGCCCGCTCTGTTCTGCAGCCCGTCCCTCGCGAAAGCATCCAGGCCCACGTGCAGTTGCGCCATACCCGTGGCCTTGGCCCTACTAACCCGAAAAAGTTCACTTTGGGAATTTTGTTCTGAGAGTTAAGTAGGCCACTATTATCCCTGCTATCACGGTTGGCAAGTAGACTAATGCGACTTGGAAGTCAAACGCCAGAAACTCGCTTCCCTTAAGGTCCAAGGCGAGCATCCACACAGTTACCAAGACAAGAATCAGGAACGAGTAGACCCAAGTTCTCTGTTCGGATGGAATATTCGAGTTTGTCAATCTTCGGACTAAGCCGCCATTTCTTCCCGCTCGCCTTCAAGAAGGATCTTGAGTGGGATGTTCAGGCTTGTTCCATCGGGCAGTGATCTTCGGATGCTGATCGGCAACGCTCCTTCCTGCAACTCCAACTCGGCCAATTCAATTGGGGACCTGAGCGTCTCAGGCACGTCCAACAGGACGGGTGCGCCCATGGAGATCTGCAGAGCTCTTGCACCTACGATCCGCGCGCGCTCGAAGCGCGTAAGTTTCTTCGGACCGATCATTGCGGCCTGTATTTTCTTAGAACTCGCCTTCTCCTTCTTCTTTGGCACTTTCATCTGGCCCCTTTGGTGGTCCGCCACTTTCTTTCGATTTCGTAGCCGCAATGACGTCATCGATCTTCAGGATCATGCCGGCGGCTTCTCCGGCGGATTTGAGAGCTTGCACCTTGACTGCGAGGGGCTCATAAACTTCTAGTTTTGAGAGGTCAGCAACCTTCCCCTTGAACGGGTCTACGCCGACCCAGCGTTGTTTGGCCTGGTGCTTCGACCTTATCTCCATCAGAGCGTCAATCGGGTCCATGCCAGCGTTCTCAGCCAAGGTCAATGGAACGATTTCAAGTGCTTCCGCGTAGGCCTGAACAGCAAGCTGCTCTTTACCCGACAATTTCTGCGCGTACACCCTTATTTGGCTGGCTAGTTCCGACTCCACAGCTCCTCCTCCCGCAACGACGCGTGGTTCAACCACGACATCTTTGACAACACTCAATGCGTCGTGGATCGCGCGTTCCGCCTCGTCGACAACCCGCTCGGTACCCCCACGAACGAGAATGCTGACCGCCTTCGGGTTCTTACATCCCTCAATGAAAGTCATCTTATCGTCCGAGACTTTCCGTTCCTCCACAAGGTCAGCGTGCCCAATGTCGGACGGCTTCAAATCCTCAAGCTGGCTGAAAATTCTTCCGCCGGTGGCCTTCGCAAGCTTTTCCATGTCCGATTGCTTGACGCGCCGGACGGCAAGCATATTCTTTTTTGCCATGAAGTGTTGCGCGACATCATCGATTCCCTTCTCGCATATCACTACGTTCGCACCTGCAGCGGCAATCTTTTCCACCATCTCCCGCAGCACCTTTTCCTCCTCATCAAGGAAGCCTTTCATCTGGTCAGGGCTCTCAATGTTGAGCTTCGCGTCAAATTCAGTCTTCTCGATCTCCAAGGGGCAATTCAATAGTGCGATCTTGGCTTTTTCAACGCGCCTCGGCATCCCAGGATGAACAACCTCCTTATCCAATAGGACACCTTGAAGCAGAACCGTGTCAGTAAGCGACCCTCCCGGCTTCTTCTCAACCTTAATGTCATCAACGTCTGCCCGGTAACCAGTTGCAGTCTTCTCAGCAACTTGGAGAACTGCCCGAACCGCCATGTCTGCCACGTATTCCTTGTGCTCGGCGAGAAGTTTGCTAGCAAGCGCAACCTTAGCAACTTTCTTGAGCATCACTTTGTCCGTCGGGTTCACTTTGATTGCGAGTTTCTCCAGAAAATCCAGCGCTTTCCCTGCAGCGATTTGGTAGCCGTCAATAATCACGGTTGGATGAACGTCCTTATCCATCAATACTTGAGCCTTGCTTAACAATTCCCCAGCGAGGACAACGGCAGTAGTAGTCCCGTCTCCAACTTCATCGTCCTGGGTCTTCGCAACTTCAACCAACATTTTCGCAGCAGGGTTCTGAACATCCATTTCATCAAGTATCGTTGCGCCGTCGTTGCTAATCGTCACATCTCCAAATCCATCAACCAGCATCTTATCCATCCCTTTCGGACCCAAAGACGATCTAATGGATTCCGCGATTACCATGGCCGCTGAAATGTTGGAATGTCGAGCCTCTTGCCCTTGAGACCGGGATGTGCCTTCTTTGAGAACTAGGGTCGGTTGACCCGCAAAATTCGTCGACACTCGTCAAAGCCTCCGCTATCGTTAACGTTTCACTCAACAAAACCAATTTCATATAAGTTTTACTATAAGTAACAAATTTGCCCCGAAAAGAGCCGCTGAGCAATCCCTCATCAACAGTGCGGCTACCAGTCACGTAGAGCCTCGAAAGCAGCGACCGCATGAAATAGCTCCATGCCTCGTCCCCAAACGATTTCCTCCAACCATCTTTGTGGCATCAGCAAGTCATTCCTCTTTTGATCTATGGGAAACGCGTCGCTAGATGGACTCTTCCCAGAAACCCTTTTAGAGCCACATCCACGTAGTCAACCAAATCTGACGCGAGTCAATCATTATGCGCGACTTAATTCGAATCAATCAACCCAACATTGGGAAGGAAGAGATCGACGCAGCCACTGAAGTTTTGAAAAGCGGCATCCTGACCGAAAAAAGCGGCATGGGCCCGCGCGTATTAGAGTTCGAGAAGGAGTACGCCAAATATGTCGGCGCCAGACATGCGATTGCGATGACCAGTGGAACAGCCGCTCTCCACGCAAGCCTCCTAGTAGCCGGGGTCAAGCCCGGCGACGAAGTCATAGTTCCCTCTTTCACTTTCCATTCAACAGCTGAGATGGTCCTGCTGGCGGGAGCAGAACCAGTATTCACTGACATCGACCCCGACACTTACACGATCACAGCCGAAACCATTGAAAGCGCAATGACACGGAACACCAAGGCCGTCATGCCCGTTCATTTGTACGGGTTACCAGCAGATCTTGACCCCATCAAGAAGCTTGCAAGGGAACGGGGGGTCACGTTGATTGAGGATGCGGCGCAAGCCCACGGCGCCGAGTACCGCGGCCAGAAGATTGGTTCAATTGGCGACATGACCTGTTTCAGCTTCTACGCGGGAAAGAACATGACAACGGGTGAGGGAGGAATGGTCACAACAAACGATGACGACAACTCCGAGAAGCTTCGCTCAATTCGAACACATGGTGAGCAACGGCCGTACTGGCCGACGATGATGGGCCATAATTACCGCATGAGTGAACTCCTTGCTGCCATCGGGCTCGCGCAACTCAGGAAACTTCCATCATTCCTAGACCGGAGAAGAAAGAACGCGCAATTCCTCAGCCAAAAACTAGGAGTTCTCGGTAAAGTGATCCCGCCCAAAGAGCCGGAGGGGCGAAAGCATGCATGGTACTTGTACACCCTTCGATTGCGCGGAGCTAATGCGGGCAAGCGGAACAAAGTCATTGAGAAACTTCGGTCGAAAAATATTGAGGCCGGGGTCTACTACGAATCGCCTTTGCATCTGCTGCCTCTCTACCGTGAGCGAGCCACGGCACATCGCCCCCTACCTGAAACAGAGAAAGCCTGCAGGCAGGTCTTCTCGGTGCCAATTCACTCTAAGCTCGCCGAGCCTGAGCTGGACTACATCTTCGATACTTTGAAACGCGTTCTAACGTGACCTGGCCAGAATCGGAGTTGAGCGGAGAATCTGGTCTAGCGTAGGTTTCGTAGTTTCTTTGATGTCGTACTGAACGCGCACAGCGGGCTTCGAGAGGGTCATTACTCTCCTCAAATCGATTGGAGTGCCCATCACGAGCAAGTCGCACTTGACCGCGTCGATCGTCTGCTCCAGCTCCTTAATTTGCTTTGCACCGTAGCCCATTGCCGGCAGGACTTTTCCGAGGTGAGGGTATTTTTCGTACGTGCGTTTGATCGAGCCGACCGCGTACTTCCGAGGGTTGATCAGCTCTTTCGCCCCGAACTTTCGTGCGGCAATTGCGCCAACACCTTCCTTCATTCCTCCGTGAGTGACGGTTGGGCCGTCTTCAATCGCAACAACCCTCTTTCCCCTAATCTGTTTCGAATCCTCTACGCGAATCTCTGATGCCGCCTCGACAATCTTCGCGTCGGGCCTCAACATTTTCACGTTCTTTCGGACAGTTTGGATTCCTTCGCGGGGCGCCGTGTCAACCTTGTTAATCACAACAACATCCGCCATTCTCACGTTCGCTTCGCCTGGGTAGTATCCAAGCTCGTCCCCTGGACGAAACGGGTCAACGACTACGATCTGCAAGTCAGGTTTGTAGAACGGTAGGTCGTTGTTTCCGCCGTCCCACAGAATCACGTCTGCCTCTTTCTCCGCTTCTTGCAGAATCTTCTCATAATCCACCCCTGCGTAGACGATATTGCCTATGTCAATGTGAGGCTCGTATTCTTCACGCTCCTCAATCGTGCATTCATACTTCTTCAAATCATCATAAGTGGCGAAGCGTTCACACACTTCATCCGAGAGAACCCCATAGGGCATCGGATGCCGAATGACAACAACTCTGCCAAGCATGTCTTTGAGGGTGCGTGAGACAGCGCGTGAAACAGTGCTTTTGCCTGCACCAGTTCTAACCGCGCACACGGACACTACTGGAAGTTTCGACTTGACCATCGTGGTCTTGGGGCCCATCAGACGGAAATCCGCGCCACAAGCGAGAACTAACGAGGCCTTATGCATGACATTATCATTTGATAGGTCGCTGTAAGCTAAAACGACCAAATCGATGTCCTTTTCCTTAATGATTCTTGGAAGGTCATCTTCAGGAAGAATTGGGATGCCGTTTGGGTACAGCGGGCCCGATAACGTCGGCGGGTATGTTCTTCCTTCAATCCCAGGTATCTGTGTTGCAGTAAAGGCCACCACCTCGTATTCCGGTTTGTTCCGGAAGTAGACATTGAAATTATGAAAGTCTCGACCAGCAGCGCCCATGATCACGGTACGCATCTTGCCTGTCATCATTGGTGGGTTCCCTCGGTCGCCCAACCAAATGCGCAGTAGTTATCCTTTTTGCCAGAAAATCATAGAAACGAACAACCCTTACGAGAGTGAAGACCAACACATCCAACTTTTTAACGCCCAGCTCCACATTCAGACAGTTCTCAACGGGGAATTCACATGAGCGCTACAACTCCGCTTAATGAAACAAAACCTCCAGAAATAGACGTTACACGCCACAAGGTGCGGCTAATCGCGGAAGGCCACGGTGAAGCTGAGGGCGAATTGATTCGCTTCACTAGCCCCATGACAGTTGACAATCTAGCGAAAGCGTTACCCTTCGAAGGCCGAGCCGCAAGATGGAAGGAAGAAGTCTACTTTGAAACACCTGTCAAACAAGGTACTGAGAAAGCGAAAAGCAAGGTTGAGGTAGGCACGATGGCTTATTGGCCGATGGGCTCCGCGCTGTGCATCTTCTATGGGCCCACTGAGCCGTACAGCCCGGTGAATGTGGTTGGAAAGATAACATCGAACCTCGAAATGTTCCGGACGTTGAAAAGCGGGACGAAAATTAGGGTCGAAAAAGTCTAGGCAGCGGCTAGCCGGTAGATTTTGATTCGGGTGTTGCCGCCGGCGGACTTGACGATTCGGCGCCGCTCAAGCTCTTCGAGTATGTCTCTCGCCACACTCAGGCGAACGTTGAACTGTGATGCGATGGAGTACGGTGTTAATGCTCCAAGCTTTGAGAGGTCACCGACAAACTTGGGATCGTCGAAATTTGGAAGGCTAATCCCAGGAGCCCTCTTTTCGGCTACAGTCTTGCCTTTCCCCTTCTCTTTCTTGCCCGGCTCGGGTTTCTTGCCGGTATCTTGCTGATCCTGCTGCTTCTCCATCTGAGCTAAGCTCTTCTTTTTTGCCCCACCCATCAGAAATCACGCCTCACGCCTACAATCTTGGGTGAATAAAAATCTTGGTCTTCGATTGGACATGACCTAACAAAATGCATGTCAAGCATGCTGATGGCTCGAAGCGGTCCGTCTCTGAGGGTAAAGACCACATAGACATCCTTTGAGTATGGCAACTCAAACGACCCTGGATGCGTCCCGATATCCTCTTGCTGCTTTGGCGGGGTCGGTGGAGTCGTAGATAGACCTACCCACAATCAAATAATCCGCACCAGCATCGAGCGCCTTTCTTGCATCCCCACCTTGAACTCCCACACCTGGACAGTAAATCCGCAAGCTCGGCCCCACCAGTTCACGGACCCGTGTTATGACCTGCGGCTTGGTGGCACCCACAATGGCCCCATGGGCCTTCCATTCAATTGCCTTCTCGACTAGGAGCTCAAACATGGGTCTCGTCCCCCCGTCACTCTGACGAACCATAAGTGAGTAGAATTCTTCAGCGCCCGGGTTGCTCATGTATATGAGCAAGATTACCGCCTTTCCAGTAGCGTTGGCCAGCTTGAAAACTGAGTCGAGACCATTCTCCCATCCCGCGACAGGGCTGGCGATGACTGCATCAAATCCCGCTTCCAAGAAGGACCGCATCATAAATTCGTTCGTATGACCAACATCATTCAATTTTGCATCCATTATGGCGGGCAGCGAAAGGTCATGGGCGACCTTCACAAGCCTGTCCACGCCGTTCCGAAGGCCCAAAGCCAACACCAGTTGTCTGTTAATTTTCACTGCGCAGATATAGTGGCTCGCCTTGCGAAGAACCTCTTCACTCTTAGACGCCAGCTGGCTCACGGCAGGGCTTTCAAGATCTAATGCAAGAACTATTCTGCTGTTGTTTTGTTCCGAGGCTTTCCGAACGCTCGCTTCAAAGGACACTTGGCGACCTCTATGCGGACTGCTCACTTTGTCTAATAAAATGCTCGAATCGTGAGGTTGAGAGAAGCGAGTGTGGTCGGGTTACTTGGGGAAGATCGGCATGTCCTTGATGGGCACGACCTTGGCGTAGAAGTATTTGGCATCGCTTGTGTTGTTCACGTAATCGACCTTCTCACCGTCTGGTTTTACCGCGATGTATTTCACGAAACCCTGCGACGGCGGTGGTTCGTCCTGCGAGACGTAGAAGAAGACTGGCAGAGCATCGGCGTCGTAGTAATGTTCAAATGGAATGCATGTGCCGAGGATGTGTTTCTTTCCCCTCGTGAAATGCCACAATGGAAACAGTGTTCCCTCCCTTATCGAGAGGGGCAGGAGGACGCGTACGATGGATTTGACGTCTTCAACCTGCGCGAGCATGGGGGGCCCGACTTCCGGAAACTTCCCATCCAGGCTTTCAGCGAAGGCCTCTGGAATCGTTTTCAGATCAACGAAGGATGCATACCGGAATCGGGTGTCGCCGGCTTCGTTGGTGAACATCCACTCCTCGCCCTTCACGGAATCGCTACGGTAGGCTAGGAACGCCTTCGGCGGGGCGTCGGAGACAGTGTAGGCTAAGATTGGAATATCCCCGTCCCAGTACATGTAAGCTGTGAAAAGCCCGACGATGTTCTTTCCCTTGTGCTTGAAGTACCAGAGTATCTGTGACCCTTCCGTTAGCGCTAATGCCAACCTAGCAAAGCTCAACATGTCCTCAACATGCACGGGCACGGGTGGCTTGACCGATTCCATGAAGAACACCGTTTTCGCTAGAAACAAAGGTTAACCATAATTAAGTTTGCGAACACTCGGATTGAGGTCTCACTACCGGAATAGATCCTCTTCCTCAGGCCTCACCAGGTCCCTTGCAGTCCCTTTTCCTCTCGAATACTTGGCCCCTCTGATGATTGCCACAGGGACTCCATCGCTCTTCCTCATTACCAGCTCGGCAGCGGAAGCAAACTCGTCTGCCACAGCCATCTGGGTTACGTTAAGTTCCTTGCCGAACATGTCCCCTCGGCCACGGTAATCCAGGGTGGGCTTCAGCCCGTCCACGCCAACGGCGACATTGACCTGGCCTATCCTCCATGCCCGGCCGAACGTGTCCGAAATAATCACAGCCACATCCACCCCCAACAATCTCCCTATCCGCTGCCTGATTCGACGGGCCGACCTGTCAGGGTCCACGGGCAGCATTACTGCGAAACCATCATCATCGCCAACGTTCGATCGGTCCACACCGGCATTCGCACAAACAAACCCATGACGGGTTTGAACAATGATGTGCGGCCCTTTGAGTCGTACGATGCCGGAAGTCTCTCGGAGAATGGCTTCAACATGATGCGGGTCCTTACCTGTTCTCTTTGCGATGTTTTCCGCCAGCGTCGAGGGTTTCAATGATTTTAACCTCACAACTCTGCCTTCAGACTTAGATACGATCTTCTGCGCGACCACTACCACGTCACGACTCTGGATCTGAACGCCCTCTGCTTTGGCGGCCTTCACGATGCAGTCAGCAATGTTGTCCCCTTTCGTGACTATCGGAATCTTACTAAGCCCAATGATTTGAATCAACGATGAAATCTCCAGACCTGCGTTCGACTGAGCGTCATGCGGTTTCATCCTGTGAAGAAAGATTCGAGCTTCTTAACCCCAGCGAGGTCTTCAAATTCCACGCCCAACGCATCCAGTACCTGTTCGAATGTTCCGCGGATATATTCGATGTATTTTTCGCTGTCGACTTCCTCGAGCTTGGCCAATTGGACCGGTTTGACTCCGAGTTCTCCTCGAACCTTCACAAATGAGACAATGTCACCCGGCTTCATTTCTGTTCCCGCTTGTTGCAATTGGCGCGCCGCCTTCACGTGCTGTGGTGTAGTTTTCGTGTAGTTTTCTGGCGTTCGACTCATCATCATCGAAAACGCCAGCTCATCAAGCGAATACTCCTTGTTCCTAAGCTTGACGTAGGATTGTTTCACAATGTCTGTAACCTTCGCTTTCGCGGCCTCAATATCCTCAGGAGTATTTGCCTGGCTTAATACAGAGACCATTTGGTAAAATGCGCCGTGGAGGAATTCTGGAATATGCCTCTTCTTCCCAGTAAGGCCTTTGATATCAACACTCCCGTCAGGCTTAACGCCGAAGTAATTCTTCTTTCGGGAACTTAACGCCAGGTAACGGTAGTTTTTGTCAATCTCCAATTCCATCTTGAGCTCCTCGCGTGACCAATCAATCAGCTTGTTCAATGAGTCCTTATTTTCGCCACCAAGAAACATTGAGTCGGTGTCTCCGTAGAAAACCTCCAATGACAACTCCCGCGCTTTATCCAACGCTTGAGTAATCATATGCCGCCCAATGGCCGCGGTGGCCTCGGCAACAGGTGGACAGTACAGTGCGAAGTTGTCAGCTCCGAAGACACCGTAGGAAGCGTTCAAAACAACTTTCAACGCATCCGAAACAACCTTGTACCAGTTCTGCACGGGCTGAGGAAGAGTGCGGTCTTTAGTCCTCGGCTTGTACCACTTAACCCTAAGATCTCTTAGTGATCCTATGAGCAAGCTTTCGAGGCCTCGTTTCTTCTTGCACACCCAGTGCGGTGTTCCTGGGATGAGGTTCTTTCTGCAAGAGTCATCTGTGTGCGGGCAACGCACAGTTTCATAACCGAGATTCCACACCTTGATGATTGATGGGTACAGGGACGCGAAGTCGAGTACGGCAACGTTGAAGTGGATCCCCGGTTTCGGCTCGACAACAATGGCGCCTTTGTACTTCTTTCCTTTGATCGTTGCTTCGGTTGCGGTTTGCCCTTTCACCTCAATGATCTCATCCTTCCGTGGAATGAGGTAGTTGCGTTTTCTGTGGTGGCAAAACATTATGCTTCGAATCCACCCGGAAACACCTTGCCTTGAGACATCATCCAATGTCATGTAGCTGATCCTGGAGAGCGCAGTCATCAGCTTCATGACCAAGTCATCATTGAAAGAAGTCAACCTAAGAACGATTTCAGAGTCCCTGTAACAATAAGCGGCGAGTTCTTTGTATGGAGCCGTGGAGAACTTTGGCCTTTCGAACTTTTGCGTACCGACCAATGCCTCGCCTACAGCGTCGAGCGTGTTCTCCCGGTACTTCTGGCCGAAAGCGTAAACCTGAATCGACCTGTTGAAGAAGAACTTGTAGAGGTCCAAGTGAACTCCATACTTCAGGTAAGCGACGTCGCGACCCATCTCAATTGGAATTTCTTCGTTCTTGAATCCTAGTCGTTGGGCGCGGTGGTAGAGGTATTTCAGGTCGAAATCGTCACCGTTGAACGTAACAATTATCGGATATTCCAAGAACGCATGGAACAGTGCGATGAGTAAATCCTCTTCTGAATCAAAGAATTCTAGCTTCATTCCGGCTGAAAGCTGCCCTTGGCCTTCTTCGATTCCTGTCCTTCGCAGTAACAGTGCCCTGCTGGCTCCGTCTGAGCCAACGAGGCTCACGCATATGACTGGAAGCTCCGCCAGCTCAGGGTCAGGTATCCGTGTTTCCACTGCTTGGAAAACTTCAATGTCAATGGCAACTCGACGGTATTGCGGGACGGGACACTCGAGCAGCCTCATCCATTCGTTAGCCAATTCGCGATAGTCCTCTGAATCGTCGCTAAACATCCCTGCGATTTCATTGGACACTCTCTCTGAGAGTCGGTACTCAACTGCTGACAATTTCCCGTCTTTGAGCTCATACATCATGCCAGGCTCAAGGCGGCGGTCGTAGATGTAGTTCTCCACGTATTTGATGTCGGCTTCCCAGGCTTTGATCGATTCACGAATAGAGCCGATGGGTTTGCCACCAATTGTAAGTGGATCCTTAGCGACGATCTTGGTCACCTTGGTTGACTGGCTTCGCAACGCATCAAACCGTTCCCCCTCTTCAAAGTGGTCAAAGCCTGGGTTCTTCGTTACGGCGTCAGTCCTTTGAAGTTCTGCCACAGATTGCTTGCTATAACAGTACGGCTTGTGGCCAGAATCGTCGAACCAGAAATTGATCCTGTGTGACTTTGGGTCGTATAGGCGAAGGAAGCATTTTCGGATATCTCCATCATAGCCGATTGAAACCAAATACGAGGGCGGAATAGTCTTTGGGGTTGACGGTACGAAGACTAAGCCCTGCTTCTTACCCGCGGGGTGATTAGGCGCGGCCTGCCGCGCATTTTCGGTGAAGAAGCTTTCAAGTGTCTTAGCCGTCCCCCCTGCCTCCCAAAAACTGACTACGATGCGCAGAGTTCGTACTAATGGTTTGAGGTTTTTGGATTCCGGTCGTGGTTTCAGTGGTCGTAGACGCTGTACTACACCTGCGATTTGCTCATTGATGGACATTAGGAGTTTTGCATTTGCGCAGACGAGATTCTGATAATTAGGGAAAAAAGCGTCTTCTCGGCACATCACGCTGTTTGGGATAGGGGGCGTCTTTGATGTTTGATGGCTCGCGAGCCAGTTTCAGGCTCGTTTTCGCGGATCTCAAACTACCATGATCCCTCCCGTGTCAGAGTCAAATAACTCTGCAGACAATGCCTGAGACGTGGATAGACTTTGACGAAGGATTCTCTTGCCGTAGCCATCGAGGCGCTCAGCTGGATGGCTTACGCCGGGTTGGGTGAGAGAACCGCCCTGTTCAGGGCAGCCGAGCAAATCGGCGTCGACGACCCGAACGAACTTCGTCAGGCCCACAAAATCATCATGGAGACAACGAGATACCAAAACCGGTTGGAATTCATCCTCACACGCACGCTGCCTAAGGCGAGACTTGAGCGCACGTCACACGGCATTGTCAGCTTCCTCAAAATTCTCACGTACCTTTGCTACGTTAGCGGCGCACGAGGACGCAAAGTTTCGACCACAGTAGACGCAGCGAGACAGATTCTTGGTTGGAAAGATGTTCAACCATACGAGAAGGTATTTGCTTCAATCGCATCAGCGACAGTGCCCGCTGACACGACTAACTTGCCTGAAGTTGAAAGAGCGTCACTTCAGACATGTCACCCGGTCTGGTTCGTAGAACGCCTGATACTCGAATTTGGGAGAGACGCTGCCCTTCGGATGCTTCACCAAAACCTGCAATTCCTGCCAAGCTATGCAAGAATCAACTCCTTGAAGATTCGTGAGGCCGATTATGAAAAGATGATTCACGAGTTGGGGGCTTCCGCCGTTGATGCCATTCAGGGCGTTGTGAAACTGGACAGTAGAAGTCAAGCCGCGGTCCGTTCCAGACATCTCTCTTCTGGGGAGATTGTGATACAGGACTTCGCTAGCATCGTTGCGGGGTTAGTTGCGGCGCCCACGCCGGGGTCAACGGTCATCGATGTTTGTGCCGCTCCAGGCAACAAAACGAGTCACCTTGCTGCGTTGATGCGGAACGATGGAAAGATCTATTCAATAGACGTTTCAGATCGGCGGTTGTTTCATTGGGCGAAGGAGATGCGCCGAACCGGAACAACAGCGGCCTCACCAATTAGGGCAGATGCAAGAAGAATTCCACTCAAAGTCGACGCAGACGTTGTACTCGTGGACCCACCCTGTTCGAATTCGGGAGTGTTCGCAAGAAACCCCACTGCCAAATGGAGAATTACTGAAAGTCGAGTGCATGAGTTTTCCATTAGCCAACTCGCAATTCTCCAAGCGGCCTCAAGACATGTGCGGCTCAACGGCTCGCTAGTTTACTGCACCTGCAGTGTCTTACCGGAGGAAAACGAGCTTGTCATCGATGAGTTCGTTCGAGGAAACCCGGGATTCCGACTGTCTTCACAGACACCGTTTCTAGGCTCTAGTGGGCTTCGAGGATTTGATCTATGCCAACGCTTCTACTCACACATTCATTTCTGCAACGGTTACTTTATCGCAAAGTTCCAGCGAACCGTCTAGGATTTCCTAGCTTTTTCGGCATGGGCTATGACTTCGAAGATGAGCCTTGCAGCCGCGCAGGCCGTCACCCCCGTATCATAGTTCGGACACACCTCGACTAAGTCGAAGGCGATCATTCGTTCATCCGCCACCGCAGTGGCCATGGGCAAAATCTCGCTCGGCGTCAAGCCCTCGAATTCAGGGTTCGCGACGCCCGGCGCGAAAGCAGGGTCAAGAGCGTCAATGTCAATCGTAAGGTACGTGTGCTGAAACTTCTTGGTGAACGCACGCACTCGTTCCACCGCCTTTGCGATGCCAATCTCGCGAATCTCCCAGGGTGTCAGTGTTTGAATCTTCTTGTCCTTGATCAGTTCCACTTCTTCCTTGCATAAAGCGCGGACACCGCAAACCATTACGCCATCGGTTCCGACTATGTCCGTGATTCGTCTCAGGACAGTCGCATGGGAGAACTTGCTTCCTCCGTATTCATCGCGGAGGTCCCCGTGCGCGTCGAAGCTGACGACGCCGACGGATTTGGGTAAGCTTCGCATTGGGGCTTGAGTGATGGAGTGTTCGCCACCAATGCACACAGGCATCTTTTCGGCGTCAAGTATGTCTTTTGTAACCTGACTGAGTCGTTTCAAAGTTTCAGTGAGATCGTCAACTATGTGGAGGTCACCGGCATCGTGGATTGGAACATTTTCAATGTCGACCCCGGTACGTAGGCTGTATGTTTCGACATTTTGTGAGGCCTCCCGAATTGCACGTGGGGCAAATCGAGACCCCGATCTGAAGGTGCTGGTGTGATCGTAGGGAACACCAACTACCACGTACCTGGCTTCCTCGAGGGGTTTTGAGTACCCTGAAAAACTGTCAACCATCGACGTGTGAAAGGCCAAATTATCCAAAAGAATCTGCCTCAACCTGAACTGGTAAAGCTTTATGGCACATCACGAGCGGTAATAAGGCCTCCCCAAATTTGCGGTGGAAGAAAGTTGACAGAGAAATTCACCGAAAGAACAGCCGGAATCTGGTTGCCTTTGGTCTTCTATGCCGTTGGCGGCGTGTACATGCTTGCTTTCTGGGGGGTCTTCAGCTTGAGCGACCTCCACCTCGCCATTTTCGGCGTAGTTTCAATCATAATCGCTGTCGCGTTGTACATGCTTTCCCGTTGGGGTTTCTGGGTGGGACTCTTCACGTTTCCGTTGTTCCTCGCTGAGTTCGTGTACGCGCTCGTCGCCTCCGTGGGTTTCGTAGGTTGGTATCCAAACATCCCAACGGGTGTTCTTCACGGATCAATGATCGTCTACTTGGTCTTCCTCGTGTTCTCCCTCATTCTCCTCATCGACAAGAGGAGTACCCTAAAGACCGACAGAGTCTTGGACCGCCTGCACGGCCCAGTATCCCCAGCGTCACCCAAAACGGAAAAAAGCAAAACCTAGTCTTGCCTAAAGCAAGCTGTGGTCTGCCGCGCCGAATTCCACCACGTGTTATTCTAGTATTTTCTCCAAAGGGGTAGAGCATTCCACTCTCCCTTAAGTACGAAGAAAACCAATCCAATTACCCGTGAGGTGAAATCGAATTGGCGACCAAGAAGAAGAAAACTAAGATGCGAGTTAATGAGGATTCTCCTCGTTCTGAGAAAACAAGTAGCGAATACGTAGCATAAGTCTAAGGTCTCGCGGCGCTTTTTCAAGCGTCGCACATTTTTCTACCGGTTCCCAGACGTGTTACGGTTCCGTTGCGGCGTGCGTGGATCCTACCTTTGGTGTTCGGTAGAAATAGGCGGTTTTTGAGAAGAGGCCTTCGACCACGGCTCTGCTGTTGCTGAGGAGCATCCCGTAGAGGAGTGCGCCCATGTAGCCTAGGTGTAGGATGCGCTTGAGTTTCGATATTCCGGATTGGGAGAACTCCGAAATTGCGACAGCTGAGGCTACGATGGGGGCGCTGTAAATTACAAGTGATAGCATGAAAGTAATCAAAGCGATCTGGTCCCTCCAGAATCCCATTAGCCAAAATGATGGCGGGAAAATTGAGTAGTATAGCAGGGCTACCACTATGCCCATGATTGTGAGCGGGCAGATGAAATAGGTGGCTAAGTGGAGCAAGGCTTCTGCTTTCTGGAAAAAGTTCAGTTGGTCACTCCGCATGATGGCTCCTGCGTGTTTCCTTAAACATTCGGAGAAGCCTTTGGCCCACCGAAATTGTTGGTGCCTGAAGTTGTGGGAGCTTGGTGGAATCTCTCCGGGGCAGACGACTGTTGGGACGTAGATATACCGCCAACCCTTCAAATGGAGCCTAATTGAGAGGTCGAGGTCCTCCGCCAGAGTGTCGGCGCTCCACCCGCCTGCGTCCTCGATGGCCTTTTTCCGGAATACGCCGCATGTTCCGCTGAAGTGAGCAAGTAGATTTCCGACGTAGCGTGCCCTTTGGTCCACAAATGCGTAGATGTCAATGCCCAGTGAGATCGCTTTCGCCATCCAAGAGAACTGGCCGTCTAGGTAGCTCCACCTTGACTGGGCGAACGCAACCTTCTCGTCCAAGTAGAGGTACGGAATCATTTTCCTGAGGAAGTCCCGTGGCGGTACGTAATCTGCGTCGAAGAGAGCAAGAAATTGACCCTTGCTCTCTTCAAGAGCAACCTGTAGGGCGCCAGCCTTGAAACCGTCCCTATTCTCCCTGTGAATTACCCGAACCAACCCAGCGTAATTCGCCTCGAAGCCTTGGGCTATCTTCGTTGTTTCATCTGTCGAATCATCAACAACAATGATCTCGAGTTTGTCGCGCGGATAGTCCAAATGAACGCAAGCATCCAGGAGTCTTCCTGCAACGTTCTTCTCATTGAAGAAGGGTAAGTGGATCGAGACCTGTGGCCATGAATTGAGTTGCGGCGGGTTTGCGAGTTTGCCGCGTCCGCTTACCGACAATAATGTTAGGACCCAGACATTAAAGGCGTAAATCGATATCAGTCCCGTGACCATCGCAACAAGAAAAAGCACAATCTGCTGGAGATTTGTGAGGGTCGAGGGAAACCAGAGCATGAAGTCCAACCGCGTAAGTCTTAGCGTAACTTTCGACCGTGTATAAGCCTTTCCGGACCGTTGCACTCGTGGGACACATTACGCCCGGAGGAACACGACGCAAGATTCCCTGATCTGCCATTGGTTTTCGAAGAAAAAACCGAAAACTATCCTTCTTAAGTAGAAACTACGGTGGAACAAACAAACGCTTGATCCTTGGGGATGAAACATGCGGACAAATGGCTACAAGAATAAACTCATGGCAGCGTCGGCCGGGATTCTGATAGCACTTGCTGTCTTCTTGATAATCTACTATGCAATCACGATTCCCGTCGAGAATTCGTTTGGGGAACGTTACGTGAGCGCAGAGATTCCGCTAATCTTCCCGTTCTACGTGATATCTTCCTTTAAACCAGTAACACTCATCACGTACTTCATCTTCGCAGCAGGCCTACTGGCCCTGGAGGCGAGCAGAGGCCGACTTGTATCCTTGGACACTCGGGGAATCCGAATGTTGCTCCTTGTTCTGAGCTTTGCCTCGGGCTACGAACTAATTTGGAACTTTCATGCATGGTTCGCCTCATGGCAGCGCGTTGGCGGTTCGCTTGACCTCTTATCTAATGTGCAGCACGCGTACAGTAGCCTACCAGTAAACTTCAACTTCGCGACAAAAGTGTCGTTCTTAGTGTTCTCCTTATGCCTTTACAGCAGCCTCTATCTCCAAAGCCTCGAAAGGCATACGGGGACCTCAGGCTGAAATAGCTCTCACAAAACGTAGACTATGTTTCGCGATGCTGTCGAATTATGGGAAGGAGTCCTTCTTCCTGAGCAATTTGAATCCGTAGTGGTACGCGGCGATACCGGTTATCGGGAGGTCAAGCCAAGTTGTGACTACCCTCAGGAGTAGAGCTGCTGAGGCTGCTACAGCTACCGGAACAGAAAACAACGATAATGTTGCGGTTACTGCGGCTTCGTATATTCCAAGCATGCCTGGCACCGCTATTGGAGTCATCTGAATCATCTTTCCGATTGCCATTGTCACTAGGACGGCCCATAGTGAGACGTTGACCCCAAGTGCGAATATCGCGATCCAAAGAATTACCACTGAGCATGCCCAATCCCCTAGGCTAGCGATGAATGATGTCACAATGTACTTAGTGGATGACAGCATCTTGCGAAAGCCGTGTTGATATTCGGTCAAGAATTGGTCGGCCTTACCTTCGACCTGAACTTCTTTTTGCACCAACTTGAACAAAGGTTGCGCTAGACGTACGATGCGGTTGAGCAGCGGTTGGAGTCGCCGTGGGCTAAGAGACCCGGCCAAGAGCACAAGCAAACCAATGATAGAAGCGACAGGGATAATCGCCAACTCGTAAACAACCGATGATTTGATAGCACCTTGAATGATGAGTAGCGATAGAGCGAGCGCGGTGCAGAGAAGGAACCCTGCCACGTAGAGAATCCGGTGGAGAACGACTGTTGCTGTGGACTCGCCGAGCTTCATACCTGACTCTTTGGAGCCCAACATACACCGCGCCGCTTCTAGGAATATGCCGCTTGGCATCGTGATGCCGGCAAAAATGCTAGCGAACGTAATTCCTTGGCAGGTGATGAACGAAATCGTATGACCTGTCGCTCGGATCAGAAGATACCACGCGGTGGAATAAAACACGAATCCGAGCAACTCCAGTGCAACCATGACAAGTATCAATGAAGGACTAACTTGCAGTAGTACTCTTACCAATGCATCTAGCCCGACAAAATTGATGAAAACAACTAGAACTGCTAGACCGAACGCTAAACCGATGAGTGTCGTCACATACTTTTTGATCTTACGCGCCTCCGTGCAGGGCTCATTTCCGGCTTTTCAGGACATGGGTTGTTTGAAGTCTGCGTGTGAGGTCTGGCTTCGCTAACTGTGGCTTCACGGCTACCGCTTCCGCGGGTTTCGTTGTCCGTGTCCTTCTGGTGTAGCACATTGAGCATGAAACCATTGGGCGTTGGCCTTTTGATTTTACTTGGACTAGTTGAAAGCCGCATCCCGGGCAACGTTTCTCCAAGAGCGTTAGCGTCCCGAACTGTGGTAGGGGAAGGCTGAATGTGCAGTTCGTCTTCCATTTTCCAGCGCATCCGATGAAGCGTTTCTTGCTTTTCGGGTTCTTGACAACTCTGAGAGTCGAGCCGCAACTGGGGCAGGGGACGGATAGAGTGACTGAGGTAGTCCACATGTCTCTGATTATTGTTGTTAGTTCTTTGCCGATCTCTTCTTCCTTGGCTTTCAGGCCTTCAACGATTGGTTTGAGGTAGTCGACTGTGTCGAGGACAACTTGTTCTCGGCTTTGCGTACCCGCCTCAATTTCGTCCATCTTGGACTCGAGTTCGCGGGTGAAGTCAACGTCCACAACCTTTGGGCAGTATTTCATTAGAATCTCAGTTACCCTGAACGCCAATGGCGTGGCTACCATTCTCTGGTCCTTCACGTAGCCTCGGCGGTAGAGTGTTTCAATGATGTCTGCGCGTGTTGCCTTCGTTCCAATCTCAGTCTCCTCCATCGCTTTCAGCAAGCTGCTCGGGTTGAAGCGTGGCGGGGGCTGAGTGTATTTCTCCTCGAGTTTGATTTCGAGGATCTTGATCGCTTGTCCCTCTTTTAGTGAGGGGAGTGTTACTTCTTCGAATTTCGCGTAGGGTCCATAGAAGCGAATCCAGCCTTTCTTCAAGATTCTTGAACCGCGAAGGAAGAAAGAATGTTCGTCCACTTTGATGGTGGCCTTGTCGCTTTGCTTTGTAGCCCCTTCTCCGAACGTGGCTAGAAACCTTCTTACAACCAGGTCGAAGAGTTTCTGCCCGCGACTCTCCAATGCGCTTGGAATTGTTCCCGTGGGGTACACGGCGGGATGTGCGGGGTCGTCCTTCTTCCCTTGGTTGGGGACTAAAGGTTTCGATGCGAGAAGCTCAGCGGCCTCTCTTCGATACGTTTCCATGTGACCGAGCCCTTTCAGGACGCCCTCGTACCCTATAGAGGGTGGCAGTTTCTGGCTGGAAGTTCGTGGATACGAGATCAACTGGTCCAGGTAGAGGCGTTCTGCGATTCCCAATGCGAGTCGTGGTGTGTATCCGAAGTGCCTGTACGCTTCAGACTGTAGTGTCGATAGGTCGAATGGGGTTGGGGGCGAGATCCGGTACGTGCCGGATTCAAGTTTCTCCAACACGCCAACCTTTCCGGCGCAGTCCTTGATCACCCGTTCAGCTTCGGCCTTGACGTCAAACCGTTCAACCTCGTACTCCGCCTGTATTCGTTGGCCGTCCACGTCAACGGTAGTCTTGAGAACCCAATAGGGTGTCGGGACGAAGGTGACGATTTCCAGCTCGCGGTCAACAATGAAACGTAATGTTGGACCTTGAACCCTGCCGGTGCTTAGGGTTAAGTAACGATTGCTCGCTTTCAAAGCGGATTGAGTGAGGGCACGAGAAAGATTAATCCCGTAAAGCCAATCGACCTCGTGCCTGCACATTCCAGCGAAAGCCAATCCGAAGTCAAGTTTCGGGAGAACCTTGTCGTAAGCTTCACGGAGTTCTTTCACAGTGAGTGTGGAGAACTTCATCCTTTGTGCTTTCTGCTCTGCTCCCCCACATGCGTACTTCAGAATTGTATAACCAATTGTTGAACCTTCGCGATCATAATCACAGGCGTTGATGAAACGATCGGCTTCTTTCGACACCTTCTCGATCGACTGAATCCAAAGTTCCTGCCTCTGCTGCGCTCTCTCAATTTCGTGTTTGGGCTTCCACGAGTAGTCCCAAACCGGGTACTGTGACCGTGCGCCGGTTTCCTTCTCCGCTACAGCGTAAAGATGGCCTAGCGCGGAACAAACCAGAATCCGCTCATTTTCCCTCTCAACTTCAAAGAAGGGCACTCTGTTGACGCTCATCTTCTTTGGTTTGTGACTGGCGCTGAGGGCTTCGGCCACGTGCAAGGCCGCGTCCGGTTTCTCCGTGATTATGAGTGTCGTAGACAATTACGCAACTGCTCCCTTTTCGCGCAGGTGATGGATGAGATTCTTCGCTGCCAAGCCTGTTTCTGGGAGAGCCTCGACCTTCGCGAAATACTCGGCCCTTGGGATATCTCCGAATGCTTTCTTCCAAACCAAGTAGGCGTTGTCCAGATTCACCAAGGCCACGAAATGTAAAACGCAGTACTCTGAACCGTTTTTCTTGGGCCTATCGCAAAGTGGGCACTGATTGGACATGCGAGTAACCGTCGAGTTGTGTGTTTCCCTAAGGCAGACTTTAGCCTCTTTAAGACGTTTGAGGCATCCGTCGGTCTTGACAGGCTCATCTTAACTTTCGCGGTCGTTTCTGACGGCGCGCGAAAGCCCAAGTTGAAAATACTAACGCCGCACCCGCAAACACTTGGGTGACTGAATATTGCAACAATGGATTGAGGCCCATAGCGGATTCGTCGGTGCTGAGCAATGATAGACCGAAACCCTTCACCTGGGATATGCTCCTCCCTGCGTCACTTAACCTAGCCCAGAACCAATTCGACCCAATTAGGCTAGGGATGTAAAGGATGAAAACGAAAAGCGCCACCGAGAATATGACCACACGCAGCAACCGCAAATTGGCTAACGGGTCGAGTTCGAGCACACCGCGCCTAGGGAATAATCTGTATGAAACTTCGTACCAGCCCACCAACGAGACGAGAACTATGCCGATGACCGTGAGCCATTGAAGGGGGATAGATAACTTGAACCCACCCAATGCGAATTCCTGTACTTTGACTTCGAAGCCGTGTGCGGTTACGTAGATAACGTAGAACCAGTCGAGTAGAAACAAAACCGCGGTAACTCCTACTATGGCTGCAAGCTTCTTCAGCGTTGGGTTCATTGGCATTCTAAAGACTTCCCTGCGTCTTCGTTGTGGAGGTTTCGCTAGGGTAACATGTTGTGGCTATAAAGAATATCCGTTGCAACCTTTACTAACACCAATAGGGAAGTCAGCGTGGAGTTGGGGGGCAACATGAAAGCGGAGATCATAGGCCGCGGTACTTGGCTGGATATGGTCGCTCATCGAGCTCTCCAACGAGAACAGGAGCTGGGACGAAAGGCTGACGTTCTACGAACCGAAAGCGGCCTAGGAGCTTCAGGGATTCCACACGTTGGAAGCTTAGGTGACGTCATTAGAGCATACGGGGTTAAACTGGCCCTGGAGACCCAGGGAAGGAAATCCGAATTCATCGCCTTCTCCGACGACATGGACGGTTTGAGGAAAGTCCCCGCGGGCATGCCGGAGTCTCTGAAGAAATACTTGGGCCATCCGGTTTCTGCGATCCCGGACCCCTACAACTGTCACCCAAACTACAGTTCACACATGAACTCTCTCCTGAAAGAGGCCATGGACAAGTGCGGCGTAGAATACGTCTTTCATTCAGGCGCTGAGGATTACATGAAGGGATTGTTCACAGAGCAGATCCGCAAGATCCTCGCCGCTGCTGATCTCGTCGGCAGAATCGTCAAAGAAGAGGTGGGCCAAGAGAAGTACACGGCCGTTCTCCCATACTTTCCAGTATGCGGTTCCTGCGGCAGGATCTACACGACCCGAGCCAGAAAATTCAACGCTAAGACTGACAGGGTGATGTACGATTGCGAAGGAGACGCGGAGATTAGGGGATCCACAATTCAGGGCTGCGGATACAAAGGTGAAACAGACATCAAAGACGGCCACGGCAAGCTACCTTGGAAAGGTGAGTTCGCTGCCCGATGGGAAGCGTTGAAGATCAACTTCGAAGCCTTCGGAAAGGAGCTTACCGATTCGGTTCGCGTCAATGACCGAATTTGCCAAGAAATTCTCGAATACCCTGCTCCCTTCCATGTGCGGTACGAACTGTTCTTGGGCAAAGGCGGGAAGAAGATCTCCAAATCCCGATCCGCGGATATTCTGACACCTCAGCAATGGTTCAAGTATGCCCCACCAACCTCGCTAAACCTGCTGATGTTCAAACGAATTACCGGCGCCCGAAACATCGGCGTCGAGGACATACCGGTTTACGTGAACGAACTAAACCAGTTAGAGGAAATTTATTTCGGACTCAAGAAAATTCCGGATGAGAAGGAATCATCGAAACTGAGAGGGCTCTATGAATACTCATGGCTCTTGAAACCACCCCCCTCCCCGCAAAAGCACGTTCCATACAACTTGCTCGTGTACCTGGTTACCGTCGCACCACCAGACAAGCGAAAGGAGTACATCGAAACCAAACTCAAGGAATACGGATACTTCAAAGATAACAAACCGGCCGAGATAGACGAAGAAGTAAACTACGCCGTGAATTGGGCGAAGGATTTCCGAGAGATAGCCGAAACCAAAATTGAAATCACAAACCCGCAGAGACTCGCTATTGAAGACCTTATCGCGGTTGTGAAGTCGGAAACTGATGAGAGAGTTATCCAGAACGCCATCTTCAATTTGGCCAGCAAATACTCCATAGACCCGCCTGAGTTTTTCCGCTTGCTCTACACAATATTGTTGGGAGCACCGAGAGGCCCCCGCCTTGGTCCTTACATTAAGGCGATGGGAAGCGCGAACGTTGCTAGCGCATTGGAGCGAGCCGTCGCAAAAGTCCCCTCAACCTGATCTCGCTAGTACCAGAACAATTCTTTAACCTCACCCCGTAATCAGCAGCACAGGGCCCGTAGTCTAGTCCGGATTAGGACGCTGAGAGAACCAGGAGCATTCTCGCGTAAGCCTGCGGACAGACGCAACAATCTTGACAGCAAGCCGGAGGTCGAGGGTTCGAATCCCTCCGGGCCCGCCAAATTCTCTATTTGCGTTCCTCTTTGATCGTATAGAACTCAACCACGTTGTTATCTGGGTCGCAGAAGGAAACTTCACGGGATCAGAACTATTTTGCCGTAGGCGCCGGGCTCCATTATCTCGCGGTGTGCACGCGGCGCCTCTGCAAGCGACATCTCCTTCCCAATAACGGGGCGCAACGTGCCATTTTCTAAGCCTGCAACGAGAGCGGCGTGAATACAGTTTGCTTCTCGCGGTGAGACGTTGAAGAGAAGCATGCCCAGAACTGAAGCATCGCGCATCATAGTATCCCTCGGGTCAATCTCTATTCTCCCCCGGCTGCCGATTACGACTACCCTTCCGCCAATTGCTAAGAGTTTCAAATCCTTGTCGAGGTTTATGTTGGCGAGCATCTCAAGAACTACGTCAACGCCGTGACCCTTGGTCAATGATTGAATTTCATCGAGATAGTCTGGTGCTCGGTGGTCCAACACGTGATGAGCGCCCTGCTCGGTCACGAGGATTCTGCCTCTTTCGGTGCCCCCTGTTCCGATGATTTTCATTCCGGCAGCGCGTGCCAGCTGTGTTGCGGCGATCCCGACGCCGCCTGTCGCTCCGTGAATGAGAACGGTCTCCCCGGGTGTGGCTTTGGCGAGTTGGAAGAGCGCCCTGTAAGCCGTAGCATAGGGAATATTGACTGCCGCACCTTGCGCGAACGACATGTTCTCAGGTAATGGGTGTACTTGGTATTCTTCGCAGAGCGTCTGTTCCGCATACGTCCCGCTGATCGTGCCGGAGAGGTAGACTCGTGCGCCAACTTTTGTGGTAGTGACACCTTCGCCGACGGATTCTACGACGCCTGCTGCATCTATACCTGGTGTGTAGGGTAACGGAGGCTTTCTTGTCATGCCCGACCGCGTGTAGGTATCGGTGGGGTTGACGCCTGCGGCCTTCACTCCAACCAGAACCTGCTTGGGACCGGGATGAAGGTCGGGTACGTCCTCTAACTGCATTACTTCAGGACCGCCAAACGCTCGAACTTGAATCGCTTTCACTACAATCTCCTCGACTTATTCAAAACCCAACTTATGAAGCTGGATGAGAACGCAGTGGCGGTGGCCCAAGTAGTCTATTCCTCGAACCGTCAAGCATTTTCGATTTTGAGTCGCGAAAAGTCTTGACACTAATCATAGTGGGTTATGTGTTACCGTTCTCGACCGGTCGAAGGGTTACATAACCCCTTTAATCCACTGACGGCTCTTTTGGAGCTTGAAGTGAGGGTACTTGTGTAGTCTAGATGATACCGAGGACATCATGTCTCTCGGGTCGTACAGGAAAAAGATTTCACGTTTCAAGAAGCTTTTCAGCTTCTTGGTCTAGGAAAACTAATCTGCTAGACGTTCCGAGTACGTAGCTCCATATACCCTCCGAGGCCTAGTCCTACGCATCAACAGTTCCGGTTAATCTCCTTCGACCTGGATGGCACCCTCGTAAGGGAGCCGACATTACGAGTTCTAGCCCGCAAGTTGGACATTGAGAGAGAATTAGAGTACTACGACGAGTTGCTCAATAGGGGCCGAATCAGCAAGGCGGAGTGCTTGAAGAAACAGTTTGCGCTGTTTGGCGGACACAAGGTCAACGAGCTACTGCGCTTGGTGAGTGCTGTTCCGAGGATCAAGTGGATTCGCAGAACGGTTGAAAGCTTCAAAGCGCACGGCTTAAGGGTCATCGTCCTTAGCGATAACCTGACTTTTCTTTCCCGATTTTTCTTACAGTTTGGTTTTGATACGACATTGGGCTCTACGGGCGTTCTGCGTCGAGGAACGTTCACTGGAAGAGCTAAGATTGCTGACGATAAGTCTTCGCCGCTTAGAAAATTCTGTAGGGAGAGAGGGATCTCGCTTTCTAAGTGTATTCATGTTGGAGATTGGAATAACGACATACCCGTGTTTAAGGCAGTAGGCCTCTCAATGGCCCTGAACCCGAAGAACCGGACAGTTTCGGATAGTGCGGACCTAATGGCCCGAACCGATAGCCTGCTAGAAGTTTACAGGAAAATACGTCCCTTCTTAGATGCAGTCTAGAAGAAGGGTGGGAAAGGTTGCGAGAGTTTAGGTTCGCATGTAGTTCTGGCCTGGCTTGCGTCCCAAGTCAATGCGCTTCTCCGCGTTCCGCCTAACCCTTATCTTCGGGATGGGGGAGTGGCGTTCACGTGCTTGGACTTTGGGAGTCTGCGAGCGGACTTTCCCGGCCTTTGTCAACGATCCGTGAGTTGGTAAGACTCAACACCTCCAATGCTGTGTGAAATGATTCGTGGCATCGTATATAGTCTTTTCACATTCGGAAAGCCATACTTTTCGAGACGCATCAGAGTAATGGTTTTGGCTATTCCGCGGATAATTCCTGCAACTTCTCGATTATTTCGGGTAGGACTGACTCGTCAGACCTGTTGATAGTGATCGCAAGGTATCGGTTCCCGAGCCTCTTTACAATCAACGCTACTTTTTCGTACGTGCTCACAACATTGTCAAGGGGACCGGCACATGAAGCAAGGCGTTCACATATCCCCGATAACAGCATTGGCCCCAATTGCATAAACGACTCGTCCGTGGCTTGTGGTGAGATGCTTTCAACGTTTGACCTCATCTTGGAGAACAAGAGATCTCCGCCATCACTCGCCAAACCTGCCCACCTGATCTTTGGGTGAAGGTTGAAAATTCGTTCGGGCGCTATTTCTTTCAACGTAGTCGCCCCAACGAACAGTTTTGTACAATGAGACTAGATATGTGTATTGTTACTTTGTTACTTTGCTACTTTTGAATGTCAGTTGGAAGCAGATTTATCGCTTCTTAGAAGAATTATTATAATTTTCGTTGGCGAACCCCTGGTTGCGTTGTTCTGCGACCATTCCGGCAAGTCTTATATCGGATTTCGGCATGCTCCGGGAAAATCTTGTGGTGTGAATATGAGTCGATGTGCTTCATTCATGTGCATCAGCCCCGCTCAGTGGACATGCTCCGAATGTGGACAACCCTACTGTTTCTTCCACACAACAACCCATGGCCATGAGCTGCATGTTGTTCCTGAGCCAGAGCTGACTGCCGCGCGTTAAACCGCGGCCAGTTGGTTTTCGAAGAAGTAGCGCGTAGCGCCTAGGGTCTGCACTTCAAGTGGGCGTATGTTTACGACTAGCGGAAAGTTTGCAACAACGTCTCCTATTACCAAACATCTGTGCGGAGGAAGGTCTCGGACGATCATTCTGATTGTGTCGGCGTCGACCTTTGCAACCTTTGAAACGATGTCAAGGTCATGGTCATTACTGAAATTAAAGAGAAAGACATTGTCGGCTTGCCGATAGATGCTGCTTTGGATTGTGTCTGGCTGATTGGTTACGAAGGTTGTGAACATGCCCAGATGGCGCATTCTTGTGACAACATCGTCCCAGTAGGTTTCGCGAAGGTACAAGTGAGCCTCTTCAGCGAACAGGAAGAGCGCACGTAACTTTTGGGTTGAGAGTAGTTCTGTTAGTTTGCTGATTAGGAGTTCGACTGTGATTCGGCGCATAGCTGAGTACTGGTTCTTCATGTTGACTACTAACGCGCAGCCGGATGAGTGGTTTCGGAATACATCTTCTAAGTTGAGGGCTGTGCGATGGTCGTCAGTGAATATGCCTGAATCGTCGAGCGTGTTGAACCTGGCCTGCAGAGCGTCCTTAATGCTGTCGTGGCAGTCGGAATTGGCTATGGCTGCGCCGAGGCCTGTCATAGTTAGTTGGTTCTGCTCTTCGAGGTCGCGCCAGATCCTTGCGAACACCCGGGCTGAGTTTTCCGGGAGGGAGAGGGCGTAAATCAGAGTTCCAAGGAGCGTGGCCAGGCCGACTTGGCTGAGACTGAATCTCAGGTTGATGCCGGGGATAAGTGAAATGATTTTTGGTGAAAGGTGCATTTCGCGGCCATCCGAGGTCCTCCCTAGGTTCACATATTCCCCATTTACGTCGAAGACAATCACGGGCGCCCCCTCTTTCACGAGGCTCGTAACGAGGAGTTTTGTGAGATGGGATTTCCCGGTGCCTTTCCTTCCGGTAACTATGTTCAATCTCCCATCTAGGGCGGCCAAGTCAGAGACGATGTGTGGGAAACGGCGAGTGGATCCAAGTTCGAATGAGTGTCTGCCCGCCAGAGAGTCTGTTAGGAGTTTTGGGGGCATGACTTGCACCTGCGAATGGTTCCGGGACGGCAGCCATGCGACGTCTCGGCTAAGGTGGCCTTGCTCTAACGCGCCCCGTATCTTTCCCAGCAGAAGTCGGGTGTCCTTCAGAACTGTGATCTGGGAGGATACTTTGAACGGGTCCACATCGTCCCCCGAAAAGGACCCCTCTGAAATGCCGTCGCGTAACATGTCCTCTAGAATGCCCGGTATGTTGGCGTATTGCACGTCGATGATTTGCACGATTAGGGAGCGGTCCTTGATTCGGTCAGTGACTAACAGGTAGTCCCCTTTCTCGACCTCTTCGTCGGGGAAGCTCAGTAGGTGTATGCTGTCGCCTTCTTTGCGGAGGATTTTCAATGCCAAGCCTCCCAAGCTGTTCCGAAGGGACCGAAGAGTGACCGCCGAAGCGCGAGTTTAGGTATTAGTTGAACGCCGAATTGTGCGGCTGCGACAACTTGCATAGCCAGCACGTCGCCGGCGGTGAAAGTGGAGAGTATGTGGGCCATGCGCAGCGTTTCAGGGTAGCCCTGGTCAACAATGTCTGTTCCAGTTAATTGTTGAAGCCCAGTTACGGTGTCTTGGAGTGGTATTTCGCGGTCGACATCCATTCTGAATGGATAACCGGACTTTGCTAGCCTACCTACGAAGACGCGGCCGAGAAAGCGCACGGGGTAGGGTGGAAATTGCTCTGTGACCTCCGCGTCCACATTCAACAGGCAAGGTTCTATCCGATGCTCCAGGAGTTCGGTTATGGATTTGTTGTTGATGCGTAATTTTGTTTTCTTGGATATGGCGGCGACTATGCTTCGGTTTCGGCGGGCGGTTTCAAGAATTCGTTCCAGTTCCTTTGACGGGTTGTCCGGCGTGCCAGCCGTTAGGGAGCCATCGATCAGTACGAATCCGTTCGAGATTGATGAACTGACGCTGAACTGAAGCCAGCGTTCGAGGATGTTTCGTACCCGTTTGAGGAGGCTGTCAACGTTGGGCTCGCCAGTAAATGGAGACAGCGTGAGGTTTCCGAATCCGCTGAAATCTGCCAAGCTATTGTTACCGAGAGAGAAAACGAGCGGACCGTATCGGACGTATCTGTAGCGTCCGTTTTCGAGCAATACGACTGCACCTCGAAGTGCGCAGAGTGTGCCGTCGGCGAGTTCGCCGAGTTTGATGGTGGAGGTGTCGATGGCGGCGACGGGGCGGTTTGACTTTGTTGGCTTGAGTGGGATTATGCGTTCTTCGTGGAGTTGGTTGAGTTCGATGGAGCGGGCGTCTTCGTCGTCGAATTCGGGCACGTTGAAGGTTGGAGCGATTGCTGATTCTGTGTATAGTACGTCTCCGCGTACGCCCTCGATTGAGGTTCGGCAAAATTCGATGAAACGTTCTGGTAGGGCGCCTGGGCTGAGCACGTCGTCTGGGTAGAGAAAGTTACTTATCCTCTGCTGCTCCGTAGCTGCTGATGGGTGGGTGCGGTGGTTCATGTTACTCTCGCCCCCGTTGCGGGCTGTTTCCCCCGAAACTCCCGCGCCGCCGCACCCTCACCTTGAGTAAGGGCCATGATTTTGGTGGGCACCTCGTGCTACTTTGAAGCGCCTCCGTTGAGCAGGAAAGTTTCGAGTTGCATCAAACCCTTCTGAGTGACCCGATACTTTCCCCTATCCGTTCGGTCAATGAGCGCGGATTTTTGGAGTTCAACGATCACGTTCCTAATGGTCTTGGGCGCCTTGCCAACGCCGGTTGCGATCTCCTCGATGCTCAAGGAATCTGATTCCCGTTTGCCCATCTTGCCGGCAAGGTGGGCCATGAATAGTAGAATTGAGATAGCCCGGTCCGCTGGGATATCATTGCGAGTGAGCAGCAGTTGTCCTGTGGCAGTCATCTTTGCGAAGTCTGACACCTTGTCGGTCAAACCGGCTAGGTCAGGGACAAAGACGAGCCTCTTCGCCAAATCGTACGTCGGGACTGCCTGTGATAGGAACTGGAGAAGTTGCGGAACAATCTCCTCAACAGACCCTGAGGCTTCGTAATGTAACCCGTTGACTTCAACCTGGATTTTGATTTGCACAGTTTCTGTTCTTGACACTGTTTGCGACTCCTATGTTTTTGGTTTCAGTTTCGGAAGGATTTGCTCTCGGAAGATGTGTAGGCCGAGGGTTGTGGCGCGGTACTCGCCTTTGCCCTTTCTTTCCGCCAAGTTTTCTCCGCAGAGTTCGCTGAGGCGGCCTGCTACGGTTCCGGAGGTTCGTTTCGTGGCCGCAATCAAGTCGGCTGATTGGACATAGTCCTTGTCGGACTTGCCGAGCATTTGAGCGATTCGAGCTTTGGCCAAGTGGAGTAGAATGAGCTCCCGATCAGCTAGGCTCTCGATTGGGACGGTGACCACTACGCCTTCAGGGGTTACGGCGAGAACGCCTTGGCAGGCTTGGGCTAGTTCGTTTAGGTCGACTGAGAGTGCGAGGTGCGATGCAAGTTCGAGCGTGGGGATGATTTTTGTTAGAAATGTGAGGACTTCTTTGATGACGAGTTCGGGTTGGCCGGTGATTTTTTTCTCCAGTGAGCCGTACTTGATTGTGACGTCTAGTGGTTGTCCTACGCTTGAGAGCTGCTGTTGGCCTTCCGACATTTTACTTTCACTTCACATTCACTCTCGCAAAGCATATAAGCTTTGAAGTGCGCAATATTCCTGCTAGGTGTTACTCATCGTCATGCACGTTGCAATGTGCATTGCCATACAAGATTGTGTCAGAGCTGAGAGTTCTGCGAGGTGTTACTCACCTTCAGCTCATTGGCCATCTAACGTGCACCAGCTCAACGGCGACCGTGCGACAGCCGCTTCAAGGGGACGTGAGGGCTAGGTTTGGACTATAACCAACTCAAACTGGTCATTCTTCAGGCGCTCTCTGAAGTCGGCCCCACAGATAGCGAAGCCCTAGCGAAAAGACTGGCCCCCATCGGAATCTTGGTTGAGATTCATGCGCTCCGGATGGCGTTGATGCGATACTACAAACTTGGCCTATTGAAACGAGAACGGCAGGGAGGAGTACTAGTTTACTCACTTTCAGAACGCGGAGCAGAACGCCTCCGGTGGCTTCAACAAACCAAAGATAACACTCGACTCAAAGGACACCATGCTGCCGAAAGCACATCCACCCAACGCACATGAAGTCCACGACCGCGAGTATTCGGCAACGTAGGCGACGGAATCACTTTGACAGGTAGAAGTGTATACACCCAACGTTTGGGTGTATACACCCGCGGAGGAAAGGGTGCACCCAAACATCAGGTGACTGTCACCTTGAAGCCCTCATGTTTCCTGCAGGGTGAAATCACCCAACGCTTAGGTGACCCCCCCGGTAGGGGTACTGCATAGGGAGCATTGCACCCAATCATCGGGTGCATTACACCTTGAGGCCCTCACCTGACCCGCGGAGGATGTATGAAAAGAGCCACACCCAAACATCGGGTGTGTCCAATCTTGCGAACCTCACCATCAAGTGATGTCACCCCTCCCCTCTCTCTCAGACCAAAACAAACACGTGCCCGACACCCTGCCTTGGGTTTTCCCAGGACAATTCACAGCAAGAGGCCAAAACAACCTAGCTACCAACCAATCAGCAGTAACCTGTTGTCCGGGGCTGTGAACCGTCCTACCTGAGACCTAGTCGTGTTGTGCCAATTTCCTTGAACCCGACCGGTGAAGTGGGCCCTCTTTCTACACGAAATGGGACCTCTTCGCACCCCAACCATAACTAGCCGCGCTGAAAAGGAACTAGTTGCGGCGAGAGCTTGCAGGTTACTGTGTGGTGGATGGTGGCGGGCGGAGTTTCGGGAGAACCTCCTGCGTGATCCACTGCAAGCCTGCGCCTGAGAGCGAGTAGCGACCCTGTTCTGCGATAAGCTTGCCCTCCTTCCTTAACTCGCTCACCCGAGCGCGAACCACATTATCCTTAACCGCCTTCCAACTCGTCCCCAGCCACTCAATCAACTTCGCATCCTCAACCGGAGACGGGTTACCGCTGTATAGGATTAAGCCGATGGCTTCCTTCGCCGAAATCCTATCAAACGGAATCGTAAAATGCAACTTACCATCCGGCGTCGCCTCCAAAATCCCCACCAACTCCTCACCAGGAACGATTGCTTCAACTGATTGGTCGCCGCCGCCCGATGATGTAGCTAGGGCAGCTGTGGGTTGAGATTGGAGCAACTCCTCAAACTTGCCACGTACATACTCATGGTCTCCTTCAAGCTCCACCTCAAAGTTACCGCGCCTTATCCTGAACCTGAGCCGCCTTTCCGACAATTAGGACGCCAACAATCACTTTCACAGCTGTTATTTCACACTTGCGAGCGATCGATGTGAACGGGTCAGCGAAACCGATCTAGTCTCGTATCTATCGATTGCTTTTCTGTTCCTTTTGACTTGTCAGTTGTCTGTGGCTTCGTTTCAGTCTTCGGTGGACTCAAATTCGGCCATACTTCGACTACGACATGGTCATCGAGCTTTCTTAAATCGTAAATGAACCCTTGCCAACCCGCGCGCCTCGCCTTTGCACTAAGTGCTTTCCTTGCTACGTACATTTCGGGTCTTAGAAAGTCAGCAGCTATGTAATCAATCGCAACAGGTTTGCCATTAACGATCTTGACGATATACAATGGGTGATAAATCCCCGCGTTCAGTTTCTCCTCCTGAACTTTCCACGCGCCACCGAGTATCGTCAACACTCTGTCACTCGCTGTTCTCACCGCAGGAGCTTTCACCTGGGCTACAAAGCCGCAAAAATCGCAAATCACATCTGCGCATTTGAAACCGCCTATGAGTTGCTTGAGTCTTCCTTTCTTGCACTTCGGGCAGATACAGTACTTACAAACCGCTCTTTGGCCCAAGTCGCCTTGTTGCTGAATTCTAGTCCGAGACAAGATTACACGCTAAGCGTAATCGTACTCATGGATCTATAGATCCTTCGGCATAAGAACTTCGATGAGATTTTGGAAGTTGCCAACTTCACTTATCTTGAAAACGTGTGATCGAGGAGGGACTGCGATGCGGTCGGTGCCTCTAAGCCCCATACGGTCCAACCCTGTCGTTTCTGCCTGGCAAACAATTCAAGTCTAGGTTCGTAGCTCACCGTCTCTGCGAACTCATAGATCTTCGCAGGCTTTACAGAATGCTCTCCGCGTGGGGCAAGGATCAAAGTCGTGCCCTGGGCTCTCTTGCCGTCGTGTTTCTTGCGATAGGGCAAGGTCGGTCCACGAGTTCCGAAAAGGCAATGCTCGGTCATTCCCCTGAAGTATTGGCCCAAGCCGAAACCGGCTGACGTCTTGGCCCATGTGATGCATGTCTTGTATGTGAAACCCCATGTCTCCATGACTGTGAGTGCTGAAGGAAAATGGTTGTTAGTTGCCCAAAGATAGAGATGGGCTTGGTCGGCCACGATTTCTCGCAGTGGAATTGCGCAGATTTCTTCCTCACTCATCAGGGGGTAGTATTTCTGTGCTCCTCTAATGCATCTGCCTGATCCTTGTTCGTGCCATGGTGGGTCAGCGAGGATGGTGCGCCAGCCACCCTCTGTTCGAGGCAGTTCAGATGTCCACTTCAAATCCAGACTCCCCGCGCCTCGCCGGAAATAGTGTTCTCTGCCCTCAGGTTGAAAAACCTACGGGGTCAAAGCATTTCGCACCAGAGAGCACACACATCATCAACGAACAAGGAGCCATGATCCATTAATAGGGAGATACTCAAGTGCTTCACTTCTGGGCTCCGACGAGTGCCACGACTCCGAGGGTGGCATTCTGAAAGAACGTTTGCTGAAAGCCAGTGGCTGATAGCATTTTACAGATTTCCGGAGGTGGCGTTGAGAGTTGGATTGACTTTCCCAAGTAGATGAACGTTCGGTGCCAACTTTCTGATACCAATTTCCCAACGGCTGGGAATACTTTCAAAACATAGAGCAGGTACATCTTGCGAATCAGCGATCTGTTGGGAAGGACGAAGTCCACCGACAAGAACCAGCCCGCATCAGCAAGCGTTCTTCGCGCTTCTTTGAACAGCATCTCTTTATCGCCGAAATTGCGCAAAGCCAATCCCACTGTCTCATAATCAAAGACCCTGTCTCGAAAAGGCATGTACTCGCCAACTGCCCGCACAAACTCAATTGCGAGACCATTGCGGTGCTTTCTTGCAACGGCTGGCTGCAGCATCGAAATGCTCGGGTCGAGTCCCACAACCAAACCACCCTCACCCGCGAGCCGCTGCAAGGGAAACGTGATCAGCCCCGTCCCACACGCCAAATCCAAAACGCGAAGCGACTCGCGGCATGTGATTCTTGAGAGCAGGCGCCTTCTCCAAGCCCAATCCATGCCAAACGTTAGGAGGTGGAGAAGGAGGTCGTACTCACGTTGCACGTCGGTGAAGATTACTCGCACGAACCTAGCTTTGTCACCGAAACCTGTCGGAATTTCCATGAGATTCAACCCCGCAAACGTCATCAAAAAACCTAAGGAGACAACCTGTACACAACCAGACCGATTGCGATCAGGTCAACGGCTGCCACGATGAGTTTCAGTGCTTTCTCTGGCCGGGCTAGAAGCTGAACAGTGCCTATGGCCTCTTGGCTTCCATCAGCGAACCGCATCTCAGCCAGGGGCTTTCTTCGGCGGAAGTCTTTGCACCAGCGCGACAGGTTGATTTCAATGCCCGCCGTAGCCGCCATAGCCAAAGCAACCAAAACGGCTCCAATCGTAATTGTCAAGGCGTTTGCGTAGTAGCTTATCAGGGCCGGTAGTGCCGCCCACGAGAAAGCAAACGACAAGTCATTGTGAAAGATCCCTCCGAAGGCATCAGTATTGTACGCGAAGAGAAAGAACACCTCCAGAACGATGAAGACCATCAGAACCAATGGTGGAACGATTGAATAGGACAGTGCGTACAAGTAGACGACGGCGTAGATTCCGATGCTCAGTGCCAGGAGAAGCGGTATCAGAAAGATTGCCGTGAGCTCACGCTTTCCTAATGCCTCAGTCCAGTGATTCGCGTGCAACTCATTCAATGCGTGCGCAGACAATCCCAACCCTAGGAAATAGGCTAGGATCGTAAGGCCGACTCTGTCTGGGTACATGTGCGGGGAGACGGCTGCGCCGATTAGTATGTAGGAGAGCACCATTGACGTATACGGCAGATGCATGATTGTGTAGAACTCGCGCACCCTGCCTCCGCCTTGCGCATACCAAGCCCCTCTCGCTTTCAATCAACCCTACGTCCTGGTGATTGCACAGTACTCTCAGCATTCTTGAGGTTTGGGAAAGGTCATGTCTGGACTGTGGAAATGACAGGATGAACATGAGGCTCATAATTGAAATATTGAGGCGTAGATGTGGTAGAGTTGGTTTGCTGCAAATGCGGCCGTAGTCTAGCCTGGTCTAGAGTCTTGTTATTGTGAGGTTTTAGGTGGTTCGTGCCCTAGCGGGTGATAGGCCCTTGTGGGAGCGTTGCTATGGTCTGAGTGTGCCGGCTGCGGTCATACGAACCCACATGGCTTGCCCTGGCTGAATCATGTAAGATGAGTTCGCTCGAATCCATGATTGGCTCGTGTTGTCGTAAACCCAGACGTTGCTCGGGTCATAGCTGCCCGAGATGCTTGTCAGGTACTGGCCCACTTGTTCAGGCACTACCGTCGGTTCAGGCTTGAACCCGATCAGGTTCCAGCCTACCGATAGGCTATACGTCGGCGGAGAAGCTGGTGGAGGAGCAAACACACAACCGTCCACGTTCAACGTGTCAGCCTTAGTCATGTAGATCCAGTAACCAACGCCGTCCTGCATGGTTGTGAGGGAGCCAGACAACTTGCCCTTGCTCAACGACGCAGAACTCCACTTACCACCCTGATAGGCCCAGACGACTGTGAAGTCCTTCGCAACAATCAACCCTCCAAGAACCGAGCCAATCTTCGTGCTCAACGGCACGAGCGGCAACGAGACCAGATTCCAACCCGCACTCAGCCTTATATCGTAACCGTTGGGGGTGACGGCACCGGAAGGATCCAACCCCGGACTGAAGGAGCTGTTGCTCCCTACACTCGCCTGCCCACTGAAATTCTGGGTCCCGACCACGCTCCCTCCATTACTTATGGTTTGCATTTTCATATGAAAAGGGCCGAGTCCTATTCCAAACACCTTAATCGAGTAAGCCCCCGGAACCGGATTTGGAATCGTAATTTTCTGAGGCTCAGTCCCAAGCCCACTGTAAGTAGCACCAGGAATGTCGTTGAAGGTAGTTGTAGCATTGGCCCCCACAACTCTACCAAGCGGGTCGGTCGCAAGAACATTAATCGGCGAATCCCCCGTGATCACAACCTCGCCCGAGAGGCTGGACGATTGGAGGCTGTAGGCCTCCCCGATGCTGTAGTTTAAGAAGTGGGAGGGGGCACCAATGAATGGGTTGTTAGAGACGGGACAAGTCCCCGTCCCGTGGACACTACTACTTCCACTCTCGAGGCACGTTTGATTGGTGAATGTGTCCCCTGAATAGTAAACGAACAACTGACCGTTAACCAACAACACTCCAGCATTGTCAGTTGAATCACCGTTATCCCAACCTCCGGGAACGGGGGCAATTATAGGGCTCCCAGGATCCCTCGTCCAGCTAACCCCATCAGGTGAGGTTGCGAACCCCGTAAGGTCAACCGCACCATACCCACTGGTGAAGGGCGACTCACCACTTCCGTCCGTGGCTGAGTAGAACATCTTGAAATTGTTCGCGGCCGGGTCATATACTACTATCGGAGCGTAAACGTAATCGCTATCCCAAGGGCCAGGTGCCAGAACCGGGTCGGCACCGTAGCACCAAGTTCCGGGTCCACTGTAACTGTGGCATGTCGGGGTGAAGACCGTCGGGTTTGAGTCAAGATTGGGACTATTACTCCAACCGGTTTCTGCGTTCGAGGATGTTGCAAACTTAACGGCGCCATTCCTGCCATACCACATCTTGTATGTGCCCCCAACCTTGACAACCGATGGATTGTTCTGACATGACCCTGAATTAGTCAAAATTGCAGGAGCCGTTTGGAAGATTGGGTTATGGCTGGACTTATACCAATTGATGGCGTCAGATGAGTAGGCTACGCCGATTCCACATTGAACGTTATGTACTCCGTCGATGACGTGGTTGCGGCCTGAGTAGTATAATAGATACTGGGATCTGGAGGAATCGTAGAAGATGCTGCCCACGATTACCGAGGAATTGTCCCATTGTCCAGAGCTTCCGCGCGTCAAGATTGGGCCGCTGTTGGTGACATTGTTGACTCTTGTCCAGGTGCTCCCGTCCGGGCTTGTAGCTAGACCAATTTGACGGCCAGCGTTACAGCAACCGAGGTATGCCATCCCAAAGGTGCCGTTGGGGAATACGAATGGCCTGGGGACAAATACCATATTGTTATCCCAAGCCGAAGGGTTGGGGTTTGCAGTTAGGACCGGGTTTCCTGGGTATCTTACCCATTGGTTCTGACCCATTGGTTCCGATTCTGCCTGGAAGTAGGCGGTCAAGGCGTAGCTGGCGTTCATCACCCAAGTGTCAGGGTTATTGGCCGGAATCCCTGTCGACAGATACGAACCATTCAACGCCCAAGCCACAAAATAGTAGCCGGACGCGGGCGTTGCCGTGAACGATACGGTTGGACCATACGGAGGGCTTAATGCCGTAGTATAGGCTGCACACTTAGTTACACCAGCCGGGGTGGGACACGCGGTTCCCACGGGGCTTAGTTGAACGGTTCCAGCGCCAGTCGGCTCCACCGTGACCCAAAGATTGTACGTGGACGTACCATCACCATTTACTGGAGGCGGCGGGGTCGCTACAAGAGCTCCACTGACCACGGTTAGTAATACGAGCGTGCAGACGAGAACGGATCGAAGATTACAATGAGCCAAGAGAACAGCCTCTCAGCGGTAAAAGCTACTCAGGTTTGCAGTATTAACGCTTGCGAGGTTTGCAAACTCTACGTACTGTAAGTACTCATGATAAGTATTCGGCTGTTTCAACTTCGGCGAGGGGATAATGATAGTAGGGGCAATAGTCCAAAGCCGCCACACTAAGACAGGGATTGGAAGCTTGATGGAGCGCTGCTTTCGGTGCCGCAGCCCTCTCTTGCTCAGTTAATGCCGCGTTGAGTTACGAATATGGCCCTCTTAGAGCGATGGCTCGGGATCAGGAGGAGTTTAGGGTCTGAGGGTGGCTGGGGTTGTCATGTAGACCCAGAGCGCTTCCCCGACAGGAACCATAGTTGAACCAGTAGCCCGAACCCAGGTGCCCGTTGGATTATCGTAAAGCCAAACGTTGTTTGCGTTGTAATCCCCGGTTATACTCGCGTCTCACTCATTTCTCTTTCTCAAGAGCTTGTGTAATCGACTCTTCCATCGTCATCGATCGGCCTTCAGCCCACGCCTCGGCGAATTTGGTTTCGCCTAATGCGGATCGGGCAGGCGTGATGTAGGTGCGTTCGTTCTCCGTACGCTCTGCGGGGGCGAGGTTGGCGTTAACCTTTTCCCGTAGAGCCTCAGCTGCACCGAAGATCCTCGCCGCCCTCTCTGCCTGCCCCTGCTTAGAGGCCAACCCTGCGAATTCCTCCAAACATTCCGCAATTTCCTCCTTCATCCCCATCTCTTGCAACATCGCCATGGTCTCTGTTAGTATAGAGAAGGCGGAAGCGTATTCACCACGCCGGACAGCTAGACGTCCCAAGCCAAGGAGAGGGAAGGGCACCAACCTCTTGTTACCCTGTTCACGAAACAAAGTTAGTGACTCCTCGTAACGAGTACGCGCGGAACCATAATCACCTTTCTTCAAGTCGATGGCTCCCAAGTTGCTTAGGCAGAATGCCGAACTGGTTCTGTCTCCAAGTTCGCGGCACAGGGCCAATGCTTCCCCGAAAAGGCTGCGCGCGGCGTCATAATCGCCTTTCACGCTTAGAGCTATGATACCCAAATTATTCAGAGCCCTAGCGATAGCCATATTGTCACGCAGCTCCCGTGCCAGGCTCAGGCTTTCCTCATAGAGGCGAACTGCTGCATCATAGTTACGTTCAGTATCAGCTACAAGCGCCAGATTCGCAAGAACCCTCGCGACACCTACCTTATCGCCTAAGTCTCGGAAAATATTCAAGCTTCCCTCGAAAAAGCTGTGGGCTTCGACCATGTCGCCCTGGTCAAGGGCTAGGACGCCCGCTCCTCGAAGGACCTTTGCGCGCTCCAAAGTGCGGATTGATTCTGACCCGGCCAGGGCACTCTTAAGGCTCTCCCGCCCCTCAACGAGATAGCCCTGTTGGTACCAGAAGTAGAATAGCGCTGCACTTAGGCGCAGCTCTCTCTCAACCTCTCCTTTCTGGTGCGTCCACTGAAGTGCGGCACGAAAGTTGTCATGCTCATGTTCCAGTCGAATCAACCACTCTCCCGCGCGGGGCCCCGTCAACTCCGAATCCGCCTTCTCAGCTAAACCCAAGAAGAACTCGAGATGTGCCCGCTGTGCAGCTTCCGATTCCCCGCATGATAACAGACGTTCTAGGGCGAATTCTCGAAGCGTTTCGAGAAATGCAAAGCGCGGTTCACCGTTGACCTCTTCTCGGCGGAGTAGGCTGCGATCAACTAGCCTCGACAGCCCATCCAATACATTCGCAGTTAGAGACCGTTGCGGATTGCAAACTGCCTCTGCTGCTTCGAATGTAAAGCCGCCAACAAAGACTCCTACACGGCTAAAGACGGTTCTATCACGTTCCTCTAGCAGGTCATAGCTCCAAGCTATTGCATTTCGCAGCGTCTGCTGTCGAACGGGCGCATCTCGGGCGCCAGTCGTCAACAGGCCAAGCCTACTCTCTAATCTCATAAGTATTGTCTGCGGTGAAAGGATCTTGATTCGAGCCGCCGCCAATTCTAACGCGAGCGGCAGACCGTCCAATCGCACGCAGATTTCCGCTACAGCCCGCGCGTTCTCGTTCGTAATCTCGAAGTCCGGTTTCACAGCATGCGCTCTTTCAACGAACAGGGCCACAGCCCCAACCTCTGACAACGCTTCGATCTGCGGCAGACGCTTGAGGTCGGGCACTACAAGCGGTGCCACTGGGAATTCGCGTTCGCCATGAATCCTCAACTCTTCTCGACTTGTAACGAGAAACTTCAGCTTCGCCGATGTCGTCAATAGGTCGGCGAGCTGGGAGGCTGCCTCGATGACCTGTTCAAAATTGTCGAGGAGGAGTAGCGTCTCGTGCTCTCGCAGAAAATCCTTCAGGCTCTCAATAATCGGGCGTCCCCCTTCCTCCCTAACGCCCAAGGTTGCCGCCACTGTCGGCATAACCAACTCGAGGTCGGTAATGGGTGCCAGTTGAATGAAGAAAACTCCATCAGGAAAACTGTCAAGGAGACTTCTTGCGATTTCCAATCCGAGGGCTGTCTTTCCCGTTCCCCCTGGGCCAGTAAGAGACAGTGCCCGTACATCATCGCGTAGGAGAAGAGGCCATGCAGCCGCAAGCTCCTTCTCGCGTCCAATAAGAGGCGTCGCCCTCGCGGGAAGGTTGTTACGGGGATGCGCCACCTTCTTGGCTGGAGCAGGTTTAATTCGAGGAATCAAGTCGAGTACTATGGGTTCTGTTTCTGCAACCGTGATACCATGCATCCACCTTACGCGCATAAACTTCCCTGGCGAACCCTCAACATCCTTCTCGAAAATCTCCAGGTTACCATCGAACAGGTCAACAACCGCTTGAACCTCTTCGCTTGAATGCATGAACGGGTTGAGGAGGACCAGCGTCGTGATGTTCTTGGCTCTGAACTTGTCGAGAAGCTCCGAGAGCCATTTCCTCGTTTGAAGCGCCTTATGCCGCAACAGAACATCGGACAGAAACTGAACGACAAGCCGACTTGGCTGGAGAGAGTTGATGGTTTCCGTGATCGTGAGGTTCAGTTCGGTTAGGTTTTCAATGCCCTTGCCTGGCAGAGTGTTCTGGGCGCGGGGAACGGGTTTGTCGCTGCAAATAAGACATTTCAGGCCATCTGGTTTGTCGCCGACAATGGATTCCGCAGAAGACAGGTTTCGAGAGATCAGTAGACTCGCAGAGTCAGCTCCAAGGAATCTCCTTAGAAGTATTGGAACCTCGTCGCTAGCAGGCGCGCTCAGAACGACGGCTGAACCGGCTAGGAAGCCTCCTTGAAGCGCCCCATCCAATCTAACGTAACCCGTTGAAACCCGTGTGCGAGCAGAACTTGCTGAATCGCCTGTGGAGGCCAAGAGGGATAATGCGAGAGGCTCGTACAATATACGATTTTTCATAACTGGCAAATCAGCCAGAAGAAATCCCACCGCCCATAGTTGGCCTCAGCAATAGGAGCAGTCTACTTCTCTCGGCTCTCTCTCCGCAAGAACTCATGCGTTGGTTACATGAATGTTGAACGTTGGGTCTTGCCTTTGAATATTGATGCCATAGCAAATTCCTTGGCACTCTGTCTTAGCAAACGTTTTCCTCTCGGCCGCGAACCCTTATTTGCAGAGAAGGTATTTTCGTGAACCGCTTGCGGCCGTAGTCTAGCCTGGTCTAGGACATAGCCGTTCTAGGCGTCCATTGGCCTTCCAAGCCAACGACCCGGGTCCGAATCCCGGCGGCCGCACCAACGCACCTTTAGCGCGCTCAAACGCGCATGCCAGTAATTGTGTGGCATGTGGACCTGAACGCAGGCTGGTCTGTCTGCAGTCTTGAGATCCAGAAACGTGTGGGTCAGATCTTGACGTCAATTGAGCCAGTTCAATAAGCAGCGCAACCGAAACCGAAATTAACGCTTGAAAGCACCCATCACCCAGATGGTTTCCATGAAAGTCGGGATATTGGGCAGCGGCAAAGTCGGCCAAGCGCTGGGGAACGGTTTCGCGTCTAAGGGTCATGATGTTAAGCTTGGTTCTCGTACCCCTGATAAGCAGGAGCTCCGGGATTGGCTGAAGGCGACCAAGGGCAAAGTTGCAGTCGCAACCTTCGCTGAGGCCTCAAGCCATGGTGAGGTTCTCGTTTTCTGTCCGCTGGGCGAAGCTGCGGAAAACGTCATCAAACTCGCAGGCGAAAAGAACTTTGATGGGAAATTGGTTCTCGATGCCACGAACCCCCTCGACTTCTCGAAGGGTATGCCTCCAGGCCTGTTCGTTGGCACCACAGATTCCCTAGGCGAGCGGGTTCAACGATGGCTACCTAAGGCTAAGGTGGTCAAATGCTTCAACATCGTCAACAACCAAACAATGATCAACCCGAGAATGAAAGAAGGCATGCCCACTATGATAATCTGCGGGAACGACGAGAACGCAAAACGACAGACAGCGGCAATATTGAAGGAGTTCGGCTGGGACGAGCCAATAGACATCGGCGGAATTGACGGCGCACGGTGGCTTGAGGCATACACTGCACTCTGGGTTCGCTTGGCGGTTAAGCTCGGAAGCTGGACCATCGCAGCAAAAATCCTTCGACAGTAGAAAGGCCTAGAATCACGCTCCGCTCCGACAATGATCGCGAACATTCCCCCGAGCTTCCTAGTGTTTCAAGCTGCTAGCGTATGCTCTCAGGGTGTCATACACCTATGCTGGGGTGTATACACCCAACGTTTGCGTGTTGACACCCTCACAAGGGAGGAAGGTGATGTCACCTCACCATCTGTTGATTTCACCCTTGACCAACCGGATAAACCCAACTCGTACCGCTTTGGCTAATGCATCGGACTCCCTCCCGCTAAGGCGACTTGGTTGCTTTATGGGCTCTTTGGCGGAGTTCTCTGTTGGGTCTAATCGTCCTCGGTCAGCAAGCCGTAGGATCTTAGGAGAACGGTGATTCGTTTGTTCGACAGGGCGAAGAACAGTATGGTTCCGAGAATTCCGATCGCAACTACGCTTCCGAGAAATACGCCGAGCAGCCCAACCTCCAACGGCAACGCCAGCAAATAGCTGAGGTAGGTTCCCACAATCAGGGTTATGATTACAATCTCAAGCCCTATACCAAGGAAGACCCGCGACTTTTGGTTGCGTTTGGCGAGTTTCCACGCAACGTAAGCAGCTATGAGGTTCGCAAGCGAGCCTCCCACTATGTCGATGGGCCCTAGGCCTCCGAAGAAGTTGGCCACGAACGCTCCGATCGATAATCCAAGAACAGCGGGCCAGCCGAAGATCATGGCGAGGGGCAACAGTGCATCTGCAATCCTAACCTGGAAAACTTGGAAACTAATCGGGGCGAGGAAAACAACGCCCACAGCATAAATGGCTGCGAACACTGCCGTCAGAGTCACATGTAACGTGTTCTTGTTTTTCAACCGTTTACCTCCCGACACCGGGGTTTCTCTGGCGCAACGGGTGGGAGGCCCCACTCACGCGCCGAACCGCCACAAACTATGTTTCTGAAAATAAAGCTGCCTCTTTTCCACGACCGTGGCTCACCAATGTATTCTTTCTGTGGTGTATAACATATGCTAGACATGTTATACAACAGGATAGAAGTGGCCTGCGATCCTCCCAAGTTTCTGTTGTCGCTCTTCCGAAAAACTCCTAAGGAGCCCAGTAACTGACCAGCCCGGTAAACGCAATCGGACGACGCTTGACTAAAAGTGGAAAAGGTGGAAGAAGATTTTTGTTTTGGGTAGCTCCTCTTCACGCTTGGCGTTGGATGAGCTTCTTGCTCACTTCAGTGAGTTTGTCGCGTGCCTTCGTGTTTCCCGCGACGGCTGCGACTACTGCTCCCACTGCGAATGAGGCAATTGCTACTGCGAACGCCCTTTTGGAATCTCCATTCATTTCTTCTTGACCTCCTGTTGATGTGTGCTACATACAGACGGAACTTCGATTTAACTGGTTCCGCTGAAGTTCGATACATCGATAATCAAACAGAGTATATTAATGTACCATAATTGAAACATTAATATACCATGAAACATGTAAGGACGACCCATGGCAGCTCGACGGGTTGGACATGAGGAAATCCCTACTCATTCATGTTACACCCCACGCAAGGGCCCAGTGACAACATCAACAAACCCACGTGCACCCTCATGCCCGCCATCCTGCTGCAGCCCGGAAGAGGTGAAAATCTCTTGGTGAAATGTCTGAAATGCGGTGGCGAAGTCATTGGTCCGGCGAAGGAGTGGGATATGCACCCAAAGGATGGGCGAGGCCCTGCGCTGCATATCAAGCACTTCTCATGCCCATCGTGCGGCAAGAAGTTTAGGTTAGCTACGAAACTTCCACTTGTGGGTGCTTGACCCGTCCATGATCTGCACGCAAAGAGCCCCCTTCTTGTCCTGTTTTCTCGTCCTGAACTTCCTGTTTGAGGCCTATTAGTACTACCAGTATGATTTGTACTCCACTCGGTCCATAAGAATCCTACAGCCATAATGATAGCTTGATGTTCAAGCCGAAGCGGCGGATGACCAGTAACCCGTTTACGTTGCCGCCTTCCTCATCGTATACCCAGCGAAGAGGTAGTTACTCGTCTGCGACCAACTACTTCCTCAAGAGCCAAGCAAGCATCACCGGATCTCATTAGTGATTTCCTCAACGAACTTTCTGGCCGCCACACGTGCGCGCGTCCACTTCATGGCTAGGTTGCTGATGCGGCCAGAATCCTGAGACAACCGATGTCAGACAGGGGGAAACTGCATGCTGCGTTTATCCCGCGGTAGCTTGGTCCACTTCACGAACTCCTCTGACGGTAGCTCCTCTTTGTAGAGCCGCTCGCGGTTGCACTCTAAGAGCAGGAGCTCAAGGCCCAGGTAATCCGAGGCAGCAAGTACTCGATGGTTGGCTTCGGCTGCGCTGTCATACACCACCTTTGCCTTTTCCCTCGAGTTTCCCGATCGCAGCAAGTGGTGCTCGAAGATTACCGTCGGCACTTTTGCCGCAACCCGGGCAGCATTCTCCAGTCCTTTTAGAATCGATGCTTTCTCAACTTTCACGCCCTCCAGATAGAGCGGCGGGCCACCCAGCACAATCAAGTCAGGTTTCTCCTTCAAGATAATTCGAGCCGTACTGCGGGCCATTGGGCCCTGAACATCAGACGCGTGCATCATCTTCTCATCGTCATATCCAATGGTCGTCATAAGGACCCAGCCAAGTTGGGATTCTTCTTCTCCGTGTGGGACGGGTTCAGAGATTTTCAGTTTGGTTCGCCCGAATTGGAATGTTTGCCCGTCTGCAATTTCGCATTTGCTCCCGAGTTTCTTCACGAACCTCTGAAACATCCAACCTCGACGGCGTTGGCTGAAGTTGATCGCATTACGAATATCCTTCATGAGAACAATTTTGTCCTTATAGATTTGCTCTGACTCGCCTAGGCTGCAACCCAACCACACGGTTTCGGTGTAGTTGGGTGTGTGGTGGTCGTTGTGGTAGTGCGAAATCACAATGACATCCGCCTTGGCGGCGTATTCTCGAATCCTCGCCCTGCAAGCATTCCTCGCGCGATATTCGCGGGGATGGGGAAGCAGCCGAAACCTCGGGCCAAGGGCGACGCCCGCATCAATCAGAACCCGCAGATCCGGAGTCTCAACGTATGTGCACATGGACCTGACGCCGAGGCTCTCGAAACCTATCGGTGTTATCTTGAGGGCAGGCATCCCCACAAATCCTTCGACAGAGTCTACGCACGCTTTAGGAACATAAGCATGTCAGCCAATTTCGGTTGAGAATGTAGATAAGCAAATTAGCGACTGACCCAGAGTTGATTTGGCGGGCGATGACGAGTCTGGCCCAATTGACTCTAAGTGAAATGGATCTTGAGTGCGAGAGCCCGCGCACCTTTGCATGGGTGAGCACAATTACGGTTGATGTCTTTTCCCTGTCAATTCGCAGACTCACGCAGCTGCATTGCGATATCAGGCCAGTAGCTGAAGGATAATTCTAAATACCATCGATATGGATGCGTCTTCATCAGCTTTGACTACTCGAAGCCGACGAGGGCTCCTAATCGCACTTGCAGTAATTCTGGTAGTAATTGTTGTGTTGGCCTCAACATTCCGCTACATAGCGATGCCAAACGCGCAACTAACGATGATTCAGCATACTTTCGGTGACAATATCTCAATATCAATTTCAGGTTACGGAAACCTCACAGAGGCGTCAGTAATAGTGTACATTCTTTCCGGCTCGACTTCTCTCCGCGTACCCATAATCAACGTCCGCATTGACAACATGAACTACCAGCAGAGCTTACCATACAGTGCAAGTGCAAGTTTGCCCACACTAATCCTCCCCCAGACCGTCGGGGTTCAAACGTTCTTCGATGCGGGGAACTTTGACTTTCTCAGAAGCCATCAGAACGTTACCGTAAGAGTCACGGTCGATGGAGTATGGAGTCTAGCATCCACGAGCTTAGGAACCATTCACATCTCGGCTGATACATGTTGTGTCCAACCTTAGTGAAGCTTCAAAGAAGCCCAAAGGAATTTGATCCGAATCTGTGCTGCAGCCTTCATGACCGTCGCGTGTAGACTAATCAGAAACAATTCCTAGGAAGATCGTGCGACGGGCAGACCGGTGTTCAATCAGGCTCAGTTTCAACAGTAGCCAAATTCACATGAACCTGTCATTTTAGGAATTGCCGCGTCGATGATCGTTGCATTCAGCGTGCCTACGTGAAGACCCATACTTGGAAGGATTATTTGTTGTCCGACAGCGGTTTGGGACGATGAATTCCAACTGGAGGTGAACCAGAGTCATGATTCCGAGACACAGGTGCGCCGTTGCCGTTTCCGCTCTTGTCTTGATATTGACGTCACTTTGGTTACCTCTAGTTCTGTTTGCGCCAATGGTCAAGGCGGCCGTGCTGTACAATTCGGGTGATCCCGTTCCTGCGGAGCAGTTGGTGTTAGAGTACATTAACCGTGCTCGTGCTGATCCTGTCGCTGAGGGTCAGCGTTTAGGGATTGATATCCATGAGGGGCTGGCGAATCCGAGTCTTCTGGGTCCTCGGCCGCCGTTGGCTATGAATAACATCCTGCTTGGCATCGCTCAGGCCCACAGCCAAGACATGTACAATCTGAACTATTTCTCCCATAACGACCCGAACGGCACAACTCCGTTCGGCCGCATGACGCACGCAGGCTACGATTACGTGATGGCGGGTGAAAACATGGCCGGAGGTACGGATCTGAGTGCCACGGAGTTAGAGGATTTGATGATGGTTGATGCCGGAACGTCGGGGCGTCCTCATCGCGTGAACCTTCTCGACCTCATTCAACCCTACCCTTGCGGAGACCCCCCGTGCGCCTACTCCGAAATCGGAATCGGATACGATCAAGGAGTAACTCCAAACGGTATTGGTCTCGGTAGCCTCATCACGGAGGATTTCGGCGCCACAAGCAACACAGGCCCATTCCTGTTGGGTGTCGTTTACAATGATGTGAACAACAACAACTTCTACGACATAGGTGAAGGCATACCCGGAGTAACGATCGCAACCAGCAGCGGCAGTTACTACGCTATCTCATCATCAGCCGGCGGCTACACTATCCCGATTGGCACTTCTGGAACGATTACAGTCACAGCCTCAGGTCCAGGTTTTGGCCCGATCACCAAGACGATCACCCTTAGTGGCGTGAACGTGAAATTAGACTTCCCCGGGCAGGCGTCCGCAACAACCATAATTGAAACATCTTCGACATCATCAACAACGAGCACAGCCTCGACCTATTCTTCTTCAACCGTAACGGAGCCCACGTCTACCCAAAACTCTCAAACTAGTACGAGCTCAAGCAGCTCAAGCACAACCCCAACGACAACTTCAACATCAACCTCAACATCAACTTCAACTTCAACTTCAACCACCTCGGCTCAAGTCGGGACAACAACATCTAGCACAGTCACAACCGATTCCACTACACAGACAATAAACCCCACGACACAGGTAACGAACGTTGCTACCGACACCGCGAGCTCTTCAGTCCCGGGCGATTTCTTGCTTGCAGCCGACCCCAACCCAATCAGCATGCCCCAAGCATCTTCCGCCACGATGACTCTGACGCTCCAATCAATCGGCGGCTTCAATGAGCGTGTAGCTCTAAATACGGCTAACCTACCGCCCGGTGTCCAAGCATTCTTCTCCACCAACACAATCGTTCCGCCTGCCGGTGGAACAGCCGTCGTTACGGTCACTCTAACCGTTACGCGCTCCGTCCCGACCGGCACCTACAAGTTCAGCATATGGGGAGCGGATAGTGCAGAAGCCAGGCAGGTTCCGGTCACACTGCAGGTTTCAGGATGCTTGATCGCAACAGCCACTTTCGGGTCGGAGCTGGCTCCTGAAGTGCAATTTCTCAGGGATTTCAGAGATTACAAGATACTGCAGACTTTTGCCGGTTCAAGTTTCATGGTGGCCTTTAACGAGTGGTACTATTCATTCAGCCCTGCCGTGGCTCAGTTCGAGTATGACCATCCGCCAGTACGTGCAGCAATGAAGATCGTGCTGTACCCTCTCATTGCAATCCTACGGGTAGGATCGACAGCTTTCGACCTGCTACCCATGAGTCATGAAGCAGGCGCACTTCTTTCAGGACTAACCATCAGTGCGCTATTAGGAACCGTGTACCTTGGAATACCCTTCGCGGTGATTGTTAGAAGGCTCCCCTTCGGGCACCGACGGATATTCAGAGAACTCCAGAAGTGCAGCGTTATCGCCCTAGCGGGTGCACTCCTCGCTGTGACTTTATCTGAACTGCTTGGAATCGGGTTTCTGATGACCTTGGCAACTTCCGCCGCAATTCTATCTGCAATTGCAGCGTCTGCCGCGTGGACTCAACGTGCAGTCACTCTGGTCACGGACCTCTTGCATTCCAGAATCATCCGTCAATGAAGATGCGTGGCGGTTCGCTCATCGTTTCTAATACAGTGTAAGATTCTTTCCATCTAGGACGGTTCTTCCGTCGAATTCGACGTGCGGGTGTTTCAGGACTAGGTCTATGTGAAGTGGCGCTTTGTTCTTTCCACCTAATCTAGTGCTGTCTCCGAGTGCTATGTGCGCCGTCCCTAGGGCTCCTTCATCTTCTATTATGGCGCCCCGAATGCGGGCGAACGGGTTCAACCCAATCCCAAATTCGGCAACGCAGAATGCTGTACGACTTCTGGCTTTTCTGAGTATTTGTAGGAGTCGCGGCGCATCAGGTCCCCCACTCAACCTCTTCGCCATTCCACCCTCGATATCGATTTTAATGGTTTCCTTCACGACTCCCGTTACTGAGGTGCTCCCATCGATAGCCAAAGTCCCGTTTGTAGAGCCCTCAATAGGGGCGATGTAGGCCTCGATGTCGGGTACTCCTGTCGCTTCGCCACGCCGAGTGGCCATTCCACTGACGCCGTACCCGCGTCGCCCAACCACACTGAACTCGAGATCAGTTCCTGCCCGATTCGTAACCGTGATACGTTTCGCGCGAGTTAACAGCCTCACGAGTTTTCTCAAAAGTCGTTCTTGTTTCTCGAAATCGGCGAACATCGCTCGGGAGGCTAGGACGGCCATTGTGGCTCCAGCCATCGACATGAATCTTGCACCCTTCCTGCAGGCCAAGGTTCTCGCGTTGGTATGGTATAGGGTTCTGCTGGTCGGGCAAATTATCACGTCAGATGATAGCATTGCAGCCACAACCGGAGCAGGGGGTTCGTCTCCTGGCAAAGCTCTGGGCCTCATCGTGATCGAGATGGCTTCAACACCAAGCCGAGTCGCAGCAGCCATCATTGTGCTCGCGATCGCTGGGTCAGTATCGGAGTCACTTACGATCAGGACCCTTTCTCGCGGCCTCACCTGTGCGCAAGTACGAAGCAGGTTCAATGCACCCCTGAACGCCCTGGTCACCAAGTCTTCCACAAGCCAGATGACTGCGTGGGCCGTTAAGAGAATATCCAATCGTGTGGTGCGCGACATCAGTTCGCGCGCACAATTCCGATGCCAGAAAAGGTGGGAACACGTTCCGTGGTGTTGGTATTGTGAAGGGTTTTTCTTATAGAGGTTTAGTGTGGCCTAGTTTCGTGTTAAGACAGTGAAGTACCAGTGGGTCGTCCTTACAGTAACGACTGTCGGCATTTTCATGGCCGGTCTTGACACGCGAATAGTACTAATAGGCCTACCCACAATCGCTGAATCACTCCAAACGGATCTTGAGACCTTACTGTGGGTGACGCAGGGTTATCAAATCGCCATAACCATCGGCCTCCTATTCCTCGGCCGACTTACCGACATATTTGGCCGAGTAAAGATCTACAACCTAGGCTTCGCAATCTTCACTGTAGGTTCCGGGTTATGCTTCTTTGCGCAAACAGGAGAGCAACTCATAATTTTCCGAGTAATTCAAGGAGCCGGCGCCGCGATGCTAATCGCCAACAGCGTGGCACTAATTGCCGACGCGACACCCGCGCAAGAACTGGGCTTTGCACTCGGAACAAATCAAATTGCGTTCACATTGGGCGCGGTCCTTGGATTAACTGTGGGGGGAGTATTAATCGACACCACCGGATGGAGATACATATTCCTCATGAACGTTCCCATCGGAATCTTTGGTACTCTCTGGGCACACCTCCGTTTGCGTGAGATCGCGAAAACGGAGAAACGTTGGAGTTTTGATTATCTAGGTCTCCTCCTATTCACAACCTCGCTTACCACGCTGCTATTGGTCATCAGTCTACTCACGATGGCTGCAATCGATAATATCGAAGCAACAATATTCTTCGCCATTGGCTTGGCAACTTTCGCAGGATTCCTGTATGTCGAACCGAGAACGGCGCAGCCGCTTCTTGACATGCGGCTCTTCAAAATCCGTCTTTTCTCAGCTGGGAACATTAGTCAGTTCCTGTATTCGCTTGGTTTCGGGTCTCTGAGCCTCATCATAATACTCTACTTCCAACTTATTCGAGGGTTCGACGCTCTGACAGCTGGAATTCTATTCCTGCCGTTAGACGTGGCTTTCGTGACTATCGGCCCCATTAGCGGAAGACTCTCTGACCGGTATGGGACACGCGGGTTAGCCACACTGGGCATGGGAATTGGAACCGTGGGCTACGTGGCACTTGCATTTCTCCTAACGGCCACAACCTCACTCGTGCAAGTTGAAATCATTCTCATAATTCTCGGACTGGGATTGGGGCTCTTCTCCTCGCCAAACATCAGTTCCGTTATGGGCTCCGTTCCAGCGGACCGACGTGGTGTGGCTTCAGCAGTCAGGGCAACCCTCTTCAATACTGGCAACGTTGTAAGCATCGCGCTGGTGGCGTACATAATCACCACAGCCATCCCATATCAGGTCGTTTCCGGCATAATCACTGGTGGCTATACGACGCTAACTGCAAGCGATTCGGTAGGCTTCATGAGCGGCATTGGGCGCGCGTTCATCGTGGCAACCGTCATCACTCTAGCGGGGATGTTTGCCTCAAGTTTACGTGGACACGAAACGAAGACTCAAACCAATCATACCGGACAGCCGTAACGTGAAACCGCTGAACCAGATCCCTGCATAGATGAACGCATTCAGAAATTGGCGCTCGGAAACGAATCAGGTTTCTCGCGTGTCCTGTACCGGGACAGCGACGCCTGCATCATTTACCAATAGAATTCTAGCGTTCGGACCCTTTATCCTCCTAGCCTCGTCCACCGCGTTTTGGACGTTGGTATATGGTACTATTGAGATGTCTTGCAGCATCTTGGAGGGAAGGCTGGTTACTGCGAAAATCTTTGCTCGTTGGAGCAACTGCGCGATTTTCAGGGCCTTGTGACCTCCAAATGTGTAGTTTTGCTTCACCATCTGGAAGATATCTTGTTTCGACGCCAGCAGATCATAGAAGGCGCGATTGCCCACACCGTCCCTGCACTTGGCGACAAGTATTAGCACACCTCCGTCGTTTAACGATGGCTTCACATTTTCTACGGCTTTGTGAGCCTGGTACAAGTCGATATCGAGCGGAGGACCCACCACAGCCACAACAATGTCGGCTTTGGATTGAATTCTGCAAGTATAGGTCCTAGTTGCCTGCTCCACGGCATCAGTGAATGAGTCGACGATATCTCCTGAACAGGCGTAACTTACCTCATGCTCAGGATTCATGACTACTTGGATTGAGAAAATGTCCTCATTCCTTCCGAACATATGCAGGGCCTCCATGAAATCTTCGTGAATCGGATTCCCAGAAAGACTAAGAATCCTGGCCCTTTCGTCCAAAGCTAAGGAATGGTTCATTTCGACAGATTTGTAGCCAGCCAGGGCGGGAAGCAGAAACTTACGTCCTCCCGTGAAACCCGCGAAGTAGTGAGGCTCAACGGAGCCAACAGCCACCAATCCATCGGCCTCGAAAACCGCTGAATTCAGGTGTACATCTGTACCTCGACTTGTGCGACCCAGTGCCCTTAACGCCTCGGAATCTGTGGCGTCATGAACCGCGACTTTTCCACCATACGGCGGAGAGCTACCGCACATAAGACGCGCTAATTCCTCACGGTTCGGAGAACGGTGCGTCCCAGTCGCAACTATTGTCGTAACTTCGTTATTCCTAAGGGGCAGGCGTTTGAGTACAGCCGATACAAGGGGGCGGGTATGATCGTTAATCACGACAAGTATCCGTTTTCTTTCAGAAAGGAACGACTCTAGGTCTGGTGCACCTTTCGGGTTCAGTAGTGACCGCGCAACCGACTGCTCGTCCGCGGCGAAATGTTTCGGAGACACAACTTCCGTTATTTCGTCCCTTATTTCCAGGCGCATCGATTGATCTCCGTAAGGGACATTGGCTTTCAATTCAGTGTGCCTTCTTTCCATTTCAGTCATTTGGCCGCCATCTGTTTAATTGTGTGCTGCATTTTCAGAGATGGTTCGGTGCAGGCCGCTGATTGAAATCGCGACAGTGGAAGCGACTCGGGGAGACCATTCTCCACCCACTAGGGTGGACTCGGACTCGTTGATACGAGAAAGGTACGAGTCGTATCTTTCCGATGAGTCAGGGTTAGGGCCGGGAAAGGTCGAAACTGTTTTTTTTCCAGCCGACGAAGGACAAGTTGCAGATTTCCTCAGTGAGATGAACCGACGAAGAATCCCTGTTACCATCTCAGGTGGGCGAACGGGGATTGTTGGAGGGGCGGTTCCGGAAGGTGGCGCGCTACTTTCTCTGGATCAAATGAACAACATTCTCGGCATCAAGTGGCATGCTCAGAGCCAAGAGTGGAGAGCAATTGTTGAACCTGGAATTAGGCTTCGAGATTTCCAGCAAGCGGTTGCAGCTAGAACTTTGCAAAAGAACCACTCCACCAGTTCAAACTGGAAAGACCTACGACGGTTCTTGGAGGATTCCAATCAGTACTTCTACCCTCCCGACCCAACCGAGGACTCTGCATCCATAGGCGGGACTGTGGCGACTGATGCTTCGGGTGCTCGCACATACTTCTATGGGCGCACGCGGGAACACGTTCGCGCTCTTAGAGTCGTGCTGGCGACTGGTGAAGTTCTAGCCCTGCGTCGAGGGAGTAATGCAGTTGATTCTAGCAGAATTGTGGAATTGCACCATCGTGACGGAACCGTGACTGAAGTTCCAATCCCCACCTATGAAAGCCCCAACGTCAAATGCACGGCAGGCTATTACAGCAGAAGGAACATGGACCTACTTGACCTCTTCATCGGCTCAGAAGGCACTCTGGGAGTGATAACTCAAGTCGAGGTGGCGCTCAAAGTGAAGCCGCAGACAGCCATGGTTCTCGCGTTTTTCCCCTCAACTGATGATGCGGTAGCCTTTGTCCTTAACCTTCGCGGCGAAAGAAGAAATGATGCGCCATTGGCAGTTCATTCGATGGAATACTTCGATGAAAACTCCCTCAAATTAATTCGAGAACTGAAGGAGATTGAGGAAGTCCGCGGAGGAATAAGGCTGCCCGACAAATCCGCTGCCATTCTATGTGAATTTGGCTATCACGATATAGACGCAATCCAGCCCCTCATAGAGGCACTCCAACAATTTCGTTCTTCTGCAGATGATGCGATAGTTGGAATGAGTCAGGTAGATAGAGATCGTTTAAGGGCATTGAGGCACGCCCTTCCCGAGGCCATCAACAAGGCGATAGCTAGAAGGAAAAATCAGATTCCTAGTTTGCACAAGCTCGGAACGGACACTGCGGTTCCAAATGAGAAGCTCCTTGATTTGATGAACAGTTACCGTCGACGGCTTCAAGATAGCGGTCTCGAGCATTACGTCTTTGGACACATTGCCGAGAATCACCTACACGTGAACATTCTCCCACGAACATTAGCAGAGCTGCAGGTAGGGGAGCAACTGGTGCAGGATATGGCGCGGGACGCGGTGGCCTTAGGTGGAGCTGTCTCGGCAGAGCATGGAATTGGGAAACTTAAACAAGACTTCCTGACGATGATGTACGACGAAACAAAGATTCAACAAATGAAAGCCACCAAGAGGGCACTGGATCCAAATTGGATTCTATGTCCAGGAAACCTCTTCAAGGAATAGCGGACTAATTGTAGCTGAAAAACAAGAGCAGAGTAAAACTAAGACTGATCAGAATCCTTGTGAAGTGAACTAAAATCTTCGTCCAGCTGCCGGTTCACTTGTTCCCCCGAGAGGCACCACATTCTTGTTTTGTGAGGTAAGAAAACGGCAAGGAGCTCCCACGGACACCATCAGAAAGCGAGAACGTTACGTAACCTAGAGCTCTGGATATGTGTATGATGGGTAGATTCTCAATGCTGTCCCGGGTTTGATGACCCTCTGCGCTTCGGCGTTCAGCAGGTAGCGTCCTGTTGGGTCGACGCTGCCTGCCTCCGCAAAAAGCTTCAAGGTCAATGCTCTGGTCGGACTCCTCCAGTAGAGAATGGGAGCATCCTTGAGAGGTTTGCCAACATGCTTTCTCCACACCTGCTCAATCGGCTGAGTCCGAGCAAAAGAGCGGTCCGTGAACTCGAAGAACATTGCCAGTTCTGAGTTCTTAGGAAGCCTACCGTAATGCTCCGAAAGTTCTTCGTAGGCGCCAAGGAAATATTCCCGGAGTGTGGGGTATCGCCGCTCCTTCAGATAGCCTTTGAACAATTCTACGAATTCCCAAACCAGTCGATTCATGCGCTCGTAAACACGTTTCTGTGTCCCCTCCAACATTGTGACCTGTTCGGGGGCAACTTCCTTCACCAGACCTAATTTCCCACTACCGGTAATTGCTAAGCCAGCTTTCTTTACAGTTCCCCGAATCTCGCGCATCGGTTCAACAAGAAGATGGTTCTCGTAGATTTCAAGCTCAAGAGCGTGGTCTTGTCGAAAAATATGTGCAACTCTCTCCCATACAACCTCGTAGCGTTTCCGCCGGAGATCCCACCCCACGACTGAACGGTCCTTCAACAGGCCGACTTTCTTGAGAGCCGAGAGTTCCAGGCTCACGGCGAATTTTGACTTCCCAGTCAGCCTCACAATCTCGGTTGGAGTATTCTTGCCCTCTCCCACCAAGACAAATAGCTCGCTCAATGCCAAAGAGCCAAGCGCCCTCCGGACTCCCTCGATCTCATGACGCAACTCACCGCCCGTATCCACTTTTACTTCCACGGCAACACGTTTTCCCCACATCTGCCGAGCGAGGACTATTGGTTTTGTTCTTGGCATATGAGAACTTAACTAGCCAAGGGTATAAGTAGTTAATTTGAACCTTAACTATTTCTAGATGGAAGATGAGCAAACCCGACTCTGCCTCTCTCAGAGGCACCATAATCAAGGTTCTTCAGATCAACGCTCCCCCTGAACGTGTCTACAAGGCGTTCACGGACAAGAAGGATGTTCTGGAATGGATGTCTGACCACTTTGAGATAGACCCTCGAAAGGGTGGCAAATTCAAGATGGGTCAAGAAGCCGACGGCTACGCAACCACTGGCGAATTTCTTGAGGTCGTTCCAAATCAGCTACTAGTTTACACTTGGCGAATGAATGAATACGACAAGAGTACAGGAAAGAAAATCCCCAACTGGTCCGACGACAACCCATCCAAAGTTACAGTGAAGTTCGAAAAGACAGGGAAAGGCACGAAGATCACCGTGAGGCACGAGGGCTTCCCAGAACAGGACGAGGAATACTGGGGCCACGAGGTTGGGTGGGAAATGTTAGGTGGAGAAGTTTTGAAGTATTACCTAGAACACTCGCAACAAGAATTTGACAAGTGGTGGAAGCAAAACGAAGCATCATGGCAAGAGCGCTGGCAGAAAACTGTCGACGCCCATAGCAAGTCATCCGCAGGCGCCCGATGACATAGGAGGTGAGAAACGAAGATGGTTAAAGTAACCGATACCGGTATGTTCCCTGTCTCGCGCGACAAAGTCTGGCAGCTCATTCAAGCTCACACCACCAACCCACAAGGCATACATCCAAGCCTCAAATCCGTCAAGCCACTCAACAAGGAAGGCAGCAAGGTCGAACAGCAATGGGACATGAACGGCCAAGCAGTCAAAATGGTTCTGCAGATCACACCGAGCCCCCCGAACACGTTAACCCTTGACTTCCTCGAAGGACCAGTTACGGGTAAGATGGTCAACACCTACACCGAAGTCTCCGGCGGAACCAAAGTAGTAACTGAATGTGATATGAAATCCCCAGTTATGGACGACAAACAAGTTGAGAGTACTACGAGGCAAATCCTCAACAGCAGCTTCGACGACGACCTACGCTACCTAAACACCAAAATGAAGTAACCAGGAAAGCATCCGCACTGCGAATCGCTTTCCTGCTCCTTTTTTCTCTCAGCACAATTCGAGAATTGAGGTCACACTGAGCCGATTTCCGACTTCGCTTAGCCTTTTTGGCGAGAACCTACAACCGCGCCTATTCGCCTGGCATGAGCCAGAATTCGTTTCCGTCGGGGTCCTTGAACTTTGCGTAGGTTCCCCATTCCTCTTTGGTGGGTTTAGCCGTGAACTCAACGCCCTTTGCGGTCATTTCTTTGAAGGCTTTGTCTAGATCGTCGACTCGAAACGCTATTCCCGTATTGCCTTTCTCGAGTGGTTTGGTTTCGCATAGATGCAACACAGGGCCAGAGCCTTTGGGTGCTACTGTTACCCAGTGACCCATCTTATCACGGACCTCAAGGCCGACCTTATCCTTGAACCATTCCGCAGATTTTTGTGCGTCAGATACGACAACGGCAACATCAATTATCGATTGTATCATACGGATCCCATGCTTGTTTCATATGCTATACAACCTGACTACTTAAAACGTAACGTGAGTTCTATGCATGGTTAACCTTGCCACGCTTTAGGACTGGGAAAATTCCAACTGAAATCCTGGTCCGCAATGTGTTTCGCTACACAGGCAAAAAGGACCCGTCAGTTATCCTAGGATCCTCCATAGGCGAAGATGCGGCACTCGTTTCACTTGGCAAGCAAATCCTCGTCCTAACCACAGACCCAGTGACAGGCACCTTATCTGAAATCGGCTCCCTCGCCGTTGATTTGAACGCCAACGATATCGCATGCAGGGGAGCCAAACCGAGGTGGTTCCTGTGCACCTTACTACTCCCAGAAAACTCGGACGCGGCCGTACTTGACACCATTATGCGACAAGTCGATTCAGCTGCCAGAAAGATGGGGGTCGCGGTGGTGGGAGGCCACACAGAAGTCACCCCCGGCCTCAACCGCCCAATCGTAATAGGTTACATGATGGGTGTCGCTGAGAAGGGAAGATACGTAACATCTAGTGGCGCCCGTGCGGGTGACCACATCATCATGACTCGATCAGCCGGCATAGAGGGCACATCAATTCTGGCCGCAGACTTCGCTAGTAAACTCCGTGGAAAAGTGAGCTCGGAGTTACTGCGCCGCGCGAGGAAACTACGTCGCTTGACCAGCGTCGTTGACGATGCACTTACAGCCGTACGCGTTGGGGGCGTGCATGCAATGCATGACCCAACTGAAGGAGGCCTCCTGCAGGGAGTATGGGAGGTTGCCGAGGCCTCCCGCGTGGGCTTTATGATTCATGAATCGAAAATCTCCATGCTTCCTGAAACCAGAAAAATTTGCGCAGCACTTAGGGTTGACCCTTTGAGGCTGCTCAGTTCAGGATGCCTCTTGATTGTTGCCGACCAACAGAAGAGCGCGACGATACTACGCCGACTGATTACGCATGGAATTCATGCCAGCATAATTGGGACGATTACGCGTATCAAGACCAGCAGAAACCTAGTCAAAGCGGACGGGACAATCAAAAGGGTGGGCCCATCTGAACGCGACGAAATCTACAGGATTATAGAGAGATACCAGAAGCAATGAACAGTGTTCGGGCCAGAATGAGGTCCTGAAGGCTCAATGGAGCCGTCAATCAGTTTCACCTTGCTCTCCTGTTTTTATCGCGTAGGAGAACAAAAGCACATAAGATTGAGGCAGGCTAAACCATGTCGAGAGTAGGGGCTCTCGTTCAATTGTCTTCGGATATTGTGAAGGAAACCTTAGCAAGGCCCACGGTCTTCAAGGATGAAGCACCCCTCTCATTAGAATACATCCCCACTAGGCTTCCCCACCGCGACGAGCAGATGCGTTTCCTCACCCAACTCTTCCGATTCTCACTGGACAACCCCTTCTCTACAAGCCAACGAGCTCTCATCATAGGGGACGTGGGAACTGGCAAAACCGTTCTGGCACAACGTTTTGGAACGGATTTGGTGAAGGCTGCGAAAAGCCGCAAAGTCAACCTTCAATACGTCCACGTGAACTGCCGCGAATCAAAAGGCAGCCTCTTCATGATCATAAAACGTGTCTTGTCGCAATTTGAGCCAGAGTTCCCGAAACGTGGCTTCGCCCCCGAGGAACTTCTCCACACTTTAATGGACATGCTTGACGACAAGAACATGCACCTCATACTCGCACTCGACGAATTGGAACACCTCATCAGAGTAGAAGGATCAACCCCAATCTACAACCTCACCAGGATTCAAGAGGAACGAGTCGGCAAACCCATACGACTCTCACTCATCTGCATCCTCCGCGAAACAGAGTACCTTCAAAAACTTGACAAAAGCACCGCCGATACGCTTCAACGCAACATAGTCAAACTCGACAAATACAACTCGCGGCAACTAATCGACATCCTCAAAGACCGAGTCAACTTGGCCTTCAAAGAAAACGCTGTAGACGATGAAGCATTACAGCTTGTCTCTGACATAGGTGGACAGAACGGCGACGCTAGGTACTCGATTGAGCTCCTCTGGCGCGCGGGCAAGTATGCTGACTCCGAAAACATGAAACATATCTCCACAGACCATGTCAGAAAAGCCGCTGGAAGCGTCTACCCCATGTTGCGGGGTGAATACATCGCTGCCCTATCAGCCCACGAGAAATACATGCTCCTCGCACTGGCAAGAGTCCTTGAGGAATCGCAGGGGGCCTACGCAATTATCGGTGTCGTTGAACGGGAATACAAGGCGGTTTGCGAGGAATACAACGACAAGCCCAGGAAACATACTCAAATCTGGAAATACGCCCGCGGCCTAGGCGCTATAGGCGTAATCGCCGCCTCAAAGTCTGGTGAAGGCGTCCGCGGAAAAACCACACTACTCGGCCTACAAAACATACCCGCCTCAACCATGCGCGAACAATTAGAAACTGCACTCCAACCCACACGAAAGAGACGCACGCAGCAAAAATAACTAGCACTAATCAGAGCGCGCCACTCAAGCACAACAGCTAATTTCTCAGCGCACACTACCCAACGAGCGGAGAGGCATTAACGGATGCGGCGTTTTTCAATGGTTGACATAGCGGCCAAAGATGTAATCGTTCGAGAAGCAGTGGCAGTAGGCGAGATTCGATTGAAACCGGCCACCATAACACGCATGAGGTCTGGGCGAATCGAAAAAGGTGACGCCATTGCAGCAGCGGAAGTAGCCGCAATCATGGCCGCGAAAAATACACCCCGCATTCTGCCCTTCTGCCACACCATCCCTATCACAACCGTACGCACTGAACACACGTTTGGACGGGACGCAGTGAAAGTAGAGTCATATGTGAAAGGCCAGGCAAAGACAGGGGTTGAGATGGAAGCACTCACGGCGGCTTCAGCATACCTCCTGACAATTTGGGACATGGTGAAACAGTATGAAAAGGACGAGAACGGCCAGTACCCAGATACCGCCATAACCTACTTGAAAGTCAAGAAGAAGGTTAAGCGAAAGTAAATGAGCAAAACTGCAGACCTCCACAAATCCGTCGCTCCAAGAACGCTTGGAATTTACATTGTGACCTGCAGCACATCCAAGTTCAACCAACAGGGCAAGGGCGAGAAGCCAGACGACGCATCGGGAGATATCATTGAGCAACTCGTCGTTGGAGCTGGGCATCGGGTTGAGGGTCGCCAACTAATCTCCGACTCCAAGCCAATGATACGAAAAGCCGCGCATCACGCCTTTACCTCGAAAAGCGTGGACGCTTTGATCATTACAGGTGGCACGGGGTTGTCGCCGCGCGACGTCACTATAGAAAGCATCGAACCATTGGTTGAAAAGGACATTCCAGGGTTCGGAGAATTATTCAGAAAAATCAGCTACGACACGATCGGCTCGCCCGCAATGTTGAGTAGAGCCTTCGCTGGTTCCGTCAAAGGAAAAGTTGCGTTTTGCCTGCCCGGCTCACCCAATGCAGTTCAAACTGCGATGGAGAAGCTGATACTCCCTGAACTAGGCCACCTTTTGAAGGTCAGCCGCGAACACTAAGCCTTCTTCCTTTTCGTTGCGCGCTTTGCTGGCTTAGCTGTTGCCTTTACCTTCTGGGTTGGAGCGTTCTTTTCCACATATTTCTCGTAACCTTTGGAATCCGCTAACGTTTCATCACAGAGACAAAACTTTAGCGACGTGATTGCGTGAGTCGGGCAGTTGTCGACGAATTCGCATTTGGCGCACAGAATCTGCCGGCCATCCACATAACATTCTTTGACGATGTTCGACTCGTCGACTTGCCCAGATTCCTCTTCTGGCCGGATGAATTTGACTGGTTTGGAGATTATTTCGCTGATTCTCTCCTCTACCGAATCTAAGTTTGTCAGGCGACGAACCACGAATTTGCCGCTACTGCGGTCATAAGCGACGCCAACGCGCATCAGGGCGATGAACTTGTCCTTGCCCATGTAGGGTAGCTTGAAGCCCGTTGGGTCTAGGAGCTCTTCTGGGCCTGTGGGTGCAGCCTTGCTCTTCGATTCAGAAATCAAGAACCCTATGTCGCGTTCTTCTAGATCGAGGCCGACAGCCAGTACTCTTCCTTGTTCGGGGTCTGATTGAAAGATCATGATGAGGAAGGGTGTGATTTCTTGCAGGGCCTTCCGTTTGGATGTGTGGCATGATTTTGCGATTCTAGCGTTTAAGTGGTCCAATGCCCACAGCCGATATTGGTAACGTTCAGCCGCCTTCTGCGATATCCTTGGGGCAACTTCCAATGCGTGCCCTGCATCGTTATCCACTTCCTGAAGACCGACAGACGCCAACTCGTTCAGGGCGACAGGGAAGAGTGACCATTGCGGCGGGGAATCCCGGCGCGGCAAGTTGAATGGGGGAGGCATCATCCCGCGCGACCTACTTGCCCCAACCCTCGCGTAATCAATATCCGCGCGCGATAGCGTCTCGTAGGCCTTCGCCAGTTTCTCTGGAGATGTGTATACGTACGGCAGGATATCATGAATTAGCAGGAGTAGCTCGTCTCGGTAAAGCGACAACTCAGTTTCGTTGAGGACCCGTCGAGCCGTGCCCATTTCGCTTGAGGAGAAAAGGCCTTTCACTGTGTCCGCCTCGTCGAGCTCTCTCGTCCTGCGTGAATTGGGCGGCTTGGCGCCGCCGGTTGCGATGGCTTGGATATCATTTATTGCGGATCTGATGTCGCCGTAGCATTCCCGAGCGACCTCGCTGATTGTCTCCTCCGAAATGGAACGGTCCTCCTCTGTCAGTATGTGTCTGAGGAGTGCGACAAGAAGACGCGGCCGGATCTCATACAGTCGGATCACATTGCATGCCTTTCTCAGATCGTCGAATCGTTCGTCGTCGACATTGTTCGCGGTTAGAACGATTGGCACCGGTGAACCTTTTATGGCGTCGAGTATTGCACCGAGCCCACCGCGGTCTTCTCGGCCGAAAACCCCGTCCACCTCATCCATCAAGATGAGATTTCCCCTGGCGCCCTCAGTGAAGCTATCCAAGGTTTGAGAAGTACTTGCAGGGGCAAGAAAGCTCTCAATCGCTTTCTGGGTGCGGACGTCGCTCGCGTTCATTTCGACAATGCGAAAGCTGACGTCGTTGGCTGCTGCTCTGGCTAGCGTGGTCTTGCCCACGCCGGGGGGGCCCACGATAAGGCAGGCTTTCGTTGGTTTACGCTTAACTGTCCACTGTTTCAGCCAGGCTTTGAAGTCGGCCAATGCCTCTTCGTTCCCTAAGAGGCTGGCTGCGGTCTCTGGCCTGTACTTCTCAGTCCAAGCCAAGTCGTGTTTGGTCTGCACGTTACTTACGTCCAAGGGAGCTCAGCTGAGCGAGCATCGCGCTGAGTTGAATATCCTCATTCGCTCCTTGCGTCAATCTGAAATCACATTCTCCTAAGGTTCGGACGACCTCCACCTGACGCTCACCCGTTACGTCAGCAATCCGGCCTACTGCACGGTTTGCCCCCCTGATTATCTCTCGGCCACTCACGCCATGCTTGCCCATCAACTCATACAGGACATCCCGAGCCTTCATGAACTCCCCTTGAAGTGCAAGTTTCAGCATCCCACGAATCAGTTCATCTTCAGCTTCAGGAACCACTTTGTTAAGTGAGGTGAGGTCCAGTTTTCTTTCCTTTGAAGAGGTCGCGGCGACCTGTAAGTAGTTGGTTGCTCTGCGGAGGTCTCCCCCCGAGAGGTCATAGATGCGCGTCACCGCTGCCGGTTCAGCCTGCACCTTTTCGGCTGTGCAGATTCTGGTCAAGTACTTTACTGCTTCTGCCTCCTCCAACTGCCTGAACCTAAAAACTGAGCATCGGCTTTGAATCGGTTCAATGATTCCACTCTGATAATTGCAAATCAAAATGAACCGACAAGTTCGAGAGGAGGTCTCCATTATCCTTCGAAGAGCGGTCTGGGCATCTCTTGTCATCTCATCGGACTCGTCGAGTATGACTAAACCGAACTGGACGCCGGAAGGGGTTGATTGAATTATCTGAGAGAACCCTTTGATGCGTTCACGCACAACGCCTATTCCTCTCTCGTCGGAGGCATTGAGTTCCAAAACAAGCTTCCTGAAGCCCTCTCCCATGAGTTCCCGAGCAATACACAGCGCAACGGTACTCTTTCCTGTGCCTGGAGGACCCGCTAGGAGGAGGTGTGGTATTGTTGAAGGTGTCTTCAGAAGAGCTTTGATGCCGTTAACAGCTTCTTTCTGATTCACAACTTCTTCCAAGAGTTTTGGTCGGTATTTTTCGATCCACATCAGCCCGCTTTCGCTCAAAGCTTTCTTCCTCTATCGATCTCTAAACGGATTTCCAGTGCAGCAGGATTCATGCGGGCCATTGAAAAGCCTTGGCCCTCCAGAATTGTGCGGCGGATGACGCACGCGAAATTCTCCTCGACACTTTCACCCGCCTCTCCTAGGCCGCGCAACTCTCCATAGGAAATCTCGACTGATTGGAACACGGAATTCGTGGGAAGCAATATAACCGTGATAGGTGGGCGAATTGGAATTGGTGGTTGATTCTTGGCGGAAGCTTTGATGACAGTCAATGACATAGACTTCGATTTCGAAAACACACAGGTGAGGGTCACATTGACACGAGAGATTCCTGACACTTCGCCAAGACTCGCTAAGCTATCATCGGCCAAAGTGGGGCAGGAAGTTGAAATGCCATATTGGTCCGCACGAGAACTCGTGCAGCTAGGCTACGCAAAATTCCGCGAAGAAGATGTCCTAAACTATAATGCGCTCTCGAAGATTCACTGGCGGGAGACTATTCCAGCTTCGAGACAGCTACCCGCCCTTCAAGTCAACTTCTACTGCCTTCTTCGCCGCCATCTCTCGGACCTGCGGCAGGAGAGCAAACAGGATCAAGTGAAATTGCGTGAACTCGAGAGAAGTGAAAGCTTGGTTCGCGATATTGTGAATTGCAGGATACGCAAGTTAGTGTCGATTGCCGCGTCCCCCACGCCCACCGAAGAAATTCTTCAGGGTCTGACGTCTGAGGAGCGCGTCCTCTACACTGTCTTGAATCGCACTATTGAGGAATGGAAATCGAAGCTACTAGGTCAGGAACTGTAAGTTTGACCACACTGCAGAACCCTGAGGAACGTTTCCAAGATTTCCTGCGCTCGTTCAGGGTCGAGGATGAACACAAGTACAGGAAGCGGCTGGGCCATGTTGCATTATCCGGTTCACGCTCATTGGTTGTGGATTTCGAGGACCTAATTGCCCACGACGCCGACTTAGCCCGCTCCATCCTCGACAAACCAGATGAGTATTTCGAGTATCTCGACCGAAGCGCTTGGGCTCAGCTCAAAATCGAAGACCCCGAGTTTGCTGAGGTCATAAAGAGACTCCGGGTCAGATTCCGGAAACTCCCCGAGCGAAACTCGCTCCGCAAAATCGGCTCCGAAAATATCGGAAGGCTCCTGCTCATCGACGGCATTATTGTGCGCTCAACGTCAGTCAAACCTCTACTAATGAAAGCGGCGTTCCAATGCCGTAAGTGTAACGCTATGAGCTACGTCGAACAGGCAGGTACATTGATGCGGGGACCTGGCGTTTGCGCCCACTGCCGTTCCAAGGTCTTCGAGTTCTTGGAGAAGCAATCAACCTTCATGAACTCCCAAGAAATTCGCATACAGGAACGCCCCGAAGACCTTCCTCCAGGCCAACTACCGAGAGCCATGGACATCAAACTCTCAGAAGACCTCGTTGACATTGCACGCCCGGGCGACCGCGTTTCGATAACGGGCACTGGGAGAGCTCAACAAGAATATGTGGGCCGAAAGGCGAGGTTGCGAACGTTCGAGCTCCTCCTCGACGCGAACTACGTGGACGTGGTTGGCAAGGAGATCGAAGTGGTTGAAATTACACCCGAAGACGAACGGTTAATTCGGGAACTCGCCAAAGACCCCTTCATCCACCGAAAACTAATAGCCTCACTCGCCCCGTCAATCTACGGATACGGCGACATCAAAGAAGCCGTCCTCTACCTACTCTTCGGAGGCGTATCCAAACACCTACCAGACGGCGTCACAATAAGAAGCGAAATAAACGTACTCCTCGTGGGCGACCCGGGGTGCCTCGTGGCTGATGAGAGAGTTGTTTTGGGAGATGGAACCATTGCCAAGATTGGTGAAATTGGACAATACCACTTGCAGCCATTGAACGTCCAACTCCTAACTGGTCAGGGAGGAGCCAAGCGGGCTTATGCTAAGAAGTTCCACGCTTACAGAAAACAGCCGGTCATTGAAGTCTTAACCGAAACCGGAAAGAGCATCAAAGGAACCCATAATCATCCCCTCTTGGCGGTCAGCAAGGGACCGCATGGCCTCGTGAGAGAATGGAAAAGACTCGACGAATTCAAGGTTGACGACCGTATCGCCGTCGTGACAGGGTTCCCCTGCACCATCAAGTCTTTTATCAATTCAGGTTTCAGACCGCAGAAGCGCAGGCTGGGGCCGACGTTCAGGGGGAGACTGCCAGGCAAAGTCACACGAGAACTTGGTGCCTTGCTAGGTTACATGCTGGGCGATGGATGGGCTCAACGTTACAGAGTGGGATTTACAGTAGCCGAACCAGAACGGGATATTCTGCCCCAGCTCGTCTCCATAGCGGAGAAGCTATTTGGGATTTCACCCAGAGTCAGGGAGAGAAAGAATAGACCCGGCCGAACTGTCCGGATCTATGAGGCTGTACTTGGAAGCGAAGATATCGCATCAAACTTAGCATTCCTACGAGTCAAAAGAGTACCTGATCTGATACTTCGCTCAGGGAACGAAGTCGCTGCCAGCTTTCTCAAATGGTTATACGAGGCTGACGGCTGTGTCTTCGAGAAGGGCCGCGGTGCAAGGGCCATCACACTAAAGGCCAAGAACATCGAGCTGCTCAGGGACGTCCAGATTCTTCTCCTTCGCTTCGGGATACACTCTCGAATCATCGAGACTGGCCTGCTGATACGCAGGGGTGAGGATATTTCCCGATTCCACAAGAAAATCGGATTTGCGTCTGATAAGAAACGCACACGACTCGAAATACTTGCTGCTGCAGCCAAAGTCTTTGGAAGGGTCCACGGACAACGAAGTGAAAGAATCGTAGGCATAATCAAGCACGAGCCGCAGGACGTCTACGATATTGAAGTGCCAGATGGCCACAGGTTCATAGCAAACGGGATTATCTCACATAACACAGCGAAAAGTCAGCTCCTTCAGTACGTTTCGCGGATAGCTCCTCGTGGACTGTATACTAGCGGCCGTGGCACTACCGCGGCCGGTCTGACCGCCGCCGTGGTACGTGAGAAATCGGGTGGGATGGTTTTGGAAGCTGGCGCCCTTGTCTTGGCAGACAAAGGAGTTGCTTGCATCGACGAGATGGACAAGATGCGTCCAGACGATCGGGTGGCGATACATGAAGCATTGGAGCAACACACCGTCAGTATCGCAAAAGGAGGAATTGTGGCCACCCTAAACGCCCGGGCGGCTGTTCTGGCAGCAGCCAACCCTAGCCTAGGCCGCTACGACGCTTACAGAAACATAACTGATAACATCAACCTGCCCGTTACGCTACTCTCACGTTTTGACTTGCTCTTCATCATGAGGGATACCCCCGAGCCAGATTCAGACGGCCGCATGTCTGACCACATCCTTACTCTGCACCGAATGAAGGCCCCACCCGAGGAACCACCCTTCCTACCTGAACTTCTCCGCAAATACATCGCCTACGCCAAACGAATCGACCCCGTGCTGACCGAAGAGGCCGCGGCTGACGTGCGCCAGTATTATTTGAAAATGCGTGCGATGTCCGGCTCGACAGAATCTCCCGTGGCCATTACGCCGAGGCAACTCGAAGGCCTGGTCCGCCTGTCCGAAGCTAGGGCGAAAAGCTTCCTCCGAGACCGTGTGGAAGTAGAGGACACACGGGCGATAATTCGTTTGATGACCTTGTCGTTGCAAGATGTGGGCATAGACACAACGACCGGCAAGATCGACATCGACGTCATCATGACGGGCAAACCCAAGAGCCTGAGGGATAAGATGCAGGTCGTACTCAGCACTTTCGCGGACTTGGAGAAACAGCTCGGAATCGTAGAAGACTCCACATTGTACCAGGCGTTGTCTAGAAAAGTGGACATCACGGACGATGACGCCAGAAGGCTCGTTGAGCAGCTAGTCAGAGAGGGAATTCTTTATTCACCAAAACCTGGCCATTTAAAGAGAACCGCGGCATAACAGAAGCATCCCCGCTTTGCGAATCGAGGAACTCTCCATTCCGGACGCTGTCAAAGCCGTTCTGGCGAAGGCAGGGTACGATGAGCTCTACCCTCCTCAGGAAGACGCAATCAAAGCTGGAGCGTTGGACGGCAAGAACATAGTTCTCGCAAGCCCAACAGCCTCGGGAAAAACTCTCATCGCCGAACTAGCCATCCTCAAATCGATCCTAGAAAAGGGCGGCAAGGCCCTGTACCTTACTCCCCTTCGCGCCCTGGCGAGTGAAAAGTACGAGGATTTTCAAAAGTACACTACGATTGAGAAGGCGCCCGGTAGAAGGATAAGAGTGGCAATCACCAGTGGCGACTACGATCGCTCTGACATTTACCTCGCGAACTACGACGTCATAATCTCGACAAATGAGAAGGCGGATTCATTGCTCCGCCACCGCTCACCATGGATAGGTGATGTTTCGGTCGTGGTTGCGGACGAAATTCACTTAATCACAGAGGCTGAACGCGGACCAACGCTAGAAGTTGTTCTTACGCGATTGCTGAAGCTGAACCCCAACATACAGCTCATTGCTCTTAGCGCCACAGTCAAGAACGCATCAGAAATCGGGGAATGGCTCCAAGCTAACCCGATTACAACTGAATGGAGACCCGTCCCACTCCGTGAAGGCGTTTATCATAACGGAGAAATCAAATTCAAAGACGGCTCCTCAAGAGTGATTCCCCGAGCAGACACGAATCCAGTTTTCGACACCGCGCTGGACGTCGTGCGCGGTGGTGGGCAAGTACTCATCTTCGCCGAAACAAGACGTTTGGCAGTGGAAATGGGCAGAAAGGCATCGGCCCTATTGAGGAGGTATTCACCCAAGCCTGACCGGCGAAGCCTGGAGGGTATTGCCCAACGGATCCTCTCAGCTGGCGAGCGAACTAGGCTCGGCGAGACACTGGCTGAACAGGTTCTGAATGGTGCCGCGTTCCATCATGCTGGCCTTCCAGGGCCGCACCGAAAGGCCATTGAAGAGGCTTTCAAGACGGGACGATTGAAAATCCTTTCCGCCACTCCTACCCTAGCGGCTGGAGTCAACCTTCCCGCTCGAACCGTGATAATCAGTAGTTACGAACGTTATGAGCCTGGGTATGGCAGGTATCCGATTTCCGTTTTAGAGTACAAGCAGTTCTGTGGGCGGGCGGGTCGACCCAAGTACGACAAATACGGAGAAGCCGTTCTAATCGCTAAGACTGAGGATGAACAAGATTACCTGATGAAGAATTACGCAATGGCTGAGCCTGAAAGAATCTGGTCTAAGCTGGGAGCAGAGAGAGTTCTTCGCCCACATGTACTGGCAACCATTGCCACGCGCTTCGCAAATAGTGAGGACGGCTTAGTACGGTTCTTCGCGAAAACCTTCTACGCGTTCCAATACGACCCAAAGATGATCAAGTCAAAGCTCGTAGATATCCTGTCCTTTCTGAATCGAGAACAAATGGTGGAATTCGCAGGCCAAGACCTCAAGGCGACCAAGTTCGGGAGACGGGTCTCAGAACTCTACATCGACCCAGTATCAGCGGTCGTTCTGAGGGATGGTCTCTACACCAGAGCCAAAAACATCACCGAAGTTAGTTTTCTGCACCTCATTTCAAGGACACCTGACATCGCACCGAAACTTTACCCTCGCCGTGGCGAAGATGAAATGTTAGACCTGTTTGCCCGCGAGCACCAAGATGAGTTCATGTGCGAAGTTCCAGAATACTACGGAGACACGAATGGAATAACATACGAGGAGTTCCTTTCAGAGATAAAGTGTGCGAGGGTCTTGTATGAATGGATCAACGAAACCACCGAGGACGGCATCCTTGAAGTCCACAAGGTGGAGCCGGGCGACATAATGAGAATGGTGGACACCTCAAAGTGGCTTTTGCACGCGACCTACCAGTTAGCCGAGCTTTTCGGCCACAAGGATCTGCTCAAGCCGACGTACGAACTCCAGATCCGATGCGCCAAAGGCGTGAAAACAGAGCTTGTCCCCCTCGTGGAGCTGGACGGAGTTGGGCGAGTAAGGGCGCGGTCACTATACAACGCTGGCTACAAGAGCATAGAAGAACTCAAACACGTTTCAGTCACCGACCTAATGAACGTCCCACTCATCGGTCCCACGTTGGCTAAGAAGATCAAAGAGCAGGTTGGGGGATTGATTAAGGCCGATGAATGGGAGGCATTGAAGTCTAAGAGCGAAGCTACTGAGCAGAGCCTACTTACAGATTACAAGGAAGCAGAGGATTACTAGGCCGAGAGTCCACGCGCCTTTCGTTCAGCAATCGTCTTCTGAACCGCGCCGTCAATCAGCTGGCACGACATTCCAATGTAGGACTTGGGATCGAGGGCCGAATCAACATCGTGCTTCTTCAAGTACTTGTTCACCGCCGAGTTAGCGAGCAACGTTTCCGTGAAGCTTCTGTGCTTCTCGATACTTTCGAACACCAGTTGCTGTACAAGCCTATGCGCGTCTTGGCGAGACATGCCCTTATTGACCAGGGTAATCATCACTGATTCCGACATCATTGGATCTTTGTACTTCATCAGATTCTCTTGTATACGGCCTTCGTTAACATACAGCCCGCTCAGAATGTGCGTCATTGAGCCGAGCATGTGGTCTGCTATGATGAAAGCTTCTGGAATCACAAACCTCTCCGACGCGGATTGAGATAGATCACGCTCATGCCATGTAACAATGCCCTCCAGCGCAGGGCCAACTAAGCTCCGCGCTATCTTGGCTAGGCTCGAGACGTTTTCGCTCCGCCAGGGGTTCTTCTTCTGTGGCATTGCTGAACTCCCCACCTGTTTCCCGACTTCGAAGGGCTCTGCCAACTCGTCGATCTCAGGCCTCTGCAAGTTCCTTATTTCTGTGGCAAACTTGTCCAGCGAACTTGCGATCATTGCGAAAACGCAGACTACTTCCGCGTAACGATCCCTTTGCACAATCTGACTCGTGACCTCGGCTCCCCGAAGCCCCAACCGTTTCATTGTCAAGTCCTGAATTTGCTGGGCGTTTTTCCCAAAACCTGCCATTGTCCCGATGGCGCCACTCATTTTGCCGACCAGAACCCGCTGCCTGCACTGGGCGAGGCGCTCACCGTGCCTGCTGATTTCGCGAAGCCAAACTGCGAACTTTAAACCAAGAGTCATTGGAAGGGCATGTTGACCATGCGTCCTTCCAATCATCAGAGTGTCTCGGTACCGCTTCGTAAGTTCAAGAAGAACCTCCTCAAGCCGGTCAAGTCGAGTTGTGATTATCACCAACCCTTCTTTCATTTGGAGGGCGAGTCCGGTGTCCAATATGTCTGAAGATGTTGCACCTAGGTGTACGTATCTACCGCTTTCGCCTGAGACCTCGGCCAGTGCCTCGACAAGGGCCATCGTTTCATGGGCCGTAACTTTCTCAATCTCATAGATTCGCTTCAACGGGACATGCTTCGTCGACGCATGTTTTCCAATATAATCAGCTGCCTCTCGGGGAATGTCACCAACCTCGGCTCTGGCCCAAGCAAGGGCCGCTTCGACGTCCAGCATTTTTTGAAAACGCATGTCCTCGTCGAATATCGCGCGCATTTCGGGGCTCCCATATCGGCCTGTATCAATCGGCAAAATCGGCAAGCGCTAGACCCGAAGTCAACCTAACATTAGCAATTGATATAAAACAACATGGCAGAGCGGGGGCGATTAGACTTGGGTGCCGTTGCGGGAATCGTCTGCGAAGAGATGGGAGACGCAACGGGCCTCATTGAAGAAATGTTGCGAACGATGAAACATCGAGGAACACAAACAGGGACCGCTTCCCTGGAACCAACCATCCCAAGTGACCCGCAAGCAGCAATCGGTTGCGCATCACACCAGAATCCAGAAGCAAGAATCGCTGCATCACAGGAACGTGCTGTGGCCGTTGATGGTTCCTTCTTTGAGACGAGGGAGAGCTCACAAGCCCGCTTTGTTCGTGATCAGTTCAAACACCGTTCCGTGAGATCGACCGTGGCCAGCCTTCTTGGAAGGGCGGGGGGGTATTCCTGCTTGATTCTTAGCGGAAAAGGCGCGTTAGCATTCCGGGATATGAATGGACTGAAGCCACTCTACGTTTCGCATTACCAAGGAACCGTGGCCTTTGCCTCGGAGAGGAAGGCTCTTTGGAAAATCGGGTTGAAAGAGACGGAACGGGTTCACCCCGGCCAGCTCTACTCAACAGCTCACCGAAAACTGACTAGGGTTCCAGTTGGCAGCCCACCACGCCTCCCGCGAGAAATGCCTTTGACCCTTTCGAGCGCATCTTCGAGACTCTCTACCCTCTTGGCGAAATCAATCCGAAGAGTCACTAGGAATGTTGACAGAGTTGCTGTGGCTTTCTCTGGCGGTTTGGACAGTGCCGTAACTGCCAAGCTTGCAAAAATCGCTGGCCGAAATGTTGAACTCATCAGCGTAGGGCTCCCAGGATCATCCGAACTTTCAACAGCTGACAGATGTGCGAAGGACCTGGGCCTTCAGCTCACATTGGAGACCTACGCTCCGGACATGCTTGAGGAATATGTTCAGAGAGTAATTTGGCTGATCGAGGAGCCGAACTTGATGAAGGTGAGCATTGCCGTTCCACTACACTGGGCAGCCATGGTCGCGGCCAAACGTGGCTACAATGTCATGTTATGTGGGCAAGGAAGCGACGAGTTATACGGCGGCTACTACAAGTACGCACGAACTCTCGACGAGAAAGGCCCCAAAGCACTAAGAGCGGAGCTGTACCGCAGTGTGCTTCAGGCCTCTGAAGTAAACTACGAAAGAGACGACCAAGCCACTGCCCCATCCGGAGTTGAGCTGCGAACCCCATTCGCCGACCGAGAAGTTATCACGTTCTCGCTCGGGATCCCCACCGAACTCAAGGTTAAACCTGGCAACGACCTAACTCGGAAGTGGGTTCTCCGCGACGTTGCCAAGCGACTTGGCTTACCTGAAGAAACTGTATGGAAACGAAAGAAGGCAATCCAGCATGGTACCGGAGTGGAGAACGCCATCAGGAAGATAGCCAAATCACGCAACCTGACGACTGACGAGTACCTATTGCGTGTCCACCGGGATGTCGTGAGATTGGAATCCATGCCTTAGTATGGTGGATTGCAGGCCAGAAAACCAATAAGATGGCAGATGACCAGTCCACACTGGAAATCCTATTGCAACCTGTAGGGCGTTGCCCGCGCTGCGGCTATGTTTTGAGGTACGATGGCTACAGGTACACATGCGACTTTTGCGGCTTTCCACACACACGCCGCACGGTGAAGGAAACAATCATCGACTGGGAAAAAACCCTCTCCAACAAAGTACTAAACATCCTTGAGGCGGGCAGAAAAACAGCCGTGCAGCGCTTCATAACCTACCCACCAACACCCACACAAGGAATTTGTGCAATGTGCGGTCTGGTTTTTCCACTTGGCATCACTGTGTGCCCTAGATGCGGAGCCAAGTTTGCTGCTCCTCAGACCAACCCTCCAAGTCGAACCACTAGCAACTCCGAGGTCGGCGATCAGAAGGTGCTCGACTATATCGTGGCCCACGATGGAACAATCTCCCTCTCCCAAGCCTCCAAGGAACTCGCACTCCCCTTAGCTGCTTTGGAGCAGACGATTGAGCGATTGAAGGCCGAGGGTTTTCTAAACCAGAAGTAGGAGAACACTTTCCCTCGAACAGTTTCTAGTATTGACCGGTGCGACCAACTCGTCTTACGGTGAGATTCAGCATGCGGATTGCGGTGGACTTGGACGGCGTCCTAGCAGACACCATCGTGTCTCTCTGTTCAATTCTCAACAAGCGCCACGGTAAGCACCTCACACCGAAATCATTTGTACAATGGCATGCGTGGGAAACAGTGCACATAACCAAAGAGGAATTCTTTAGGACGATGGATGAGGCGTGGTTCGAGTGGGGAACGATCCCGCCAACTGAGGAAAACCTTGCCTTCAAAGTTGGCAAGTTGAAGAGGTTCGGGAAGATCGATATTGTCACTGGCCGAAGTCCAGAAACGGTGCAGCCTGCGATCTCTTGGCTCCACCAGCAGGGGATCAAGTATGATGATTTTGTGCGAACCGAAAACACAAAGGCGAAAGCGACTCTGAATTACGACATTTTTGTCGACGACGCGGAGGAGCTCATGGTTCTTCTAGCATCAAGCTTAGACCGGGGCGGAATCCTGTACTCTCAACCGTGGAATCAGAACGCTCCTGCCATGCCAAGGATTCTTAGGGTTCAAAGATGGGACGAAATTCCACACAGGTTGGAGCGCATCATGAATGCCAAACAGTGAGCCAACGTGAACTGGCATCTACATCTGGAATTGTGAAAGAAAAGCCAATGTCTTGGCCCAGGCGTCTTCAGCGGCTTCATGATTGTGCCCCTCCCAATCAGGCCTATGAAATGCGTGTTTCGCGTTCGGATAGAGGTGGACGTCAACGCGTTTCTTGTATTTCATGGCGGCGGGGAGGAATTGGCTAAACGCCCAAGGCGTGACCCTTTCATCCTCCGACCCCAACATCAATAGGACCGGCCCCTTCAGACCTTGCGCTTTGTCTGGGTTTTCGATGAGGCCGTAGTAGTCGACACAGAAATCTAGGTCGAGGCCGCAGGCACCTAGAAGTGCGAAGCCGCCTCCCATGCAGAAACCCATCGTGCCGATTTTGCCATTGACACCTATTCTGCTGCGGAGCAATTGTGCGCCGGAGCTCAAACTGTCTAGAATCTGCGGTTCCGTCAGTGACTGTCGCAGTTTGAACGCCTCCTCAAGGCTGGAGGCATGTTTTCCCTGATACATGTCAACAGCCGCAGACCAGAACCCAGCTTTGGCGAGTTGCGCAGCTACTGAGTCAACGTATTCATCGAGCCCAAAGATTTCATGAATCAAGACTACGCCGACGTTTGAACTTCCTGAGTGCACTATGAATTCCCAGTTGCCTAACTTCGCCCTCGCTACGCTAGGCACCAAAAGAAGGTCACTGGCGCCGGCTTTTTTCCGTCAACATATTTATGGCTTTCATTCCTCGCACATAGCAATTGCTCGTGACGCGCCTTCAAAGAAAAATACTCGCTGTACAAACATACTCAAGGTCACGTGTTCATGGATGCCACCGAGATTCTCCGCGAACTAAAGTCTCAATCGAATCCGAGTAATGTTGCGGGAATGGCTAGGTTTGGCATCAATCCTAGCAACACCTACGGCATTTCGATTCCTGTCCTGAGGAAAATGGCGAAGGAGGTTGGAACAGATCATCTGCTGTCGAAGCAGCTTTGGGAGTCCGGCATCCACGAAGCCAGAATCTTGGCGGCAATGATCGATGACCCTTCAAAGGTCACCGACCGTCAAATGGAGGAATGGGTAAAGGCCTTTGATTCTTGGGACGTGTGCGACCAAGTTTGCAGCAACCTCTTCGACAAGGCCGAGCTGGCTTACGGGAAAGCTGTTGAATGGTCTGCTCGGCGAGAGGAGTTCGTAAAGCGTGCGGGGTTTACACTCATGGCAGCGTTGGCGGTTCATGATGAGAATGCTCCAGACTCAAAGTTCCGAAAATTCCTCGTCATAATCAAAAGGGAATCTGACGACGACCGGAATTTTGTTAGGAAGGCGGTCAACTGGGCTTTGAGGCAAATAGGGAAACGGAACCGCGGCTTGAACCGAGATGCTGTCAAGGCTGCGAGGGAAATTGGCAAAATGAAATCGAAATCTGCTCATTGGATTGCGAGTGACGCGCTCCGAGAGTTGAAGAGCCCTGCGGTTCAAAAACGCCTGCAGGGCAAAACATGACTGCTGGTTTCTCTGCTAGGGGAATATTTCTTTGATGCCGATTGGTTGCCGTGTCGGTATTATTGTGTGGATTACATGTTGCCTTACGATGGGGCCAAGTGAGAGCTTGATCATTTCCATTTTATGGTGCAGCCGACCGCCTTAGTTTCCGCGACTGGAGCAGGTTTTCGAGCCAACACGGCATCGAGAGCATCTCTGAGGTACTGGCTTTTAACGGCTGCGGGATCATCGTAGTTGTCATCAATTGCACCATGGTACCGCAAGACTCCGTCTTTACTGAAAACGAAAACCTCAGGTGTCCGTTCAGCACCGTAAGCGCGCGCAATTTCTTGGGGTTCGTCGTACAAGTACGGGAAGTTGAAGTTCTTCTCGCGGGCCCGCTCTTTCATCTTAGCGAAGCTATCGTCAGGGTACTTCGTAGCGTCATTGGCATTTATCGCGATCAGTTGGACTCCTTTGTCAACATAATCTGATTGAATCTTCACCATGCGGTCCTCCCAAGCCCGAACATACGGACAGTGGTTGCAACTGAAAATTACGGCAACTACCTCTTTCCCTCGGTAATCATCCAGTGAATGCTGCTTGCCATCTATACCGGGAAGGCTGAAGGTTATCGCCTTGTTGCCAACATTAAGGCTGACCACGATTGTATCTCCCTCTTTTATGCCGGGAAAACAAGCGAGCTATGCCCTCTACTTAAGCGCGCTTCTCCTCTTCGCGAGCTGCAATGCCCTTCGAATCATGCCGATGGAAGGAAGTGGCGATATACGCCCGTCCTCGAGTCTGTATGCTCGACACGCCAATGCATGATGTGGCTCTGCGGATGGGTCAATATCTTCGCCGTCTATGAAAATCGTGGGCGACCCAGGAAAACGTAGCTCAACGGCCTGCTCTTCGGTGTTTATCCTAATCACCTCGACCTTTGTCATGATACTTTCCTTCTCCATAACCTGCATTAGCCGTTGAAGCGCCTCTTCATGTGAAGGGCATTCGTCAAAGTAGAGGAAACGAATTCGCATCGTTGGTATCCCTCGGACCACTATTGGAAATAGTTTCCTCATACTAGAGAATAATCTTCTGGGCTCCGCTAGCTAGCTACTTGCCGCCGCAAACGTGAGCGCATAAGACGGAATCAGTTATTGCCTATTTCTTTCCTGAACGCTGCACCTAGGTTCCTTCCCCAGTCTCCTAGGGGTTCCATTCTCCCGTCGAAGAACCTGAGCACCGGCGGTTCCCAAACGAACTTTAGGCCCTTAACGAGATCCCTGTGCTTGTACAACCAGTTAATCCTGTCAATGGCATACTCGATGTGTGATATCGTATAGACCCTCCTTGGAAGCGCAATCCTTGTTAGTTCTATGTCGGCCATGACTTCCTTCCCCTGCTTGTCTCTGTCCATTGAAACGGTCCCCCTTTCCATGCTCCTTATCCCGGAGGCTATGTAGAGAGCCGACGACAACGCCCCCGCAGGATATTGACTCTGAGGGATGTGTGGTAGGAATTTCATCGCATCCAGATGACAGGCCAGTCCCCCTGGCGGAGTCACCACTGGAATCCCAGTTTCAAGGAGCCTGTTGACGAAGTACTTGATCTGCTCCACTGAGCAACCCGCAACTGTTGGATCCACCATCTCTCTGACCCCAACAGCCATGGCTCCGATTTCTCTCATTGACATGCCACCGTACGTGTAGAAGCCCTCATAGACAGGTAGCCAAGGCCTGATCTTATCGAATAGCTCCTTGTTGTTCGTCCCAATCATGCCCCCCCGCACAGAGGTGTTCTTCCTGCCGCTCATGTAGAACACATCTGGAAAACTGCAAATCTCTCGAACAATCTCGGCGACGGTCTTATCTTGGTAACCTTTCTCTCGTTGCATGATCAGGTAAGCATTCTCGCAGATTAGACTTCCATCCAGAACCAGAAGCAGGCCGTGTTCATTGCAAATCTGCTTGATCTCTTTCAAGTTCGCCATAGAAAATGGCTGTCCGCCAATCAGGTTGGTTGTTGCTTCCATCCGAACAAACGCTACTTTCTCTTTCCCATATTTCTTGATCACGTCCCGCAGCTTCTGCGGGTCCATGTTACCTTTGAAAGGATTCGAACTCTCAGTCTTCAAAGCGCCGTCGTAGTATATCTCGAGACAAGCTGCCCCCGGAAGCTCGATATGGGCCTTGGTTGTTGTGAAATGGTAATTCGTCGGAACAACGTCACCCGACTTAATGAATACCTTAGCTAACAGGTGCTCGGCCGCCCTGCCCTGGTGAGCGTTCATTACATGCTTGAATCCCATTACGTCCTTCACAGCGTCCGCGAACTCATAGAAGGTCATACTGCCGGCGTATGCATCATCGGCTCTTAGCATTTCGGCGAATTGGTTATCGCTCATCGCGTTGACGCCGCTGTCCGTGAGCATGTCAAGAAATATGTCCTTGGTCCTCAGCAGGAAAGTGTTGTAGCCTGCTTCAGCTATGGCCTTGACTCGTTCCTCTACGGGTATCAGTGTGATTTTTTGCACCATACGCGCCTTGTGCATCTCAATCGGTAACTCTTTGCCAGAAGACAGTTTTATCGACAAAACGGCGAACCAACGTTTCTGTCCAAGCCTTGGATGATACTTAACCTCTTTGCCCAGTTTCGCATCATAGCAAAATCAACGCGAGCAAACTTAAGAGGACCTCGTAATACCACTTTGCCAAGATTCGCTTCCTGTCGAATCAAACGGTTTTCCACATGGAGACACGGAGTGAATGGAGTCCTTCGCGTTCGTTTTGATAGTGGCCGCAGCGTTCTTACACGCAGGCTGGAATGTTCTTGCGAAGAACTCAAGGAACACTATTGCTTTGATGTGGTGGGCCACTGCCTTCGGCACGCTGGGTTACGGTGTTGCAGTGTTCCTGAGTGGGCAAACCATATTCCTTGACGATCAGTCGTGGCCTTGGTTTGTGATTAGTGCGATTGCTGAAACAGGATACTTTGTGACTTTGGTGCGAGGATATTCCCGGGGCGACCTCTCTCTCGTTTATCCCCTGTCGCGCGGCTCTGCGCCGATCTTCTCTGCAGTTTTGGGGGCACTCATGGGAGAGAAACTGGCAGGGTTTGGGTATCTCGGCATAGGGCTTATGGTGGTAGGGGCTTATGTCGCGTCGGTACCTGTCGAACGCTCACGCATGACCTTCGAACTTTCCGCGATTACTTCGCCCTTTCGTAACAGGGCGGCCTTTTGGGCTCTCATGTCCGGGGTCTTCATAGCTGTCTATTCTGTCTCGGATAAAATCGCTGTAATTGCGACTCCCCCTCTCATATACAATTGGTGGGTTTTTGCTGGTAACACAATCCTTTGGATGCCCGTGGTGTGGCGAAGTGCACGCGTCAGCAGAAATTTCGACGAACTGCAATCTAACGCGCGGAATATCATCTTGACGAGCGTGATGACGGTCAGCGCGTATGCTGCGGCGCTAGCTGCTTTGGCGATTACGAGTGCGAGTTACGTCGTCGCCGGACGTGGATTTAGCGTGGTCATCGGCGCGCTACTTGGCTCACTTCTGCTGAAGGAGAGCCATAACTCGGTGCGGATCATAGGGGCTGGACTAATGTTTGTAGGTCTCACGTTGATGGCTTTTGCTTAAACTCAACCGCTGAATCTCAGCGGCCGCACGAGAACACTTACCTATCATGCCGACTGATTGGCAGTTTGGCTTTGGTTAGAAGTAACCTCTTGACGTCGGCAACGCACGTATTTGGAACCTCGCAACGGTCCTCCTGAATCCGCTCTCGGTAGGCGACTTGTCCTTTGGATGGTGGGCTAACTGAAACCTGATTTTCTCTCTCTGGGTAGATTCAGCACTCTTATATCGGGCACGAAGTGCCCTGTGATGTGAGTTACGATGGCCATAGTCGGTTTTGAGGCGATCACCGTAGTCGCCATTCTAGTGATTTTGTTCATTTGGGGACCCCAGAAACTGCCTGAAATGGCGAGGTCCATTGGACTGGCCAAGCGTGAGTTTGAGAAGGCTACAAAAGAGATGACTACGCTCGCGACGGCAGCAACAACAGCTCCATCGACTTCCGCCGCTAGCACCCAACAAGACCCACTCATCGTCGCTGCAAAATCCTTGGGGATAACGACGGAAGGGAAAACCAAAGAGGAGCTCGCTAACGAGATTGCTCAACGAACAACGAAGAAGTGATTTGACGTTTCGAGACTGATCGGCCTACAAGACTCCATTCGCAGTCTGTCGCCACAAAGAGAGAACTGCCCCATAGACGAAACGCAACCTTGCTCAAGCCAGGCGACTTCTATATGCCGTGATTACTAAATTACGGATTGTTCCCTACTAGTTCAGTGACCTTGCGTTCGATCTCGTCCCTGATTTGTCTGACCACCTGGACGGATTTGCCCTTTGGGTCTTCTAGGTCCCAATCGAGTATCTTCTTCTGCATTTTCGCAATCATTGGGGCCGGGCAGACCTTCTCAACGGAGCATCCCATGGTAACTACCAGATCGGCATCCTCAATCATGGCTGAAGTGAGAGCCTTCGGTCTAGCATCGGAAAATGCGATTCCTTTCTCCTTCATCGCTATCACAACCATCTGGTCAATCGCGGTCGAGGGCTGCGTCCCTGCGCTCACTGCATTTATCCCGTGTCTTTTAGCGAATGCCTCGGCCATTTGACTGCGACCTGCATTCTCAACACAGACAAATAGAACCTTCAGGGTGCTCATGAGCTATCACCGTTCGTGGTGAATCACATCCGCGATCTGCTCTGCGCCTGCTGTGAAGAATTTCCGTCTCGCCCACAGTGACGCATTTACGAGGCCGATTAGGACGGGCACTTCGAACAGTGGCCCTAATACTGCAGCAAAGGCTTCCCCCGAATTTATGCCGAAAACACCGACCGCGACCGCTATTGCGAGCTCAAAGTTGTTGCTCGCGGCTGTGAAGGACAATGTGGCCGTTTCTGGGTATGAAAATCGCCATGCCTTGGATATTACAAAGGAGACAGTGAACATGATCAAGAAATAGCTCACGAGAGGAATTGCAATACGTACAACGTCCCACGGCAGCGAAAGGATATATCCGCCTTTCAACGAGAACATTACAACTATCGTGAAGAGTAGCCCAATTAAAGCGGTTGGACTCAACTTCTCCACGAACGTTTCATCATACCAGGTCTTGCCTTTCTTGCGCACGAGAATGAATCTGGTTGCCATTCCTGCGATGAACGGGATGCCAAGATAGATGAAGACTGTTTTGGCTATGTCCCAAATGGAAATTGCGACTGTGACACCTGAACCTTGTGCAACCCAAGATGAGAGGAGAGTCACGAAGAACCACGCGTAAACGGAGTAAAGTGCGACTTGGAAGATTGAGTTGAGGGCGACGAGCACAGCTGCGTATTCATTATCCCCTTCTGCTAACATGTTCCATACGAGGACCATTGCGATGCACCTCGCAAGCCCCACTATGATGATTCCAATTCTGTACTCGGGCATGTCGGGCAGAAACAGCCAAGCTAAACCAAACATTAGGAAGGGCCCTACGAGCCAGTTCTGAAAAAGGGAAACGCCGAACATTCTCCAAGCTCTTCCAACCTTCGAAAGTTCCTCATACTTCACGCGAGCCAGCGGTGGGTACATCATCCAAAGCAGACCCACTGCGATCGGCACCGAAATAGTTCCCACGCTCAATGCATCGAGGAGTTTCGGGAGTTGCGGAAAGACTGCGCCAGCACCTACGCCGATCGCCATCGCAAGAAATATCCAGACAGTCAGAAACCTATCGAGAAGGGAAAGGTGTTTTGGCTTCTTCGCCGCCAACTCACGTGGCTCCCTTGACTATCGCGGCACCTTTCGTGAGTAGAGTCTTGGCGTCGTGTCTGGCAAGCCGATAGAAGACCCATTTTCCGTCACGCCGTGAGGCAACTAAGCCAGATCTTTCAAGAATGCCAAGATGATGTGACGTAGTTGGCTCTGTTAAGTTCAGTGCAGCCGTTATTTCACATGAACATAGTTCTTCGTCCGCCAGTAGTTGCAAAATCATTAGACGAGTCTTATCTGAAAGCCCAAAGAACAGCTGTTCAAGCCGTTTGATCTCCAAATGATCGACTCCCTCCGCCTTTCTCTTCAACTGTAATAGTCGCTCGCTCGGGCGACAAGTGCCGCGGAGCCCTGAATCCACTAGCCGTTTCAATCTGTCCTGGGTGAGTTCCACACTCATTTGGTATCCAATGAGTCGTTCAGATTAATGTATTTAAATCTGTTGTGTTGCTAAATGTCGCGTAGAACACTCTGATTATGTGATTTACTTGAAATCGGCCTGGACGAATTTGCGCTAGGCTTCTTTAGGAAGCGCTTGTGGCCGCTTGCTTGTCGTTTCGTGGCATCCTAAGCGCGAGTGAGAGGCCAACTATTGCAACAAGAATCGATACTGTGGCCAATCCGAAAGCAACAGGGTCGTAATCAGACTGTTCGATGACCAGGGAAAACATGGTCCCTGCTATCCCCAACACAGTCAACACATAACCCGCCATCGTAATTCTTCGGACCAAGTTCCGAAACCTTCTTTCACCTAAAGCTGTGCCCAGAGACCCAGCTCATTGACTTAAACGCTTACCTGCTTAGGATGATTTTTCTAGAGGAATCTGACCTAGAGTGTTCCAGGCCGCCCTTCTCCCTCATGTACGCTTAGGTCATACGCTTCTTAAGTGAAAACCGCCGAGGTTCGGTTGATTGACATGGACGTGACGGTTGGAGTTCTTCTAGCCCTAGTCACGGCGGTCACCTGGGGTAGCAGAGAAATTCTGCTTAGGAAGGCCTTCGAGGAAACCAAGCCAGTTACAGGCCTCTTAGTGACCATGCTGGCCACGTGCCTCATCTCTTTGATCGCAGCTTTCCTCTACGAATCGGCGTTCTGGAATCAATTGAGCATCACGGATTTCCTATTGTGGTCGATGATAGGCGCGCTTCACTTTCCAATGGCCATGACCTTGTACTACAAGGGCATAGAATCAGTGGGAGGCTCCAGGACTAGCGTTGTTTCTAATACGTCTGCCATTGTGACACCTCTTCTTGGCATGGCATTGTTGAGTGAACCCTCCAGCCTGAACATAATTGTTGGCGTCCTTGCGGCTGGGGTTGGAATAATCACGGTCTCTTCATCTGACTCCAACAGTACCGGTTGGCGGTGGCAAAGAGGGATTATGTATGGGCTCTTTGCTGGTTTCATTTGGTCCATAACGAACCTCCTGACCCGGTTTGGCCTCACGTTGGTCAGCCTTCCAATGACGGGACTAGTAATCGCAGCGGGAGTCCCTCTCATTCCACTAACGATATTCCTCATTCTCAAGAGTAAGGAAGTAGTGCTCTCCGACATGAAACGAAGCCAGAAACTCATTGCCGGATCTTTCCTTAGCGGTTTAGGTCAGGTGACACTCTTTGCCGCCCTAGCTCTCGCAGCAACAGTCTACATTGTTCCCACATACAACCTGAAATCTCTCGTGACCGTTCTTCTCGCTTATGCGCTCATACCCAAATCGGAAAGAGTGAACGCTAAGGTGATCTTGGGAGCGGTCTTTGCAATTGGAGGCATAGTACTGATCAACATCTGAGTGATCTTTTCGGCCGATGGGAGGCTCTCCCAACCTGCCGCGTGTTAAGTTCAGTTTGAAATCAGTTTACTCAATGATTTTCCAGAAGATCCACTACGTCCGGGTAGTCTATGCCGAGGGCTTTGACTTTTTCTAAGGTTGGCACTCCGTTCCTGTCCCAGCCTCTCCTTTGGTAGACGGCGTCCTTCAGTTTTTCGTATTCTGATTCACGGTATTTCCTGAGAGCTTCCATTTTGCCTTCAATCGTCTTGTCTGTTGGATCCCAGCCTACCTTCTCTTTGAGTTGTGCATCGTAGCGTTCTTCGCGACTTTCGTACTCCTCTCGCGTTACGGGCCCAACGGACCGATAAGGCACCGCATCATGCTCTCGTGTACCGTAACCCATTCTCAGGTTGAAGATTCGCTGAAAATTGTAGACCCTCTCACTCATTGAAATGATGTCCTCATGTGTGACTTGTGTCCCTGTGACCGCAGAGAACAGTGTGGCGTAGTTCTCAACATGGCTCATCACCTTCGCGGGCTCCTTGGTCTTGCTGTTTTCTTCGGGGATAACGTCATTCCATGGCAGTTTGCATAGACCGTTCAGACCAAACCATGTGCGGAACATTGGGAACCAGTATAGGTTTTCGGCCTTCTGTTGGAAAGTTGGCATTAGTTTGTGTACCATGTCCGAGAATATCAACCAAGCTTCGTCATGTTGAGGGCCTTTGAGAGCAAGCCCGTATCCGCCTTGCTGTGCCAACGATTCCTTCGTCACATATTCCGAGTATTCCAATCCCTTGGCTTCCATCCCGATGTCTCTCAAAATCTTCGGATCCGCACCATGCTTCTCTGAGAAAAGATTCTTCATCCGTCTGATGCCTTGACCGACGACTGCCCCGAAACCAATGCCCTTGGCCATTTGATGCAGAAGTTCAAGAGCTGCCTCCTTGTTACCGAATTTCAAATCCAAGCCGCCAGTAATTTTCTTGTCAATAATACCCATCTCGTAGCATTCCATTACAAAGGCAATGGCGGTTCCGACTGATATGGTATCCAACCCGTACGTGTCACAGTAGAAGTTCATCTCAACAACGTAGTCTGGATCATAGATTCCACAGTTGCTGCCGACACCTGCTATGGTTTCGTATTCTGGCCCATCGGCGGATATCCGCTGCCCACGGAAAGGACCGGTCTTAAGCTCAAAGTCTTGCACCACGTGAGCACACGCCATGGCACATCCCATCCAGCATCCATCAAAGCCTTTGTGGAATTTCTTTCGGTAGACTTCTGCGCCAATCTTGTGAGCTTCGGCGTTGCTGCCAAACCGGAAGTTGTTTACAGGCAGTAGGTCGAATTCGTTCATTATTGTTACGAGGTGCGCCGTTCCGACTGTTGCCATTTCGTTCTGTTTGGGATCGAGTGTTCTTATTTCCTGCGTGTACGCGGTTCCGATCTCTTTTACTAGTTGTGGATCAACCGGGTCGTTTGACTCGACGCCGATTCTCCCAGAGTACTTTACGACTAGTGCTTTTGTTCTCTTGTTTCGAAGGACTGTGCCGATACCACCTCGTCCTGCCTGTTTGATCCTGTGAACCTTGCGGCCTGCGTCATACCATGAGAAGTTTAGACAACCCATCAGAGTGTGCTCGGCCCCAGGACCTGCGGAAACTACTGAGATACTGTGTGGGTTTCCATCCCCATACCTGCTGGCCAAAACGTCTACAAGCAGGTGCGTGTCGGCAGGAAGTCCGGAACCATCGTCTATACGAACTACCCCTTTGTCCCCATCAATGAATATGACTACGTCGCCGTTAGCCTTTCCTTGAATCTCCAATGCATCCCAACCGGCGAATTTGAGGTAGGGGCCAAAGTATCCACCGACATTTGAATCAATTACAGACCCCGTTAGCGGGGAGACCGAAACTACGATGCTCTTTCCGCTGCCTGGGTACACAGGTATGCCTCCCAGCGGACCACAGGCAATACAAACCTCGTTCTCCGAGTCATCCCATTTCGCAGCACGCCCTTTTGGCAAAGCTTGCCATAGGAGCCATAGGTCGAATCCACGACCACCGACGAATTTCTCTTTCATTTCCTGTGTGACTGACTTCTCAGCTATGCGTGCGTGTGAAAGGTCAACGTACAATGATCTGTTGTTGTAACCCCTGTGCACTTTGCCCCGATCATACCTGAGTTCCGCAATCGCCAATCATTCTACCTCTCTGCGAGTAAGAATGAACGCCATTGCGATGAGGAGATTAGTCTTTCTTGTGACTTCTGCGAAAGAAAAGAACTATGCCCCATTCTGAGGGCACCGCACCCGCGAATGCGGCACTCATCGCCTAAAAAAATAGGTATGGCGAAAAGCAGTTCCTATGGCAGCAAGGTTTCGGTGGAAGAGCTTCGCGGGGGCGCTCATGTACCTACTTCAGCCCTCGTCGCCGCAAAGGAAACGCTTGTTTACTTTCGTTTCTTCTTTGTTTTCTTCTTCGCTTTCGGCACAGAGATCACGTGTAGATTCAATGTCGCTATTGCAGGTTTAACACTTCCGACCGCCACGAAAGTGGCGGTCCGCGCTGCTAGGCTTCCTCGTTTTCTTCCTCTTCACCTACTTCTTCTGCCAATTGACACATCGCTTGCTCAGTGCCGCTGTTCATCTATGATACGCTTCGCTACATCTCCGCTTATCGTACACACACTTGGCAGACCTGGTCGTGGAAAATCTAGACCGGCGAACCCCACAGGACGCACGTTTGAAGGCAAATAAAAGTAATAAATAAAAAGAAGAAATTCCGGTTAACATCGGTTCTAGGCTGTTTGCCTAGTATCTTCGGTGCTTCTGGAAGCAGTCTCTACAGTAGACTGGTCTGCCCGTCGTCGGCACAAACGGTACTTCTGTATCTGCGCCGCAGTCGGAGCATTTGACTTTCGTCATTTGCCTCGGGGCACCAGAGCGTCTATTCTCATATCCCATTTCGTTTTCCACCGTCCCAATTTTCTAGTTATACGAAAGATAATACTCGCCGCGATAATCGGTACGAGCTTGACGGCTCTCCCATCATCCACGCAGGTAAGATCTCCAATATACTGGCCGCGTATCAGGTAAGACTACTATAAAAGGTGACCCAATACCTGGGGCTGTGCCTAAGCGGAGGAGACGATTCACATTGAAAGAGCTCTTCGACTTCTATGCTCATTCAGACCGTTGATCGTCACTCATTCCTTCACTAGCAGTTTTTTCTTTCGCCGACTATCAAATCCTGTCTTTTGTCTGAACTGACACCTGTGAAGGGAAGATTTGTGTGAGAAAGACCTCGATGGCACATGCCCGTGGAGCGAAGAGAAGTGACGATTGGTTGGGCAGGTGGGATTTGAACCCTCAACTTGTGGAACTATTGGTCCCTTGCCCAGAGATATTTCCTCCTATTCGAATAAAGACAAGTTGACCCAAGACCTAGCAAGATTCTACCACTACATGAAAACCCCCTTCGAGAAACCCCACTACACCCGCATCGAAAAACTCCCATTCATCCCAATTGGAGTCATAGACTACAAGTGGGAATACGAATCACTTTTCTGCAATTACCAGCTCCGCAGCCGCAAATGAAAGTGAAACTGTCGTCCGACGGGATTACTGTTTCATAATCAAAAGTTATTTCCTCATTCGGCTCGATACTCCGAACTGCGGAGAGTGTTGCTATGTCACCGTCCCAAGTAACTTTCGTGTTTGGGTCGCACGAATGATTAATGAAACTTTCCGGATATTCGCCGCCGAATCCTATGAGCCATTTGTTAGGTCTAACGTAAAGGTAGTATTTGGCAAGGTCGCTCTCGGGTAGTTTCTCCGCATAAGGCCCGTCCCAAACTGAAATTACTTCGCCTTTCTTGATTGGTTGCGGAGTGAATGCTCCAAACCCGTTAGTTTTAGAATGACCCTTAAAGAGCGAGATCGGCATTTCGATTCCACGTGCCTCTTGTCAGTTCTTCTACTTGATAATTTTCGAAGAGCCAGAAAGCATAGAATCCACTCACGCAAGGGGAGGCATCAGAAGCTATTGCAACTGCGAGCACACTTGGGGAACTGTTTGAAGCATCTGGCTTTTGTGTGTAGCACCATTGGGCCTATGGTGTTACATCTTGAGGATGCCCTTGCTGTGAAGTACCTGCGCTTGGTTCTGTGTGTAACGCCAGAGCACGTCCGCGCGGCTGGTTTGGAAATCCCAGGGGGCAACCAAGACTACATCGCCGTTCTTGATCCAGGTCCGCCTCTTCATCTTGCCTCGTATGCGACAGAGTCGGTCGGCTCCGTCTGAACACTTCACCATTATCCGATCGTACCCGAACATTTGGGTTACAATCCCAAGCAGCTGGCCCGTTCCTGGAAGAACGAGTTGATTAATGTCTCCCTCTGAAAGGACCTTTCTCTTTCCCAATCCACACTGCCTATCCTACAAGGTGACAGCTCGACTCTCAATTTTAACCTGCCTTAATTTAGGCAACTGCTTTCGACCCAGGCCGGGCTGAGTGTTCATCATACAGAGTCGGTCATGGAACACCGGCAAAAGTTGGGGAGTTCAGTTCAGCGTTGCCCGGATCTGAGTCGTCTTTTCGTCCCCAAGTCCATTCGAAGAATGCAAGTTCGTAGATATTACAGATCGCTTCCATGTCATGGACATGGCAATGCGTTAAGTAGCTCGGTCCGTAACGGTGGCGTGTGAACACCTCATGACGGACAAACCAGGCCCACAAAGTAACTGCGGAGAATGTGGCAAAGATTTGGTCGATAGGCCCGTCCGTAACTGGGGCACATGTGAAGCATGCGAAGTTATGTTCTGTAAGAACTGCCTTCAAGTGTTCCACAACTTGAATTGTGAGAGTATTCGAATAACGCCACACTAACGGTGCTGGTACATCGCCGTTGGAGGGCTCATATGCATGTCAAACTTACCCTAGGAAGACTTAACTTTGATGTGATCACACCGTCTTCACTGATTCCTTCACTAGCAGTTTTTTCTTTCGCCGACTATCAAATCCTGTCTTTTGTCTGAACTGACACCTGTGAAGGGAAGATTTGTGTGAGAAAGACCTCGATGGCACATGCCCGTGGAGCGAAGAGAAGTCACGGTTGGTGGGGCCGGTGGGATTTGAACCCACGACCTCTGGCCCCAAGACCTTGATTTCTCAGGGACGCCAGCGCCCCAGGTTGACCGCGCGCACTTTGCGCTCTGGTATCCTGTTGGCGGAAATCGTGTTCCCAGACCAAGTTGCCCAGAGAGTTCTTGAGAATCTCTTCTAGACGACGGCCCCGCAAGCCGCAATGAGAATTACGCGCTCATAATAACTTTTCATCGAGGCCATTGCAGGTTAAGAGCGCTGAATATCCTTTCAAACCTCTCAACAGAGCCCTCACGCTTATACTCACCCAAGACTTTCAGAACGGCTCTTCTCTTGGGAAAGAGTTTGGTCGCGCTAATGGCTTGGGATATTCGTCCGAACAGGAAATATTGGATTATTGCGGTGACGTTTGCCACTCGCCTAGCGGTGCTTGCACTTTCAAAGTCAATAATGCAAGGCACCCCCCGTCCACTAACAAGCACGTTCTTCGGTGCATGGCTCAACTCTCCATGATCCAAACCAACCGTGTCCAATTTGAAACAGTCCAGAAGAAGAGACGCTAAAGCTCTCTTCACCATCTTGCTGCTCTTCCCGCCTTGCCCCTCGCACCACTTGAACAGCGGAAGGCCATCGAACAGTTCCATGGCGAGGAAATTTCTTGTTGCCGTGATTAATCGGGGTCCAACTCCAACACTGTTGGCGATGCGCAACAGCCTACTTTCACCAACCATCGTTATCCGGTCCGCATCTAACCGCCGAATCTTCAAGGCGATTGGAACCTCACCAATGGAAGCTCCGGTCACTATTCCAACGCATCCTTTCCCTAGAATCGGAACACCACCGATAAGGGTGGGCCCTCCGAAGCTGACGCTGGTGACACCCATTGCAGCAAGTTCCCGAACTCTCGCCTTTGCTTCTCTCTCGTCATGTGAAGGGTACGTCAGAAACCTAGAGTAATCGGTCCCGAGAAGCTGCCCCAACGGAATTTCCTTAACCTTAGTCAAGCCAAGTGGGCCGTCCTGAAAGGTATGTTCTCATGAATCTTCCGAATTCTGGATTACCCGAAAGGAGCCGTCCAATGGCCGGCCCTTCGACCACATTCGCCTTCTTCTTGAACGCTCGTGACACGCGGGAGGCTACGCCCACCCGCCTTCCACCCCCACTCACAGCCGAGACCAGTAGCGTGTTCGCGGAGATTGCAGCTCTCTTCTTTTGTACGGCCCACCGTTCACCTTCAATCCAAGGCCCCGCCACAGTGCTCTCATTCCTGCGATGTTTTGCGATGAATGATGAGCTTTCGGCTGGCCGAGTTACTGGTGGCCCTTTACGCTTCTTCGAGACAGGTAGTTGGTTGGTTTCAAGTTCAAACAGCAGGACATTCAGGTTTCTTTCGTCGCTCCAAGCAGCCGACCTTATGACTTCAAAGTCGTAATTCAGGAGAAGATTGGTGAGCGCTCGTTGGGTTCTGTACAGCTGACTCCACAGAATGTCCACTACCGTGTCGATCTCTCCAGTTGCTACGCAGATTATGCTGGAACCCCTCATTTTCAACAGCCGCAAGAATTCTGGGCCATTCAACTCCCGAGCACGCCGCTCTTTGAAGAAAGATGTGGAGGGCTTCGACATGAAATGTCGTGCAGCGGCAACGAAATTCCAAAGCTGCTCCTGTCGCACAGCTGCACCTAAATTGCGGCCTTTGTCAACAGGGTCGATTACTACCAAGGGCTCTCTGAAGATCTTCCGAATCTCGCGGCTTCTATCTTGGTAATAATTCTCGACATCGCTGTATCGGTCAACACGCCATTCTGTGAAATCTGCCAGAACATTCAGGAATTCTTTTCTGGCAATCACTAGCGTTTCGCAGAGCATGCCGCTGAAGCCGCCGGTCTTAATGTCCGCCCCGTAGCTGCCGATACCTCTCATGAAGGCTTTGAGCAGCCGCACTTCGTCTCGTTGTTGTTCGGTTAGGTGTGCGCGGACGTATTGCGTGTGGAAGGGGCTTCTGTCGGTTGCACTCAGCCAGTTGCCAGGAACGACGTCGTAGCATGGGACGACATTAACGCGAAGAATGCCTCTTTCCAGTGGAACCACTGATTCTACGTAAGGATGCTCTGCGAACCTCTCAACTACAACATTCGGTTTAAGGGCCCTCTTGGCGATCGGTAAGCAGACATCTCTAAGCTGCTTCTTTGTCAGTTCCGGCGAAACTCGCATGAAGATATCCACATCACGGTAATCGCTAATCCACGTGCCCTTCGCAACTGACCCGTCTAGTCGAACTTCTGCTTGCAGACCGGCTTTCACACATTCACGTTCTACAGCGCGCCTGATCTCTTCGGCTTTGGTCTCCACGCGGCGCTTCAGGTCGCGAGATGGAGCTATTTTTCTCTTGACTTGGTTGCAGACTTGTGTGGCTTTGTCCAAGGAGGGGCACTCATAGAGAGGGCACTAGGATGATGAGGGACCTTCGTGGATGGTTTCGTAGATGGGCCCTTTCGGTGTTAACGTGCTCTTTTTGAGCCTGACCGAATTCACCTTCATTATCCCAAATTCCTGTTTTTCCATGCTCGATACGTAGTCGGCAAGGGGGCCGAGATTCAACCCTGACCGAACGCGGGCAATGGTTAGGTGCGGGCTGAAACCTTTGTCGTCTCCTGGTAAGCCAAGTTGCCTCAGTTTGGGCTCCAGTTGCCGAAAGATCTCCTCCAGTTGTTCGTGGCCTTGCTTCATGCCAACCCAGACGACGTTTATCCTCTTCATGTTTGGAAATGCGCCCAGCCCTTGAAAATCCACGTCGAAGCTTGGAAAGTGGAGACTGCTCATTGCCTCCTTGATGTGCTCCACAGTTGATGCGGGGATTTCTCCGAGAAAACGTAAGGTCAAATGCATTATCTCTGGGTTGACGAGTTTCAACTGTGCGCCGGTTTGCTCTAAACCCTTTTGGGCGGTGACGATTTTGTCCCGTAAAATTCTGTCATCTAGGTCGACTGCGACGAAGCTTCGAATGCGGTCTTGCGACAAATGATTACCCATCTGAAGGCTAATATTGAATGAGGTAATTTAACAGTTCACAACCCATCAACCACTTAGGGAACTCAGAGGCGCAAGCCGGCTCATGAACTCGAAGAAAAGAGTAATCGCACTTTCAGGTATGCCGGGAGCCGGCAAAGGAATCGCGGCCCAAGCTGCAAAACTACTCGGCTTTGATGTTCTCGTGCTGGGCGATGTGATTCGGGAGGAAACGGAGCGCAGGGGCCTCGAACCCACGCCACAGAACGTGGGCGCTGTAATGCTTGAGGTTAGGGCGAAGGAAGGCCCGGCTGTAGTTGCGAAGAGGCTGCTACCCAAAATCGAGAATTGTCGCTCGGCCAATGTTGTGGTGGAAGGCGTGAGGAGCCTTCATGAACTTGTTGAGTTGCACAGGGCATACGAGGTTGTAACGGTTGCACTCCATGCCTCCCCAAAGACTAGATTTCAACGGTTACTCTCACGAAACAGAAGCGATGACCCAAAGAACTGGGAGACTTTCTACGAACGTGACATACGCGAGCTCGACGTTGGTTTGGGGCATGTAATCGCCCTAGCCGACATCGTGCTGGTTAACGAGGGCACAATCACTCAGCTCCAATCTGCCTTCAAAGAAGCGCTTGCCAAGTTGAACGCAAAATGAGCATGAAAGTCACCGCTCAATCGATCGTCAAACCCACCGAGGACCCCGCAAAGGTCGAACGCGCACTACTCAATATCTTCCCCTCAGCCCCGATCCAGAGAAACCAAAAGAACGATGGAACAGCGACCCTCAAGGTCCTCGGAAGCGGACTGGACTTCTTGGCGAGCCTTCGGAACCTAATTAGGCAAGAGAGGATTCGGAGCGCAGCTAGATCCATTCTCCTCGGTGCAGCTAGAGGCCCAACCATGCGGTTCTACTTGAACAAACAGGCAGCTTTCGTTGGGCGGGTTTCTTTCTGCGGACCTGTCGGCGAGTCCCCGTTGGGCCCGATTTCCATCGAGATAGAAGCCCCGAACCCACAAATGATCATAGATTATTTGGCGTCTAGGCTAGGCGAGCCGGGGTACATCAGATTTCAAGATTCAACTTGAACTACAACCATATCCTGGCCTAGAATTGTGTTGGGGAAGATTTTCCTAGCTTGGGTTAGCAAGGGTGTGGCGTCTTCGTACATCGCGCTAATGTGAAAAAGAACAAGCTTGCGCGCCCTGCTTCGTTTGGCTACTGTGGCAGCCTCGCGGGCAGTCGAATGTCCGTACTCCAGCGCCTTCTGGGACGCCGCTTCCTCAAATGAACTGTCATGGATGAGCAAATCAGACTGAGCAGCTAGCCTTACCACCGACTCGCAGGGCCGCGTGTCTACGGCATAGGTGACCTTCACCCCAGGCCTAGGCGGTCCGACCACTAATTGAGATTGGATCTTTCGATGTCCGATTCGTACGGTTTTGCCGCTCTGGAGTTTTTTCCAGAGTGGCCCCTCAGGGACACCGAGACGTTTTGCCTTAGCTGGGTTGAACCTTCCTGGCTTTGGTTTCTCTTGAAAGCTGTACGCTAAACATTCGATGCCATGTTTCGCTGGCGCTACCCTAACCTCGTATTCGGGCTCGTTCACTACTCGTCCTGAACCTACTTCTCTAACCCGCAAAGGAAATTCTGCGTATAGCCTCACGGCCCTGTTTACTGATTTGATGAATTGTGAGATTCCCTTTGGACCAATTATCTCCAGTTCGCGTCTTCGCCCCATAAAGGAGAGCGAGTGAAGTAGGCCGGGGAGGCCGAAGACGTGGTCTCCGTGCATGTGGCTGACGAAAATGCGCATCTTCCGGTTCGTACCCGCTTTGGCTTGCATGAATTGCCGTTGCGTTCCTTCGCCACAATCGAACAGAAGGAGCTCCGGACCTCTCTTTACCAGAACGCTGGGAAGGTTCCGGAACTTGCTCGGCACGCTCCCTCCCGTTCCGAGAAGTATGACAGAAACCGGCATTCAAGTCAGCCTCCCGTCATGGGTTTTGGAGAACGACAAACTGCCTCGTCAAGCTGCGGTGGACTTTGGCTAGATGCTTCTCTTTCACTTTGAGCCCAGCCGAGCGGGCATAGGATTCGATGTCCACCTCAACGGGTGAGGAAATGCATACGTGCGCCTTGCTTCTCAATGCATCCCTTGCGTTGTTGAGAAAATCTTCAACCAAGTCTGCAACTTTGGCGCCCATGGTTGATGACCCCCGCCCGTAGGGGGGGTCGGTGGCCACGGCATCCAAACCATGAAGCGGTAAGTGTCTTGCATCTGCGTGGACAAACCCCTTCACATCGAGGCCAAAGTGCGTCGTGTTCCTTTTGGCTCCGCGTAGCATTCGGTAACTTGCGTCAACCGCTACGGTTTCGCAGCCTATCACCGCCGCCTCGATCACTATTCCGCCGACACCTGAAAATGGGTCTGCGAATGTTTCTCCAGGAATTGCACGGGCCAAGTTGACCATGCAACGGGCGATCTTGGGCGGCATAGTCGAAGGATGAAACACGGGCCGCTTCCTTGGCCTCCGCGGGGCAATCAGGCCTGAGGCTTTCCAAAATCCTTCGGCACCAAAAAGGAATAAGTCATCGAACAGAACACATGCAAAGGTGAGGTCTGGGCCGCGAAGCTTCACCCTCAACCGCGGAACTTCATCTTTCACAATTCCCCCAATATCTCTCTCCAGTTTTGTGCGTGGGATTGATTTGGTCACGCCTCCAAGTCGCATTGACCGAACCGCATAGCTTGAGGCGTTCTTGGCGACGCCTTCCAGGGGAAGGCTTTTGACCAGTTTTCGAATCTCAGATTCGTCAGCTTCGCATCTTCCAAGTTCAACGCCGCACCAATCATACATCAAGCTCCTGTCGGAGATTTGCTTAAGCACTTCTGAGGAAGCCTGCAATGTCAGCAGCCGGTAGCTCTGCAGGACTTCGGAGCAGGGTGCCCCCGAGGAGTCGAGAATAGCTTGGACCTCAGCCGCGGGAAGCGATGCATGCTCGCCGGAGAGCACGAAGAAGAGTTTGCTTGACTCAGGCGAAGGCTGCAAGGGCACTGCTAGCGAGGCCAAGACGTTTCTGTCGTTGAGGTTGCGTTAGGGTGCTTAAGTTTGGTGCTCGCTGGGCGGTCCCATGGGTGCGCCGCAATTGTGGCAGAAAGTCTGCCCGCTTGGGACGTCGGCCCCGCATTCACTGCACTTCAGGCTTTCACCAGGCAGAGCCGGCGCCGGTTCGCCGGTCTCAGCTCCGGGTTCTCCAGGCATCGGCGGCGTTGGTTTCACAGCCGGTGGAGGGCCTTCTCGCCGGCGTTTCATGAGCAGCAATGCTGCGACCACTGCAATTGCGACGAGAGCTATCGCAACAATTTCAAGTTGGAAGTAGCTCGTGGCCCACACCGCGTGCACGATTTTCGAATTGTCCATCACAACGGAGCCTTGTGGGGAAGTGCCTGTATAATCCCCGTCCCACTTCACGAAAACCTGTTGGACTAAGAACCCGACAGGTGAGGTTACGGAGAATTGTGCTGTTGACCCCGTGTCGTAGAAGCCCGAACCTTGCGGGTTCCCTTGCCCTCCAGGCGAGTCGACAATGAGTTGGTACTGGACTACGTACTTGGCCACAGCTGTGTGTTGTTTATCGAGGGTGAGCGTGATCGGGTTTCCAGATTGCGGCACCCCATCCACTTCCCAATCCTTGAAGATGTACTGAGTTCCAGCAGAGCCCTGAACGGTTTGGGGTGCTGGGCCTGTCTGCGCAGAGGAACCCTCCTTGAACCAGTCGCCCCCAGTGACTTGGGCTACGCCGTCAGGGTCCGTTTTGACCGTGAAGAGGTATTGAGTCTCGTAGTCGAATGTGTGACTGCCCGTCGCACTAATGCTCCATGTGTTTTGTGCCGCAAAGTATCTAACCCCAGTCTGTCCCGGAACATATTGGTCGACAGCAATCTGGTGGCTCGTGTCTATGGGGAAGGTGAGCTTCTTGATTTCAGAGCCGCCTACGGTGCCTTGCGAAGAGTTGTCAACTTTTACTGGAGCCGAAACGTCCGGCGGGACACCAGACAGGGAGATGGATACGTCGAAGGTATTGGGCGTGACATCAAAGTAGGCGGTTTGGCTGGCGGACACGGAGCAGAAATCGTCGGCTTGGAATGTGGCCGTGTATCTTCCGACGGTATTGACCACAAGTGTCTTCTGGACAGTGTACGAGGGTCCGACACCGTAGCCGTACCCCATGTTGTAGCTGGCCACGACAGGTGTCCCTGAGGGTCCTTGAACCATTAGTTGGCCTTCTGCAGGCCTATTGGCCGAAATCAGGATAGTGACAGTATCCCCGATACGGTACGATGACTTGTCCGTCGTAACGGTTACTTGCAACGGCGGCCCATACGGGATGACGGTAAAACTGGCAGTCCCAGTTCCAGCGTCTGGAAAAGTCCCCGAGCCGTGCCCAGTGGCGTTTGCAGCCGTCACTGTGAACGGGTAGGTTCCCGGACACGCAAAGAAACTGCTCAAATCTACTGTCAAGACGCTCGTGGCGGGAGGTGAAACAGGGTTGGGAGAGAATGGAAAAGATGCTCCCAAACCAGAAATCGCAAGAGCGTAAGGTGACCCGGCATAAACCGCGCCAGGCAGGCTGATCGTGAAAGTCGATGCACCGAACTGCGACATCACTTGCGATCCTGGTGTGATGGAAACCGAGACAGCTCCGTGAACACTCGGCACGACATAGAACATGATTCCCGCAAGCATGACCCATAATAGGAATAGCGTCTTTGAATGTCTCAAACCAACCCTGACCCCTGATGACTGTTCGCGCATATTCACAGCACGATTCTATTTAAGATGGTTAGAATCCAAGTGGAATTTCTCACAATTTCCTACGCGTAGTTGGGACAGTCAATCTCTCACTCCTGAGATAACTAAGCTAGGATCTCAGCTCAGAGAACGCTTAAACAAACAGCCGAGGCATTGTTGTGGTGCGACGATGAGGGAATCAGAGTTAACCTGAACACCCAATGTTGAGAAGGCATTTACCCCGAGTCGCCTAACGCCCATAAACCCCGCACCCGACTGCAACCCATAGAGCCACCGCTCGGCGATTCGTCTTCTCGAAGCCCGAACCGTTTCTTCAAGCTCAGACCGAGTATGGTCAACAGTTCACAGCAGTGTTAATATTCTCTCAAACCACTAACCGAAACCGTGTGAATGATGCCTTTCTACCTTTGCGAGGATTGTGCCAAAGACAAGGTCAAGCTTGACTTGACTTACGCCGGAGTCAACCAGCTCTGGCTCAGAACCTCACCCAACCCGGACGGCTTCGGCCCACCGTGCGAATTCTGCAACGCCCCTAAAACCATCTACCAAGTCCAAATCATCGGAACGAAGTTCGACACTGAAGGGCAGCACTTGGAGAAGATGAAGGCCGAAACTAAACCCACAGGTTAGCCGGACCTGCGTCCGCATCATCGTTTTGGCGCTTAGTTTTCATGCATGGTCGGCTGAATCCTGACTTAAGGTGCTGCTGTTTGGAAGCGATTGGGCTTCACAGGAAAGGGGAAATTGACCTCCAGCAGATTCTAAACAATTTCACTCGGCTCCCTAGGTATCATGAGGGCGGGGCGGTTGCGAGTTTTGTCGGTGTGGTACGGGAAGACCCAGTGCATGGAACGGATGCCAAGGTCACGCATCTCGAATACGAGGCGTATGAGGAGGTTGCCCTGAAGCGCATGGAGGAGATTAGGCGGGCTATGCTCGAACGGCCAGGCATTATTGAGTTGGCTATTCATCACGTCATCGACGCGGTGAAGGTGGGTGAACCAAGCCTGTTCGTCGCGGTGTTGGGAAAACACCGCCAAGATGTGTTCCCTGCTCTGTCGGAGACGGTGGAAAGAGTGAAGAAGGAAGTTCCAATCTGGAAAAAGGAGTTCACAACTAGGAATGCATATTGGGTTTCCACGGAAGCGCACCACTAGCCTTTAACCACTCCCAGTTGTGAAATCTTATATTTCATAGCTCGCAACAGTCTCCAGTTCTCCGAAAACTAGGACCCGGACACTCATGACCATAAGCGACAAGGTCAAACGTTCGCTTCAAGAATTCGGATTGACCGACTACGAAATCCGATCATACACTTCACTCCTTGAAATCGGACCAGCCACTGCAAGTGAACTCAGTGAAGCCTCCACCGTTCCGTACTCCAAGATCTACGAGGTTCTCGGCTCACTCGAAAAGAAAGGATGGATCGAGATGGAGCACGGTCGACCGAGCAAGTACTACCCAAAGCCACCTTCCGTAGCGATGGAAATTGCAAGGTCGCAACGTGAGGACGCCCTTAAGACCAACGAATCGTTGGTGCTTGAGGAACTCCAACCCATTTACGAGAAGAAGGGGGTCCGCGAGAGGCCTGACATTTGGATTGTGCGAGGAAACTTCAACGTCCTCGCGAAGATTAGAGAGACAATTCAGCGTGTCCAAAAAGAAATTCTCGCAGCAGTCCCCACGATCCCCGACCAAGTCGCGGAAATGCTCATTCCATTAGTCAAGAGCATCGTGGAACGAGGAGTGAAAGTTCAGCTCATGACGATGAAACAACCCCCCAGCGACGCCATGATGAGGCTATCCAAGCTCTGTGAGGTGAGGTCTCGAGAGCAGATGTATGGTGGCGGCATAATCGCAGATGGCCGCGAAGTAATCCTTCTGCTGGGTCAAGAGGGCGAAGAGGCTATCGGGCTAGCGATATGGTCAGACCATATTGGGCTTGCGAAATTCGCGAAGAACTACTTCGAATTTCTGTGGGCCGATACTGAAGCAGCCAAAGATACGACTGCAACAGCCCGCCCTGAGCAACGAACTCGGCCGCGTTGACAAACGCAGCTTATGCCGATTTTCTGTCCTTGCCGTCGAAGTAGGCCTTGATGGGTGCCCTTCTACGTAGGCCACATTGAGTCTTGTAGGAGGATTGGCATTTTCGGCAGTTCTTCACAATGTTTGCTCTTAGTATACACATCTGAACCACTTGCAACTTGAGTGGTCTGCCGCTTGTAGACCCTCCGGTCTAGGTCTGGTTGTGGTTTGTGTAGGTGCGCCAATCATATCCAGATACGTGGACCAATAGGCTCTGACTCGGAGATGTCGGTCGGAGCGCTCTATTCGAAAGGAGTTATTGGCGGGTTAATGTCTTGCAGTAAGAACTAAACGAAGGCCTATTCCCACCACCAACAGATGAGAGAGCTATGCCATCAGGATCGAATGCCTTAGCTTCAATACGGGAAATACATTGTCAACATCCTCAGTGGACTTGATATCTACTGAGGCCCACTTGATCTCGCCTGATTCCTCCGCTTCCTTAATTTGATCCACCACGGAACTATCCAAGTTCTCATCTTGATACACTTTCTTCTCGAAATTGGGCTCAACTGGAAAGGTGACTGCCAGCTGGTCCTCGAAGCGGACCCAAGCCAAGTCGGTGCCTCTAACCCTGTATGCTGGGCACCACTCGCCTGAAACATCATCGATTTCGATCGACTCCTCAACCTCAGGTAAAGCATTGAGCGCAGACCTCAATGAGGTGAATATCTTCTTCTGCTTCGGGTTGACACGTGCAAGGAATTCCTGCATGGCTGCTCGTTGGCTCCGAGTTTGCTTCGAGCCTTGGCCTATTTGAATTTGATGTGTGAATGCTGCCACCGTGAGGCGGCTCGCAAATCTCACTACGGAAGAGAAAATCTTGTATACGCTTCTTGCAGTTCAGCCTTGAAGCGTCTATGCCATTCTGTAAAGTCATCGGGTGTTTGTGGGTAGTTCATGTAGTGCCCGATGAGTTTCGTGCTCTTCTGGGCAGTATATCGAAGCCCCCTTGCCAAAGCTAATCGCGGTAAGGCTGCTAGGATTTTCATTGGGCTGCCATAACCTACGCTCTTGAATTCTGGGTGTTCTCTCTTGATGATCTTATCGACATCATCTTGATTCAAGAAATGTTTCATTCCATAATTCAGGTCCTCGTTGCTAATTATCTGCAGGAACCTCCTAAGGACCTCGGAACTTGCCATCCGGTAACCATATGTCCTAACGTATTCGGTGTTGTATTTCCAGAGACCGCGTTCACTCGTGTCTTTTGCCTCTAAGGCTTCGGCGGCTACTGCTCCGGCGATGACGCTGGCATGTATTGCGGGCCCTATGCCGCCTGCATCAATTGGGCGGGGCATCCATGCGGCATCGCCAACGATCATGTAGCCGTTTGCTACTAGGCAGTCGTTCTGCCTTCGGACGGGGACTTGCCAGCTCCCACGTTCATTTCCCTTATCCTCTTGGCCTTCCGATGGTTTCCAACTCTTGAACACAGGGTTCATTCGAACGTATTCATCAATTAGGCTTTGCAGCGTGTCCCTCTTTCCCATTTTCTTGTTTCGCTGTTGGAGAATTCGTTTCTGAACACCCAGTCCAATGTTCGCTTTGTTTGGTCCTTTGGGGAAAACCCAGGCATATCCCCCAGGTGCGATCTCTTGATCCAAGTGGATGAGGGCGTAGTCTGGGTTGAAGAATGTGTCGTCTTTGGTGGCTGCTTCAAACTGGAGAATGTAGCGTCCTGTTGATTCCATGTCGTTCTCTTTGTCGATCTCTTTCTCGATGTAGCTCGCAATCGGTAGACCAGTTCTCAACCTCGAAGCTGCGCCGGTTGCATCAACTACAAGTTTTGCTGTGCGTTTGAACTTGGAATTGTCCTTGGACGAGCGGCATGCGACGCCGCATATGGAACCGTTTTCGGCAAGAAGCGCTTCTGCATAGGTTTCGAATTGGAATTCCACGCCAAGTTTCTCAGCGTCTGCAATTTGTCTCTGGGGTAGGACCTTACGGTTCAGAACGAATCCCGGACCGTCGAACATGGCTTTAGATTGGTGGTCGGGTGAGTAGGCAACCACACCATGGACCTTATGCTCCAATTCAGGCTCTCCGTATTGGATTCCAATCTCCGAGGCGAGGAAGTCCACGCTGTTTTTGCTGACAGCGTCGCCGCAGATCCAGCCAGTGGCCGTTTTCTTGCCGGCCTCCTCCCTGGGGTTCCGGTCAATGACGAGAATCTTCGGGTGCTGGTGTGAGTGCTTTGCAGCAGAGGCTGCAGTTATCATCCCACCGATTCCGCCTCCAGCAATGATCAGGTCATAATCGCTATTCATATCACTACTGACTCCCGTGTCGAACGGATTCCTTTTAGAATAGGCTTGACAGAAAAATCTTCAGGTCACCCAGCGGAGCTTACCGTAAGCCAAATTACTTGATTAGGAAAAGATGAAAACGGCGGCGAGTGGCCAAGCCTTCGTTGGCTTGCCTACTTGCCCTGTATCATGCCGTTTTCGATGGTTAAAAGGTCCGAGCTTGGTGTGTTGAGTGCACCGAGTGGGCATCCGCAGCCTGCTGCATGTCCCTTGCCCTTGCGGAGTGTACCTTTGTAGAGGCCTTTTTCGATCGTGGTGCCGTGCGCCTGCTCCCATTCTGCGATTGGGATTCCGTACTTTGGTTGAATCGCATCCCTGTACCATTCCGGAATCACGTTGAAGGCGCAGAAGGGAATGATTCGTAGGTCGGGGCTCATGTAGTGTATGTCGCATCTTCGCAGGCGTTCTTCATCGTGGTTGTACTTGTCCATGAAGTGCATCATGCCGAGGAACATTGACTTGTGATGGAACGCTCCCAAGGCTCTGTAGTCGTTCTTGACGAGTGCGTTGAACAGTAGCTTGCTGAGCGCTAGTCCCTTTGGTTGCTTGCTTCGGTCTATGAATGTTCCCATTTTTGCGAGTACTTTGGCTATGACTAGATACTTGCTCTGGCCAGCTCTGAGTTCGTCGGCCTTCTCTTCCAAGTACTCGAGAAGACCTTCGAGGTCCACGAATGAAGCGATTGGGACAAGCTTGTCGCCGTCTTTGAAGACATAGGTACCCGCGCCGCATGCGAAGTGGATTGACAGCTCGTATCTGGGGCGTTTGGTCAGTGCCTCCACGAAGTGCGTTATCGGGACACAGCTCGGAACTGGGAACCACGCATCTCTCGTGACTTCTCCGTTCGTCTGTTCCTCGATGCGTTCGATGCAGTCGGGGATGGTTATTCGGTATTTCTCCCTCTCGGATTTGCTGAGCCTGCCAGTCAATGAGACTGGTTGGAAGTTGACAGCGTGAATAACGTCCATGTTTCTTTGCCCGAATCTGATCAAGCCGCCAAGTTCGTGGTCGTTGATGCTCTTAATGACGGTTGGCACGAGGACGATTCCTAGGTTAGCTTTTCTGGAGTTTTCAATTGCCATTGGTGCTTCCCAGTGGTTCTTCGGGTTGGTTCTGGGTGTGACGCCGTCGAAGCTCATGTAGACCGTGTTAACGCCAGCTTGCCTTACTCTTCTCGCCATGTCAGCATCCTGGGCCAGGTTGATTCCGTTGCTGTTCAGTTGGATGTGCTCAACGCCTTCCTCCCTGCAGATTCTTACGATGTCCTCAAGGTCGCTTCGGAGAGTGGGCTCTCCACCTGTGATTTGAATTGCGTTACCTGGTACTGGTCGCTCTGCGCGTAGAACTTTAACCATCTCACGAATCTTCTCCTGAGTTGGCTCGTAAACGTAAGCACCCTCCACACCTTTCTTGGCGTAGAAGAAGCAGTACCAGCATGTTAGGTCGCAACGGTTTGTGATGACCAGGTTAGTCAGGCCCGAGTGGCTAAGGTGGCTTGTGCATAGCCCACAATTTGTCGGGCAGGCACATTTCTCCAATGGCACGTTCGGGTTCTCAATACCCTTCCCGTTATGCGAGTACTTGGCGAACTTGTAGTACATATCGGATGAGCCGAAATACAATTCCTCGATCTCGCCATGGTCTGGGCAGGTTTTGCCTAACCAAATCTTCCCTTCACGTTCGTAGACGCTTGCTGGGAGGATCTTGTTGCAGTCAGGGCAGATGCTTCTGGTTTCTCTGATCTGCTTAGTCTCTGGTCTTTCAATCTGAATAGTTTCCATTTCTTAACCACCGTGATGGGTGAACTAGTCGGCGGGTTAGTTTTCATGCATATTAATCCTTTCCAAACCAAAACTAAGGTGAAAAGTATGTACTTTCCCAGGGAAAGCGCCTCTCATTTGCGGCCTACATCTTCCGTTCTGTCCAGTCCAGCCCACTGGAAATGGCCTGCATCCATGATGTGGTATGGTGGGTACCTATGGTCCACGTTTCAATAGTGGATGCTAAAGAGTGGTATATGAAGACCCTGGAATTTCCAAGACCCGGACAGATTCATCCAGCCTAGGTCGAAGGCAAACAATTATCCGTGCTGATCGTCCTGCGGGTTGAGTTGATGAGACTTGAGTCACGTTGCGAAGACGCCGAGTGATTCTTTGACTACGATGCAGAGGATAATGATGCCCATGGATGCGAATGTTGCAGGTAATGTTTTCGGCGGTACAATCCTCAGGCTTATCGATGAGGTGGCCTCAATCGTTGCGTTCAAGCACGCCCGCAATAACGTGGTCACAGCTTCCCTTGACCGCATGGACTTCTTCTCTCCCGTGTACATCGGAGACCTGCTACGCCTTATCGCATCGATGAATTACGCCCACAGAACATCAATGGAAATCGGAGTCCGCGTTGAAGCAGAGAACCCCCTAACTGGGCAGGTGCGGCACACAGGGACGTGTTATCTAACGTACGTTGCGCTTGATAAGAACGGGAAAGCCACCCCAGTGCCGGAGTTGACGCCGCAAACAGAGGAAGAGAAGCGACGATGGACCGAGGCTGAACGTAGACGAAAGCAAAGGCTCCAGATGATTGGCAGGCACGAGAATTAAGCCAAACCCTCGGGCAAGAAAACTTCAAGAACACTCCCGCCTAGTCTAGGTTGCGGGGTTCTAGATGATAGGAGTAGTAATCACGTTCGATGATGCCTTGAACAAAGCTTGGGTAACAGTTTCCGAAAGTGACCTTCAGCGTCTAATCGGCCATAATACAAGCTTTCATTTCTCGAAAACAAAGGACTTCAACGGAAAAGTCCTTGGCATTGAAGATGATTTCCTAGTAGTCCAGTTCGAGGAACCCCCACTAGGGCTCGGGCAAGGTAGCCAAGTCGAAATAGCAGAATGAATTCTCACTAAACGGCCCGTGTGAACCGCAATGTTCCATTTGCGGGGCACTTATAATGAAGAGCGCCATCGAAGTATGTACAATAGACCATATGAGTCCACGGCTCCTTGAGGCTTCGGATTTGATTAGGAATATCGAGAAAGATTGGCGCGAAAGGGTTGTGAAAAACAACCTCGACCTGATCATTCTGAGGCTATTGCGCCAAAAGCCTCAGTGGGGCTATGAGGTGAACATCTCCATCCGAGACAGATTCCGAGTGTACCTAAGTGCAGGAACGCTTTACCCGTTGCTTCATTCACTTGAAGAGGAGGGTTACATCCAAGGTGAGTGGGAATCAGAGAAGGGACGCGGAAGACGAATCTACAAGATCACAGAAAGCGGAATGGGTTTCTTGGAAGCAGGCGAACGTGCAACACTCGAATTGTCACGGATGATGCAAAGCCAAGCCCAAGAACCCCCACCCCAATAAGACGCGTACTGACTTTGCACAAATACGAAAGCAATATGAATAATGAATGAATTCCGTGCTGCGACCCACCTTTGAAAGAGGACAACGCCCTATCCAAGATAATGAGGTTCTTCAAGAAGAACCCAACAGCACGCGTCATACTTCTCATAGCGATACTCTTCGTCGTGACTTATGGCAGCGTGGATGGCCTCCGCATAGCGTTGCGCACTGAGTCGCCACTCATGGTGGTTTCGTCGGGAAGCATGATTCCGACATTGAACGTTGGCGACATAATACTCGTCAGAGGAGTTGACCCCCGGACCGTCACCGTTCGAACAATAATTATTTTCCACAGCCCGAACGATTGGAACATGCCGATTGTTCATCGCGTTATTGCTGTGGACAACCAGAGTGGCTCCATCTTCTTTGAAACGAAAGGCGACAACAACCCAGTGCAAGACGGGTGGCGAGTGCCGACCGCAAATTTGATGGGCGTTTATGTGGTGAAACTCCCATACGTTGGCCTGCTGAGCCTAGAACTCCGCGGCCCAGTCGGAGTAACTCTAATCATCCTGCTTGTGGCTCTCATCATAGCGATTGAGTACAAAGAATCGAAACCATCGAAACCCAAGTAACCACGCTTTCAGTCGCCAGCAGTCACGAGTTCGCCAACGATGGCAATGTGAGCCCGAAGCACTCCATCAATCGCCTGCATCCTCGTCCGCACCGCACCCGTTAGGTTGTTGATGTCCGCGGCTTCGATGAATGCGATAATATCGAACATTCCTGTAACAGGGTGGGCCGCCTTAACCCCCAATCTTCGATATTTCCTCCGTAATGGCTCCGGAATTTCCACGGCTTGGCTCGAAACCCGAAGTACGTGTAGAACTTGATTGCGATCTCAATAGTTCGGGTACGGCCATGGCTCACCGGAAAGGGTTTGATAGTGAGACCATTCTGTGGCAGAGTTTCCGTAGACAACCATGATGGTCATGTGGTTTTGAAGGACCAATGAATCATAAGCGGCCGACCGTTGGCCATTCACGTACATTCTCAGCTCGTAACCATTGCCAACGCTGTTACCGAATATTTGGTTTTGATTGAATACTACGGGAGTTGGCGGACCAATGCTTGGAGTTGCAGCCCAGACCTTGAAAAAATCTCCCATCGTGTAACTTCTCAACTGGGGCGACTCAATATGGATAACGTTCGTGTCAGGCTCGTTCACGTGAACATGGAGAGGCTGAGTGCAAGGCCCCCCATCGCCCTCACCCACATTGGGTGGTACATTGAGCTGCGCTCCATTCACGTAAATCAAGAGCAAGGCATGGTAGTGCTCCGCAAGGCTTTGGTCACCTATTGGCGGAAAAGGAAAACCTGCGCAATTGCTGGTTCCGCCTGACTGCAACACGTTGGGCAAATAAACCATACTCGCGCCAGCAACAATCAAAACCAAGACTGCAGCTATGATTAGTTTGGTGTGCGAGCTTCGAGTTGGGTGCTGATTCGCTTTGTAGGCTTGTAGGCTCTGCTCTTCACTCAACTTGCTTTCGAGTGTGGCTGGCCATTTGGCGTTGGTGTGTTGGTTCTCGTAATGCTGTTTAAGTGCAGCATAGGTTGCGAATTTTCTGTGACACCTATCGCACTCCACCAAGCCCCATCAGTAGAACCGTGATTCTTGTTTCGTATTTCAGGTTTTTTTCTTACTAGAAAATCTAAGGGGGCACCTATGATTGTGTGGGTAGTGCTGGCTCGTAGGCGATGAGGACTTTTTCTTCAAGGGTTCCCTGAAGAATCGCCACGGCCCTGTGAACCTCAGTTTCCTTCTTGGCCCCGGTGCAGACGAGCTTGCCACTTGCAAATAGAAGAATCACAACCTTTGGGTCGTCCATGCGGTAAATTAGGCCTGGGAACTGCTCCGGCTCGTACATTGTGCGCTTAAGAGAATAGGTGGACTTCTCGAGGTCGATGGCGCCGCCCAGACCTGCGGAGGCAACGATGTTTTGGATTTGAATCTCGGGTTTCCCGAGAATAACAATTCCGTTTCTCTTGAGCTCATCGACAACTTTCATCACTGCTTTCCTCGCTTGGCGCTCGGATTTGGCGCCTGTGCAGACCATTTTGCCTGAGCTGAAAATCAAGGTGGCCGTTTTAGGTTTCTTGAGGCGGTAAACGAGGCCTGGGAACTGTTCAGGCCTGTACTCAACGCCTGGGAAAACGCGAACAATCGAATTTAGATCAATATTCTGATGAAGAGTCGCGGACGCTACGACGTTTTCAATGTTGATGAACACTTTCTTGACGGGCAGGTTGGCCACCTTATATACTGGGGATTTAATCACCCGTAAATAGCCTGCATATATAAGCCCTATTTAAAACCAAAAACCGGAAAGCGCCAGTTAGGAAACAGAGCCAGCGCGCGAGTACACTGCGGACGCCGCCGTCGTATGAGGCACTTGAAGTGAAAATCAACATTATCCACATGGGTTTCTTTTACTCTGGAGGCGGCGAGCGCGTAGCCCTGGAGCAAGCGCGGTTCCTACGAAAGCGCGGACATATCGTGAAGGTTTTCTCGCCAATTATCTACTGGGACAAATGCTTTCCAGATTTGCTTGCTCAGGTTAAGCCGGAACGCCTCGTCCCACATCTACCACTGCCCTTTCCGTTCCGGGAAGGCTCAAGTATGCTAGCGTCAGCGATAATCCCATTTGGTGTAAAGAAGGTCTCTGATTGCGATGTCATGTTATGTCATTCCCAGCCGAGCATGTGGCTAGGCTACCGGGTGAACACATTATTCGGCACACCATACGTCGGCTATCTGCATCAACTAACCACATTCATACATCGTCGGCCTGACACTGCGGGAGAATGGGCGTCGGGAGGAGACTTCTTACTACTCGACGGGTTACTCGGTGTGTTCGCCAAGAAGCTCGCACTCCACTTGGACAGGCTCTGCCACATGAATGCATCAGCGTTACTCTTCAATAGTCGTTGGACGAGGAAACTGTTCGAGAAAGAGTACGGACTCACGGGTGAGGTGTGTTATCCTGCCGTCGAGACGCCCCTGAAAGCAAAGTCTTCCAAGCGCAAAAACACTGTCGTGATTGCAAGCCGGCATTATCCTTGGAAACGCATCGACCTCGCCTTCTCGGTTCTTAAAGGGCTGAGAACGAACAGACCAGAACTCCTTGTTACTGGAAAGGAGACAGTGCACACGAAATTTCTAATTGACGCAGCTGCCAAATCGGGCCTAAGCGATCGTATCCGGTTCACAGGTTATGTTGACGACGCGACCTTGGTGCAAATGTATTCTGAAGCGAGAGCGTACATTCAGACAAGCATTCAAGAGCCCTTCGGCCTAAGCCCCGTCGAGGCGCAGTTGAATGGAACCCCAGCAGTGGTTTGGGGTGACGCGGGCGTAGCGGAAACAGTCCAAGATGGCAGGACGGGGTTCCACGCAAAACCATACAACATAGACGACTTTTCTAAGAAACTCGACATACTCCTCTCAGACAATAGTAGGTGGCAAGCAATGTCACGCAATGCGAAAGCGTGGGCTTCATCTTTCAACTGGAAGACTCACATCGATTTGTTGGAAGGAACATTGGATGAACAACGAAAATAAATTGAAACTCAACCTCGGTTGCGGAAACGACACTTACGGTGACATACGCTTGGACTTGTTCCCGACGAAAGGAGCAAATGTCGTTGGAGATTCCCAGCGCCTGCCCTTCAAAGATTCAATGTTCACTGAAGTATATGAGAGAAACTTGTTCGAGCACCTGCCCAACCCAGCACAGCATTTGCACGAAATCAGACGGGTTATGAAAATCAATGGAACCCTAACGATAATTACGGACAATGCAGCCTGTCTAAAGTATTATATTCTGGGCACTCACACCGGCGGGTACCGAAAGCACGGTGGAAAGGACAGGCACTTCGCCCTCTTTACAGAGGAACATATGCGAAATTTCATGGACCTTTGTGGTTTCAAGATTGATGAGCTCAGGCTTATCGATACGGATTATTGCACACGCTTCTTTGATAGGGTCGTGCGGTTATTCGCACCCTCCCTATCTTTCCCGAGGATCCTTGTGAAGGCTGTGAAAGTTGAAAGTTCAAATTGAAATCGACCCAACCTACATATGGCGAGGAGCCAAGGAGCTAGTTGGTAAATTCCGCATAGAGCATTTCCTGCTCCTTTACTTCGCCGTCCACATGCTCCAAATCGCTTTCCCATCAGACGGCTCGATGATATTTGACGAAGCGCACTACGTTCCTGCCAGCGTTGCAACGTTGAACGGAATTGCAGCTAACGCCGAACACCCTCCACTGCCCAAGATCATAGGCGCAATCAGCATAGCCATCTTCGGAAACAACTGGTTCGCTTGGCGCTTTCCCTCAGTCATAATGGAAATAGCTGCACTCTACCTGATCTATTTGATTGCGAAACGTTTCCTCGGCGACCCTTGGGCCTTAGGAGGAACAATGCTTCTGGGTTTGGATACGGTGTTCTTCATTCACGGCGGAAGCCTGCTCATTGACATGCCAATGTTCCTCTTCGGCTTTTTGGCGGTCGAATTGTACTTCAGGAAACACTACGGCTGGTCAGCGGTCAGCATGGGCTTAGCTTTCATTTCTAGAGAGATGAGCATCTTCCTATTCGCAGCACTAGGCATATACCACCTCTACGTTAACCGCAAATCCTTGAGGCCAATCCGGAAGTCCGTCCCGCTCAAGATCGCAATACGGTACACTGTCGTCGCGGTGCTGGTTTTATTCATACTGTTGACCGCCTACGATTTGAGGTATCAACCTCCAAGAGCGGTTTCAGTTTCAAGCAGCGTGAATGCCAAGATTGTGCTGAACGGAAACGGACAACCCATTACGACGATTTATAGCACATCCTTGAGCACAAGCAAAGACGTGATATTAGACGCGTATCACCATCTGGTTTTCATCTACCAGTACCACGGACCGGGAGGCATAGTGATCGATGAACCTTACGCCCCATACCAATACGCATGGAACTGGATCCTTCCCTTCGACCCAGTACCTCATAATGGAACATTTCAGCAACCGGACCCGTTCAGTGCGCCAACGTACTTCAGGGTTGACGTAGAAGTCACGACCGGCGGTGCCGCTACGCATTACATTCCGATATGGTACCACGCACAGGCGAACCTGGCGCTTTGGTACGGGTTGTGGCCCGCTCTGGTCGGGTTGGGTTACGTCCTCTTAAGGTGGAAACCCAAAGAAGAAACAACGGTACCCACAGAAAGACCAAAAGAAAGAAAACGAACCGACAGCGAAGCAGCAAAAGACACACGAGCCACCGCCCTGTTCATTTTGAGCGGAATGATTCTAAACTACGTTCCATGGCTGGCGTTGAGCATACTTGTGAGGAGGATTGGCTTCAACTATTACATGATATACACGCTGCCCTTCGTGGCACTCGGATTGGCTTTCACTTGGAAGCTCCTTCCAAAGGGGCTAGGGAAGCCTGTACTCGCCTTGAACGTGCTCCTAGCCCTCGCATTCTTCATCTACTACTTCCCGGTCCACCCCATGCCATAGGCCACGAACACCACCCACTCTCTCTCCGCTTTTCTTTACTCTTGACGAATAGCAGTTTTTTCCGGGCGAGATATTGCTGCTTTCTAGCGTGAAAGTGGCTCTGTTCGGTAACTGGCGCGTCTAGCCGCCTGTTCGATACCGACCTGTACCGCCGAGTATGTCTTTCATGAGTATCTGATGGAGCGTTAGGATGTCTGTTTCTTTGAGTTCGTTGCCGCTGGCCAATGTTTCGACATAAGTGATTGCTTCCGGATGATTTTTGACTTCTAGGATTTCTCGTAGTGGTTTGCCGCCGACTGTTGTTCCTTCCTCTAAGACGAGTTGAGCGTCTCTGAGCGTTAACGTGTTGCCTTCGATGGAGTTCGAATTGTAGATGTACTCTAACTGCATTTGTTCCTGTATTTTTTTGATATCGGATAGTGAAGGCCGCGTGAGCACTAGTGTTGGCCACCCAAAGCGCGCAAGATGGGACCACAAACAATTTCGTGAGAAGATTGCGCACCTGCAGGAATGCTGAAGGCCAAGTTGCTCACAGGATATTCAGGGTGCACGCCCAAGGCGCGTTTGTCGAAACTTAGCCCTTATGCACGCGTTGGAAGGAAAGGAGCTCGTACTCTACGTAGGGATGCCAATGCAATGAACAATACGAGGAGTGAGGCTAGCAAGGGTAGAGGGTAGCTGGAGTTATTCTGGAATGGGCGTGAACCGGTTGACGGTTACTTGCGAAATGCGGGATCACAAGAATTCAAGGAATCGGATTTGGCAGCAAATCATCGAGTTCGGCATAGTGGTTTTCCGGTGTTTGCCAATTCACATGTCTGCGAATTTTCTGTGAAGCCTGTTCAACGTAGTCTGAGAGATTAGAAGTCGGAACATCAACCATTTGCCATCCGAGTTTTGCGTAGAGTCTCCTAGCAATATGCTTCTGAACGATTTTACCGCCTTCGCCAAGGTTTTGATCTAGGAAGGAGTTAGGTGATCGAGATGACTGGGCATTTCTTCTCTGCGAATACCTTTCTCCTCTAGGCAGTTGTAAATTGTCTGCCGTACTTTGATGCCTAGCAGGTCTTTTAGGACTTCATCGACTGACGCGATGAATAGTGCCTGAATTTCACTGTCCATGCAACACTTGATCCATGCCATATGATATAATCACATACACATTTTGAGCGTTACGAACAGGCAATCTCTAAACTAGACGAAAAAAAACCAAGGAAAAACTAAGCCAAAAGCGGTTAGCCTAACCAATCAGAGGCTCCGATCGAGGCACTCGTGTAACGTGCGTTTTCTGCCCCCTGTGGGTTGAAATGTAGCCTATTGGTGGGCGGGATGATGTCGTTTCGGGTTGCATAATGGCTCCCTTCCAGTTCTGGCTGGGTTAATTGGATGCTCACCTGCCTGCTGTTTGAAAATGTAAATAGGTTTACTGGTGTACCTATGTACCCATCACGGACGGAAGGTACACTCGAACAGCGCGCAGAAGGTTAAGGCGGGAGACCCCGACCGACGTTTCGCAGTCCTATACGCGATTCAACGAGGAGCCAAGAGATTTAACGAAATCTGGTTCGACGGCGAAGTCAGGGACATGATCCATAGCAGAGTCATTCTGTCTAGAGGCGAAGGGTTGGGATGGATGTTGATTTCAGCTTTCGGAGCGACGCTAGCGCCACGATCAAGACCAGAATCGACGCCATCAGTGGTAGGCCGTAGCTGGGATACTCCGGAATCGGTGTTGCCCAGTTGACGGTCACTTGAGCGGTTCCGAAATTGCCCGCATTATCGTACGCAACCACGTAAACCGTGTACTGCCCAGGCGCAGGATAGGCATGGTATTGGACTTCGCTTACCTGGGTTTGGCAGCAGTAAGGAACATCTTTGATCGCCCCGTCTCCAAATACCCAATGAAGGTTCGTAATCCAAAACCCAGGATAGGTCTTGGCGAAGACTCCGAACGAGTACGCCTGTGGTGGCATCTGAGTATACTGAATTGAGTCGAAGTTTACAGCCAAAGGCCCACCATTGGTCACCTGATAGTTCGTAGTTGTGGTAACGGTGAAGGATAGAGTGGATGAGTCTTGTGGGGTAGTTGACGAAGCAACGGCACCGATACTTGATATCGCCAGAAGAGCTGCGAACATTATGCAGAATGTGACCAATGATTTGACTTTCAACGCTAATCGAGGTGGGAGACGGAATTTGCGTTGATAAACCTACCCGCAAAAACACGCAAAACCATGTCACTTTCTAGAAGACTACGGGCTCAGAGTTAACAGCCTATTGCACTGAATAATGTCAGATATCCGAGCGGTGCCATCAGGAGCAGGGGCATCGATCCACGTGAACTGACGCGTATCTTTAGGTATTCAACTCCCATAGTGAAGGCACTCGAAGAGATTAGGGAATGCGAGAAGCTAGGAAAGAAACCTGATGAAACAATGGTTAGGAAATGGTCGATGCAGTACGAGCGCGTCGCAGATGCGATTGCTAAGGCGACAGCGAACGAGTTCTCTAAGGCTTTGAAATCCAAACGAGAGATTATACCAAAGAATATTATCGACGATTTAGCCCGGGCTAGTCAACAAGTTTCGCCTGAAAGTTCAAGAGCGCAAAGAACGGGATGAAAGGCATTACTCAATTGGGCCTTCAAGTGAAAATGACTAGGCCCTTAAGTGCCCGACGTGCGCGGCCAAGTCGAGTACTTTGAGATGGATAGGTTGCGCTTCTTGGGTGTTAGGTTCGTTCGTGGCGGTGTCGTCTGGTGATTGCGAGTGTTGCTAGGCCTATGATGATTCCTGCGAGGGTTGATTCCCAACGAAAACCGTGTGGGTGAAATCTGTCCAGGTGGCACGAATGTCGATGACGACAGGCTAGATGGGGTCGCATTCCCCAGACGTTCAGTAGACGATCAGGAATCTCTGGGGTTGGGGGAACGTCGGAGATTAGGACATTACAATGTTTACTATTTGTGGGGACGGCCCGAATGTGACAGTTCTCGTTTGGGTGTGAATGCTGGCTGAGATTCCAGTGACCTGTACATATACTGTGTTAGGCGGAACAGAGATTACGAACGTTATAGCCTGCAAGCGCCCATTTAGCGTGATTGAATGAGAATTCAAAACACCACTAGAGCAATCTGCGACAGTACACACCTGAACCAAGACAGTTCCTAATGGACCACCCGGAAAGAGGTTCACGTTGATCTGGACGGTCGCTAAGGTGGTCGTATGCGATGTTGATGATGTTGATGATGTTGATGATGTTGATGATGTTGATGATGATGCAACAGTAGTCGTCAAAGTCGAAACCTCAGTCACAGTTGGCGAAGTCAAAGTCGAAACCTCAGTCACAGTTGGCGAAGTCAAAGTCGAAACCTCAGTCACAGTTGGCGAAGTCAAAGTCGAATATTCTGTTGCAACAGTAGTCGTCAAAGTACTAGACTCAGTCACAGGCGTAGTCGTCAAAGTGGAATATTCTGTTGCAACAGTAGTCGTCAAAGTGGAATATTCTGTTGCAACAGTAGTCGTCAAAGTACTAGACTCAGTCACAGGCGTAGTCGTCAAAGTGGAATATTCTGTTGCAACAGTAGTCGTCAAAGTACTAGACTCAGTCACAGGCGTAGTCGTCAAAGTGGAATATTCTGTTGCAACAGTAGTCGTCAAAGTACTAGACTCAGTAGCTACAGTCGTAGTGAAGGTCTCAGTGGCTTGAGTCTCAGCTGCTACGGCCAACGATGAAGTACCAGAGCTTTGAGAGTGCACGCCATCCCCTTGGTATGCTGCGGTTATCGTAACCGACGCAGCAGCGTTGGGAGGCGTGTAGATTATCGTGCACGACCCTATTGAGGACGAGACTGGGGATAACGTGCAGTTCCCGCTTTCACTAAAGGTGCCGCCGGCGACATCATCATCCCAGTTCACGCTGCCAGTAGGAGTGATTGGACTTCCTGAAGGATCAGTTACGGTTGCCGTAAAGGCAATGTTGTTGCCGACTATGACTGCTGACGGATTAGGCGACACCGAAGTTGTCGTAGTAACCAAGGCTGCCACGGGCCTGATCATTGGCATTGACACCGTTGGAATCTTGAAAGAGAGCACCGACAGGATGACTGGCTGAGTTGCCTGCTGCAGGAATAACAACGATAGCAGAGCTACCAATAGCCACTTGCGTCTGAAACGAACCTTCGGCATCGACGGTATCTCAATGGTCAGACGCATTTGGCTCAGATCCGCTCCGGTTTGAACCTAAACATTCAAGGGGCTGAAATTCTTCATTGCGGGTATTTAAAGCCGAGCCGCATGCGCAGCGACTATGCCCCTTTAATGTTTACATGGCTCGACACTTTTTCGTGTATCAGCATTATTGACTATAAGCGCACCAGATAACGACCTCCTACGAAAAGGACAAATTCGCTTGATCGTACCTGGGTCCCCTCACTCTGCAAAAGCACGTTGGGGCAACACTCTCATACCCGTGGCCTTTAATGCTCACAATTCTCGGCGGCACGTTTCTCGCCAAGTACAATCCACAAGCAGCGACAATGTTGGCCGCGTGGCTAACCGCAGGGTCTGTAACCACGGTGTTACTCGACCAACGGTACCAATGGCGCTTGTTGTACTCAATCCCCTTTGAGGGGCATGCAGCGATCGGCGTTTTGTGCCTCATCGGATGATTAGATTGCTAGGTCGACTAACAGGGTAGAGTTCACGCTTGGTTGGTAGCGTGAAGTGGTTGTGGGTATTGTTGGTCGTGCTTGATTCTTTGGATCGTGGGTTGTTGAATGCTGTGCTTCTGCCCTTGGGTTGAGCGGGCCTAGTCTTGCTCGCGTCTGCGGCGTCTGGCTATTCCAAGTATCGTCAGGCCTACAATTACTCCGATGATTATTGATTCCCATGGAAATCCGGGTATGGCTGGTAGCTGTTGAGGTGGCGCGAAGGTTGAGGATGATAAGCTAGATGTGGTCGGTGGAGAAGTGGTTGCACCAATTGAAGTCCGAACTGAAGTTACGACCGAAGTGACAGCCGTAGTCACAGTGGATGTAGGAACGGTCACAGGCGTACTTGAACTGCTACTACTGCTAATGCTAGAACTGGTACTAGACGACGCGGCCGACGTAGTTGACGTGGGAGAACTTGTGACGGTTACAACTGAGGTACTAACAGTGGTCTGACCTTGGGTAGGCGGATTAGGTGGGTCTAGGTGGAAGATCCCATCTAGCTCAGTTCCAATGCCACCAGCAGGACCTTGGCCTACAGCGAACCCATCGGTGGGTGAAGTAAGGTAAACTGAGAATAGTTGCTGACCGAAAGTAGCTGCACCCGCTTTCAGAGGAGGCGAAAGTGGGGCAATGTTCCAGACGTTTCCGTCCCAATGCACGAACACTGCATTGGTAGTTCCTGTATCGAAGCCCACTGCCCAACCGTCACCATTTCCCGCACCTGGCGAGAAAGCATCAATGAAGACAGACTCCAAAGTAATCGTACCTGGGACTTGACCCATTCCCCCAGCCCAAGAAGCGCCGCCGTCGGTCGTCGTTAGTATTGTTCCAGATGCTCCAACGATAGCGCCATGCTGAGAATCTTTGAATTGAACACCATAGAGCGCTGCAGTCACGCCATGCAAGGGGGTCACGGAGTCTGCAACCTTTGTCCATCCCCCTGGTGTGGTGTAGGTCAGAATAGTCCCAGAATCTCCGACAGCCCATCCATGAGTCGAATCGATCATGAACACTGAATTGAGATTGTTGCTTGTGGGACTGAAGACAGTACCCCAATTCGCTGGTGGTCCGGGATGAAATTCGGCAATCGTACCTCCCGTTCCAACCGTCCATCCGTCACCTGAACCGAGCATAGAAACTGCAAGGAGGGTGCAAACACAGACCGGGGCGCCTTGAGGGGTCCATGTATTCCCGGTGAAATGAAGAGTCGCGGGGTTAGTGGTCGCGTGTATGTTGCCTACCGCCCAACCCTCACTTGAGCTTACCATGCCAACTCCGAACAGATCGAAGGAACCCCCCACGTTTGGTCTCGTCCACTTGCTGCCGTCCCAATGAAGAATTGTGCTCAATACGGCTGTCGTGTCGAAGGATCCTACGACCCAAGCATCGCTGGGTGATGTTTCGAAGACGGAGTTGAGAGAAGGAGTCACCGTTGGACTGGTGCTTGCGCCCCAGCAAGGATTAACGCCGAAACATGCCGACCCATCATAATGGAGTATTACGCCGTGGTCGCCGACGGCCCATCCATTTCCGCTCCCCGTGAGACTTACGCCGTTCAGGTTAATGTTCGTAGGTGAAGCGTTCGGAGCGAGGCAGCCCCAATTGTTACCCGACCCAAGATTTATTCCATGAACTATCGCTCCCGTGCTTCCGACTATCCACCCTTCACTGGTACTTACTAGAGCGACAGATGCGAAAGCAGGGGGACCCAAGCAAGCCGCGGGTGAGACAGCGGCCCAAACTCCTGATGCAAACCAAAGGATGGTCCCTAACTTACCCACTGCCCAAGCGTCAAAGGGGTTCCCGTTGTCCACGAAGACGGATAACAGATCATTAGCGGTCACAGCGCCGGGAGCTTCCTGGACTGACCATGGGCCGGCGACGCTAGGAGGTATCCACGCTATGATCCCGCCGTTACCAACAGCAAATCCATGTTGCACGCTGCTCCCGTCTTTGAACATGTAGATTGAATTCATAGCTGTGGTGGCAGCAAAGGTTTGAACCGGGACGCAGCCTGGTGAAAGCTTTGGACTACCAGTGAGTTCCCATATTGCACCTTGTCCAGCATTGTCGGTCCCCGCCAACAGAACATCGGTAGCTGTCGACGGCGAACCCGGCACAAAGTGAACAGCTACGAAAACGGAGTAGAAGACCTCACCAATGCAACTGCTAACTTGTGTAAGGCCGGACCCATCCCAGTAAAGTGCAACAGCGGCGCTTGCAGTCCCCGGAATGCCTCCGACTATCCATCCGTCACTCCCATCACCGTTCGGACTGTTGATTGCGTTTGGGGCTCCAGCAGGGGCACCGAAACTTACACCGTAGAAGTTGACTGTGGTCCCGGCGGGGGAAGTTAGATAGTTCCATGAGAATCCATCATAATGAAGAATCACACCATTGTCGCCGACGGCCCACCCATCGCCTGCACCAATCGAACCTGTCCCGCCTGACCTGACGTAGGTCCCATGCAAATTACTGAAAGGCGACGCGGCATATTGCGCGGGATTAATGTCGCGCCATCGTCCAAAGTTTATCGCGCCCTGGACAGGAAGTATACTTGCAATCGCAATAGATGTGATGATGAAAATTGCGCCCAATATTGCGCGTCGATGTGCACCTAACTGTCTGGACCTATTCAACGTGCTCAGCTCCTAGCTGCAGATTAATCCCAGTGCGGTAAATAATGTATTGTTCGGTGCATTTGGAAGCAGCAAGCTGGTTTGTGTTAAGGCCGTTCGCTTGAATCAGTGCCAATTTACGAACACTAACAAGTGGTGTATTCTGGTGCTTATTTAAGTGTTGCCTAGTGCCACATATCAACACTTTCCACCTCAACCTGATGTCCTCTCCATTTCCTTTAGGAAGTTGCCTACCGCTTCACGAATCAGATACGAACGGGAGGGCACCTTGTCTTCGTCTACTAGCTTGTCGATCATGTCAAGAAATTGGACGGGAAGAGTGGCAGTTATGTTCGCCATCCTTTCGAGTCTACGGCCTGGCACGGTCACATCACACCTCGCATCTTCCTACCTCGCCGCCTAATTATGGCCAACGCTAATATCCCGACGATAACTCCAACAATGATCGACTCTACCGGGAAGCCCGGAATTCCGCCCACCGATCCACCACTGCTCGACTGCGAACCACCAACAGTCACTGTCGTGGTTGTTGTGGGAGCACCGCCAAGTGAGGTGAGGGTCGAGACAACCGAAGTGGTCACTGTTCCAGTCGACAATGTGAATGTAGATACGACTATGGTTGTCGATATTGACGTTGTTGCCGCCTGCCCACCCGAAGAAACGAACTGGAGCATTGTTGAGAGCGGTTGCTTGAAGCCTGGTCCGCCGTAGTAGATTGGGCTTCTGAAGTCAGGAGTGGCTCCCATGACCCAACCGTTCGTTGGAGATATCATGTAGATGGAGGTTAGGATTGGTGGGATTTCACCGAGAAGGGCTGGTGTGGTGGTTACGTGGTTCCAAGCCACGCCATCCCAGTGCATAATTGTAGCAACCAATTTCCCCGGATAACCGACTGTCCAGCAGTCATTCGAGCCCGAGCAGAAAACAGATTTCAAAGTCGCACTAGTATGACCCCATGGCGAGATTCCGCCTGGAACATTTGGTACAGCAACTTGTGTCCATTTGGCACCGTCCCAGTAGACCATAACAGGTCCAGCGGAGAATGAGCCCTGTTGCTGTATGCCGCCTACCGCCCAACCACTTGTCTGACTTAGCATGAAAACCGAAGTTAAGTTTGCATCCTGAGACAACGTAGGAGTTCCGCTCACACCAACAACGTTCCAAGTTCCAACTCCGCCTGTGACAGTATAATGAATAATTGTAGCGTTGTCGCCAACTGCCCATCCCTCACTTTGACTCACCATGAATACGGAATTGAGCGCGGGGATCGGTTGAGGAGATGACGGAGCAGGAAAGATGGCCCACGATCCAACACCACCACTCGCCGTGTAATGTAGAATGATACCGGGCGGTGGCGATCCTGGCGCGCGGGCTTGGGAACCAACAGCCCAACCCTCACTCGAGCTTACCATGAAGACAGACCTGAGTGTGTATGAGCCTGGTGGAGGGGTGATCGTATTCCAGGAACCTCCAGAGAAGTGCATAATCACGGGACAGAGGTTTGCTGAACAAGTTCCGGTTGGATGGGGGCCTCCTCCCACGGTCCAAGCATCGCTCGTACTCACCATGAAGACCGAGTTCAGATTGTTCATTGTCCCCACCGCAGTTCCCTTTGTCCACATGAACCCGTTCCAATGGTAGATTGTCGGTTCGAATGATGGCGTTGCTGACGAGTTTCCTACGGCCCAGCCATCATTCGGGTTAATCGAGCCACTGAGTGGTGGACCAAAGGATACCGATGTGAAGTTATTGATTGAGGGACTCGTAACTGTCCCAAAGTTTGTTCCATCAAACCGCAGGATGACGCCGTCTGTTCCAACGCTCCATCCGTCGGCGGCGCTATTGAAGTAAAGGGAATTGAAGCTAAGAGATGTTACAGGTGAGGTTGGAACCAAATTCGGCGAGAGAGCAGTCCACGACCCTCCGGAGAAATGCAGTATCGTGCCCATAGAGCCTGCAGCCCAACCCTCAGCGGCAGAGACCATGAAGACTGAGAAGAGATTTCTCACAGTCGTTCCAGGGCTGACTGGCCCAGTCCATATTCCAGTCGTAAACTGGATCAGTACCCCCCCGTCACCAACTGCCCAGCCTTCTGTCGGGCTCAACATGAAGACTGATCTCAGAGGCGTTGCGACAGGCGAGGTAAACGGTGCCCAAACACCTGCCGTATAATGGAAGATTATTCCGCCTGCGCCAACTGCCCAACCATCAGTAGAACTCGACATGAAGACAGAGTATAGCGGAGTTCCGACTAGCGGCTGAAGGTTCCATCCTCCACCAAGACCCGGAATCCCTGTCCAATGCCAAATTGTGCCAGAGGTCCCAGCGATATCCTGTCCGACAGCCCAGACATCAGAAGAACTCACCATAAAGGCTGACCATAGAGGACCAGCACTGACACCTGATAATCCTGCAATTTGGGGCTTCCAAGTCACCCCATCCCAGTGAAGGGCTACGGAGTTACAGTGGGGGAGTGGGGGCAATATTCCACCACCGCAAGTCTCGGGCGAAGTCACGCTGAGCGTAGTATTGTATCCAACAGCCCAACCATCATTCCTGCTGATCGGATTGTCTGGCGCCCCGAAAGTGACAGATGTCAGATTGTACGGTGACTGAGTCGACGGAAAGTCAGGAAACTTTGGAGCAGGAACGAAATTCCAAGTAGCACCATCATAATGGAATATTGCGGGAAGGGCGGTTGTGGCATTTACGCTTGGCCGCGAATCTCCGACGGCCCATCCTTCGGTTGAGGAGAGCATGTAAACGGAGTTTAGTTGAGGATTAGCTGGAGGGCTGATGTACGCATCTGGATTAATGTCCCTCCAACTCCCCGCAACACCTAGGTCAGGCAACGCCACCACGCCTATCAGGAGAACAAGAACGATGGAACCTAGAATTATCAGACTGGCTTTGCGCATCAGGAACATCTACCGTCTATGACGGCAAGGCTTTGCAGGGCTGATTACATAACATTAAGTAAACATTACATGTTAAACACCAATCGTACTCAATGACGGTTTTTATCGCAAAAATGGCCTGATTACAGAGGGAACCAGCGGCTTTGGTTCAATTTCGAGAACCCTACATCCTGCGATGGACGAAACCGTCGAATGGTCATTGATCAAGAGGGTAGAGGATATGGGTTTGACATATCAGGTGGCGCGCCTCATGAAGGAGGCAGTTCTACTTCACCCCTTTTGCGTTCTGGTAAGTTGCCGGGACCTTTTGTGACGGTTACCCATCGGGAGACGATATCCGCTAGTCATTTAGGTGATTCCATCTCGAGTGGGTAGCATGGTTTGGTATCCGTCGCCCGAAGATGTCATTTCATCGAACAAAATTGTCATGCGAAGTGACAAGCACAGACATAGGTTGCTCCGCTCCATAGGTGCAATTCAAGCCAAGATTGATGCCATTCAGGAATCAGAGCATATGGGCTTAACTTACCAAGCTGCTCGATTCATGCAGGACCTAACCGTTCTTCATGCGTTCGATGGAGGCAACCATAGAACTGCGTACGCAATAACTAGCCTCTTCCTCATCCAGAATGGGATGACAGTGAACATAGTTCGAGCGGACATCTCCTATTCTTTCGTAAAAAACATCGCCAAGAAAGAGGTTCAGGAAGTCCAGAAATGGATAGAACGCCATCTGGTATAGGCACAATCGCACCTAAAGCATATATGGTGATTGTGGCCGTTTTCGCGTTTGGTGGAAGCATTGGCTCAGATCGAACTGAGGAAGCCAGTTAATGATCTATTGGAAAAGATAGTCTCAGATAACGCCGAATTGTTCGAGTTACTGGCAACGAATGGCAAAGGCAAAGAGAAGAAAAAGTAACTACGCGATTTTTGACGTGTTCTGGACTATCATCAATCATTTGTTCTTTCCCTTGACTTTGGTTCCGCACCTATCGGCGAGCGTTTCCCTGTCTAGGGCTTCATGTGGTCCGACGTAGTTGTGGTAGATTTGGTAGCCCTTCAAGATTTGTGTGTCAGTTCCTTTTTGGGCCTCACATGACCTTTTCTCGGTCGCGGATTTCGCCTTTCATGCTTTCCATCTTGTTGTTGTGAACTTGTTTGTCGAATCGTATGTCCTGTATGTGTTGCGGAATTGGCTTCTGTTTTTGCCACAGTTCCTTCATGCACGCATTATGATAGGTTCGTAGACTATTGGTGATTAGCACAAGCGGCTTCTTGCCAGCCAATTCCTTACCCATGCGGGACAGAGCGGCATCAAGAGTTCTTCCCACAAGAAATGATGAATTACGGCCAAAGAAGGACGCCATCTGATTCAGCTCCGATTTCGTGAAGCCTATATCCTGCCATCCGACGCCAATACCCTCGGGGCCAACCGCGCGATGAACATTCATCTCAAACTGTACGGTGTCTTTCGCACCGCCGCGAAGGCAAACGAGCTAGAACTCAAGGTGGCTGAGAAGGTGCCCACGGTCAGGACCGTAATTGCTCAGCTTCTCTCAGAAACACGCTTCGAGGGCCTAAAGCAAATACTGGTCGACAAGGAAACGTCTGACCCCCGCCCAAACGCACTAATCATGGTATCCGGCCGCGAAATAAACTCCTTGAAAGGGCTTGATACTGAGTTGAACGAAAAGGACGAATTGGCCTTCTTACCCATTGCCCATGGCGGCTAGCCTCGAGAAATTACCATGCATATTACGAAGCGCTCGCTGATGGGAATTCCCAAAGCGCCTCAGTTGGAGTTGCCCTTGAAACCTGCACAACGTAAAAACATAAGGGTAGGAGAATCGACACGAGGAAGAAGTAAGGACGGGGTGGAATTACCGTATGAGGTACAGGGTAACAATTGAACAGGATGAAGACGGAAACTTTGTCGTCCAGTGTCCCAGCCTCCCAGGATGCACCTCACAAGGCGCCAACAGAAAAGACGCCTTGAACAATATCCGGGACGCGATTCAAGGTTACCTGGCCAGTTTGAAGAAACATAACGAACCGGTACCGCTACCGATAGAAGAAGAGAGAACATTCTGCCACTCACAGAACGCAAGACCCATCAGCTTGCGGACACATACTCCGCTTTCCGTACAACCGCCTCGAACACTCTTGAGACCATCAAATCCTTCAACCCGAGAACACACAAGCGACTCCAGCAACTTCGTGTGGAGAGTGTAGGAGTTGCATCGCCCGTCGTCCTTCGAAATTCAAATATAGTACCCGAACTGAGTACTACCACGATGGAGTATGACGGCAGAGGTTGTAGTAACTAGAAAGGGTCAGACAACAATTCCGATCGAGTTGCGCAAGAAGTATCGGATTGTCGAAGGATCCAAGCTGGAGGCCATCGACACTGGAGAAGGCGTGCTCTTCAAGCCAAAATTGTCTTTCTTTGATTTGGGTGGCTCGGGCTCAAGCAAAGCCACTGTCAGAGAGGTGAAGGAGCTTCTGGACAGGATGAGAGAAGAGGATGCCTAACCTAGTTTTTGATACTCGGTTCCTCGCCGAATATTTCTATTCGTCAGACAGTGAGTTCATCGAGAAAGCGAAGAGTTTCGTCTCGAAGAACAAGGACCGCTATGTATCAACACTCACGATTCATGAAACCTACCTTCTAAGCTTAAGGAAGGAGGGTCGAGAGACTGCACGCATGCGATTGCAAGTTCTCCTTGACACATTTCGCACATTGGACGTAAACGCTGAAATTGCTGTCGCCGCGGCAGAACTAAGACACGGTCACAAGATCCCCATGGCTGACGGGGTGATAGCTGCTACCTGCAAATCGTTGCAAGCCAAATGTGTCACGGACGATCCACATTTCCAAGAACTGAAAGAAATCAAAACAGTCTGGCCTTAGTTCTCAGCCTTGTCGTCGTGACAGATCATGGCAGGATTCTGAAGCAGCTACGCGATTCTCGACGCGCTCTGGAAGATCACCAACCCCATGTTGGGTTGATTTGACAGCACTCGAAACAGGAATTTAATTTTCTGTACCTTTCGATTTCGTGGAAGTCGACTGTTCGTTCATGCTGCCTGACCGGTAACCGACTATGTCTACAGAAACATATGTGAACCCATATCCCTTCAACGCAGCAGCTATCTTATCCAACACGCCCTCGTTGAAGAAAAGCTGTCGCTCACCTTTGCCAACCTCAATTCTTGCTAGGTTTCCGTGGTCGCGAACGCGTAGCTCCTTGACTCCGGTTATTGATCTGATGAAGTTCTCCGATCTCTCAATTCTCACGAGCCTCTCAGGCGAAATAACTTGGCCATACTGGACGCGGGAGGATAGGCAGGGCATCGAGGGTTTGTCGAAATTAGGTAACCCAAGCAACCTGGACAGCTCCCTTACTTCCGGTTTCGTCATACCCACATCCGCCAAAGGCCTCTTCACCCCTTCCTGCGAGAGTGCTGCCGCGCCGGGCCTGTGCCCATGCAAATCATCAGCATTCGTACCATCCACTATGACTAAGTAACCAAGCTCATCAGCCAGCTGCTCCAGCTTCCCACTAAGCTCCTTCTTACAGAAGTAACATCTGTTCGCAGGGTTGGCGAGGTAATTAGGATCCTCAAGTTCCTCAGTCCTAATCACCATGTGTCTGATTCCAATTTCTTTCGCGAGCTCCTTCGCCTCCTCCAATTCCGATGAAGGTAGGCTGGGCGATTCTGCCGTCACAGCTATTGTGCTGTCACCGAGTGCTAGCTTCGCAAGGTAAGCGACGAGAGTACTGTCAATTCCTCCTGAGAATGCGACGAGCGCCTTCCCATAACTTCCGAGCACTTTCAGTGCGCTTTCCGCCTTCACCCGCAGTTCAGGCGACATGTCCGGCAAAGGCGCGCATCGGGCGGTTGATCGCCCATTTGTTCTTGCTGTTAACATTTTATGGTACGTCACAGGGTCATGGTACTTAGGCGTTTCCAAGCGGCGAAAAATCATTGCGAGAAATTCTACAGAGGTTGGCTGAAGGCAAGATCAGCGTGGATGAAGCCGAGAAAGCGTTGAAGTTCAATGCAATTGAGACCGTTGCAGGTGTTGCAAGGCTCGATGTGGCCAGGGAACTCAGGCGCGGGGTTCCAGAGATAGTCTTGGCTGAGGGAAAAACCACAGACGACCTCATCAGCATTTGCACTCGCATGCTGGAGAAGAATGGGAGAGCAATCGTCAGCCGAGTGAACGACGAACAGCTCAGACGACTAAAGGATGCTTTTGGAAAGCACAGAATCGAACAACCCCCGCATGCCAAATCAATCGTCATCGCGAAGGCCGACCATAAGCGCCCGATGACCGGCGGCAGAGTTGGAGTATTGACTGCTGGAACCGTGGACCTTGCGGTTGCCGAAGAGGCTTCTATGATTGCACGGGAGATGGGCTGCGAAACATACTTGGAAGCGGACGCTGGTGTCGCTGGACTCCACCGCCTCGCGGAACCTTTGGGCCACATGATAGAAAACGACGTAGACAGCCTGATTGTTGTTGCTGGCCGTGAAGGCGCCTTGCCAACAGTTGTCGCAGGCCTAGTTGACATCCCCCTAATCGCCGTCCCTGCCTCGTCGGGATACGGTTATGGTGGGCATGGAGAAGCGGCACTGATGGCTATGCTACAAGCATGCTCCCTTGGCCTCGCCGTTGTCAACATTGATTCCGGAATCGCTGCTGGCGTGGTGGCAGCTCAAATTGCAAACCGCGTGGCAAGAGCCCGAAAAACCGCCACTCGTTGACTGCGCAATGGAAGCCTGAGCGACTAGTTCCAGCGACAGTAACGACCCTCTGGTGAGGGCGTGAACGGGATGGGCGATTTGACTCGATATAGGGTGAGATGGCAGGTGTTCTTGTTTACAAATTCAGAGAATTGTAAACAACCGTCTGCTCCTTGCTGCCTGACTAGGATGCCTTGACGGTCTTTAGGTGGCCTACGGCAGCTTTCACAACGTCCACTGATTTCAAGAAAGCATCCTTCTCCTCAGCGTTCAGTTTCAGTTCGATCACTCGCTCGACTCCCCGAGCGCCCAGAACCGCCGGAACGTCAACGTAGATGTCTTTGAGGCCGTATTCGCCGTTGAGGTGCGCGGTCATGCAGAGTGCCATCTTCTTGTCTTTGACGACACTCTCCACCATTCGAGTTATGCCGTGAGCTGGGGCGTAGATTGTTGCCCCCTTCAAAGCGATGACCTCAGCCGCAATCTTTCTTGTTCGATCAATAGTTTCCTTCACCTTGTCAGGTGAAAGAAGTTCCGTGACGGGAACGCCACTCACAGTTGAGAACCGCGGCAACGGGACCATAGAATCGCCGTGCTCGCCAATCACGACAGCTTGCACGGAACTTGTCGACACGTCCAAAGCTTTCGCAATAAAATGTTTGAAGCGCATCGTGTCCAACATTCCACTCTGGCCGAAGACACGTGACGGCTCAAATCCAGTGACCTTCCAAGCCAAGTACGTCATAATGTCAACCGGATTTGTGACCATTAGCACCAAGGTCTTTGGGGCATATTCAACGATTTTCTCCGCAATTCCGCGAATGATTTCTTCGTTCTTCTCTTGCAGATCGAGACGGGTCATGCCAGGTTTTCTGCCCAAACCACCTATCACAACAACTAGGTCCGATCCTGAGATTTCTTTGTAATCATTTGAGCCCACAATTTCTATGTCAGTTCCTTGCTCTGCTGCCATCTGGCGAAGGTCGAGCGCTTCACCCTCCGGTAGACCCTTGATGACGTCCACTAGCCTAAGATCACCCAGCTCCCTACTCGCGACCTGCAAGGCAACTGCGCTGCCGAGTTTCCCGGTTCCAATGATCGAGATGAGTTTTCGTCCCGCCAACTTCCACGCCACGGACAGTTACTTTGGCACTTGCATATGGTTTAATCTCTTTTCCACGGATCCTCCTCCCAACTGTCCTCAAACCTTCCGCGCGGGGGGTCCCGATTGATATTTACTAATCAATTCGATGCCAATTCGTCGAGAATTGTTGCGACTTTCAGGGTTCTTAGAAAAGCCTTTTATGGCATCAGCATGCGCTAACACCACTCGGTTCAGAAAGGGGAGGGAATGTTCATTGGCTGAAATGTATTGTGTGAAGTGCAAAGAGAAAAAGACGGTGCCTGACGATCAGACTACCATGGAGAAGACCGCGAAGGGCCGCAACATGATGCGCGCCGTTTGCCCAACATGCGGCACCAAGATGACGAAGTTCACCAAGTAACTCGTCAGACTTTCCGCACCAACTCGAATTCCTAACTGTTTACTCCCGCCCCCTTTTCAAACCGAATACTTGTAAGTAACCCTTAGAATCAACCCTAATCCAAAGGCGGCACACTGGGGCATACGGGTTGGAAATCAGCTCGTCAAATCTGAGTTTCCAATTGTCGCTAGTCGACATTGACGCGCTGAAACCTCATGAAGAAGTAATCGAAGCATCCGTGCGTGCTCTCTCCAACGAGATGCAGACGGAAGGGTTAGTTCGCGACCCCCTCATCGTAGACCAAGAGGACGATGTCATCCTTGATGGCATGCATCGCTTCAACTCTCTCAAAGCACTGAAATGCAGATTCGCGCCCTGTTGCCTTCTGAACTACGACAGCCCACAGATCAAAATCGGATCTTGGTTCAGAGTGTACGTGGTCAACGATCCTACCGGCTTAGCTGATAAGTTGCTCTCCGGGACTGGGCTGAAATTCTCAACACATGAAGCGACCGTCGGAAAAATGAGCTACAATCCGCACACGATTCTCCTCACTGGAAACGGAGTTGAGTATTCGCTTCCGGAAAGCCTAGACCTTCTTGAACAAACACGAACAGCAGTCAGGCTAGAAAAAACCATGACCGCCAAAGGCCACAACGTTGACTACCTTTCGGAAATCGTGGCGATGGAACACCTGAAGTCGGGCTCCGGGAACTTCGTCATATGCCTCCCGATCTTCACAAAGCAGCAGATTCGGGAGTTCGGTTTGCAGAACCGTCTTCTGCCGTACAAAGTTACGCGGCACGTCATCCCCTCGCGGCCCATGCGCATTGATGTTCCACTGGAGCTGCTGAAAAGGCCGCGTGTTCCTCTGGAGGAAGCAAACCGAGAGTTCGGGGAGATGCTCGCCACACGCCATGTGGAGCGGAAGGCACCGGGGTCAATTGTAGATGGAAGACGCTATCAAGAAGAGTTGCTAGTATTCTCCTGACAGGGTTTCAGACTTATATTGTCCGATTTGTTCTGTACCGCCCAAATAGGGCTGGAACTAGAATGCCATCAGAACTGACAGACACAGAGGAATTTGTCAAGATCTCAGAACGGGCCACCGAGTGCAGAGTGAAACGCCTGAAGGACATCGTGAAACTGAAGCTTCGGACGCCTAGGCAGCTCTATACGATCCGTGTCGACCCCAACAAGGCCGCGGAGCTACTGAAACTGATACGGTGCGAAGTCATCGAAGCATAATTCAAGCAGTCCGCCCATTGAAAGCGAGGATCTTCTCTGCCCTTAACAGAGATTAGTTTCGATTTCCTACTCCTCATCGGATCACTTTCAATTCTCGCCGCGCTCTATTCCCTCCATCTCGGTTTCCAATACGACAGAAAAGTCTCAGTGGCTCTGCAGAGACCGAAGAATGGGTTCCAACCACACGTTTGCCTCATAATGCCCTGCAAAGGTGCTGAGCCTGGCTTAGCTGGAAACATTGAAGCCGCACTAACACAGCAATACGAAAACTACGAAACGATTATCGTAACAGACACTATTGACGACCCTGCATATTCGATTGCGACCTCGGTAATAGACAAGCACAGAGGATCCGCGGCTAAGATCTGCACGGCGGAGCCAACAGAAGGAAATAGCGGAAAAGTCGCCGCTTTGCTGACCGCCCTATCCCAAGCCGATCCTCAGACCGAGGTCTACGCCTTCATCGATAGCGACGCATTTGTTCCTGCACGGTGGCTCCGAGACATTGTGGACCCCCTCAGTGATGAGTCAATAGGGGCCACGACTGGTTTTCGCTGGTACCTCCCCATTGAAGGGGGCTTTTGGTCGCACATTGAAGCGGCATGGAATGCTTCAGGAACAAACTTGCTTTTCAACGACAAGTACAATTTCCCGTGGGGCGGCGCGATGGCCTTGAGGTCAGAAACCCTCGACAAGGTCGGAATCAGAGAGGTGTGGGCGAAAGCTGTTAGCGATGACATGACGCTCAATTCCGCACTCCGAGCGCACGGATACCAAGTCGCGTTCCTACCGCAATGCATGGTTGCCACTTTCAACAAAACTTCTCGTGCCCATATGTTCGCATGGGCCACGCCCCAGACTGCAATTACGAAAGTCTTCAACTACGGGCTCTGGCGGTACGCGTTAGCAGCATACCTGTTCTTTGACTTCGCTTTCCTACTGGCCGTTGTTGGCGCATTCCTCGGTGTTCTACTGAACCCGGTCTGGTTTGCCCCAACAGCTCTTCTACTCGCTCCATCCGTGCTGGGCGTGCTAAGGAGCGTTCAAAGAAGTACGACTTTCTCTCGGGCAATGCCTGAACTAAAGCGCGAGTTCGACAGAACAAAGCGGGCGGATGCTGTGGCAAGCTTTATTGTGCCGTGGATTATGACATACTGCATAATCAAGTCGGCTCGAACCAATAACATCGAATGGCGAGGCCGCAAGTACAGCCTGACAGGAATCAAATCGCTTGCCACACCGTGAATCCTTCCTCAAACCACTCTTCATGAAACAACTCGACCTCGTCATCCTTTTCGTCACATCAATCTGCAACGCACGATGCAGAACATGCTTCTACTGGCTTGAACTAAACCGGAAGGGAAACATGAGCTTCGAGGAACTGACAAAGCTCTCTTCAACAATGCCAGAATTCCACGACCTCTGGATCTCCGGAGGCGAGCCGTTTCTACGAAAAGACCTAGCGCAGGTCATCCGTCTCTTCTACGAGAGGAACAGCATTCGAGATGTTCGAATCCCAACAAACGGCCTCCCGACTGCACAAACCATCGCCATCGTGCAAGAAGTCTTGCAGACATGCCCTGACCTGCACCTAGAAGTCGACATTTCCATAGATGGTTTCTCTGAAACCCATGACAAAATCCGGGGCGTCACAAGCAACTTTGAACAAGCCTGCAAAACGCTTGATCAGCTTCAATCATTACGCTCGGCCTGGCCAAACTTCACGCTGTACGTCAACTCGGTCATAACTCAGGAAAATCAGCAAGAAATCTCGGATCTAGGGCGACACTTCAAAGAGAACGCAGATCTAGACGGACATTATTTCCAGATCATACGAGGCGACCCGAAAGAACCAAACCTACAGGCTGTGAAACCAGAGAAACTGAGACAAATCTACAACCAAGCTATACCACTAAACTTCGAGTACGTCTCAAAACCATCGGGTAAGAAATCGAAGCTCGACTCGGTGAGGCGGGCTTTCTGGAAGGCGGGATACGTTTTCAGTTACGAGACACAATTTCAAAACTTCATACATAAAACAAAATGGAAGATGCCCTGCACAGCAGGCCAGACATCGATCGTAATCGATTACAACGGAGATTTGAGGGTCTGCGAGCTCCGAAAGCCCATAGGCAACCTCAGAAAATACGGAATGGACTTTCAGCAATTTTGGAATTCATTCGAGCGAAAGCAGGAGGTGCGGCAAGTGGAGTTAGACCAGTGCTTTTGTACGCACATCTGTTTCATGTATGATTCGATGCGTCACAGCAAACGCGTCATGCTATGGGACCTTCCACGAACCATCCTGAATCTCCTAATCAACAAAGACTTTGAATCAAACGCCATCAGGTAACTTCCAGCGTAGACTGACGCATTTGGTTCGTTGATAGGAAAATGAAAGACCCGACGAGAAGTGCATCGACCAAGAAACCTGATAGGGCGAGAAAATCCTACTACGTATATCTGCTTCTTTGCGATGACGGCAGCTACTACACCGGCTACACGAACAATGTAGCCTCAAGACTCGAAAGACACAAGAAAGGGCACGGCGCACGATATACCAGAATGCGCAAGCCGCAGAGGGTTGCCTATGTGGAAAAGTTCAGGACACGCGCCGCCGCCATTAGAAGGGAACATCAGATAAAATCACTCAGTCACAGAGAAAAACACGAACTGGGATCCATATGGTCGCGCACTAATACTGAACTGAACGATTGATCAGAGATCGGCCCCAGCCTTCTCTTTCGAACATCCCCGAATCCTTACTCCACAATCCTACTAGAAGCAATAAACTGCGAGTCATTCCGTGCGTCGTTTCGTCGTTCGAGAACCGGTTCCCTAGGGGACTAGGTCCCTAAGCTTAGCGACCTTTGCCAAAGGAAACTTTCGGTCCGCGGTAATGAGGGCGAACTTCTTTCCTGTCCTGAAGATTATTGCAACTATTTCCTCATGAACCAAAATCGAGTACTCCGGTTTCCCGAAGAAATCAGCCAAATCCTCAGCCTTAAGGACAGAAACCAGTTTAGCGATTAGGTGTGGGGTCTTTTCAAGAGGCTCTATTGGTTCAACGCCCTCTCGCATCCCACCTTCCAAGATGCGTCCATTCCCATCAACGAGGGCCGCAAAGCGCACAAGCTTGCTGAACTTCATAATACGATTATAGAGTCGGACCAACCTAACCAACTCCATAGTTCACTACACTTACACACAAATGCTTTTCCACCTGGAATTAGAAACCCGGTATCTCCTCCAGAAGCATTCCTTCTATTTTGACGGGCTTAAGTTTGGCAATCAGGGAATATGCCTCCTCGAGTTTCGTTGCTCGTTCAGCGTATACCTCTAGAATTGGCTCCCCCTTTGCGACTTTATGGCCTCGCTTGCCGAACAAAACTACTCCTGAACCACGCTCCGCGGGAGCTCCGGCCGCCCTCGCAATTTGGTTGATGGCTGAGTTGGAGACGTGTGTAATGTAGCCATCAGCCTCCGCGATGATTCCCTGACTGTGGGTTCCTACACGTACCTTCTCGGAGGTGATATTCGGGTCTCCTCCCTGAGCCTCGATTATCTCTCTCATCTTCTTGAGTGCCTGGCCATTCTGAAGAATAGTTTTGGCCATTTGTTGCCCATTGCCCTTAGTTGCTTTCCCGCCCAGTTCCAGAAGTAAGCCTGCGAGGGCGGTTGCTTTCTCGATGAGGCTTGCAGGGCCAGAGCCTTCGAGGGTCTGCAAGGCCTCTTTGGCTTCGAGCGCTGGGCCCACAGCGTGGCCTACGGGTTGACCTCCATATGTCACGCCACACCTGATCCTGATTCCCAACTTCGCTCCCAATTCGATGAACCTGTTTCCCAATCGTCTGGCCTCCTCAGACGTTGCAATCTTCGCTTCCTCTCCGGTGGGTATGTCAAGAACTAGGAAATCGGTTCCAACAGCCAGTTTTTTCGCGAGAATGCTTGCAATCATTTGAGGTTCTGGGTCTATTTGGAGCGGGTATTCCACTGTGATGAATGCGTCATCAGCCGGGGCCAAGCTCAGGCCCCCACCCCACACAATCGCTCCGTTCACTTTCAATGCGATTTTGCGCAACTCTTGAGCTGAGAATTCAACAGGCGCCAGAACGGACATTGTGTCCGCCGTACCAGACGCGCTCGTAATAGCCCGACTCGCTGTCTTGGGTATCAAGAGCCCCGAGGCAGCAATTATGGGAACAATTAGCAGGCTCACTTTGTTCCCTGGAACGCCCCCAATTGAGTGCTTGTCGTAGACTGGTTTCTCAAAATCAATTTGAGTTCCCGTTTCGGCTATTGCGCGCGTGAGCCAGAGAAGCTCATTATCATCCATTCCAAGGTACTGTTCGGCCATAAGGAACGCGGCCATCTCCACATCGCTCAGATTTTTGTTGACAACATCCCGCACAATAGCATACAGCTCCTCCTGGCCAAGCTTTGCCCCGCGCATTTTTGAATGAACATACTTGACCGAGATGGGCGGTGGGATCGGTTGAACGGTGACCGACCCCCCATCTTCAACGTTGAGTTCTTGTGCGACAGTCCGTGGCAATCCAACGTGGTCTGGCGGAATCATTGTCTGCGTTATGTCAACCAGAGCTGACGCGCTCCTCTCTTCGCTGCTCTTGACTCGAATCCTATCCCAGGCGAGAACTCCGAGCCGCTCCGAGTCCTTACTGTTCAGCACGATTATTCTGGAACCCGCGGCTAAGTCGAGCACCTTTGCTGTGAGGGTAATCATCACGATGGCCTACCTGAGTGGGTTGAGTGAGGATTGATTTTAATCTGCGTTTGTGCGGTTGGACATTCAGTTCAGCGGGTTTGAGAGGAGTAGAGAGAGCAGGGAATCTGACAGCATCATTGGCGACCTCATGAAGCGGGTCTCCGGGACCTCCAACAAACCTGAGATTTTTTCGAATTGCGCGTTTGGATGCGTGTCACCCTACATGCCGTTTGAGAACACGCAAATTTCAGACCCCACATAACACAAACCAAAACGCCCAAGCCTCAGCGAAACCTTGGGTAGGCTTTATTTCCTTCCGCCCAACATTCACGCGACGCTCTGGGCCGGTAGTCTAGACTGGTTAGGATACCTGCCTGACACACGCGAAATCAAACGCGCGGCCGAAGCAGGTGGTCGAGAGTTCAAATCTCTCCCGGCCCACCAACTTGACATCACCTTGTTATCCCGGACAGCATCTAGCCTACTCCAATTCGAGGAAGGATTGGGTTGCTCAAGATTGCTGTGGATGTTGGCGGAACATTTACTGACACAGTTGCCGCTGACGACACTGGCAAGTTGTTCGTCCTCAAAATCCGCAGCACTCCCGCGGCCCCCGATCGTGCTTTCCTTTCGTCCGTGACCCGCCTCCTCATGGCTAATCGACTATCGACTTCCGAGGTCCGTGGAGTGGTGCACGTGGGGACGATTGGTACGAACCTGTTCCTCGGCCAAATGGGTTTGAATCTTCCCAAGACAGCACTAATCTCAACAAGAGGGTTCAGGGATGTGCTGGAAATAGGTCGCCAGAATCGAGCAGAACTCTACAACATATTCTTCCAGCGTCCAACACCACTCGTTCCACGTCGTCTTCGGTTCGAGGTTTCTGAGAGGGTTGATGCTGAGGGAGGGCTGCTCCAGAGAGTTTCAGAGAGCGAGCTGTCGGTCATCGCCGCTGAACTCGCTTCTCAAGGCATAGAGGCTGTCGCAGTTAGTTACCTTAACAGTTACCTGAACTCGGAGAACGAGCAAGACACTAAACGCAAACTCTCGCAGGAACTGCAAACGCCCATCTTCACTTCTTCAGAAGTAGACCCTGAGCATAGAGAGTATGAGAGGACAAGTACAACTGTTGTAAACGCTGTTCTGGCTCCAGTGGTTTCTAGGTATCTCGGCTCTGCATTGAATGGGCTGCGCGCATCAGGTATCAAAAGCGATCTTCAGATTCTAAGTTCATCGGGTGGCTTAGTGGATGTCGAAGAGGTGAAGCGCCGACCAATCATGGCGATCGAGTCAGGGCCCGCGGCTGGAGTGGTTGGGGCAGCTGAGGTAGCGAAACTGCTTGGACTCACACGCGCAATAAGCTTCGATATGGGTGGCACGTCTGCGAAAGCCGGAAGCATCGTAGATTACACGGCTCAGACGGTCCCTGAGATTGAAGTCGGCGGCCGAATTCACGCGGGAAGAACAATCAAAGGAAGTGGCTATCCGGTTAGGTACCCCTCAATCGACCTCGCGGAGGTGAGCGCTGGTGGTGGAACGATCATTTGGGCGGATGAAGCGGGAACGCTGAGAGTTGGACCAATGAGTGCTGGGGCAGAACCAGGGCCAGCGTGTTACGGAGCAGGGGGCAACGACCCGACAATAACCGATGCGAATCTCATACTCGGCAGGATTGGGTCCGAGCTGTCTGGAGGCGAGGTAAAACTCCAACGAGGTGAGGCTGAAAAAGCACTGCGCGATGTTGGACAACAATCGGGTTTTGACATGATTTCCTGCGCCGATGCGGCCGTGAAGCTCGTGAACCTGCAAATGGCCAAAGCCATCCACATCGTAAGCCTTGAACGCGGACTGGACCCACACGAATTCGCACTGATAGCGTTCGGGGGCGCGGGCCCAATGCATGCAGTCCAGCTAGCCGAGGAGGTTGGAATCGACATGGTCATTGTCCCTCCGTGGCCTGGATTGTTCTCCGCCCTCAGCATGTTGATGTCCGACCTCAAGTACAACCAAGTCAAAGGGATACTGAGGTCGCTGGACGAGCTTACTGAGGATGAGCTTGATGAAGCGTTTCAATCAATCACCAACAGTGCACTGTCACAGTTGAATGGTCGTGGAATCGAAACCTCAGAAGCGAGAGTGGTTCGAACAGTAGATGTTCGTTACGTTGGGCAGGGTTACGAACTCGAGATAGAGGCCCCAACACCCTTCTCAAAGAGGCAGGTGACAGATAGATTCGAGAAGAGGCACGAAACGGTCTACGGGTACAGGCATTCAGGTGAAAGGCTTGAGATCACAGCCTTACGACTCACGGTCACAATTCCTGTTCAGAAATTGAGACTCGAAAATCGTTCGACGTCGACTGGGGCCATGGACCGAGCACTTGTCTCGAAGCGGCAGGTATGGTTCAACGAAAAATGGCATGAGGCGCCGGTTTACTCTCGGAACCTACTTCCAACAAACGCCAAAATCAACGGTCCCGCAATAATCATGGAATACGACTCCACGCTTGTTCTACCCCCCAGATGGGATTGCATGAGAAACGAGATGGACTGCTTAGTCGTAAGGAGGGCCACGAGCTGACTGCGAGCAAGCTGCAAGTCGAAGTGATCAAGCACAGCCTAACCTACGCGTCCGAGGAGATGGGTATAGCGCTCAAGAAGTCCGCCTATTCACCGAATATCAGGGAACGAGCAGACCACAGCTGCGCGATATTGGATCAAACTGGCAGAACCTTAGGTCAGGCCGAACACATTCCCGTACACATAGGATCATTCTCACTCGGTCTCAAGCAGACCTTTGAACATCTCAAGGGAGAGGGAATAGAAAGCCTCCCAGGTGACATGTTCATTGTCAACGACCCCTACATCTCCGGAACGCATCTCAACGATGTGACCGTAATCCGTCCCGTTTTCCTAGACGGAAACATAATCGGTTACGCTGCAAACAAAGCGCATCATGTAGATGTGGGAGGATCGACTCCGGCCAGCATCAATCCCCTTGCCCGAGAACTCAGTGAAGAAGGCGTTTTGATTCCACCCATGAAATTGATGGAGAAGAACGATCTGCGGTTTGAGGCCGTGAAGCAGCTTACGTCGAATGCCAGAATGCCCGAAACCACCCTCGGCGACCTCAGAGCACAAATAGCAGCTAACCTCCTCGGCGAGAGGAGAATACTCGAACTCGCGGGAAAGACAAGTCTCGAAGATTTTGAGAAATCTTGCGAATTGATACTCGACCAGACGCACAAACTCGCAATGGCAGCGTATGCCAAACTGCCGAAAGGATCATGGAAAAGTGTCGACTATGTGGAACTGGGCGACAGGTTACCCGTCGTGGCAGTCATGGTAACTATTACGGATGAAGGTGTGGAAGTTGATTTCAATGGGTCCGAGCCTCAGGTACCCGCCCCACTGAACGCTGTGCTCGGAGTCACAACCGCGGCTTCGACATTCGCAATAAGAACGTTGATGCCGAGAGATTTGCCTCTCAACGACGGCTTCATTCGCACGATTCACGTGAAGGCACCAGAAGGCTCAATTGTTAATCCACACAAGCCCGCGCCCGTTGCTGCCGGAAATCTTGAGACAAGTCAACGAATCGTCGACGCAATTTACAAGGCATTGTCAGAACCTCTTCCCAAAACGATCCCAGCGGCTGCGCACGGGAGCATGAACAACCTGATGATGGGCGGAACGCATCCGGTCACCGGTAAACCCTGGGCATTCTACGAGACGAATGGTGGGGGATATGGAGGTAGATTCGAATCAGACGGCGTGAACGCGGTTCAGGTCAACATGACGAATACACTAAACACACCGATTGAAGTGATGGAGCATTACTATCCAGTCATGTTTCGGGCATACAGGATTCGTGATGGAAGTGGTGGAGCGGGAAAATGGCGCGGAGGATTGGGCATCGAGCGATCGTTCACGACCAGAGCTCGCATTGAGGTCACAGTGCTAGGAGACCGATGCAAAATTCAACCATATGGGTTGAATGGAGGTCTCGCTGGCAAATCCTCCGAATATTCAGTCGCCCGAGCGAATGATGAAGAGGTCAAATTGGATTCCAAAGACACAACTATCCTAGAGGCGGGAGACACTTTGACAATGCGCACCGCAGGCGGGGGAGGGTTTGGCCAGCCTCATGATCGCGACCCTTCACTCGTCAGGAGCGATATTGAAAATCACTGCATCACAAGTACAGAGGCCGCGAAAATATATCACTATGCGGAAGATTGAATCGCTCTTCAAGACCTAACAAATATGCGGAGCATTCAGTCCCGCATCAATTTTGACGTAGGCTTCGAGAGTCTTTCATCCCTAAGGGCAGAATCAACGTTTGGGATGCTCGTCTTCATTTGACCAAGTTCTTTCTGAGCCGATTCACAGGTACCACTGTAAAGACCAACAGGAACGAAACTATCCAAGCGAGATGCCATAGCACTCCTAGCTCCACGGTTCCCAGTACGAGCGGGCGTACTATTTCGACGAGATGGTAGAGTGGACTTAGGAACGCTATGTCCCTAACTGCCAGCGGTAGGGCGTCGAGCGGATAGAACACGCCCGAGAAGAGGAAGAGTGGCGTTATGAAGAGTGTGAAGAAAAAGTTCATTTGGTCAATGCTCTTCAAGAAAGATGTGTAAGTAAGACCGATTACCGCGAACATGAGCCCGCCCAAGGCGCCCATCAACGGAATCAAAATTGCAAACCAAGACCGAGTCAGACCCAGTGCAGTTACGACACCCAGCATAACGGTTGCGTAGATTGTGCTCCTGGTCATAGCCCACAACATCTCCCCCACAACTATATCCTCTACCGTCACTGGCGTTGCCATCATAGCCTCATAGACTCGGTCGAAGTGTATCCGCACGAACGTGTTGTACGTCGTCTCAAATGAAGCGGCAGTCATTATTGATGAGGCAATCAACCCTGGAGCAATGAATTGAATGTATGACAACCCTGCAATTCGAGTCACGTATGCGCCAAGACCAAAACCGAGCGCCAGAAGGTAAATGAGCGGATCCATCAAGTTCGAGACTATGGTTGATTTGTAGACGTACTTGTAGACGCTGACCTCTCGCTGCCAAACCCTGATCGCCTGGCGAGGTGAGAATCTGAAGGGTTTGAAGGGGTTCATTCGATCAAGCGCCTCCCCGTTAGCTTCAGGAATACGTCTTCCAACGTGCTTCGTCGCACAATTGCGTAATCAGTACTGAATCCCCTAGCCTGAATTTTCCTTAACAATTCGTCTGCATCATCCGAGTACAAGATCGTAATATCACGATAGCTATCGGAACCTCTAATCAACGGTTCGTTCATGAGAATCGGTTTGAGCGCATTCGCTGGAATTCTTATCTCCAAAACCTCTCGCCCAATATGTTTCATCACCAAATCGTTCGGTTGGCCTTCTTCCATGATTCGTCCTTGATCCATAATTGCGATTCGGTCGCACAGCTGCTGCGCTTCGTCCATGTAGTGAGTTGTAACGATTTGTGTAACGCCACGTTTCTTCAACTCGAACAATTTGTCCCATACCAAATGCCTAGCTTGAGGGTCCAAGCCTGTTGTCGGCTCATCTAAGATGAGTAGTTCAGGCTCATTCATCAGGGCCCTTGAGATCAGTAATCTGCGCCTCATTCCACCTGAGAGTTCGGACACCTTTGCGCGGCGTTTCTCTGTCAGCTCCATGAAAGCCAGTAGCTCTCTGGCGCGCTCGTTCGCCAAGTCTGATGGGATATTGAAGAACCGAGCATAAACGGTAAGGTTCTCCTCAACAGGCAGTGCCTCATCTAAGTTCGCCTCTTGCGGCACTACACCCAATCGCTTTTTGATTTGCCGCATTGAACGTCCTGTTTCTAATCCGAAGACCTTCAATGAACCCGAAGTGAGAGGAGATACACAACCAATCATTCGCATTGTGGTAGTTTTGCCGGCACCGTTTGGGCCGAGGAACCCGAAACACTCTCCGGGTCGGACATCGAAGTCCACACCCCGAACTGCCTCTGTGGTCTCGAAAGCTTTCCTGAGTTCCCTCGCCTCAACAACAGATTCTTTAAAGGAGTTATTGATTGCCAAGTCTCGTCATCTATTCTTTCGTATACGTGCTTGCGAAGTTTCGGCTCTATTCGAATACGCTTTCGCGGAGCATCCCTCTTTCGTCCGATGGCAGGTTCGTCTTGAGCCAATTAAAGGGCACGGCACGTCACGCAGTGACAGACGGTGGTCACAGAATGGGTGTGCTCGTTTCGTGGGAGGTCGATATTGTTTCTTGAATTTGCTCGCTGGTTTTCAACTATTAGGCTTATATCGCGTTTAGTTCTCGCGAAGTCAACGAAGGCTGCAATCGTGGACGCCATCACAACAGTGCTTCTCAGTCTTCTTGGGGTTTTTGCCGGGTTCTTGGGAGGAATGCTAGGAGTCGGGGGCGGGGTCATAGTGGTTCCCATACTCGTACTCGCGTTTCTCCTGGACGCACGTATAGCCGTAGGAACAAGCCTTTCGATGATACTATTCACGGCTCTTTCAGGCAGCTTCGCCTACTACCGTCAGAAACGACTCGATTGGAAAGTTGGAATAGCGGCAGCCGTAGTGACGACCCCGGGTGCTGCAATAGGTGCCTATGCAACCAAATTCGTAAGCTCGCGGATTCTTGCAATCATATTTGGAGCGACGCTATTCTTCATCGCAGCAGCAATGCTTCGCCGTTCATTTCGCGCTGAACACAAATCAGATCGTAATACTGCGACCGCATCAACAAGCAAAACGATCACTGCGAAAGGAGTCTGGCATAGAAGGCTCATTGATAGTACTGGGAAGGTTTTCGAATATGACGCGTCAATCTACTCTGGCCTAATCCTACTCTTCGTGGGCGGCTTAGCTTCAGGGTTTTTGGGGATTGGCGGCGGACTCATCGTGGTTCCGATATTGATTGCATTTGTAGGGTTGCCAGTGCACATAGCAGTTGCGACATCTATGCTGACTATGATATTCACGTCGATTTCGGGAGTCTCAACGCACATTTTGCTGGGAAACGTGCGCATCGAATACGTCATCCCGTTAGCAATTGGAATCCTACTGGGAACGCAATTCGGCGCGCGAACTGCGAAACGACTTAGGTCAGTGACGCTGGAGAGGGTCTTTGCCTTCGCTGTTCTGGGAATCGGCATCGTACTCATCCTCACTAGACTCTAGTCCCGGACCTCGGCCCTAAGTCCCCAACGCATATGCAGTCTGAAATCTCGATGACGCGGCCGCTTTCATGACTCGATTCTGCCAATCGTATTGAACTGCTGTAACTCTACCGTTCGACCAACCATCCTCTACGAAAATCTTGTGGCCCCTCCGTTTTAGTTCCGTTCGGATTTCGCTCGGAATCCGATCTTCCACGTAGAGGCTTCCAGGTAGGGATTCTCTGGGATAGAACGAACTCGGAAAATGTGCAGTGTGGAAAGATGGAGCGTCGATGGCAGCCTGAAGGTTCATCCCGAAGTTGACGACATTGAGGAAGAACTGGAGAGTCCATTGGTCCTGTTGATCTCCTCCCGGGGTCCCGAAAGCCAACCACGGCCGTCCTTTCGAGGTTACGAGGGTCGGTGAAAGGGTGGTCCTCGGCCTCTTGCCAGGTGCGAGGGCGTTTGGATGATCCGGATTCAGTGAGAACATTTGCCCCCGAGTCCCCAAGGGAAATCCAAGCCCCTCGATTACGGGTGAACTCCAAATCCAACCCCCGCTAGGAGTCGCAGTTACCATATTCCCATCGCAATCAACGACATCTAGGTGTGTTGTATCCCCCGCGGAGCTCGTTGTTCGCGCGTCAATCCCAGGTTTCAGAACATTTCCATCGCCTGCCCTTAGCTCCATTGACGCGTTTTCCATGTCGACCAGTTTTCTCCGAGCGTTTGCGTATTCACGAGAGAGAAGTTTCGCCATGGGGACTTTGGTAAAGAGAGGGTCCCCGTAGAATCGCTCTCGGTCTGCAAATGCAAGCTTCGATGCTTCGGTAATGAGATGAATGTAATCTGCCGAGTTGTGCCCGATTTCGCCGAGGTTGAATTCCTCCAAAAGGCGGAGCTGTTGGAGGAAGACTGGACCCTGACTCCATGGACCGCATTTGTGAACTGTCAGGCCTTGATAGTCGACGTTGACAGATTCTTCCACTTTCGTTTTGTAATCTTTAAAGTCCTGGAGGCTCAATAGGCCTGTGTGAGATTTGCCTGTTGCATCACTTGAGGCATGTGTCGAGGCGAATTGCACAATTCTCCGTGCTACCGGCCCGTCATAGAAGAAAGCTCTTGCTGCATCAAGACCGCGAAGTCTTGTGGCACCAGAGCGTTTCTCAGCATGCGTAAGACTGCGCAGAGTTCGGGCGAGATCCTTCTGCTTCAGAACCTGTCCAACCAGCGGCACCCTTCCGTTTGGCAAGAAGACGCGTGCCGTGGTCGTCCACTCCTCCCGGAACCTCTGCTCGTGTTGCTTGATCTTCATACGGAGTGGAGGATAGACCGGGAACCCTTCCTCAGCCAGCCTGATTGCTGGCCCTGCCACCTCCGCTAGTGTCATCTTCCCGAAATGGGAAAGGAGCGTAACCCAAGTGTCAAAGGACGCTGGGACGGTTGCCGGAAGGTAGCCATCGCCTGGAATCAGGTCAATTCCGTTCTTGTGAAAGTAGTCAATGGTTGCAGCCTTCGGAGCTGTTCCCTGCCCAGAAATAGTGAACACTTTCCTCTCTTTCGCTGAATACAGAATAACCGGATTCTCTCCACCAATCCCGTTCATGTGCGGCTCAACGACATGCAACGCCAATCCGGTAGCCACAGCAACATCCGCCGCGTTGCCTCCCGCCAATAAGACCTCAAAACCCGCGGCAGTAGCCAAGTAGTTCGAAGAGGCTAGGCATCCGCGGGTGCCCATAATGACAGGCCGGGTTTCCGACATCGGGATCAGTTCTCTTCCATTACCGGCGTCTTGTCGCGGACTGCTGCTTGTGCCGCTACGAGGCGTGCAACAGGGACTCGGTAGGGGGAACAGCTCACGTAATCTAAGCCCAATTCGTGGCAGAATTCCACCGAACTTGGTTCTCCGCCATGCTCCCCGCAGATCCCGATCTTGAGCTTCGGGTTCGTTTGCCGACCTTCCTTCACGGCCAGCCTCATCAGCTTGCCGACACCTTTGCGGTCAAGGACCTCGAAGGGGTTGGCGGCCAAGATCTTCTGGTCCAAGTAATCCTTCAGGAATTTTGCTTCAGCGTCATCTCTACTAAAGGCAAATGTTGCTTGGGTGAGGTCATTCGTGCCAAAAGAGAAGAAATCCGCGTACTTCGCGATCTCATCTGCTGTTACACACGCTCGGGGAACTTCTATCATTGTTCCTATTGTGTAGTCAACTCTCGACCCCAAGTCTTTCATAACTGCATCCGCCACGGATTCAATGCGCTCGCGTAGGAAACGAATCTCATTAGCCTCCCCCACAAGTGGGAGCATGATCTCGACACCAACCTTTGCACCCTCCTTTTGTAGCTCGATGGCAGCCTCGAAAATTGCGCGCGCCTGCATCTCGTAAATCTCAGGATGGCTCAGCGCCAACCTGCAACCTCTATGCCCCAGCATTGGGTTGTGTTCTGCGAGTGTTACAACCTTCCTGAGCATGCGCTCTTTGGAATCCAACGCCGCCCCAGCTTTCCCGTTCGCCTTAAGCGCAGCAACCTCGGAAACCAGTTCCTCATACTTTGGCAAGAACTCGTGCAGCGGTAAGTCGAGGAGTCTTATCGTGACAGGTAGGTCGTGCATGTTGCGGAATATTCGTTTGAAATCCTCTTTCTGAAGAGGCCTAAGCTTCTCTAGGGCCTTCGCGCGCTCACCGTCAGTCGCGGACAGAATCATTTCTTGAACAATCGGAAGCCTGTCTTGTGCGTTGAACATGCGCTCGGTTCTGCAGAGGCCGATTCCTCCAGCGCCGAACTGAATCGCCTGGGCGGCACCATCAGGGGTGTCAGCGTTGGCCCTAACCCCTAGCCTACGGGTCTCATCAGCCCACTTCAATATTTGTTGGGCTTCCCCGCTCAGTTTGGGGGCAATAGTCGGCACGGCACCCAAGAGCACGTTACCTGTGGTACCGTCAATCGTTATGACATCATTCTTCTTCACAGTGACTTTTCGGGTGCTGAACGTCTCACTGCCCAAATCAATCTTGACCTGTTCGCAACCCACGACGGCAGGCTTGCCCATGCCGCGAGCCACAACTGCAGCATGAGACGTCATCCCTCCTCTGGAGGTCAGCATTCCTTTTGCCGCGATCATTCCATGTATATCTTCGGGCGTCGTTTCTTCCCTGACGAGAATGACAGCTTCCCCGCTGGACCCGAGCCTGTGGGCTTCATCTGTATCGAAGATAACCTTCCCCGTTGCAGCCCCCGGCGAGGCTGGCAGGCCCGTGGCAATCGGTCGTCCATGATGGGACGGATCTATCTGCGGGTGGACGAGTTGATCCACCTGCGGAGGTTGCACTCGAAGCAACGCCGTTTCCTTAGTGAACAACCCCTCCTTTACCATGTCAACGGCAATTCTCATCGCAGCAGAAGCCGTACGCTTTCCCGAACGGGTCTGAAGGAGGAACAGCTTTCCTCTCTCAATGGTGAACTCAATATCTTGCATGTCCTTGAAATGTTGCTCAAGGAGCTTACAGGCACCGATTAGTTTCGAATATGCGTCAGGCATTTCGTCCAGGAGCTGGGAAATAGGTTGAGGTGTCCGAGCTCCTGATACAACGTCTTCGCCTTGGGCGTTGATCAGAAATTCCCCGAATAGTGTCGGTTCGCCTGTTGAGGGATTCCTCGTAAAACAAACCCCAGTCCCCGAATTTGGCCCGATGTTCCCGAATACCATGGCCTGAATGTTGACTGCTGTTCCCAACGTGTCTGAAATCCTGTTCGCTTGGCGATAGACGACAGCCCGGTTACCATTCCATGATTGGAAGACTGCTGCCACTGCCAAATGCAGTTGGGTCAAAGGATCTGCAGGAAACTCGCTCTGGGTTTCTTCTTTCACGATTTGCTTGAACTCTTGTACGATTGCGAGAAGAGTGTGTGCGTCAAGCTCAGTATCTAACTTGAGGTTCAGACTCTGTTTGTGTTTCTGAATGATCGCCTCGAACTTTTCCCCTTTTATGCCGAGGACGACTTTGCCAAACATCTGAACGAAGCGTCTGTAGGAATCGTAGGCGAAGCGCTCATTCTTCGTTTGAGCAATCAGCCCTTGCACGGTCTTGTCGTTCAGGCCGAGATTGAGCACGGTGTCCATCATTCCGGGCATGGAGATGGGTGCCCCTGATCGAACAGATACCAAGAGTGGGTTCTCAGCTGACCCGAAGACCCTACCTGTCTTGGACTCTATGACTTTCATCTTCGAAGCGATTTCTTCTTCCAGGCCTTCAGGAAACTTGAACCCGTGGGAACTGTAATGGTTGCACGCCTCTGTGGTAACGGTCAGTCCGGGTGGGACGGGCAGGCCTAGGCCCGTCATCTCCGCCAGATCAGCGCCTTTGCCACCCAAGAGGCCCCTCAGCCTCGTGTTGCCCTCATCGAAAAGGTAAACGTACAGCTTACTTCTCCTCCAAATTCAAAGGCCCCTAACCAGAGCCGCCCCCACTAGATTTAGTTCGTAATATTGCTGTTTGTGGCTGTTCGGCAACGGTGATTGTTCAAATAACCATCAAAACCTGGGAACGGTGAAACCAAACGCTTGAGCATGTTTTTTCGTGCCTTCTCGACCGCTGTAGTAGGGGCAATTTTCGTTCACATGCGCTTGAAGTTGTTCTTGAAATGGTACCAGGGACAACACGTGCCTTGTTTCAACCTTTCTTTCCAACGTTCCGCTTTCGCTGTGCGCGTTGAATCGGTTTCTTGTAAACAGCTCGGCAACTACTGGGGAACGCACCAACGAATATCAAAGCCTTGATACAAGGCGCTACAAACCTCGGGAGACGTGTAACACAGAAGTCGAAGTGCAGGGAACTCGCTACTGAGAATTCTTCGACTTCGTAAGAGGGTGTATATACCATAGATAGATATTACTTATTCCAATGGTTTTCTACAAAAAGTAGTACGGCGGAACGCGGCGAAAGGAGAATGTGATAACTATGGGTGCTCTGATGCTCTGGTTCGACCAGATTGGAAGACAAGACGTCCCACTCGTGGGCGGCAAATCAGCGAGCTTGGGGGAGATGACCTCCAAAACAAGGATTCCAGTACCATATGGCTTCGCCCTGACCGCGGATGCGTACAGGCTCTTTCTCAAGGAGAACAAGCTGGAAGAGAAAATCGCAAACTCACTAGGTCGACTGAAGGACCTCAATGATACCGCGACTCTTCAGAAGGTTGGTGCTGAAATCAGGAAAATGATAACTTCGGCACCCGTTCCACGGACCCTTGAGAAGCTTATCGCGGAATCCTATCAGCAACTGGCCGCCCATGAGAAAGTGAAGAACCCGTTCGTCGCAATCAGAAGCTCTGCTACTGCAGAAGATTTGCCGAACGCAAGCTTCGCAGGTCAACAAGAAACTTACCTGAACATAACTGGAGCAGATAACGTGATTCAGAGCGTGAAAGAATGCTACGCGAGCCTATTCACTGACCGCGCAATCTTCTATAGAGTACAAAAAGGCTTCAATCACATGGACGTAGCCCTCTCAGCGATTGTGCAAATGATGTGCTTCTCAGATTCCAGCGGAGTCATGTTCACTATGGACCCGACGAACGGCGACGATTCTCTCGTATTGGTGGAAGCATCTTACGGATTGGGAGAATATGTTGTCAAAGGAAGCGTCACCCCCGACGACTATTACGTAGATAAGGGCACGTTGAAAATTATCCGCAAAACCATCCCCAGCAAGACCATCATGCTCGTTCGGAAACCCGATGGCGGAACTGAAGAAAAGAATGTCCCCGATGAGCTGAAGGACCGCCAAGTAATCACAGATGAGCAAGTCTCAGAACTTGCCAAGTATGCACTGACCATTGAACAGCATTACGGGCGTGTGATGGACATCGAATGGGGCGTTGACAAGCAGACAGGAAAACTCCTGATACTTCAGGCGAGACCCGAAACGGTTTGGTCTTTGAAGAAAAGCCCAATCGAAAAAACGGCTGCTGTCACGACTGAGAAGAAGATTCTGCTCAAAGGTCTACCATCATCACCCGGGCTTGGGTCGGGTAAGGCACATGTGATTTTGTCCGTTGACCACGTGAGCGAGTTCCAGAGCGGCGAGATACTTGTTACTGAGATGACTACGCCTGACTGGGTTCCGACAATGAAGAAAGCCAGAGCCATTGTCACGGATGCAGGTGGAATGACCTGTCACGCAGCTATCGTCAGCCGCGAACTCGGCATCCCATGCATTACAGGAACTAAGATTGGCACAAAGACCATCGAGACCGGTCAAGAAGTCACAGTCGACGCTAAGATGGGCGTAGTGTATCAGGGCATCGTTTTGGAGACTCCCAAGGCCGAAGCCCAACAAGCCACGAAGGACGGGTTAGCGGGTTTCGTAGACCCAACCGTGACTGGAACAAAAATCTTCGTCAACCTTGGCGAGCCCGAGTTAGCCAACAGAATTTCCCAGCTGCCTGTCGACGGAGTTGGCCTACTGCGAATGGAGTTCATCGTAAGTGACCACGTCAAGAAACATCCGCTGATGCTCATCGAAAACAAGCATCCGGAAGAATTCGTGAACAAACTCGCGGCTGGCCTCGAAACGATCTGCAGAGCATTCTACCCGAGGCCAGTCGTGCTACGATTCAGTGACTTCAAGACCAACGAGTATGCCAAACTCGAGGGCGGAGAAAAGTATGAGGGCGGCATAAAAGAGGCTAATCCATTGATCGGCTGGCGTGGGGCAAGCCGCTATACAGACCCAAGATTCGAACCAGCCTTCAGACTGGAAATCGCCGCTGTTAAGAAAGTCAGAAACGAGATGGGAATGAAGAACCTGTGGTGCATGATTCCTTTCAATCGAACCGTAGACGAATTCACGAAAATCCGCGAACTACTCCGTCAAGAAGGCTTGGTGCAATCGGAGGATTTCAAACTCTGGATCATGGCCGAAATCCCCAGCAACATCATCCTAGCTGACGAATTCTGCAAGGCCGGAGTAGACGGGTTCTCGATAGGCAGCAACGACCTAACCATGCTCATACTTGGGGCCGATAGGGACAACGAGGCTCTTGCACCTCTATTCGACGAACGCAACCTAGCAGTGAAGCGTGCAATCAAAGACCTGATACAAACAGCCCACAAATTCGGAAAGACCGTCAGCATCTGCGGCCAAGCACCTAGCGTCTACCCTGATTTTGCGAAGTTCCTAGTGTACGCGGGCATAGACAGTGTATCAGTAAACCCGGACGTGATAGTTCACACTCGAAGGCTCGTTGCGCAGGTTGAGCAGAGAGTTCTGCTCGACGCGGCAAGAAAACAGTGCAAGGAAGATTCAGAATAAAGCGAAGACACGTCGGGGAATGGTGTCCAGCAGGTACTGGAAGTTAGCTGTAATCCCACCATAGGCTCTGGCAGTTGGTGCATCTTAGTAGAGCGACTTCTTCGAAGGCGTATACGTATTCTAAGCGTATCTCCGAGGTGTCTCTCTGTTCGAACGTTTTCTCTCTGCTTCCACAGGCTGGGCATGTTTCCGCCAATGTTGCCACCACGGTTAGTAGAATACCGTAATACAATTAAAGGATGTCCAGTAATACTCCAGTAGCCATGAAACGCCGTTTCAGTATGACGCTCGACCCGTCATTGATGCATAAGATAGACCTGCTAGTCGATGGCACCCGGTTCACTAACCGCTCTCAGACAGCGGAGTTCCTCCTTAAGCTTGGGATGGAACAATTCCGCCCAGAAAGAACGGCGCTAATTCTCTGCGGCGGTCTTGAGCCCCGCGTGAAGCCAACAACCTTCTCCACACCAAAACCACTGCTCCCGATAGGCTACCAGCCATTGTTGGAGTACCAGATCGAATACTTGAAGCGTTACGAATTCGACCGGATCATTTTAGCCATAGGATTCCTTCAGGAGCAGATAGTACGCTACCTAGATGAACACAAGCTCGGCATTCGCCTACGTTACAGTTTCGAAAAAGAACCTCTTGACACTGGAGGGGCAATCAAGAACGCCGAGGCAATGATCGGCTCTGATTTCTTGACACTGAACGGCGACGTGATATTTTCTGGATTGGATCTGGACAAACTAATCTACGCACACAAAAAGTCTGAGGCTCTGGCGACGATCGTCCTTGCAAAATCGACAACCCCCGCCAGGTTCAGCGCAGTAGAATTGGACTCTGAGAATCGAGTTGTGAGTTTCATTGAAAAGCCCCGCAAACAATTAGCGGGGGAGTCATGGGTGAGTGCGGGCATCTACGTTGTGCGCCCCTCAATCTTCGCAAAGATTCCAAAGGGACGAAGAGTGTCATTGGAATCGGACGTGTTCCCCAAGTTAATGCGCGAAGGAACTATTCGCGGTTTCAAGCATGAAGGGTACTGGGCGGACGTGGGCACCCCGGATGATTATTTGCGTGTGCAGAAAGATCTCCTAACAGGCGTATTCAACCCCCGAGAGGCCACTGCCCAAAATTCGGCATAGTTGCTGAATGCGGCTCAAGCCGCGAGCAACGGCAGCCTCTTTCTCAGGTCCCGTAGTATTTCGACTGCGTGGTTCTGCGGAATGTTTCCTGACAGCGCTTCTCTGGCCTCGTGCTCGCTTCCGATTGTGCTCGGAGCCTTTTCTCCGATCATGGCCTCAAACATCTTCTGCCAATTCGCGGGAACTGACTCTGGGATGTTGAGGTCGGCGAGCGTTGCGGCAACAAGAGCCCATGTCCGTGCCACGTTGGCAACGTTGTATCCGCCTCCCCCGACGACTACAAGGCGCCCTTCGGCTACTTCATGAGCCAAATCATGTACAGTCCTAGCTATTTCGCGATACGCCTTGCTCGTTAGCTGCAGGTGGGCGAGGAGATCGTTTGCGTGGGAATCAACGCCAAATTGACACAGCAACACTTGTGGTCGAAACCGCCTCACTGCGGTTGGGACAATTTCTCGAAACAATCGCAAGTACATCTCGTCACCGGTGAAAGGTGGAAGAGGAATGTTGACCTTGATCCCTGAGGCGGGCCCTTCACCGATCTCATGAATGAACCCGGTGCCGGGAAACAAGTGGTGGCCATCCTCATGAAAGTCGACGTCCAAGACGCCCTCGTCAGCGTAGAACCCATACATTACGCCGTCTCCGTGGTGGGCGTCCACGTCCAAGTAGAGAACCCTCTCGGTTGAGTACTTCTTCTCCAAGTATGCTATGCCAACGGCGGGGTCGTTGAAAATGCAAAACCCTGAAGCGCGGCCGGGGTGGGCGTGGTGCAAGCCTCCTGCGATATTCATGGCGTGCGTGGCTTTTCCAGACATGACCAAATCTATGGCCGTCAAGGTTGCTCCTGTGGCAAGTGCTGAAGCCTCATAACAGCCCTTGAATGCGGGCGTATCGCCCATGTCGAGAAAACCCGTTCCTGCTTTGCTCATGCGTTCGACGAGTTTCAGGTATTCTTCATCATGAAAGAGGAGTAGTTCATCGCGATTGGCTGCACGGGGCTCACTCACCTTAATGTTGGGGTTTTCGAGCAGTTTGGTTTCTCTCATCAGCTCGTAAGTTAGCTTCAGCCGTGTGGGTTTCAATGGGTGCGTGGGGCCGAAATCATATTGCTGGAACGAGTCGCTATAAACGAACCCGAGCGTCTGAGTCAGCGTCAACCCCTCTGTTGACTACTCTCCGCCGTAGGCTTTTATGCGTGGGTCTTTGCCTCCGATTTTGGTTAGCCCAAACTTAAATAATCCATAAGTCATAACGGCGAGCTAGTGCCATAAGATGCTGCAATCACCAAGTACGCTCAAGATTTCGCTGACGGACAAAGCCGCAGAGAAAGTGAAGGCCGCCATGGAGAAACAAGGCAAGAAGGACGCAGGACTACGCCTCTACGTTTCTGGGGGCGGCTGCAGTGGTTTCCAATATGGCCTCGCATTCGACCAAAAGAACGAGGGCGACCGCGTCATCGAAGCTCATGGTGTCCAAGTACTCGTGGATGAACAAAGCGCGCCCTACCTAGACGGATCCGAAGTGGATTACGTTGAGTCCGTGATGGGTGAAGGGTTTCAAGTCAACAACCCCAACGCAACAGAGACATGCGGTTGCGGGCACTCCTTCAAACCCAAGTAGAAGCCTCAAGTAAGCCTTCAAAATCCTCTCTTTTCCGTGAGCCAACGGCCACCCCTAGTTTGGCATCCATTTCTTCCCAGGCAATTCTACATGGGCGAAAGCTAACGCGAGAAACGAAACGCGTTCGGATTCCTCAGTTGCCTAGTCCGGCACAGAAACGACCTTTCTCCACCTCCACCGGCCTCTGAGATTAAGCGAGTCATCGGTGTCGCAGACAGCTACGACTCAAGCAATTGCCCCCTTCACACTTTATTGGGCAAGCAACCTAAAACAGCCCAAAGCTCCAGCTTCCCATCTCCTTCCAAACCACAATCACTAACCAAAGTAACACGTTGTCCCCACAAAACTACACCACACATTGAAACGCCGACTCAGGCGTGCGCGGAGGGTGCGTTAGCAAGGCTCTATTGTGGATGGTGGTTTGGATGTCACCGCGTAGCTAACCCACGTGACCCCGGGAACCTCTCCAGTTATGCGGTTACTGATTTCCTCCAGCACGTCATCTGGAAGCCTTGCCCAGTCCGCAGTCATACCGTCCAAGGATTCGATGACTCGGACCGTGACCATGTAGCCTAGGTTTCTTTGATCCCCAAGAACACCAACAGCCCTGTCATCCCCAACTGTCGCAAAAGCTTGCCAAACAGAATCATAGAGGCCGCGCTGCCTTAGAACGTCCTCAACTATTGCGCTGGCATCTCTGCATATGCGCAACTTCTCTTTCGTCACCTCGCCCACAATTCGAACAGCCAGCCCTGGGCCTGGAAACGGGTGGGTTTTCACGATAAAATCTGGTAAACCAAGCTCTTTTGCTATCCTTCGGACTTCATCTTTGTAGAGAAATCTGAGTGGCTCAACAATTTTGAATTTTGACCATTCCGGTATACCGCCCACATTGTGGTGCGTTTTGATGCGTGAAGCGGGACTCCCTGTACCCGCGCTCTCAATCACATCAGGGTATAATGTGCCCTGGGCGAGGTACTTGAAGCGTCCAACATTGGAACTTTCCTCATCAAAGACCCTGATGAATTCTTCACCAATGATCTTCCTCTTCTGCTCGGGGTCGACTACGCCTCTTAACCTTCCTAGGAACTGCTCGGAAGCGTCAACATAATGAACGTTCAGTTTCAAATCCCTCAGCGCTTTGAGAACTCGTTCTTCCTCATTCTTTCTCAGCAAGCCGTGGTTCACAAAGACGCAGGTCAGTTTGCCTCCGAGGGCCCTTTGGATTAGAACAGCCGCTGTAGTTGAATCTACACCTCCGCTCACCGCAGAAAGAACCTCATCTTCGCCAACTTCCGAGCGTATTTGTTGAGTTGAGGTTTCGATGATTGATTTGGGGTTCCAGTTTGGTGCGCAGTTGCTTATGGTGCTAGCGAAATTCCTTATGATCTGAATCCCATTCTCTGTATGGGCAACCTCTGGATGAAACTGAGTTCCGTAAAGCCTGCGGGTGGAATCACGAACAGCTGCGATTGGGCAGTTCACTGAGCTGCCGATTATCTCGAATCCTTCGGGCAGTATGTCAGCGTAGTCCCCGTGGCTCATCCACGAAGTGATTTGACTCTTCATACCTCTAAAGAGGTCGGCAGTGTCTTTGATTTCCAGCTGTGTTTTTCCATATTCGCGGCGTCTTGTTGCTTGGACGTGGCCCCCCAGCGTTTGGATCATTAACTGCATTCCATAACAAATGCCAAGCACAGGGATGCCCAGTTGGAAGATTTCTGAATTACACTTTGGAGCGCCGTCATCATAGACACTAGAGGGGCCTCCCGACAAAACGATGCCTTTGGCGTTAAGCTCCAACAAATGCTTCGGGGCAATGTCGTATGGAAGTAGTTCCGAGTATACCTCGCATTCCCTGATGCGCCTGGTTATGAGGTGTGAGTATTGGCCACCGAAATCCAAAACGGCGATTAGTTCTTTCGGCATCGCCCATCAGATAGTAGTATGGGACTCCTTGCATTAACCTTGTCAGTGCTAGCTGATGCGCTTCAACCCTTTGGGATACCTTAGAGCCAAGTCAGCGTACGCGTCCTTGTATTTGCCCCAAAGCTGCTTATCAGCATCGGTGACGTCTCTGATTATTTTGGCGGGAATTCCGACGGCCACTTTCCCGTCGGGCACTGTTTGGCCACTTGTTACGACGGCGCCTTCTCCTACGATGCTCCAGACCCCTACGGTCGCGTAGTCACTTACGACCGCCCCAACTCCCACGACGGCATAGTCTTTGACGACGCAGTTGTGAAGCAGGGCCCCATGCCCGATTTGAACGTGGCTGCCTACTTCGCATTTCTCATTGATACGAGCGTGCAGAACACAGTTTTCTTGGATACTGGTCTTGTCGCCGATGGTTACAGTACCATAATCCCCTCGGATCCTTGCACCCGGCCCAATATAGCATTGAACTCCAATGGTTACATCTCCCACGACGCTGGCGTCTTCATCAACGTACGCTTTAGGCGAAATCTTCGGGACCCTTCCCTCGAACTCGAATACTCCCATTCTAAACTCGCCTAGCAAAATGACCTTGAGAAATGGTGGCTCATTAATGTGCATGATGCTACGTATGATATTTCTCCATGCAGTTGTCCATTGTTTCCCCCACTTCTTGTTCACGTTGATGCCATTTTGATAAAAAACAGATATACGAGCAATCCAAATGCGTAACAGTTGAACGAATACGTTTGGCGATTTGAAGAAACTACTGATGAATGGACGCTGGTCGCCCAGAGCAGCCTCAGACATGGCTGGGAATGGCGCCCCTGAGAACGAGTACAATTACCTTCAAACTACACCAGCGAACTCAAATCAAGGTCCCGAAGGGACGAGACAGGGGGGTCAGGCTGAACAGCTGTTTTGCCCATGCTGCGGATCTCATGTAATACATGAAACCTCCAACGGCCTTTCTTGGTCCCACAACGTAGAAACCTGCCGGCTCGTCAATCTGGCTTTGTCAGACATGGAAATCAGTCTGGACCAATCCATTCGAGTGGACATCTACAGAAGCTCGGGCCCTTTGAAGGGCTACTACTCACCAGCTGATCCGTACACGATTCACGTTTCTGAGGAGGCCTACTCACGCTACCCTGAATACGTCATATTTCATGAAACGAAACACTTGGTTGACTGCATCATGAAAGGTTGGAGTGAGGAAGACACACCGGACCCATTTGCGCGATCGTTGTGCGTCAAACACGGCTTTGGGGTCCCTCCGCCACATCCGAACTTCGCTCCTGCGCAGTTCTCCTATGCCCCTTGGCCGCGCTCTGTCTAGCGTCAAGAACCAGTGGCTAACGTCTTAGAATAAGGCCGGACTAAGCGTAGGCGCTTATCTTTTCCTGAAGTTCGCTCTTTGGAAGGGCACCGACTATCCGGTCAACTTCCTTGGCATTCTTCATGACGAGCAACGTCGGAATGGCCATTATGCCAAATTTCTGTTGGGTCTCAGGGTTCTCGTCGACATTCAGTTTGCCAAAAACCACCTTTCCACTGTACTCCTTCGCGAGTTGCTCGACCACTGGTGCTATTGCCCGGCATGGCGCGCACCAAGCAGCCCAACAATCAACCACAACGAGTGGATAGTTCTTGATTGTCTGATCGAAATTACGGTCGCTTACAATGATTGGTTTGTCAATGCTTGGTGTGGACCCTTGATCCATTAGTTCACGCATCTTCTTTACTCGTATATCCCCAAGTTCGTCCATGGTTGGACCTCATGCAGGAGCTTCACGCTCAAAGGTCCCTTTCGTTATAAGGTTACCCCGTAACTAATTCAAACGGCGTTACCTTCGATGTCATACGCGCCGGCGAAGAGCCCATCGAGAAACTCACGGACTCTGCCATCTATTTGGCACCAGATGTGCACTGCGCGACGCTGAATTGTCAAACGGCCTGTGTCAAGGTCCGCGCGAATGCCTTCATGCCCAAACCCAAGTGATTCTTGCATTGAGGTAAATTCGCAGGGGTTTTCTAAGAATTTTGTCCTTCGAGGTAATGACGATCGCTTGCGAGACGTGCCCCCGAACATGTTGGGATCGGCCTCTCATCGCAAGTGCAGCAAGCACAATCACCAACAGTGCAAGAGCACCAATCATGATCAAACTGTTCTGCTGCAAAGTTTCCATCAGTCCACCTGTCGTGGTTGTTGCACTCTGAGTGATTGTCGCTGTTATCGTTAGCACAGCGTTGGCCGCCCTTTCAAGTCCGCCGCCCGTACTATGAACCACGAGAGTGTACGACCCTGACGGCGTGTTGCCCGGTATGGTGACCGTCAGAGTGGCAGGGAAGCTAGGCGTTCCTGAACTTGTGCTGAAAACGCCGTTCGCTCCAGATGGCAGCCCAGTAACTGAAAGAGAGACTTGAGTTGAAACCGTTGATGCTCACAACATTGATGGAATAGGATGCGGTCTGGCCTTGTGCGGCTGATTGCGAAGCGGGACTCAAGTCGATAAGGAAATCAGGAGCCTGCGAAATTTGTATTTCAGTCTCGCATCCGGGCGTTCTTTGTAGTTTTCTTGGTCTCACAGTTCCGTGTTTCTGCTGGGGAACTCCGACCCTGTAGATGGTGGCCGGCGACCAACTACATGGTCAGGAAGGGTAAGGTGTCTAACACCCCTGCGGGGGGGTGCGCGCACTCTGTAGATGAGAAGAACGCCGGGCCTTACTGCCGGAACCGAATGAATTTTGTCGGACACCAAGACTTTAGGGTCAGACAGAATTAGGCGACCCGGGTGAGAGCCCAAGCACTAATGCACGTTTTTGTAGACTGTCAGGCGTTACGCGTGATATTTGCGGGGTGTAGTCACCCAATAATTAGGTGATGACACCTACCTTGACCTGTACAATTCTATACCGTGTTACTGTTTCTCGAGCATCGCCTCAAGGTGCAATGCATCCGATGTTTGGGTGTAATGCACCCATGAACGGCAGTGGCGTGTTCACCCTCTATTGGGTGTGCCCACCCATCAGTGGCAATTTCACGGCTTTAGAGGGGCCCATAAAATCGTTATCAGTCTTTGTTCGTTGCCTTTGTGGTCCTGAGGGTCGCAGGCATAAACGTCCCCCGGTGGTCCAGCAAATCCACCCGGGTTCGAAGCTTGGGCTTTCTTCATGAACTCGCCCCAACCTTCGGGCAGCTTTCTGTATGGGCCCTGAAAAACATACCAAGCAACCTTGCCATCAACGTGCATCCAGGCCGGAAGCTGCCCCACCTGCACGTGAGCGTTAGCGTAACGATCGTATTCCTCGTGAATCTTATCACAATGTGCCAAGGTTTAGATCACAACACGCGTACAAACGAGCTAAGAGACATGCGTTATCGTATGGAGGCACTATGCTGACAACATCTCACAGGAAATTCCGGCAACTCAGTCAACTTATATTCGGTCGTCACCTTCGGGTTTTCGGTGTCTAGTTTGTTTTCGCAGCTTGAGATTGAGTATATGAAGGGCCAGCGCTTGTGTAGATTTGCGACGGTCTCCCCAGATGGTCAGCCTGACGTTGTTCCCGTAGCCTTCGAATTCGACGGCGAATACTTCTACGTTGGAAGCCACAGCCAGGACATCTTCCTCAGGACACGTAAATACAAGAATGTGAGAGACGGCAAAAACATGGTGGCTCTCGCTATCGACGATTTGCAATCCGTTGACCCGTGGAGACCCAGAGCAATCAGGGTGTATGGAACTGCGGAGGTTGTGGAACGCAAAGGGATGTTTGGTTCTGGAAAGTACCTGCGAATAACCGCGAAAGTTTCTTGGAGTATGGGCATCGAAGGCCTGAAGCTGAAGAAAGGAGAATGGAGTCTCAAGACACTTCATTAGCGGAATTCTACAGACCTACGTAATGGTGTCGAAGGCCGCGAAGGCGTTCTGAAAGTTCTCACAAATGTTTTGCGCCAGTTCATTTGAAATCTATGAGTTGCCGGCTCTTCCTGAAACTCACAACTTCAACCAGAAACTTTTGACTTACCTCCGACGCCATTCGATTGATATCTCATAAGCAGCAACTACCCTGCCATACTTGATGAGTTCAAGGATAATGCTCTCCTGTGCGAGGATCGTCTCTTGAATTCGGTCGATGATAGAACTCACTCGGGGTCACCAGCACTCATCAGTAGGCCTACAGGCGTATTGGACTGGGCGCACGTTTTACTTGCTTCTCGTCAACCTTAAGAAGAGAACTCAATACATCAGTTTTACCTCGTGAAAATCAATGACATTAGACTTCAATTTCAGCGAAGAACAGGAACTCCTCCGCCGAACCGTACGCGAATTCGCACGAAAGGAGATTACACCATACATACGGGAGGCCGAAGGAAAAGGCGAGTTTCCGTGGGAACTCTACAGAAAGCTGGGCAAGCAAGGCCTGTTAGCGTTAAGGATACCCAAGCAATATGGGGGTCAAGAAATTGACGCCGTCACCATGGGAATTGTTACAGAAGAACTCGGGCGTGCGGGATGGCAAATCCCACTCACCGACATCATGGCTGAGATTCTGGCATTGCATGGGCCAGAGCATTTGAAGCGAGAATGGCTCCCCGAAATTGCGAGGGGAGAGCGCCTGCTTGGGATAGCAAATACTGAGCCTTCTGCTGGGTCTGATGCTGCCGCTATTACGACCCGCGCGGTTAGGAAGGGGGATAATTATGTTCTGAACGGGGAAAAACAATTCATCACTGGTGTGAACGAGTTCGGAGCCTATTGCCTTCTTGCAAAAACAGACCCGGACAAGGGATCTAAAGGCGTGAGCATGTTTTTCGTCGAAACGAACAGGCCAGGAATTGAGAAGTACAATTTCGATGCTCTGGGTTGGAGACTCTTCTCGTTTGGTGGATTAGTTCTGAAGGATGTGACCATTCCTGCATCGAACTTGATCGGAGAGGAAAATCACGGGTTCTATTACGTCATGGAAACTTTCGACCTTATGCGCTCCCTCATCGCAGTGTGGTGCGTCGGCATAGCCGAAGCGGCGCTTGAAGAGAATGTGGAATATGCAAAGCAGCGTAGGGCGTTCGGTCGGCCGATTGCCAAGTACGAGTCTGTGCAAGGACGGATTGTTGAGGGCTATACGACCCTTGAAGCCGCTAAGTTACTCTGCTACAGGACTCTGTGGTTGAAAGATAGGGGGCGTAAGATAACGAAAGACTCTGCGATGATCAAATGGTATGTCCCCCAGCTGACATTCCACATCGTCAACGACTGCCTTCAGAATCACGGAGCGACAGGCTTTACAACGGAATGCATGGATGAGTACCGTTTGAGGGAAATTCGGGGGGCCATGATTGGCGACGGTACAACGGACATCAACAAAATAGTTGTGGCACGGGAACTTCTGGGAAAGGAATATCTGCCCTACCGCTAGATTCCAGACTGAGTACTCTAATAGGTCGCCGAGATCAGGCGGCCTTCAGAGTGCTATTTGCCTTCACTGACGATGGTTGTCAGGGTCGACCGGACTTTGTCTAGCCTGCGGACCTTCCAGGTGATCACTTCTTTCAGGCGGTCCATCGAGTCCGTCTCAATCTTGGCAATGACATCGTAAACCCCATAGACGAAGAAGGATTCCTTAACTTCGGGAACCTCCCGCAGACTCTTCAGTATTTCAATTTCGGAGCCAGCATCAATATTCATGAAAACGAAGGCCTTTGGCATTCCCTAAACACCACGAAACAGTAGTGCTGATGAAGATTAAGAGATTACCGGCTGGATACTTGCCCTAGCACAGACCTCGCTTTGAGGCACAACCAGACATCCCAATCCCGTTGTCAGAGGCCATACGTAGCGTGGCCTGAGAACACGAGAGCAATGAATATGTTGCTTGCTGGTCTTGACAGGGGAGGGTAGGGTGCGGCCGCTGACAGAACTTGATTCTTCGCTAAGGCGCATTGGGGAACTCGTTCGGAGGCGTTCAACGAGTGATCGTAGGATGGGGAAAATCTGGATGCTTGCCCCAATACTTCCCATAATAATAGGAATCACGCTGGTCCTCTCAATCATCCGAATCGTTTTGTCCAACTTCCTGAATCTCCAGTCCCTTCAAGGTTCCGAAACCGCCGTCCCAGCGGTCGCAGCTATTCTCTCCCTCTATTTCCTTGGAATTGTCGCACTTTACATGGTACTGCTCATCGACTCCGTCTCAATTTATTACCTGTTAGACCGCAGAAACAATCACTTCAAGCGCCAACAGCAACTCTTCGCCATGCTGCCGAGGTACCTTACAGCTTGTTCGACCGTACCAGTCGAAAATGCTTCCAGACTGGCAGAGATGACTGAAGACGACCTAACTGAAGAGGAAAACAGACCCGCGGTTATATGGGCGATACTCAACTTTTTCGTTTCGCCTATTGTGAGCCTCATTGCAGCCTTTAGCCTAACCCAAGACCTACGCAAACACGAAGACCGGCAGCAGAATTACCAAGTGATGCTTACGAGTACACTAAACCAGATGAGTATTTCTCTTTCGCCACTTCCCCCAGGGAGGCTCCACAGACGGGACCCGTTCCTATTTCTCATATTGACGGCAATTACCGGGGGACTTTTTTGGATCTACTGGTTCTATAAGTTGCTGGAAGATTACAACGAACACTTCCAAGACCAAGCTTTGTTCGAAGACCAAGTCCTTGCCTCACTCAAACCAAAGATCCCAAGCAAGCAGTGCCATAGCTGCAGTGGACCAGTTCCGGAAGAGGCCAAGTTTTGTCCGTTCTGCGGGAAATCGCAACAGACCTAGGCGAGGCTGATGAACGCTCTCACCGAGCTCCGCCTGATCTTCGTACGGAACAAGCTATTGATCTCAGTAGTCGCGTTGACATTCTTGATGGTTACTTTTCTCTCAGCAATGATCGCATACATCTTCCTCCTGACATCGCCTGAATTGGTGAAGACATTTCAGACAGCTATTGGGACGACACGGCAGCTTGTCGCTATCCCGCCCCCGTACACACCTGACTTGTACAGGCTAATCTTGCTCAACAACATCGGCCATTTCTGGAACCCCACCCGTGTATGGGTGTGGATCCCTGTTGTTGGTGCCTTCAGCTTGGGATATGAACTGCTACTCAACGCGATAGTTATCGGAGGCGTTGCGTCGTTCGCGAGTGTAACACGTGGGGCCGCATACACTGTTGCAGGGTTAGCACCACATGGAATCTTCGAGATTCCAGCGTTCATCTTGGAGTTCGCTGGACTGACGCGTTGGCATGTGGCTTCGACGAAAGCCATTTACACAAAATTGAGCGGCCGGAGTCTTGACCGACCGCTTCTCATTGAGGGGATTAAGGATACGCTGGTGCTTTCGTTGTTGTCTGTTCTGCTGTTTACAGTGGCAGCGTATGTTGAGACTTACATTACGCCAATGTTCCTGGGTTTGTGATTGCACCAGTCTAGGCGAATTCATACGTCACCTGGACCGTTGCTGTAACTTGCAGTGTGCCGGGTTGTATCGGTGTCTGGGCTGCGGAGGCGGTTAGTCTGTTAAAGATTGGTTGGTACACGTATCCGGGGGTAACTGCTATTGGACCAACTATGCGTATACCGAGACTTGAAGCAACGCCCTTTGCCTGAGCGTCTGCGTCTTGTAGTGCCAGCTGCATAGCCTGTTTCTGAAGGGTCTGGTACGTAGCCGTAGAGAATGTGAACATGATGCCTCCAATTTCGTTTGCCCCTGCTGAAATTGCAGCGTCCAGAACCTTGCCAATCATGTTGTAGTCAGTTGCTGTGATGGGAAGTGTGATTTGAATTTCGTTGCGGACTCCGTAACCTACAATCTTGGGAGGATTTGTCTGGTCCGGTGTGTTTTCATATATTGGAGTCAGCGAATACGCTGTGGTTTCAATAGCGCCTTTGCCCACGCCTGCACCGATCAAAGCATCCAGGACCTTCGCCATGATTGCCGCATTGTCACTTGTGGCCCGGGTAGCTGTTTGGGCCTGTGATATGACGGCGAGCGAAATGACAGCCTGGTCAGGATTTGCAGTCACCGTTCCGGTACCGCTGACTTGCAGGGTTTTTGGAGTTGGGGGTATCCCGGTCCCTGTCTGTAGTACTGGTGGGCGAATTGCGGCTAAGGAGCTGATCAGAACAATTGCTACTATCGCGACGGCGGCCAAGTAGTACACTTTTCGGCCTGATTTCTCACTCATTTATTGCATCTCCGTTCCTTGCAACTGACTGGAGAGAGTGTTCTCTGTGCAATAACACCACGCTTTCGAACAGAGAGTCCACAAATTAGAACAGCCTCAATCGTCAATAGGTCCCCAGGGGTGGGTTCAGGTGGAAGCGGGTTCAATGGACAGGTATATGGCCAAATCGGACTATTTGCTCAGAGGTTTCATCGGAGTTCGCGGATGAAGTTTTATCTGACCCCACTTTTCACTTAGGCTTCCAAATTGTGACGACTATTGTTCAAAGTCTTCATCACGAACCGAGTATTGGAACGTATTTCACGTGACGTGAACCGGCCCTACGAACGAATCGGCCTACTTATGGGCGCATTAGAGGATACCTCTCTTTGGGTGAACGATATCATACCAGGGGGAAGTGAAATGAGCGAAGTCTCCTGCGCGTTCCCTCCCAAACGCCTTGCCCAGGTCGCGAATGACATTGTTGAAGGCAAGATAAATGGCCGAATCGTTGGATGGTACCATTCCCATCCAGGGCACGGCCTGTTCCTGTCACAGACTGACCTAGAAACGCACATGCAGTTTTACCAATTCTCCACTTATGCGCTGTCCTTGGTGGCTGACCCCAAATCAGAGGAATTCGGCATCTGGATATACGAGAACGGAATCGGAGTCGTGCAACTCCCGTCCAACTATATCCACATCATCTGATTCGTGTCGTACCAATCCTCTTGGCCTCGGCGATTATCTCACGATGAATACGCCTAACCGAGAGAAGCTCTGATTGCCTGAGTTTGGCGTTTGTTCCATCCCATAGTTCCCTCAAGAGTAATTCTGGGTACCCTCTGCGCCGATATTCAATAACCTGTAGAAGTAGGTCCAACCCGTCAGCAGCATGCACGATCTTCGATTCGAGAGTCTCATCTGCATCAAACTCCTTTTGCAGGCGAGTGTACTCGCGGGCTAGGGTATCATTCTTGAGTCCATCGGCGAGGTGCTTCCACGCTGAGCGTTCCAGTTCACTTTTGATGGAGGCACCTCTCTTTCCCAAGTAATTCAGGTACCCCTTACTTATGTCGAAGGTCAATGACTCCGCCATGTCGTGAAAGATAGCCATCCTAAGAACACGTTCAACATCCACTTTTGCTCCGCGCGCAACTTCTAGGTCTGCAAGCAACAGTGAGAGCGCTGACGTTGAGAAGGAGTGTTCTGCCACGGATTCGACATCATTCAAAGATATGCCGTGGCTAATCCAGCCACTGCGGGGAATTGATTTCATTTTGCTTATGTTTAGAAGGAAATTAAGAATCGCCTGCGCCTCCTTCAGGGAACCAAGTTCAATGGCAACAGTTATGGCTATGGCTTTTGTTCTTCCGCAACGGCAGCAGGTTGGATTCCATGAAACGCGTCCACTTTGCAATACTCATCATAGCTCTTTACGGTTTGACCATCGGAATCTTTTGGGCAACATCGGTGGCGACCTTAACGATCTACTCGATGAAGGACAGTTACAGTTGGCAATCTGTTCCAAATGCCAACAACGGCGGGTCGGATAACTTCGAGATCATGTCGTCGCTGAAGAACCCTAAGAACATGCGTGGGTGGGTGCAGTTCGATATTCAGAAGATTCCTTCGGACGCGTGGATATTGGGTTCCACCTTGCGGCTCCGTCTTTGGCACAAGACCACAAACGACCCCTCGCAAGGAATCGGCGACAGCACAGGGCGCATTTACGGAGCCTACCAGATCACACAACCTTGGGAGGAGATGGATGTAAACTGGAGTAACCAACCCAACTATACTGAAAACCGTCACGCGACGGCTACCGTTCCAAATGCTCAAGGAGGCTGGGATGGCCCATTGGTCTGGATGGACTGGGACGTGACGAACATGGTGAAGGATTGGCGGTCGGGAGTACCGAATTATGGAGTTGTGATACGCGATACGCAAGAGAATTCACCAATCCTTTACTCAACACAGTTCTTCACCCACAACAAGGTTCCAGGCCAAACATATTACCCAAGGCTAATCGTTACATATCTTGAGCCGCTCGGGTTGGCACTTCTTGTTGTTGTGTTCATCGTGGAAGGGGTGTTTATTATTGGCCTGTGGCGAAGGCAAAACAAGCGAACTCTCGTCAGTGGGGAGGCAAAGTAGTTGGGAACACTGCAGGAAGGGGCACGTAACGCCGTTGAAGTTTGCATGTCTGTCAAGAAGGGTGAACACGTTCTAATCGTGACGGACCGCACAACACTAGAAGTTGGCCGAGCAATCTCAGAAGCCTCCGAGAGGGTTTCAAAAGGAAACGTGAAGCTCCTCGTCCTGGAAGATTTCACGGAACGCCCTGCGAAAGAAATACCTAAGCAGATTCTAAATGCAATCCCATGGGCGAACGTAACATTCTATGCTGCAGGGAGCAAACCTGGCGAACTTGCGGTTAGGGGTCCATTCATCAGAACGGCGCTTCAATATGCACGCCACGCCCACATGCCAGGCGTGACGAAGGCGCTTATGGAAACAGGAATGTGCGCTGATTACCAAAAGATCTCGGAGCTCACCAAGAAAGTTGAGCGAGCAGTGAAGGGCTGCCGAAAAGCAAAGGTCGTCAACAATGCGGGAACGGACTTGAATGTTGAATTCCATCCCGATTGGAGATGGAAACCATGTGACGGACTCTACCCCAACAAGGGGATGTGGGGCAACCTTCCCGAAGGAGAAATCTTCACAGCTGCCTACAAGGCGAACGGAAGGATTGTAATCGATGAGCTGGGGGACTGGTTCAGCCAAAAGTATGGTGCACTCACAGAAACCCCAGTCACACTTCAAGTCAACGACTCACGAGTGGACCCATCAACAGTCACCTGCAAGAATGAGCAGCTGAGAAAGGAACTGATTGAATACCTTAGAACGGACCCCAACAGCAATAGGCTAGGTGAATTCGCAATCGGAACCAACATCTACCTCCAAAAACTGTCCGGCGTTCTGCTGCAGGACGAAAAGTTCCCTTCGGTACACTGCGCCTTCGGCGATCCCTACCCCGACGAAACCGGCGCAGATTGGAACTCGAAAACGCACATAGATGGAATAATCCTGAAATCCTCAGTCTGGGTTGACGGAAAGAAAATCATGGACGAAGGCGAACACCTGATCAAGTAACAGCGCCGCGATGTGAGCCTTCAAATGAACGAAAGCAATAAGTAAGCACCTTCGATATCACAGCCCGCTTCCAATCAAGTCGAGGAATTTGCGGTGTCCACGTTCAAGCCCGGAAGGATTGAGCGAGTGGCTGGCCCAGTTGTTGTTGCATCGCACATGCTAGGCGCTCGTATGTACGAGCTCGTGAAAGTGGGTACCGTAGGGCTCATCGGCGAAATCATCCGAGTAGAAGCGGACACGGCAACAATCCAAGTCTATGAGGAAACCACTGGAATCAAACCGGGGGAAGTAGTTGAGCGCACTGGTGCGCCACTATCAGTGGAACTAGGTCCGGGACTGATCAACCAATTCTTCGACGGAACACAACGGCCATTACCAGTTCTTCAAAACTTGGGTGGCGCATTCATCCGAAGAGGCATAACCACCACACCTCTCGACCGGAAGAAGAAGTGGGAATTCACTCCAATCCTTAAGAAAGGTGATAAGGTTGTGGGCGGAGATGTGCTAGGCGAAATACCCGAAACCACTCTAGTCAAGCACAGAATCATGGTTCCTCCGAACCTAACTGGAACTCTCAAGTCCATAGCGTCGAAAGGAAGTTATACTCTGGAAGACCCGATTGGGGAAGTTGAGTCAGCACAGGGAACTGTTCAGGTTTACTTGATGCAATCTTGGCCCGTCCGAATCCCGCGCCCTGTGAAAGAGAAAGTCCCCTCAGACATACCACTGATAACAGGGCAGAGGATTATCGACTTTTTCTTCCCGATTGCGAAGGGCGGAACAGCCGCTATCCCTGGAGACTTCGGTACTGGGAAGACAATTACGCAGCACCAGTTAGCGAAATGGGCTGACGCAGACGTAATAGTCTATGTAGGTTGCGGCGAACGCGGGAACGAGATGACAGAAGTCCTCGAGACATTCCCAGAGCTTAAGGACCCGCGATCCGGACAACCTTTGATGGAGCGCACGCTTCTGGTTGCAAATACCTCAAACATGCCGATCGCGGCGCGAGAGGCAAGCATGTACACTGGCGTGACGCTTGCCGAATACTTCCGAGATATGGGATACAATGTTGCCTTGATGGCGGATTCAACTTCGCGTTGGGCTGAGGCGTTGCGTGAAGTCTCAGGCAGATTGGAGGAGATGCCTGGCGAAGAAGGTTACCCGGCTTATTTGGCATCAAGGTTGGCGGAAATCTACGAAAGAGCAGGCCGCGTCAAAGTGCTCGGCAGAGATCCAAACAAACTGGGCTCAGTTTCCGTCGTCGGGGCGGTGTCACCATCCGGCGGTGACTTCTCGGAGCCGGTGACGCAAAACACGCTGCGTATTGTAAAGGTCTTCTGGGCGTTGAGCAAGGCACTTGCAGAGAGGCGGCATTTCCCAGCCATCGATTGGTTAACCAGCTACTCCCTATACGTTGACTCATTCGAGAATTGGTATCGCACACAAATCGGCCCTCAATGGTCCTCGCTACGTAAGGAAGCGATGGCTCTTCTTCAACGAGACGAGGAATTGAGAGAAATCGTCATGCTCGTCGGCCCCGACGCCTTATCAGAGAACCAACGCGTCATCCTTGAGGCTGCACGCATGATCAAGGAAGACTTCCTAATCCAAAGCGCTCTTCACCCTATCGACAGTTACTGTCCACCCGAGAAAACCTTCCTACTCATGTCACTCATCATGAAATTCTACGAGAAAATGCGAACCGGTGTCGAACAGGGAATCTCGCTCCAACGTGCCCTTGAAGTTCCGGCGAAAGAGGAAATTGCTCGCGCGAAGATTCATCCACCTGAAACATTCCGAAGCTTCGCCAAGGACATTGAAGCGAGAATGGAGCAACAATTCCAAGCATTGTCCAAAGAAATTCTAGAGGTCGCTAGGTGAGGAACAGCAGATGTCTGTAGTAGTTAGGGAATATTCTACCGTCAACGAAATCTCGGGCCCCTTACTTTTCGTTCAGAACGTTAAAGGCGTTGGATTCGGCGAACTCGTGCGAATACGTACACCAACTGGTGAAGAAAGGAGGGGTCAAGTTCTTGAGGTTAGAAGCGACTTGGCAGTCGTGCAAGTGTTCGAGGGCACCTCAGGCCTCGATATTCCCTCAACAAGTGTCCGCTTCTTGGGAGAAACCGTGAAGCTTCCCGTTTCAAGCGACTTGCTAGGGAGAATCCTTGACGGAAGCGGCACACCCATAGACGGTGGCCCTCGCATCATCCCCGAAGAATATTTGGATGTGCACGGTGCACCCATCAACCCGTACGCTAGAACCTACCCCCGCGAATTCATCCAAACCGGCATATCGGCTATTGACGGCATGAATACACTCGTCAGGGGGCAAAAGCTTCCGCTCTTTTCCGGGGCTGGCCTCCCACACAACCGTGTCGCGGCCCAAGTGGCCCGACAAGCAAGAGTCAGGGGAACTGAGGAACCATTCTCAACAGTCTTTGCGGCCATCGGCATTACCGCGGACGAAGCGCGGTTCTTCCGGGAAGACTTCGAGCGGCAAGGAGCCTTAGAGCGCGTCACCATGTTCATCAATTTGGCTGACGACCCCGCAATCGAAAGAATCCTCACCCCGCGAATGGCCTTAACCGCAGCCGAATATTTCGCGTTCAGGCTCGACATGCATGTACTCGTCATTTTGACTGATATGACGAATTACGCTGAAGCCCTTCGAGAGATTTCAGCGGCCCGGGAAGAGGTGCCTGGCAGAAGAGGTTACCCTGGCTACTTGTACACCGACCTGTCCACGATTTATGAACGTGCAGGTAGAATACGCAACGCTAAAGGTTCCATCACGCAGATGCCGATTCTAACAATGCCTCATGATGATATCACCCACCCCATTCCGAACTTGACGGGTTACATTACCGAAGGCCAGTTGATCGTGGACCGGGGCTTGCATAGAAAAGGCATCTACCCACCGATCGACGTTTCACCCTCGCTATCCCGCCTCATGCGGGAAGGGATAGGCAAGGAGAGGACCAGACAGGACCATAGGGAGACGTCTGACCAACTCTATTACGCCTATGCCGAAGGAAGAGCATTCAGGGACCTAGTCGCCGTCGTTGGTGAAGAAGCGCTGTCCTCCAGAGACAAGATTTACCTCAAATTCGCAGACGACTTCGAAAGGCGATTCATAGGCCAAGGCGAGTACGAAAACCGCGACATCGAGAAAACGTTAGACCTAGGTTGGGATTTGTTGGCGGCTCTGCCTGAAAGCGAACTCAAACGGGTCGACCCCGCGACGATCAAACAATTCCACCCGAAGTACCGGGCTGGGAAAGCTCTTGCCTGAGCTCATCGCAGGTGTTCACCCAACCCGCATGGAACTACTCACACTACGCAAGAGACGAGCAATAGCTGAAAGGGGTCGCGACCTCCTCAGACAGAAACTTGACGCCTTGATGATAGAGTTCTTTCAGTTCGTCAAAGAAATCTCTGTCCTCCGTGCCAAAGCACAGGATCTCTTGGCAGGGGCTTACGACAACTTTGTAGAAGCACAGATGGCTATGGGATCCATGAAACTCGAACAAACATCGATTGGCGTCGAGGATCGTTTCACGATTGAGTCGAAGAGCAGAAACGTGATTGGCGTTACGATACCCTACATACAAGTCAACATAAAACCTCTCACGGGATTTCCCTACGACATTTATGACACATCGATTACCCTCGACGAGGCGACTTTGAAGATGGCTGAGGCGATCAAGGCCATAGCAGAGCTCTCAAGCGCGGAAGCAGCCGTGAAGAAACTTGCGGAGGCGATAGCTGCAACGAAGAGGAGAGTTAACTCGCTCGAATACGTGATCATACCCCGTATGTTAGCCACAATACGCTATATCGAAATGCATTTGGAAGAGGGGGAGCGAGAGGATTTCTTCAGGCTTAAGAGAATTAAGAGCAGGATGGCCAAAGTGGAACGAGAACAGCTGAAGACATCTGCCCTAACCGCTTAGAGCATGCCCTAGAGATTTGCGCTCTTCAACTGGAGGATGGCTTTGGCGAGATCCCCTCCTGCATCAAGAAGAGCCTTCTTGGATTCCTCCGCTGACTTTCCAGTCTGCTGCGCCACCAGTTGGACGTCAGCATCTGTAGGCCCGCTGGGTGCTACCTGCGCCTGAGCTTGGGCCTCTCTAACCTCGCCTCCCGCCACCTGGTACATCTTCTGACCCTGAACAACCACAGCGGTGACGCTGGGTTCAACGATCACAATATCCTTGGTCGACGTCCTTATGACGACCTCGGACACGCCTTGGATTTCATCAATCTTCATTCCCATTTTCTGCATCATACGCATAGCGTCCCGCCCTCCCGGAACACCTCGCGCTGCTTTCAGAGCTTTGTGCGCCAATCTAAATCAACAGCCGAAGCTTCAGGTACCGCAACCCGATAAAAATTTCGGAGAGGCTACGCAAGAGGCCCGACAGCAGCCTCAATCGCCTCGACCAGACCACCATCAGAGAATAGTCGCAACTGTCTCGATATTAGCCGACAAGGGGCGATCCTCGCGAATCATTGGAACCTTCTCTCGCTATAGCTCCTCTCAAATCGCAGCCAACCAAAAACTACGGTGCAGAGACTTATATACACCCTAAACCGTAGCCTCTCAAAATTCGTGAAACGCTTGCGGTTTTCACTTATACAATCACCTATCTAATTCAAGAAGGCTGCTATGACGGCTTGTATCTGAAGCACAACCATGAGAAGCTTCTTCTCGCCATTCTTCTAGCGCTAATCGTTCTGTTTTCAACCCAAAGCGCTGGAGCATCGTCCCTCCCTGACGGTGTGATGCTGTTGCGTTCTAAGTCCGACCCAACCCTGCGAACATTCCTCGCTGGAAATGTTCAAGGGATCCAAGAACCCGTGAGCGTCATTGTGGTCTTCTCCGAAATACCGAATCAGGCGGGCCTACAGATTATCGATTCAATTGGGCGAATCCGAACCTTCACGGGCCATGTTGCAACGATGGAAGTATCCCCGTCTTCACTGCAACAGCTTGCAAGAGTTAGCTTCGTAGCTCGCATATCCTCACCGAAGCAATTGAAGCCTCAGGCGGAATTGAAGGTCACTGAATCTTTGTTGAACCGATTCCGGAGTGCTGCAGAAGATTTACATGGAAACGCCATCAATGGTTCAGATGTAATAATTGGAATAGCAGACACAGGCATTGACTACGCGCATAAGGACTTCTATTTCGGGAACGGAACCAACAAAATAATCTACATTTGGGACCAATCTTCTGACGGAATACATCCAGTAGGTTTCGGGTACGGCAATGAGTGTGGTCCAACAGACATTCAGATGAAGACTTGCAGCGAAGTCGACAGTTCTTTAGGGCATGGCACCGCTGTTGCCGCAGTGGCCGCGAGCACGGGTCAAGCTCCTGGAAACTATCTTGGCGTCGCGCCAGGTGCATCCCTAATAGCCGTGAAACTGAAACAAGGAACCGAAGACTTTGAGATTGACGCATTTAGCTATCTAATTGGTAAAGCACGCGAACTTGGTCTCCCCCTGGTCATTGACTTTAGCTATGGCGACTCTCTTGGGTCACATGACGGTACGGAGCCACTCGAACTTGCAATGACGGATTTTGCAGCTGAAGGCGTACCAATAGTTGTCGCGGCGGGGAACTCTCGTAATGCAGACCTACACGTCAGCGGACGGCTTTCGCCCGAACAAGCTGTTTCGGTGAGTTGGATCCTTGATCCAGAAACAACAATTAGCACGACCGACATATGGTACTCAGTTTCAGATACTCTTTCGATTTCTGTAAAAACACCGAGCGGAGAGACGATATCAGGTCCTACTCTCGATGCTGGGATTGATACTCCTGACGGAAATATCGCAATTCAATCAGGAGAACGCTCTACTGGCAGGGAATGGTGGATCCAAATAACCGCTGCATATGGGAGAACATTACAACAAAGCCCTTGGATGTTCACCTTAACAGGCGCTATCGTAGCAAACGGCAAATGGAATGCTTGGACTGAACCGGGGCAGTATGTCAACAATGAAGACTCAATTTCTGGGCGATACCTTATCGATCCATCAGATACGATCGACCACCCTGGAACGGCAACTGGGGTCATCACAGTCGGCAGCTACCTGAGCCGAGTACTCTGGTATTCATACTGTAGCAAGTGTGTCAAGGGGCAGCGCTGGGGCGAACTCCCAGCACCAGCTCTCGGTGATCTCGAAGCCGGAAGTGGAGCTGGTCCGACGCGAGATGGCAGAATGAAACCAGAACTAACGGCACCCGGCGCGAACATTATTGCTGCAAGAGCAAACACATCCCCCGTCAATATGTGCCAGTTCAACAATGCTCGTGTGGCGTGCGACCCCGATGACTACCACCAGATCTGGCGCGGTACCAGTTTCGCTGCCGCAAATGTGACCGGCGTTATCGCCTTAATGCTGCAAGTTAACCCCTATCTGAGCCCCAATGAGATCAAAAACATCCTGACTCACGACGCCACGCGGGACACATTCACCGGGATCATAGGCGAAGCTGGTTCTCCGCTTTGGGGTTGGGGAAAGGTCAACGCATTGACCTCAATTTTGGACGCGCCCAAGCTCTATTCAGTTAAGGTTGAACTGTTACCAACGATTGGAAACGCGCAGACTATCATAACCCTTGATGGCCACAATGTTGCACCTGTCCCACTCAATGCGACGCATGTGTTAATCCTTGAACTGAAGCGCGATGGGACGCACACCATAGAACTCTCAACAGTCATACAGGTTAGAGATGGAGCCCGTTACGTTGTGAACGGGACCCCCTGGCAAGTCTCTTCAGGCGGTAGCAGAGTATTCCAGTACAGATTGCAGTACCTTCTCGTGGTCAATTCGCAGTATGGTGTTGCCGCGGGGGGTGGGTGGTATGATGCGAATTCCACTGCGACCGTCAGCGTTGACCCTACTGAGGTTTCGGGCCATCGGTTCGGAGGTTGGTCCGGCTCTGCGAATTCAGAATCGCCAATCGCTGAACTCAGAATGGATTCACCCAAACAGGTCACGGCGGAATGGGTGACAGAATTCCCGACATTGCCGCAAATAAACATAGAAATAGTATTGGTGTTGGTCGCAATAATCAGTGTGGCATTGGTTTCCGTTTTGCGAGCTAAAGGCCATCTGTGGAAGCACTCTCTTCGCGCACGGTCGACTCTTCAATGCCTTTACGGACTTTGACCGCTACGCCTCGCTTGAAGTGCTTTATGTCATATCCGCTGAGCAATGTTCTTCCTACGCCCATGAGATGCCCATCTTCGCCGGTTACAATGGCTTCTTCTCCTGGCCTCAGGCTCTTTGTTGCGCGTACGACGTGTTTCGCGAAAACATCTCCCCCGACTCTTATGAATTCGGCAACGTCATCCTGAGCAATCACAAGATTAGCAAAGAATTTCATTTTGGTGAGCAGGATTTGGGCGCCACTCACGGTTAGCGCAAAGGAGCCGTCTTTTGGTCTCAACGTGGCGATCAACTTGCTTTTCCTGTAGATGTATCTAATCCTACCCGTGCGTTGTGAGCATGCGATTTTAATGCCCTTGTCAAATAGGGCGGCCCCGGCGCCTTTTCCGAATTGGTAGTTCGCGATTCCTATCAGTTTACGGAATTGCTGCTTTGTAGGGTGGTCCAAGGCGACCTGAAGGCAGTATTCGCGAGAAACCAATTTAAGGTTCCAGCTGCCGCTGAACCCGTGGGAGCCTCTTCATTTGAATTGTGACATATGTGGGCGACAAATCGTCGATCAAGCATTTCGTGTGATGGTCGAAGGGGCGAAGATGCTGGTCTGTAGTAAATGCCAGGGACTGGGCAAACCCTACCAAGAAGAGCCCCAACAGCCGCGACTGACAGGCCCCCTTAGGCTGAACATCCAACCCAGAGTGAGTCCGAGAAGATTGGCGGACCTTCCTAAGGAGATGAATGAGCTTGATGTTGCTGAGAACTTTTCTGAGTTAGTTCGAAAGCATCGAATGGGGTTGGGGCTATCCCAGGAGGATTTGGCTAAAAGGGTAAAGGAGAAACTGTCCGTAATTCAGAAGATTGAGATAGGTAAGGTGGCTCCCAACTCTAGGTTATGCAGAGCGCTGGAACACGAACTGAAAGTGAAGCTCCTCGTACCGAGGAGAGAGGCCGATGACGTTCCCAAGTCTGCTGCACCTTCTGAAGTCACCCTGGGAGACATCATACGAATCAAAGGGAAGACAAAACCAGAATTCTAGAGCCCTTCAACTTTCTTGCCATGCGCTCTCGGAACAATTCGCAGCTTCCCATTTGAGAAATCATCCTCTAGCAGGCTGTGTTTGAAGAACCAGTCCAGAAATACTCCTAAAGCACTCACCTCGCTGATCGGTTGATTTGTAATGGAAACATTCCAGTCAGCTAATCGAAACATCTCACCAGGAACCTTCTCAGCACCTACGACGACCAATTTGTCGACCTTGGACTGTCTTATTTGATCAATTACTTTGGGGAGAGGTAAGCCGTATGCAGACAAATGAATGACCATGCCGCCAATCCGCTTCCATTCATGAACAATTGACCGCCATGGTCTTCCAGTCTCTATTGTGAACTTCCCACCGAACTCTGCGGTAACCCGATTCACAGTCTCCTCAAGTTGTTTGTCGTGCGTATCGGAGACGAGGATTCCGTTTGCACCAAGCGCTCGAGCGGTCAGACAAACGTGTGTGGTAACCCGGGTGTCACGGGGGATCCTGTGCCCGAGCCGTAACACCGTCACATTGCAGTTGGGGCGTCGGTTTATGCTCGCCATAAAGACCGGCTTAACGGGTTTTGATTATCAGATAAATCCCGACGAGAAAGATTGCTGAGCCCAGTAACTCCATGATACCTACTTTAAAGTAAACTGCGGCTGGGGTCCCACCTTGGGTTACAAACGTGGAACCTGCGATGTCAAGCATCGAGCCGGCAAAGAACAAGATAAATCCCAAAGTGGCAAGTGTTTCCTTCATTTTCCTAGACCCGCGAACGCTTACACGAAGCTGAATCGTATAAAAGAGTTACCTGCCCCGAACGACCAGCGAATCTGTTTAACAAGAAGAATTAATTGAATGTAGCACGTAAGGGACTCCGTAACCTTTTCGAGGGAATAGAGTTTGTCAGTACTGGATGAGGAACTTATCAAAGTCGCAAACCTCTTCGGAGGAGACGAAGCTGTCACAGTTGTCAAAAGCCTGAAGAAACTAGGCGAAGGAACTGACGAAACAGTCTCAAACGACTGCCAAGTCAGACTGAACACGGTCAGAAAAGTTCTCTACAAGCTCTATGATCACGGCCTCGTCTCTTGCACCCGTGTCAGAGACGAGAAGACTGGATGGTTCATTTTCTACTGGAGACTTCAACCGGACCAGCTTGACGCATTCATTAGAAGCCGCAAGAAAAGAGCGCTCGACAAATTGAAACAACGCCTAGATTACGAACGAAAGCACACTTTCTTCATTTGCAAGACGGACACTGACGTTCGTGTGACCTTCGAGGAAGCAATGGAGAGTTCGTTCGCATGCGCGAAATGCAGTAACCAGCTTGAGAGTTCTGAAAACGCAGAGGTTGTTACGGTCCTTGAAGGAAAGATAGAGAAACTCGAGGCAGAACTCAGCAGATAAGAAATACTGAGCAAAATGAAAATCACACTCCTCCAAAGGCCGGGAGAGCTCAAGGTAGAAGACTTCAACATATGCCTTCAGACTGCGCTCTCAGCCCTCAAAGGCTCACTCACCGCTTCCACGCATCTGGAGGGGTTCACCCGGGGAGGTTGGGCAAAGCTCGAGGTGGATGGACCGGACATGGAGATTTTCCTGGAACTTATCTCAAGAGAACTGGGGCTTGCCCAAACTGAGCTGAGTACTGTCGACCTCAACGAAACCTACCCTGCAACCATCAGCGACATAACGGGTGGGAACTTGGAAGTTGACCTCGGTGTGGAGGCGCCCGCAGCCCTGAAAGTAAGGGTCAAACCCAGAACTCTACAGGCCCAGTTGGCTGATGGGAGGCCGCTCCCTGCTAGAGAAATCCTAGAACATTACTGCTTGTTTCCCCAAAGTAGGACTACGGTCAGGATAACGAAGTTGGATCGACATGAATTGGTTGCAGAAGGATGGTTGGGGGATCCTCAGATTGATCTGTTCTCGGATTGGGTTAGAACTGGATTGGACCGCATTCAGGTGTACGCCTGCTCAAGGCAGGGTGTCGAATCTGCTTTAACAAGAGCCCGGTTGGAAAGAGATATCATCGCCCTAGAATCGATGACGCTGACAGTTCACTCACTTCTTTGCAAACTTGGTACTGATGCCGTAGGCCTCATCCCAAAGTTAGGGTCGCTCCTTAGGAGGCGAGAGTTGAAGCCCTTCTTACCCAAGAGAATACTCAGCAGATGTCGTCCTTGGTGATGCATCGGCTTCCACCAGTCACTGGGCGCATTCTCAACTTAAGCTATCCAAGCGCCTTCCAGAACCTCGCGCTCGAAGAGGCGCTGGCGACAGGTGACTTGTCTTCACCAAGTACAACTGTCAGACTTTGGGAAAATCCCCCCGCTGTGATCGTGGGCCGATTCCAGAACCCAACGGATGAGGTGGATGTTGCATTCTGCGAGAGTCGAGGTATCAGGATCGCTAGGCGCTTTACCGGCGGCGGCGCAGTTTTCCATGACCCAGGGAACCTAAATCTAACGATTGCTGCCCCAAGGCCAAAGAGCAGCTCCCTCACCGAATTACACCGTGGCTACACCACAATAATCTTGCGTGCACTCAAGAACTTCGGCATTCAAGGAAGTTTCGCTCCTCCAAATACGATTCAGGTTCTGGGCAAGAAGATTGCAGGAGGAGCAGCTTGGGTGGGCAAACAAAATGTCCTTTGGCACGCTTCGATCTTGATTTCGACCGACACCCAGACGCTGATTCAGGCTCTCTCACCAAGCAGGACAACCAACACTACCGACTTCATCCGCAGCAAATGGCAACAGGTAACCACGCTACAGGAAGCTACCGGCAGACTGGTCGAATTGGCTGCTGTGAAACGCGAACTCACCAGTACATGTGAGCGACAACTGCAATTCAAGCTTCAAGATGGACAATTGACAGGGGGCGAAACACGCGGAATGACAAAACTACTCGCTGAGAAATATCTAAGAGATGATTGGAACCTTCACGGCCATTGGGAAACGAGGGGCTAAAGAACTGCCCCAAGGTTCAGGGCGGGTTGGGGTTTCTTCACACAACAATCGCGGTGTGAGTTCTTTCCACACCTTTCACAGCCTGTACTTTCTTCATGACAAATTCAGACAGAGATGTCATGTCATGGAGTTCTAAGTACGCGATCACATCGTACACGCCTGTGACGGCATGCACCATTTTGACGCCTCGAGCTTTCGCTATTGTTTTGGCAACTGACCGGGACTTGCCCAGCTGCGCTTGAACGAGAACGTAGGCTTTCACTACCATACAAACCCACGGCTTCTAGGTGTGGGACCAAGGCCTACTTAAAGGGAATCGAGACACGCGTCGAACACAAACAATTTGCGCGTTGGCTGGCAGAAAGCCAAAAATATGGAGAAATTCCCATAGATACCAGATACGCTTGAATACAAATTACCTTCCTAAGTTAGCGATAATAGTACTTGCTCTAAGCGCCGGTTTCGTTTTCTTCTCAATGCAACCTGCTCAGGCAGCCGCGACAACGTCCTCTCCCCAGTATGGATGCTCAATGGCCTACTACGACTCCTCATACTACTGGTACGGCTACCCTTACTACTATTACGACTACTACGGGCCTTACTACTGCAATTATGGATATTACGGCTACTCCTCCGGGTACTACTATCCCTACTACAACTCAAATTACTACGGATACCCGTACAATTACAACTACAATACCAATTACTACTCAACACCCTCCAACTATCAACTGACAGTCACCACTGACCCAGCAAGCCTTGGAACAGTCAGTGGAGGAGGAACATACACTCAGGGCACGTCAGCCCCATTCTCGGTTACGCGAGACACAATCCAAGTCTCCTCGAACGTTCGCTACGTGTTCTCACACTGGACCGGCGACTTTTCCGGCGTAGGAGACAGCGGCACCATAACGATGAACGGCGCGAAGAAGATCACCGCCGCATACCAACAACAGTTCAAACTAGATGTGGGTGTGCAACCCCAAAGTGCTCCGCTCCCGCAGGGTACAGGCTGGTATAACGCGGGCGACACGGTTACGGTAACATCCGGAGGTCAGATGATAGGGAGCGGTAACGATAGGAGCCGACTCGTCTTACAAGGATGGAGCGTGGACGGCCAGACAACTCAGCCCGACGCTTCCCTTATGCTCAAAATGGACACACCGCACGCGGTAACCGCGGAGTACAAGCAGCAATACTACTTGAAGGTCATGACAGATCAGGGCTCGCCGTTCGGGGAAGGTTGGTACGATGCGGGCACAACAGCCCAGATTTACGTTTCAAGCCCGGTTAGCACAACCTACGGAGTCAGCATACTCTTCAATGGATGGCAAGGCGACCTTCAATCCAACAGCCAATCTGCAAGCGTACCCATGGACAAACCGAAAACCGTCATCGCTTCGTGGCGGTCAGACACAACCGTTCGGGACTGGACGATTGCCTTAGGAATAATCGCAGCGGTACTGATTGCTGCCGGCATCATAGCATACGTGGCACTTAACAGCAGGAACCGCAACAATCAAGCAACCCTCAAGCCCATCCCACAAAGCACGCCCGCACCAGCAGCAACCCAAAACCAACCAGCACCGACGAAGAAAAGAGTGATTCCAACGAAAAAGAAGCCTAATCCACCAACCGAAGACACAAACGCGCCTCCATCACAGTAGACCCAAACCCCACTTTTTCTCTTCCAATCTCACCTTGCAATCTGCCCGGTGTAAGCTCTATAACGGACCTTATCCCGCAAGCAAGGGCGGGGTAAGACTTGAACCTCGACGAGGTTAGAGACCAAATCCCCCTACTCTCGAAGAACGTCTACTTGGACAACGCGGGGGCAGGGCCCCCACCGATCGTCGTCCACAAGGCCATGCAATCTTTCCTAGACGAATGGAGGGATTACGGTGAGAAGTGGGATGCGTGGCTGCTTGAAATCGTAAAGGCGAGAGAGCGGTTTGCCCAATTGATAGGCGCCAAGGTTGAAGAGGTTGCAAACGTTCCAAACGTTACGTCAGGATTGGCTGCAATCGCGACCGCACTGGACCTCAAGCCTAGGAACAATGTTGTTGTGAGTGAGCTGAATTTTCCCACGAATGTATACATGTGGCATTCGTTGAAACGCAGAGGTCAAATCTCAGATGTAAGAGTATTGAAGGCGAGTGATGGTGAAGTTCCGCTTTCCGACTTCGAGAAGGCGATTGACGACAACACGGTAGCCGTTTCTCTGGACTACGTTTCGTGGATCAATGGCTGTCGTGAAGACATACGGAACATCACCAAGATCGCGCATGCGCATGGGGCACTAATGTTGGTTGACGCCTTCCACGCACTGGGAGTCATTCCGGTTGACGTTCACAAACTCGACGTTGATGTCCTGACTTGCGGGACATACAAATGGCTAATGGGGCCGCATGGAACAGCTTTCCTCTACGTGAAGCATGAAGTCTTGAATGAGCTTCAACCCGCGATTGTTGGTTGGCACGGGATTTCTGATTCAGTTATTTCCAGAGCCCTATCAAACCAGGATACCTTTGGCCGTCCATTTGACCTGACCGACGTCAAAGTTGCGAATGACGCGACCCGATTCGAATGGGGAACCTGGGCCGTGATAGCAGTCGCAGGAGCGAAGGCGGCATTAGAGTTCACCCTCAAGTATCCGCCTGAAGAACGAGAACCCATCATCGAACAATTAACAGAGCATTTGATTGATGGGTTGAAGAGACTGGGTAAACGGGTTACGTCGCCAACGCAAAAGGAACGGCGAAGTGGCATTGTAACTGTTGAAGTGGAAAATGCAGGGCGAGTGGCTAAGAAGTTACAGGAACAGAACGTAGTCGTCGCCCCGAGGGTTAATACCCTCAGAATTTCACCGCATTTCTATAACACAAAACGGGAGATTGACACACTACTCGAGAAACTGTAATTCACCGAGTCTCTGTCATCCGGGCTATGCGTGGTTAAGCTTGGTGAAGAACTTCTCGGGAACTGCCGGTCGATGCCTTTGGCAGTAATGCTCGACTTTGCCGAAGAGCTCAACCTCCCACTCCGCTTCTTTACCACATAGCGCTATGTTGCATACCGGCTTGGCTTTGGCATTTTCAGTCTCCGTTGTGTTCAATGTTCCTTCAGGAGGGTGGACCGCGAGGTTTTTCTAATCTCTTTCGGTTTCCCTAGCAACTAACTAGCAAACAAGGTGCACCCCCCATTGCAGACTCTCCAGGTAAACGGCGTTGTGAAGAATTTCGGAAACAGGAGAGCTGTCAATGGGGTGAGTTTCTCTCTTAGTAGCGGCGAGGTCCTTGGGTTGCTTGGCCCTAACGGCTCAGGAAAATCCACACTTATGAAAATGATTGTGGGAGTGTTGAAACCTGACATGGGTAACATTCAGGTCCTAGGGGTCGACGTAGGAACAGACCCCGTTTCGGTCAAGAGGATGGTGGGCTTTGTCCCAGAAAGCCCTAGGCTCTACGAGTTTCTGACTGGGATTGAATACTTGGATTTCATTGCCGACGTTCACGCTCTAGACTCCAGTACCAAGCGCGAACGCATTCCCGAATTTTTGAAAGCATTGGACCTTGAGGGACGTGAGAACGAGCTGATCAATGGTTACTCTCAAGGGATGAAACAGAAGTTGGCCATAATTGCTGGGTTGTTGCACCGCCCGCGTATCCTCGTACTCGATGAGCCCCTAAACGCACTAGACCCAAGGTCAGCGCGGATAGTCAAAGACCTAATTCACAAGCTGAGGGACGACGGCGTCCCCACGATTTTCAGCACACACGTTCTGGAAATAGCGGACGCGATCTGTGACAGAATCGTGATCATGTACGAGGGAAACGTGCTCGCAGAAGGGACGACGCAAGACTTGAGATCCAAAGCGGGCACCCGTGGGTCGACATTGGAAGAGGTGTTCCTAAAGTTGACTGGAACGGCCGACACACATGAAATCGTCGAGGCCCTGAGCCGATGAAGCTCAGGTCCGTTTACAGGCTTGCGATTGTTCTCACGAAATCGCAAATGCGTGGTTCCCAGAGACCCAAGTTCATGCGACGTCTGTTCGACGACCCACGCATCATACTGATTGCAGACGTTGCCATTGTTCTGGGATTTGGCCTGCTTGGAAATCGTTTTCTCTCTTTGGGGTACCTTGCTGACTTTCGTGCGATGATAAACTCAACGATATTGAATGCGTTGGTAGGAGTGCCGACAGCAATTGCGTTTGCCGTAATCGTCTTCGGCGTCTTGTACGAGATAAGCCAGCCAGTCCAATCACTGAGCACTGATTTGGTGAATTGGTTGCCGATTTCGCCCTCAGAATATGTGGCAGGTTCAATCGTTTCTGAATCCTACATCTACTCATTAATGCTTAGCTTGTTTCTGGGCGTACTACTAGGACCCGCCTTGTATTTTGGAATGAGCGGCGTTTGGGTCGCGACAGCGCTAATGGCGGTCACTTCGCTCTTCATCGGGTCTTGTGTAGTCGAGTTCTTGGACACGCTGACGAACCGGATATCCTCCAGTTTCTACAAGAAAAGCGGCCGGTCAGGAATCGCGTTTCGTCTTGCCATGACGATTTTTGTTTTGGCCTTTGTTCAACTCATGTTCAGCGGCCAGATTGCGGCCTACGTCCTTCAAAGCATAGTCCGCACGGTGACTGTGGCTTGGTTTGTGCCGGTGATTTGGCCTTCCGTAGCGGTTGTCAGCACTTCACAGGGCAACGCGTTTTCCTCCTTATCCTTTGCCTCGCTATCCCTAGGATTCTTTTTCGCATTGTTCGGCTTGGCCGTAGAATTTCGAACTCGCTTTTGGGTTCCTGTTCCAGTTTCGATTAAACTGACAAGCCGACCCTACGTTCCCGGCAAAGTAGAATCCAGACTTCCAGGTTTCGGTGCGGTTGAGTCAGCGATTTTCCGAAAAGACCTGCGCTCCCTCGTTCGCAGGCGTGAGATGGCTAGGTTTCTGGCCATACCGTTCGTTTTGGCGATTTCGATGAGCCTTCCCCTCTTCAGCATCGGTGGCACATCAATGGCAGGAGGACCAGATTTCGTTGCGTTTATGCCGCTTTACTTGATGCCGATAGCTATCTTCTGCGGTTTGATGGCAATGACCAGCATCGGCCAAGAAGGCTCGGCTGTATGGAACCTTTATGCAATCCCCATTTTGCCCCGTCAGCTTATGAAGGCCAAGCTAATCATGCCCATTAGCTTGGGTGTGGTTTTCAGCACCGTTCTGATTGGAATTCTGAACTTCATCTTGAAGGTTCCACTGCCAATGTTCGTGGTCCTCGTGGTGCTTGGAGCCATTGTAGCGTTCGAGGAGGCTGCTCTAGGGCTGTATTTTGGGTTCAAGTTCCCTGACTTTCGTGAAAGCGTCCGAGCTAGATTTGTTAGCGTCTGGGGTTCAATGTTCGGCATGGTGACGTGTGTGGCCGTCGCGCTGATCACCGCGGTCCCGATATTCCTGAATTTACTCATCTTCCATGATTTGATTATCGAAATGACGATTGTTTCTCTCGTGATTGGTGTCGTGGTTTTCGTGCTGGCTTTGAAGCTCGCAGAACGCCAAGCCGGAATTCTCTTGGAATACATTCGGGTATAGCACCACTACAATAAGCCGATCCCAAACCCTGATAGTTCCCTTTAGCGATAAGTTAGGGCGGCCATCATGGGAGACCGTAGCAGCGAAACATGGTGTTGCCCTCCGACAATCGCCCGCATATCCTCGTCGATCAAATGAGGCCCTCCATACTCCCTGATGAAAAAGCCTGAACGTCAACATTGTATAAGACTTCTTGAAGATCACTTGGTGACATCGGATGAAAGGATGGGGTTCGAGCAGTCTTACGAGAACAACCGGAAGAAAGAGAGCTCTCTTATTGTTAGCCGTCCTCTTTTCGTTTCAGCCGGCAATTTCCTTCGAAAGAATCCCATTCACAACCCCAAGCCATGAAGCGGTCTCCGTCTGGAGTAAGATAACTATCGGGATAGCGGACGCTTATTCTACATTTGGTCAGCGTCCGATCGAAGATTGCTTGAGGCCCCAACGTGTAGATTGCTTCTCCGTCCAGCAGAATTTTTGGATATCTGATTCGATAGGGAACTCTGTGTTATGGGCCCAGAACACGGTTGAGTTCGCTAAGCTTGCGAGTACGATTTATTACGGGACCTTCACCTTCCAAGTTTGGAACAGCTCTACAGTACGTCAACCTGTGTTATGTGAACCTGAATCGAGCATCACTGATCAGTGTCGCGCTCTGTTCTACACAACTCCGGTTCCCTTCCCTCAATCACTCATCTTCTACTCTCATGTTTCGAACGAAGGCTCAAAGTACGTTCTTCAGATGTCAAATAATCTCGGAGCGATAACCTGGGACATTCCAAGTTCAGTAAACTGCCCATGTTACATTAGTACGGTTCTCGAAAAAGCGCCCCCATGGGGTCATTCACCATTCGAGCTAGTAATAGTCGGGATGGTCAATTCGGCAATTGCAGTTTTCAGGAATGACACCTTTGGGACTTTCGGGCCGATCCTGGTTGAATCTGCCGACGGATTCTGGCACGATGGTTCCGTGAGCGCGATTCACTGCCTCCTACTGAGTGATTGTTCAGCTCTGTTAGCTACAGGCGAATCCTCAATGAACCTGATATGGAATGATACGAGCAGGGAATTTCATTGGTCTGAACATGGATCAGATCAGGGTGCCTACATATCCGCAATCTCAGCCGGTGTGGTGGATAGACCACATCTGCCTGATCCCATCGCTGAAACTTATCTTTACGCCGAATTCAGGTCGCTGTATGCCTACCTCACAATATATGACGCAAAACAAAGAGCTCTTGGAATCGACCCCCAAACAGGGAACCGTGTCGAAGGAATCCCCAATGCTTCGATCACTCACAACTCTTCAGAAGACCTCCTAATCGTGAACCCTAACGGCACTTACGAACTCGTGATAACGGCCGGAGGCAACACTGCGTTTCACCTATTCGTGAGCAAGGCAACGAATATCGGCAATGCCCTGGTAGCGCGACACCATGACGGAACGCTAGGCGTGGGCCAAACCGAACATCTCTTTCTAACCTCCGGCGACATGAGTCTCGCTCCCGAGAAAGCCACCATCAGCACTATCCTGCAACCCATTGCAGGGATCGTGGTGGCACTCGCCGGATTCATAGCGATAATTGCCGCCGTCCTCTTTTTCTGCAGAAAACGACGAGATGAAGAGTAGTAACATATCTGCGACCGCTGAAAAGTAGTGTGCGTACTATCAGAACCAGATGGTGGGCCGGACCGGACTCACCCTTGCGCTGGGTCACATCCAACCCAGCGGTTGACATTTCAAACAACTTTTCTAACTAATATTCCAACTGGCATATCGGTTTGTTGGCGTAACCAATGAACGCTGGTTGCGGTGGGCATTAGCGAAGCATTTCCCAGATCGAGGGCTAACGGTGAATATCAGATTTATTTGGGAACCTGGGTAACGGAGCAGACAATCTCCTAGCTGCTTTCAACTTGACAAGGCCAGTGCAGGTCTTATGGCGCGCGCACGAAGAGTCCGAACCTTATCTCGGTTTTCATATCAGAAATAGATCATTTGCAGTGTTAGCAACCTCGATCATAACACAAATCAGAAATCCAACTTGATGCAGCATGGTTAATGCGATCCCTAGGAGGCCTATTCATGCAGTCCCGCATTGCGTTCGCCTTTATGCTGATTCTCGCTTTAGCTCCAGCAGTCACTGTTGCACCGATGAACGTGTCGGGCCAAAGCTACGTAACCTTCACAACCCAAGTCACGACCACAGGACTCTACACCTACCCGACCACGACCCTTTATGAGACAAAGACAACGTCTAGCTATGTTGGCGTCTCCGCACCTGTTGACTTCGCGCTCAATGTCTGCGGACAAGGGGCCAATGCCCATCAGGCATTTAATGCAATAGCGGGGCTGAGTTATCACATGCAGTGGACAACTAAGAGCAATCTTCCGGTCAATTTCTACATCACAACCGCATTTCCTCAATTTGCCACAGGTGACTATGGCTGTAATAGCGCGGGGACTGGCCCTTCCTTCTCATCCTCAGCCGTGCTCCTCTCTAAGAACGGCCCCATGGGCTCGGTTGACTGGGTGGCCCCTAACGCCGGCAAATTCATTGCATGGCTCTGGAATTTCAACCTTGACTCAGTTGCGGGCACTTGGTCAATACAGAGACCTTTCCCAACGACGGTTTCGTCCGTCAGCTACGCTACCGCACCCACCACAAAGCTCACCAACCTTACGCTGACAACCACGATCTCCCAAATTGGTCTTCCATTTGGAAACTTGGGTTTGCTATTAGCGATTGCCGCGGTCGTGGTAGTCGCATTCGTCTTAGTCTTCGCAAGAAGAAGGAAACCAGCAGCCACGTCGAAACAAGAACACCCAACTACAGTCCAAGAGTCACCGAGAAAGGCCTTTGCATCTCAACCAGCCACCGAGGCACAGGCTATTCAAGCTCAACCAATCATCTCGACAGGCTACTTGGATTTAGACAAAGCGCTGGAGGGAGGAATCCCTGAGAAATTCAGTATTGTCATTGTTTCTCCGTCCTTTGACGAGAGGGACCTGCTCCTAAGGAAAGTAATGAACTCAGCCCTATCATCTGGAAGATTAGCGATTCTCGTTTCAAACGATCTTCGCAGGACAGAAGACATGGCGTCTAGGTACCCGAAAGGGTTCTACGCTCTCTGCCCGCAGGCCGACAAGATCTCATCCCATGGCCCGAACCTGCTGAAGATACCAAGCATTGAGAATCTTAGCGACGCCACCATATCGTTGGGTCTAGCCCTCAAGGATATTTTGGCAAAGGAAAAGGCAACCAAGCGGGTCATGATCATAGACATTTTGTCAGATCTGTTGCTCCGCTATAAGTCCATTATAACCCGGAGGTGGTTAGCAGATTTTGTTGGAAAACGAAAGGCTGAGGAGTTCACGATCATAGCGACCCTCAACCCATTGACCACGACCAAAGAGGAAACTCAAACCATCATCGACTTCTTCGACGGAGTAATCGAAATCTTCGAGAAACCACTCATGGAGAGAGCAAGGCGTTTCCTTATCATAAAGAAAATGTATGGCCAAAGATACTCAGAGAGCGAAATGCTCATGGACAAAGACAAACTGTTCTAGAAAGATTCGGCGATTCATTGTCATAAAGAAAATTGGTGGGCCGGACCGGACTTTCGCCGGTTTTGTCGCCGACTCGTCCATTTTGCGACTCGACCGGATTCGAACCGGCGACCTTTGCCGTGTAAGGGCAACGTTCAGGCCAGGCAAGCGCCTTCTAACCAAGCTGAACTACCGGCCCAAGCAAGCGCAGCCTTTCAACACCCCGTTTAATCTGTCTTATTGAGCCTCATTGCGAACCATGGGTTGAATCTGAAGTAGACGTTCGCAACTTTGCTGTGCCCCCGACGCACTGAAGGAACCATTTTATACGATTCTCGCTTAGACCGACGGGACCGCCCTTGCTCGTAAAAGAGCCGATCGTATACGTCGATGGTGAATGGGTGCCCAAATCACGAGCGTCAGTTTCCGTCTTCGACCATGGATTACTCTACGGTGACGGAGTCTTCGAAGGAATCAGAGTATACAATGGTGTAATATTCCGGTTCAAGGAACACCTCGAACGCCTATACAGCTCCGCCAAATCTATCAGGCTACAACTCCCACTCTCGCCGGAGGAAATGACGAAGGCAATTGTTGAAACGGTCAAAAGGAATGGATTGAAGGACGCCTACATTCGATTGGTTGTAACGAGGGGTGTAGGCGACTTGGGTGTCGACCCTAGAAAATGCCGCAAACCCTCTGTCGTAATCATTACGCAATATGCGGATCCTTCTTTCGGTGCAATGGCGAAAGAGAAAGGCATCTCGGTCATTATATCGTCTGTGCGCCGCGACGCCGTAGATGCCACCACGCACGAGATTAAGTCCCTGAACTACCTCAACAGCGTGTTGGCGAAACAAGAGGCACTAGACGCGGGCGCTGACGATGCGCTCATGCTAGACCGCAACGGGTTCGTGTCTGAAGCAACGACCACAAACCTCTTCATCATCAAGTACGGCGAAATCTTCACCCCACCCTCAACCGCAGGCATCCTTCCAGGCGTCACGAGAAGACGCATCATCAAACTTACGCGAGAACTCGGATTCAACATGTTGGAGAAGGGGCTCACGCCCTACGATGTGACAAACGCAGACGAAGCATTCCTGACAGGAACACTATCCGAAATAGTTCCACTCGTGAAAGTTAAGGGAATATTGATCGGAGACGGGAAGGTAGGCCCGACGACAAGGAGAATCATGGACGCATTCGTCAAGATTCGATCCGATCCCAAAGACGGCTTACCAGTTTACCAAGAAGCCGAGAAAATCGTAGCCCGAAGGTAAAACGGCAAAACTACGTACCACCTTCACTAATGCCTGTCCAACGCGCATACTCCCGCAATCCTGGTGATTCCCAGCACAACCTCTGGGGAATAATCGCGAGTCACAGCGTTTTCATCATCGCAATTTCCGGTCCCCACTTTCAAAATGTGGGCGACAAAAACTGCCCCGTAACTTCAGAACTACGCGTGGTTCCGCGCTCTTAGTTGGCGGCAAGTTTATATCTTGTTACCTTTGGTAACGAAAAACAGAGGGAAAACCATCATGGTCTGGACATTCATCAAAACCACTCTACTAATCGGAATCCTCACGGGCATACTGTTTGCGGTTGCATACTTGCTAGGGTTGTCGCCACTGTTAGCCCTGGGTTTTGCAGCTTTCATGAATTTGATCATCTACTGGTTTAGCGACAAGTTCGTTTTGAAGATGGGTGGTGCACACTTAGTAACCGAGGAAGAGGCACCACGAGTCTACTCCGCCCTCCGAAGCCTCACAGCTGCATCGGGAACGAAGATGCCCAAGGTTGCAATGGTCAACAGTGCGATTCCGAACGCTTTCGCCACCGGCCGAAGCCCCAACAACGCCACCGTCGCAGTCCACACCAGTCTATTGAGCATCCTAAACGACCAAGAACTGGAGGCCGTTTTGGCGCACGAGCTGACACACGTTAGAAACTGGGACACATTGACCACAACCATTGCAGCAACGGTAGCTGGTGCAATCAGTTACCTTGCGCAGTGGGGCTGGTTCATGGGAGGCGCCTTCGGCTATGGGGGTGGAGGTTACAGCAGCCGCGACAGACAAGGAAACGTGATCGGCCTGTTGTTGATGATGGTGCTCGCGCCCGTTGCCGCTATGCTCGTGCAACTTGCCGTCTCTCGGACTCGGGAATATTCGGCGGATGAAGGTGGCGCCAAACTCTCAGGACAGCCCCGAGCTCTCGCGAGTGCACTTGAAAAGATAGAGATGTATGCCAAACATAGGCCAGTTCAAAGTAAGGCTAACCCTGCACTCTCCTCACTGTACATAATCAATCCGTTCAAGGGCTCCCTCCTAACGGGAATCTTCTCAACGCACCCTTCAACGGCTAAGCGCATTGCCCGCCTTGACCGCATTGCCCAATCAATGGGCTACTGACTAGTCTACAAGCAATGAGCACGCGCAGCCTAGTGTTCGGGCTTTGTGAAAGGGCACTACCTCGTGTAGGACGCACTGTAACTTTGAATTTACCGCGCCCCTCCCAGTGCGGTCGCAGGGATTTCACTGAATCTACACTACCGGCTCTCTGTAGTGGAAAGTGCCAATTTGGAATTTGTAGAGGAAACTTCATATCGGTCGCGAGTAGCCCGACTCGTGAAGAACCATGAAAACACAAACTGCAATACTTCTCGTTCTCCTTATCGCGTTGTCATCGATTTCCGCACTCGCTTTGAGTCAATCAGCACAAGCCCAACCCACTCAAGTGACTAACAACGTTAGCTTGACCTATCTTAACGTGCAATTGGGATATCCGTCACAAATCAATCCGGGTCAAACAATTACGGTCAATGTTCAGGCAAGCGCGAAGAACACTTTCACCCTTCAAAGCCTAACGCTCCAAGTCTACTACGGAGACGGAACTAGTCTTCACTCAGTGACCACAGCCACTGTTGCTAGCAACATGAACATGAACAATGGCGACAAGATCAACAAGGACATTCAGGCAACTGCCCCAGCGGACGCACCAAGAACCTCTCTGATCGCTTTTGTGTCAGAGAGTGTCATGCCAAGCTATGCCAACAACTACTATTCGAGTTACCCGTATGACTACAATTACTATTACCCATACTACGACAGCTATTATTCGTACCCCTACTACTCATACCCATCATACTCTACCTCCTATACATCCTCAACTGATTCTGGTCTAGGTTCACTCTCGTACATCAACGCCACGACTCCCGAATACATCAGCCTCCAATCGCAGTACCAAGCACTTCAGCAACAACTGAGCCAAGCTCAGTCTCAAAACCAACAACTCCAACAGAACCTGCAAAACGCACAGAACCAGGTTTCACAGAAAAACGCCACAATCTCTGACTTGAACAACCAGCTCGCCTCAACGCACAACAACGTCCTGACCTTCGGAATCACATCAGGTGTTTTGGTAATCATAGCGATCATACTTGGAATTGCGCTGGTATTCAAAGGAAGAGAGAAAGCCCCAAGCAAGACAACAACAAGCAAGACCACTGAACAAAACACGGAAAAAACCGAAAAAACCGAGCAATAAGCGAACAAACGCGCCTACTGCTCTCCCGCCTTTTTCTTTCTTTCATTCTAGTCGACGACGGCAACCGCTCGGACTGGGGAGCAAGCTAGCCCTATCCTCAGAGGTAGGGCGATCAACCGAAATCTCTCGGTTTCAATTAGATCCAAGTTACACAGTTCCTCCAGGACCAGGATCCCACTTCGAAGTAGAACGGTGTGAGCTGGGGAACCCTTGTCCAATGGGTCGTCTAGGTTGGGTGTGTCCACACCCACAGCGCCGACGCGTTTGAATTCCAAATACTCCGCGCCGTTCGCGCTCAGAAACGGATACTGCTGATCATTCTGCTCGGCATCGCCCCAGCCCGTGTAGAGTATGACTGCCTCGCCTTCTCTCACACCCACGCCAGCCTCTTCTTCAGCCGCCTCCAAGTCCTCATCATCAATTTGCTCTCCAGGCTTCGTGTGCGTCAAGTCGAGCAGTACAGCGTCTTTGAACAACGCATCCGGGCCAAACTGGTCTATTGTCTTCCCGTTTCTGAAGAGGTACGCGGGTGCGTCGACGTGAGTACCGCTATGCGGAGTATGAACCAGAAGGTCCAAAGAGAACGCTTGCGTTAGGTCGATTACCTTCAATCGAATGCCCTCGCTGCTTAGGTGTGAGGGTGTACCACACCCCCTTTTGAGTGTACCACACCTAATAGTGGTTGAAGCGCCTTCACGTACCCATGATCAAGTCCCGATGCAATCATAGCTGTGTGTGACCCCCAGAATAAGGGCCAAGAGAAGTTTTTAGCAACCCCACACAAGGTGATGATTTAGATGCCTGAAAAACATCCAGGAGAATCAATTGATGCAGACACCCGTGCCACCAGGCCAATCCTTAGCGAGGCGGTGGGCAATATATGCAGCATTTGGTGTCCCTCGCATTGACATAGAAGCTTGGCGATTAACCACAAGTGGATTGGTTGAAAGAGAGCTAAACCTGAGCTTCACCGAACTAGAGAACCTTCCACAACTCAAACTCACAAGGGACTTTCATTGTGTTACAACCTGGAGCATCAAGGATGTTGTGTGGGAGGGTGTAGCATTTCGCGAGCTTGCCAAAATGAGCGGCGTCAAGCTTGAAGCGAAATGGGTAATGTTCCGTTGCGCTGACGATTACACAACCCCCGTACCGCTTGAGGATGCCCTGGTCGAGGATTCACTCATAGCTTTGAAGATGAATGGCAAGCAGATTCCTGTTCAGCAGGGTTTCCCTGTTAGACCGTTCATTCCTCATCTTTACGGTTGGAAGAGCGCGAAATGGCTCACCGGAATCGAGTTTCTCGCGGAGTACGAAGACGGGTATTGGGAAAACGTTGGATACCATGAACGTGGAAACATTTGGGACGAGGAGCGCTTCAAAGGGCAAGGCGGGAAACACGTGCGCCACCGCGGCCTTGGAACCCTACCCATCTGAAGAACCGTAGACGAAGAGGTGAAACTCGGAAACGGGTGCCATCAATTCCTTATTGGTGTCTCGTACCCGATCCGAACCTCGAATCCACGGCAAGAAGTCATCAGGTCCGTAAGGAGAATGACTTTTCAGTTGTCGGTTTTGTTGGTTGTTGTGGTTTTTGTAGGAGAGCTTGATTTCTTCAACATTTTGTCTCCACTGTTGGTGGATTACTTTCCGGTCCCAGAGCGAGAGGGTACTGGTTGGTTTGATACACACAGAACCCTCCTGTTGGACTTTACTTGTCCAGAGTTACTTCGAAATTTTCTAGGAGTCTGAGCTGATGCCATTCCCGGCTAAAGCCCACGCCGCGCATACTCCTTACCCGGACTAGGTCGTTCGCGATATTTCCTGGTGCGGGCACCTGAATTTGAACCGTCGTAGCCGTAAGAATCGTATGGCGCTCATATTGAATGTTCCCGCACCAAGAAAAGATAGGAACCGAGTTAGTATTAGGGAGCCGGGGATGGAAGTCGAAAAAAATGTTCAATTCCCATATTTCTGGCTCACAGGCAAACATTACATAGGGAATAAAGATAACCCAGATATCTGTGCTCTCTACTCCAAATACAATCACTGCTTGAGCTTTGCGAGCTGGTCTCGTTACTGTTCTCATTCTAGTTGTGGCTTTAGCCTCAGTTCAATCGCTAGCTACATCGAAAGGAGGCGCCTTCTCCCCTAGCCAATACGCAAACACGCAGGTGACTTACACCATCTCCCTCAGAGGAGCGGACAAGACAACACTTTCAGTTGACGGTGGAGCAGCGGTCGACTTCTCCAAGACAAGGACCGTCACTTTAGACGGGTCAAAGTCGCACACATTCCAAGTTCTGCAAGTGATTTGTCAAAGCGGATGGGAGTGTGGGAGCAAAGTTACTGACTGGAAAAATGGCAAAAGATTCGTCGCCAAGGAATACGTTTGGACGGTCCCAGCAGGCAGCCTGCAGACATACACCTATACACAGACGTACACAGATTACGTCGCTTATTGTGTGTCTTACGACTCCCACGGAAGTTGCCTCTACTACTCGTATTACCCATATACATCCACCCAGACGTATACACGGACAACGTTTACGCCTCCATGCAAACCATGTCAGTTCACCTTCGAGTATACAGCCCAGTATCGATTGGTGTGGGAAGATCAGTACAGCTCCGTGTGGCTTTATGAGTGGTATGATTCCTGTGCATCGGTTACGCTTCTGCCTCCCAGCGGGTATAGCGCTCTAGGTCATCCAGACGCGGTTGCAGGCGCCGCTGGCGTACGGCATGCCTTCAACGGTTGGGCGATAGATGATTCAGGATCTGTAGCGAATCAGGTTACGATGTGTGCGCCTCACAAAGCCACATCCACCTATCTCACACAATATCTTCTGGAAGTCGGCGCTGCATGCAACGAGCTTAATCCACAAGGGGGCGGCTGGTTCAACGATGGTGAAACTGCGACCATCTCAGTCGACCCCCAGGTGCCAATACCCGGCTGGCAGGGAACGCTAGGTGCAAGATTGATTTTTGACGGATGGGAGGCAAGACCTGCTGGGAACATTGCATTTCAGACTCCTACAGCGAGTGTTGTCATGAACGGGCCCCAAAACTACTTCGCAAGATGCAGATACGACTACGCTACGCCGGCTATCCTCATCGGAGTCATAGTCATCATAATGGGCGGAGTAATCATCGTCGTTATCTGCAGGGTCTTCCGAGGCCGATGGATAATCTGTAGGATTTTGAGACGCGTCTTCGGACCCTTCGGAGGGGTACCAGGAGGAGGCCCACCGCCGCCACAACCGCCACCGGTCTTACCACCGAACGTTACCGGCAACGCCACATTGACCGGAACGAACGGAACCCAGACCCAACTGACCACTGAGAACCTGAACCAGGTTGGTCCCGGAACAACCGTGGACACCGGGCCCCAGTCTTTTGTCCGCGTTCAAACCCCGATACCGTCCAATTCACAGTCCGTAATTGGACAAGACTCAAGAGTGGGCTGGCTTGACCCTAATCCCAAGACGCCGATTCCCTGGTTGAGATTCCCCGGACTATCGCAGATCTACAATCTAGGGAGCTTGCTTCTGCGACTGGATTTTGGGAAACTGCTACTCAACTGGATGGAGCTGGGGGCAGCGCAAGAGGCTGTGATTATTCTCCCTGCCAGCCTGATCGGGGCAGCCGCGGCGGCGACGACGAGTAGGTGGCTTGCCCGTATCAAAGGAACCATGGTGCTTGTTGAAGCTGTTCAAGACGGGACGGCCGCAGCGATAACAGTTCTCGAAGGAGAGGGATCCAAAGAGAGCAGCGCGGAACTGTGGCGAAGCGACGACCTGAAGGTTATTGAAATTCACGCAGGCGAACGCGTAATTCTAAAAGCAGGTCGGCGCCCAACTAAAATAAATGTTGATTTGGCAAAAGGTTTGAGACAGCAAATACAAGATCCATTCAATATCCTCCACAAATGGTGGACCCTGCCGCCTATTTCAGACGAAACCAACGCCGCCCTTACAACACCTCTCCAAACATCCTCTGGAACAACAGCCGGCGAAAAGACGACCTTCTGCACTAACTGCGGTAGGGAAATTCCAGATACCGTAAAATTCTGTACCTACTGCGGGGGGCAACAGCAACGCCCGAAATAAGAGAATTGGGCTCTTGAAGGCTCACATTCGGTTCGAACACCTCTTGGAGGCGACGACTTGAGCAACCCATCGTTTTGTCCAGTGTGCCGCGCCAGGCTTCCGAGCGATGCTACGCTGTGCGAAGAATGCGGAACCCATATCAACAAAAAGGCAGTAGGTGCCGTTGTACGTCATAAGAATCCCTGGCTGGCAGCGATACTCAGTTTCTTCATTCCAGGGCTTGGCCAATGGTACCTGAGGAAGTGGAAGCGTGGAGCAGCATGGTTCCTCGGCTCCATACTGCTTTTTATTCTTCCCGCGTTCACGTTTTACGCGTTATCGTTTGAGCCCACCGGGCCTACAGAACTGTTACTATTCGTAGCCTTTGCGATTCGGGGAGCCAGCGCATGGGACGCAAAAAAACAGCTGATTGTTTAGAAGCGAGGATGACAAAATGAAATATTCAAACTGGGTGATCGGACGAGAGCGTTGGACTGGATCAAAGATAATTGCGGCAAAACCAATCTCGCTCATAGTTCTGCTCGGAGTTCTAATGTTATCAGTCATGCCAACCTCAGCTGGTGCACAGGCACCCACCACAACCATCGCCTCTCTCAACTACCCCGCGCAGACCGTATTGCAGAACGAAGTGGCTCAGGCCACGGTCACGTTTACAGTGAATTACAGCGGCCTTACGTCAGGCGACGGGCTCATATTTGGGGTATACCTGAACTCTGCAGGCAATTACTCCAACCTTATGGGATCTGGCACCTCTGCACCTGACCAATGCGTATTAATGACCAGTTCGACTCTGGCTGGCATTGCGATCTGCGGCCTTGTTCCACCCTCAACTTCTGGAACTGAGTCCGCCTCGTTTGCGATCACATTAACCGCCCCGCCTCAGCAGTACTCTCTCGTCGCGGCAGCCTTCGTGTCAGACCCCGTCCACAACATCAGCATCATCCGAAGTTCGTTAAGCCTCCAGGGATTCACTATCTCCCTGGTCGCTCAGACCGCTTCAACCGGGCAACCAACTTCGGAAACGTCTGAGGCCACAACCACCACGACCGCATCTATGGCAGACCTCCTATTAGGCCTCTCAATACTCGTACTACCCATAGTCGCAATTATCGGACTGATCGTCTTTGTCGTTCGACGAAGAAAACGCGCGAGCAAAGGGGTATACGCAGAACTGGGAACAGTGAGCAGACCCTCTCCCACGCGAGTGCCCGCGGTCGAAGGAAACAAGTTCTGTATAGCTTGCGGAGCCAGCCTTCCCACAACCGCAAGTTTCTGCGGCGAGTGCGGAGCGGAGCAGAATTGAGAAATTTCGGCGGAGCTCTGTAAGTTGATTCTGCCTCAGCCTTCAACGCGAAGATGCGCTCCGGCGTCAACCCGCTCCAGACCAAGAACCGACCCAGCCAACCCAGGTAGGTCATGCGGGTCTCCTCCAACTCTGTGACCCCAATCAACCAATCCCGAACCAACGGACTCAACGCCAAATCCCTAAGAACATCCTCCGAAACCGACCCAGGCACCGCATGACCAAGCCCCTCCCCCGCCCCCATCAAATCCCCCAAAACCCTAGACTTCAAACAGAAACCACACCGGCACGACCACACAACCCTAACTATAAAAAACCTACAAGCTCGTAAGGGGAATGACTTTTCTTCAACATCGGCCGCTGGTTGCGGCAATAGAACGGAGCGGGAACCTTGGCTGAGCCATTACTTTCCGAATTGAAGAAGGCATTGAGCGGCTGGCTCATTCCTTACAAATATAACGTGGAACGGTGGGCGTACACCCTTCAACGTATAACCGGCATTATTGTGACTGGATATTTCCTAGCGCACATCGTAGAGACCGGAAACGTGGTCGGTGGGTTAGCGGTGTGGAGCGTTCCGTCTGCTGACTTTGCTAGCGACATTTGGACCGCAACTTTCCATTTCCTGGAGAACCCACTCTTTGATGTCGGGCTCGTAGTAATTGGATTCATGCTCGCTTACCACACCGTCAACGGAATCAGGCTGACGCTGACCGAGTTTGGGTTTCTATTGGGTAAACCGAAGCGTCCTGACTTCCCGTACGAGCCTCAAGCCTTCAGCTTAGCTCAAAGGGCGATATTCTGGTTCAGCATTCTCTTTGCCGCCGCGACGGCAGTATACGCAATAAACGTGTTCTTCGGGGTTTAACAGATGAAAGAATCGACAAGAATGCTACTTCATTACATTACCGGCCTTGGAATTGTAATCGTCGGTGGAGTTCACCTTTTCACTGTTTTCCTAACGGGGCCGTACTTGCAGAATCTTGCGTTCATTGGCGGGTCATACTCCGTCATCGCGGTTTACAGAAATCTGATTTTGGCGGCCACACTGGAACTGCTATTGATCTTCGTCGACTACCATTCAATGAATGGAATCAGAGTGATCCTCCTCGAGTTCCACCAAGGCAGCAAGTGGGAACGCGGAGTTTCATGGGTACTTGCAGTGACCGGAATCTTGCTACTAGTGTACGGCACTAGGACCATCCTAATTGCGAACGCAATCGCCTGAAACCCCCGCTCAACAGGCGGCAAACGTCTCAAAATCCGAGAGAGCCCGTGCCAGGGAGATACTCAAAATCCTCCGCGAGACACTACCAATCCGTGATGAAGACTTCGCTTCAGTGGTCGTAGCCAAGGAATCGAGTGACCCATTCCGTGTTCTGGTCGTCACGATCCTTTCACAGAATTGCACCGACATAGCCGCAATGAGAGCGTACAGAAACTTAGACAGACTGGTCGGGGTGACCGTCTCCAGACTCGCTGGCGCCCCCGCAAGAATGATTCAGAGAGCGATCAAGGTCGCGGGTTTGCACAAGCAAAAAGCCAGAGCGCTCAGAGACCTCGCGAGGCAAGTGGCGCAAGAATATGCAGGGCACTTGACACTGATCTTGCACGGCCCGGATGAGGTCGTTCGCACAAATCTGCAAGTGTTGCCTAAGGTCGGGCCAAAAACAGCAGATGTACTCCTCAACATCTTGGGAAAGCCAACAATATCCGTTGACACACACGTCAACCGAGTTTCGAAAAGACTCGGCCTTGCCCCACCTAAAGCCAAGTATGAAGATATCAGGGCTGCTCTAATGCGACTTTTCTCTCCAAGAGAATATCCGATTGTGCCACTACTCTTCATGGCCCACGGAAGAAAAACGTGCAAGGCCAGAAGACCACTCTGTCCAATATGCCCAGTAAGAACCATCTGTCCGTATTCAAACAAAACGAGACCGCTTTAGCTAGAGGCCTCAGGTCAGTTACAAATACAGACACGCACTCCACCTCCTATCACAGAGGCCCATCCATTGGACTACGATTGCGTGCGCCTCGGCCATCATGAGGGCGCAATGCGATCCATGAACACCTTCAGGAAACGTTCGCCGTTGACGCTTGTGCACACTTTAGCGTTCGGTGTCGTCGACACCTGTATCGACGTCCAAAATGATTTGCTTAGGCATCCTCTTCGACACTCCCTGTAATCTTATCAGAGCGCTTTTACAACTTGACCTGCGTCGAAAAAAACGCTTAAGCAAGACTGGATGGGATTATGTCGCCGAGTAACTATGACATCGCGTTCTAAGGTCTTCCTAAGAGACGCCACCGGGTTAACGAAGAGAGTTTCGTTGCTTGACGCGATTGCCATTAACGTGAGCTACATGTCGGTTGGTGCTGCACTCGCGCTGATCGGGTTTACGATGCTTGCCCTCCCGACGGTATCCGGCGTTAACCTGGTATACGGCTCAGCGATTGCAGCCTTGCTTGCAGTTCCTCAAATGGTAACTTACACAATGTTATCGAGACGAATATCTAGAACAGGAGGAGACTACGTTTGGCTCTCGCGTTCACTTGGCGGCTTTGTGGGCAGCACGGTCACATTCATGGGCATCACGGTTGAGACCATGCCCTATCTTGCACTTATCGCCCTATCCGCCGTGTTCGCAGTTGGTTCAGTAGGGCTTTCACTCGGTAACTCGGCTATGCTCGGTCTCGCGCTGCCGGGTAACATACCTGGCGCGAGCCCATTCTCACAATTCCTGTTGGCTTCAGTAATACTCGTTGTGTTGATCGCAATCAACATCCTGAAACCGAGGCTTGGGTTCAAAATAATCTCAACCTTCTGGACGATCGGCGTGATCGCCGTAGCTCTTGCCACAGTTACATTGCTTTCTGCAGGAACGAAAGGCGTGGAGAATTACATCAACAATCTGAATATTCCGAACGTCACCTATGCATCTCTCGCCAATTCCTACTCCGGACCAACCTTCGACCTGAACGCAACTTTGCTTATGATGCCTTACTTTGCTCTCTTTACCTATCCATGGTTTAACGCGGCGCCATCAGTTGGCTCCGAGTTGAAGGGCAAGGCTCCCAGATGGAACGTGCCAATCTCGCTCCTATTCGCTTTCTTGGTTGTGACAATTCCCTATGCAGCAATGTACTACGTGGGAGGATATCAATTCATAACTGCAGCCTTCACAAACCCCACGCTTGTGAACAATTACTCCTTCAACTTCTGGACATTGGCGATGGGTGTGTCATCCAACTTTGTTCAGTCATTCATAATTGGGCTAGGTTGGATTGTACTTACTATAGCGATCTTGGCGTTCGGCATAATCACGATCTCCAGATACATGCTCGCGCAGGCTTTCGACAGTTTCCTCCCGTCTCAACTGGCATATGTTAGCCCGAAGTACGGTTCCCCCGTTGTAGCGCACTTACTTGATCTCGTAGTGTCGGTGATTCTGATAGGTCTCGCAGCGTTCCTCTATGGAACCGTTTCTTCCCTCTACGGTGCTGTGATGGCATCTATGGTCTACTTCGCCTTCGTAGGACTCGGCGCAGCAGTCTATGCTGTAAAGAGGGAGAAAGGTAGCTCCAGGATTCTTCTGGCCGTTGCGGGGGTACTGCAAACTCTTGTCTTCGTGTACTTAACCTCCGAGTTCTTAGCCTATCCAAGAATCTGGGGCGGCAACACACTTGCATACGGATACATTACAGCCACCTTCATACTGGGCGCAATAATCTACATCACTGCGAAAAGTAGACTTATGAAAGAAGGACTAAACCTAAGCTTAGTCTTCAAAGAAATTCCGCCAGAGTGAGAAGCAGCCGCAACCGCAATCTTAGCTACATCACCAACCTGTGGCACCGTTGATTGAAAGCTGGGAAGCAAAAGCAAATTTGCAACGCGGACGCTAGGAGTTGAGCGATTACCTTGCTCAAGACCCTCGTGATTGGCGCTGTAAATTGGGACATTAACCTGTTCGTGAAGAGATTCCCCCAACCAGGCGAGGAAGTCGTGGTCACGAGAATCACCCGCGTACCTGGCGGTAAGGCGGGAAATGTCGCTGTGGCCGCCGCACGCCTACTTGGCCCTAATCAGGCTGCAATTATCGGCGGGCTAGGTAAGGATTCGATTGCTTCCGAGCAGGTCAAAATCTTCGAAGAAGAAGGTGTCGTTGTTTCAGGCCTCAAATTCAACGAAAATGTCGAATCCGGTCAGGCGTACATCGTCATCGATGAAGAGGGAGAGAACATAATCCACACACACTTCGGTGCTAACGCAACGATTACCGCCGAGGACTTGGATACTGCGGAACGTCGGAGATTGGTTTCTGAGGCCGCGGTGATCACGATAATGGACCCACCGTTCGAGACGGGACTGAAACTTGCCAAAGAAGCAAAACGCTTAGGGAAAACCGTGGCCTGGGACCCGGGCATCAAATCCACCCTCGGAATTGAATCAGTGAGAAACCTAATCGAGAATACGGACTACGTTGTCGCCAACCAATCAGAAATCGAAAACTTGACTGGAACAAAGGACCCTGAACAAGGCGCTGCAAAGCTCATGAGACTTAACGCGCGTTTGAAAGTGGTCACCAAACTGGGGGCGAAGGGTGTGCAGATGTATCACGAAAACAAGAAGACAGTTGTTGGAGCGTTAGACTTGAACTCACATGGAATGAGGGCCGTGAACACAGTTGGCTGCGGCGATGCTTTCCTCGGCGCATTCGTTGCCGCCCTCTCCGAAGGACATACGGACCAAGAATCTCTCGGATGGGCCAATTGCGCTGGCGGAATCAAAGCAACAAGGCCCGAAACACGTGGAAGCCCGAATCGAACTGATCTGCTCAAACACCTTGACAGCGTTTCCTAGCCCAACGTGTATCCAGACATGAGTCTAGTCCAGAGAGCCCAGGAAATCAAGAACCTCTCGCAATGATTTGATCCTGGCGTCTGGATGAATCTCCGAATCTGAGATATGCTTCGTTCTGGAAAGGGCGAACAGCGAAGTCGGACGTTTCTTGAAATCATCTGGAACATCGTACTCAAGAAGCACAGCCCTCATCCCAGCTTGCTTTGCTCCCCAGACATCCGCTTCGGGATTATCTCCAACATGAATCATCTTTGTGAGGTCGGTTTGCAATTCATTTGCGGCTGTTTCAAAGATCCGCCTGTTTGGCTTGCGGGTTCCAACCTCGTCGGAGAAAATGGTCGCGTCAAAGAATCTCAAGAGCCCATATTTTTCTAGCACTTGGCGTAAAGAAGCGGCTGGACTACGGCCGGTATTGCTGATCAAGCCCACTCGGCCTACTCGGCTGCGCGCGCCCTCCAAAGCGAATAGGGCATCTTCCTTTAATTTGGGAGGTGAGACGAGAATCGGATCAACATAGGCGCTTTCCAACATTCGAAGTGCTTGTGAATCCTGCGGCAACGAGACCTTGCCTTTGGTAGCAGTCTTGAGAAGGAGCTCAATCTGTTCAATCGGCGTTGGATTCTCGTTACGGCTCCATGCGGCATCGAGCTGCGTGTCAGTTACATCGTAGGCTTTCTGGAGATCCCCCAATGGAACCTTGATTCCCATTCCGTCTAGTACTTTGTGAATACCCTCGGTTCGCATTCGACCTCTAGCTACATCGAGTTCCGATTCGTCCGCGATGAGCGTTTCCCACAGGTCAAATGTGACACAGACGTCTCGTTTGGGGTTCATTCGCTAAACCAGCTTTGGAGGTTCTTGAATGTTCACTCAGCTTACTTGTAAGTGGCAACGCCCCAGGTGTCAATTGCTCTCTGAAGTTCCTTATGTTCACGGGCATAGTCATCTAGATTTAATCCGCTGACGGCGACTTCGACCGCTTGCCTAAGAGCCATAGCTCCAGCCCTTCCGCCGTCTGGATGCCCCCAGATACCTCCACCCGCTTGGATCACTACATCAGTTCCAACGAGTTTAACGAGCTCGGGAACCAGGCCGGGGTGGAGGCCACCCGAGCACACAGGGAAGACAGCTCTCTTTGTGCCCCAATCTTGGCCCAGGCTCGCATTCCCTGGACTAACATTCCTTTGCTGTAGGTTGTCCCTGAGCGCTAGAACTTCCTCCTTTGGAGATTCGAGCTTCCCAATGACAGTCCCAATGTGAAGTTGGTCTACGCCAATCAAGCGCGCGACATCAGAGACCGCAAGCATGGACATGCCATGAAGTGGGTTTCGGGTGAAGGCTGCGTGAAAGGCGCGGTGGGCGTGAATCGCGAGCTTAAGGTCCTGACATGTCGCGCGGAGCGTTTGAAGGCTGGCCCATCCGCAGGTGATTATGTCGACCATCACGTATTCGCCCCCCGCCTTGGCCACGGTTTTCGCCCGGCGGAGCATCTCGTTCGTTTCTGCGGTTATGTTGATCAGGTAGCTCTTCCTTTCCCCAGTTTCATGCTCAGCTTTGTCCCGCAGTCTGAAACACTCGGTCACTCTTTTCTTGAATTTGTTGAATGGCTGTGAGGTTAAGTTCTCGTCATCTTTCAGGAGGTCTACCCCACCTACCCACGCTTCGTACCCCGCTTTCGCATGCCCCTTTGCTGTAAGCCCAAGCTTGGGTTTCGGTACTGTGGCAGTGAGAGGCCGGTTCTTTACCCCGAAGAGCTTGCGTATTCCACTCAAGCCAAGCCTCGGGCCAGAAAAACCGTTCAGAACTGTCCTAGGCCAATGAACAGTTTCCAACCTTAGGTTCTGAACGGCTTTCATTCCGAAAACATTGCCCGCAACTGAACTCAGGATCTGGGGCATGTTTCCGGGCTCAAATAGGTCTGGTGGATAGGCAACCTTCACAAAGTTCCCTTGGATTTCGTACGCCTTAGCCATTAACCGACGGATTCTGTCTCTCATTGTGGTGAGTTCGGTCCAAGTCCCGACCGACGACTCAGATGCGACCCGGCCCGCAGCGTCTTCGATCGAAAAGCCCGCTGCAGGTTCAACACGAAACAAGCACAGCAGCTCATCTGGTCCGGGCTTGTGGCTGGTGTCTACGAAGTCTCGGTACCATTCCGTCATTGCCATTCTTCACCTTGTGTGAGCAAGTGCATGGTTTCAATAAAGAATCGCGCGCAACGTGAATTCTCCGTGTCCTAAGCCTCCTCCTCAAGTGTGTATGTTTGGTAACCGCGGAGTTCCTCTGGTGTGACAACCCCCAAGACGTCTTCTAAGATCAACAATGCGCCAAGCGGAGGAATGATCCCGCGTTCAGTGATTATCAGGTCAATGAACTCAGACGGCGTGACATCGAATGATGGGTTGCGAACCTTAACAGCTCCGAGTTTTTTCAGCTCGTCTCGTGAGATTACTTCCGTTGTGTCGCGCTCTTCTATTTTGACAAGCTCTCCAATCATCGTTTCCGGACTGAATTTGTAGGTTTCAGCAGCAACGAACACCCGGACTTTTGCTTCATGAGCCGCCAACGCCACAACTGAGGTTCCGACCTTGTTGACCAAAGCGCCGTTGGCCGTGATCGCGTCTGCGCCGACAATGACTTTGTCGACATCTTGCATGAAATACCTAACCGCATCATCCAGAATCAGCGTAACTGGGATACCTTCTTTGGCTAGCTCATGCGCTGTAATTCGGCCTTGAAACCTCGGCCGTGTTTCGGTCACCATCACCTCGAAACGCTTGCCCTGACTCCATGCAGTCTTCATAATCGAGAGCACTGCGCTACTATTGCAGTGTGTTAACAAGACATCACCATCCCGAATTCTTCGAGCTCCGATCTCACCAATGCGTTGCAACGCAGTCCTTGTACTATCAATGAATTCTGAAGCAGCATGCATCGCAATTGCCTGAACTTCCTTCACAGAGGAAGCGCCAGATTTCTTTTCGTTAACCCGGTGCATCACATACCTTATCGCATTTGGTAGTGAAACTGCGGTCGGCCTGGTTTGGAGCAGAATGTGGGCGCTGTTATCAAGCTCCTTCAGGAAGTCATCGACGCTCTTAGCCTTGGAATTTTTCGCGACTATGCATAGAGCTTCAACCGCGGAACTGGCAATGTGCCCCGCGCCGCGAATGCGCATGTTCCTAATGTCTTCGGCGATTTTCTCAGCTTGCTCAGGAAGAGCCACTTAACCCCGCCTTCCTAATATGCTCCGAAATTAGCGGAGCCACGCTGACATAGCTGATTGGGCTCGGAACCGTGTCAGTTCCGATAACGTTTTGGGCTCCTGCCTCGTAGATTCTGGCCAGCGCACCACCCGCCAGAATGGGATGAGTGCAGGCAACGTTCACCCTCTTTGCGCCCTGCGAGTAAAGTATCTTCAACGCTTCAACGATCGTTCCGCCGGTGCTGATAATGTCGTCCACAATCAGGACATCCCTGCCATTCGCGTTCTCCCTACGCGGACGCACCTGCACGTCTTTATCCCCGAACCGCTTTTTCTCGAACACGTCAAAGTCAGCCCCCAGCTTTTCGGCCGCCAACTTCGCCCATTGTTCTGCTTCGGCGTCAGGCCCGATAACCAGAGGTTTCTCCAGTTTCACTGTTCTTCCGATATACTCCGCCAGTAGTGGCATAGCAGACAAATTGTGGGATGGAATTTTGAAAACTTCAGATGACTTCAGTACTCTGTGCTGGTGCATGTCGATGGTGAAGATCTCGTCCGTCCCAACACTCTCCATAAGCTTACTCACAGTCCTGAAGCTCAACGCCTCGCCGGGGTGGAACCTTTCATCCTGCCGTGCGTACGCGAAGTATGGAATGAAACTAACAATCCTCTTCGCACCGAGGTCTTTCAATGCATCCACGAGGAGCAAATATTCGAACAGAAGCTCATCGGGCGCGTGGTGGATCGACTGGACTACGACGATTTCCTGATTCTTGACATCTTCCAAAACACGAAGATACTTTTCACCATCCGGAAATCTGCGGATCTCCAGTTTTCCAGATTTCTGTCCAAGCGCCATTGCCACTTTAGTGGCGAGGGCTTCTGACGTTGAACCGCCAACAATAATCAACTAGCACAACCTAGGACCCGTATTTCATAGTCAAATAAAACCTGTTTGAGAGAGCTTCAACTTCCTCAAACGCCAAGCTTGATGCATGTGGACCAAAGCAAGGCCCATTATCATTGCCCCTGTGGAAGCGTGCGTCCAACAATTCAATGAATGGTTTAAGTCTAGGACAGATGGCGAGGATTGAGGCGAATCACTTTGTTGAGGAGGGTCACAATGGTGCTTGCGGAATGGTGCCCACATTGTGTTCCGCTGTCACTGGAACGGGGCCACCAAATGGAAACGGCGCTCAGCGTCCCGTTGCGTGTGTTGGATATCGATGATCCTGAGGAGGAGAAATTGGCGGATGAGCTTGTGCGGAGGTACGGCGATTTCGTTGAGGACTATTTAATTCCGCAGGTATTTGCTGAGTACGATGACGGCACTGTGAAGCATGTCTTCACTGGGTTCTCGGAGGCCGTAGACGTGACGAAGGCTAGGTGGGACGACTTCTTCGCCAGCGAGTTCTACAACCGAAAGCTGACTCCAAACTGACTAAGCCCTGCTCCGCTTCCTCTGACATGTAGGACACAATCGCTGGTCGTCATCGCTGCTGTGAATAAAGAGACCGTTGCAGGACCTGCAAAGAGAGACTGCCTGCTGTTTCTCTTCTTCGGTCTTTGGATACCTTCTCCAATAGGCTTCTGTGACGGTGGCGCCATGTCCCAGTCTCGATTCAATGACCTGTGTTGCGTCGGAGCCCAGTTCCCAACCGTGGCGTGTAGCGATTCGAATATCCCGGGAACTGACATTCTCCTTTCCTACTTGGTTGGCGAGTAGATCTTGGAATGCTTTCAAGTCTGGTTTGACGCTGAAGTTGACCACTTGGGAAACAAAGCCGTCGGCGCAGACATAAGCCCCAATAACGTGAGATGAGCCCTGTGAGAGAAACTTCAACGAGGTTGGCCCGTCGCAATGTTTGTAGCATTTGCCCGCGAAGCTTAGGTGCTTTTGGACGAATTCTGGAAACCACTCCATGAATGCCACCCGAGTTGGCGTTCTCGCAGGTGAGGGAAGTTTAAAACATTACACTTGTGAGTTTGAGCAGACCTCAATTGCGGCCGCGTATGATCATAGCAATCGCGATGATTTGCACGGGGACGGCACTTGTCATTTTGGCCATTGGCTCATTCATCGCGCATTATTCCTTGAATTGGACCATTACAGGAGGTACGGGCGCGGTGCTGCTGGTGATCGGTGCCTTGATTTTGATCACAGAACTTATGGAGGTTTGGTTGTCCCGCGGCCAGACAGCTCTAGTTGATGGCTTACAAGCTGGGTAATCTTGGAGCTGATCTGTTGGAAATTGAAATAGAGCTAATGGAAGTTGCCTCACATGCGGCCGAGGAAGCGGGCCGGCGACTCCTTGCACTGTTTGGCAAGGGAAAACTTTCTGTCCGGCGCAAATACGACTACCCAGGTAGCATCGTAACCAACGCAGACAAGGAGTCTGAAAGGCTCATACTCGCCCGAATCAAGCGAAGCCGGTTCAGGGGCATGGTGAAGTCTGAGGAGTCTGGGACACATGATTTTGGTTCACACAACATAACATGGGCCGTGGACCCCTTGGATGGAACATTGAACTTTGCGAAGAGAATCCCATACTTCTCCGTATCTATCGGCGTCCTAGTTGGCGGCAGGACCGTCGCAGGGGCAATCTACAATCCTCTATTAGATGAAATGTTTACCGCAGCCCGCATGCAAGGTGCTTACAAGAACGGAAAACGAATCCATGTTTCCAACACGACAGCGCTTCGAAACGCATCATTGATTTATGAATGGTGGACCCCAGAGCCTTCAATACCTGACCCGTTGGGCTTCGAGAAGAAACTTTACCATTTCACTCATAGCATTCGATCCCCCGGTAGTGTGGCCCTCAACCTCTGCTCCGTGGCCGCGGGAAAGTTTGATGGAATAGTGACGGTTTTCCGACGGTCGCCGATCTACGAGACAGCAGCAGGGTGCCTCATAGTACAAGAAGCGAGTGGGAAAGTGACAGATTCCGATGGCGGAACTTGGGAGAACTTCTCACGGTCAATCTTGGCAGGGGGTGCAGGAATTCACCGACGCCTTCTGTCATTAGTTCAGGCAAACTGATGTTCAAGCCTAAAGGCCGTCGCGTGAAAGTTCTTGGATAAGTTCGCGTTGTCGCGATGTCAGCTTCGTCGGGGTTTTCACTTGCACGACCACTATCTCGTCGCCTCGTCCTGAGTCCCGCAACGCAGGCATACCCTTCTTCCTGAGCCGAAACAATGCGCCGGTTTGTGTTCCAGGCGGCACCATGATCTTGGCCGCACCGTCAATAGTCGAAACTTCGACCTCCCCACCAAGGGTGGCCTTTGAGAAATTGAGATCCACACGGCAAATCAGGTCGTTGCCTTCTCTGCGAAAAACTTCATGGGGCCTGATGTCCACAACAACGTACAAGTCACCTCTTCGCCCATCGCCGTTGGGAGCGTCACCCTCACCGCGCATGACAAGTTGAGACCCACTATCAACACCGGCAGGTATCCTTACGCTGATTCGCCTTCTTCGCTCGATGATTCCTGTCCCGCGACACGTGGCACATGGTTTCTCGATGACGACCCCTCGTCCACGGCATTTGTTGCACGGCTCTATTCTGGCAAAATGCATGAAACCAGAAGTCTGGACATGCTGAATCTGCCCAGTGCCACCACACTGGGGACACTTCTTCGGGGAGGTACCGGGTTTCGCTCCTGAGCCACCACACTCAGAGCAGCGCTCAGTCCTTGGAACTTCAATCTCGGTCGTGAGCCCTGAATAGGCTTGCTCCAACGAGATCTCCAAATCATAACGCAGATCCTGCCCTCTGACAGGACCACGGGTTCGTCGGCCACCTCCTAAGAAGGCGTCGAAGATTGACCCGAAGCCGCCGCCGACCCCAAACCCGATGTCTCTGAGAATATCATCGAAATCTACACCCCGGAATATGTCCTCGGTTGAATATTGCGAGTCAATGCCGGCATGCCCGAACCGGTCATATTGGGCTCGCTTCTCATCGTCCGAAAGAATGGCATACGCCTCGGAGATTTCTTTGAACCGCCCCTCAGCGTCGGGTGACTTGTTGCGGTCTGGGTGATATTGAAGGGCAAGTTTCCTGTACTGGGTCTTTAACTCGTCTTTCGTAGCATTTCTCTGCACATTGAGTATGTCGTAGTAGTCACGTTTGGCCAAGTAGGATCTGCCGCATTGTCACATCTACTTCTTATCGTCCACGACCTTGTAATCCACATCGACCGCTTCTTTCGTCTCACCCTGCGGAACTGCACCCGCTGAGCTTGGCCCGCCAGTAGCTGCCTGCTGTTGTTGGGCAACTTGCTGGTAAGCCGCAGTGCCTATCTCCTGCAAGACTTTCTGCAGAGCGTCCATCTTCTGCTTGATTGCGCCCGCATCCTTCCCTGCTAGGGCTTCCCGAAGCTCCGCCACACTCTTCGTTACTTGCTCAGACTGCTCTTTAGAGAGCTTTGCTGCAAGTTCCTTCGTCAATCGTTCCCCACTGTAGATCATGTTGTCAGCCGCGTTGCGAAGATCCGCCTCCTCCTTGCGCTTCTGATCCTCCGCTGCGAATTGGCCTGCCTGCTTAACCATCTTCTCGATCTCGTCCTTAGGAAGTTTCGTCGAGGCGGTTATGGTGATTTTCTGTTCTTTGTTTGTGGCCAAGTCCTTCGCTGCAACATTCATGATTCCGTTGGTGTCGATGTCGAAAGTGACTTCAATCTGGGGCACTCCACGAGGCGCCGGTGGAATGCCTGTCAAGTTGAACATGCCCAGCGAAACATTGTCAGCGGCCATCGGGCGCTCTCCTTGAAGAACGTGGACTGTGACTGTGGTTTGGAAGTCGGCTGCGGTTGAGAATGTTTGGCTCCGCTTTGTCGGGATGGTTGCGTTTCTCTCAATCAGTTTGGTGAGCACGCCTCCCAGCGTTTCGACTCCGAGTGAAAGTGGCGTTACGTCCAGGAGGAGAAGGTCACGCACTTCCCCCGCAATCACGCCTGCCTGGATTGCGGCGCCCATTGCTACGCACTCCATCGGGTCAACTCCACTCTCGGCTCCTTTGCCCATGTATTCTTCAACGAACTTTCGAACTATGGGCATGCGGGTGGGTCCGCCCACGAAGATTATCTTGTCAATGTCCTTCGGTGTCAGCTTCGCATCTTCAATGGCTTTCTCCATCGGCCCGCGACAACGGTCAATTGTTGGTCGAACGAGATCTTCTAACTTGGCGCGTGTTAAGGTCATGGTGAGATGCTTAGGGCCGGCGGCGTCAGCGGATATGAAAGGGAGGTTGATGTCCGTAATTACAACCGTCGAAAGCTCGATTTTCCCCTTTTCAGCGGCCTCACGGACCCTCTGAATGGCAACTTTGTCGTTTCGGATGTCTATTCCGTTGCTTGCCTTGAACTCTTCGGCAATGTAGTTGATCAAGGCGGTGTCCATGTCGGTTCCCCCGAGCTGCGTGTCCCCATTAGTCGACCTGACCTCGAATACTGGTGGGTCTTTCGGGTCTGGGCGGCTTACGTCCATTATGGTCACATCGAGGGTCCCTCCGCCCAGGTCGAAGACCAATATCTTCAGCTCTTTCTCCGCTCGGTCTAGGCCGTAGGCGAGTGAGGCGGCGGTGGGTTCGTTTATGATTCTTTCAACTTTGAGGCCCGCGATTGCGCCTGCGTCTTTGGTTGCTTGGCGTTGGTTGTCGTTGAAGTAGGCAGGAACAGTAATGACGGCCTGCTCTACCTTGTCCCCGAGAAAAGCTTCGGCGTCTCGCTTGATTTTCTGAAGAATGAATGCGGAGATCTGTTGCGGTGTGTATTCCTTGCCAAATACGTTGACCTTGTAGTCGGTTCCCATCTTTCGTTTGATTGCGTACACAGTCCCCTCGGGGTTAGAGACTGCTTGTCGTCTAGCTGGTTCACCAACGAGCAACTGGCCGTCCTTTGTGAAGGCCACGAATGAGGGGAACGCTTTACCGCCAACTGATGTACCCTCAGCGCTTGGAATAATCGTTGGACGCCCCCCAATCACTGCAGCGGCAGCCGAGTTACTGGTTCCTAGGTCAATTCCGATTATCTTGGGCAACTAAATCGCCCCTCCATGTTACTTCTGGTAAATAAAATATGCTGCGGACCCGTCTATACCCCCTCCTTAGCATCTCAACATACTGACCCTTCTCCCTGATTGCCAGCAACCTCTAGGGCCTGCCCACGCGTCAGATAGGTCTGACCACAATGAGAGCCCTATTGGCGTGATGACGGACGTAGGCGGTCACAAACCTGCGTCTCTCACCCAACCCACATGCCCCTGCAGAGTGGCAGGGTCATTCCCCTTCCCGGTCTTGATGAATGTGCCCACCGCTACTGATTCTTTGATAGTTTTGGCCTCTCTCACATAGAAGTCAAGGTCTATCATGGAATATCCCCCCATATCCAAAGGCATCGCACTTGGTCTGAATGGCTAGATGCCAATATGTTTCCTAGATTTGCAGTTAGACCCGGTATCCCAACTGTTCAGGTGTAGGCACTGTTTGACATGGTATAAGGTACGCAGAGGGGGTTTATTCAAAGTCAGGTGAGATGTTGGGCTGAACAGAGCTGCCCGTACTGCAACGGTTTAGGAGCTCACTGGCAGATCGTAAGAGAGCAGAAGCCAGACGTTAGCTACTCTGATCAATGTCACTACTGCTCAGGAACGGGAAACCCTGGGATTGAGCGCGCCCGCTAAGTGCTAATTTCGACTGTGCTTGCAAGTTCCGCGAGCAAAGCGAGCCTTACGTCTTCTTCAATGTTAAGCACGACAGCTCTACCAATCACGAGCGAAACCACTTCGTTGCCCAACGCCTCGCAAAGCCAATTTGAAAGGAGAGGGACTTGAGATAATTTCCGAACCTCTGCAGACAGCGTAACAATGTGAGGCACCCTTGCATCCCATTGATCGGCACCGCCTGCGTACCTGACCACCAAGTCCGCGGCCAACCTTCTTTCCGCGTCAGTCGATCCCCGAGGATGGTTGAACAAACGTTCGACTAAAGTTGGGTCGCTTGTTTCCACCGTGATGGAGACATGCAAACAGAACTCACGGCGTGACAGTCAGTGAGTCGGCAGCTCTTATCATTAATGCACTTACAATCAATGCTATTATTGCTACTTCAGTTTTTGTGACTCTCAATTACGATTTTGGTTACCGCTTTCCTGCGATTACCATGGTGCTCGATTCGGAGTTTTCAGTAACCGAAACTAGGTGTTCTCAGGTTTTTTCGGTTCATCTTGTGAATTCTTTCGCCTGTTTACAACAACCAAGCTTGCGCGAATCACCTTGCCGTTCAGAATGTACCCTTTCCTGATTTCTTCGGCCACAGTGTTTTCGGAGGCATCGTCCGTTTCGACGTAGCTGACTGCTTCGTGGAGTTCCGGATCCAGGGTTTGGCCGACCGCTGGAATCTCTGTCAATCCCTCGGCTTCTAGCACTTCAGCCAACTGTTTGCGGAGCATAGCTAAACCCACCGCCATTTCTTCGGCCGGCAACTCTTTGCCGGAATGGGCGATTTCTTCGGCTTTGTGGAGCGAGTCGAGGATTGGTAAAAGTTTCACTATCAGGCTTTCAGAGGCTTGTTTGGTCACTGCCTCGACTTGACGTTTGGTGATCTTTTGAAGATTCTCCATGTCTGCCTGTAGCCTTGTCAATTTGTCTTTGTACTCGGCTGCTTTTCGCTCACTGGCTTTCTTGGCCTTCTCGAGTTCTACCACTCTTGCACGTAATTCCTCAAGAGAATCCTCTTGGCTTTCCGAGGGTTCCACTTTGGCATCATCTTCTAGGGGCATTCTGAGGCCGACCACGAGTTGTTGATCAAGAATCGGAAATTGGTTTTAAGGATGCTTTCTTAGCCTATCCACCCAGCACATCCCTGGTCAAGTTAAGTTCTACGGGTTCAGAATGACTTCCATAGGCCTCTATGAGGAAGCGTTTTGCGGCGGGCCGAGGGTTGTTCGGTCTTTCAACCTCTCAGACGCATATTGAGGAACGTACGTTCCAACAGAGACTATGGCCTCAGGGGTTTTTCGGAAGTATTGGTGCGCTATGAGCGTTTCAGTCTTGGCGATTCCTGGCACCCCCTCAAACTGGTTCACAGCAGTTTCCAGAATCTGTTCCACGTGTTTGCTGTGCAGGATGGTGAGCAAGTCCCATTCACCCGGAATTATGTACCCTTCCACGACATGGTCGAGGCTCCTCAGGCCGGTCAAAACGTACGGGAGTGGCCCCTGCGCTCTGAGGAGGGAAATGGCAAGAGCGTCGTTTTCATCGACGGTGTAGTCCTTCGTGAATCCTTCGAAGGGAATGTGTGTGCTCGTTGCCCTGATGCCGGGCATCGCTCTGATTTCAGAAACTGATCTATACAGGTCAGAACGTTCATAAAACCCTACTCGCACGAGCAGGTCGAACCTTCCGATTAGCAGAGCGCCTTCCTCAACTTGGTTGAGTTCCTTCACGGCTTTCACTACGTCGGAGATTTGTCCGCGCTCTATGCCGGCGAGAATGTAGGAGATTGATTTCAGCAATGAGCTCAAATTTGACCTTCCCGAATAATCTTGCTCCGCTAGTCTGGGGTTTTGATTAGCCAACCTCAAGCCTCGTACTTAAATCAGTACAATGATCCCTGATTATCTCCATTCAGGGAATCTCAGTGAAATGGATTACACGCGAAAAAGCCCAAGTTGACCGAATCGCCTGTCCATGGCTAATCAAGAAATTCGTTGACAAAGACGCAGAATTCCTGTTCGTTCCGAAAGAACAGGTTCTGGAGATGGCGAAGAAAGAGAACGCAACGCCTTTCGATACTCCTGGAGTTGAGCTGACACATTACGAAGAGAATGGAAGGAAATGCGTGAGCTTCGACGCGATCATCAAGAAATACAAAATCAGAGACAAGGCACTGGATGAGTTGGCCGAGATTGTTAGGGGAGCGGATGCTGACATTGCGGATGCGCCACCAAAATCAGTCGGGCTTGAGGCTGCGGCCCTAGGTTTCAGGCAAATGGCCAGGGATGACTTTGAGAATATGCGACTCCAGTTCCCCTTTTACGATGCCCTTTACAGTTACTGCCTCTGGAAACTTGAGCACGCAGGTTCGCTAGAGCACTCTGTCAGAAAATAGGAAAAACAGATTAGGAATCATGCAGGGCAGGCCTCGTAGCATTAATGCTCGGCGCAGGTTTCCTAGATTAGAGGGAGGAGCTCCAGTTTGGATTACGGCAAATGGATCAACGGTGACGGCAAGCTTGTGTTTGCTGAGAAATGCGTCCGAACGGTTCCCTACGGTTTTCTCGGAGCCTTGTACGCAGTCTACATGGACAAGTTAGGGCTCAGCGTCTTCGCGATCGGAGTTGTTCTGACGGTAACTGTGTTCACTAGCTCATTCTACACCTTCATAATCAGTTTCATTGCGGACCGGATAGGGCGGAAGCAAACCCTCATCTTCTTCGCGATGATGGACTTCGTTGCGGGAAGTGTGCTGTTCCTATCCAGTGCCTGGTGGTCACCAATAATCGCTGGAATCGTGGGAAACATGACTGTGGGCGCAGGCGAGGTTGGGCCCTTCCTGTCACTAGAGCAGGCTATTCTCCCTCAGACTTGCGATTCTAAACACAGAACGTTGGCCTTCAGCGTATACAACCTAGTTGGTTACGCCTCTTCTGCCGCAGGAGCATTGCTGGTTGGGATACCACAATACTTCGGATCCGGGTTGGAAGCCTATCGTCCACTCTTCCTCGCCTACTTGGCTTCAGGTCTGGTGGGCGGCGTCGTCTATTCCAAATTGTCCAAGAGCGTTGAGGTCGCGGTTGCGGCGCGCGTGCCAAAACGTCAAGTATTGTCGGAAAAATCTAGGTCAATTGTTGCGAAGTTGTCTGCTATCTTTTCAATCGACTCGTTCGGTGGTGGATTCATTGGCACGAGTATCATTGGTTACTTCTTTTTCTTGAGGTTTGGCTTGCAGCTTGAGTCAATCGGGCTGATTATAGCCTCAACTCAGCTGGTAACGGCTGCGTCCTTCCTGCTCTCTCCGAGAATTGCGAGACGCATTGGTTTGCTGAAGACCATGGTCTTCACCCACATTCCATCAAACATTTTCCTAACCGCCCTCCCGTTCGCCCCGTCCGCGGCCGGGGCAGTTGCTCTTCTGCTGTGCAGGCATTCGCTGTCGCAGATGGATGTTCCAGCGAGGCAGTCGTACGTGATGGCGATTGTTGATGAGTCGGATAGAACGGCGGCTGCGGGTTTCACAAACGTTTCCAGAAGCGTCGCATCCTCCGTAAGCCCATCATTTGCTGGATACGCCATAGCGAGCATTTGGGTTGGAAGCCCGTTTGTTTTCGCGGGCACTTTTAAGCTGGCTTACGATTTCCTCGTCTATGGTGTATTTCGGAAAGTTAAGCCGCCTGAGGAACAGACGAAGAGTTCTTGACCTGCCACTTTTCCCCCTCAGTTTTCGTTTGCCCGCACGCTTGATGGGGGCCGGGGGGCTGACTTTTGTGGGGACGGGTAAGTCGCGGAGTTGTTGTCGGCCATTTGCCCATACGTTGACGGGACGCTGGGTCGCTGGACCGTTTGATTTCTTGGCTGAATTCAGGTTTGGGGTTGGTTTTGGGTTTGTCCGTGAAAAAAAAGGTGTTACGTAGCTTTCGCGATGCTCATATTCTGGTTCCTGAATACCACCGGGTTTTCCGAAAGGTCAAGTTGAGGGTACGGGTTGGAAAGAGGGACAAAGCCGGAAGGCATGGTGCGGCGTGCGAGGCTGCGACGCGTCACAGTGGACCCGTCATTTAGGGTAACGCCTGACCTACATGTACCCCAACCGGGCTTTGGTTCGCTCACGAGCATTACACCTCTCAAAGACGGTTTCTTTCGCTACCCGGTAACCCTCAATCCGAAGTTGGCTGAGGAAACCTACCGGGAAGCAGGCCTTAGGCTGGAGTTTTCACCCCAAGCCCTGAAACTGATTCGCGAGCATAGGGCTGTCGAGTTCGAGTATGATCCGGCTGGTTTCGTTTGGGTTAGGACGGTTCGGAATGATTCGTTGAGCGATATGCTTGACGAGCGAACTTTGAAAACGTATGTTGTTTGGAGCCCTTACTACGACGCTTACCGCCTTCGGCAAGCAGGGTCGTTCAGGTTCGCCAAGGATGCGTTCGAGCGAGAAGGACTTCGAGTCAACCTCAGGAACTTTCCACATGGACGCATGCCGTTGAGCAAAATCCGCGCCCCGCGGAGAATCAATGTCACGTTGTACCCGTTTCAACAGAAGGCAGTTGATTTTATTCTACAGAATGACGGCCGGGCTTGCCTGTTCGACGAAATGGGGCTGGGGAAGACGATCACAGCTACAACAGCCCTACTGGAGCTGGTCAGGAGAAAGAAAGCCTCCAGGGCGCTCATTGTTGCCCCCAACGCTGTTACTGAGCAGTGGCGTGAGGAGTTGGTGGAGAAGTTCAACCTGGAATCAACCCTCGTTACCTCAAGAGCCCACTTGAAAGAGCGGATGGGACTCTACAGCAACCCGCTAGTCGTAATGAACTACGAACTCCTGCGTACCGACCTCGAGCTCATTCTTCAAAAAGACTTCGACAGCGTGATCCTTGACGAGGTTACCCGGGTCAAGAATTGGGACACACAAACCAGCGAGGCAGTAAAGAAACTCATCGTGAGGAATGTCATTGCGCTCACAGGAACTCCGTTGGAGAACCATCTCGGCGAGCTCTACAACATCGTCAACATTGTGAAGCCAGGTTTCTTCGGCAGGTACAGTGAGGATTTCCTTGCCCGGTACACATTGAGACTTCATGGGCAGGGTTGGGAGGCGTCCCGTCCCTTCGTAAACTTGGAAACTCTTCCCGAGCTTAGGAAGCAACTTCGCCTCATATCCATACGACGGACAAAAGCGCAGGTATTGAAGCAGTTGCCGTCGTTGACAATGCAGTACGTTTACACGGAGCCAGCGCGAAACCAGAAGAAGATCTACGATATTCTCCAAGCAAGCCTCGGCGAAACAATCGTCGAGGAATATGCGTTCAGCGCCAGCGACAAAGGAGGAGCCAACCCATTTACTCGAAACCGAATAAGGCTCTACACGCTTTTGCGCGAGGCATGCGCCGACATCAGCATGATAGCAGGTTACCTCCACCGCAAACAACGCGAGGACAGTGAAGACGCGATTGCCCTACGAGAATCTCGAATCTTCAAACGCCTAATGCGCGTAATTGACAAGCTAGAACCCGAGAACGCTAAGCTCGTGGAATTGAAGGAGTTGGTGAAGGATTTCACGGAGCAAGGCCACAAGTTAGTGGTCTTCTCCCAATTTGTTCCAGTAGTGAAGCTGATCCACGACGAATTGATGAACGAGGGCATTGAAACGTTGGTCTACCACGGCCAACTCTCCGGCGACGACCGTACTAAGCACTTGAAGCAGTTCATTGAGCAGCCAGACTCATGCGTCCTAGCCAGCACTGATGCAGGGCAGTTCGGGTTGAACCTTCAGGCCGCCGATGTCGTCGTGAATTACGACTTACCTTGGAATCCTGCCCGACTTCAACAGCGCATCGCTCGTTTGCACCGGATTGGACAACCCAACAAAGTCCTTGCAGTAAATTTCATCGTCAAGGGTACCGTGGAAGAGCATGTGCGCGATGTACTGGAACGAAAACGGAAACTCTTCAAGGATATCACGGTAAGCGACATTGCTGAGAGCGAAGAACTCAACTTAGATGAGTTGAAAGACGTTTTCGGGTTTGACATGAGAAAGTTGGCGGACAAGATTCGGGAGCGTTACGGATTGCGCATGGAAGGCCCAACCGCCAGCCAAAGTGGAGCTCATTAAGACTGCAACCGAATCACATTCACTCATCTCTCCTGCGTATAAGCCGAAGAGACCCAGCTTCGACCTGGAAGTTGGACTCTTGTGTGAGGCTTGCGCGCCACCACGAATCGGCAGGTATGAAGGCCGAAGATTAGTACTCGAACGAGTAGACTGCGATTGCCAATGCCCACACACGATCTTCGAAGCAAGAGGGCCCCGATGCCCCCAATGCAACCACTCGGTGAGAATAGAACTTACAGACCGCTGGGAGGATCCATTCATCTGGATAAACCCCAAGACTCATAGACCTGTGAAGGTCGACGACATCCAGCAAATGACGCTGGCCTGAGCTGAACAATTCAGGCTTCTGGCGAACCGGTTTTCCCACGGGAAAAGGTAATTAGCTTCCTTGGTCGGAAGCTTGACGACCCCAATTGGTCTCTGAACTCTCAACCGAGAAACTGCGGTGGACGTGCGATCCTAAGATTATTGCTGCGAAAACCACGGAGGAACTGAAACCTCTTGAGGTAATGGTCGGCCAACCCCGAGCCTACCAGGCCCTAATGTTTGGTTTCCAAACGAAAGAGCAAGGATTCAACATATTCGCGGCAGGCCCTCAAGGAACGGGTAAAACAACAACCACAACGGACTTCCTCGAGGACATAGCTCGAAAGATGCCTACACCATCTGACTGGTGCTACGTGCACAATTTCGCGAATGAATACGAGCCCAAGACACTTCGCTGCCCAGCCGGTTTGGGAAGACAACTCAAACAAGACCTACGCGAGGTAGTGCAGGCGGCCCGAATCGCCATTCCGCAGCTGTTCGAGGGGGACGATTACACAACCAAGCGCGATGGAATCCTAAAGAAAGTGAACCAGAAACGCCAGGACAGCATTGCGCAAATGGCCCACACAGCCCAAAGTGAGGGCTTCACAATGCAACTCACGGCCTTCGGCATATCATTGGTCCCAGTCATCAAGGACCATCCACTGACTGAAGACGAGTTCCTCGCACTTCCCAAAGATACGCAACAGAAACTCACACAGAAACGAGAGGATTTGAAGGACAAGCTCACGCCGTTTGTCAGAGAGCTGCGGGACTTGGAGACGAAGGCCCACGATGAAGTCGCCAAATTCGACAAGGAAGTGGCCCTGTATGTCATCGAGCATCTGATGTCAAGCCTTTTGGAGAAGTACAAGGGTCATGAGGAGATCACGAATTTCTTGAAGGAAATCCAGAGCCAAATAGTTGCCGACTTCGACAAGTTTCGGGGCCGCACCGGAGAGAAGAAGGAAGAATTGCCCCAGTCCGCGTGGCTTGAGGAAATGGCGTTTCGTGTTTACGACGTTAACGTGGTCGCTGACAATTCGAACTTGAAAGGCGCCCCGGTTGTTGTAGAACAGAACCCCACTTTCGATAACCTTCTCGGCCGGATTGAGAAAGAGAGCCAGCTCGGTACTTTGAGCACTGATTTCACGTTGATTCGCGGTGGCTCCATACATAGAGCTAACGGAGGATTTCTCATCATACGTGCAGAGCAGCTACTGCGGGACTTGAACGTCTACGAAGGCCTGAAGCGTGCCCTGAAATCTCAGGAGATTCTTGTTGAGGATTTGCCGCAGAGGGTCGGATATGCGAGCATTAGGAGCCTCACGCCCAAGCCAATTCCTTTGGATATGAAAGTTGTCCTAATAGGAGATTCGCGCACGTACCAGGTGCTGTTCGCGTACGACCCTGAGTTCAGGGAACTTTTCAAGGTAAAGGCCGATTGGGACTCTACAATGGATAGGACTGATGCGAACCTGCGAAACTACGCCGGCTTCTTCACGACGTTGGCTTTGAACGAGAACCTCAAACACTCCGACGCCACCGCAATCTCTAGGCTGCTTGAACACAGTTGCAGATTAGCCGACGACCAGGACAAGTTGTCAACCCAATTTGGGATAGTCGCCGATGTTGCACGTGAAGCCAACTTCTATGCCCTTCAAGATAACTCAAAGTACATTACTGGAGCTCATGTTGAGAAAGCAATTGAAGCCAAGATCTACCGTTCGAACTTGATTCAGGAGAAATTGCGCGAGTACATTGACCGCGGAATAATCTTCATCTCAACAGACGGCGAAGCAGTAGGCCAAATCAACGGTCTCTCGGTCCTGAGTTTAGGTGACTTTTCCTTTGGTGCTCCTTCTAGAATTACCGTAGCTGTTGGGCTGGGAAAGGAAGGGCTGATTGATGTTCAACGGGAAGTGAACATGAGTGGGCCCATCCATGGGAAGGGCGTGATGATAATTGCAGGATATCTGGCCTCGAAGTTCGCCCGCGATAAGCCCCTTACTTTGTCCGCTCGAATCGTTTTCGAGCAAAATTACGAGGGCGTAGAAGGAGACAGCGCCTCCAGCACCGAACTGTATGCAATACTTTCCGAGCTTTCAGGGGTTCCAATCAAGCAAACCTTCGCTATCACCGGCTCGGTCAACCAGAAGGGTGAGGTCCAACCGATCGGTGGGGTCAACGAAAAACTGGAAGGATATTTCGAAGTTTGCAAATCCAGAGGCCTAAACGGGAAGCATGGCGCGATGATTCCGGAGAGCAACGTCCGGAATCTCATGCTCAAGAAAGAGGTTGTCGAGGCTGTAAATGCAGGGAAATTTCACATCTACCCCGTAAAAACCATCGACGAAGGAATAGAGGTCCTGACAGGAAAACCCGCAGGGAAAAGACTGCCAGACGGAACGTTTGAAAAGGACTCAGTGTTCGACCTCGTTGATAAGCGACTTACCGAGATGGCGGAGACGAGTAAACGATTCCACGCTTTCGGGATGTAGCTTCTAGCCTTGTAGAGGGCTCAGCGCTTTCTTTTCAGAAGGATGAGCACGATTCCCGCAAGGATGGACCAGAGGACTATGTCTATGACAAGGTTTCCTGTGTTGACGGCCCACGGGAAGTACTGTGGCGCAATGATCAATCTCGACAGCCAGTGAAAGGGATATCCGTAGTGGCTTGCGCCGACCAAGTTGGGTGGGGTGTGGTCAATCAGTCCAGTGATAACTGTAATTGCGACTCCAATGATAGCGGCGAGGATTACGTCCCTTGTTCTCATGCAGAACAGCTCAGCCTATTCGAGGACGTGAATGTTCTTCTTGTTACACAGGTCTTTGAGAATCTTTGGCCAAACGGTTACGCTGACTTCGCCCAAGTGTGCCTTCTTCAGAAGCGCCATAAAGGTTCGTGATTGACCGATTCCGCCCCCAATGCTGAGTGGAAGCGTGTTGTTGACAATGCCTTGGTGGTATGGGAGTTTCAGGAAATCAAGTTGGCCCGTGATTTCCAGTTGCTTCTTGAGTGTGTCCGCATTCACTCGTATACCCATCGAGGTCAGTTCGTGCCGACGTTTTGTGACAGGATTCCAGACTAAGATGTCACCGTTGAGGCCATGCATGGGTCGCCCGTCCTCAGATTTGGTTTCGGTGACCCAGTCATCGTAATCAGCCGCCCGAAGTTCATGCGGATATCCATCTTTCAAAGTCCAACCCACGCCGATGATGAAAATTGCTGGATACTTCTGCAGAACGGCTGTTTCGCGTTGCTTTCTCGGGAGGTCTGGGTACATGTCGAGGATGTCTTCGGCGTGTAGGAACCTGAGCTCCTCAGGCAGACTCGGGAACTTGGAGGTCTTCAGTTGTGGGTACAGCTTCTGAACATGTTTCTCTGCCCCCGTAAGGACCTTCCAGATTCTCCTAACAGTGCCCTTCAAGTTGTCTAAGTTGCGTTGGTCTGCGCTGACCACCTTCTCCCAGTCCCACTGGTCGACGTATGCGCTGTGGTCGTGGTCAAGGAAGTAGTCCTTCCGAACGGCACGCATATCCGTGCAGAGGCCCTCGCCAACCTTCATGCCGAACTGCTTCAGTGCCACCCGTTTCCATTTCGTTGCAGCCTGAACAACTTGTGCCTCAATCGGGTGCTTGTTGTGATCGTTCGAGATGTGAAATTGAACCGGAGTTCTCGACCCGTCTCTATCTAGGAGGTCGTTGACGCCGCTCTCGACATCCACAATCAGCGGGACCTGAACCATCATGAGATTGAGTTCTTTGCACAGATTCTCCTCGATGTAGTTCTTCGCAGCGAAAAGAGCCTTCTGTGTTTCCTTCGGATTCAGAAGGGACATGTAGTCTTGCGGCAGTATCTTTTCCAGTTCTTCGTAGCTTCCGATGCCCGGTCCAGCTAAGTCTGCTTTCTTGCTCGACATTACCAATTCTCTCCTCGCCGATAGACTTCCTGCAAATTAGACTTATCCAACTGACCGCTGAAGGGATATTAAACAAATAGTTTCCCCATCCAATCTTAGAAAACTCAGACGGCCAGACACCGCACTTGTGCTTACAAGTGGAGAGTTGGATACGACACATTGAAGAGGAATCGCAATGCGTATCTGCACGTTTTGTCCATTCTGATTCTGTGCCGCACTTGCGCCTACTGTTTTGGACCTTGGCAGTGATCACCCTCTCAATTGCAGTTGGTGTAAGCGTAGCCACCTCGTTTTCATCGGTCAAGCTCAACTCTCCCTACGGTGGTTGCAGCACATACGCGCCCACAGAACCTCCTGCTGCCTGCGCACAACTCGTGCCTTTCTTGGTCCTAGTTGCTGTCTTGCTCATGGCAATTGCAGCGGCCTCTTTCACGTTCCAGCTCCTTCGCAAACCCCGCAGAACAAGCAACCGGGTTTAAGACATAATCGCCCGCAGCCCAGCGTGATCAACTCAACTTGCCCGCTCTTTGCCTCCGCAAATCTAAAGGCAAAGCCATAGGAGAGTTGGACGGGGAGGATTGCATGAGGATACTCAAGTATGGCGCCGTGGCGTTTCTATTGCTAAGCATAGCCTTCTCCTCGACGCCAACCATTCACGCTCAAATAGGATTGGTTGTTCCTCCGGGCTTCAGGATTGACGTTTTCTACCCCGGACTCACAAACCCGACCTCTATGACGTGGGGGCCTGACGGTAACCTCTACATTTCTCAACAAGGCGGGGAAATCATCCAACTCGCAATCGGGTCTGACGGCTTTCCTAGCGGATCGCTACTTGTCGGAAAGGTGCCTGGAGACCTCTTGGGCCTCGTGATTGTTGGCGACTCTTTGTTCATTTCCTATACTGGGAACGTAGCGCGACTGTCAATCCAGAATGGAGCCTCTAACTCAACTCAGGTCATCCTAAGCGGATTACCAACGGGGAGACATCAAAACGACGAAATAATCTACGGAAAAGACGGATACCTTTACATGGGCATTGGCTCGACGGGCGACAGAACGAACGGCAGTGATCCAAGAAGCGCGACAATAGTGAGATTCAAACCGGATGGAAGCGAGTTTGAAGTGTTCGCAAAGGGCCTTCGAAACCCCTACGGATTAGCCTTCGATAGCGAAGGAAACCTATTCGCCACAGATAACGGGCCGGACGACCCTTCTGCACCCGACGAACTAGATTACATTGTGAAGGGTGGGGATTACGGGTTTCCGAACTATTTCGGTACCCCTCCTGCTGGAAGTGGAACCATGGGTCCTGTCGCCCTTCTTCAGACCCATTCATCCTCCGATGGTTTCGCCTTCTATTATGGAACGCAGTTTCCTGCGGAGTATGTTGGGAATGCGTTCATCGCCCAGTGGGGGGCAAATGGCGGGGACCCAAGCATTGGGCAGCGAATAGTCAGAGTCCCATTGGACAAGGGAGCTGATGGATTCGAAGGGCAGGAAGTAGTGTTCGCGACCGGGTTCAACCATCCCATTGATGTGATCGAAGACCACATGGGAGGCCTACTCGTCGCCGACTATGGCACCGGAACAGTCTACCGAATCTCATACGAATCATCACCGCCAACAGCAACGACCACCCAGACAAACCCCAACGCCCTAGAAAGATACGCCCCGGAAATCCTGCTGACAACCCTGATTGTGTTGATTGTTGCGATAATTATGTTACGCCGACGCGTTTTGAAAACGTGAGGCCTTTGCCGCGGAGAACCCGCTGGTTCGATCCGAACGTCCCGGCCCAATCCCGCGAAGGACCTCACCGAAATCAATCCGCGAAAGTCAAGAAACAGTCTCTAGGCTCGGCGGTTTACCTTAAGCTAGAAGACCGCTTGCCACTCATCATAGCCGTCGGATTAGAGATGCGCTCGGTCGAAGTTAAGCTTGGACGTGTAGAAGTCGGTAGGAGTTCCAAGCTCTACGTGCGATATCATCAACGTAAGCGGATGTTTCCCTAACAAAGCTGGGGCCAATCTTTTCGATTTTCTGTATCAACTCCATGTCAACTTGTGGGGTGAGTAATCGTTCAGCCCATGGAAGGAGGATGTCTTCCTCTTTGCTCACGTGAGCATCAAGCAGAGTTCTCAGCTTGCGTGCAACCTGAACAACCTTTAACCTACTGGACGCATCGTCGACATCGTATCTGTTCACGGCTTGCTGAAATTCCTGGATGAGCCTCCGCTCTTTCTCGTGCTCAGCCATCACGAGGTCAACGGCGCTGGGCCTCTGGACCTCACGCCTGCTCAGAAGAGGTAGGAAGACTATGTCTTCTCTTCCTCGATGTGTAATCTCTTTGAAGTTGACCATGAAGTCCAAGATGCTTTGCAGGACTGATGGTGACACTGGATCGCCCAGCTCCATTCTTTCCGTAATCACATGCAATATGTCAAGCACATGGCGGATGGCTCGGTGATCCTCCTTCAGACTGACAATCGCGGACATCAAGCTTCCCACCTAACCGTGCCAGCTATCAATGGGAAAGTTGAATCCCGAACACGTTCGGATGGACGAACGACATTGCCTCCATGCCGTTGAGGCAAATGGATCATGAACATTGGCGGTACATCACTGTTTCAGTCACGAAACATTAATATGCCTTTCTCCATGCCGGCTAAGCCGTACTTCTCAACTCTCAAGAAGCCTGGGTTTGGGTTCTGTGTGTGGTGCCAGCATCCGAATTTGAACCGTCAATTCGGGCGGTTTTTCGTGTGTGTGCGCACCATCAGACCCACAAGCAGGAATTGCACGTCTGATTCACAGCATCATTGTTTGGGCTCGTAATGGTCCTGCCACCATTTCGCAATGTCGATTCTGCGGGCCACCCATACCTTTGGTTTGGCTTTGACATACTTGAGGAATCTTTCCACCGCAACCGTTCTCCCTGGACGACCGGAGATTCTGACATGAAGGCCGACGTTCATCATTTTCGGTTGCGTGCGGCCTTCTTCGTACATCAAGTCGAACGAATCTTTGAGGTACTGGTAGAACTCCTCCGAATTGCTGAACCTGTTCGAGAAATAGTGGAAGTCATTGATGTCCGGCGTGTACGGGATTAGCAGGAAGTTCTTTCCGCCTACCTTCACGTAGTGTGGGAGATCGTCATTGTAAACATCAGAATCGTAGAGAAACCCCCCTTCCTCAACTAGGAGCTCAATGGTGTTTTCGCTGGGCTCTCTACAGTACCATCCCACGGGTCGTTGGCCTGTTGTTTTCTCAATGGACGCTACGGCTTTGCGTATCACTTCTCGTTCCTCGTCCCGCGTCAAGGTGAAGTGCTCTATCCACCGGTAGCCATGACTGCAAATCTCATGCCCCCTACGTACAATTTCTTTGGCCGCCTCAGGATTAGTCTCCAATGTCTTCGCGGCGGCGAAGAAGGTCGTTTTGATTTTGTATTTTTCGAATGTTCTGAGTATTCTCCAGATGGCTACACGGGTCTCGTATTCGAAGATGGATTCAATGGCAAGGTCCCTTTTCGGAGGAGCCCCATAAGCTGGGAACTCTCCGAATGTCTCGGCCCCTTGGTCCCCGAAGCCGACTGCTCGCTCGGACCCAGCTTCGTAGTTTATTGCAAAGGTGAGCGCGAGGCGCGCGTTGTTCGGCCATTTAATTTTGGGAACGTTCATTCCGTACCCAATGAAATCTCGGCTTATGGGTGCCATGTCGCGGAAAATGTGGTTGGAGGGCATTTAGCCTTTTCACGGTCGCCTCCGGATACACTGAGGAATTGATTTTGCGAAACGTCTTAACCTTGCCAGACAGAATGTGGTTCGTCGTTTGCAGGTTGGATTCTAAGTGGATATGAGAAGAAGAGAAAAAGAGAGAAGGTGGGAAGGAAACTGGTTTCGTGGTCTGTGCTCTAGACTGGCGGTAGTTCTTTGAAGGCCATTTCGATGTCGAGGCCGCGCTTCTTATGGTAAGCTAATGACGCAAAGTAGACTATGAAGCAGGCGATGAGGATACCTACTGCTATGCCTATGCCGGATAGTGTTGGCGAAGTGATCAGTGGGTTCGTGTAGGCAATGTAGCCCATGTACGCGAACGAAGCCGAGGCGAGTACGCCGAGTATGCTTATGATGGGAACGCTTCCGATCTTCTTGCGCATGAATTCAGGTGCTTGTTCAAACAGGTCCTTCTTTGTAAATGGAAAGACGATGGTCGCTAGCGCTGGCACTATGTAGGCTACTCCCCACAGAAATGTTCCGATAGTGAAAGCTGTGGGCCAGCTCGTGAACGCGTAGAGCCCAAGTAAAATCACTGAGAGTACTGTCATAGCCCCCACTGCTATATGCGGTGTGTGGAAACGCTTGCTTACATCAGCGAATCTCGTAGGGATGATCCTGTCAAACGACCATGCGAAGAAGTATCTGCTGGGGACCCAGAAGTACACGAACAGTATTTGCACTGACCCGAAGAAGTAGGTAAGGAAGATCAGCGCAAGCAATGCTGCGCTTGGGTATGCAATTACTGAAAGCAGTAGTGGTTGTGATGGTGGGAAAGGAAGCAAGGCGCCATAGGCGGCGGGGTTATTGTCCCACAAGTACGCAATTGAGTAGAACCAATTCTCCCCAACGGCGTTCAGTGTCAAGAACCCGGAAACGCTCCAGTAGACAATTCCCAGAATTAGTGACAGGAAGAGAGCTAAGGGCACTGTTTTTCGTACGTCTTTGATCTCGCCTGCAATCACGTTTCCTCCGAAGTTTCCTCCAAAGAGGAACAGGGACGCTAGAGGGAGTGCACCCATTACCGCGACCAAGCCACCCACAGGGGGTGTCCAACCGTTTTGTGTCGCAGCCTGTTGCAGGGCTTGGTAGGTCGGATAATTGGTCATTACTGCGTTCCATTTGGCGGCGAACATTGCTGGGTTCGTTGTTCCTAGAAGCCACCACATCAGCACGATGCCCAAAATGGCAGCTCCCCAAGATATGTAGAGTAGGCCTTTGATCAGTCGAACGCCGAAGATGGCGAATACAGCGAAGAGCAACGTGAATCCTACGGCGATGTAGAATGCTCCTATGGGTGAACTGAGGAAGTTCCCCATAGTAACCAATCCTGGGTTCTGGAACAGGAGGCCCCACATGGTGACTGCTATCGACAACGCGTACGAGAAAGCACTCAAGCCTCCGACGTACGCTGTGATGAAGACAGCGAACATGTACAGGAAGGACCAAGCGAAACCGATAGAGGGGTGAAAGACACGGCTGACCCAGACGTAATCAGATCCAGATCTAGGCATGATGACTCCGATCACCCAGTAGACGAGCATTAGGAAGACGAATGGGATCCCTGCAATGGTTAGTGAGAGTGCAAGGTTGGCTCCCGGGTTGAAACCGTAGAACCAGGGAAATTGAGTTGTTGTGAACACAAGTCCGAAAACCATCGCTGAAGCAATGAGAATCAAATCCGTTGCGCCGAATTCTCTGACTAGGCCACTAGCTTTTCTAACGAAGTACTTTGATTCCAAGGTTTTTCATCCGTAATAGGTAAGGTTGAGCGTATAAGAAACTGACGATACGAGCTCCGCAATAGAACGTAGGGTAAATACTTGTACTGAGGCCACTCTTAATACTAATATTCAATCACTAAGACACCTACCAGGGCGCGTGCAGAGTGGCCACGAAGATACGTCTCTTCTTCGCAACGGACGTTCATGGTTCAGAGAAATGCTTCCTGAAGTTTCTGAACACACCGCAACCGTACAAAGTCAATACCCTGATCCTCGGCGGCGATGTTACAGGGAAGATGATTGTTCCAATCGTCAAAACCGCTGAGGGAACATACACTTCCGAGTTTCTCAGCAGTAAATACACTCTCAAATCCGACAAAGAGGTCGAAGACCTCGAAAAGAAGATTCGATTCACAGGATACTACCCATACCGAACAACAGAGGACGAAATGTCAGAGATGAGGGCTGACCCGACGAAGGTCGACGCCGTCTTCACCGATGTCATGATTGAAACCCTGCGACGCTGGATGGGTATGGCGGAAGAGCGGTTGAAAGGGAAGGGCATCAAAGTCTTTATGACTGGTGGAAACGACGACCGACCAGAAATTGAAGATGTCCTAAAAAGCTCAAACTATGTCGTCGACCCCGAAGGCGAACTCCTAACCCTTGAGGGGGGGTACGAGATGGTGAGCAGCGGTTGGAGCAACCCGACCCCCTGGAAGACACCGCGAGAATGCTCAGAGGAGGATCTGGCTGCAAAGCTCGATGCAATGACAAGTAAGGTTCAGGACATGAGCAATTGCATCTTCAACCTTCACGTCCCACCCTATGACACAGGGCTGGATACCTGTCCGAAGCTGGACGAGAACCTGAAGCCAGTTTACGCGGGCTCAGAAATCATGATGATATCGGCGGGAAGCACAGCGGTGCGTAACGCGATCGAAAAATATCAACCCCTCCTTGGGCTTCATGGCCACATACACGAATCGAGAGGTTTCATAAAGATCGGCCAAACCCTCTGCCTGAACCCTGGGAGTGAATATACGGAAGGCATGCTACGAGGGGTCGTGGTCGAACTGGACGACAAGAAAGTTAGAAGTTACCTCCTGACAGTGGGCTGAAAGACGAGAAACTCAAACGCAACCGCATTTTCTTCAGAGGCCTGCCTGCATTTGACCAGGCCTAGTGGAAGTCGATCATCCGTTCGGTCTCCCACGGAGTGACTCGAGCGCTGTACTCATCCCACTCTGCGAGTTTCATCTCAGCGTACTCGTCAAAGAACGCCTTGCCAAGAGCGTCTTTGAATACTTCGTCCCTTCGGAATTCTTCGACTGCCTCGTAGAGGCTCTTCGGAATTGGTTTAATTCCGCGCTTTTGACGTTCAGCCTTGCTCAAGCGGCTAACATCGTCGGTTATTGGGTCGCCTGGATCAAGCTTGCGTTTGATGCCATCCATGCCTGCGGCGAGTAGGCAGGTGAATGCGATGTATGGGTTGCAGGCTGGGTCGGGAACACGGAATTCGACATGTGCTGTCTCAGATTTGCCAGCGATGCGAGGAACCCTGACTGCAGCCCCTCTGTGTCCCACTGCGTAGAATACGCCGTCCGCGGCCCAGTGGCCGGGGTGAATTAGGCGTTTGTATGAGTTCACATTCGCTGCGACAGCTGCGCAGAGCCCGCGGGTGTGTTCCAGAACTCCTCCGATGAAGTAGTAACATGTTTGGCTGAGGCCCAGGCCTCGTTTGTCGTTTTGGTCGGCAAACAGGTTCCGGCCAGTCTTCGGGTCGCTGAGGCTGCTGTTGAGGTGCATTCCACTACCTGTGAATGGTTCTCCGATTTTGGCGAGGAATGTCGCGACCAGGCCTTTTTGTTGGGCAATGGCCTTCGCCGCATCTCTGAAGGTGACAACGTCGTCTGCGCATTTGACTCCTGGTTGGTGGTGGATGTCAATTTCGAAGTGGCCTCCATAGGTTCCTCCACCCTCGGCGTGTGCTTTTGTGATCTTGACATTCATTGCTTCAACGTTCTCAACCACCTCAGACAGAAACTCGGCTCCAACCTCAAGCCCATGCTGCGACTGCATTCCCGCCGTAATCCATGGTTGGACAGAAGTTCCATCTCGTTTGACTACATTGAATTCCATTTCGGGTCCGCCGAAGTACTTGTAGCCTAAGCCTTCCACTCGCTCCAAGTAGTTGCGGTAGGTGTGGCGTGGGCATAGTTCCCAGCTCGAACCATCGAAGTTCTTCAGTTCCCCCATGAATCGGGCAACTTTGTTTGCATATGGTGGGACGGCGAACGTTTCCAAGTCTGGAACAAGGTTCGCTTCCCCGGACGCAACCGTGTACCCTGGTTCGGCCGCTATGGTATCGAACGCGGTTATTCCAAAATTGCCTTTCGCGAAACCGACCCCACTTTCAAGGAACGCGTCTAGGTCTCCGACGGTTCTCGCTTTGGATCTGGAGATACCTCCGAAATCCACGTACTCAACGCTTAGTAAGCGAATCTGTTTGTCGTGTATGGCTTTGATGACCGAGTCGCGTGACAAGAAAATCCCGGATGTTTAGTGAGTTTCGCTCGCGTATAAAAGAACTGAGACTAAATTACTGAACAAATCTGGGGCTTCACATAAGTCCAACGTGGTACAGTTCGTTTGCATTCGTGAAAAGAATCTGCTTGGCTTTTTGGTTACTCTCATTCTCATCGAAGATTCCTTCCTGAATCAACCTCGTGAAGCATTGTTCCAGAATCCGTTTCCCAATCTTCACGCTCAACCAGAACAGTTCGGGTATGTTGAACCCGTCTGAACCATACATGATCTTAGAGGACGGTGCGATCTGGAGGATTTCCAGTAAACGCTCGTGGCTCGCAGGGTTCAGAAATGGAATTGTCAGAGAGAAGTCTAGGAAGACGTTTGGTAGGGCTGAGGCCATGAATGATGCGTTTTGATTATTCGGGAAACCTGAATGAACAAGCACAACCGTAGCATGGCGAAGCTTCTCATCCTTCAGAAGCTCGTACATCAGGCTCGGGTCGCATTCATCGAGCACAATCTCATAATCGCCCACCCCTGTGTGGATTTGCATTGGGACATTCAGATCGATCGACAGCTCCAGTGCTCTGACGACTAGGAAATCGCGGAGCTTCTTCACCTTTGGGCCGTACCATGCTAGCTCTGCGCGGCCCTTCTTTGCGGCAAGGAAGTCTTTTTTCGCATCCTTCAGTTCGACCCGTCGAATCTTGAGCCCTGTTCGGTACGCGATGATGGACTTCAGGCCAACGTAACCCTGCTTCTTGATTGCGTCCCTTATGCCCCGTTCATATTCGGAATGGAATTCGTTGAAGGAATCGTGTCGGGCGAGGAGGTCTTTGATGAAGGTTTCAAGTCGAAAAACCCTGACCACTTTGGCCGGAAATCGTCTTAGGTCTTCCTCCTTCAAAGGTGGGTAGCCACCGTCCAATACCAACCCACGAATTCGCGCATCGAGGAACAGTCCCTTGACATACTCCTCGAAATTCGCGGCTCTCGTGCTTCTCGCGGCCGCGACCGCTTCAAGTTCAGGTTCGCATTGGAAGAAACGTGAGAGCAGTCGGATCATGTGATTGAAGAAGGGCTGTTCTCGATACATCCTCGCAAGCCTAGCGCGAGACAGGTCAAGCTGGTCTTTGCTTGGGGCAAATTCCCCAGCAAGGAAATCAGGTTGAACAGACAAAATGCTCGCGTACCGAGCAAAATCATTTGCGCTCAGTACTCTCGGCGATTCAAGGTAAGAGTGGCAGTGGGCATCAATCACTGGGAGGTCGGAGAGAACGATCACGGCACAGCATCAGCGAAGCACGTGAGCGCGTCAACTTCTAATAATACCAACGGAACAGTCCCAAAAGGTGCGATTTGCCCCAATTCAAATCGGGCATAGTAGTCTCGGCCCACCCGTTGGCAACGAAACTTGGAGTGAGCATTCTCAAGAAAGGCGGTAACGCTGTAGATGCGGCCGTTGCTACTGCGTTGGGACTCGGCGTAGCAGCACCGGCCTTCTCCGGCATTGGTGGCGGTGGGTTCGCGCTAATCTGGTTAGCCAGAGAAGACAAGGCGTTGTTCGTGGACTATCGGGAGCGAGCACCTCACTCTGCAAGGGAAGCCATGTTCCGAGTAACTCGCACAGGTAAAGTTGTCCGCGATGAGAATTCTGCCGGATACAAGGCCGTCGCGGTTCCAGGGGCCATTGCAGGACACTCGTTGATGCTAGAGAAGTATGGCAGAATGAGCCTAAGAGAGGTAATCACCCCAGCCGTATCCTACGCTCGCAAGGGAGTGCAAGTAACCAAGGCCTTGGCCTTTGCGTGGAAACAGAGCGCGCCCAAACTGAAACGGTTCAAGATGTCCAATGCAATCTACCTGAAGAAGGGCAAACCGTACCGTGAAGGAGACAAGATCACACTCAAGGAATTGGCCAAGAGCTACTCAGCCATAGCCCAAGAGGGCCCTAGCGAGTTCTACAGTGGCCGAATCGCCAAACGAATCATTGAGGACATGGAGTCCAATGGGGGTCTATTGTCTAGCGAGGATTTAGAGAGCTTCAATCCAACCGTACGGGACCCCGTTCACGGAACCTACAAAGACTTCGAAATAATATCGGCACCACCTCCTAGCTCTGGGGGTTCCATAATTCTAGAGACCTTGAACATGCTGGAGAATTACCCACTGCAAAGCTGTGGCCACAATTCAGGACAAGCCCTGCACACCATAGCCGAGACACTGAGCCGAGGCTACCTCAACTGCCGAGCACACATATGCGATCCTGATTTCTCTCGAACATCTCTAGACCGATTGATTTCGAAAGAGGTCGCGAAGGCACTCTCTTCCACAATCAAACCAGGAGCGGCGTCGCTGCCACTCAGACCTGCAGACCTCTCCTCAATGCCCACCTCTAGTACGAGTCACCTCGTGGCAGTCGACTCGGAACACAACATTGCATCCGTGACAGAGAGTATAGAATGCTACTTCGGCTCCGGCATTGTCGTCCCGGATACTGGAATCATTCTGAATGATACAATGCATGACTTCGACCCCAACCCGAATCAGCCGAATTCCGTCGCGCCATGGAAGATACCCATGAGCAGCATGAGCCCCTCAATCATCCTGAAAAACGGAACACCATTCTTGACAGCCGGGTCAGCGGGCGGGACGAGAATCGTTTCATCGACACTCCAGGCCATCCTCAACGTTCTCGAATTTGGAATGTCCATCAAAAAAGCCGTTTCGGCACCGAGAATGCACATCCAGCAAAACCAGGTCCAGTTGGAAAACGGTGTAGGAAAGGACTCTGCTGCGAGCCTTTGCGGGATGGGGTATGATGTCAAAGTGAAGCGGCCGACAATTTCGCAGGACAGAGGCATGTACTTTGGCGGTGTCCACGCAGCCATTATCAATCCTGATAACACACTAGAAGGAGGCGCGGATCCTAGGAGAGACGGATTAGCCCTTGGGATCTAAAGCCAAGCTGAACCCATACGCACGATATCACTTGTCCCGCTAACACATCATGCAGGAACGAGAAGAGGCATTGGTTTTGATGGTGGGCCCGGAGGGATTCGAACCCTCGACCAGCAGGTTTCTCCGTTCTTCTTATGAGCTTCGACCTTTGGTTTTCTGTCGCTCTAACCTAGCTGAGCTACGGGCCCCAAGCGCTATCAGGTCCTATTCTTAACTCAAAAAGCTTCTCAGTGTTCTACTCATCGCCCTGTTTCACCACATTAGTCGATGAGTTCAGCCCGCCTCCGCCGTGATGCATTCGCCGGATTATTTGCTCCTGAAATATCCAGGACTTGGGATTGTGTGGACGATCTATTGGCCCCAGTTCATCAGAACGAGTTCTTTGATTTCGGAAAATACTAGCGCCATGACCACGCCAGCCAGTATTGGGCCAAACCAGAAGCGCCAGTAAAGGGCAATAAAAGTGAACGGCATGAGGCCCATCCCAAACACAAAGTGATGAATATGCGTGTTCGGGACATCCTTCTGTCCGCCAATCGCCTGGGAGGCCTTGCCAAACACGGACTTGGGCTGAGACTGCAACGGCCTTCCGACCTTGATCTTCCAGTCCTTGAAGTCTAAGTATAACCGGAGTTTGACGGAGTCGGCAAGAGTTCGGACTAGTATGTAGGATATCCAACCTGACATAAGGAACAATTCGAGATCGGTAAACCTAGGAACATCCAAACCAGTTCACCGTTCAACATTCACTTTGATGTGGCTTGTTCGTGAGTTGAATGGATTATTAAGGCGTTGGATGAAAATTCCACCAAATGAAATCTATTTACAGAGCTCGGCAATTGCGTTTGGGATTCTGATTGAAACCGTTCACAATTGCATCACATTAACCGCACTTGCTCAGTTGAGACTACCCTGTTAGACATGCGCCCCAAGCCTTCCTGAAAGCCTTGCTGGCTCCAGCCACAAAATCACGAAGAACCCCCAACCCTGACTGTGACTTCGAGGTTGGATAGCTGAGTGCTCCAAGCGGTTTTCGCGACGATCCAGCCGCGGAAATCGTCTTTCTTTGGCTTGAAGTCGTTCGGTAACACCAGAGAAACTCACAGGTTTTATTCGGATATATGATATCTTTGAACCCTCAGCCTGTGACAAGTTGTTCGAGCCGTGGGGGAACTGAAACGCGTTGCCTGAGACCGCAGCTTCGAAGCAATTGGCAACTCTTGCCGCCGAGTACTGGCAAATTCGTATGATCAATGAACCGCTTTACGCAACGGCACTGGGGGATAGACGATATGACGACCAGCTACCACAGATCACTCCGCAAGCGCTCACACAGAAGGAGGGACAATACGCATCCATCTTCCAGCGGGCCCATGAGATTCCTGAAAAGAGTCTTTCCGCCAAAGACCAGCTGACGCTGGCTGCGCTTCTCGTTGACGTTGAAGCACTGCTTGATGATATGCGGTGCCACCTTGAGGAATGGACCGTGGACCCGCTTAGCGGTCCGCAGGTTGAGTTCTTGAACTTGGAGTCATACCAACCCGTGCGCATCCCCGTTGAAAGTCGCGCGATGGTGAAACGCTGGCAGAGGATGGGCCAATATCTTGATCACCACATCGCAAATCTCCGCCGCGGCCAAGCCGCCAACAAGGTAGCCATCCAGGTATGTGTCGAGAAAGTCATTGACGAAATTCGGGAGTTGAAAGATAAATCGGAGCAGGAGTGGGCCCTCTTGCGTCCACTCACCGTCCCTCACGATGATTGGACGGAAACGGAACGACTTGAGTTTAGGGATGCCCTCACGAGTGCTGCCCGCGAATTTGTACGTCCGGCGTTCCTGCGGTACCTCGCATTCCTCGAATCTGAGATCCTACCACGATCCCGCCCGCAACAACTTCCAGGGATTGTCTACGTTCCGGGTGGCGTTGAAAGTTACCGTCAACTTATCCGCGTCCACACATCACTCAACCTCTCCCCGGATGAGGTCCACGACACAGGCCTCCGCGAAGTTGCCCGAATCAACCATGAGATGGAAGCGCTCGGAGAGAAAGTATTCGGAATCCGAGACCGGAAACAGATCTTGCAGCGCCTCCGAACGGACCAATCACTGTACTTCAAGACGCGGGCTGAAGTTGCCGCGAAGGCAGAGGCTGCGCTGGCGCGGGCGAAGGCTGCAATCCCGAATTGGTTTGGACGGCTTCCGAAGGCAGACTGCGAAGTCGTAAGGATGGAGGAACATGAGGAGAAGCATTCCACAATAGCCTATTATCGTCAACCGGCTGCCGACGGTTCTCGGCCAGGGCGGTACTACATTAACACGTCTGCGCCCGAAACCAGACCTCTCTATGAGGCGGAAGTGCTTGCATACCATGAATCAATTCCCGGCCATCACTTACAACTCGCCATCGCACAGGAACTGGAAAACCTCCCAGCGTTCCGAAAGTACAGTGGCGTCACCGCTTTCATTGAGGGTTGGGGATTGTACACTGAGAGGCTAGCGGATGAGATGGGTCTCTACTCCAGCGAACTGGACCGAATCGGTGTTTTATCCTATGACGCATGGCGAGCATGCCGACTCGTAGTCGACACGGGCATGCATGCGAACAAATGGACCCGGCGACAGGCAATCGACTTCATGATTCAGAACACAGCCCTCGCGGAGAACAATATCGTGAACGAAGTAGACCGGTACATCACATGGCCCGGTCAAGCGGTCGCATACAAGACAGGGCAACTTGAAATCCTCCGCCTACGCGAAGAAGCAAAACAACGGCTAGGCAACCACTTTGACATTCGAGAATTCCACGACGTGCTGCTGGGTAACGGCGCGATAGCACTGGGGACCCTTCGACAAATCATCGAAGCCTACATCAATCGACGCTTAGGCATGGGATGAGCCATTATTGCTTGGTGGGCAAAAAACTAACCCTCCCCACCCTATGGGGTCCAAGAAATCGGCGCACGGCCCCAAAATTCGTTTGAGGTTTGGTGCTCCGGGCGGGATTTTCAGCGGTTGAGCACTCGCTTTTGAACCCGCGTCGCTGACTCTCCCCGTCATGCTCGAGAGGCCAGCATACTCTCGGCGACTAATCGCCTTGACCGGGCTATATTCGGTAGCAGAACGCTTCTACCGGAGCCCACAGTTGCCCGGAGCAATCCGACTATCGAGAGCACACGCTATTTTAACCGTGTGCAAACGCGGAAAGGAATAGAAGAAGGAAGAGTGGAAAGGGGGTTTAGTATTCTGGCATTTCGCCGCCTCTAGGAGGCGGTGTGGGTGCCGATTTCGCTGCAGCGATCACGTCGTCAATCCTCAGAATCATCGATGCCGCTTCGGCTGCAGATTTGATTGCCTGCTCCTTGACTCGAACTGGTTCGACGACGCCTTGCTTCTTCATGTCCTTGACCCCACCCTTCAGCACGTCCACGCCAAATGTGACACCGGTTTTCGTGTCGTGTGCTGAGCGGAGGGCCACCATTATGTCGATTGGGTCGAGGCCTGCGTTCTCAGCGAGCGTTTTGGGAATCATCTCAAGCGTATCGGCAAAAGCCTCTATGGCCAGCTGTTCGCGGCCGCCAACCTTAGCAGCGTAGTCCCTGAGCTTCTTCGAAAGCTCTGCCTCAATTGCGCCAGCACCAGTGACCACTTTGGGTTTCTGCACAACATCGATCAAGACTGAAATCGCATCCTTCAACGCCCTTTCAGCTTCATCCACCAAACGTTCGAGCCCAGCCCTGATCAATATGCTAACGGCCCTCGGGTCTTTGCAGCCTTCAATGAAAACCATTTTGTCGTCACCGATTTTTCGTTCCTCAACTAGCGCGGCCTTTCCAAGGTCAGGGGCTTTGAGGTCGTCGAGGTTTGTGATTATTCGGCCGCCAGTCGCCCTCCCCAACTTTTCCATGTCTGATTTCTTGATTCTCCGAACGCCTAGAATGCCCTCTTTGGATAGGTAGTGTTGTGTGGTGTCGTCAATACCCTTCTGGCAGAGCACAACGTTGGCTCCAGAGGCTTTGATCTTGTCCACCATATCCTTCATCATATGAGTTTCCTCATCCAAGAAGGCCTTCATCTGTGTTGGGTCGTTAATTCGAATCTCAGCCGAAATCTCAGTCTTCTCGATTTCAAGGGCAGCGTCAAGCAGTGCGATCTTGGCGTTCTTGATTTGCTTCGGCATTCCTGAATGTACGACTTCTTTGTCGACGATGATGCCCTTCACCAGTTCCGTGTCGAGAAGGCTCTTGCCCTCTTTCTTGACCAGTTGAATGTTGTCGATATCCGCATACCATGAATCTCCGCGCTTCTCCTTAACCAGTTGAACCGCTTCGAGGGCAATATCGGCGAAGTGTTCGCGAGCTCCCCCGAGCCCTTTGCTGTGCATCGCAGTCATGGCGACCTTTTTGAGGCCGACCTTATCATCAACTTTGATCGGTTCGGACAGCGAGTCGAGAACTTGAACCGCTTTGTCTGCTGCTTTCTTGTAGCCCGCCACGATAGTTGTTGGATGGACATCGTCGTCCAACAGGTCCTGTGCTCGTTTGAGCAAACCTCCAGCGAGTATTACCGCGGTCGTGGTTCCATCGCCGACCTCATCATCCTGAGTCTTAGCGACTTCAACCATCATCTTGGCAGCGGGGTTTTGAACGTCAATTTCGTCGAGAACTGTGGCACCATCGTTAGTAACTGTCACGTCGCCTAAAGTGTCCACGAGCATCTTATCCATCCCTCGTGGGCCCAAAGTACTTTTGACGACTTCAGATACGATGATTGCAGCGGTGATGTTACTATGTTGCGCGTCTCGGCCTCTGTTTCGAGACGCTCCTTCCTTCAAAATGAGAATAGGTTGACCAGTGAGATAGGACATTTTTTTGTTACCTCAAGTAATTCCCTTTGCATCTAACCGCCGCTTAAATAAGCATTATTCTAAGCGCGCCCGGAAAGGACACCTGCGGCGAACAAGACCTCTATATCGCGGAAAAACGAATGTCACGGTCTAAAATAATCCACCTTCGGCGTTCAAGAGATTACGTTTCGTTTGGAATGGGCCTAGCGAAGTTATTATACTGCGCCAACCATTCGTCCGCGACACAAGTTCTGTGAACTTCTCCAAAGTAGCTTGAGGAAAATTGCATTTGCCCGTCAACTTCCTAGTTCGCGCAACCAACCTGCGCAACTCAACGCTGATCACAGGCTTTCACGGCGTTGGTGAAACAGGGTATATCGCCGTCTCATATCTCGTACACTCCCTAAATGCCAAAAGAATAGGATTCGTTGATGTAGCTCACCCACCCCCTTTCATTGCAACCTCCGAAGAAGGATTGGTAACACCATTCGAAGTCTACCAAGCAAAGAATTTCGTCTTGCTCAAACTCGAATTCTCGCCACACAGAGCGGAGGAATCTGAATTTGCGAAGACTGTGGCCCATTGGGTAATGGATAACAAGTTCAAAGACGCCGTTCTAATCGGTGGCCTGGACGCAAGCCTGCAATCAGGACGGGATGGGGTTAGAGTTGTCTCAACCAGCGTCTACTCTGTGAAAAAGAAGAAAATCAAACATTCGACGCTTGAGGCAGGCCTATTCGTATACGGACCGCTCGCAGTTATGCTTGGCGAATTCGAGAAGCGCAACTTTCCAGCGGTCGCTATTTTGCCCTACGCCTCGGCGAATCACGCTGATCCGAAAGCGGCTGCAACTGCAATCAGAACCGTGTCTAAAGCTTATGGGCTTAAGGTTGACGTGAGAGACTTGGAATATGACGCTAAGGATATTGAGGGGGAAATTGACAAACGGCTTCAGCAGACTGCGCGTTCACTGCGCGGCATGTACGGTTGACCCTAGATCAGTCCCTCTTTCGAAGCTGGAAGGTCCCAGCAACAAAACACAAAGAGATTAGAGATTAGCTGATTACTGATGCAATTACGGTTCCTTGGAGCATGTCAAGAGGTCGGTAGGTCCGGCATCGCTGCAAAGACTCAGCGCACCCAAATCCTCATGGATTATGGCGTGATGATAAATCACGACGTAGGTTTTCCCGTTCACATCTCACCAAGAGACTTGAACGCGGTTGTGCTAACACATGCACACCTCGACCACAGCGGCCTGATTCCACTCTTCTATGTTCACACATCAAAGCTGCCCCTCTACGGTGTTGAACCCACCTTCGCACTTACCAAAGTCCTCATCCGCGACATGATCAAACTGAGTGGTTACTACCTGCCATTCGAATACATCGACCTCGAAAGCATGCTCAGCCACGTCGTCCCGACCGATTACCATTCGGAGTTCAAGGTCGGCGACATGAAAGTCACATTGGTGAACGCCGGCCACATACCGGGCAGCGCCCAGGTAATCGTCGAGTCTGATGGAAAACGTGCTCTCTATACGGGCGACTTCAACCTCGTTCCCACACACCTAGTTACGGGCGCCGATAGGGCCTACAAGAATCTGGATGCAATAGTCATCGAGAGCACATATGCGGCAGAAGACCACCCTGATAGAGCGACATCGGAGCACAATTTCGTTCTTGCCTGCAATGAGGTGGTCGAGCGTGGAGGCACTGTGCTTGTCCCAGCCTTCGGTGTAGGGCGTTCACAAGAAATCATTTGCATGCTCGCCGACAACAACTTCGCTCACCCTGTCTTCGTCGACGGTATGGCGTTGGATGCGATCAGAATGCTTGAGGAGTATCCGAACTCGCTGAGGAATGGCGAACAGTTCGAGAGGGCCATGCGGGAGGCCGAGCAAATAACTAACTGGCATGGCCGAAGGCGAGCAGCTCGCACCGCAGGAGTGATAGTATCGCCAGCGGGAATGCTCAAGGGGGGAGCATCCGTCTTCTACATGGAAAACATAGCACTCAATGAAGGCAATGGCATATTCTTGGTCAGCTACCAAGTCCCAGGATCGCCAGGCAGAATCCTTCTGGACGAAGGGCATTTCATACTGCACGGCAAAGCACAGAAAGTCAAAGCCAGAGTCGAAAAATACGATTTCTCCTCACACGGCGGAAAAACCCAACTCCACGAGACCCTGAAGGAGCTAGACAAAACAACACACGTGTTCGTAATCCACGGCGAGGAAGCAAACTGCAAGCTCCTGGCCGACTGGGCGACGAATGAGCTTGGGTTGAAGACAACGACTCCTCGGCCTGGTGAAACTTACGACGTCTGAGTCACTGGGCCTACTGCAAGTAGGTGACAGCTCCGACCATTCTCTAGATGCCCTCATGGATCCCCTACAGTCCAAGTATCCCTGGTTTGAAGTGGAGACACTTCCGCCATTCTTGGATATCGCTGAAGCCTTCGACTCAAGGAGAATTCAATATCACTCCACAAGAATTCTAGCACTGCTTGAGAAACATATCCAATCGACCCAAGTATGTCGCTTATTGGCAATTACTGATTATGACATCTATGCCCCAGGGATGAACTTCGTTTTCGGTGAAGCTAGACTGGCCGGACGCGTGGGTGTGATTTCAACTCACAGACTGAAGGCAACAGGCTCGGAGACGCATAGTCTGTATGCAGAACGCATGGTGAAGGAAGCTGTCCATGAGGTAGGGCACACGCTAGGGCTAAACCACTGCCAAGATGAGTTGTGCGTAATGCATTTGTCTGAATCTTTGGAAGACACGGACATGAAAGGTTCTAGTCTATGCGGAAAATGTCAGCAAGCATTGGTGGAGTTAAGGAATGAGTAAGGATAAAGAGTTCAAAGCAAAGCCGGGGCAATTGCTCCCGGAAATATGTGCGGTCATTTTGGCTGGCGCGCTGACTTTCAGTCTTCGTGCTTCTAACGCCTCCATTACACCGATCACGGTGTTCCCAGAAACGCCTGGTGGAATTACGTTGAACGCAGGGATCTTTGTCGTATTGATGGCGGCCGCTGGGACTCTGATGTACCTCCTCATAAGATTCGGACTGAAACGCGTGGTTCGGTATCTCATCAACATCGCCATGTTCGCGCTGTTGTTCTTCCTCTTCACTTGGTATGGAAGCCTATACGCCGATTACTTGCCTGCCGTCTTGGATCCGACGGGGTGGCTCTGGCTCCTCATAAGCCTGCTCGGAGCCATCGCCCTAGGTCTTGCAATCTACAAAACCAAAGGACCATTGCACCTAGTCGCGATAGTTCTCATCGGGGGCATGACCGGAACATTCCTCGGCGTATCCATACCAACACTTACAGCGATCGCGCTCTTGCTGGCGCTGGCAGCGTACGACCTATTCGCAGTGTACAAAGGCCCCATCGGAAAAATGGCCCAATCAACCGACCTAGAGGAATTCACAGGGGCCGTCTTCACATACGGCGACTTGACCGTTGGCATGGGGGACATGGTCTTCTACTCTATGTTGGCGAGCAACGCAATGATCAGCTTCGGCTTGATCCCGTTCGTTGCCGCGGGAATCGGCCTCATTCTTGGAGCTTACTTAGGATTCAAGATGCTCGAGGGCCGTGACATGTTCCCAGGACTCCCGTTCGCAGTTGTTTTGGGGTTGGCCTTCATGTACGCAGCGTATCAAATTCTGGCGTTGTGTCCCACCTGCCTCAAGCCTACGTAGAAACGCCACTGGAAAAGCCTCGGAAAGCATTAAGAAACTCGTCCCGCTTTCATGAGCAAATTGGATGTTGTTCGCCGTGCCCTCTGCACGAGCGGTGTCACTCGCTCTACTACTAATTTCCGCGTTCGTGGTTCTGGGCTTCGCGGTTCCTACAACCACAGCCAAAGTCACTGTTCACTCAGAACCTTCCAAGAAGCTAGGAACACGACTCATATTACAAGCCACAGCACCCACCCCCGCCTTCGGCGATTCGGTCACACTCTTCGGAACCATCAACATCACAGCGCGGGTGAGCATCTTCATTTTGATCCAATCACAATTCCCCACCATCAACCAAACAGTGTCCGCAGAGAACGGCACGTTCTCGTACCTTTGGATCCCTGCCGCGGCAGACTCCTACAACGTATCCGTCGTTTGGAACGGCGACGGTACCCACGCCCCCGCAGCCTCCTCGCTTGAGATCGTCGTAGCAAAGGAAGGTACAACAATCTCACTCTTCCCGCTACGCGTCAATTCCACAGTGGGCACTGCTGTCACGTTTATTGGGACGATTTCACCAGCCGTGCCTGAGGCGATCGTGACCATCACGATAACCTCACCTAACCTCACAAGATCCATCAGCACCTTACAGGCCTACTCGAATGGAAGCTTCAGGTTCCTTCTACTCCCATCCCAAACGGGCACTTGGACTGTGGCGGCTTCTTGGCAAGGTGACGGAAACCACATTGATTCACGGAGCGCCAGCTCAATCGTCACGACAAATTCTGCCGTCGATGTCGGTTGGAATCGATCGATCATTGTCGGAGTAATAACGATCCCCTTGTCTCTCGCTGCTGCGTTCTTCGTCTACAAGTATGCTGCAACGCCAATCCAACTTCCATTAGGCCAGATTTTGAAACGCCGAGCACCGCCACACCTACGCCCCTTACGGGTTCTAAACGGCGCAATATGCCCGATCTGTTTCCGGCCCATGATCTATGAACCCAAAGGAGCTGACTGGCACTGCGAACATTGCGGAGTTTACTACGAAAGCCCGTAACACCAAACCAGATGAGTATACTCTTGCCCGTTAACACAGTCGTCCATGCCTGCTGTGGGCGGCTTTTGTATTTCCGCAGTAACATTGGTAGCTACTACGTTTGTAGTAACTTTTTTATGTAGCAACAGGGTAGCCGCAACCGACTTGGCCAATGAGAGGGATTAGTGGAGTTGCAGAGAACATTATCGATGCCTGAACGCGTCGATATGGAGAAACTGCACTCAGACCTTAGGAAAGTCTACCAGGTCTCCTCATATCTCGACTTCCCCTTCACGGCGAACGAGGTCGCAGACTATTTTCTCCCCGCAATGAATATCTCAGGTTCGCAACTCCAACAATTGCTGACTTTGAAAAGATTCGCGAACATCCCGTTCCAAGCCAGTGGTGGGTACCTGCTTACACACCATGGCCAGTCATTGTTGGAACGGGTGGAGAGAGAACGAATGTCCTCGGCAAAGCTCAACTCCGCCAAGAACTTCGCAGCAATCCTGTCTAAAGGGATTCCCTTCATAGAGACCATCGCCGTGACAGGCAGCGTTGCCTACGGAAGCGCTGAGAAATGGGACGACATAGACCTTTTCATCGTCACAAAGCGAAAACGACTTTGGATCTCGGCGCTCATGATGCTCGTCTACGTTAGGCTGACCAAGCTGTTCCGCCTTCGGCCAGCATACCTATCACAATTCTGCTTGAGCTATGTTCACGATGAACTCGGAATCGCAGGAGAGGAGTCAAGAAACATGTACAGCCCGCTCTTCGCGCGAGAAGTACTCAAAGCCAAACCAGTCGCCGGAAAGGACCATTACAGAAGACTACTTCTGCAATACGCTTGGATCAAGAGAATCTATACAGCACCGTACTATGAGAAACTGTCAGAATTCGAGAAAAATGGCATCGATGGAGTGTCCCACAGGGAAGGAGGCTACACAGGACTTGAGATCCTTCTGGACTGGGCAGAGGGACTTGCATTCACGTTCCTAAGCCGCTACCTTCACCTCCGAGCATACTTGACCAACCTAAGACTGAAGTCGGAAGGCCGAAACAATCGAGTCTTCAAACCTAAGCTCAGTCGAATATCATGCGTATACACCTCCAACTTTTACGAATGGCTGTATTCCCTCTGGGGCCAATAACCATGAAACACGACAAGGCGTGGTGCTAGCAAGAAAATGGCGACCCTCCTAACCGTGCCAACAAAGTCTAGCACCGAGTCACGAAATGACTTCTCAATAGGAATATGCGCCGCGGACCAAGCGACTAACCTTAACAATCTGCTGGCGGCAATAATGCGTGAGCCGATCCCAGAGGGATACAATCTCAGAAAAATCATTCTTGTCGCCAGCGGCTGCGACCCGAATTCGCTCATGCTCGCTCGTGAATTGGCCGAGGGAGATGGTCGCTTCACGATTATTGAGGAACCGGAGAGGCGCGGCAAGGCTGAGGCTATCAATCGAATTATCGACTCCTTTGAGGGTTCATTTCTCGTCCTTGTAAATTCAGACGCGCTGCCGGAGCAAGGAGCGATTTCAAAGCTGTTGACTAGTATTGGGAAAGACGTTACGGCGGGCATGATTTCAGCTTCTCCATTGGTCACCCCGAAGGGTGGCCTAACCCAAGGAGTGCTACGGTTGATGTGGGCGGCACACAATCAATGTCTCGAAGAGCTCACACGCGACAACACGAACAATCATTGCTGTGATGAACTTCTCGTAATTCGGTCTGAAGCGCTTCAGAAGCTACCAGCAGAAACCGTTAATGATGGGGCATACATGGCGGCGATTTCAACGCGTGGTGGATACTCAGTGAAGTTCTGCGAATCTGCTAAGGTCCACATCGATGTACCCCAACACATGGTTGACGTGATAGAGCAGCGAAGAAGAATATTGTTTGGTCATCGCCAAATCTGGGAATCCGTCGGACAACCACCAAGAACACTGGAATCCATGCTCATCACAAATCCTCTTCTTAGTCTCTCCATCTTGATCAGAACACTGGCGCGTTCTCCCGAATTGGTGCTGGCTTTGCCAGCGGCAATAATGAGTGAGGCAGTTTCAACATTTCTAGCGTTAGTTGATACATTGAATTCAACGAATCGCCACAAGCTGTGGACCAGGTTTGGGAGCAAGTCTTGATGCTCTCTCGAATTGATCCAGTTCGGATGGAGATGAGTTGAAATGGCAACTCAGGTTTCACAAATCTATCAATCCATACTTGCAGAGCAGACAATCAAGGTGCTGACTGAAGGACGGACGACGCGGCTGCCGCATATAGCGAGAGTCCGATTTGCATTCGTAGATGGCTCATTCTATCTCATAGGCGGGGCGGCTCGAAGCGACTGGGTCCTGAACGCTCTCAAGAACGGAAAGGCGAAGGTGAGGACACATTCTTTCATGTTCAATGTGAGAGCAAGAGAAGCCAGCCTCGAAGAGAGAGCCCAGACTGTCCGAGCATTCACAACCAAGTACGGCGCAGGGACCGTCCGCGGATGGTACTCGAATCCAGGCATCTGTCTACGTATGACTCCTGACGCCCCTCCGTATACTAGAGGAGCAGTCAAGGGTGAAGGAGAGGCAACAACAACCTTCGCAGAATGGTCCGTAGAGCATAAGGACTACTTCCGAGGAGTCGTTGAAGCATTCGATTCGGCCTCGGAAGAATATGATTTCACAATCGGTCATAACTTCATAAACACATGGATTAGAAAACGCTCAATCACTGAATTGCTCAAACACGTCGATCCAGACGATACATTGGTTGAGGTCGGCTGTGGCACTGGGGCGGAGACCGTTGAAATATCAAAGCACGCCGCAAGAATAGTGGCAACGGACATTTCAGAAAAAATGATAGACATTCTGAAGCTCAAAATAAAAGCGAAACGACTCTCTGAAAGTATAATACCATTCAAGGTTAGGGCAGCCGAAATATCACAAGTTGCTGACTTCTTGGGAGAGCGAAATGTGAACGTGGTTTACTCGTTCAATGGCGCACTCAACTGCGAACCGGAACTGGACAAGTTCGTTACGGAACTTTCCTCGCTGCTAGTGGATGGCGGATATTTCGTTTGCTCAGTTAGGAATTCGTTCTGTCTAAGTGAAGCCATCTCGCATGCCGCCGTCCTACAATTCGACAAGATGACCCCAAGAAAGAATCAACCCGTAATGGTTTCTGTGGGCGGAATGGACATCCCCGCATTCTACTATCCACCCAAAGAGTTTGCGGAGCATTTTGAGCGTCATTTCAAGCTGAAAACGCTGATTGGCCTACCGGCTTTCCTTCCTCCGGCCTACCTCAGCGACCACTATCTGAAATTCAGAAAAGTTGGACTGCCGCTTGAGAAGATGGAAGAAATCCTAGCCGACCATTTCCCATTCAACAGGTTCGGCGACCAGTCTTTGTTCGTGTTTCAGAAGCTAGCTTCGGCTCATCGGATGGCTACTGCTGAATGAATATTCGCAGCCGATTTGCCCAACGTGAAGTTCTTCTGAGCTTGCTTCTCGGGGTACTCATCCGTGAAGCATTTTCGTTTTGGACTGGGCATCCTACGGATTTTGAGTTGTGGGTTAGGTTAGGTTACGCGATGATCCACGGGGGAGATCCGTACAGCTCTCTGCCACCTGCCCCTGGACTGAGCTTTGCTTCTTCATTCTCCATCAACAACACTCCCACGATCGCCTATCTTCCCTTCTGGCCCATCATTACTGGGACGGTTTACCTGATGTATTCAGTGGTGGGGTTCGGAAACAGGTTCGTCTACTATTTCCTGCTCAAGCAACCGGTAATAGCGGGAGACATAACTCTAGCCTACCTTCTCTACTCATACGTCAAATCCAGAAAAGCAAGTGGTTCCATCTGGGTTCTGCGCTTCTGGACATTCTGCCCTTTCACGATAATAATCTCAGGAATCTGGGGGATGTTTGACTCAATAGCCATGAGTTTCATAATGATCGCATTGACCTCGACCAGCCAGATCAAGAAGGGCTTCTGGGCTGGACTTGGAAGCTTCGCCAAGTCCATTCCGGCGATCTACTCGATACCGCTCAACGTTGGCCAATCCAGGAACCTACGGGGGCTCCTTGTTGCAATCGCTTTACCCACGATTGCATCGCTAGTGACTTTCACCGTGATGGGTTGGCCTCTTTCAATTGCGGACAGGACGCTCGGGTCGACGATTGACAAAGGTGGCGATTCCATGTCAGTGTGGGACGGCCTCGCCTACCTCGTAAACTTAGGAATCATACCGCCATTAGAGCCGCGGACGACCGAAATCCTAGGCGCAATCTGGATTCCCGCAATACTCATCTTCACAATCATCGCTGCCAGGAAGTTCAGGTTCGAGACTGACTACGGAGTTCTGCAGTCTCTTCTTGTCGTGACCTTGGCATTTTTGATCTTCAAAGGTCGGGTAACGGAACAATACGCAATCTACCTCCTAGCACTCTCAATCCTTGATGTTAGTCTCTGGAACCCGCAACGCAACAAATTGTTCAAACTCTCTACGGCAACTGCTTTAGCCTTTCTTGTTTCAAACAACTATTTCTTGTTGAGGTTCGCCTCGCCCACATATCCTCAGGTAATCCAAATCGAAGCTCAACTAGGCCAGTCGATAGGGTCAATAAGGTTGGGAACCAACTTCATCTTGGGAACCGTATTCACCGGCCTCAACATAGCGTACCTGATAGTATTATTGAGACAGGGTAATAGCCAGATTCATGCAACTCAATAGAAGGAAATGTGTCGTTGAATAAACTCAAGATTCTCGTTGCGGTTTTGCTCGTTGTCCTAGTTGCCGAATCCGCTACAATCATCATCCTCTATAATCAAGTCAACCTGCAAAGAGGCGCCCCCAGGGAATTCGTTTATGATAAGATGGTCTCCTTTTCAGTTCCCTACGGCAAATTCAATCAACCAATATCAAACGACACCGAATACAAATTCAATACGACCTATGCCGGCTCTTGGAAAATGAGTATCCAGAGCCAACTAGTACCTCCAGCGAATGGCGCTGCAGGCTCAGAGGCTCAGTTCGCCTTAGCGCCTGAATATCCAAGCGAGAATCTATCCATCCCAACCATCATCGTGCAGATGAGAGGCGATGGGTTGCTTCGAATCGAGTACTTCTCCCAGAACTGGAACAACACCTACGGGTTGGTGTTGTACAATTCAACTTCACCCAGCTGGATTAGCGCCAATAATGTGACATTGCAGTATGTTAACTATGGCCCACCATCACCCGTGAATCCGCAACTCGCCTCGAGACCAAACGGAAACCTGACAATAACAGTCGGCAATACAGTCGTCCTCGCTGATTTCCCAATAGCCTGGGCCAGTTTGTCGTCGCTCTACATCTACGGGTTGCGCGGATCAGCGTTCACTGGTGGAAGCGTCATTATTACAGTAGCGAACATTAACGTGAAAAGCTGAGCTTTCATGCTCATCGCTCTTCTCATATGTGCGCTACTGGTCGGCTCCTCAACCGGAAACGTAGTGGTGACCCCGGGTGTCCTCCTCAACCCGCCCGAGGGTTATCAAGCCTACAACATTGACCCGACCCTAAATTCCACAGACATCGGCCCCATTTACGACGCAAACTTCATCCCCGGTTTTGAGGTTGGGTTGACTAACATCTCGATCACTTGGGACTCGGGGCCAGGTTATGGGCGCATAGGATACTCTGTTGGTCCCTGGCAGGATTTGCATGTTGGAATGCCGCATTTGGCCGTAGGTCCGCAATGCTGCAACTTCAAGGAGGTGCCTAGAACCCAGCAATTCAGACGTGTCGAATGGGGCGACTACTACACCGTGAAGGGCGGATTCCATCCTCCCGCCGTAAACGAGGCAAACTTCACAAGCGATTTCACAGCTCCCGCATACGTAGGGCTGCGAACAGATTGGCAATGGACCGTAAGCGTCTCCCTCGATTGGGGACCACCGAAGTTGCTGAGTTCCACGAATGAGTGGGCCGCAATAGGCATCTCAATAACCGAATACGTTCCAAACGCCCCTCACAAACTCATCTACACTGTTCTCAATTTCTGGATGGACGGGAACAGCTCAAGAGTTCTGGCCAAGTCAGCCACAGGATCTGATGGCTTCCTGATAGTTAGCCCACAAGTTGTTGTCTACAGTCTGCTCCAGCTCAACGCCAACGGTAACCAGACAATTATGTTGAACATTTCACCTTACCTCGAGAATACGTTGCGAGTTCTCAACCTGACGACTCCTAGCCAGCAGCCACCAGTCATATCCTATGTTTACCTCAACGTGGAAGGTTACAACTTCGTTTGGAGATCAACCCTCTACTCGTTCTTCGTAATGTCAAAAGGAGGCGCCCAACAAACTGGCGAATCCCCACCATTCCAAATGTACTACCTCGGCATCGTGCTTGCCGGGTTAGCAATCATTGCGGTTTTCAAACTCAAGTCATATAAGAAGTCCGACGGCGTCGACTCCAAGACTTCCTTAATGTGATCAACAACACGGCCGCCACCACAGCCACGGAAATTGCTTCTAGGAATAATGGTGTTGCATTCGACTCCGAAGGTGGCGTGCGCGAAGGGCCAGTTCTCGCATATGGCAGGTTAGCGAATGGAGTTTGAATTGGTATTGGATAGGAAGCGTACGAGTATGGTCCAATTGGCTGGAGGATTATCGGTGACCGAGGTGGGCCGCTGAAGTAGAAGAAGTCCAGCAGGTTGTTTGAGTCGGCTATGTTTTTCGTTAGTGGTGGAGGGCGCCAGTTGTATTCTATGAATCTGTCGATGGACATGTGGTTCAGGATGGTTGTGGATATGTAGTTTTCTTTTGCGTAGGGCGAAATGACGAGAAAAGGCACTCTTTGCCCATACCCAATCAACTCATGGTCGAAACCGTGGTCTATTTTGAAAACTTGCGGTGGGGGTACATGGTCATAGTAGCCTCCTCCTTCGTCCCAGGTTACGAAGATTGCGGACGACGGCCAATAGCTACTCTTCATGATGGCGTTGACGACTGACACGGCCCACAGCTCGCCCGCAGTAACATTCTGTGGTGGATGTTCATCCAAACTATCAGAACCAAGAGCCATAACAAAATTCACGGAAGGCAATCCACTCCCATCGGATAAATCGCTGAAGAGTGCTGAAACATCTCGGACCCTATTCAGGTCGTCCGGGGTCATGCCCAGGGTGAAGTTGATCGGATACACATTTCCCACAGTGCCGTACGCGCTGAGAAAATCATAGTAACCCCAAGAGACGCTGTGGGCGGAAAGTTGTCCGACTATCGTATTATTGTACTGAATAAAGGGTGGTGGGCCATAGTTTTGGGAAACTGGCGAATCCCCTGTAAGCAACAGGAGTCTGTTCGGCGTCGTAGTTGTTAGCGCTGACGCGAAATAGTCATTCGCTAAGCCATATTCCTCGGCATAGTTCCAGTACGCTGCTACTTGATGGTAGTCGAAGTAAGCTAACGACTGAACTCCAGAATAACGACCGTACCCATCCATTCTACCGCCGTCAAAATCATTCTCGTATGTCAGCTGGCCCTCAACAGGATTTGCTGTGCTGCTTCCATTCACCCAGTAAGGTGACACGCAACCTGCGTCCAAGGGAAGGCACATCCCTTTGGGAAAACCGGTGACGTTCTGCAGCCGCAATGTGAAATCATTCTCAATGGTTCCGTTTCCGGTCGGATATGTTCCGAAGTAATTGTCGAAACTGTGATTCTCCTGCATGATCACAAAAATGTGGCTTAATGGTGTCTCAGTATTGCTCGCATGCACGTGTAGTACAAATCCAGACCCAACTACCAGAATAAGAAGCAGAATTGCCAGCCAAGCTGGAGTTTTCTTTAGTGCTGTTGCGATGTTTACGCGCTCTCCGGCTTCTAGTTTGTGATTCGGTTGGAGAGTGGTGCAGAAAAGGTTTCTGAACTCTGAAATTCACGAACTTGTCTCGCAATCTCTGTCGGTTGTCGCTGCGAATGCTTGTTAAGAGAGTTCGCGTTAGTTCAAGTGCGGCATGACGTGGATTAACTGACCTGCACCGAGGCCCCTCACGCCAGATGAGGAGATGCATCTCCGCTGACCGCAACAACACTTATACTAACAACGGAATCTCTGCGGTAGCAATGGTGCCCTGATGTCAGAGACGCGGGCGTATGTTGCCCCAAGCTGGGATAGAGTCTACGAAATGCTCATGGACATGGCGCTCCAGATTCGGAAATCAGGGTTCAACCCCCACATAATTGTCGGTGTTTCGAGGGGAGGTTGGGCGCCCGGCCGAATTCTATCGGACCTGCTCGAGAACACGCACACTGTCAATGTGAAAATTGAATTCTATGTGGGCATAGGCAAGACCGCGGGCAAACCAATTGTCACGCAACCAATTGGTGAAGACATTTCGGGGAAGCGTGTGTTGGTGGTGGATGACGTTTCTGACACTGGAAAAAGCCTGAAGGTAGCTATGGAGCACATGCTCGAAAAAGGGGCTGCAGGGGTCAAGACGGCTACCATCTATTTCAAGCCCCACAGTACTTTCAAACCCGATTATTTCGCCGACTCCACAGCCAATTGGATCATTTTCCCTTGGGAGAGACTGGAGGTGACCAAGCTTCTCATCCAAGAGGCGAAGGCAGAGGGGCGTGACCTCGAGTCTGTTCGCCGAATCCTCGACCGATGTGGGTTCGATAGCAAGACCATAGAATCGTTGATTCAGCTTACCGGCGACGGGTCATAACATTTGATCCTAGAACTGCCCGAAGTGTCCAAACACGTCTGGATATCAGGGTTCAACATTGACCTAGACAACGTAGACGAAGTGCTCGGCGGGGTTGGAAAGCGATTTCCCGAAGTGTGCGTGCAGCTAGTAGACCTGAACCGAGTTGCTGGCTCGCGATATCTGCTACTCGCGATCCTCAACGCCGTCAAATCATTTCAATCTAAGCAGCCAATAGCCAAGACCCTGAGCATGGAGATCCTACTGTACGTTGCTGCCAGTAGACAAATCAGCGAAGCAATCAAACGAGTAGGAGTGGCTGGCAAAACAGGCAAAATCGCTGCGCTTGCCGTGGGTGCTAAACCGCAAGAAGTGGCAGATGCGGGGGAATTCTTGAGCCAACTTCTCAAGCAACCGAGCAACGACGAACTGGTCAACCAGTGGACGCAGCCTCGAATTGAGTCTGTTCGGTCAACCTTTGGCATTGGAGAGCTGGAGCTGAAAGCCGCACTCCGAAAAGACGAGAGGGTTGAGGTTGCCGTTGAAAAGCTCGCGACCGAAAGATCCGCGATGTTAACAATAAAGAAGTAATCGATCAAGCTGCCCGCTTGGCCTTTTCGATTGAAAGAATATCGTCCTGCGTTATTAGAGCTAAACCCGCCCGCTGACTAATAATCTCAATCAGAACAATCTTGTCAGGTGAATCGAGGTTGACTGTTCGCTCTATTTTCTTGGCCACTGTATCGATTATTGTTTTGCTGGAAAGGTCGGTGTGCCGCTTCTCGACTGTGATCCGGAATTTCTCTTTCGGCGCAATTCCACTCGCAAGCGCCACGGCAGCCTCTTGAAGTTGTGGCAACTGGGCTTCGACCACTTTTTGGATTGGAACCAGTTTGAGTGTATACTTGAACTCCCAGGGTCGCTCCTTCAGCAAACTCCTCAAATCCCTGATCGCCTTAACTGGGTCGAGTTTTGTTTTCGCAACGACCAACCCGATCACTCCTGTGGTCTCGATGAACGAGCCGCGGTCTCCGACCTCACCGAGTAGGTACCACATCTCGCTGCAGGTGTTCTGTTCATTGCCTCTGCTTGTGGAGATTACTAGGTTGAAATCGCTTAGCAAACGTGGCACCGGGAAATGGCGTGATGTACGCTTTTCACGTTAATAGCTATCTTGGCCTCGACTTTTCAAGCACTGCATAATCTCTCGCTTAGCAATTGGCCCCTCCCGAAGAATTATGAGCCGGTCCTTGGTTAGGTCGGCTACCGTGGAGGAAACTCCGATCGGAGATTTACCGCCGTCAAGCACTAGGTCGACACTATCGCCGAGAGATATTACAGCATCCCCCGCTTCGATTGCGGGAGGCTTTCCATTCAGGTTAGCGCTGGTCCCCACCAACTTTCCAGAACATAGCCCCAGTAGGTCTAGGCAAATGGGGTGTTTAGGCGACCTGACCCCAACCGTTCGTTCCGGCGCAAGAAGTTGAGGAACGGCCTCCTTCGCGGGCAGCACAATCGTTAGTGGACCAGGCCAGAATTTCTTGGCAAGCCTCCTCGCGCCGCCTGAGAAATGAGCAATCCTTTCCGCGTCCTCAAGTCCTCCAACAAGGACTGGCATCGTTTTTGTTCTGGAGCCTTTCGCTTTGATGACTTTCTCAATTGCCAGGGTGTTGAGTGGGTTGCAACCCAACCCGTACACTGTGTCTGTTGGATAGCATATGATTCCCCCGTTAGAGACAACAGCAGCGGCTGCCGCTAACCCGTCCATGTCAGCTTTCAGCACACGGACCAAACAGCTAACCAACTCTTACCTCAACAAATGCGCAAATTGCTTAAAGATTAGTCCGGTACACGGAATGGCTTCATTCTGACGGATAACTACTCTACAATAATCGGTGATCATGGTGAGAGGAACGATCCTTGTTCATGGCGGTGCTGGGTTCTGGGGGAAGGCGATACGCAAAGGAGTGGTGGGAGTGGGAAACGCTGCCTCATGTGGCGCGGAGATTCTATCGAAAGGTGGGTCTGCACTGGATGCCGTAATGGCAGCAGTCAAGGTCATGGAGGATAACCCTGTCTTCAACGCAGGACTTGGAGCATCCCTGACGGTCACGGGAACAGCGGAGCTGGACGCCTCCATAATGGACGGCAGAGACCTCTCCGCAGGCGCCGTCGCCCTGGTCCGGACAGTCAAGAACCCTGTTCAACTAGCCCGCCTCGTGATGGAGAAAACCGACCATGTTGTACTCTCGGGCGCTGTGGCTGAGAAACTGGCTGACGCCTTTCACCTACCAAGACGAAACCCCGTCACCAAAGAGAGGCAAAAGATGCTGAGGCAACTGAGGAGTGGAACCAGAAAACAGAGGGTTCGTTGGGTGAAGAATAACCCGGAATTGCTGAAGGCTCACCCGGAAATCCTAGGTGACACTGTAGGCGCTGTTGCCGTGGACTCCGAGGCCAATTTTGCTGCTGCATCATCGACGGGCGGAGTGATGATGAAACTGCCTGGGAGGATAGGGGATACCCCCCAAATTGGGTCCGGGCTCTATGCGGACAACCTTGCCGGCGCCGCAACCGTAACAGGCGTAGGCGAGATAGCCATCAGATTGACCCTGTCGAAGACCGTCTGCCTCCTGATGGAGCAAGGGCTTGCTGCCGAGAAAGCCGCTACGCAGGCTGTGAGATCTGCGTCACAACGCCTAAACGGCGCAGCCGGAGTAATCGCAATCGACCGAAAGGGCAGAGTAGCCGCTGTCCACAACACCCCATACATGCCATGGGCACTGGCCCACGCGAACTCAAAGGATCATGTTGCAAAGGCTCGTGGGAAGATTGTCGCAGCCCTAAACTAGCTTGTCCGACCTGAACTCCATTGCGCAAAGTTGATTGAAGGTGTACTGATCTGAGAACAGGAAATGTCCCAAAATCAGCCAAAAATCTTAAAGACCCCCCCCTAGGGGGGGTAGGCGTGCTTTCGCCTCGGAGATTTTTCTCGTGAGTGAAGAAGATAACTGGGACAATGGCGAAGAAGATGACTGGACAGACGATGAGTGGGGAGAAGAAGAGGGATGGGGAGAAGAAGAGGAGTGGTAACTGAACACAGCCTCAAGACTCCGTCTGTTTTATCGAATCATTAGCGAGAATTCAACTTTCCCTTTCAACGGAGGTTAATCCATGATACGTGTAGCCACACTTGACAAGGAACATTGCAAACCGGATGACTGCGGAATCCCTTGCTACAGGTTCTGCCCCGAGGTTCTGAATAGACGATACGCGATAAAATTCGTCGCCGGCGAGAAGAAGCCGATCATCGACGAAGAGCTCTGTACCGGTTGTGGGATTTGCATCAAAAAGTGCCCCTTCGACGCCATAAGCATCGTCAAACTGCCACAAGAACTCGACGGGGAGTGCATTCACAGCTACGGCGTGAACGAGTTCAAACTTTTCAGGCTTCCAGTTCCACGCAGCGGAACCGTCATCGGCTTGATCGGCAGAAATGGAACTGGAAAGAGCACAGCACTCAACATCTTAGCTGGAGAACTGACCCCCAACTTCGGTGAACTCGAAACCAAGACGAGTTGGGAGAACGTTCTTTCAAGGTACCGGGGAACATTACTTTACGAATACTTTGGGAAGGTTTCAGAGAAGAAACTCAAAGTCATCCATAAGCCCCAACACGTCGACAAAATCGGGTCGCTGCTTGAGGGGAAAATTGGCGGGATACTGAAGAGGGCGGATGAGCGAGGAAAACTTCCGGCACTGATAGAGGAACTGGAGCTGAAGCCACTTCTTGATCGGGATGTGAAGGTTCTCAGTGGCGGCGAACTGCAGCGCGTCGCCATAGCCGCGGCCATGTCGAGGGCGGCGGATGTGTACGTTTTCGATGAACCCTCAAGCCACCTGGACATTTACCAAAGAATTCGAACCGCCAGAACCATTCGAACATTGGTCGATGAAGGCAAGTCTGTGCTCGTTGCAGAACACGACTTGGCAATGTTGGATTACCTTTCGGATGAGATCTACCTGGTTTATGGCCAACCAAGCTCGTACGGCGTCGTATCCCACGGACACCCCACAAGAGGTGGAATCAACGATTACCTGACTGGATTCCTCCCAGACGAAAACATGCGTTTCAGAGACGAGCCGATTCGGTTCCACGTAAGGCCCCCCCGCGAAACCAGTGTCGAGACAGAGGCTAGGCTGGAATGGCCGAAGATTTCGAAAACGCTAGGCAACTTCAGTGTTGAGGTGGACGCGGGCTACATGAATGCGGGCGATATTGTAGGAATTGTTGGGCCAAACGGGATTGGGAAGACCACGTTCGTCAAAGAACTCTTGGAGTACTACAACAGGACCAGCATGAATGAATTCCTGGTCAGTTACAAACCTCAGTATATCTCATCGGATTATGAAGGGTCGGTGGAGCAACTTCTAACCGCAACCGCGGACGACTACTCCTCCGCCCTGTTCACGGATGAGGTAATTCGGCCCCTATCAATCAATAAATTGCTGGAACGGGAGATTAAGAAACTTAGTGGTGGGGAGCTTCAACGTGTGGCAATTGCTTCATGCTTAGGAAAGAAGGCGCAAGTCTACCTCATAGACGAGCCGAGCGCTTTTCTCGATGTTGAGGAGAGGTTGAACGTGGCGAGAGCGTTGAGGCATTTGGTCGACTCGCGTCAGGCTTTCGCTTTCGTTGTGGAGCATGATATTGTGGCGCAGGATTTCCTCGCCGACCGCATGATGGTTTTCAGCGGTGTTGCAAGCAAGAATGGGCATGGCTCGAAGCCGCTGCCACTACGCGAGGCCATGAACCTCTTCCTCGCTGACATGGGGACAACGTTCAGGCGAGATCCGGAAACGAAGCGGCCGCGAATAAATAAGCTGGATAGCAAGTTGGATAAAGAACAGAAAAGTTCCGGGGAATTCTATTACGTTTCTGCGACTGAATAAGCTGCTACAGGTTTAACTACCGCGAGTTTCAGTTACAAACTCGGAGAAACAGTTCAAAGTGACCACTAACTATTGTCTAGAGTGTGGCGGCGTCCTAAGTTACGACAGCGCCCTGAAGCAGTACACGTGCAAAAGCTGTGGGCTCACCGTGAACTCCCAACAGTTGATGGAAGGCAGAATGAAAATTCGGGAAAGAGAGAGCCCTGAAGAGCAAAGGAAACGACGCCAGAACGACTACCTGAAATGGTGGCTCTCGAAAAAAGGCGATTGAAACCCTCAGGACCCCACATTCTGAGAAAAACGTTCCCTGCTACCCTTATCCTAGTAGAGAATACTGTTTAACCGTCGGCATTCGAATGTGACGGCCTTGGTTGAGGCTGTTCAGAATTGCCATGCGCCGTTGAAATATTATCCATAGGAAACGAGCTCCTACTTGGGAACACGGTCAACACCAACGCGTCCTGGATTGCGGCCCAAGTTACTTCGCTCGGTGGGAAAGTTACTCGGATCACGACCGTTGCCGATGACCTAAGGGAGATAGTTGATGCCGTTCGGGAGGCGGTTCGAAGAAAACCGAGCTTCCTGATTACGACGGGTGGGATTGGGCCCACGTTCGATGATATGACTTTGAAAGGCGTTGCTGCAGCTTTTCGGTTGCGCTTGAGGCTTGACGTGAACGCTTTGGCGATGGTTCGTGCGCATTACGCGCGCCGGTTTCCGGGGGAGACGATGCAGCTGACGAAGCCGCGGGTGAAGATGGCGGTGATCCCGAAGGGGAGCGTTCCGTTGCGAAACCCTGCGGGTACGGCTCCAGGTGTGAGGCTGACGGTTCATAGGATTGAGGTGTTTGTGTTGCCCGGTGTACCTAAGGAGGCGAAGGGTATTTTCAGGGGCTCAGTGGCGAAGGCAGTGAGGTCGAAGGCAGCGGGGACGGTGTTCTTGGAGAAATGGATTCTTGTTCAAGGGATCATGGAGTCCGCGTTGGCGCCAATGATAGACCGCGTGATGGAACGTTGGCCACGGGTCTACATTAAGTCCCACCCGCGGGGGGTGGAGGCTGGTAAGCCGTTCATTGAATTACACTTCTCAACCACATCGGAGAACGCGATGAGGGCAGAGCGAGATGTTCAAAGTGCAGCCTCGAACCTTTCGAAGGCCCTGAGAAGTTCACACGCAAAGCTCACTCAACGATAGATGCCTGGCCGGGTTTTGGTGGCCGTACGCGCCTGCTTGAGAGGAGGGCGGGTGGGGGACTGACTTTTGTGGGGACGGGTAATCGGCTTGGGGGGGCGTTGTGGCTCGTTTTGTTTTGGAGCTGGTTGGGTGTTTGGGCGCGGTTATGTGGGGTTTGGCCCAAAAAAACCAATTGACTAAGTTGTATTTGTCTCCGACGCAGGCGACTCACAGCTCCCGGTGTGAGCGTGAGAGGCCGGATTCTTTGCGCAGTTGCGATGGGAATTGCTAATTGCGCATCGAAGGTTCATCCATTAGCGGCGGCTTGTATCAGCAGGCTTCATACATCGCATCCACGTTATCCTGCCTGACTGCAGATGACGCATGCTGTGTTCGTTGTTGGAATGGCGGGTTCCGGGAAATCCTCCCTAACCGCTGCTTACTCGGAATGGTTGAGGAATAGCGATCAAGATGTTCTCGTCGCGAACTTAGATCCGGGCGCAACTGCACTACCGTACAATCCTGACATTGACGCCCGCAAGTACGTGGACATACAGAAGCTAATGGAGGAATATCAGCTTGGCCCGAATGGGGCGTTAATCATGGCGTCGGATTTGATCGCCGACAACTTGGAGGATATGCGGGATGAGATTGAAGCCGCCGACCCAGACATCCTCCTAGTCGACACACCAGGGCAGATCGAGCTGTTCGCTTTCAGAGAAGGCGGGCGCTTCATAACAAAGGGGCTGGGCGATGAGAATCACGCGATCATTTACCTTATGGATGCACCCTTCACACGACACCCACTAAACTTCGTCTCCAACATCTTCCTAGCCGCCGCCATATACAGCCGAATCAACCACCCACAAGTCTACGTCCTCTCGAAAACCGACCTCATCCAAGAACATGAGATACAAAGGATAGTCTCATGGGTAACCGAGCCCGAGTCTTTCGAATCATCCCTTCGAGAAGTAGAGGAAAAGAACCTCTCCCTAATCACAAGAAACCTGGCGGACTCAATATTCTCCACAGGACTACTATCCGAACCCATCCCCGTATCCTCAAGCACCAATGCAGGATTCGTGGAACTGAACGGCGCCGTCACAAGAATTCTAACCGGCGGAGAAGAAGTCTCGTCATAATCATAATCTCGGAACTTCACACGCCGTAGGAAACTTCCGTCAAAGTTGAATGTATTCGCCGGCGCATAGATTCACGCGGATGCGAATCATCTTCAGTTTGAGCGGTGACGTTATACATGACGCCCTCTCCTGGTGAATGTTGACTGAATTGCCTACTATCGTCGAGCGCATCATTCAGAAAGCTGTCGAAGAGAAAAGAAGCGCGCTGCTTGAGCCTGAAGCCAAAATGGTCTGCCAGGCGTACGGGATGCCGATGCCTGAGTTCGATGTTTCCACGAACTCATCTGATGCCGCGGAAATGGCAGAGAAGCTGGGGTTCCCAGTGGTCCTCAAAATCGTTTCGCAAGACATTCTTCACAAGACGGAGGCAGGTGGTGTACTGCTAAACCTGAGGTCTCGACCAGAAGTTGAGGACGGTTTCGAGCATGTTGTTTCTTCGGCTAAGACATACAAGCCGAATGCACGCATCGACGGAGTTCTTGTGCAGCATATGGCCGAACAGGGTCTTGAAGTCATTGTGGGGGGCATAAGGGACAGTCAATTCGGCGCTACTGTTCTGTTCGGTTTGGGCGGAATCTTCGTTGAGGTTCTGAAGGATGCTTCCTTCAGAGTGGCCCCCATAACCGAACTTGATGCCCGTGACATGATACGTGAAATCCATTCATACGCAGCCTTAGAGGAATTCAGGGGTCGGCCACCGGCCGACCAAGACGCAATCAACGTAATTCTCTGTGGGACTTCACGCATGATAACGGAAAATTCCATAATCAGCCAAGTAGACTTGAACCCTGTGATGGCCTACGCGCATGGCGCAAGCATAGTTGATGCCAGGATCATTCTGGGTGAACAGGCATGATGGACCTGTTGGAATTCTGAGCAACTTATTATATAGGGCGACTCGACTTTTCAGCGGCATCTGTTAGACCGCGGGTTGCCTTTGAAGCACACAAAAACTTGTGCTCTTGTAGCACTCATCATAATGCTGGTACCGATTCCCGCTGGTTTCTCCTCGACCGAACCCACCCAAGTGAACTTCATTCCCACACGGAGCGTCCCCCTAACGATCAAAGTAGTCCTGGTCGGCTTTGACCCGGCCACTATCGACCAATCCTACTTGGAGTGGAAAGGAAATGAGATTCAGACGTCCATTAACAACTTGTTGGATAGTGGAAACATCACGGGCGTAACCTACGACCTAAGTTACGACTACGTTTACGCATCACCCAGATTCGGAAAGCTGCTGACCAGTTACCTAGGTTCCATCGAGCAGGAGAAGTTGTTATACAATCCTTGGTTCAGGGCAGTGACCCACAACTACCTTTATGATGCCAACAAGGTCCAGGATTGGCTGGCAGCCAACAATGCCAGCTTCGGCGGCTTTCCCACTCGCGGTGACGCTTTCATTCTAGCCAACCTCACCTCTCTACCCTCCATAACGGAAACTCAGCTGGATACCGAGGCAGCACTTGCAGCGACTCCTCACTACTACTTAACAGCCTACAGTGACAAGGACCTTGGTTATACTCTGCCGTATAGGCAGTTCACCGTTGCGTGGGGCGGTGATAGTAGGCTATGGTTCTTGGACATGGCCGCCGGTCCCGAATACTGGACATGGACAAGCTCAGACACGGCGCCCCACATCCCAATGCAGTTGGCATTGAATCTCTTCAGGGTGGATATTCATACTCCGGCCGGAAAGCAGTGGCTGACACAGTTTGTTGCAGATTACGTCAGCGAGGTTGTGCAAAATCTGGCGATACCAGTCTTCGCTTACCAACCTGTGTATAGCCATGCGTATCGAATTGTTGTCAACATAATCGACAACAGAACGACAAAGGAAAGAAACACAGTGCATATTGAAGACACATTTCACCCGGAGCTAGTGCGGGCTGCATTCGCTGACCTGATGCCATACGCGAGTATCCAAGTGGACACCAAGGTGATTTTAGCGAGCGACAACCCCCCGCTGCAAGCCGCAATAGTACGAAGCACGGTCACTCCTCCAGGTGACATAGGCATCCTTAGCTACGTTGACCTGCGGCAGATGTACATATACCTACAACAGCACCTCTCAGATTTTGTTGGGACCGACAGTAGGGATTCCACAGAATTTACGCTTCCCGTCTTTGCTTTTGCATTCAGTTCATCGATATACTTCGGATATTCGTACAAGTGGTATGTCGCTGAGCCTGACACTTTCAATGGTAACTTCCTCGGCATATCTTTAGGAGATATGTCGATCATAGGCTTAGCACAGTACATCTTGCAGGAAGGAACCCACTCCACAACACCCCAAATTGGCAAAGGGGTAGGTTTCACGCAAACTGTGATCCATGAAACGGGCCATTCGGTGGGTCTCATGCACCCGCACCAGTTCGGTTCACTCGAAGACTTTGAGGCATCACCTATGAGCTACTGGGGATGGGACTACAAGTTTAGCCAATTCGACAAGGACGCAATCAACCGAGCACACGCAGACCAACTCATCCTCTCAACATCATCCACACTCACACTGGCCCAGAATGAACTTGACAGCAAATCCAACTATGGCCCAAGCCGAAATGAGGTGGCCACAGCAAACGCTCTACTAGACCAGGCCCTCGCGAGTTACAATTCCATGAAATATGTTGACGCAGTAGAGATCGCATCTTTGGCATCACAAACCGCAAACAACGCTCTGGCAGATGCCGCAACCTCCACGAACGATGCCATCGCAATTGCGTTTCTATTTCTGATCATTGGCATCGTAGTAGGCTCATCGCTCATCTTTATCGCCATGAGGAAATATTCGCGAGAGGTAACCAAAGGAAGGTGAACGGTTTGGAGAGTGAATCAATGGATTCGAACACGGTCCAGAACCCTGTCGACGACCTCTACCGTGAACTCGACGACCTTAAACAGAAGAATGTAGAGAAAAGAACAGAGATCAGACGTCTGCGAGAAAGGGTCGAACAAATCGTCAACGAGCGAGACGCCCTCAACTCTGAAGTAAAGCGTGTTTCAGACACCGTTAGGAAGCTCAAGACAGAGCGGGACTCCCTTAACGCCAAGGTTAGGGAACTGAAGCAGAAACGCGACGAATTTCAAGCCGCTGCCGCCAAGAAACGCGAGGCCCTGGCAAAACTGCTCCAGCAGGCACAAGAGTCTTCGGAAGAGCTCCACGGAAACATGTCAGAACTTTCTAGGGAAGTAAAAAGCCTTGAATGGTATATCCAAACAAACCCACTTGCCCCGAAAACTGAAAGGGAAATCGTGGCCAAGATCAGCGCGCTGGAGGCAAACTTAGCTAAGCATAGAGGCCTCAGGAAGTTACGGGACAAGCTCCTCCAACTCAAAATCGAAGTCCCTGGATTAAGGAGACAAGCTCAAGCAGTCCACCAAGAACTCACGCAAAAAGCCGAAGAGAGCGAAAAAACACATACTGCGATGCAGGAGCAAGTTCGTATTCTAGCGGAGAAGAAGAATGAGGCGGACGCAAAACACGCACTCTACTTAGACCAGAATAATCTACGGCACGAGACGATAACGGCGCTGAGGCGAAACATGGCACGAATAGACGAGATCCACTCACAGATCGGAGAGGTTAAGGTGAGCTCGAAAGTCGACAAGGCAGAGAAACTCAAGTTGAAGTATAAAGAAGCCGCGAACGAAAAACTTCGGACCGGCAGGAAATTGTCCTTGGACGAATTCAGGGCTCTAATGGGTGACACGCTTTCGGGGAGCGATGATGAGTGAGGTAAAGGATGTAGTCAAAGAACATGCCAAGGATCGCGGTAATAGGTGGAAGTGGGTTCGAGAGTCTCCTCCAAGGCAGCCGCGCCCTTCGGATCGGCACGCCCAACGGGCCCGTTCCACTCATCACTGTAGGTCTCGTTGGGAAAGAAGAAGTTGCCTTTCTGCCCCGGCATGGCCCGAAACACGACCTCCCACCACACAAAGTCAATTACAGAGCCAACATGCGAGCCCTCAAGCAGCTTGGCATAGAGCGCATAATAGCCACTAACGCCGTTGGCTCGATAAACACCTCCTACAACCCAGGAGACCTAGCGATCCCCGAAGACATCATCGACATGACCAAGTCCCGAACAAGCACATTCTTCGAAGGTTCACCGGTCACGCACATCGATGTGTCCCAACCTTACTGCCCAGAACTTCGGAAGATACTGATCGACTGTACAAAGGGGAGCAGGTTAAAGGCTTGGGGGAACTCCGTCATGGTGACCACAGAAGGCCCGCGCTATGAGACACCAGCAGAAATTCGCATGCTACGAACGCTCGGCGGAGACATAGTCGGGATGACTGGAGCCCCGGAAACTTTCCTAGCTCGCGAGCTTGAAATTTGCTATTCAACCGTCTGCTTCATTTCAAATCGCGCAGCTGGGCAGCAGGATAAACTATCCCATATCGAGGTAGTCGAGATGGGAAAGAGAGTCATGCCCGAGGTAACGGCGATCATACGGAAGTCCATAGGAATCATTCCTATGAAACGGAGTTGTCCCTGCGCTAAAGCAATAGATCAGGGCCAAGTGTGAAGCATTGCTACCAACCCTGCTCAAGGCCGTTGGGGCCTACAGGTTTTACGAGAGATGGCTTGAAGAGACGGTCACTTCATCAGAAATGCCCGAACATGTTGGCGTAATCCTGGATGGTAATAGAAGATGGGGATTCGCACTTTACGTGGATAAGCTGAAGGGCCATCACTACGGGGCGAAGATTGGCGAAAACTTCCTCGAATGGTGCCTAGACTTAGGCATTAAGACTGTAACGCTCTACGTGTTCTCCACGGAAAATTTCCTGCGACCACAAGCCGAAGTTGCAGCTATTCTTGGAATAATAGAAGAAGAAGCCAAGAAACTGGTAACCGACCCTCGAATACACAGCAACCAAGTGCACGTGAAAGCTATCGGCCGCCTAGAAATGCTGCCAGAGTCTCTGAGAGCCGCACTGGCCGAGGCTGAGAGGGCGACGGTGAACTACGATAAACGCTACCTGAACATTGCCGTGGCATATGGTGGTAGGGCAGAAATTGTTGACGCCGCGAAACGCATCATCGACGAAGTGCAGAGCGGAACCTTAGAGGCGGACTCGGTTGATGAGGACGTGTTCAGAAAATACCTATACACCTCCCACCTTCCAAACCCCTACCCTGAACTAATCATCCGCACATCCGGCGAAGAACGGCTCAGCGGCTTCCTGATCTGGCAAGCCGCGTACAGCGAATTCATTTTCCTAGATGTTTACTGGCCTGAATTTCGGCGCATAGACCTCCTACGAGCCATCAGAACCTACCAAGGCAGAAAACGCAGGTACGGAAAGTAGAACGAAGCAACCATGCCTGCATATAGCTACGCAAAGGCCATCCCGGCCTCTTCCTAGTCACGTTTCTCCACGTCGTATACCTAAAGTTGTCATACTTGAGCAAGCACGAAAAGCAGCGCTATGCCAAATTTGACATGGGTGAATCCAGACAAATCATCATGAAGATGTAACCAAGACTTATCTTCGCTACTTTGGAGCATCCCCTAACCCACGGGAGTCACTAAAGTTACAAAAACCTGCATATTGACCGCGGCGGCCTGATCAAGGATTGGTATATATCAAAAGAATTGACCTGAGGGGTTTCAAGACCTTCGGGAAGAAGGCGAGCGTTCAGCTGGGCCGCGGCCTCACCATCATAACCGGCCCAAACGGATCCGGGAAATCAAACATTCTCGATTCAGTGAAATTCGCGCTAGGCGAACTCAGCCCCAAGGAATTGCGTGGAGAAACGATTGGCGACCTAATCCACAAGGGCGCCCAATCAACATCCGCTCATTCCGCTTACGTCGCCGTACAATTCGACAACCACGACCGGCGAATTCCGGTGGATTCCGAAGCCGTCACAATTTCCAGGGAATTTCGACGTGGCGGGGAAGGCATCTATAGGCTAAACGGGCGCAGAATCTCCAGAAAACAACTCACCGATATACTCTCCTCAGCTGACGTAGATGTCTCAAGCTACAATATAGTACCGCAACATTCCATAACCAGACTCGCTGAAGTCACGGCTGAAGAACGTCGCAGAATAATCGAGGACATGGTCGGCATAGCCGTATACGACACCAAGAAGACGTCTGCGCAAGCTGAGCTGCAACAAGCTGACCTGAACCTGCAGGTCGCGTCCGCCAAGATCGAGGAAGTGCGACTTCGAGTCGAGCAACTCGAGAGGGAGCGAAACGCCTACCTCAAGTACCAGCAGATTCGCAAAGAGATTAACGAACTTCAAGCCAAATCGATATCACATAAGATCAAGAAAGCCCGAGAAGAAGCAAGCACCCTAGAGTCCGAGCTGGCAGCGCACCAGAAGCAGCTCCAGGAACTCAAGGCCAAAAGAGACCAGCTAATCCACCAGAAATCTCAACTCGAGACAGAAAAGAGAGAATATGAGGACTCGGTCAGCGAGAAAGGGAGCAGCAAGCTACTCGAAGTTCAGCGCGCAATTGGGGACGTCAGCGCCACCATCGCCACTCTCCAAGCACGGAAAACCGGCATTGAAGCGAACATCAAGTCGCTCCGACAGCAGAAAGATGACCTTCAACGAAATTCGGTAGAGATCATACAGAAGATAGTCAACTCAAAGAAAGAACTCGTTGAACTCCGAGACCAGCACAGTAAACTGCTTAAGGCAATTGAGGAAAAGCAGGCGATTGTTGACGAATCATCGAAAGCACTCATGGAGTTCAGGAGCAAGCTGGGTGAAAACAGCAAAGACGCGGAAGACATTGAACGCACCATCAACAATCTCACGCACAGGGTAATCAAATTCAACGCGCAAGTCAAGGCCAGCGCCACAAAAATTGACATCCTCGAAGGCCACCTTCGCACGCTCAAATCGCGAAAGGAAGAGTACGAAACACTGGTGCAAAACGTCACCAAGCGCCCTCAAGAATTGGACGCCATAAAGCGAGATCAAAGTGCCAGAATTACTGAGACTGACAAGAAAATCGCCGAATACAACGACCTCAAGATACAGCGGGCTAAGGAGATACAGCACGCAAATGAAGTGGCAAAACGAGCAGGCTCCGCATTAGTCGAGATTGAGACACAGAATAGCATGGCAGAGAACCTTGCCTCCGACGACAAAGCGCTCAAACTGATCGAGGAAATGGCGAAGGCAGGGGTAGTGTTGGGAATCTATGGGCGATTATCGTCACTCGTCAAGGCCAAAGACGCTTATGGAAAAGCTATGGAGGCCGCGGCAGCTGGATGGATGAAAGCCATCGTCGTAAAGAACACCGAAACCGCAATCTCATGCATAGAAGTCCTCAAGAAAACCAAGGCAGGACGCGTAAAGCTCATACCGCTTCAAGACCTAACACCGCCAAAGAAGACACACACCACCAAAGATTTGCAGGAGATCATCGGCCCAATCACAGAACAGTTGAACTTCCAAGAACGTTTCAGGCCTGCAGTTGAGTATGTGTTCGGCGACACGATTCTTACACGGAACCAAAAGTCAGCATTCGTCGCATCGTTGAGAGGAGTTCGAGCCGTTGCGACTACAGGCGATCTATACGAGCCTGAAGGTGCGATGGAGACTGGGTACTTTAGGCAGCCGTTCGATATGTCAAAGCTCCTCCTCAGCAGCCAAACGGTCGGCCAGTTGAAGAATACTCTCTCCTCCTTGGAAAAGCTGGCAACAAAAACCGAAGAGGACATCGCTCGACTGGAACAGGAGATATTGGACCAAACAAAGAACAAAACGCAAAGCCAGAACCTGATACGTTCCACCGAGCGAGAAATCTCAGCGGTCAAAGAAAACCTAGATCACGCAGAGAGAATAATCGAAGACACTGACCACCGGATCGAAGGAATCGTGCATGAAATTGGGACAGAGCAGGCAATATTGGAGGCTAGCGTAGCCCAAAAGGCAAAGCTCCAGGAACCACTCACTGAGCACGAGCGCATGCGGGACGCCCTGAAGCTTCGCACCCGATCCGCAGCCTTGCTCGAGAAAGAGAACGAACAAGCCAAATTGCGCACCGAATTGAACGACCTCGTCCGACAGAAAATCGAAGCCGAGAGCAGAGTTGAGTCCTTAACCTCCACTATGACAGTCATCGAACCATCAGGCGAACAAACAAAATCTCAAACCTCAAGCATCGACAGACAACTCGAACAACTGAGCACGGAACTCTCGACCCTTCATGCTGACCTCCCCATTGCCGACGAGCAGCTGAAACGGCTGGAAACCGACCGCGACCAACTCAGCGAGGAACTTTCCGGTGCCAAAGTGAAGCGTGCAGTATACGACGCTCAATTGAAGAAGATGGACACAGAAATCAGCGAAACCCTCGACGATTTGGACCCATTGAACGAGAAAATTGCCGAGGAAACGGCGTCACAAAAGCACTTGGAAATGCAGGTTGACTTCCACATAAACGAACTAAAAGAACTGAATTACACAGAGACGCCTGAAGTATCTGACGAGGAAATCGAGCGAGCCGAACACGAACTGCCCATACTCAAGAAGGAACTTACCTCTATCGGTGCCATCAATGAACTTGCGGCCTCGCAATACGAGGAAGTGAAGGAGAACTACAAGCACCTTGCCTCAAGGATCTACGACCTAGAGAAGGAGAAGCTCTCAATCGTTCAATTCATGAACGAATTGGACCAGCAGAAAATGGAAACATTCATGAAAGCCTTCAACCAGGTCAGCCAATCCTTCAACGAAATTTTCTCAACGGTCACCAGCGGAGCCGGAAGGCTCTTCCTCGAGAAACCTGAGACCCCGTTCGAAGCAGGTGCCGACATCAGGCTTCAATTTCCAGGAAAGACTGAGATGACGATTGGAGCCGCCAGCGGCGGAGAAAAGTCGGTCGGAACGGTCTGCTTCATTCTTGCCCTGCAAGCAATCCACCCGATGCCGTTCTACATGATGGACGAAATCGACGCCCACCTTGACATCGTGAACGCCCAGCGGCTTGCGGAGCTTCTCAAATCAAAATCGAAAGGGTCTCAATTCATAATCGTGTCCTTGAAGGACGTAACTATCTCCCGGGGCGACGTAGTGTACGGCGTGTTCATTCAAGAGGGAACGTCGCAGGTAGTTGCTTTGCCAATGCAGGAGGCCAAGGCGGTTGGAAGAGCTAGGTAAACCGTTCTGGCTCAGGCCCCCATACCTGATCCTCTTCGACCTCCTCAGGCTTCATAGAGTGAAGCCTTGGGACATTGACATAGCCTTCCTCCTCAACTCCTTCCTCGCAGAGATGAAGAAGACTGGCTACGTAGATTTCTCAGCCTCAGGAACCGCACTTCTCTCCTCGTCGGTAGTGCACCGAATGAAATCCGAGCTGGTACTGAAGATGGAAGAGCCACCGAAACCCCCGACGCCGAGGCCAACAGAAGAAGTACCACCACCCCTGCCATTTCCATTGAGATTCGAGTACACCTCAACCTCAGTCGCAGAAATTCTTCGCACACTTCAAGAAGTTCTAATGAACGAAAAGACGATCCTCGCCAAGAAACCATTCGTCCTCTCCCCGCCCTCAGTTTTCGAGCAGATGGACGAGTTTCTGGCACATATTGAGGAAAACATTGAGGAGTTCTATGGAAAAATCATCAACCAGAGCATACACGGAGTTCCGTTGTCATTCCGTAAGCTTGTGAAGGGCCAGTCGCTTATTGAGATGGTTCGCGTTTTCATTATGCTTCTCTTCCTTGCTAATCAGAAGAAGATTCTGCTTGAGCAGGATGAAAGCCTCGACATTCTCATACGCTTAGGCCAGGTGTCACCGCCAATTGTCTGAAACGCCCAGCCCGAGCCTCCCTGCAGAAACTCCGGCCAAAATGAAAAACAAGGTTGCCCTAATCGAGGCCGCCCTCTACGTAACCGGCCGACCCATCGACATCAAGACACTCGGCTCGGTTGTCAAGTTCAGGTCCGAGGACAAGGTCCGAGAAGTCGCTAGGTTCCTCAAGAGCAAATACGGAAGCGACGGCAGCGCGCTCGAGGTTCTAGAGTTGAGCGACGGAAGATTCGTAATGCAACTCAAACCACAATACGTTCGGGACGTTAAGCGCCTTGCGTCAAGGCAGTTGTTGACGTACGGCCCCATGAAAACACTCTCGTTCATCGCATACCGGCAACCAGTAACCCAATCCTACCTCGCCAAAGTTAGAGGGAACCTCGCTTATGGACATGTGAAACAGCTCAGAGAAATCGGCTTAATATCCGAAGAGCGACTAGGACGCACGAAAGTTCTTCGCACAACCCCAAACTTCGCTGACTACTTCAACCTCAGCCACGACATGCCCGCAATGAAGAAACAACTCGAAAAACTCTTCCAGAACATCAAAGCGGAAAAGGAACCTAAGAAACCTCAACCCAAAGCGGATTAGCTGTCGATGAACACAGCAGTCTCAGTCTTGACACGGCACAACTCTCTACGGTCACCCGCCGTCCTGGCTTGAGAATAGCCAAGGGGTTTCTGTATTCATTTACGGGGTTTTGTATGCATAATTATGATTTGGCGCAACTTTTTCTGCGCCAGGTTCACCATGCGATCAGATACAATGCAACTACATGTGCTGCACGCGGCAACAAACTCAGAACACCAACAGAAGCAGAGATCAGAATCCTAATCTCTTGTGTAATTACTTGCCCATCTTGCCCTATTGTCTCCTTACATAAAACGCAAGCAAACAAACGAAAGCCACAGTCGGCCCTACCAGACGAGGAACTATCAGAACAAGTTTACAACAACCCTTAAAAGAATCGCCGATTGCCTCTCACCAAAATCTGAGATTGGAGTAAGGTTGCACAATGCCCCAATGGCACGGAAACCAGCACAAACGCAAGAAGACCGGCGGTAAGAAGCACATTTTCAGAGGTAAACGCGCCTTCGAAATGGGCAGCGACCCTGCTGAAACTATTGTTGGAGAGCCTAGGGTTACGAAGAACCGTGGCCGCGGAGGAACGCCGAAGCTGCGCACTTTGGCCATGAATTATGCGAACGTCACCGACCCAGCAACCGGAAAGAGCCAAAAAACTGAAATCCGTTCAGTAGTGAAGAATCCTGCCAATGTTGACTACCAAAGACGGGGCGTCATAACGAAAGGCGCCATTCTTGAAACGCCATTGGGACAGGCAGTAGTCACCTCCCGACCTGGACAGCATGGCGTTGTAAATGCGGTTCTAGTTCAAGGAACCGCAAAGTGACGCGCTGCACGGGTGTCCGCTAGGAGCGTACCCAGCGGAGAGGGAATTGTGAATTGAAGCTTCATGGAAAGCGCGTCATTTGGCCCGCGAATTTCGATTCTACGAAATCACGAAAAGAAGGCCGCAAACTCACTAAGAGTTCGTCGGTGCAAACCCCTCGACTTGATGAGATGAATGAAGCCGCGAAAAGGCTATCCCTAGAAGCTGAAGTGGTGCCGGCGAAGTCACGGCCGCGCACGTGGTGGGAAAGAGGCGGCTACCTCATTCTTCCGAAAGGAAAGACAAAGACTCAACTCCTACGAGCGCTGGCTAACGAAGTGAGGAAGGTTCGAAGCCAGAAAAGTGAGCATGAGAAGTAATCTGCTTTTCTACATTTGTATTTCCCCAATTACTGCCACATCAACCACCTGCCCTGCCTCAACTGAGGCAACGCCTTCTGGGATTGTGACGATTCCGTTCGCGTCGACCATACTCATTAACGCTGAAGAGCGTTGGATCTTCAATGGCTCTGCCAGTAGCCCGTCCGGTGAATGACTGAGCGAGACCCTGACGTAGGTTCTGTTGCCCTGGATTCCGTTAATCGAACCTTTCAGTACGGCTTTGACAGTGAGCTCATTCTGCATTTGACCTCCAGAGAGCCGTTCGATTAGTGGTCGGCAGAAGGCGCGGAAGGCGATCATTGCTGACACTGGGAAGCCTGGCAGCGATACTACGGGCTTGCCTTTGACTACTGCAAGGCCTGTTGGCAGAGCTGGACGCATTGCCACCCCGTGGATGAGGATTCCCGGCTTTCCGAGCTGATTGATGCATTTCGGGATCAAATCCCTCTTCCCTACCGACGACCCAGCGCTGATCAAGACCGCATCAGAAACCTTCAACGCCCTCCGAAGAGCATTCATGATTTCTCCTTCGTTGTCCTTTGCAATTCCTATGTCAACTGGCACAGCCCCCAATTCTTCAGCGAGGCCTGAAAGGATGGGACGATTCAGATCCACTATCTTTCCCAGTCTCAACCTGGCAGGGGAGTCTACCAGCTCATCACCGGTCGAGATGATGCCGATTCTCGGTTTCTTCGCAACCCGCGATTTTGTGTGGCCTAAAGCCTTCATGATGCCGATGTCCTGTGGCCGAAGGCGCCTACCTTTCCGTAGGATTTGCTTTCCTGGTTCGGCGTCTTCGCCTTTCCGGGAAATATGCTGACCTGGCAATGCGGAAGCCCGAACTTTTATTCGGTGATCTGGCAAGGCAGTGGTTTCTTCGACCATGACAACTGAGTCGGCCCCAGATGGCATCATGCTGCCCGTAGCCATCGCTACAGCCTCTCCCGAAATCAAGGCGAGTTTGCATGGCTTGCCGAGTCGGCTTTCACCGACTACCTTCAGTGTAGCGGGTTTTTCCTTCGAAGTGTTTTGAAGGTCCGCTGAACGCACCGCGTATCCGTCGACAACTGAGCGATCGACTCCAGGCAGATACCGGTCTGAGATAACATCTTCACCCAGAACCCGCCCAATAGCTCGAGCCAGTGCAACAGTCTCGACCCTAATTCTTGGGTTGCCCACTGCATCAAGGAAGACTCGGAGTCCCTCGTCGACGGTGCTTACCCTTTGGAAGCCCTCGGTTTCAAGATGACCCATCAGTTTCCACTCAGGCCTGCTTCGTTCTTGCGTTTGCAAGAGATATGTAGACCTACAATTCAACCTTCACTGGTGGCCTTCATGGACGAGACGATTGTTGCAGTCACTGCGGCTGCCGCTGTGCTGGTTCTAATCCTTCTGTCTCTCTGGCTCAGGAGGAGCAGACAGTTGAGCTCAGCGGAGCCATTTATTGAGCTTGAGAAGCTTGTAAATTGCAAGTCATGCAGTTCGCTGATTCCCGAGGGCGTTCGCAAGTGTGCTTTCTGTGGAGCTGCCCAAAAGAAGGAATGAACGGAATGTTTGATTCGGGAAGTTGACCAATCATTAATAAAGCGCTGAAAGGGAAATGGCTCGAACGCCGCCGAAAGGCACGAGCCGCCGTATACGCAACCGCGTAGACGCCAGCTCAGTGGTTAGAGCAGCGGACCCTACCAAGCCAGTGGGGGCTGAAGCTGTTAAGCTGCCAGAACACAGTGACCCGTTGGTCGCAGGTTCGAACCCTGCCGGCGGCGCCAACATTCACGCCTCTTTGACCGGGGCGCTCTAGGAAGCTCCAAACCCCTCTTCGAGAATCTGTGCCGAAACGTCCATCTTTCTGCTTTTCCCTTATGCCGTAACAAAGGGCGTTCCTGCAATGCGTATCCGAGAATTCAAGATCAGTGACCACGAGAGGGTGACCCGACTGTGGAAAAATGCTGGGCTAATCATCAGGCCCGGCGACGAACTAGAAGGAGTCGAGCTGAAACTTCGGCGCGACCCTGACTTATTCATTGTGGCGACAGATCATGAGGAGATCATAGGAGTTGTTATGGGTGCTTGGGACGGCCGCCGCGGCTGGATCAACCACCTAGCCGTAAAACCCGAACATCAACGAAAAGGAATCGGCAAGCTCCTGATTGCAGAACTGGAGATACGGCTGAAGAAGAAAGGAGCAAAGAAAGTGAATGCGCAGATCTACAAGTCGAACACTAAGTCAATCGAGTTCTTCAAGGCGGTTGGCTACGAGGTCCACGCAGACCTCATCATGATTGGTAAAATTCTGCCACGCGAGTAGTAGTAGGCTCTTACTTCTCTGTTAGGCGCGTCTGTACGTGGCTAGCTTGCTGCTCTGCCTTCTGGGATTGGGAGGTATTCGCAGATTTGTGAGGGCCTCTCCATTATCCTGTTTATAGTGATCTCACCGATTATTCTGCAGTACTTGCTGATCTGGCCGAGGTTCCAGACTATTATTCGTAAGCTGGTGGCCACGCCAACATCCTTCAAAGTGAGAATCTTCTGCGTGAGTTTCCTTTCATCGTTCTCCGCAGTCTCCACCAACTCAACAGCCTCGTTCGAAAGAATAATGTCCGAGGTTAGTAGCGCTTTCATGCTCTGTTCAGAAATCTTGACGACCTGCGCACAGAACCTTGTAACATCATGTATAATGGCCTCGCTCACAATTTCCTTGTCCTTCAGTACCAAGACCTCGTTAGCAATGCTCTCGGCTGAATCCGCCATCTCCTCCAGCGTCTTCGCCACGACCCTGTTACCGGGTATGTGGATTGGCGATTCGATGCCAATCTTAGATCCTACGCTGCGGTCGCGTATTGCGAGAAGTAGCTGCCGAACAATCAACCAATAAATCCTATCAGACTCCTCCTCCATATGAGCGACTTCGCCGGCAAGTTCAGGACGCCTCTCAAGTAATGCCTTCATTGACGCATCTAGCATGGATGTGATGATAATGTGTAGGCGGCGCATGAGTCCATAAATCGGAAAACGAGTCGGGTCAACAAAACTCTGAAGGGTCACCGATTTGAGGGTTTGCTCGACAATGCTTAACCCCGTCAAACGTTGCGTCGTCGTTCGCACTTCTTCCAGATGATGTTTCTTCAATTCGTCCTTGGCGAGGACTTGAATTGTGTCGTGCCCGAGAATGTAATTGGCGGTTATGACTCGGGTGAGAAGGTGATCGGAGTTACACATGTCCGCATTGACGATGCAGTTCTTGACCTCGTCCCGCTTATGCTCCGTTCCTGGGATCAGTTTTAGGGTCCCGTCATCTTCCCGTTTGATTGAGACAATGTCGCCGGCTTTCAGTTTAACATCCTCGACCCAATCCCTTGGCAGGGACACGGTCAGGGTTGAGTATCCAACCCTCTGAACTTTTCTAGCTTCCAACCACGTGCACGAATCGAATATAAGGTAACGACTAGAATATAGACTTCCGTACTGTTTCCCAGAGTCTAAACTAACATACTTTTCGTATAGAGATTTTTTACGTTTTTTTCTCTATACATGTAACTATGTACCATATAGTGCAGTTTAGACGGCTTTACTCTTATTCAGGCTAGGCAGCCATGGTGAAAGCAAACGAAAACACGTACTCTCCCATCCGTCTCATTCCCTGCTGAATTCGTTGTTCAGGTTCGCTCACGAATGTAAGCCTCACATGGCCCGCCCCTTTCTCCCCGAAATACGACCCCGGCACGGCGATCACGCCTTTATGATATAATAGGCGATTGCAGAACTCCTGTTCGTCCCGGTTCATAACAGCCAAGTATCGCTTGACATCGAGAAAGAAGTAGAAGGCCCCATCAGGCCTTACTGTCTTGGCCTCGGGCAGGTATTCCTTGATGGCTTTCTCCATGAAGTCCCTGCGCTTCTGGTAAGTTGGTATGACGAAGTCGCGCAAGTAGCTTTCCTTGACCCCTCCAGACAGGAACCTTACCATTGCATGTTGGGCGATTGTGTTAGGAGCTAGGCTCGTGTACTGTTTCACCTTCTCCATACCATCAACAACCTCCGCAGGCCCAAGAGCGTAACCTAATCTCAATCCGGGAACGGAGGCTTCCTTCGAAAAACTTCCCACCGATATTACTCTCTCATGGGCCGCAGGCAGAGACGTAATCTTGGGTTGAATGTCACTGCCGTAAATTATGTCACGGTAAGTGGCATCGTTGACAATCCAGAACTCATGGTCGACGGCGAGGTCAATTAGGCCTTTCGCGAAATCCGAATGCACTATCCTTCCTGTGGGGTTGTCGGGGCTGAGTAGGATTATGGCTTTTGTTCGCCTGGTTATGAGGGACTTTAGGGCTTCGAGGTTTGGCTGGTAACCGTCCGCTACGTCAACCGAGAACTTGGTCACTCTAGCCCCGGCCAGTTGAGCGGCTTCAATGTAGCCGAGGTATGTGGGGTCTGTCACGATGATTTCGTCGTTCTTATTGAAGATCGACATGAAGGCGCTGAAGATCCCTTCAGTTGCACCATCCGTCATGATCACCTCTTTCTCCGGGTCGTACACTTCACCCTGATGCTTAACCCAGTCGTCTGCGACGAGTTTTCTCAGCTTCAAGTAGCCTCGGGTTCCCGTGTACACGCAGGTCCCTTGCGGATCTTGTGTCATTCGTTTTGCGATTTCTTCGGAAACCTCCTTTGGTGGTGGTAGACTAGGTGCGCCGCCTCCGAAGGAGATCAGTTCCTTTCTTGTTGTTGCTTCTGCGACGAGGGCTGCGACCTTGCGGATGGGTGAGATATGGAGCGAGGTAACACGGTCAGATAGCGTTACCAACTTTCCTGCTTCCTGAGGCCCGATTCCATTGCAACGGCTATAATATTTCCAATTTAGTGTAAATACCATTTTGTGACGGGCCATGCCCTCGCACATAACGTAATACCGAGCCGAGTTTCGTAGTACATAGCGCAACCTGCCTATCATCCAGGGTGAGTAATCCACCGCGAAACCTTTGTAGCAATGAGCAGACCAAGATTCCAAAGCCGAAGGCCCAGTTCGGAGAAGATGCATGCAATGTGCCTTAATTTCGTTCAGGGCGGAGGATGCAGTGTCCTTGGAGGCTGTTGCATACTTGGGCTGAATGGCTCTTCGGCGCGGAATGAGGACGGGCGTTGTGAGCTGCACGGGCGATTTGACGTCTGGCTGAACCAGGACGACACTGTTCTCATCAGTGACATGGGATTCCCTTCAGATGAACCAAAGCAATGCCTAGCTCTAGGCGTCAATCGAGCTCTCGCAGAGCAGATTGCAGAGAGAAAAGCATGCGAGCTAGGAACGAAAATTGAAACGACCAGGCATGAGTGCATTCGGTGCGGCAAACTGTTTTGGACCAGCAAACACGATGAAGACCTTGGCCTCGCAAGAACCGGCCATAGTTACTTGTGCCCCGATTGCATCGACAAGAAGGATGATGAAGTTGTAGGGAACAGACTGGGCGTTCTGCACTACTGGTGCGGTTGAATCAATTTACTACTGCGCTGCCCAGCTAGGAACGCAGTGAAACGGCCACTCAGACTTCACTTCAGGTACTGGGTGTGCGCGAACGTACTCCTTTCCTTTCATGATCGCTAAGTGGTTAATTGGAAGCAAGCTCTCTTTTTTGCCTGCTAGGAAGTGTTTGAGGGATTCCTTGATTCGGTCGTCGCTGATTTGGGGGGCGCAGAGCTCCATGAATGCACCGAACATCACCGAGTTAGCGAACATCTTCGTATCATGAACCTCCTCAGAGGGCAATTCCTTCTTAAGGGCCTCAGCGATCTCTGTGACTGGAATACCCAGTTTCTTGACGTCATCTCGGTCAACACCTGTGCTTACCAGGGAAGTGTTGTATACGATCATCCCGTCCTTGCGAAGGTAGTTCAGGAAGTCCATGGATGGTTCGTTCATGATGAGTTCGATGTCTGGTTCCTCGGCTATTGGGTTGTCCACTTCCTCTTCAGAGATTATGACGTAGCACTTTGCTTTGCCCCCTCTCGTTTCGGGGCCGTATGATGGCGTGTATGCTACGTGTTTTCCTTCGAGCATGGCGGCGTATGCGATGTAGTCGCCAAGCAACATCACTCCCTGTCCGCCGTGGCCTGCGATCAGAAGCATAGTCTTGCTCATTGTTTCTCAACTCCAAAAGTGTCCTTGTAAAGACCCAACGGATACTTCTTCATGAGGTGCTCCTGCACGTACCGCTTCGAGTCCAGGACCGACATCTTCCAGTTTACTGAACAAGTGCTCAGGAATTCCACGAAGGCGAAGCCCCCCATCTGTTGTACTTTGAATGCGTTGACCACTGATTTCTTTGCGTCCAACAGGTTCTTGATGGTGTACACTTTTCCTCTTGACGTTGAGAGCTCTGTGACAACTAGGCTGGCGCGCTTTACGTATGCAGGTCCATCAAGACCTGCTACGAGCTTAGAGGCGTCGAGCTCGGTTCCAGTTAGTGCTGGGTCCCGGCCGTATGGTGTCGTTGTTGTAATCTGCCCTTCGAGGGTGGTTGGGGCCATTTGGCCGCCTGTCATTCCGTAGATTGCGTTGTTGACCATGAAGACAGTTATCGGTGTATTTCTCTTCGCCGCATAGATGAGTTCCAATAGGCCTATCGAGGCCGCGTCTCCATCACCCTGAACCGTATAGACCATCAAATCGGGTCGGACGCGTTTGAGGCCTGTGGCGACGGCGGGGGCCCTACCGTGGGCCGCGATTATGTGGTCGCAGTTGAAGTAGTTGTAGGCTAGTACGCTGCAGCCGACCGAGTCAATCATGACGGTTTTTTCTCGTATTCCCAGCTCGTTCATTGCTGAGGCGATGAGTCGGGTTAGTGTTCCGTGTTCGCATCCTGCGCAGTAGTGCGTAGGGTTGTCTGTCAGTGATTCGAGCTTACCTGCCTTTACTTTGAGGGTTAGTTGGCTCATGCTGCAACCACCTCCAAGCGCCGAATCTTACTTTCAATCTCCGCTTCCGTTGGAACGAGGCCGCCCCATTTTCCCAAGAAATCCACAGTAACACCATCACCCACAGCGAGCTTCACATCCTCAATCATCTGCCCCGTTGTCAACTCTACGTCCAAGAACCGTTTACCTTGCGAAGCGAGCTTCCGGAGGGCAACATGCGGGAACGGCCAAAGGGTTATCGGCCTAAACAACCCAACCTTGACGCCCTTCTTTCGAAGCTTGTTAACGACACCTTTGGCGATGCGGGACACTATTCCAAACGCCACAATCACCGTCTCAGCATCTTCAGTCATGTAATCTTCAAATCGAACCTCGTTCGCTTCGGCTTGCTTGTATTTCTCGAAGATCTTCTCAATGTGTTTGTAGTGTTTCTGGAGGTCGAGTTCTAGTGAGTTCAAGATATGGGGCGCTCTCCCATCTGCTCCTGTTGTTGCCCATGACGAAACATCGTATTCTGGGGGTTTGAAGTCTGGAAACTCTACGTCTTCTTTCAATTGCCCTGTGAAGGCGTCACCTAGAATCAGTGTGGGGTTCCTGTACTTGAACGCCAAGTCAAATCCAATTCGTGGAAACAGGGCCATCTCTTGAACAGAGGCTGGCGCCAACACGAACAATCGATGGTTGCCGTGGCCACCGCCCTTAGTCGCTTGGAAGTAATCACTTTGCTCTGGTCCGAGGTTGCCCAAACCTGGCCCAGCTCGGCAAATATCAGTAATCAGGAACGGCAACTCCATTCCCACAGCGTAGGAAAGGCCTTCCTGTTTCAAGCTGTAGCCGGGGCTTGATGTGGCGGTCATTGTTAGCACCCCACCGGAGGCGGCTCCCAAGACCATATTTATCGCTTCAAGCTCGCTGGCGGCTTGAAGAAAGAACTTGAACTCTGGGTATTTCTTGCTCCCGAATTCCTTTGCTAATGTTTCTGGGATTTCGCTGGACGGGGTGATCGGGTAAGCAAAGTATGCGTTCAGGCCTGCTTCCAACGCACCGTACGCTAGAGCCTCGTTACCTTTCAAATAGACTCGTTCTTTGGCCATATCATACAGCAACCTGTACTTCATGGATCGCGAAATCTGGGCAAACCCAGTAGCAAATTGCGCACCCCGTGCATTGCCCTTTGGTTCCTTGGTACGTGAATTCTGCGGGGTGAAAGCCCGCGTGGTTCAGTCTTGTTGATAACTTCAAGTTGCCTTGCGGACACGTTACAACGCAAAGCTCGCAAGCCTTGCAACTTTCATCTAGAATCTTGACGTTAGCTCGTGGGTGAAAAACAGTCGTTTGACTCATGCTTTTACTGCCTCTTTCTTTTCAACGAAATTCTCTAGCACATACCGGAGCAATCCGTAGTGTTCCTCCTCGTCCAAAGCGAGCATTGTCAGCAGCGACTTCAAATGTGGATCACTCACCTGCGTGGTTGCTGATGTGAATAGTCTAAGGGCTTTCTCCCCCATTTCCATAAGCCGAAGCATCTCCTCGCGCGTTTCTTTGACGGGGGCCAGTGCCTCCCACTGATCCCTAGCCAAGTACAAGATTGCGCCGTTCAAGACGTCAGCGTGTTGCATTGAATCTCTCATTAGCTTAGCGAAGACTAGTTTTGCGACTGAGTGCTTGGTTTCTCGGATTTTGCGCGCGTAGACCTCGGTTTCTTGCTCTTCGTGGTCGAGCTGGTCTTTTAAAAGTGCCATTAACTGCTGGTTTCGCATACGCTCGCCATCCGAGAGAACCGAATGTAATTACTCTTAGGAGTTCTGTTGGTATTCTATATAAAATAGCTACCGATCTACTACATCTGCCGACAACGTGACATCTACATTCGGTCAGTCAAATCAACGATTTCGCAGCAAACCGCTTGGATGTTCACTTGAAGGCTCATTTCTTCCTCGGCCTGATCAGCACAAATGCCGCCACCGCGCCAAGCAACGCCACGCCCGCACCCGCGAGCAAGGCCAAGAAGAAACTCTTCGTAACTTGCAAAAGATATCCCGTCAAAATAGAAACCACAATCCCGGCAAGATTACCACCAAGGTTCTGAATCCCTCCCATCGCCCCGGTCACTTCCCTCGGAGTTGACTCAACCATCGCCACCCACAAAGATGGCGTCGAGAAACCCAAACACGCGCCTGCTACGCTGATTGCGGCCACAGCAGTGTACGGGTCCGGAGCGTAGGCAGAGGCGAAAAGCATGATCGCCGTCAATACCATGCCGACTGAGAAAAGATTCCGCCGAAACCCCACGGGTGAGGCACCGCGTTTCACAACATAATCGGAAGCAACCCCACCTATGAGAAGTAACGTGACCACAAGCGCAATGAATGGCAGGGTCGAGAAGATTCCAGCATTAAGTATCGTGAACTTCTGCTGCCTTACCAAGTACGTGGGCAACCACAGGTTCAGATAATATGCCACGTAGCCCTGGCCGAAGCTAGCCAACGCGAACCCAAACCCTAACGGGGTAAGTACAGCGAGAAGACTTTGGCGAATGCTTAGGCTCTTCCTCGCGGGCCCTTCTTTTCTTCGTGACGACTCTGGAGGGTTGTTTTGGAACCCAATGTACCAGGCAGTGCACCAAGCGATTCCGAACAACCCCGTCACAAAGAAAGCCCACTGCCAACCATAGACCACCCCTAACCAAGCTGCGAAAGGTAGCGTCAACACCTGGCCGAATCGTCCGCCAGAAATCCAAATTGAAGTAGCACGAGCTTTCTGACTCTTATTGAACCATTCGGAAGAGGTTACGCTCGCACCAGTGACAAAATTCGGGGCCTGCGTCGCCCCAATGATAACTCGCATACCGAGGAGCGCGTAAAATGAACCTGCAAAACCGGAAGCTACCGTTAGAACCGACGTGGCCATCCCTCCGAAGAGGAGACTCAGCTTCGCTCCATACCGATCCGTAATCAGGCCTGCAACAGGCTGCATGAGAGTGTAAATCCAAAGCGACCCAGACAGAACTAGTCCCAGCTCAAAATCAGAAAGATGAAGGTCCGTTGAGATTAGCTGCCCAATCGGTGAAATATTGAAGCGAAGCATGTAGGTAACGAAGACGCCAGCACTGGTCAACGTGGCAATTGCCCAACGGTTACGCAAAGACATTTTTCGAAACCCACCGAATTCGGTTTACTGATGGATGGGAACTCTGTTTGATAGAGCCATGTCGGCTAAAGTGTATTTCCTCAAATTAGCTACTTGCAACGGGGTAAGAGTTGTGCAAGCAAAGCCCCAGTGGAATGAAATCCAATCACCAGGCTTCGCGCCGTTGACGAAGCTTCGGCCTTGGGCCTCGAATGCGACTTTCGCTTTAGCGGGCTGACCCAATGACAGCTTCCCGTCATGTCGTTCTACGGGTTCGTATTCTACGATCAAATTGCCCTTATCATCGGGGCCGATAATTCTTCCCCAAGAGATTTTGCACTTATCCATCATCTTCCCAACTGTGTCGTCGGGTCCAGTCCCAGTTGCAAACGAGTCCGGAACCGTACCCATTGTGGAGAATGCGTTGAAGACGTGCAATGCGTGATGGGGGAACGGTGCGTATGGTTGTGCTTCGAAGAGTTTCTTGACCTGCTCCTTCGTGAACTTGGCCTTCAATCGCTCCCTCAAGTGATCATAGAACCCGTCCAGCGGTATCCTTTGCAGGGCATCATTGCCAATCCAGTACGCCTCAACTACCCGGTAGTTGAATGGATCATCTATGCCCAGAGATTGGGCGATGAATTTCAGGTAAGGAAACGCAGCCTGGAACCCCTTCAGGGCCTCGATTAGCGGTTTGCTGCTGCGGTTGTTTACGCAGGCATCGAGCAAGACATCATTCTCATCCGGGCCGCAATAGCCGAGGCGGTTGGGCATGAAACTGTGACGTGCGGCTAGAATCGCTCCGTCCGTTCGAGACGGCAATTCTAAGGCACCTCCGGCGAGTTTTGCAGTTCTCGAACCATCTTCCAAGTCTCAAGCGTCTCTAGGGCTTCCTTTTCGGGAAGGACTCTAATGGCGAATCCTCCTTGAACGAGAACGTAGCTTCCGAGCTGAGCTTCCACGAGAGATACGTTAACGTTTTTCCTAACGCCGTCTTCACCATAGTCGACCGTGGCCAGTTCCCCGTTGATTTCCATTATTTTTCCTGGAAAGCTGAGGCACACGTCGACTGCATCCCACAAAACATTTCATATGTCATAGCTATATGTTTGTGACGCCATACCCACAAATGGGATGAAGCCAACTCCTCGACCAATATATCCTCGATGCCCCATTGCTGAGGAAACCAGCAATCACGTTCATAACGAGGACGACGGACTTCCGAATCGTGATCACATTGACCAAACTAACTGACGTCATCACCGCCTCCGAAGGCGAAGTATACGATGTCGAGCTCGAAATCAATATTCTAAGAGAGAATCAACGCTTGGCAAACGAGAACAAAGAACGCCTCGAATCCCACGGGGTTCACGCCATCGATGTAATGGGGTCAGTGGGTTCTGGAAAAACCTCGCTAATCAAAGCGGTTGTTTCTCGGTTGAAGAAGAAGCATCGGTTGGCAGTGATTGAAGGGGACGTCACAACCACCATAGACGCCGACATCATCGCTGAGGAGGGCGTGCCCACAGTTCAAGTAAACACGGGCAAAGAGTGCCACTTGGACGCAAACCTCATCAAGAAAGCACTGGACAAGATCCCATTGGACAAGCTCGATCTTATCTTCATCGAAAACGTTGGAAACCTCATCTGCCCCTCCGAATTCCCGTTAGGAGCTGACAAACGCCTAGTCGTCATCAGCGTAACCGAGGGGCCGTACATGGTACTCAAGCACCCCATGATTTTTTTGGGCGCAAACGTAGTTGCAATAAACAAGGTCGACCTTGCAGAGGCCATGGATGTGAAACCTGAGAAGTTGATGGATGACATTGCAAGACTCAACCCTAAAGCAAAAGCAGTTCCGACGAGCTGCAAAACCGGGCTAGGGGTGGACGAGGTCATCAAGCATCTCGGCCTGAGCTAGGCATAGATGGCGCATCGCATGCATGAATTCACAATCACAACATACCTGGTCGAAGCACTACTAGACTTGGTTAAGCAGCAGGGCCCGAAGCAGGTGCTGGAAGTCCACCTGAAAGTCGGGAAGCTCAGAGCACTATCGGTCGAGCAGGTGAAGTTCTCCTACGAGATCCTTGCGAAAGGAACAGTGTTGGAGGGCTCGAGGCTGATTACGGAGGAAACCAATGGCACTGTTCACTGTTCAACCTGCAATTACCGAGAGGAGTTCAATCCTGAGGATCCACCGCTGTTCCACTACGGGCTGCCGCGATTGGAGTGCCCAAAGTGCGGAAACCCCCTCGCTATCGAAGGGGGTGATGAGTGCGTAATAACAAAGGTTCGGATGGTGCTTCCTTCAGAGGCTAAAGCGGAAGTTCAATGATTTAGAGGTACCAAAAGTTCATGCTTGTTTGGTTGCGTGATTCGTGTCGTGCTTTCTCTATATAGAATGCCGTCGAAATATATAACAGCACTACCCACCCCAGCCTAGTTCGGCACTAGACATCTACTAGGCCTCACGTCAAAGTGAAAAAATATTGGAGATTAGAAAGGTCCAGAGAGTCGGCCACTCGACATTAACCGTATCACTACCAAGAGATTGGGTTAGGCAAGTGGGGTTAAAGCAAGGAGGCGTAGTCACACTTCGCCTCTCCGAATTCGGCGAGCTAGTCGTAACCCCTGGCAGCGAAATGGAATCCGAGGAGATGACTGTCTGCAAGATCAACGCAGACGCATGCAAAGACCGCGAACTCCTAGAGAGAATGATTACAGGGAATTACATCCTCGGCCGCGACACAATCATAATCTCTTCCTCCAACGAACTTACCCCCGAACAACTCGCGGAAATCCGCGATTCCACTCGAAGGCTGAGCGGGCTGGGAATAGTAGAGCAGACTCCGAAGGAAGCAGTGATTCAATGCTTCTTGGACCCCACAAAATTCCCGATCACGGGACTCCTTGGACGGCTGCACAAAGTCGCAGTCTCAATGCTAGAGACAGCGATGCAGGCCCTGACGGATAGGAAGTTCTCACTGGCCCTAGAGGTCTTGGAACTCGAGAATGAAGCAGATAGGCTCTATTGGCTTATTCTGCGGCAAATATTCCGCGCCGTCTCAAAGATCCCGTTGTCACGACACGTTGGGATAGAATCTGCGACGCATGCTATCGGTTACAGAGCTGTCTCGAAATACCTAGAAGAGATGGCGGATTGCAGCGAGTCTATTGCAAATCTCATACTGTCCCTGGCAGACGAAAAGTACACACAATTCTCCGCAACGATCGATGACGTCTGCAAGTTCGGCGTCGAATCCCTAGCAATCGCCAAAGGCGCCATGGATGCCCTAAGCGTGCTCGACGTCGACCTCGCAAATCGGGTCATTGAACGAACCAGACACATTGAGGAGATGGAAAAGACCCTCACAGAGGAAGTCGTCGTGAATGTTCAGGACCGCAAAGTCGCACTAGCCCTCAGGGGGGTCGTGTGGAATCTCGCGGAAATCTCCCGCTCTGCTCAAATGGTCTCCGAGGTCGCCATGAACCGCTATCTTGAAAGCAACAACGCAGTCTGTCAATTCTGGAAAGAGCGGAAAAGCGGGGGAGACATTCAATACCTAAAGAAGGTAGTCGCCTAGACTCGTTCTTCGAACCAAAATCCCTGGCAATAGTTGGGGCTTCATCTACGCCGAGCCGAATCGGCTACGTAATGGCCCAAAACATGGTTACGAACAGGAATAGAGGTCTCTTCAAAGGCCAAGTCTACCTAGTAAACCCCAACCACACCGAAATCCTCGGTGACAAATGCTATCCTACCGTTTCAGCGATCTCAAAACCCGTTGAGACAGTTCTTGTGGCTGTCGCTGCACACCTAGTCCCGGGCGTCATTGATGACGCTGGGAAAGCGGGGGCCAAGGCAGCGATCGTAATCTCTTCCGGCTTCGCAGAGATCGGAAACCACGAACTCGAACACCAAATAGTAGACATAGCTAGAAAGTACGATGTGAGAATAATCGGGCCGAATTGCCTAGGAATCTACGACGCTTACACGGGAATAGATACTCTGTTTCTGCCAGAAACGAAGTTCCTCTCAGATGGACGCGAAGTGGTAGCAACCCCAAGGCCAAGGCCAGGGTCGGTTTCATTTCTCACGCAGAGCGGCGCGTTCGGCGCAGCCGCACTTGACTACATGGCAGGCCACGGGATGGGAATACGAGGTTTCGTGAGCTACGGAAACCGATGCGACGTAACCGAGGACGAATTGCTCGAGTATTTCGGGCAGGACGATAAGACTGCTGTCATTCTAATGTATGTGGAAGGCTTGGCGAAAGCCAGGGAATTCATCGAGAAAGCAAAGACCACCTCAGCGAAAAAACCTGTTGTGGCTTTGAAGTCAGGCAAAACAACTGCCGGAACCAGAGCAGCCACTTCGCACACAGCCGCCTTAGCTGGAATGGATGCGATTTACGATGGTGCATTCAGGCAGGCAGGCATAATCAGGGTCCATGACGTTGAGGAACTCTTTGATTTCGGGCGGGCCCTAACGTTACAGCCACCAGGCTACTCGAAATCCGTGGCAGTTTTGACCAACGCCGGAGGGCCGGGAATCATAGCTGCAGACGCTCTAGAAAGCTCAGGCCTCAGGGTGGACAAGTTCCCGGAACGCATCCTGTCTAAATTCGCCGATTACAAGGCCAAGAATCTTCTCCTACCCGTACTTTCAGGTTTCAATCCGATGGACTTGTCCGCTGAAGCTTCAAGTGAAATGTTTTCGTTGGCGTTGTCTACGATTTTGGAGGATCCTGAAATCGGGGGGGCCGTAGTAATCGCACTTCATCACGCCCCAACGATTCTGGATGATGCGGTTGGGGTTATAGCGGAAACGCTGCCAAGATACAAGAAACCAGTCACGGTCTGTGACATGGGTGGAACCGAGATGGCTGAAGCTATGCGATCCGCCTTCGAGAAGCGAGGAGTACCATCGTACTCGGTCCCCGAAAGGGCCTCCCGGGCCCTCTGGGCGCTGATCTACTACGGAACATATTTGAGGGAACACGGTCTTTCAGGAGGAAGCTGAGCGAATCAATAGCATGGAATGAGGTCTGCTTTGCCTGTCACAAGGTTGCCGAAGTACGTGGAGGCTTTACGAGAGCAACCAATTGAGCCCTTCGTTTCAGAGCTCATACAGACCCGCCCGGACAGCCACCTCTCCAAGGTCATCGGTTTACTATCTGAACGGGGCAATTACGAGGTATTCTTTCCTGAAAGCAACAGGTGCGGAGTGATCTCAGCCCGAAACGTTCTGCGGACGAGTATTGAGACCACAAAACTGCCAGACTTAATGTCATACGTGCCGGTTCTGAGAAAGGAAGCTGTCATCGGAGAGGCCGCGAGGTTGATGTCAGACTACCGAATCAGGGCAGTTCCCGTTTCGGACGAACACAAAATCATCGGCCAAGTGAACAGCATAGAGCTGCTTCAGCAATTGAAGGGAAAGCTCGGGCAGGATTTGCGGGTCACATCCATTGCGACCAAGAAGCCGTTCACCATAGATGCGGAAGCATCGGCCGCCAAGGCTAGGGACCTGATGGTTCGAAAACGCGTCGACCACCTCCCCGTGACACGAACTGGACGGTTGGCGGGGATGCTGACCTCGACAGACGTTGTAATGCGAATGGCCCAGTCAAAGAGGATGGGGCCCAAATCGATAAGGCCCGAAACACGGGGACCCTTGGACTTTCCCGTCGGCAATGCTATGGACTTGACTCCATTGACATGCACCCCAGAAACGAGCGTAGAACAGGCTCTAGAGAGCATGCTGAAGAGCGCAAGAACGTATATTCTGGTCACCCAGTGGGAGGAGATACAGGAAATCGCAACCCACCGGGACTTCATGACTCTGCTCGCGGAGCCGGAGCCCAATACAGAGGTTCCAGTTTTCATGGTGGGGCTACCCGATGACCCGTTTGAAGCAGAAGCGACCAAGGCCAAATTCAAACGAACAATTAATCATTTGCACCGAATCTTTCCGGACATTCTCGAAGCAAGATCGGTGATAAAATCCAAGTTCACAAAGCCTGGAAAGGAACGGGGAAGATACGAGGTGAACGTGCACATTAGGACATCAACGGATTCGTACACCTATTCAGAAGAAGGCTGGGATCTTCCCGCGGTGTACGATTTAATAACGGACAGGCTTAAACGATTAATGACCCAAAAACAAAGCCGCCGCAGAGACCGTGAGAGGGAAGCACCCGAAACAACCGAATAGTCTCTCAAAGAACTCAGGAGATTCACCAAATTGCTTCTACCGACAAGAATGAGACGAGTCGAAATAATCATCCCCCAAAGAAAATACGAAGACACAATGCTCTACCTCCGTGAACAAAACACCCTCGAGCTCCTCGACGTAAAAGAAATGATCAAGGGTTATGGAGGAGGAGTAACCTCCGCCAACGTCTCGGACAGACTCTATCGCCTTACCACACTCGAGTCAAAGATCAGCTCAGTAATCGCATCATTGGGAATTGATCCGATTCACGCCGAGCCAGTTCAAGTCAATGCCCGGATGTCTGATGATGAGATCGCGTCGGTAGAGAAGAAAGTGACAGAGATCGAACAGCAGGTAGCCTCTGCGACGAATGAGGTGCAGGCACTTGAATCTTTAATCACTTACGCCGAGCGACAGCTCAAGATCAACATTGAGGAAATCTCCGAAATCGAGGACGTAAATTCTCCTGAGGGGAGGCATAAGCTGGAAGAGATTCTATCAGGCATCTTCCAGACTCTGAAACCCTCCGAAATCAAGCCCGCCGGAGTCCTGAATGAGATCATTCAAGCGAAGGCATTGGAAGACGCGGTCGTGAATGACATCGCGGATAACGTTGTCAAAATCATGGCTACGAAACGCGACGAAGCAGCCATCGCCGACACCATCACACAAACCCTGAACCTGAAACTGAAGGCCATTTCGAAAAGCAAGCACTTTTCCTATGAGCCGACCAGCCGAATCGAGGAATCTAAGAGACGCCTAGAGCTATTGAAGGCGAAACTCGCCGACATCAGCCAGAAAGACAGTGAATTCCTCTTAGTCAATCGAGAGGTTGTTGCAGCCGAGCGTGCGTTTGAACAGGCAAAAGGGTACTGCGGGAAAACAGAATCAACCTACATGATTGAGGGATGGATGCCCACATCCAAAGTCAAAATGATCGGCTCGAACCTTCAAACGATGTGCGAGGGCGAGGTGATCATGAGGGACTGGGCGGGTAAGAATGGGCCGACTCAGATGAATAACCCGAAACGTGTCTCCATCTTCCAAAAACTCACTGTTGGTTTTGGGATTCCGAAGAGTGACGAAATCGACCCCACAGTTCTTTGGGTTATCACTTACCCACTTTTCTTCGGTTTCATGTTCGGGGACGTAGGTAATGGCATCGTAGTTATGATAATCTCATCAATCATCTACTATTACAAACGCCGAGGGCTCGTCATATCAGACACGGCGTATGGCGGAATGGGCAGCGTCTTTAACATGGTCGTTCAAGGTTCAGGATTACTGATATTCAGTGGCGCCGCCGCAATGGTCATCGGTTTCCTATACGGAACGGTTTTCGGAAACATTGAATGGTTCAAGCAATTAACAGGCCTGCCCGGGCCTTTGTGGTTTGAACCATTCGACAACATTCGACTCATGCTCCGGCTATCCATCACAATTGGAGTGATTCACATAATGTCCGGCCTCGTGCTCGACATAATCAATAAGGTCTACGTGCGCGAATACCGTGAGCTAATATCTGGACCAGTTGTGTGGCTCTGGTTCTACGGCGCTTTCGGCATCACGCTACTACAGTACGGCTTGAGATTCCCCAACTACCTCTTCAACTCCGCCAACACGGTTGACATATTCCTTAGGATGGGTATCCCCCTGATTGCGATGGTGGCGTTGAAAATATGGGCTGAGGGCCCCATGGGCGGAATGAGCGCTTTCGAATCGCTTCTAGCGTCGCTATCACACACAATATCCTACGTGCGAATTCTGGCCATGAAACTTATCGAGGACGTATTCTACCGGCTCTTCCTAGGCGTTCTAGTGTTCTTCGTGGCATGGGGATCAATTGCCGGCGACGCAATTGGGTATGCACTCTTCGCAGCCCTGAGCATCGTGCTCATATTCATCCTAGAAACGGCGTTTGTTTTCATGCAGTCGCTTCGACTTCACTGGGTAGAGTGGTTCCTCAAGTTCTACTCAGGGAGCGGAACTGCCTTCAAACCATACGGCGCAGAAAGAGTCTACACGCGTGTTCGGACCGGCATCGCATAACAAAGCCCCACAAAGCACTTGCCGCGAAATCAGAGTTGAACCGAGGAGCCGTTGCTTAGGCGTTCTCTCAGGTTTTGCAGGGCTCGGTCGAGTTCAGCCTTCAACCTGGGCCGAGCATGTAGCCCACCAATTCGCCTATCACGCCGTGGACACCACGCAGCCAAAAACTCAACAGCAAGATACTCCGTAGCCTTCATGGCCCCTTGCATGCCACTCTCTGAGCTCACATCTCTGAGACCCACACTTCCTGTTTCGACAGGTTTCGCGCCCTCGGCTTGCTTTCTGATATTACTGACGTCACTTTGTTCCAGTTTCTGTTTATATTTGGCCGTGTCGCCTCCGTACCAGACAATGATTTAGGGGCGCAATCCACGAGCTCACTTCAGGGCGAAACCGTAGGCGACATTGTCGCGGAGCTGCAGGAATACGGCCTGACAGGAAACGAGGGACGCGTACTCGTCTTCCTCGCCAAGACAGGGCCCTCGAAAGCAAGCGAAGTTGCACGCGCGGTTCAGATCAACAGAACCGAAACCTACCGGACCATCAGAAACCTCCAACGTCGTGGTCTGGTGGAAGCGACTCTGGAAAGACCGATTCGGTTTCAGTCGGTGCCGTTCGACAAGTGCTTGCAGGTTCTAATTGATGAGAGGAAGGCGAGGCTTCGAATACTCGAACAGCGCGGCGAAAACCTGCGCCACCTATTCGAGGGCATACGAGTGGAGCGGGTCACGCAGGAAGTTGACCGCTTTCAGGTGGTTGAAGGCCGAATTCGAATTGAGCAGCGACTCCAAAGCATGTACGCCCAAGGCCAAAAATCCGTAATGACGGTTCTATCGCCCTCGGAAATCGTGCGTGCAGACACGTCGGGACTTCTTGATATGCTAACCAAAGCCGCCAAAGGTGGCCTACGCGTCCGAGTAATCACCGAAATCAACCAATCAAACCTAAACATTGTCGCACGCCTTCGTGAAGGCATCGAAATCAGGCATCTGGACTTGAAGACGAAACCGATACCGCGAGTCTCAATAATAGACGACAAAGAAGCTCTGTTCGAAATAACAACAACCGACGAAGCCCAACGCGGGGGCGAAGAGGTTGCCCTGTGGATAAACAGCCACGCTTTCGTAAGAAACCTCCAAGCATATTTCGAGGAAATGTGGAATTCTGGCACACCATCCGATGGGCGAATAGAGGTTCTTCGGAAAGGGATACCGTCTGAAGACCTCAGGATCTTCAAAGGTAGGACCGAGGTCTCCAGAAAGTTGAACGAGATGATTGCCTCGTCCAACGAAAGCGTTGAAATCTGGACTACAATGAGGGGCATCCAAGCTCTGGCAGACTTTCATTTCGAGCAACTCAAGGAAACGAAGGCACGGGGCACAAAAGTTCGCATATTGGCACCCATTACCAGTGAGAATACTGAGGGAGCCCGCAAGTTGGTTCCGGTGTCAGAGCTTCGTTATTCAGAGGCCTTGGGGCCGGCAGGAATTGCCATAGCTGACCAGCGTGAATTGATGCTCTACGAACGCCTCCCAGACGACAATAGCGCCGATGTTGGCGCGGACGTGGGCTTCTGGACAAACAGTAAGCGCTTCATTGAAACGATGAGCAGAGCTTATGATGCAATGTGGAAGGGCGTCTTCGCCATTTACGCGCCAAGAAGGCGAGGTTTACGCAGATAGGCAAGAACCCCATAGCAACAAGAACTACAGGTTGCGAAATGCTCTCCAGGGCTATGCTAGTTGACTAGACTGAAGTATGGTTGTCAACTCCCGCAAGAAACCGACAACTTCGACCAGTTAGTCGAAACTGCCAGGGCTTGTGAGGAGCTCGGTTTCGACAGCGTTTGGGTTTACGATCACCTAGCTCCGTTCTGGATCAAATCAAAACAATGTCTTGAAGGATGGACGGTTCTAGGAGCTATTGCGGAGCTCACCGAGGAGATAAAGGTGGGCAGCCTTGTCACGAATGTGAATCTTCGAAACCCAGCACTATTTGCCAAGATGACCAGCACGGTGGATAGAATCAGCAACGGCAGGTTAATCGTCGGTCTCGGCACCGGTGACAGGCTAAGCCGAGTCGAGCTGACCTCGCACGGCTACAAATTCCACGGCATCGAGGAAAGAGTGGGGCGTCTGAGAGAGACTATTTTGGTGTTGAAGGCCATGTGGACACAGGAACCAGTATTCTACGAGGGAGAGTACTACAGGATATCCGGAGCAATCAATCTGCCCAAACCACTGCAAAAGCCTGGCCCACCCGTCTGGGTCGGAGGAAAACATCAGAGAATCCTCGATGTAGTCGCTGAGTTAGCTGATGGGTGGAATTACTGGAATTTGAATCAAGCAGAGGCTAAGGAACGGGTCAACTATTTGTCCGACCAATGCAGACGAATCGGCAGGGATCAAAATGAAATCATCTACTCTTGGACTGGTTCACTAACACCTCAAAGCAAGGAGACTTATCCGATCATTGTTCAAAGGTTTAGGGCGGAGCTGGCCGGCAAAACCGATCCCCGGACGGCTTACTTCATTGCTTCTTTAGGGCCCAATGCGAATACTAAGAGTTATGAGGCGTTTGCTGACGCAGTAGGAAGCTTGGATTAAGACCGCCTCGTTGGCCGATGTCATGCTGACCCCCAAGTCGAGAACACGTCAAATCACAATGGCCGCAGTATTTGCCGCGGTCTACTTCGTTTTGAGAAGCATCCCAACATTCGAAATGGTTGGTTTTCCGTCACGGTTCACAGCGGGCGACTTCATGCTCCCGGCCATAGCACTTGTCGCAGGGCCATGGGCCGGCGCCCTCTCCGTGATCATTGGAACGGTTCTTGCTTATGGAGTCAGACCGCCGACATTCTTCGGGCTGGATTTTCTACCTGGGGCGGTCGACGTAATAATCCTAGGGTCCATTCTATCAAACAAACGGCAAACAGCGCGGGCAATATTTGGTATCCTTTTAGCTGTCTTTCTTTTGAGCCCTTACAGCTTACTCTTTGCCTACGTCCGGATACCGTACACATGGCTGCATATTCTCGCATTCATCATTCTGATTTCCCCTCTTGCATCTAAGATTCCGATTTGGCTGAGGCGAACTGAGTCGTATCAACTAGTTTCGATAGCCCTTCTCGCGTTCGTGGGCACAATGGCCCAACATCTCACAGGTGGCTTGCTGTACGAAATCGCGGCGGGGTATGTCGGTGGAATTGACCCAAATGCATTTCAACAGGTCTGGCGCGTAATATTCTGGCTCTACCCCACGGAGCGATTTACAATCGTTGCAGTTTCTACATTTATAGCCGCCGGAATATACAGAACCCTGAGGCAGATCCGTTTCTAGCCCAGAACCGCTTCGGGTGCAACAGAACATATTCAGAACCGCACGTTGCGGCCGCCTGTTTGGCCTCAAACGCGTACCCGCGACTTCACGTCGCCCATCAGATTAAAGTAACTCGAAAAGAGCCTCTTGCTTCCCATAGATAGCCTGTCAATCTTAAGCTAGGTGCTGCCTGACATGAAGCGCTCAATGAAACTCTTCGAGCGGTTATTGGATTCAGACGTGAAAGCAGATCTGTTGACGCTATTCCATAATAACGCGCACCTGGCCGATACCTCGGAGGGACTTGCTAAGAGAATTGGGCGAAACGCCACCGAGGCCCAACGAGAGCTAGAGGACCTAGTAGAACTCGGTATCCTGAGAAAAGTCGAAGTCTTTTCTTTCGGGGTAGACAGGGATAAGGAAATCCAAGACGCCATATCAAAACAACTAGCACTCGGAGAACTTCCAGAGAGCATCCAAGCAGAGGCCTCAAAGGCATCGGCTGTTCAAATTCCTAAGATGCCAACTGGACTTAAGATATTGGACGACGTGCTTCCAGACGGATTACCATCTGTGAACACGATCTTGATTCTTAGCGACCCGGGGGCAGGGGAGGAACATCTATTGGCGCATTTCGTAGCCCAACAAATGGAAGCGGGGAAGTCGATTGCGTACGTTACTCTAGATAATTTCCCAGCCAACGTTCGCCAATCTTTCCAATTCTATATGTCTAAGGACACCCCAGGTTGGGGATCGTTATTCTTCGTGGACTGCTACTCGAGGACGGTTGGTGTTGAAAGCGAGGAAGAGCAAGCAGTTGAGCCCGACAACCTCACGGGAATCAACATCGCCCTCTCCGACATAATGAGCAAGAGAGCAATCTCAATGATCGTAATCGACTCTTTCAACACTCTAATTCGGAAGAGGGGTGGCCACTCAGCTATTGAATTCCTCCGCGTCCTCGTCGCCCGTAGCCGCCAAGCGAAGTGCCTAAGCCTCCTGACCATGAACAGGAAGGCGTTCCATCCAGCAGTTGTCGCGTCGGCTCAAGACGTCGCTGAAGGGGTGATTGAGCTGAAGATGGAAGAAACTCAGAGTGGCGCTGAGCGATCGCTACGAGTGCTTAAGATGGTTGGCGCGAAGCATCTCAGCACTTGGAGGCCTTACAAAGTCTCTGATGATGGGAGCCTCATTGATACGGGCCCGGACGGCAACCCTTGACCAGACGAGGGATGTTTCGTCTCAGCCTAGCTCTTTCAACCTTGCGGGCAAGTACTTGTCCACTATGAATGCGAGACCGTATCGGCTGAAAGCTTCTTGCTCGGATTTGCGTTTGACTTTGAGGAATGTGTCAATCTCGTCCTTCCAGAGTTGTGAATTGTACCTTGGATCCTTCTGGAGCTCATAGAGTCTCTTTATGTCAAGGTCAGTCAGCGGGTCGCTAGGGAGTTTGTAGTCGACGATGTCCGATGCATAAACCCCCGCCCATTTCGCGTCGGGCGTGTTCAGTTCTCGCAGGTGTGCCGCGTTGGCTGAGCCGGAAATTATAACGTTTGCGATGTGCATGCCCCATGGGTCGGCGTCGCAAAATATGTAGACGGGTATTTTCAGCTCTTGGCTCATTCTTCTGATCAACGCCCTAGTTGCACGAGGCGCTTGGCCAGCAGTGTGAATCAGTAGGGCCTTGTACTTCTCGTGAACCCCCTCCTCAATGAAACGCGTGAACAGGCCGCCTTTCTCTATGGCAATGATCTTGTCGGCTTTGCAATCCACGAATTCCGAGTTCGTCAATGCGGGGCCAATCATCATGCCATCAGGGTGGGAAGCGAGGTTGAGCCTTTTCCCTTCATAACCTCGAACCGTGTATTGGATCGTTAAGTCGCCGAAAATTGCACTGCGCTCTTCCGGGTACACATTGAAGTCCTCTCGGGCATAACCCAGCACCGTCTCCAAGTCCGTGATAATGTCGTCGCTCTCAGCCTGATCCGCGAAGCTCATGTCATATGCCTGCGCTGAGTAGAACACGTCTCGCAGAGTGGAAGTCTTCCCCTGCTGTGTTAGTTCGTCCACGAATGACCCGGTCCAGACCAGTTGCGTCAAGGGGCGTATGTGCCTGATGTTTCGGGCGCTCCGTCGAACGTAGTTCTCCCCGAGTACATACTGTCTAACCTTCTGGTCATAGCGGATGTTGTTTATCGAACGGCTGGGCATACGTACCCAGGGCCATTGCTTATGGGTAAGTTGGGAATACCATTCCTCTCCGAGGTTTCTTAGGCTAGACAGCACTAGTTGCTGTCTTTGCTTGACTCTACTCTGTGTCTTGCTTGTCTTCGTCTTCTTCTTTTTCATACCTTAACACACTCCTCAGTAACGGTGACACATCAGGCGGCTTACCCTTCTTGGAGAGTTTGGCGGAGAATTCGGCTATTTTCGGGAGGTATTTCTGGAAAACATCAAGCCTATGCTTGTCGTGCGCCAAGTGAATTTTCTTGGATAGGAAAAGTGAGAGGCGGCGCGCGACCTCGCGAACGGCGTTAAGGACCTCTCGCTCAACGTCTGGCCTGTCGGCTATGAACTCCTTCCCCACAGTCTTGTAGGGAACCTTCGTAGAGCAAATGTGAACGAAGACCGCGATTGGCATGTCGGCGCTGGCCTTGTAATGCCGCCAGTCAATCTCAGTGCTGACAACCTTCCATGAGACATCACTTGCCTCATCAAAGAGAAGCGGGATTTTGTTCGCGAACCTATAGAGCTTAATGCCTGTTCCGGCCTGGATTTGTCCTCCGTAGGCTACTCCCACCTCCACAATGAACGGAAAACCCGCGTAGGCAGATGGTTTCCTTTGATAAACAGCCACGAATTCCGGTGAGAGTTCTTTCTTTATCCCAGCCTCAAGCAATTCCTCACCGAGCGGTGATAGACAGCTCGCGTCTGGAGCCAGAAACTTGTAGCTTTTCATCGCGTTTACGATGCGGACGATTTCTTCCGGTTCTAGCTTCTTCGGGTTCTTCTTGCCGGCAACTTCGACCTGTTGCAGGAAAGCGGTGGCAATCGTTCTTCCAACCCGGTGAAAGTGTGTTTTCATGAACCCGACCATGGTGCGCTCTTGCGTTAGGTCGATGAGCCGTTTCATTGTTTCAACATCTACCCCATACGGGTGGGGCAGGGTTTCATGCGGTGGTTTCGGCATTTGGGTCGTGGCCCGCTCGAACCTGTACAACCTACCCCTGGGGTCAACGTAGGTTATTGTTGCATAAGGAGCCACGATCGCGGTTTCCATCAAGTAATCGAGAATCTTGGACATCGCCCGCGTGTAATCGGCCTCAGTGGAGAATTCAATGACAGTTCCGTGCCAGCGGTTTTCGTTCGGGTGTGTTTTGTGTCTGATTATGTCGGGTTTGTTCTTCTGAATGTCGATTGTCAAGTCGTATTGGTGGATCTTTGTGTGCCCTGTGCTGGACATTATTGTTGCAATTCCATGAGTTGTAATCTGACCATAGAGGATGGCCATCTTTCCGCCCAAGCCGAATGTCCCTCGGGTCTGACGGAGTTTGTACTTCGAGCCGAAAAGGACTTGGCCGAATGCTGAGGGTATGATATCGTGTGGGATTCCTATCCCATTGTCCTCGATGTGAATTCTGTAAGTTCCCGGGCCGTCCGTTGGACCAGCTTCATGGGCGACGCGCAGGTAGATGTCCGGGGGTATCTGTCGAAGTTCGCAGGCGTCTAAAGAATTCTCAACGAGTTCACGAATGGTGGAGTAAATCGCTCTGGATGGGTTTGTGAATCCGGCAATGTCCCTGTTTCGGTAGAAGAAGTCTGCCGCGGATATTTCTTGGAATACTTCTTGAAGGGACATCAGGGTTCGCCTACATTCTCGGGCATCTGGAATAAAGCTGATGGTGGTTGCTGACTGTCATGTTGGTGGTTTCTGCCAGAGTTCAAGGGTTTCTCGCTTTTTGCTTTCGCTTTTTATCTTTCTAAGGAGTTTGTACACGGTGGAATGTTGTTTGCCCTTGAGCAACATTTCTATTGCTTCCCTCGCGGCAGTGACGTCCTCATAGACGCCGATCATTGAGATCGTGTGGCCATAAACCGAGACCCGCGCACTAGTCATCTCTTCTATTAACCTGCGAATCTTTCCTTCGCGCCCAATCACTCGACCCTTCAGGCGAGCGATGTCGCGTTCGTTTCTCCCAAACGTTTCCCGAAGGTCGATGATGTCCAGAACGATGTCGTCGTCCACGAGTTTCAACGCTCGTTCAGGTGAGAAACCGCGTGCGATTGCGAGCACCACGTCTCTTGCTCGTAGGACTGTGGTTGGGTCTTCGGAATTCTCTTTCGGGACTATGTCTACGACGCCGCTCTCGCTCTGGACTTGGAGATGTGAGTTGAAGGCGTGCTCGATTTTGCTTTTCGTTGAACCTTCCTTTCCGATCAGTACCCCTAGTCGTTCAAGGGGGATCATGGCGCTAACTTTCGTTTCCATCTTCACCAGTCACCCAAGGAACCAGTCTCTCCATCGGAACAACCGTCACACCAATTTTCGTGAAATACTCGTTCATTCGGATGAGGTCTCTTTCGAGGAACTGCCGTGCCATGGGATGCTCTGGGGGAACAGCTTGCGCGAAGTCGAAGAAGAGTGGGTCCGAATCAACCATCATGATGTTGTACTCACTTAGGTCACCGTGGACTAGGTGTGCCTTCTGATAGAGTTTCTTGATAGATTCGGCAATCTTGTCATAAACCCTACCCGGATGGTCCAGTGGGGATTCCCTCAAGAGCGGGGCGGGAACTCCATTTCTACCAATGAACCCCATCAACAGAACGTTTCCTTCGACCTTCAGGGGAACCGGCACGTTAACCTTCGCATACTGAGCCTGTTGAAGATTCCTGAATTCTTTCAATGCCCAGAGGTTCACAAGGGACCGCGTATCCTTCCTTGTGCTCCTGAACCTTTGGTCTCCCTGAATGTACATCATTCTGCCCTTCTTGAACTGGTGGGACGTAGTTAAGAAAATCTTTATCGCTACTAGTTTGTGTCGACGGCCCATTCCCCAGTATATCCTAGCCTCTTTCCCCGACCGCACGACTCCATTGATGTTCTTGATGTAGCCACGGTTTAGGAGACGGTAGACAATCATCAAGGTTGACCGGTCGAAGACTTCCTCAAGGGATTCCATTTCCTCGCTGCGTTTTTCCCTCATCAATCGTTTGACTTCGTAGTGAACTACCTTTCTACGTAGCTTCCGCTCAGCTGTGGACTCCACTTTAACCAACCCTCGAAGTCATTGACAGATTGCTAGACCGCGAGTTGCCCTTTGCTGCGAAGCCAGTTTGCCTGGCTTTCCGTATATCGCCAAAGAATATCTCCTCTGCTGTCTGTTTGGAAGTCCCATGGAGCCATCAAAACAACATCCCCAATCTTGATCCAGACCCGACGTTTCATCTTACCCCTGATCCGGCAAACCCTTTCGTGACCGTCGCCACATTTGACCATGAGCCGGTCGTATCCGAGCATTTGAGTTACAATCCCCAGCATCTGCCCCTCGCCAGGCATAACCATCTCTCGGAGGTCGCCCTCACTCAGAACCTTCTTCTTCCCCAATCTTTCACCGACGTTAAGTTACGCTGAATATTGGGTTAGAGTAAATAAGCGTAGTAGATTGGATACGGCATCTGGTCACATTCGAACGATCTGCACGTGTGGAACGCCGCCGATATGGGCAACTGCGGATGGGTCAACCAGTCTCTCCCTTACGGCAGCTTCAATGATTGCCTTCCCTACGAGGTTGGCGATGTCTGCTTCGTCGATGGCGCGAAGAGCGTCTGGGATGCTGGTCTGGATGCCTTTGTAGAAGCCCTCTTTCACTTCGAGCTTGAGCTTTCCCTCTTTGAATGTCTCCCCCAGCAGTTCTGCGTCGCATGCTGCAACGAGTGTGTGGTCTGGGCCATTGAAGACTCGGAGAAAGACTCCGCTCACGAGGCTGCACTTTCTCAGGTTTGGAGTATTGACGACCTAGCGCCGCAGGCTTCGCATCTAAGAAACAGATAGCGGCCCTCCTTCTCAATCTTGGTGTCCGGCCGCCTACAAATGGGGCATATGACGTACCGTTGCGCGTAGATGCCCAAAAGGCGTGTTACTGTTTGAACATCGAATCTTCCTTGGAAGATCGCCCTAGCACCGTCTAATGATGCTGCTGTGGCCAGCTCCTTTGAAAGGAATTTCAGCAAGTGGTGTGGGTCCCTGTTTATTCTGCTGCTTATCTCACCGAAATTTTGGAGGATAGTTCGCCTACCCATCCTGATCCCTACTACCTTCGGAATCTCAAATCTCTCCCCAGTACCCACTACGGCTGGCAACTTCTCGTATGCTCTGTCCAGCAGCTTAGCGTAATCTACACTCAAGTTTGATTTCCGAGAACAGCATTTGCAGGGCCCTATTTGTCAGTTCCCTTTTTCCGCTTGGAAAGAAGAAACCAATCGAAACCAAGAACAACGTTATAGAACCAAGGAGGCTCCACCTATGGATTCAGCCTCTTGGAGGGAGCTTCGATGGGAAAATGGATTGTAAACGCTGCCTGGCCCTACGTTAACTCTGTTCCGCACCTTGGCACGTTCCTGCATCTTGTCAGCGCCGATGTCTACTCCAGGTACCTCCGCTTGAAAGGGGAACAGGTTATAGCGGTTACAGGCTCCGATGAGCATGGAACCCCAATTGAAGTGGAAGCCATCAAAAGGGGCATACCGCCGAAGCAACTAACGGACGGGATTCATAGCGAGATATGCAGGCTACTCGAAGCCTACAACATACGGTTCGACAACTACACGCGAACAGAAAATCCCGTCCATATTCGATTCACTCAAGACCTCTACAAGAAGGCCTACCAGAACGGGTACGTGTACACTGAAAACGTGAATCTGCCGTACTGCGAGAAGGACCAAAGGTTTCTTCCGGACAGGTTCGTTGAAGGCACATGCCCCTTCTGTGGTTTCGAGCAAGCCCGAGGAGACCAATGCGACTCCTGCGGGCGCGTGCTAGATCCCCTTGAGTTGAAAACTTCCAAGTGCGTTTTCTGCGGGACAACACCAACCGTGAAGACGTCCACTCACTGGTTCTTCGACCTCCCAAAGTTCCGGGACAAACTGTTGGACAGCGTCCAAAACAACAAGCAACTTCCCGAAAATGCTCGAAATTTCTCCCTTCGATGGCTTGAGGAAGGGTTGAAACCACGGGCTCTAACGCGCGACAATAAATGGGGAATCCCCGCACCGTTTCCGGGCGCGGAAGGAAAGACCATTTACGTTTGGCTCGAGGCGGTTCTGGGCTATGTTTCCGCCTCAATTGAATGGGCTGAGAAATCAGGTAAGCCAGAAGCGTGGAAGGATTTTTGGTTTGACAAAGCAACGAGGAACGTGCATTTCATCGGGAAGGACAACATTCCTTTCCACGTGATCATATTTCCCGCGCTTCTACTCGCCACGCACGAGGACTATGTTCTTCCGTGGCAAGTATCCTCAACGGAATTCATACTATTCGATGGGCAGAAGTTCTCGAAGAGCAAGCAAATTGGCGTATGGATAGATGACGCATTGAAGGTCGCGCCAGGAGAGTATTGGAGGTATGTGCTTATGGCAATAAGACCCGAAGCGCGTGACGCAAACTTCACGTGGAGGGATTTTGAAGCACATGTGAACAGCGAACTGAATGATGTGCTTGGGAACTTCGTACACCGTACTCTCACATTCATCAACAGATCCTTCGAATCGAAAGTACCCGAGCCTCACGGCTTTGACGAGAAGGACGAAGCCCTCAAGAAAGAGATCGAGGCCACGCCGACAAAGGTCAACTCGCTCCTCGACCAATTCCAACTGAAGGTGGCTTTGGCTGCGATAATCGGGCTGGCGAGAACCGGGAATCAGTATCTTAGCGAACGCGAACCGTGGCACCTGATAAAGAAAGACCAAACGAAGACAGCCACAACCCTCTATCTTGCCATCCAATTAGTCCACACAATAGGGATTCTAATTTCACCTTTCTTGCCTGAAACCGCAGAGCAAATCACGAAACAACTCAACCTAGACGAAGAATCTGGGAAGTGGTGGAACGCAGGAAAACTGAACCTGAAACCGGGCCACATGATCGGTGAAGCCAAACCACTCTTCCATAAGGTGTCCGTTCCCGCGGTCAAGTGAGGTCGGATAATGCCACTTCTGAAGATTGACATGCACGTTCACACGATTCGCTCAAAGGATGCGCACACGAAAATTGAGGACTTGCCGGGCATAATCAGACGAAAAGGATTGGACGGCGTAGCCGTCACTGAGCACGATAACTTTGACCCGCCGAAAGTTGACGCCCTTATTCTACCCGGTATTGAAGTGAGCACCAGCGACGGCCATGTCATAGGACTCGGGGTTGGAGAAGCTGTTCCACCGGGGCTTACGGCGGATGAAACCATTACGAGGATCCATGAACTTGGGGGCATCGCAATTGTTCCTCACCCATACGACCCCGTATGTGAGTGTGTTAAACTGGCGCGATTGAAGGTGATGCCGGACGCGGTTGAAACCATGAACGCGGACGCGCTCTCGTTTTACCTTTCGAACTGGTTTGCTGAGAGGGACGCGCGGAGGTTAGGACTCCCGCAAGTGGGTGGAAGCGATTCCCACATACCACAATCAATTGGGGACGCGTACACGGTCGTGGATTCAACAAGTCGAGATGTGAAAGATGTGCTTGGCGCGATTAGAATGGGTCGAGTGCGTCCCGAAGGCCATGCAACGTCAGCAGTTAACAAGTTGCGTAAGCTGAAGTTCAAGTTCACTTAGTCTAATAACGCCTCGAGCTGGGGCATTTCTAGTTTAATGCTGAGGCGGTCATCGTTGCCAGATTCTGGCTCCATCTCAAAGATCTCAGCCGGAACGCGCCGGTATCCACCCCAAGTGTACGGAAATGAAACGCCCGTGGCGAGAAGGCTGATTCTCGTCAGCCCCAGCCCATCGTGTTCCACATGATGCGCATAGAGAAAGTCAGCGTCAGGATTAATCCTCCGAGAAACCAATTCCAGAGTTGGAGCGAGGTCTGATTCGTGAAGACCACCATCACCCAATATGCCGAGGAAAACACCATCGACCTTTGCAAGATCGCAGTGAGGAACAATATCCCTAATCGCTGTCAGAGCCGCTTCTTCGACGCCGCCGCAGGAGCACCAGTCGCTCACACCAGCCTTCGCTAGTCCGCCTTGCCTCAGCATTTCTCGAAGATCGCTAATGTCGGAGCTTAAGCTGCTCGGATTGTGAAAGCTGCGGGTAATCGATGATACTAGTGAACAAGTCGTTTGCCCAGCAGTATCCAGATCAAACGGGAAGGGTAGCGCATGCGATGCTGCCCCCGCGCCGTGATTGTCAACTAGAACTACAGTGTCACATGTTCTCAGCAGAGCTCTAAGGCTATCCACGGCCAAGTCGACTCTTTCAGGGAAGAACGGTTTCGTCACCAATCCTACAACAAGGGCACCGCTTTCACGGGCAAGTTCCGCAGCCACTGGGGCTGCCCCTCCTCCGGTTCCGCCACCCATGCCTGCAAGAATGAAAACCAAGTCCACTCCGTCCACCGCGCTTTTGATCCTTGGAAGAGCACCCATCGCGGCTTGCTTGCCGACGTCCACATTCCCTCTCGTCCCACCATCAGTTCCTGGCGCTGCATCCAAAAGGATCTTGGAATGTGCCTTGGTTATGTGGAGATGATACCGATCTGTATCTGCGGCAACGCAGTGAATCCCTTTGACGCCTGCGTCCATCAGGTGGGTCAAAGCATCATTGCCGGCTCCTCCAAAACCCATGGCTAGGGCTCGGTAACCGTAATCGGGCTCTGGCCGTAACTTTTCCTGAAGGGAACTCGTCGTGGACAATCCACCTTCTAACCAGTAACGAGGGTTCGATGCTCAACCTAGGCGAGTCCGCTCAAGTGCCTATTACGTCTGAAACGCCATTACCCTCGTCCGGGAACGGTTCGAGTGGGCGTTTGTAGAATTTGAGCGATGTTTTCTTTCCACAAAGTACGAAAGATTTCATGGCGTGTTAATTCTGATTGCTACGATAATGCTCAAGAGTAGGCACAACGTGAGTCCGCGGAATAACACTCTGTTCGTCCATGTTGCTGCGCCTTAAAAAATAACCGCGGACCACTGCTCCGCGGCCGTGAAAAAAGAAAAGCTGGGAGGGTAGTTGTCTTAGTCTTGCTGTTACGAGATGGTTATGGTCGAATCTCCGCTGTACCAGATCGGCGGAAACTCGGCTTGGTTGATTTCGCTCCCAACAAGGTAGGCGTAGAACGGGTTCAGCAACTTCATCACTGATTGGCGTACAGTTAAGCCCTGTGCAAGGTAGGAGAAGACTTGAGCCACTGCGGGGTCAACTATGGTGAACGCGAAGTAGCCGTATGTGTTTACTACTGCTGTGACACCTAGACTTAGCATTGTCTTGGCGAAATCGCCCAGATTGCCCGTTATCAGCACCATCAATTTGATGCGGCTGAGGGAGTTCGGTCCAAGGTGGGCGCGCAGAAAGTTGCTGTTGATGCCAAGAAGTCCAAGTGAGTTGTCCAACGTTCCCGTAGCGAGATCTGCTGCGTAGGGGGCGACCGCGGCTGGGCTGCTATACTCTCCAACAAAGAAGTAGGTTGCATGGTCAAGCCTCGCGTAGCCGTCCGTTCTCCAAAACACTACATCATAATTGCCGAGCTGGTTCAATAGAACGTCGAGTGTGACCTCTGTGTCGTGCAAGTAAGTTACTTGGTAGCCTATGCTCGTCAAGCTTGATTCGACATTGCTCCTCATATCGAAAGGATCAGTCTTCTCGACGGAGGACAAGATCAAAGCTTGGCGATGGGTTTGAGCCAAGACCATAGTCGTAGTCGAAATCGGTAGAATCACTGATAGAAGGCAGATTGTCAATAGCAACATTGTTCGCATACTTTTCATCTGCTACAGGAATCGGTGGAGGAGTCATCAGAACCTTGTTTTTCCGGCACCCTCACAACTTCACGTAAAGCTCTCACGAAGGAAAATCTCAGAATACGGCTGGCGCACTCACACGTGGATGCCAAGCTACGAACCAGAGCCGCAACGCGGCACAAGTCGAGTTAAAGAAACACCATTGAAGCAAACACAACAACTCACTGGACTTTGATTGGGCAGGGAAATGCGGGCGCGGAGTGCATTTCTCTCTGAAGGCCATTGGCAAGCACATGTCATCTTGCTGACAATTCTGCCATGTGCACTGGAACAATCACGACAATGCCTCAGCGAGCATGGTGGCGGGTGAAAATAGAAAGCTAGAGCTGCGGACAAGCATGTTTCGTGTTTCGTTCGGCAGTTTGGTGCTGTTTTGGGGCTCGTGGCCAAGAAACATGGCATAAGATCGGCACGTGCGCGTTACGTCATGTGAACTCCATCACAGCACATTCTGCAAGAATTCTTCTTGTCATCCTCCTCCGACAGGCGGGATTACGGCAAAGGTTGACCCGTCGCTGAGTTTCGTCGCGAACCCTTGGAGGCTCGATATGGATGACCCATCAATAATGAACTGAAGGTATTGTTTGGGGGTTCCGGTGTTCGCGTCGAAGAGGTATGTCTTCAGCTTGGGGCCGTGCCGTTCGGCTAAGAATTCCAGCAACCCCGTCACATCGATATCGTTCTGCACATCCAGCACCTCTTCCCGAAGACCAAGGAGTTCCCTTAGAGAAGCGAAATACTGAGCTTTGACCTTCATCTTGCGAATCTCTCTCCTACCCACGCTCTCCGCTATTGGTTCAATTGCTCGCGAGGGTCTTTCTCCAATTCAGCTGTATCGTCTTCGGCCTATTCGCCCGAGCCTCATCGATTCTCGTCACGCTGGTTGAGTGAGGGCTCGTCGCAGGCTGATTTGATTTCCCGTAGGCTTCTTGGCTTATTGTTTCGAAGGCTTGAATCATTTTGTCGAGTTCCTGCCTGCCCACAGTTTCGGTAGGCTCGGTCATCATTGCCTCTTCAACAATCAATGGGAAGTAGATTGTTGGTGGGTGGACGCCAAAGTCAAGCAATCGCTTGCCGACCTGCAAAGCAGTAACACCAGTTTCCTTCGCCAATGTTGACGCAGATAGAACGAACTCGTGCTTTCTCGGAATCCCTTCAGCGTACGGGAGAGAGAAGCCTCGAACTTTCCTAAGTTTCTGTGCCATGTAATTCGCATTGAGAACAGCTATCTCGGAGGCCGTCTCCAACCCTTCCTTCCCATGCAACAGGATGTAGACGTAGGCTCGGAGAATGACGGCCGCGCTCCCCTGAAAAGCCCTGACCTTGCCAATGCTCTTGGGTCGGTCGTAGTCCAAGTAGTATTTGTGACCGTCGAATTCGATTGTGGGAACAGGGAGGAAGCCAGCCAAGCGTTTGGTCACACCGACTGGGCCGGCTCCCGGCCCGCCTCCGCCATGGGGGGTTGCGAAGGTTTTGTGAAGGTTTATGTGAACTACGTCGAAGCCCATATTCCCCGGCTTGGCCTTGCCCATGATCGCGTTGAGGTTCGCGCCGTCATAGTAGAGTAAGCCTCCAGCGTCGTGAACGGTTCCCGCGATCTCCAATATGTCTCGTTCAAAGATGCCGAGCGTATTTGGGTTAGTTATCATCAACCCCGCGGTCTGTGGGCCAACCGCGCTTTTCAGTGCCTCCTTGTCAACGCAGCCTTGCGAATCTGAAGGAACTTCAACTACCTTGTAGCCGGCCATTGCCGCGCTTGCAGGATTTGTCCCATGTGCCGAATCGGGGACGATGATTTCGTCGCGATCCTGGTCTCCCTTACCGTGGTGATAGGCCCGAATCAACATGACACCTGTGTATTCGCCGTGCGCGCCAGCGGCTGGCTGCAGCGTTATCTTATCCATTCCGACGATGTCTGCGAGAAAACCAGCTGTCTCGTACATTATTTGCAGAATCCCTTGGACAGTTTTCTGATCCTGGTACGGGTGCACATCCGCAATCTTGTCAGAGGCTGCGATTGCATCGCAGATCTTGGGGTTGTACTTCATAGTGCAGCTTCCTAGGGGGTAGATTCCCAGGTCGACACCGAAGTTCTCCTGCGAGAGTCTAGTGTAATGCCTGATGACCTCAATTTCGGAGACTTCGGGCAACTGCGGTGGGTTTGTGCGCCGGATTTGTTGAGGAATTGATCCTAGTTTGCTGGTGGGGTGTGACTCGTGAAATCCCACTTTGCCTTTGTGGGACAGTTGGATGATTAAAGGTTCGTTCCATCTGGCTTGGGCAAATGCCATTCTTCTCACGCCCCCACGATTTGACGTAGTTTGTCTGCCAGCGTGTCAATGTCGGCGCGACTGTGAATCTCAGTGAAACAGTAGAGAGCGGTTTCGCCTAGTTCAGGGAAATATCTCCCAACATCCAAGCCACCTTGGATGCTCTCTTTCAGTAATCCCTCATTTATCTCGGAAACTTTCATCCTGGTCTTGTCGAAATTCACAGTGAACTCCATGAAGTGGAACGCATCAAAGGAGGGAGCGGTTATTCCTTGGATTTCCTGAAGCTTTGTTGTTGCGTATTGGCAGCGGTCCATGATTGTTGAGCAAAGGTCTTCGATCCCTTTTGGCCCCATTAGGGAGAGGTAGGTTGATGCTGCCAGCGCCAACAAGGCCTCATTAGTGCAAATGTTTGAAGTTGCCTTCTCTCTTCGGATATGTTGTTCACGGGTCTGGAGGGCCATGCAGTATGCGTCCTGTTTCCCGTCTTGAGTGGTTGTTTTTCCAATGATTCGTCCCGGCATCTGTCGGAGTAAGGTATCGCCTCTGCAGGCGAAGATCCCGAGGAGAGGCCCGCCGTAATTCATGTGGCTTCCCAGGGGTTGGCCCTCACCCACAACAATGTCGACCCCAAATTCGCCCGGGGGCTTTAGGGCGCCAAGGGAGACGGGTTCAACGCCAACGACGAAGAGGGACCCGTTCCCGTGAACCATTTGGCCTATGTTGTCTGCTGCCTCTTCAACGAAACCCAAAAAGGAGGGGTATTCCAGATACACCCCCGCTGTTTTCGGACCAAGCTTCTTTTTCAAATCTGTAAGATCGATCATGCCGGTCTTCCTGTCTTGGGCGACTTCAACGATCTTGATGTCCGCGGGTTCGGTGAAGACTCTCAACGTTGAGAGTCTCTCTGGGTGAATGTAATGCGGAACGATGAATTCATTCCGGCCTGTAAGGCGAACAGTCATCCTTGCAGCTTCACCTAGAGCAGTTGACCAGTCATACATCGAACTGTTCGCGTATTCCATTGCTGTCAGTTCGCATACCAAACTCTGGTATTCGAACATCGATTGGAGCATTCCCTGAGATATTTCGGGCTGGTAGGGCGTGTAGGAGGTTAGGAATTCGCTTCTGTTGACAATTGCATCAACAGCCGCGGGTATGTGGTGAGGCCAGACACCAGCGCCGAGGAATGATAGAAAATCCCGTGTCGAGCGGTTTTTGCTAAGGAGGTTTTCAACATGTCGCCGAACCTCCATCTCCGACATCTTGGGCGGAATCGTCAGACCTGCCTTTGACCGTATCGCGGAAGGGATATCCTTGAACAATTCCTCCACTGAAGCGACACCAATTTCGCTGAGCATCTGGTGCGCTATCGCGTCGTTGCTGTTCGGAATGTAGGGATGTGCTTTCGGCAAAGCTGCCACACCTATGGCGCGAGTTGTTATGGGAGGTTCATATTATTCAGTTATGGTTCGTGAAGCATGGTGGGAACAACTTCTCTCATAAAGTGAATTAAGCGCCTGCTCCGGCTATTGTGGCGATGGCGATCCTGTTGAGTTCACGGAAGAAAGACCTAACCGCCTCTGTCGAGAACGCACAACTCCTTGCTGCCGGTACAGAAATCCGCGGTGGTGCTAGGTTGACCGGCGAAGTAAGAGCAGGTGAAGGAGTCATTATCGATTCGAACGCAGTCATCTTGGGCCCTGTGACTATTGGTCGGCGCACCTACATTGGACCGAATTGCGTTGTTGGATCTCCGACCCTCGAAGAACTCAACGATATTCGAACCCAGGGACGTACGGTGAAGAAGAAACTAACTACGATTGGTGAAGAGTGCATCGTGAGATCCGGCAGTACAATCTACTCGAACGTCAATGTTGGCGACGGCGTCCAGTTCGGCCACAACGTCATGGTTAGAGAGGAAGTGAGCATTGGGAGTGGGTCAAAGCTCGGAACGAACACCGTGGTGGACGGGTGGAGTAAGATAGGCGCCAAAGTCTCCGTTCAGACGGGCGTCTACATATGCACTTTTTCCACGGTCGAAGACGCTGTTTTTCTGGGTCCCTGTTGCGTTTTCACAAACGACAAGTATGTTGCCCAAAAGCCCTTCAGGTTGGTTGGACCGACAGTCAAGAAAGGGGCAAGCATCGGCGCCAATGCACTCCTGTTCCCAGGTGTGACGGTCGGTGAAGGTGCGGTTATCGGATCCCAAGCCATGGTCAACTCGGATGTTCCGCCCAAAACAGTTTTCGTTGGAATCCCTGCAAAGAAGCTGCGGGATGTCCCTGATGACTGGCGCTCGAAATTCTTGTGATTTTGATAGTGCCCGGCCTTAGCAGAATGAATAAATATTGAACTTCGCATTGACGGGGCAGTCTAATCGCGGTAACCCGATGAAAGCGGAGCTAAGCTGAGGTTGAAGTCCAAAATCATCGTAGCATTCCTATTGCTAATGGTTGCCGCCACGGTTGTGGTTCCGCTTCATGCGCAAGATCAACCTAAACTCGTCATAGACATAGTGCGCACAATGAAGAGCGGGCAATACGGTGTCGTGCATGTTACCGACGACTTCAAGTTACTCAATAATGGAACCACACCCGTTTCATACCTTGATGTAGGTTTTGCCCGTAAATTCCAAAACAACGTGTACTACGTTGACGCAAAGGACAACCAAGGACACGAGCTTACCATAGATCCTGACGTGAACCAGACATCAGACTTCTATATGATGCGGGTCCACTTCGCGAATGACCTTACCTCTGAACAGAGATATTTCTTCACAGTATCGTCAGTTCTTGGAAACGTCATAACCCCAGTTTCAGGTGGGTTTGAGTTTAACTTTACAGCGGCCCCCGTTCTGACGCAAGATGCACACCTGGCGAACGTCACTTTCATCTCTGCCTCCGCGTCCAACTTCAAGTTCCCCCTCAACACGACCTACGGAGTAACTGATGTTGCGGGTATCCCAGCTGCGGTTCGCTATTATGCGCCATGGAAGGCCTACTCGAAGGAAGAGTTTGTTGCGCCCTATGCCACCGTCAACCAGGACATCCTTAACATAAGATGGGCGCAACGAGACATAATGATTGGCAACGACGGCTCACTACGCGTGAAGGATCAGTATTACATCTACAACCCTTCGACAGATGTTACAGCTTTTTCGATAACCCTACCCGACGGTGCGAACAATGTAATGGCGTATGACGTGGTTGGCGCCCTGTGGACTACTCCCCAAACCCCCGGCATCCCAGCACAAGTCACAGTGTCACCAAGGTATGGCTCAGGCATCAGGACGCAAGAATCATTCAACTTCACTCTAACATACAACCTTCCACAGTCAAAGTACCTGAAACAGTTGAACTGGTGGGGAACCTACAACCTCACACTGAGTTTTCTCAACAACCAAGACGACTTCATATTCGACAAAGCAACAGTCAATATTGATGCGCCGAGCGGGTTCAAACTCAGTGAGTTGAAGACGATCCCGCAATCACCCGTTGCAAACCCCATTCAAATCGGACAGAACGACAGAACGATTAACCTTCAAAGAGTCACCGACCTCAATCCCCTTTCGTTCGGGTTGACATTCAGCTACTCAGCATTCTGGGCAGCCTTCCCAGTCTTACCTTGGATACTTGCGCTCGAAATAATCATCTTCGCAGCAGCGGTGGTCCTCAAAATCCAACGCGGCCCTGAGGTGGAAGTCCCAATCCCCGTTGAAAGGCTTCGAGAGTTTGTTGGCCTCTATGACGAGAGGCTTGCATTGACTCGAGAGTTAGTCATAATGGATGAGGACGTGAGCAGGGGAAGCTTGGTCAAGCACGAGTTTAGAAGGAGATCGAAAGTGATGGAACTAAGGCTCGACGAATTGAACAAATCCTTGATGGAAGTGAAGAGCGAGCTACGCGGAATCAGTTCAAGGTACGAGGATTTGATACGCAGAATCGACCGAGCAGAGGCCGAAATAGACGCTTCACGAGCAAGCATGAATCAAATAAGGGGCCAATACAGGGCTGCAAAGTTCACGCGGGAAACCTACGATTCCATGGTCAAAGACATAAACAAGCGCATTGACCGAGCGCAAGAAACCATGGAAACGATTCTGATAACGTTGCGAGAAGAAGCCCGTTAGGCTCCCCGAAAACAACCCACTTATACCCAAAAGACACGGTCATACCTGCGACCACTCTCATCCGCAGACCTCAGTGTCCTCAATGACCGAACAAGTTCCAGTAAGCAAACTACGCGACTGGGTCCGGAAGTCCATCTCATCCGAACTTGCACATGTAGAAAGAGAGAGCGATAAACTCTTGACCGAGACAAGTCGCGTCTTGACTTCTCTCCCGGAATATTGCGCGCAACTGGGTCGCAAATCCGAACAGGATATGGAATCGAAGCGCGACAATAGGGCACAGTATAGAGCGGCTAAGGCCGTTGGACGCCTGACGAGCATCATCTCAGGGATATGCACGGGCGTCAATGTTCCCGTAGTGAAGGATACGGTCAGCCTCAGAGCCCTCCAGCGGGATACATCGAAGTTCGCCACGGAGGCCGCTAGAGTCAGAGAAGAATGGCTTCACCAGATCAGGCCATACTACATCCTCGACATGATGACACTAGGCGGCAACATAGACAAAGTTCGGCGGCTCAGCGACGAACTCCACACATTCCTAATCGGCCGCGGCGCACTCCTTCACTCACTAGAAGACCTCGATACAAGAATTGAATCACTAACCCGGGTCCAGGGCACACGTGATTCCATAACTGCACAGAAGAACGCAGCTGAAGGGAAACTTGAGGAAGCCCAAACAGAGATAGACTCGCTCAAGCAGGAGGCAGTAAGAATACGCCAGAACCCGAAAATCAAAGACTACATGCAAATCGACGCTCAACTGCGCGACCTCAGAAGCGAACTGCTAAGAACCGGGTTCAGCAGGCTCGGGAGGCCACTCAAGAGGCTCATGTCAATATCCGAGCGCGGCGAATACCCGACTCCGATTGAAGTCCGCGAACGAGCCAAGGAGTACACTAGGAAACCTTTCGCCACATTCCTGAAAGAGCAGGACGGATTACCAGGCCTGAAGGCCGTAATGTCCGCTCTATCGAAGGCAGTATCAAGTGGCAAATTAGCGCTCAAGCAACGCGAGGCGAAGAAAGTCGTTGAGCGAGCGGAGCAAGTTGTATCAGGGGACCTTCTCGCAAAGATTCACGCTCAAGCGAAGGAACTCAAACGCGTTCACGATGACCAATTGGCTGACGCTGAAACATCCAGCCTCGTACAAAGATACCGTGAATTACTCAAGAAAGGCCGGGCAACCCGTAACCTGAAGGAGGAGTTGCAGGCAGAGCTCCAACGAGTGCGGGATAGCGAACGCAAACTCGACGAGCAGATTAACACATTGGCCAAGGAGATTGAGGCGTATGCCCGCAAACTGGCCGATTCCAACGTAAAGGTGCTAGTCTCCTGACTTTCAAATCATGACCCTGATTCGTTGCTTGGAAACCAGACCTCTTAGAAGGCTGCGTCCCAAATCAGATTTCTTTGAAACGTGAATCTGGCTTCTCTTGCCGATGGTTGCGGAGAAAAGGTATTCGTCCCCGACGTAGACATTGGCCACCTCACCTGTGAGTTCTTCGCCGAAGACCAGATCAATACGGTTACCCACTTCCTTGATCTCATAGCGTACCTCTTTTCCTGACACGTTCGCTGCGAGAGGTTCAACGTCGATCTTAACGCCAAGCTTCTCCTCGAGTTTGGTGACGGTTACGCCCTTCTTTCCGATGATGATTGGCACGATTTCGTTATCCACGCGTACTTGGACTCTGTTGTCTGAGACCATTTTGACTTCCGCGTCAGGGTCGAACTTTCTGATTTCCTGCAGAATCCGTTCTTCAGCAAGCTTCCGCGCGCCACTTGTTGCTGGCTTCGCGTCCGAAACTGGGATGATTACGTTCTCTTCTCCGAAAGTGTAAATTTCGAACTGCAGAGCTCCTGTTTCGAAGTCTTGAACCTCAACTACAGGTCTAGCGAGGTCGGCCTCGGTCATGCCTGTGGGACACTTTACGGTTAGGTTTAGCGTGTATATGTTTCGCACTTCGCCGTATTGAATGAAAATGATTGTGTCGATTATGTGCGGGATCATACCTAACTCAACTCGCCCGATAAAGCGCTGAATTGCATCGATCGCTTCACTCGCGTGAATAACACCAATCATGCCCACGCCAGCCAAGCGCATGTCTGCGAAAATCATGAAGTCCTTACTTTTCCTGATTTCATCAAAGACCGTGTAGTCAGGCCTGACGAGCAAGAGAATCTCAGCTGTCTTTTCGAAATCGCCCTCTAACGGACCATATTGAGTAATCTCAGGGCCGACCTGCAAATCTCGCGGTGACTCAAGTGTCTTGACGATCTTGTTTTGCTTCCAATAGAATTCTGCCAATGAAGACGCGAAAGTTGTTTTACCAGACCCTGGGGGTCCTGAAATCAGGATGCCCTCCGCGCGAGTTCCAAGCCGCTCCATCAGTTTTTCTGAGAGCTTGTAGTCTTGAAGGGTCAAGCTCACCACCGGCCGAACGATGGTTACCTCTAACCCGTCTGAAAGTGGGGGCCTTGTGATGGCGATGCGGAAGCGGCCAAGTTGAATTACCATGGCCCCCGGCCTGTTGATTTCCACAAAGCCCTCCCGGCTGGCCCTAGCGGCTTCGGTGATCTCACGAATTATCTGCTCAATCTCGCTGGTTGTGCTGAGCGATTCTGAGATCGTTACTAGCTCAAACTTACCGGGCTTACCCCGCTTAGCTAGCGGTTTCGTTCCTTCCTTTACATGAATGCTAGAGGTATCGGGTGTGAAGAGTTTCTCAAACGTTAGGTCTGTAGTCCTGACTATACCGGGGACATGCTTCACTTGCACGCCGGAAGCTTCCGCTACCAGAGCCTGCACGTAGTCTGCGGTGAGTAGAATTCCGTTCTCTGTTCTGGCGACGTCGGTGATGAGTGCGTCTAGGCGTCCACTTCGTGCGAGCCTGATGTCGTCAAAGCCTGGCCGTTCTCCCAGAAACGTGAGTTTGATCCCTTTGCTCTCGCAGAACACTCGGAGCTTCTTGATTTCCTCCAAACCAACGAAACCTGGCTCGCGGCCCTTTGAAGCCTGGGCCTGAAGTTCGTCGAGGACTGCTCGAGGGATTATGATCTCTATGTCTGTGGACTCTTCTTTGGCAATAATGTTCGGAACCTTTCCATCAATAATTATTGATGTATCCGGAATGAGTTTCTGTGTCAATTGTTAACGAATCCTATTGTTGCTACCAGTAAGGCGTTGTCCATAAAAACAGTACCAAACCGCAATTCGCCTCTGATTTATTCGAGCTGGCTGGAAAACGTATGACGATACCGTCAGAATCATACACACTCTGGAACCCTAGCGACTCAAGCTTTGGTGAGTTACCTTCTCCGTGAATCCGATGACAAGGCGGGTTTGGGTGCACCAGTGTCGCAACTGCGATTCGCCGCTCTCTTCAAGACTGGAACTTGAAACCGCCGAACGTCTCTTATGGCGGGCACAGCCTCAAAGTCAGTTGGTCAAATTGGAGAAGCGCACATCCTCTTCTAGGCTCTACGAGGGGCGAATTCTGAACCTGCGAGTTGACCAGGTTTCATTGGAGAATGGTCGGGCAACTGTACGTGAAGTAGTCGAACATCGCGGCGCAGCTGCAATCGTCCCGATCCTGAATGATGACAAGGTCGTTCTTGTCCGGCAGTACCGGTATGCAATAGGCTCGGATTTGCTGGAGATCCCCGCTGGAACATTAGAGATCGGTGAGGAACCTGAAATCTGCGCTAGACGTGAACTAGAGGAGGAAACGGGTTACAAGTGCAACGAACTAAGCAAGATCCTAGAGTGTTATGTTGCGCCGGGCTATAGCAGCGAGAAGATTCACTTCTACCTCGCGAAGAAGCTCCAGCAGTCTGTGAAGAAAACTGAGGAAGACGAGCACATCAAGGTTGAGGTACTGCCCATCACTCTCGCATTGGACAAAGTGCGATCTGGCGAGATACATGATGCTAAAACTGTGTGCGGACTCTTTCGCGCGCTGGACTACACTCGAGCGCGATAAACCAGTCACGCACCAAGGTCGATCTTGAAGAACTTCGGTTGAGAAGCGGCAAGCATTACACTGACCTGCGACTTGATCGTATCGAGGTCCACTCCGCCATAATTCCCTGCATGGCGTTCCAATTTTTCTTGGGCGCGCCTCATCACGGACAGTGCTATGTCGGGCTCGTCCTTCTGAAGGTGAACCAGTGCCGCGGCTAAGAGAATTATGCCTTGAAGGATTTCCTTTTCGGTACCTGAGGCCTTCCTCCAAGCTACCTCAAGTGCTTCGTGGCTCTCCCAGTACCGTTCCCCATTGAACAACTCAAGCCCAAGCCTGACAGCTTCTCGTTCACCAATTTCCGGGCCTTCAACATCCAATTTTCTCAGAGTAACCGCTGGGCCTATGTTTTTCTCCAGAAACACCATCGCATCCTTTAGGTTCGCTTCGGATTCCAGCAAGAGATCGAGTTCTATAGCGGATTTGCTGACGCGAAGGTTTCCGATATCAGCCCCGAGGCCTTTGACTACGTTGTATGCGACCATAGTGAGCCGCCTCTTGTCGGCGGGGGAATACTGTTTGTTTTCGAGTCTTACGAGGAAGCGCATGCTCTCTACATCTCAGGAGACTGAATTATGCGTATTCCACTTTCATGGATTGGGACATTACAATGTTTAGCTCCTTTCGCACTTTATCGCTCTGGCCACTGGAAAACGTCTATTACGGTGATTTTGTGTGTAGGCGGGTCCGTAATTCGGTCGGGTGTCTTTGTGTCCCAAGCGAACGAGTACGTGATCGACGGCGTTGCTGTGAACAAGTTGCTCGAGCAGTACAACTTCGAAGCCACTCAGCCTACGGCGCAGCTTCACCACATGCTCCCTGGTCAGGTGTTTGACGCGGTTGAGAAGAAATTCGTCAAGAGCCTGTTGGACGAGATAGAGAAGGCTAGCCCGCAGTCCGTGAGATTCGTGAACCTGGAGGCAATCGCGACAGGCCCTCACAAGGACTACGTTAATCCCATCTGCGGAGGGTTGAGGGAGCTCATTGACGCATTGAACGCCAAGAAAATTCAAGTCAGCGGAGAGATTCAGAACCCTTGGATCCTCCCGTGGAGTCTGGTAGCAAAGATTGACCCAACCTTCAAGGGGCTACCCGCACCAGGTCAAACAACGCCTCCCTAACTGTGCTGCGAATTGCCACAACCACGAAAATGCAAAGCTGTCCAGATGGAACGGCACAAGTCAACCTTCTAGCAACATGCCGAGGTTAGGTTACCACTCGTGATCGACGGATTTGTTGTCTCCGTTAATGTGGGAAAAGCTGGGAAGGTTCACGGGCAAGACCGGAACGTGACTACTGGCATCTTCAAAGAACCGGTCGCCGGTCGGGTAAAGGTGCGGAGGCTAGGGGTGGAGGGTGATGAACAGGCCGACCCTACGGTTCATGGGGGACCCATGAAGGCAGTCTACGCGTATCCCTCAGAACACTACGCCTACTGGAAAGTAGAGTTGGGTCGTGAGGCCTTACCTTGGGGAATGTTTGGTGAGAACTTGACAACACAAGGACTTCTGGAAAACAGCGTACGTATCGGAGATGAGTTTAGTATCGGCACGGCCAGTATGGAGATTACACAACCCCGTTTTCCATGTTACAAGCTAGGGGTCAAATTCGAAACAATGGAAATGGTTAGGAGATTTCAGGCAAGCGGCCGTTGTGGGTTCTACCTTTCTGTTGTAAAAGAAGGTGATCTAGGAGCCGGAGACAGAATTGAGCTAATTCGTCGTGCCAGTTCAAACCCAACAATCTCAGAGTCATTCTCTTCCAAATTAGAAGAATGAATTAGGCGACTCATGTCGCAACCGACATCGTATCGGAATTCTTTGTCATCGTGTGCAGAGCCCGGCGCTGATGGGAATAGCGCAACCTCCGAATCATGGATAATGCTTCAGCCCAAGCCCGATTCAACGATGAAAGGGCATGGATAGAATTCGCCCTTACCAGAGCGATTCCCTCATCCTACACGCGCAAATCTACAAGCATAGACGGCGTACTAAGAGGGGTACACAGCGAGTGGGCATATAAGCAGCTAGAAGCCGCCTACGACGGAGCCATTGATCTCAGATTGGTTGATGAAGGTGAATCCACGAAGGACCTAATCCGGATTCGAAGCATGCGCGACGTATCCCATGACAGAGACTGGCACGAACTTAAGATTGGAAGAAATTTCGAAGTAACAATTCAGAGTAAGTGACCAATGGATCTTGGCAGATTCCGAGTAACAGTTAATTCCAGGTATACTTTCGCTATGACTGTGAGTCAGAAATGTCTGTGAGTGAAGGGCAGAAGCCGCCTGATTTTCAATTACCTGACCAGGATAAGAATCAGCGCTCGTTGAAAGATTTCCTTGGGAAGAAGACTGTGCTGGCGTTCTTCCCGGGCGCCTTCACGGGGGTATGCACGCGCGAAATGTGCAGCTTTCGGGATTCGTTGAAGGGCTTCACAGCTCTAAACGCCCAGGTTGTGGGAATTAGTGTGAACGATCCATGGACGAACAAAGCTTTCGCCGACATGAACAAACTGACCTTCCCTCTCCTTTGCGACTATTCGAGGGAAACCGTTAGGAAATTCAACCTCTTCCACAACGACTTCGCAGGGTTGAAGGGGTACACTGTTGCAAAGCGGTCCGTATTCATTCTCGACGAACAAGGGGTAGTACGTTACAAATGGACCTCCGAGGACCCAGGTAGAGAGCCGAACTACGAGGAAATCAAGGCTGCCCTGAGCAAACTCTGAATCTTGGGTCGCAGAGCTCGAGTTTGATTATTCAACACCGCGGAATTGCTACGGTTAGGGCTGATTTCACATGGTATCGAGAAATGATTTGGCAATCGGTGTGCTCCTAGCCGGGATCATCATTTACCTTTTCTCTCCTGCTGGGCCGCTCTATGTGCCAGTGATGGAGGGCGACATGATGTCTGTTGAGGCGCACGCCAATACACACTACATCGGAGGAGCATTCGCGATATTTTTCGGCCTCAGCGGTCTTGCGGTATACAAGAAGGTTAGCAAAGTGACTGTAGGAATCTCAGTGTTAAGCGTCGTACTGGGCATCGTTTTCGCCCTTCTCGCACCTGGCGGCCCATTGTTCCCAATAATGCAACCGCATGGTTTAGTAATGGAGTCCATCGGTGGAGTTACCGCACTTCTTGGTTTGGTTGGAATCGTAGGATCCGCCGCTCTAAAACCCAAGAAGTAGAACAACTAGAGCCAGAGCCAACAGGCACTCCAATCCTCTTTTTTCTCTAACATTCAACGTTCGTTCTCAAAACGAGGTAACATCAATTGCAGCTGGGACGATAGAAACGCAAGAAAAGAAGGGGGGCTGGAGAGGCGCTGCTCTCCTAGTCGATTTTGATTTCTCTGCCCCGAGGCTTTGGGTGCGTCTTTCGGAGTATGATTTCTAGGACGCCGTTGTTGTAGGACGCTTTGGAGCTGTCGGGGTCAACGCTTGATGGGAGATGGACTTCCTTGTAGTACTTGTGGGCCGCTGAGTCCACTTTGATGGTTAGCGTGTCTTCGGCTATGCTGGTCTTGATGTCGGATTTCTCTACGCCTGGCAGCTCAGTGAGAACGCGCACTTGTTCGGCCTCATTGATCACGTCGACCAATGGCTCTCTGGCCTCTGCCGGCTCTAGGGCGGGTTGCTCGATGCCGAATGCGCCTGGCCGTTTGGATGGTTTGACGTTGCCGAATTCTTGGATTATGGGTTTCCCGTCTGGGCCCATGGTCATAGAGTAACCGTACACGAAGGGGCCGAATTGGCGAACGGTGGACCCGTCTGGAAGTTTCTTTTCGTTCATGAAGTCTTTGGGCATGCCTTTAGCCATGTCTTGGAACATGCGCTCGAACACTTCGTCGAAACCACTTGACCAACGGTCCATCCAACCGAACGGCGACCTGCGCCCACGGCGCGACCTAAACCAATCGGGGAAGAACTCATCGTCTGATGACATTTTCATGCTTCACCTCACTTACACTTTGTTACCATTAGTAACAGACAGATATAAATTTTGTTACGTAAGGTAACGTAACGTCTTAGTTTGGTAGACCGATTTTTTTGGGCTGTAACAAACCGTTTGGTCGGTGGCGTAGAGCGTTTGTAAATCGGTGGTTAAGATGGCGTGTGACGAGGCATCTACGGAACGAGCTTGGCTTCTTCGAGATCATACTCAAAATGGATGGAAATGACGCAAAGGCTTTTCTGGCATGGTACATGAATCATCCATATAGAAAAGGGATAGAGGAAGTGCTCAGCATTGTCAGAGAAGGAGCAGATAGATAGACTGAAGGGGGTAGCTCTACAATCTATGCCTACGTATGCGAAATGGGCAGATTATGAAGCTAGAGTATCAGCAGTTAACGCTGTCGCCGCATTTGGTGTAACTGCTATACCTGCGTTAATCGAAATCGGTGAAAAAGCCTCGGTTGGTGAGGTGAAGAAGAGGGCGCTTGACTGGATAGCTCTCCTCAAGTCGCCGAACAAGACTTGACAAGACTTCCTAAGTTTATCGAGAACTGGGATTAGGTTTTCTCTTGACTAGCGTTCTGTATGATTGTTAGCCATTTGTCTTTGCCCTTGACTTCTATTCCCGCTGCTTGAGCGGGTGTTCTGTTGTCTAGTGCCATGTGCGGCTTCACAAAGTTATGGTAGATTTGTACGCCCTTGAGTATTGGGCTGTCTTTGATTTCTAAGCCCCGCATCACTTTTTCTCGGTCTCTGATTTCCCCGTTCATGCGCTCCATCTTGTTATTGTTGTAATCTCCTGCTAGTCTGATGTGTCGTATGTGTTCGGTTCTGTTCTCAAGTTTGGCTGTGCGGAACTCTTTCAGGTATGCTTCATGGAAATTGGCCGCACCGTCAGAGACGAGCGTCTTTGGTTGCTTGCCTGCGATTTGCTTGGCGAGTTGGAATAGTGGTCGAACGTCAGCCGTGTATTTCGTATCCGCAACCTCTTGAGCTATCCAAAACCGTGTTTGCTCATCCATCATAGCGTAGAGATACTTCATGTTCCCCTTAATCTTCAGAAATAATTCGTCTGTGGCCCAAGTGTCCGAGACTTGAGGCGTAATCTTGTCCAGATATTTCTCCATCAATGTCGTGTACTTGGCTATCCACCTGTAGATTGTCTGATGGCTCACTTGCGCTCCAATCAAGCGTAGCGATCTAGCCGTATTCCGTAGACTTTCGCCTGAGAAGTATAGTTGCATGGCTGTCGTTATCGCTTGAGGGCTGTGCTTCATCTTCTCAAAGCCTAGATTGATCGTGAAGAATTTGCCACATGATTTGCAGGAGAATTTCTGAATGTCGCCGTACTTGTTGTGGCGTAAGCCCCAGCGAATTATGTTCTCGGATTTGCAGAATAGGCAAGCGTGTATGTCTGTTATTGGCTCAATGACTCTAGCCTCGACCTCTTTCCTTACGGCTAGGCTGAATTGGACAGCCCAAACGTGCTTACATTGAACGTTACGAAACTCGAAGTCGGGGCAAGTACATAACCATCCACCGACCTTGCGCTTGGTCACATCATACATTCCATTGCCAGACTGAGAAGTTACACGGTAGAACCGTTCATCCAATCGAACAATTTGGTTAGACTTTTCGGCAATTATTCGGCCCCTTTCTTCACGAGTTCTGAGGACTTGCATTGGTGGTTTACCACTTAAACACCTATACGCCTCTTTCCTAGATAAAGCTGGTGGTAAGGGGGTAAAGGTTATAAGTGGTAATGTGTCTATATGCTTTCTGAGGGCTAGATGGTGTCTCCAAGCGTCCCAAAAGGCAAATCTCGAATAGATGTGTATTTGCCAGCAGACAGAGAAAAGCGGTTCAAAGAAGAGGTTTTCAAGCGTAAAGGCATGAAAAAAGGCAACATCTCGGAAGCTGTCGAGGAAGCCATTGTTCTCTGGATTAGCGCCGACCCGTCTAAAACTGTTAGAAGGAAAGAGGATTAACGACTGTAACATTGGATAGGCGAACAACAGGGTTAAATGTACAGTTGTTATTTTTCAGGAGTAGAGAAAAATGGACTATTTGAACTACCTAATGTCAATGGGCGATCTACGCGAGTATGTAGGCAAATGGATTGCGCTCGTTGGCAAGGAACTTGTTGCATCTGGTGACAGCGGAAAAGAAGTGTTCGCGGAAGCCAAACGAAGGTATCCAGACAAGGAGCCATTCGTTATGAAAATTCCGTCCGACACCGTAATGCTGCTGTAACCTAACTTGTCCTCTCTTTTCAAAGGTGCTGTAGTAAATCGTTATCTTTCATATTATCATCCCCTGCTTAAGCGAGCGTTTAGGGTTCCGCTTCTCCATGTCAGACTTAGGACAGCAACAGCAAGTCTAACAACTTTAGGTCTTGTTGATTCAGGAGCGACCAATACATTCGTCCCAACAGACCTAGCAGAAATCTTAGGTCTCCAAATAGACCCCAAAAAGGCAACACCATCTATAGGTGCAGGCGGCGGGTTCGACACAGTGATTTTCAACCTCACCATCGAGGTCTTGAAAGCGGGAAATAATATAGCAACTTTCGCAGACATGCCTGTCTTCGTCCCAGTCAATCCAGAGGCTATACCGTATACTGTACTGGGTCGGGATTCAGTCTTCTTGAAATTTGACATAACTTTCAGGGAACGCATACAACGCACAATTCTCAGGCCAGCCAAGGCGAAGATTAAACTTTCTCGCTACGAAAGACGCTACTGAACCAAACGAATTGTTACACAGCTACGAGATGCTTTCACCAAACGCAGAAGTGACGTTACCTTACGTAAGGTAACGTTACCTTCACGGTTGATGGGCCATCCAGTATTGTGAGCTTGTCGATCTTCCACTAAGCGAATGTTATTTCAAAGGTGCAATATGGTGCGCCGAGTGCTGTGCAAGCGACCTGTTCGCTAGTTTTTGCCTTCTTGTGTAGGTATGCTTCAAGAAAGCCTGTGTAGTTTCCTCGGATGAAGTGGCACATGGGCTCATTTTTCCCATGCGTACCAGAAATCGGATTGCCTTCGGTTCTTATGCTGTATGCTAAACCTCTCATCTCAAGCTTCTCTATTGCCCTACATCTTCCCCAACCTCTTTCCGCCATCACAATGTCCATCGCACTGGCCAGATCGCTTTCAGATTTCACTTCGTCTTTCAAATAGCCGAACAAGCTTCGACCTACGTCGATACCCATCTGATGAAGGACAGTGGCACCAACCGTGCCCCCTAGTAATTCCATGAGCCTATCCATCAATTGCAGGAAGGTTTTGGTTCGGAATGTAACGACCTTTTCGCCGCTAATGCTCTCGACGATTAGGCCTGTTTCTGCGTCTTTGTCAAGCGTCTTCAACGGTACAGGCTTAGCATCTGGCAACTATCAACGCACATTACGCACATTTGTATAATGGCAATTAGACTTTACGCAACGAGGATCAACCCCCTCATAAGTTACCAAGTGCACGTATATAGTTCGACAAACAAGAAGTGAGAGAGAACTACCCGTTTCGACTTGCGTCTTGAATTATCGTGAGCCACTTGTTTTCCCCCTCAACCTTGATTCCTGCAACTTCCGCAGGGGGTTTCCCTTTCAGTGCCATGTGCGGTCTTATGTAGTTGTGGAATATCTGGATACCAGTGAGTATCGGTGTGTCTTTCCTTTCTAAGGTTCGCATTACTCGTTCTCTGTCTCGGATTTCCCCGTTCATGCGCTCCATCTTGTTGTTATTGTAATCGCCTTAGAGTCTGAGGTGTCGTATGTGTTCTGTTCGGTTCTCAAGCCTAGCTGTGCGGAACTCGCTTTTGTATGCCACATGGAAATTCATCGCACCATCAGATACGAGCGTCTTAGGCTGCTTCTCTGTAATCGCTTTGCCTAGCTTGAAAAGTGGCCTTAGGTCGGCGGTGTACTTCGTGTCAGCTACTTCTTGAGCAATCCAAAAACCTTGTCTGGTCATCCTTGCAGTTGGCCTAAGCTTGGGAAGGGCCTATTTCGAAGGTTCGAATTCCCCCCTGCGAGTTGAAGCTAATGGTGAATTTGTATGTGTTATTGCCGGAGAACGCTGTGCACAGCCTGCTCCTTTGGTCTCCTTGAATTTTGATTTCATCTATTGTGCTCCAGCCGGTCCTGGCCTTGACTTGGTCAATCATGTTGCGAAATTCCGTTTCACAAATCTTGCAGCAGAAGAACATTCGTTGGTCTTCCACCTCGGCCCAGTGGTTGCCCCACGTGGCCCCGCAAATGGCGCAGCCTTCAGGAACCTTCAAACTGCTTCCCTCTCTCCAAACGGGCCATTAAGTAATAGTCGAAGGCATGGATGGATTTTAGGAACGTTGCCTGAACGTTCTCCGTTATACCGAGTTCTGCGGAGTACTTGTCAACAAGTTTCAGGGCTTCTTCAGAGTGCTTGACGTCGGCCTCGTAGCCTTCCCTGAGGAAGTTCTTGGTTCCTTCCGTTACGTCCTTGCCCTTCAGGACCTCAGGGTCAAAGTAGTGAACCGAGGCCCCTTCGTTCGTTAGGTTCCGGTCGGCTATCAGTTCGAGCCCATGCATCGCCACCATCGTCTCCAACCAGTGGTCCTTCTCGGCGATACTGTTCCAGGTATTGATTGCCGAAGCCGTATCAGGTAGCGGTGGTGTTGCAAGGGCTTTTTCCCTTGGCAGGCCCAGGCTTTCGCCCATTCGCAACAGCAGCTCATAATGCGACGGTTTTCCGACACCACTGCCGCCGAATTCGGTGTTTATGTTGTCAAGTTCGTAAAGCGTAACGTCGACCTTATCGGTTTTCGCAATAATGTAAGCGCACGAACGAGTCCACTGCCTCAGGAAATGTTGGTGCTCCACGACGTAGCCTAACAGCGTGGCCCTTGAGGGGTGTTGGAGGGCGAGCACGAAGGGGTGTGGGTTGGGTCCGTAGAATCTCTCAATGAATCTTTTCTTAATCCAACCTTTCAGGTCGTCATGCGTGTCGAAGTATTCACCCATCAGTTGTGAAAGCTCTGCCGCCTTCGTTTTTTTCTTCGTGATGTTCTTGTTCAGCCACATCACGTGCTCCACATCGCTTCTTTCAGAAAATTCATACAAGTGGCTTGCAAGGCTGCTGTAGTCTCCCCTAGCGAATGCTTCTCCGCATACTGAGCATTTTGTCAATCGTGAGGCCTCCAATCTCACAGTGGGAAATCGCCAGGAAGCTTTCGCCTAAGCGCCATGTACTCCTCCCCACCTTCATGTTTCAATCGTTCCAACATTTCCTTGACTTCAGCAGAGGTGAGGCCTCGGGCAGACCCAACCATGCCCACTGTTTCTTCGAAAGTCGCGTGGCACGCTTTGTAGCAATTAGCCATTCCCTGAAGTAACTCGCGTTCCTTTGGGGTCAAAGCCTAACGCCCTTGGGTGGTTGATCATCAAGGCCGCTTCATCTGCCTTTTGTCGGGGTGTTAGAAATACCAGCCCACCAAACGAAACCAGACTGCGAATGTTCGACTCAAGTGTGAGAGCTATCCTTGAATTGACAGAAGGCTTGCCGAAAATCGAACTGGAAAAGGAACAGCTAAACTCCAATAATGCGGCGTCCACCTCTGGTGAACAGACAGTTATCTCTTAGGCCGATATGCCCATCAAGAAGTTTATCCTCAGGAGGACGTCGCAGCCTTGAAACCATCAAACCTCCGAGATGAAATATTCTATTTGCTCTATTCGCAGAACAGACCCGAGCAAGCAATCCTGCAGCTCAACCGCATCATCAAAGTCACACCCGAAAACAGCCAAGCACTTGCCCTCAAGGCCTATGCCCTCAACAGACTCGCCAACGCTCGCCGGGAATGGAAATACTCGGAAAACGCTTTGGAACACTCGGAACGGAGCTTAACTCTGAATCCTGACGATGACATCGCGCTCGTGAGCAAAGGGTGGGCTCTCATCGACCTAGGGAAAGCCCATGATGCCATACCGACGTTGGAGCGAGCGGTCAAAGTGAACCCGAACAATGAGTACGCCTGGTTCAACCTTGCGTGGGCACAATACTTGACCGGAAAGGCTGAAGCATCCTCGCAATCAATCGCAAAGGCTCTGCAAATCAACCCCGCCAACCCAATCATCAAGCGGGGCAAAGAGATGATGCAGAAAGGCAGACTACCCGCTCACCTCAGAAAACAACCCGCAACAAAATGAAGACCAACAACAACCAAACCGAACTAATGCGAATGTAGTATTAGAGGGGTCTAACCGAGTGTGACAGTAACAGCCAGCACCCAAGTCTCGCCCGAGAGTGAGGTGACATCACACACCTTCCTTGTCAGGGTGTATACACCCAAACGTTGGGTGTATACACTCCAGCATAGGGGTATGTTGGGGGGTATGGTAGGGATATTATTTCGAATGTATTACTAGGGTACTACATTCGAGTTTGTGGTGCTGGCTAGTTTTCAGGTTGCTTGGCCACTCGTTGAGTGGCTTGGAGCAAGGCGGTCTCTTCGCTGTCAGGGGCTCAGGAGGTCTCAGTGACATATTCGGCCAGTTCGGTGAGGCTCCTGAACTCGTGATCGGCTTGCAGGCCTGAAGGTTTAGCTTCCTTCTTTCGGTTTACCCAAGCCGTGCTGAAACCGATCCTGTGTGCGGGTGGAATATCGTACTTGAAACCGGATGAAACATGAAGGACCCGGTCAGGTGGGCAACCAAGTTTTTGCAGGGTCACTTCGAAAGGCTTTGTGCTTGGTTTGTAGGCCCCAACCTCTTGGGCGGTAACCGTTAACGCGAACTGGACTCCGACCTTGGCTTTGGTCGCTTCGATTATGTCCGTGTCAATGTTTGAAATGATCCCCAACTTGCATTTCTCTGCGAGTTGTTCGAGTGCTGGTTTGGTTTCTTTGAAGACCGGCCATGTTGGAATCGACTCGGCCAGCCTCACCCCGTCCCGGGGAGAGTAAGGTACGTGGAACCGCCTGCAGGCCTCCTGCAAACTAAGGTGCAAGAACTCCCTGTAACTTTTGTATGGGCTTTGAATCAGTTCAAACTCAGCGTCTTCTCTGGCCTTCAGCAAATCGTCAATGCGCACTTTGGCCTTCTTCTCACTGATTATCTGATTGAGAACAGTTCTGATTCCTGTTTCCCAATCAACCAGAGTTCCATAACAATCAAACGTGACCCATTCGGGTTTCAATTCTCAACCTTGACCTCTACTGGAGCGGCAGGGGATTTCTTGAGGTTAAGCCACCATCGCCAGGCGAATGGCGCTAGTAATCCTACGGTCAACAAAGCCGTGAAGGCGACAGCTTCAACTTTCATCCCGCTGTCCGCTATCGTCACGCCGGACTTGCTCTCGAAGTTCAAGAGAATCAGCAAAATCACCATCATAACATCGACTGGTACGAGAACTGACCAGATTCCGTGACGCCGCAGCTTCCCACCCAAGTCGGTCACCATAGCCCAATCAAGCGTTAACGCTGAGTCAGTTGAACCTACGCGCGCTTTTAGATTGATCGGAAAAAAAGCCGTAGAAACCCCGATTCTGATCCCATACCTGGACTTCAGCTTTCATTGGCCTGCAGAAAAGATGTCTAGACTATGCTATACACTGAGGTTGAGTCGACTGCAAATCTTCTTATGCGATAGCAGGCTTTTGTCGGGCATGACTGCCAATAAGTACCAAAGTATCGGAACCAGGCTTGTGGCGCAAATCGTCGATGGCGTAATCCTGTTCATCCTATTTTTCCTCGTTGGATTCGCAATGTCAGGTTCGTTCACGTTTGATTACCAAGGGGCAGCTGCATCCCCATTCCTAGGCGCATACGGTCTGATCACTTTCCTGTACTTCGTCGTCCTCGAGGGAGCAATGGGAGCAACAGTTGGCAAGAAACTTCTCAAAATTAAGGTCGTCCGTGAGGATGGGTCAGCTTGTGGGTTCGGCGCAGCCATCGTCCGCAACATACTCAGAATAATCGATGCTCTACCATTCTTCTATATCATCGGAATCATTCTCATCGCACGGTCAGATAAGAAACAGCGGCTCGGCGACCGATTCGCCAAGACAGTGGTCATCAAAGCCTAGGCTGACTCGAACAACAACACTACCGCCGCAAAATCGCGGTAAACTAACCTTTCGTTACACCAATCGGGACTAGCCTTGCCACTTTGGTCGCTATGCCGAGCTGGTGGCTCACCTCAGCCACACTGTCCACATTCTTGTACGCCTCAGGAGCCTCTTCGCTCACTGTCCCGAAATTCTCAGCTCGAATCATAATTCCCTTCTTCGCTAGCAACTCTTCTACCTGCCGGGCAGGGTTTCGTCTCTTCGCTGCGGTTCGACTCATGGACCTACCCGCACCGTGGGCCGTGGTACCAAAGCTGAGTTCCATAGCCTTCGGTGCCCCAATCAGAACCCAAGACGCAGTACCCATACTGCCAGGAATGAAGACCGGCTGGCCAATTTCCCGGTACTCCGCAGGAACTGCCGGATGTCCTGGCGGAAATGCTCGTGTGGCTCCTTTGCGGTGAACGTAGACTTTCTTCATTCCACCGTCCACTGCATGTTCCTCGATTTTAGCGATGTTGTGGGCCACATCGTAAATCAAGCCCATGTCAAGCTGGTCAGCGGATTTTCCGAAGGTTTTCTCGAAAGACTCCCGCGTCCAATGAGTGATCATCTGTCGGTTGACCCAAGCGAAATTCGCCGCCGACGACATTGCACCGATGTAATCTTCAATTTCATTACTTTTGGCTGGGGCGCAAGCCAATTGCCTATCCGGCAAATTGATACCATATTTGTGTACCGCCCTTTCCATAACGCGCAGGTAATCGCTGCACACCTGGTAACCGAACCCACGACTACCAGTATGAACCAGAACCAGAATCTGACCCTCCTTTCGAATCCCCAGCTTCTCTGCCACAGGCTGATCAAAGATCTTGTCGACCTTCTCAATCTCAAGAAAATGGTTACCGCTCCCTAGGCTGCCGAGCTGTGGGCTCCCCCTCTGTTTGGCTGTTCCAGAAACCTTGTCGGGGTTTGCGGTTTCCAAGCAACCATTCTCCTCGCAATGCTTCTGATCCTCTGCCCAACCGTAACCGTGGTCAACGGCCCACTCAACACCCTCACGCGTAACCTTCTCCAAATCCCCAGCAGAAATTCTCCCAACCTTCCCTCGACTACCCAAACCAGAAGGAACATTCACAAACATAGCATCCAACAATTTACCCAAAACCGGACGAACATCAGCTTCCGTCAGGTTCGTTCGGATCAATCTGACTCCACAATTTATGTCGTAACCGACACCCCCGGGGCTTACGATGCCTTCGTCGTAGTCGCTTGCTGCGACTCCACCTATCGGGAACCCGTAGCCTTCGTGGCCGTCTGGCATCGTAATGGACCAGTTGTAGAGTCCGGGGAGGGTTGCGACGTTTGCGCATTGTTGGAGTGTGGCGTCGGTTCGCATTTTGCCAATCAATGCTTCATCGGCGTATATTCGGCCTGGAACACGCATGCCGCGCTGAGAATCCTTCGGAATCTCCCAAATGTACGTGTCTACCCTGTTAATTGGAACTCGCTCGGAGCTGTGGCCGTAGGCGCCTTGGGACATATCAATCACCAGTGTGAGATTTTGTGAGAACAGCCTTCTCCTCATTTAATAGGGTTCTGAAAACCGACCCGGCCAGCCTGCGAGGCACCCCGGAATTTTCGTTGTCGCAAATTTCCAATTCGCAAACATCAATCCCTCCACAAACCTTAGCGCGAATTCGACACGCAGCCTCGAAACATGTAGACCATTAACAACCACGCTCCGACCCATCACCTGAACAGCACTGGGTTGATCTTGGCTCCCCATCTTTCGTTCAGGATTCACCATCAACTTCATATGGCGTTGATGCTTGCTCAATTTCATCAAGAAACTGCTCCAGTAGACTGCTGGCCCAGTGGTCGTTCTGAGATCGAAAACGGCCAATGGAACCAAAGGGGTTCTAACGTTTAACATTAAACATTAATGATGGCGGTTCAACAGAGTAACAACCCCATGCATTCTACTCTGTGGATTTGTGCCGACTGTTCTGCTCATTCTTGACATTATCGGACGGCCAAGACCATCCATGGACGCCTACCTTCCTCGGAAAGGATATTACCGGAAATACCAATTACATTTCGACGTATCTTGTCAGACAGAAGAAGTTTCTTCACGAAGGCGGCAAAGATCCTGCTTGGAAGCGCTGTCGGTTTGGCAGCACTACCACAATTACCCCAACTTGTACAAGCCACAAGCCCACCAACTTTCGCGATCGGTACGAAGCAACTACAGCTCCTGCTAGCCTCCCAGAACCTGATGAAAAAGACCGGAATACTGAAAGCTCAATCAGTCTTCCAATACGGCAACGACGGCCAAATCATGATGGATTGGTCCATCGTAATCCCACCAGAAGAAAACATCAGCACCAACGATGCGAACATTGCACAACAAATTCTAAACATCGTTGGGCAGTCAGTCTAAGAACCTGACACGGCCGCAAAAGCCCCTTCTTCAGCACACACTAACTCAAGTGGGTGTGGGTTGCCTGGAATCGCGAATTTTCTCGAATTCTTTTAGCGCATTTTCTTGTTCGATCGTTTGAATCGACCCCGGCCGCTTTTCGCGTACTAATCGAATGGCATCATCAGCCCCTAGGCCATGTTTCACCAGGTAAGCAGCCAAGACTGTTCCAGTACGCCCTTTACCCTCACCGCAATGAACCAAAACAGGTTTGGATTGGGCGTTTTCGCGCTCTATGAACTTGACCAGCTCTTCCAATTGCTTGGTGGTCGGCGACCCGGACATGTGTGAATGCAGATAATCGAAACCTAGCCGGCGTACAACATCTGGGATGAGTGGTGTCCCAGTCAACGAGACGATAGCAAGAATCCCTTGCTCCCTCACGGCCTTCAACTCCGCTTCACTTTCTGGCCGGGCACATCCGGCCAGTTTAGATGGCTCGAGCCAACTGAAGTTCTTTGGCACGAGATCTTCCTCGTTCAAACAGACACCAACGGTTGCTCCATTCATCTATCACGCCCTGCGATATCCGTTTCGGCCGTCGTAACCCTGAACCAGTTGCCGCTGAGCTCTGTCACTTTCACTTCTCTCTTCCACCTAAATTCTCACGTACCAGAACCTACGCGGTGACTTTGATGGGACGTACGATTCCTTCCTATCGGATGGCAATCGACATGGAAATCGCAAAATGGAAACCTTTCAGGGACGCGTTACGAAAACCCGAGAAAGACATTTTTGAGAACATGCTTTTGCGGTCTAAGCTCTACGCTTCGGCTGGAGGCATGGCAGTCAGGCCTGTCGTGCTCGAAGCGGTGTTCATGTCAATTTTGTTTGACCACCATATACGGCTTCTAGAGTTAGCCGCGGAGATTGAAAGAATCAAGACGCCCGAAAGCCAAAAAGAACCTAAAGGTATCGAAAAGTTTCTACAGCCACCACCTGCAACCTCCATCGAATCATGTCAACATGTCATCGAGGATACCCCGCCGCAAGGAAACAGTTAATCGCATTCCTCCAAACACAAGGCTACACCGTTCACCCTAGCGAGGTATTCTGCCCAACCCCCAACCACTGCTGGGTGGATGTAGCCGCAATCAAGGGCCAAGACTACTGCGCGTTCGAATACAAGTCAAGAACTGACTCCATCCGGCGAGGGCTTAAACAATGCTCTGCCTATGCGACAGCGTTCAACTACGTGGTGATTGTCGCAGACCGATACCGCGTCACGCGAAGCAGATATTTCGCTCGTTTCAAACGGTCTGGTTTTGGGGTTTGGCAACATCAGGGCTCTGCATTTCACGCACTCATTCCTCCGAAAAGGAGAGCCACAATCAAGCAGGCAAAGACGGTCGTGGAGAGACAATTCAAATCATTAATTCGCGAGTCGAAGGGCACTTCTCAAACCAAACTCGCCGAGTTCTTCGACACATGACCGGAACCAAATCTCATCTAAGATCTCGAACGTTGCCAAGTGAGGCATTCTGGCAGTTGGTAATCTGGTCCAAGGCCTCAGTAAGGCTTGCCACACCGACATAGCGGTCAGGAACGTGGCAGTCATCCAGGGGTTTTCGTACCAAGTGAATTGATTGTATTCCAACCGCTCTGGCACCTAGGATGTCTGCATGCAATGAGTCGCCAACGAAGACAGCTTCTGAAGCTTTGATGTTCAGTGAACTTAGCGCTTTCATGAAAATATCCGCCCGTGGTTTTCTTAGCCCTATTTCGGCAGATGTTATCACTACATCAAAGAACTGCCGAAGGTTGAACTTTTCAAGAATCGCGCTGACGAACCAATCGCTCTTCGCATTCGATATCAGGCCCATCCTCAATTCTTGCTCGCGCAGGGTTTCCAATGTTTTAATCGTGTCTGGGTAAAGTTGCCAAGCTTCAATTTCCGGCTGGTAGAATTCCATCATCGCATTCTGAACCAAGTCTACTCCCAGAACTTCCAACTTGGCTTTACGTAGGGTCTTTGCGATGATTTCCTGCATGGGGATCTCGACTTTGTACAGACCCGCCTTCTCAGATGCGTCATTGAATTGCCGCATGAATGTTTCTGCAAATTGCTGAAAATCTAGCTTCAACCCCAACTTTGTGAGGTAGCTGTGGGCTGCCTTAAGATTGTCGCGGAAAACGTCATCCCAAGGACGACTCAAGTGAACTAGTGTATCACCCAAGTCGAAGACGACAGCCCGAAGCAACTCCACCACGCTCCAGTCGGAAAGGAGACGCGGCAATTCATAACTCTTTATCGCAGCCCTTAGTCCCACGGCTCACTTGATATAAGCAAGCCCCCTCACAGGGCAGAATCGTGCGGTAAATGCCAACAACCCAGGCCGGCATCACCTTCTACGGCGGCGTGAACGAAATCGGTGGAAATAAGATCCTCATAGAAGACAGAGGCACGCGGGTAATGCTCGACTTTGGAATGAGCTACTCAGACCGACGGAAATTCTTCTTCGACCCGATGCTTTCACCCGGCGACGAACGAGACCTCCTTGAGTTGGGCATTCTCCCCACCATCAAAGGAATTTACGAGTTCGAAGACTCAAAACCCTCAATCGATGCCGTAGTCCTCTCGCACGCGCACGGCGACCATTGGGGATACACATCCTTCCTGAAGAGGAGCATTCCAATCTACTGCGGCGAGACCTGCGCACAGATACTGAAAGCTGTATCAGCTTCAAAGGTCCGCCACTTCGAATCAGACATGCGCGGAGTCGAGCTCCAGACATTCAGGACCGGCAAATCCCTTATGATCGGCTCCATCGAAGTCACGCCCTGCCATGTTGACCACTCAATTCCAGGCGCGTATGGGTTCATACTGAAAACCTCGCAAGGCTCGGTTGTGTATTCAGCTGACTTCAGACTTCATGGAACTAAACCTCAGATGACAAGCGACTTCGTTGAATTGGCCGCCAAGGCAGACCCAGCAGTATTCCTCGCAGAGGGAACGAACATTCTCGGCGGCGAAGTTTCGAGCGAGCCGGAGGTGGAATCGAAACTCAACTCGATCGTGTCCGGAACGAAGAACATTGTCCTCGCCAACTTCTCAAACGTCGACGTTGACAGAGTGCGGACCTTCTACCAAGTGGCAAAAGAGAATGACCGAGTCCTAGCGATCTCACTAAAACAGGCACACATCCTCAGCGACCTCGCAAAAGACCGAACCCTAAACCTACCCGAAATAGCCGAATCCGAAGAAAACTTGGTCGTGTTCAGGAGAGCAAAGAAAAGGTACTACGGTTGGGAGGAAGAAGTGATGAAGCACGCCACGACGATCGACAGTCAAGAACTCAGAAAAAACCAAGGAAAGTTCATTGTAGCATTCTCAACACCAGATTTCAAGGAACTCGTCGACATCCGGCCAGACCCGGGCAGCGTCTTCGTTCTATCAATGTCGGAACCATTCAATGAGGAGCAAGAGTTCGAATTTCAACGCTTACAGAACTGGTTGGATCATTTCGGATTGCCAATGTACCATGTCCACTGTTCAGGGCACATAATGCCAAGCGAGCTGAAGAAGACGGTTGAGAAAATCAAACCGAAGAAACTGTTTCCGATCCACACAGAATATCCGGGGCTCTACGCCAAGTACATGTCCGACATCACGGCCATAGAGCAACCCACCAAAGGGCGAAGATACGACCTGAAAGCCTAATTGCGCTCGAATTCAACGCGAAGCGTCATGCCCTTCAAATCTTGGGCAATCTTGCGCACCATGTCCAAGTTCACAGGCATATTCCTCGGCTCTCTCCCAGTCAAGATGACCTTCGTCTCCGTCGTGCCATCCGGAATCCAAATTGTGTTTATCGTGAGAATCGATAATGGGCTGAAGAGGTCTTCGAGGAATCCCCGGTCGTCACCACCGAAACTGATGAGCTTCACTCTCTTCCCGAATGTCTCACTGAGATCCCTAACCACCTTCGCTCCCCCACCCAACAATTTCGGCATGTCCTTCTTGTCGACAAGGACAACCATCATGTCATCGGCCTCAACGGCCCTGTGGTAAGTCACGTCTTCAAGCACGGGGTTCTCTTTCTCAAGTTCCACAATTCTCTGAATAACCTTCAAGTCCAGCTCTGTGATTTGGCCCTTGTCCAGTTTCTCCTCGCAACGTCTGCAGAGTATGCCGGACTTCACGCAGAAAGCGTCTAATATCGTCTTTACCATTCGGTCTCATCTTATCTGTTTCCCGGGACAGCCCTTCAACCGAGCGCTCTGGTACCCGCGCTATGTTTGAGCACGAGGTCCCCAGCCTATTTGAAGATGATGCATTTCAAACGCCGCTTCTTCACCAAACTTCGGGCGCGGGCAATCAATTGTGACTGCGAAAATTCGGCGACTGTTTTATTACTGAACTGAACAGTCTAAGGCCGATTCGTCACGCGAGCGTTGACTAAAATTGAAACTGTTCGAATATGAAGCCAAACAAATAGCACAAGAGTACGGCCTACCAGTCCCGAAGGGCTTCGTTGCCTCAACTCCTCAAGAGGCGAAAGACGCCTTCTCGAAATTGAACCAACCTTCCATGGTGAAGGCTCAGGTTCTCGTTGCTGGGCGCGGAAAGGCCGGAGGAATCAAGCCTGCCTCAAGCAGTGACGAGGCAGCTCAGGTTGCTCAATCCCTGCTCTCAATGTCAATAAAGGGCGAGAAAGTTGCAAAGGTTCTTGTCGAACAGAGACTGGCCAGCAAGCATGAACGGTATGTCAGCATTGTAGTAGACCGTGCTTCACGGTGCTACACGATTCTATGTTCAACTGAGGGTGGAGTTGACATCGAACAGGTTGCCGGAGCACATCCTGAGAAAATAATCCGCCGCAAGATCGACCCTCTGTTCGGTTTGCGGGAATTCGAAAGTCGAATGGTTGCCAAACAACTTGGGTACTCAGGAAAGCAGATGGGACAGGTAATGTCGGTCATCGGCAAGCTATTCCAAATAACGTTAGACCTCGACGCGGAGCTGATCGAGTCCAACCCGCTCATCGAAACTGAGAGCGGCGACCTGGTCTGCGCGGACCTGCGCATTCTCGTCGACGACAACTCACTCTTCAGGCACCCCAAGTTCTTGGAACGCATGAAGACATTCGAACCAGACATGACCCCACTCGAGGTGAAGGCCCGAGAGAAGGGGCTCGCGTATGTTGAGCTTGACGGCGATGTTGGGATTATTGGGAATGGTGCGGGGCTGGTAATGGCGACATTGGACATGATATTGGATTGCAAAGGCAAGGCCGCAAACTTCTGCGATGTAGGCGGGGGGGCAGATGAAGCTAGAACTGCGGCAGCATTGGAAATTGTGCTCGCCAACCCTAAAGTCAAAGTGCTTTTCATCAACATAATGGGCGGCATCACACGATGCGACGACGTCGCGAACGCCATTCTAGATATTCAGAAGAGAATGGGCATAACAAAACCCATGGTAATACGCCTAGTAGGCACCAATGAAAAGGAAGGGCAGAAGATACTCGCGGCCGCCAACATTCCTTCTCTAAATACGATGGAGGATGCAGCGGCAAAGGCCGTGGAATTAGCGGCCAAGGTGAAGTGAAAATGCCAATTCTAGTTGGAAAAGAAACGAAGGCAATAGTGCAAGGCATTACTGGAGGACAGGGAAGCTACCACACGCAACTCATGCTTGAATACGGTACCAAGATCGCTGCAGGCGTTACACCCGGAAAGGGAGGAACGACGTCTCAAGGGCTCCCAGTTTTCGATACCGTCCAGGAGGCGAAGGACAAGTTCGGTGTGAACGCTTCCATCGTTTTCGTTCCGGCCCCCTTCGCGAAGGACCCGGTGCTCGAGGCGATAGCAGCTGACCTAAACCCAATAATCGTGATCACCGAGGGAATACCAGTCAAAGACGAGATTCAAATCATGCAGGTGGCCAAGCTCAAAGGCACAACGATCATCGGTCCGAACACGCCAGGCATCATTACTCCTTCCGAATGCAAGCTCGGCATCATGCCTGGGCACATATTCAAACCCGGTAAGATTGGCCTCGTATCCAGAAGTGGAACGTTAACTTACGAGATAGCCGCAAGCCTAACTAACGCAGGCCTCGGGCAGTCCACATGCCTCGGTATCGGAGGCGACCCAGTCGTGGGGTTGAACTTTGTCGACGTCCTCGAGATGTTCAGGATTGACACTCAGACGAAAGCAATCGCCATGATCGGTGAAATCGGCGGCAACGCTGAAGAGATGGCAGCGGAGTATGTCAAGAAAACGAAATACCCTAAGCCGATCGCGGCTTACGTTGCTGGACGAGCTGCACCACCAGGAAAACGAATGGGCCACGCAGGCGCCATCATCACTGGAAAAGCAGGTACGGCTGAAACAAAGATCCAATCACTACGAGATGCTGGTGTGAAGATTGCTCTTAGACCCGGGGAAATCGCGAAACTGCTAAAGTAACGCAGCATACCGCGGAAGAATCCTCGCAACCACAATTACCGAACGTCGCCTGACATATCTAGTTAATAGCGCCAGCCTCGAACGTTAAGCGGAAAGGCTGCCCTTGACGCTCAAACGAACACACTACACAGACGAGATTGAAGGCGCAAAAGAAGAGAAGATCGTGCTTGCAGGTTGGGTCCATGACATAAGGGACCTGGCAAAGGCACGTTTCATTTTGCTCAGGGACAGTCATGGCGTTGCGCAAGTTACCGTTATCAAATCAAAGGCAACCCCGGAAATTCTCAAGGAATCCGGGACACTAGGAAAAGAGGATGTCATCGCCGTCGAAGGCATACCGGTGAAGGAGCGAATCGCGAAGGTTGGCGCCGAAATAACTCCAACCAAAATTGAATTGATTGTGAAAGCCCAAGCAGCAGCACCTCTAGACATTTCCGGTAATATTGAGTCAAACCTTGACGCACGCCTTGATTGGCGAGTAATCGACCTTAGAAGAAGAGAGAACCTCGCAATATTCCAAATACAATCGAAACTCGTGGAGGGAATGGTTGAGTACCTGAACAAACACGGGTACATGCAAGTATTCACCCCATGCCTCCTGGGCGGAACATCGGAGGGAGGTTCAGAAGTTTTCAAAACTGACTATTTCGGCAAAGAAGCATTCCTCAGACAAGACCCACAATTACACAGACAATTGTGCATCGCTGCAGGCTTTGACAAAGTCTACGACCTTGGGCCAAATTGGAGAGCCGAACAATCCCACACAACCCAACACCTCTGCGAGCACAGGGGCATGGCCGTGGAGTTCGGATTCATGAACAACGAAACAGACATGATGCGAGTTGAGGAGGAGCTCATCGTTGCAGCAATGACGAAGGTAAAGGACGAATGCTCCGGTCAACTGGAACGAGCGCATGTAGCACCAGAGATCCCAAGCACACCCTTTCCTGAATTGAGATTCCCAGAAATCTACAAAATCCTCGAGGAGTACGGAAAGAAGATTCCTTACGGTAACGACATCGATAAGGAAGGAGAAAAAATCCTCTGTAAATACGTCAAAGAGAAACACAGTGCTGAGATTTTCTTCATCAACAGGTTCCCCTTCAAAGTGAAACCCTTCTACGTAATGCGCGTAGACGACGACCCACAATGGGCACGAAGCGTAGACCTCGTCTACAGAGACGTTGAACAATCTTCAGGCGGACAGAGGGAACACCGGCACGAGAAAATCATGGAGCAAATGAAAGAGAAGAACGTGAACCCTGAAGGCATGAAATGGTTCACCGAGCCCTTCAAATTCGGTGTCCCACCACACGGCGGCTTTTGCCTAGGAATAGAGAGGTTCACCATGAGCTTCTTGGGCAAAGAAAACGTGAGGGAAACAACACTCTTCCCAAGAACACCAGAACGACTGCTCCCCTAAAACCCGAACCAGAATGTTACGTTAATCATCCAACAGACACCATTTCCAGAGTACACGCATCGAACAACGATTAATATGGCACGCTTTTCCTGTGTCCGGAAAGCTCGAGGAATAGAACAGTGGTTTCAAAAGACGAGGTCATGGCGAAACTGAAGGACGTCATGGACCCAGAACTTCACATCTCGATAGTCAACCTCCAAATGGTCAAGAAGGTCGACATCGAAGCCGACAAGGTCAAAGTCCAGGTGGCCCTAACTGTTGGCGGATGCCCCCTTTCCAAAACAATTTCTGGCGACATTGAGAAGACCCTGCTGACGGTACCTGGGATCAAGCACGTAGACGTCGATACAACAGTCATGACCAAGCAGGAGCTTGAGGAACTTCGTGTTAAGATTCAGTCTGGGATGGCCGCGCAAAAAGGACAAGCGCCAGCTACTGGATCGGGTATGCCTCCTGGCATCAACCGCCTAGAGAGGAAAGGCATCCGAAATGTCGTCGCTATCATGTCTGGAAAGGGCGGAGTAGGTAAGTCCTTCGTGACAGGATTTCTAGCTGTTCAGCTGACACGGCTGGGGTACAAGGTTGGAATTCTTGATGCGGACATAACTGGGCCCAGCATAGCGAAGATGTTTGGCCTCAAAGGCCCGCTCTTCGTCACAGCGGACAAACACGTCTTACCAGCAGCGAGCCGATTGGGAATCAAGGTCGTCTCAATGAACCTAATTCTCGAGGAACCGCAAATGCCCGTCATAGTCCGCGGCCCAATCATCAACAGCGTCATCCGCCAAATGTTTCAAGACATAGAATGGGGAGAGCTACACTTCCTGCTGGTAGATCTCCCTCCGGGAACGTCTGATGCCCCGCTTACTGTTTTCCAATCACTCCCATTGCAGGGAGTGATCGTGGTGACGACCCCGCAGGATTTGGCGTTGATGGTGGTTGGGAAAGCAATCAACATGGCCAAAACACTTAGCGAACAACTCGCCGCGGTAAAGATTCTGGGTTTGATGGAGAACATGAGCTACGCCATCTGCCCACACTGTGGATGGAAAACCGAAATCTTCGGCCCAAGCAAAGCCCAAGAAGCAGCAAAGAAAGCGGGAATTCCGTACCTGGGCGCCATTCCAATAGACCCTGAAATCGCGAGGCTAGCAGACGCGGGGAAGATTGAGGACTACGTGAACCCGTTATTCGAGGAAATAACCAGCGCGGTCAGGGTTAACGCAGCGAAACTGCTTGAACCAATTCCCGGAGCCATGCCAATAGCATGGTCGAAGCAGAAGTAGCAATAAGGGTACCCCATTCGGATATCCGACTTGCCGCGAGTTCAAACTAAGATTAATAGGTAAGGAAGACGCGGAGTTCCACCGTAGGAGAAAGCAAAGGCCGAATCGTGGGGGTGAATAGTAGTATGGTTACGAAAGACGAAGTCATTACCGTATTGAAGGATTGTTACGACCCAGAGATTCCTCTCAACATCTGGGACTTAGGCCTGGTTTACGACATCAACATTGACGGCGAGAAAGTGGGGGTCAAAATGACCCTGACCGCGCCGGGCTGCATGATGGGTGGGATGATTGCTGATGAGGTCAAGGCGAAGCTGAAGGCGTTGAATGGCATTAAGGACGCTGAAGTAAGCTTAGTTTTCGACCCGCCTTGGAGCCCAGACAAGATGAGTGAAGAAGCCAAGGCCCAAATGGGAATCGCGTAGGCGGCTTAGCCCACGATTCCTTCCCCGTTTTGATTATTGTTTGGCCTCGTAATTGCGGTTCTGAGATTCGAGTAGGAAAGCTTAGCTTCTCTTCCTATTGATTCGGCGATATTATTCGGCGGAAATGGGCAATCGCATCCGACAGAATCCTAGACCTTTCGTCTCAAGCCATGTACTCGTCTGCCTTTGGCGGTAAGGCCGTAGCTGGACGGTGCGATGAGATCTCTATCTACCAAGAACGCTATTGCGCGTTGAATCACTTCGTACGGAGCTTCTTTCTCGAAGGCCTTGTACAACGTAGCTATGTGAATATTCAGTCGGCCTCGCCTCTCATCCTCTTTGTGGAAGAAATCAAGAATCTGTTCAGACAATTTTCGAAGATCGACCATTAAACTCTAGACCCCTCGATTCGGCGTTTCTCTATGCATCGTCACCCAGTAAACAATTCGAACCCTGACCTTTGAGTGCGGGGTGCGGGTGGGATGCTGGCCACGCTGCCAGCATTAAGAACCTCAAGGAACCCTAAACCTACTTGGCGCCGAGTTCGCGTTTCTTCCATCTAAGGTTGTGGCCGTGGCATTTCCTGCATCGGCTTGAGGGGCCTGGGTTTCGTGCGCCACAGTCCCTGCAGACTTTGTAATGCAACCTAATCTTTTGCGCGAGTTGCTTCTTCACGACATCAGTAATGGGCATTGAACTGTCCCTTGAATTGAGTTCGCTTGGTGAAGCGAAAAGAGACATATATACAGTGCGTTGCCCGCAAGGAATCAACTCGTCAGTGCCGGGGAGAGTTGGTTCGGACGGAAGATTCGCTTGAAGTAGTGGCAGCGGAGGTAAATGCTTGTACGAAGTGCCGGCTCTGCGAGACAAGAAAGAACGCCGTCCCCGGTGAAGGAGCCAAGAAGGCCAAGGTGATGTTTGTGGGCGAGGCCCCCGGTGGGGAAGAGGACATCCAAGGTCGCCCGTTTGTTGGTGCGGCTGGAAGACTCCTCACAGAGCTTCTGGGATCAATTAACCTGAAACGCGAAGATGTCTATATCACCAACGTTGTCAAATGCAGGCCGCCAAACAACAGGCCTCCTAGAAAAGACGAAACAACCGCTTGCAGGCCGTACTTAGACCGGCAGGTTGTCTTAATCCGACCCCAAGTTGTCTGCCCAATGGGCAACTCCGCCATCCGAGCATTCATCGATTCGGAGAAATCTGTCACAGGATTGCACGGGATACCCTTCGATGAAGGGCCCATAACCTACTTTCCCATGTACCATCCAGCCGCCGCCCTCTACACTGCCAGCTTGAGGCAGGTGATGGAAGAAGATTTTAAACAGTTAAAAAGATTACTGAACACTCTACCTTAAGGGGTTAGGTGTGGTATGCGCCAGTGGCCCGCACTGTACTTCGTGGCCTTAACCCAGGATCCACCTAGCTTCCAGCAGGTAATTACGTGATTACTCTTGTTGATTCGCTATGTGTGAAGTCTCCGAGAAATGTGGTTATGGTGGTAGTAATTCATGCCCGCATGTTTGGCATGTTTCTGAATCATCATCCTTTGAGAGGGGGTTGCCGCATGTTTCGCAGACCTCGTAGCGTTCATGGGTGTACACGTCGAAGTGTTCTTGCGTGGTTGTTTCACCTCCCTATTGTCTAGGTTTCCAGTTTGGACACGCACTATTGTCGCATAGCGGGCAAACGTCTGGGTGAGGCATTTGGAGACGCGAAGCAAGCTGGGGATATTGATTCTTGAAGGCCACAAGTTCGGAGGCTTTTGCGTTTATCGCTCGGATGAGGAAACGCGGGCATTCCATTGTCTCGCTAATTGAAGAGACCCAAACACTCCTTTCCGCATTGGGTTTGTAGAGGCAGGCTTGAATGATTTTCTGGATCTTTATCCTATCTGCTCCGGTGGCCTCAAGCGTGACAGAATTACCAGAGGGGTCTACAAGCTCACCATCCATTACACCATTTCCAATCCTTTTCTCAAATCCTTGAGGCGGAAGTAAACAGCCGTGGTTCTCTACGAGTTCTTTGACCCCGCCTAGGAACGCAAGTCGATGAAGGATCTCGAAGATACGCCTGCTCTCCAATGGGAAGGCTTTGGGTATGAATGCAAGACAGACCAGCATCGGCGCGAGACGAGAGGGTGACGGCAGCTTCGAAATCACTTCTTCTTCAGCTCTTTGAACCATGTGACATTTTGTCTCTCTGAGTATGTCCAGAGTTGAGGCCGTATCCATCCTCAGATCGTGCAATTCACGGCTCTCCACGTTCGTCACCGCCTAATCGCGCTTCGGAATTGCGCGGAGTAGGAGTTGTAGACTTCCACAAAACCCGCAAACCCGTGACTTATGATCACCAAATTCACAAGTCACGAGATTTTCAGCAGTAATATGGCTGAAGCAACTTAGGCATGTTGCAATAGTACGTCCGAATTGCTCAGTATTCTTGGCACAGCCGTAGTGATAAGCAAAGTCGTTCAGATAGAACAGGTTCCGCAGAATAACTCGTCCGCAAGCACCGCATAGCTTCTTCTCCACAAGCTCTTGCATGGTTCGATTAAATGAACCAAATACATATAAAGGGTTAGATTAAATTAACTGATAGTAAATTAAACCATTGAGGGCATATTCGTGGCAAGAAAAGGATATGCAATTGAAGGTCAGTACCCAAGTCGAATCCTAAACCTACTGTCTGAGGAGAAGCCGGGCATTAGGTGGTCAGAAATATGGCGACGCTCGGGCATCAGCAAGCCGACGTTAGCCAAATACCTGAAACTACTGGTTGGCAACGGATATGTGCTACAAGAGGATGGATTCTACAGAGCGAACCCAAGTCACGAGATTCCTGCCGTAGAAGGCAGAAGAGCATTCGAGACTGCTTACAGAAACAGGATAGATGACATAAACAAATGGACACACCAAACCAACGAAGAAAAGGGTATTGATGAGTCCCTTGAGACCATGTCCGATCCAACTCGTCTAAGAGAGTTTGTTGGTCGTCAGATCGCAAGAATCTCAGTTCAATTCATAATTGCACTTGACGAGATCGTAAGAATCCACAAAAGATCCGCGGCTCGCGAGAACATTGATCTCTTTCTGAAAATTGATGTGATTCCAATGCTCCAAGCATGCGCGAGGGATATTTGGGAACATAGAAATCGAGTGCCGGTGAGATCACTGGATGGATACGTTGCGCATTTGCAAGCAGGAGAGAAATACTTGGAAGAAGAGGAATCTAAATAAACAATATCCTGACTTCAGTTTCATTCTTCTCTGACCGTTGAGTTTCAGTCAGGTTCCCCGCTTAAGTCGCAACTACGAGAACGATTGGCCCGTGATTCAAAATGAAATGTCCCAATTGCGACGTGGATTTACTCGGCCAAGACGGTTTTCCGTTACTACATTGCCTTCGCTGTAACCTTTGGTATGAACTTCAAATGGGCGGAACGATTGTTCCGTTGAAGCTAGATGCTGTCACGAGGATTCTCCATTGACCGAACAGGTTTGCCCAGAATGTATAGGCGGCCTCGGTCACTGGTACAAAGTCGGAGACAAAGGTTACTTCAAGATATGCGAGGTCTGCGGAGGTAAAGGAAGAATCCTCCAAGAAGACTACTGCCCAGCTTGCAAAAGGGAAGGAAAGGTTCCTAGTTTGAATGTGAGGATGTTTCAGGAGTGGACGTGTCAAGAATGCAACGGAACGGGGAGAAAGCGCCGCCCCTAGCCGCCGCGCGGGTAACGTCAACTTGTCGGTTGCTAGGAAGGGTTGCGAATCTGATTTGGGATTCTGAAGGAACTCGCAATTAACGAGAAGAACAAGAATACGTGAAGTGGGTCGAGCCGCTAGTGAGGAGAATCAAACAGTGCTGAGAGATTTTAGGATTGTATCACAGAGGATGATTGCTCTAGTTGCCTCATTTGTGAAATGGTTGGAGGAGATGTAATTTCGTATGTCGTAGTCTGCCCGAACTCTTTTTCGCACTAATTGTCTGAGGTTCTGAGTGATGTCGGGTCTCTTCAAATCCCTTGCTAACTTGTTTCTTACTACAGAGTGCTCATTACTGCACCCGCGAAAAGGCTGAAATAGATTCGGATAGCGTGACCGAACTTTTTCTCTAGCGGAAAGATGAGCTGCGTAGTAGGCACGGCCTATGCAAGTCCGAGCACTTTTCTCATCTGTAATGGGGATTGATTTAGCATAGGCAAGAAAGTCGCTAGGTGCAAACAATCTATTCGTCTTCCATCGTCAAAGTGACCTTGTCGAGTACATTTTCCGGTAAACCCGTCAGTACCTTAAGCGAGATTGCATTCCAAATCTTGATAACTTCGTCATAATGCTTGTTGGCAATCTTATACTCAACAATAAGCGAGTTATCATCATCTTCTTCAGGGTCGGAAAATGTCGTTATCGAATTGGAAAATCTAAGCTTTCTTGTTCTAAGTTCAGAATCAACGGCATTACACAGGTTACTCACAGAGTCAATTAGTTCGGATTCAGAAGCGAACCATGCGACAGCTTGCGCATCTGAGTAATCTGCTAGTCGAGCAGGCAAACGAATCGCATTCCAACTTCTGCTTGTATCAGCTAATGGAAAAATGAATGATTCAATCGAACAGTTCCAGAATCTAGATGGGCGATCTAAAAGACTAACTGAGTGCCATTCTTGAGGGGTTCCGACCTGCACTATTTGATCTGTATAGACAATATGAGACGTTCCCATGTGAGGCACAGGGTAAACGCGAAGATCATTTGAGAACCCAGATGTGTTCACGATGATTGTTTGAGCCTTGGAACTAGTTCCGGTAATCGAACCTGATTGTATCGGGAACACAAGACCATGAACGTAGAGCACCTGCGAGCCTACGAGTTCGTAGCCTTGAATATCGAAATTGGATGTTGTCAATGGCACAACCTCGTCATGAGTGAATATCTGAGATATGAAAATGACCTAGAAGACGAACATATGGTCGATTTCTTAAATAGTTGCCTCATTAACCGTCTCAGAGAGAATGACATTGGAGCCCACTGTACCCGACCCTAGCGCAGTCGAGTTGAACTTTGATACTGTCAAAGAGGGTTGGAGTATATACACAATCAAGGATACGGTCGATGTCGCGCTCAAAGTCAAGCTAATCTTGTTGAAATTCTTCCTTGAAGGACTCGATTCAGAGGGAAATGCCCGCTTTGGAGCGGGGGCAAATATCATCTTGACCACTTCCGTGCCGAAGGAACTCAAAGGTGCGAAAGACACCCAGTCTTACCCAATTCAGGAAATCGCCAACTCCGTAGTTGCTGAAGATATACCGTTCGATACAGTCAAAGAAGAGTGGAACGAATACAAATCGTCAGAGGGAGTTATCTTAGGCGTGAAATTAGTCGTCACGATGGTTTCACGAACTAGCAAATATGATATGAATGGTGACCCAGTGTACTACGTCAAACATCAAGCGGTACAAAAGGCAAAGATTCCCCCCGAAGCTCGCGACAAATTGAAAAATATTCTGGATTCGAGGACTCAATAATTTTCTAACAACTGGGTAGTTACCACAACAACCGACTTTTTACAAGCGGAGATTTTTTTCCTTAGCAACCGAAGAGTTGACGTTACCGCCGCGCGAGTACCTCAAGTAGGACTAGAAGCGGAAGAATCTAGTAGCGTGATGTTCTAGCTTTGGAGACGTGCGCCGCATCGATCGCAAAACCGCTCCGACTTTGGAAACCATATCCCACAACTAGCACAGTATGCTCTTGACCGCCAATTCGACCATGCGTTCCCGGCAATTGTTCCACTAGCAGCACTAGCAACTGTGAGGGCTAGTTGAGCTATAAATTCAGGATTACAATAGAGCGCTGGATGGCTATAGGGAAAGCCTTGCGACCCTGAAACATTGTTTCCACAAACTCGGCAGAACCGGTCACCTTCGTCTAAGACAGTTTGACACGCTCGACAAATTCCCATAATGCAGGCTGATTGTTAACTGCTTTTTACGTTTTGGGGAGCGCGCGTAGAACAAATCAAGGGAGAGTTGGCCACACACTGGTTGACCCCTCTTTCGACATCCAGGCTTTCCCACTGTTCCTGCGTTGGGGCATAGTTTCATTCTTCTCTGACAGGTGAGTTTCAGAACAATCCTCTTACATTGCATATGCTAGATAATGTGGCAGTTGACTTGAATTGGTGCAAGTCACAGATTGGATTTTGGCTACAGTTTCAATAGTAGAAGCGGTGGCCACTTTTGCGTTGGTCTACTTTGCCGCGGTGACCATTAATGAAGCTAAGAACGATAGAAAGAAGGCTACGATCGAACGCAAACTTGAGAAGATTTACTTTCCAATGTTGGAGATTCTGGACCGGGCACGCAACGAGAAGGCTAGAGCCATAGTCAGGACGTCGGTCGTTAAAAGGGCCGACTCAAATGATGCCGGCGCAGAGTGGGCTTTTGTTCTTACCTCTCAGGAGTTCGAGGAAATCCGTAGGATGGTGGAGCGGTTCGGATACTATCTCAGCGCGACGGAATTGGGGAGGCTCAGATCTGACTTCGAGACACATGAGTTTGCAGGTTCGTTTTCGGATATGCAGACTGGCTCTGCTCCGTGGATTCGTCTCAGAACCGATGTCTTCGATGAGCACTGGCGCTACTTCAAGTCAAATTGCGAGAAGCTAACAGTGGAACTGGAACGTTTGACCGGAATCAAGAACGGCTAATTGGTTTAAGAACTGTACTTTTGGTAGCCTCTCAGCTCATTACTTTTCTGTTCTCATCGGCTATCACCGAGAACCTAGACGTTACACCGTGTGGTCTAGATGACTGAGAAAGAATCAGAAACCTGCTTGTCGTGCCTAGGCGCTTTTGGGCATTGGCATATCGTTGGAACGAGAGGGTACTTTGAGGAATGCAAGGCCTGCGGTGGAACTGGAAAGGTTGCAGCCCGGGAGAGTGGTTGAGGAAGCTCCCTTCTTCCCTCCTGTATTATCGAGAATTGAGTGGCCAATAGCGTTTCTATAGACAATGCACACTTTTCAGGAAAATGGGGAGAATTTGGCAAGTGTTAAGAGCATTCAATCTCCTACAAACTCCTAGGTTTGAGGTTATGAAGAGGTTCATCCCCGTGACCTTAGTCCTACTGTTCCTATTCGCCTTGCCCCATGTGGCGGCTTCTCCAAGCGCCGTCATTCAGAGCAACACTAGTAGTTACTTCGATGAACTTGGTTACCTACATGTGGTGGGGGAAGTGCAAAACACCGGCGATATTTGGTTACGATATGTGCGCATTGACGCCACCTTCAAAGACCAGAACGGCGCCGTAGTGGACACTGCCTTCACTTACACGTTGCTCGACCGCCTGCCCCCCGGTGTTACCTCAGGCTTTGACGTGTTCGAATATGACACGGCGAAGTCGGCGAATATTCGAAGTTACACACTCACAATCGAGTTCCAGATAGGCGAACCATTGACCACTGCCCTAGAAATTATCAATACCTCCTCATCAAAGGATAGCCTCGGATATCTAGAGATAGTCGGCGAAGTCAAGAACAACGGCGACACAATCAGCGAATACACGAAAGTCGTAGCCATCTTCTTTGACGCCGACGGCAAAGTGGTCGACGTGGGTTACACGTTCACTGAACCGACTACCGTTCAACCGCACACCCAACAATCCTTCAAACTTACACTCATGAGTGCCAGCAGAAGCAACTTAGCCACTAAGATGACCCTTGACACACAAAGCACCGAGTATGCAAGTATCCCAGAGACCACGTGGCCAGCAGTCATGTTGGCGACAGCCCTGTCTCTATGTGGGTTTGCAATACGAAAAAGTCGTGACCAAATTTCGAGAACTATTTCCTAAGAGGTTTATTGCATTGCGCCCAATCGTTTGGGGTTTTATCATTTGCGTGATTGGCACTTTCTTCTGGTTCATTTTCACCCTCGGATTCGGAGTAATCTACGGAATCTCGGAGGCGGCAGGTGGACCCTCCGCGCCGTCTGGGGTCTATGCGCTTGTTGACGTTGCGGGGTTGGGAATGATTTTTGGAATACCTGCAGGTATCGTGGGTGAAATAGTCAGATGGCGAAGAGGAAAGAAGACAGAGAAAGATGTTACAGCACCACCTCTCCAACAAGCGACACCCGTAAGGTATTGTACCCAGTGCGGGAAAGGAACTCAAGCGAATCTAGCTTACTGCGGTCACTGCGGCGCAAAACTCTAGGCCTCCTAGGCGTTGTCGACTTTCCGCTCAACTTCTCATGATTTTTGGGCGACCGGGCGGAATTGGCCTCGAAATCACAGCCCACTAGGCTGCTTGGTCAGGCTGGTTTTTCGTTACACCATTGTCTTCGTGCCAAGTGACGCGGACTCGACATTCTGGGACTTTCCACAGTAGCCGCAGAGAGATTCGCTCCGTCGGATTATCAGGTTGCAGAATTGGCAGGTTCGGCCAACTTCAGTTATGGGCTCTAGTTCGCTGCGACATTTCCTGCAGTAGAGTTTCTCGGAAAAGAATCCCTTCCTGATCTCCACGCAGCTGGTGCAAAGTTTGCCACCACATTGCGCACATTCAAAGAAATTCAGCTCGTTCTGTCCGCGAGTCGCCATTCCGAAAGTCCTTGTGTAGTGTTTATCACATGAGCGGTTGGAACAACTGGCGCAGGTCAATGATGCGTAGTCTCCACAGGTTGCACAGTCCCAGTTCTTTTGGTGAACGCATGGTCTACACATGAAACGATGCCCACCGAGACTTGGAACGGCCGTAACACAGGATTCGCAGAAGTCAACCCCGCCACACTCTGTACACCGAAAGCCTTGTGTTGTTTGAACTGGTCTCCCGCAGATGGGACAGTGGTGCGCTCGGATGTCCGTTACTACTGTGGCGTCAGAGGGTCGGACAATTTGAAAACGGGTTCAGCAGTGTGTACATGTGTACTCATTGGGATTAGTAGTCGATGCCGCCGCAGAGCCGCATGTTGGGCAACGTATCGCAACCACAGCCAAGGGACTTATGACCTGCCCCAGAATTGTGGGCATCAGCAGATATGACTGTTTGCGCTGTCCGCTTATGCATGTTCAGACTGTAAAGGGAAGGACAAGGTTAAACCGGGGTTTCCCACAATGAACTCACAATCTCGGATCTTCGATCCACGCTGCGTTCTTGGCCTATCAACTCTTCGGTCTATTGACTTGCCTCTAGACTTCATTTACCGGAAATTACGTACGACATGCAAAATGTTAAGCCTATTCAAACCTAAAACATAGCAAGTGGTTTGTTGACTGAAGTCAAGACGAAGATGGGGCCAGAGGGGCTCGTCGCATTACTTGGATATGTAATGATGGCCGTTAGTGTGTTTCTTCCTTGGGTAACGTTTGCTGCTCCACTGCCAGATATTGGAATAACCCTTCAGAGAAGCTCGTCTTTACTGCAACTTTTCGGGGGAATCTCTAGCATGATTTTTCTCGGAGTCGCTGTGGTGGGCGCATTGGCAACACTGCTCAAGAAGCAGACTTCATCGACTGGGCTTGGGGACGTCGTCTTAGGATTCATCGTGCTGTTGCAAACAGGATACGAGATGAGCTTTCTCGCAAGTGAATCCGAAAAGCTCACCACCCCGGATGTGACGGTCAGCCTCGGTTCAGGAGCTTATCTGGCGCTGGCTGCAAGTCTTCTAATAATGGTCGCAGGGATAGCGACCGTAATCAAGGTGAGGTCTAACAGGACTAGACAGACTGTCAGAGAATTACATGAATACAAACCAAGTACTGGTTTGCAGGGGCCGTTTCCACTCGATGAGCAGGCAATAAATGAAGAAGTTGGCACCGGTTCGCCCGGTGTGTATGCTCTTGGCCACAAGCCGGGTAAAACTTTCTTCGTCAAATATTTTGGCCGTTCTGATTCAGACATCAATGCTAAACTGAAGGAGCATATCGGCAAATATGATTCATTCAAATTCGCATATTTCGATTCTCCAGAGGCTGCGTTCACTAAGGAATGCGAATTGTACCATGCTTTTCGTGGGCCTGAAGGCAGACTCGATAACAAGACCCATCCAGAGAGAACAGCAGGCACGACTTGGCTTTGCCCCAATAATGCGTTTGATTCGGTAAGTGCTGCCCAAACTAAGAATCAATTCTGCGTGAATTGCAGAGCCGTGATTCCTATCGGCTCAGAGTTCTGCTCCAAGTGCGGCACTGCCCAGACATGAAGGGCAGTTCATTATGTCTGCGGAAACGCTGAAGACCGAAAATAGGATTCAGATGTTCTGCTACTACAATACATTGGCATGGGAAATCTTGGGGGCTACCCTTGCCATCGTCATCGTCTTAGCAACCCTCCCATTCGTTACCAAGGATATACCCAGTTACAAGACGCTCTTTGCGCTCACTGATGCAATTGCGTTGTTGCTTCTCATCGGTGGAGGATTTGCAGTGTATCATCTGCGAGGTCTTGCGGTCAAGTGGATAAGTTTCCCTTGGGAAAATCCTGCCATGACGCCTCAGGCGTGGATAGACTACGTAGAGACAGGCCATTGGCAAATGAATCGTTCGCATAGGGCAATTGAAACCTATGCAGTATTGTTCAGTCTTCTCATTGCGGGAGTAGTATACATCCTAGTTTCAGCATGGTTCTGGTACTTCGCTCACCCATGACCGCAAACGCATTGCTCTAACGATGCTGAATCCAAATCAGAAGCTGCTAACCTATCGAACGTTCTCCTTCCCAATCCAAGGTTGAAGTTCTTCTAGGTATCCGTTCAGTTTGCGAAGTATTCCCTCAGGGTACGGATCTGCGCCGACACGTGCTTCTATCATCTCAATGATTAAGTCAGCATATTGCCGTTTGAGTGCAAGCGGCTGAAGAACCCTCCAATCCCGCATCATTCTATCTATGATTTCCATCGACCAAGCCCTGAGGTGTTGAAGTTGGTCCTCGGATTCAGCTTGCGCTCGGTTTGATTGTGTCATCAGTTGTAGAACCTACTGGTTTCATGGCGGCTCGATGCTGCTGCAGCTTCGCGTCAAACTCTTTCATTTCTTCCTCCATCCGGGCCAAGCCCTCCTTCATTTCTTCCAGGTGCTGGAGGTCAGCATCATAATCCAAGAGAACTTTGCATGCTGTAGTTATTGCGGATGATTGGCGCGTGCCAATTCGCCCCGCGAGCGTGTACGGGATCAAAATCGTCCGTATGAATTTGATAACCGATGCAGGCTCCTCAAGGTTCAGCCACTCAGGCATGGCAACTCGTTTGGACGCATTCCGATTTCCCGGTTGACCACCCTCCCGCCTAGTCGTTTTGTGTACCACAGACTTCAATCAATAAAGCCCTCCAACGGTAACCTGACTAACGGAAGGAGACCTACAAGCACACCCGCGCCCTCAGCCCGGGCAGGGCATAGTCTTATCCTCAGAGAGCGAGAGAGAGGGTGTGATAATGTAAATGTGTTCGCATGGATGGTTTTCAACTGTTTCGCCTCATTTTGTGGCGCGTTTCCGGCGTGGTGTGTAGGGAAGGTCTCTGAAATCTTCGGCTTCATGTCGCAAAGGTTCGGGCAGATCTGGGTAGCGATGCAGCAGCCAGTACTTGAGCCATATCTGGCGGGCTTTCCATTCCGCGACGCTAAGATTACCGCTGCGGAGGGCTTCTATGTTGCTTCGGACATCGCTGGCTGCGGCTTCGGCGCATGAACTGACGATCGCGTAACCTCTTTCAGTTCTCGCGAAGGCGCGGAATTTCTGGTTTGCTTTCCACGCTGGCTCTTCAACGGGTTTACTCGGTGGAACCGGCTCACTTGTCTCTGTGAGAGTTCTCGTAACCTTCCGACCTCCTATCGGTAGCAGATTCGAATCGAACAGGCTCACTTGACCCAGCCCCCGGCAGTTTGAGCATACACCGCCCACGGCATTCCTGCCCGTACCTTCACAGTCTTCGCAAGGGGAACCCCAATTCTTTTTATCAACTTGAGCTGATTCTTCCATGTTCTATACCTTCATGAGGGATGCCGCCATTCCAGTGGCGGTGTCCTGACAGGATTCTCAGTCCATGACCTCCATTGACTCGCTAGACGATGTATGTAGCCCCCTGATCCGTCATCGTGGTTTCCCGTTGAACTGAGACTTTCAAAAAGTCGTGAACGATTGTCAACCTCGCACTTTGAACGTTCAGGTCCATGAGGGCACTTGCCAACTTCTCCTCGATGTCAGTTAGTACCGCCAAGATAGCTGGATTCGGCGACTGCGGAGTAGGAGGTTTCTTCCCTCGTAGGGACAGGGAGGAATCCGGCAGAGTATTGCGACCGCTCCCGGTCGGCTCGCGAGTATTACAAACGGTTCGCTTTCTGACCTGTGATCGTCTGTGGCGCTTCACTAGAGCTCATTCCTTAGGTTTCAAGTGAAATCGGCGCCTGATTTGGTCTTCAAGTTCGGGCAGCGGGACCTCAGCCTCATCCGCGTCTTGGTAGTGTTGCTGTGGAAGTTCCTGAACCTCTCGCATTTTTTGGTCAAAGCTGCGATCGTCACTTTGTTGTGGCGCGGTTGCTTTTCTAGGCAGGCCCATTCTCAAGCGGATAGCGTCTTCCAAATTTTCGGTAGTCTCAGACATTGCTCTGGTCCCCTCCTTCCTTTCCCTTGGCGACTAAGATGCCGCCGGTGATTTTGTCGCGAAAGAAAATGATTTCATCACCTTTCGTGATGTTCAAAAGTCTGAAAACTCGCTTGCCGAGGTCTTGCGGAGTCATTCCCTGCCGCCTCTCCTGTATGGGTTCGATTTTCTAGGGGTGAGTTCAGCGCCTTCCTCGGAGCGCTCAAGTAGTCGTCGCAGAATCGCATCGAAAGAGTCTTCTTTGGAGCCTAGCTTTGCCAGCTCGTCTCGAACTTCCTTGGAGACTCTTAATGTTGTATCAGTCATCGTCATCAACAAACCCTTTGTGCGCAAGGCATACATAGGCGGGTATGCTTAACGCTACTTAGTACCGAAGTGCGAACTACATGGTACATCCCACATACAAGAAACAAGAGGAAATCAAGAAGAAGATCAGAGGTTATCTCGGGCCTCCGGGGGAATCAGGCAAGACTTGGAGCGAACTCAAGAAGAAGGCCGAGGCTGACGGACTCAGTCCCACAACCCTGAGTCGCTACCTAAAGGACGGTGAGAATGAAGGGTCAATTCGACGAAACGTGAAAACGGAGTCGCACCCTCCGACCGTAATATACGGCCTTAACATGCCGAGCACGCCATCTAAACGAGAAGCGAAGGAGATTCTTGAGAAACAACTTGCCCTCCACGCGAAGTACGCTGCTAAAGGAGAACATGCAGCAATAGGGTACTATGACAAGTTCATCTGGATACTATTTGACATGATAGCAATACATGTCTGGGCCTCAAGATTTCGTAATCCGAAAGTCGCAGGCAATTGGATCCGCGTGGCAACGGAGATGATGCTCAATGATTGGTACAACTTGGGGCAAGAAGCACCCATTCTCTTAAAGCACCGCGAGGCAGTTCAGGCTTCGGCGAGAGATTACCTAGTCTATTTTCTGAATCGTTTTCCAAAAGGAAGACTAGAGCGCCAGACTAGCAGACTAGATGCAAAGTTCATCGAGGATTACCTTGCGTTTGACCCAGTCCCGGGTCTGAGGCAGGAGATGTAGACGAATCCACTAGGCTTTCTCACGCATCAGAACCTCGAACCGGCCTTCAAGCGTCTTGATTTGCTGCTTCAAAGCCTGCATTTCAAGATCTCTAGTTTCCAATTCTTTTTGCGTAGCCTCATTGAGCAGCTCGCTTTCAATGTAGGCTCTCCACTTCTGCCATTCCTCAAGAACCTTCGTAGGCTTCTTCGCCAACTGCAGGTAGTAGTTCTTATCCACTGTATGCCCTGTCATGAACTGCAAGTATTCTTGAGGTATCTTGGCGTTGACAAATCCATCCGTCATCATCAAATCTCTGTATAGGTGAGGTCTAACCCCGTCCTCGACCCCTGCCCTTTTGCATGCGTTATGCCATACCTTGTATAGGTGCCAGCCCTGCATCGGTTTACCTTTCACTGTGAAGGGCATCGGGGCGTCCTTGAAGGGTTCAAGGATCTTGGCGGGTATGAACGTGAAGAACTTCGAGTCTTCGCCTTCATTGCTTTTCCTGAAGTTGTAATCTAACTGTAATATGGTACCGTTCCAGTCTCTGCCTTTCATCTGTTCCTTCAGCCGAGGCCACATCGCGTTTATCAGTAGAACCTCTCGCCTTCCCAGTCCGCCGTATATCTGGCAGGCGAATAATTCCCGGTAGGGACTCTTCGATGCTTTCATTATGTCCCTGCCCTGGTCAAGGGTCATGTAGGTTGTTTTTGGCTCGACGGCGTTCTGATCGGTGTGGTTCTCTGCAATTTTGAATTTCTCTGCAGGTAGGGCAACTCGATTGTGTTTGTAGAATGCCCGAATGGCCGCGTATAGTAGCTCTCTGCGCTTCCGGCTGAGTTCATGGATCCTAATGGTTCTCTCAGTCTTTGTGCCGGTTGGATATTCTCTAACCGTGTCTATTTCGCCGTGCTTGATGAAATCTTGAGCTAGGTCCAATGCGTTGTAGCCGTTCGTGGCTTTCTTTGTTTGAGTGGCTTCATCTTCAGCCTTTCTTTCCGCTAGTAGTTGGTCGGGCGTTCTCTTAGCCCACTGCGAATACTGCCATATCGCGTAACAGTAACTTTCCTGACTTGATTCTGCGTCCACCTTGTCAAGGAATTTCTTCATAGATTGGTTGGCTTCAACGAACGGTTTCCCTATCTTGCCATTCAGAAATGAGCCGTTGGTCATAAGCGTAAACCGACAGCTGAATAGCGTCATTCAGTAATATAAAACATTGGTTAAAGAAGACTTCAGGAAGCTCAGGGCATTGCTTGATTCAAGCGCTCAGTCTTCATCAGGCTGAGGTTTGTTTCCTAAAATACCGTCGATTCGCTCCATCAGCTCTGCGGACAGATTCTGAGCAACTTCCGCCGATTTCATGTTCTCCACAACCTGCTCAGGTCGGGTTGCGCTTGTTATCACCGTGCTTATGTTCGGGTTCTTCAAACACCAAGCTAAGGCCAGTTGAGGCATGGTGCATCCGAGGTCTTTGGCTAGTGGTTGTAGCTGTTTCACCTTCTCAATGTTTTGCGGTGTGAGGAGGTATTGCCGCAACCATTCGTACCCTTTCAGGGAGGCGCGAGTGTTGGGAGGAATTCCATCGTTATATTTTCCGCTAAGTAAACCCGAGGCGAGCGGGCTCCAAATGGTCGTGCCCAACCCGATTTCCCGGTAGAGTGGCAGGTACTCCTTTTCCACTCGATCCCGGTGCAACATATTGTACTGCGGCTGTTCCATCTGCGGGGGAGTCAGGTGCTGTTCTCGGGCGATACCGTGGGCGCGCATTATGTCAGCCGCGTTCCACTCCGAGGTTCCCCAATACAGAATCTCACCCTGATGAACCAAGTCGTCCATGGCACGAACCGTTTCCTCAATGGGCGTTGTAGGGTCTGGTCGGTGGCAGAAGAACAGGTCCAAGTAGTCAAGTTGGAGGCGCTTCATGGAGTTTCGGCAGGCTTCGTAAATGTGCTTGCGGCTGAGCCCTTGGTCATTAGGTCCCCCTCCGCCCCAGAAGACTTTGCTGGAAACGACTATGCTCTCGCGACGCCAGCCCAACTTCTTAATCACATTACCCATGACCGTCTCAGCATTTCCGCTGGCGTACGCTTCTGCGTTGTCGAAGAAGTTGACCCCAGCGTCGTACGCCGCGGACATACACTTCAAAGCCGCGTCTTCGCCCACCTGCCCGCCGTACGTAACCCAGGCACCCAAGGAAAGCTCACTGACCTTCAGGCCTGCACTTCCTAAACGGCGATAATTCATGTAAACGTCACTGGTTCCCACATGAAAAATCCGATAATTAAGAATGGCCTCGGACTTCACAAATACCTATCATTCATCTTGCGGTTGCTCGTCCTCTGGATATATCACCTGCTTTGGGGCTGTAATATAGGTCGAAGGTGAGGTTGGCAACGGAAAAAAGGACAAAAACAGCAGTCAGCGGAAGAGGCAGATGAGGAAAAGAGGCCGCCACGACTATGAACGGGAGAATCATTGAGGCAGCAGCACCTGAAGCATACATCACCGCCCGTCGGCCAGGGCTCACTGCACTCAAGGACTTGAGGTCAACCACCAACGTCAGAACCGGAGCACGCGCAGCAAGTAAGCTCACCACGGGCAATCTGAGTTTGCTGACACCCGACCTTCCCAAGTAATAGAATTTGAAACGTACACCAACAGTGGAACCTACGAGGAAATGCGCCAAACAATGGGGAAAGAATAGGAAGCATCCCCATGAAATCAAGTACATGAAAAACCTGAGATAGAGATTTGATGCGTCCGCCGCCAGAACCAAAAGATAGATTGCGAGGAGAACCCCCAGAACTTCAACACAATTCCCGAGGCCCAAAGGGATCTTATGTTTAGTCAATGCCAATCATTGGTTCAAAGCTAGGGAACGAACGTATGAAGCTTGGCAATACCATTATCACGGCGACCTACCTCAGCCGGCCGAACAGATTCATGATACTCGCAAAACAAAACAACAAAACCGTCAGATGCCACCTTCCCATCCTTCTCTAGTCTATTCTCCAGCGATTGTCATGTCGAGCACTTGGGTTGTTGGGGCGTAGACGGCTCCTGAGCTGTCTAAGTCGTTCGCCCTCAAATCCATCTTCCCTTTGAGGATTTCGAAGAAGTTCGCCGTCACGATACCGCCCTTGACCGCGGCTCCGAGCTCTCCATTTTCGATTTTGAATCCGCTGCTGATGGCTGCGCTGAGGTCGCCACTGATTGGGTTGGAGAGCCATTCGCCTATGGTCTCTACGATGTAGACTCCTTTCCCAGTTTCTTTTATGACCTCTTCTGGCGCTGCGGTTTGGGGTTTCAATATGAGGTTGTTTGGGTATGGGAATGGCGCTTGCGTGTAGTTCGGGCGTGTGGAGAATAGCCCACCTTCTCTGCGGGCATTGCCGGTGGACTGTCGGTTTTCCTTGGACGCAGTGTAAACGTCGTATAGGAAACCCCTCAAAACTCCCTTCTCGATTACGGGTGTGCTTCTCTGCGGTGTTCCGTCATCGTCGAATTGTCGTGTGCCAAGGCCGCCCGGCATTTTTCCTTCGTCGATCAGGGATACCTGCTCACTGGCAACGGGTTGGCCAACTTTCCCCACCCAAGGTGACCTGTGCTTTTGAACAGCGTCTGCCGTCACTGTTCGAGTCAGCATTGCGTCGAGTATGGCTGCGAAGGCATCGTTTCTCCAGACAGCGTCCATCTTTCCATTCGAAATTGAAGTTGCGTTGACCATCTTCAAGGCCCGCTCGGCAACAGTTTCAGCAATATGCTCGGTGTTCAAGCTCTTCCAAGACCGTGTTTGTCTCGCTTCGTGGCCTATGCCTTTCTTTCCGGAAGAACCTGCAGTTACCGCAATCCAAGTAGAGGCAAAGGTTTCCTTCCTCTCAAGTTTGCATCCGTGGCTGTTCGCGATTGCATTGGAGACAATAGTGGTTGAAAGAATTCCTCGCGTAATCGAAAGCGACGAATCCACTTCAGTGACGGTGTCAACCGCTAGTTGGACTTCCCCGACGAGATCTTTAGCCGAGAGGCTCTCAATCCTTTTGTCGAAGACTTTCTGCACTGCGGCTTTTCCATGCTTGCGGGTTAACGACTTCCAGTCTTGGTCCTGTGTGTTGGCCTTCGCAATCTTCAACGATTGCTCGACGGCGTTCTCTATGTCAGCTCGCTCCAATGATGAAACCGAGTAGAACCCTATTCGTTTGTCCACGACACCCCGAATGCTTAGACCCGCGATCGTGTTGCTCATTGTCGCCTCGATCGCGTTGCGGTATATGATTTCACGTCGGGTTGTTTTTGTGCTGAAAGCTTCGGCCTCGTCGAAGCCCCTCTTCATGGCGAGTTTGACGGCGGCTTCCGCTGCGGCAAGAATCTTGGTCAATCAGCTCTTCCTCCTATCGTAAGCTTGCCCAACCTTACGTGTGGGCCTCCGTCACCGACCTTTGCCAGCTGGCCATCTTTGCCGCATCCGCCGAAAACACTCGTAGTTACGCTGAAGTCTTTGCCCACCGCATTGATCGTCCTGAGCGTTTCGAGGATTTTTCCAGCCAAAGTGACAGCTCGCACCATGTGTTTCACTTCGCCTTTCTCAATCAAGTAGGATGGGCCGGCGCGGAAGGTGAATGTCCCTCCTCCCACATCGACCTGCCCCCCCAAGCTACCTCGGCCACGAATGTAGAAGCCGTAATCAATCTCCCGAACTAGGTCCTGAAATGGGAAGTCCCCCGGCTGCATGTACACGTTCGTCATGCGAACAATCGGCTTGTTCTCGAAGTTTTGGGCTCTAGCGTTGCCCGTCGGTTCCAATTGCAGTTCAGGTGCTGTGTCTCGTGACAGGAGGAAGCCCTGCAACCTACCTCTTTCTATGATGGTGGTCTTGGTCTTCGGAACTCCTTCGTCGTCAAAAGGAACCTGATAACCACCATCAATCGCACCATCATCGTACATCGTGACATTTTCATTGGCGATGGTTTCTCCCACACGGCCTTCAAGAACTGATTCCTTGGAAGTGACTAGGTCTCCTTCTGATGCGTGGCCAAGCGCTTCATGCAAGAACAGGCCAATGAGTTCTGGGTCTAGAACCGCAGGGTAGGTTCCAGCGGGCGGCATTGGCGCGATCACAACCTTTGCCGCTAGGTGGGAGACTTCAGAAGAGAACGTGTTCCAGTCGCCAGATTCGATGAATTCGTAACCAGCGCACTGAGACCTTTGTTCCGGAACGCGTTCCATAGACCCATTCGCTTGAGCGACACTGAGTTGTCCAAAACCGGACATGGTTATGTCCGTCCTGACGTTCGCGCCCTCCGATGATACGAACATTCGAACGTCGTGGTGGAAGCCCAACCGTGAGGTTGAGTTCTTGATTTCTGGTCCTGTGACGGCTGCTTTGTTGGCTTCAAGGAGAAGCTTGACTTTGACGTCGGGAGGGACATCATCAGGGTTGGTCTTAATGGGGAGCTTGACCGTGGCGTCGGCAGCCTTCACTTTGGCTAGTTGAACAGCTCGGGTTAACTTCTTGGCGGCTTTAGCCATTCGAACTGCCTCCGCCACCTTCTGCCTCATCACAGTTTTGGTCAGAACTGAGGAGGAGGCTATTCCCCAAGCCCCACCGACCAGAACCCTAATGCCGACTCCAGTCAGCTTATCTGATTCGTAACTGCGGATTGCCCCATTCTCCACAACGACAAGCGTCTGCCTAAGATCTTGAAATCTTGCATCTGAATATTGGGCGCCCAAGTCGAGAGCTCGGTTAGTCAATGATTTCAGTACGTCTTCCATAGGGCAGACTTCCGTTTGAAGACGCTATCGAAAAGCTCGGCGAATATATACCCTTAGAGCACCGAACCGTTAAGTGAACGGTTACTTTCTTTCTCGGAGCTTCCAGATTCCAAACTCGCCTACAGTCTGGGCGGTTTCAACTGGGTTGTACCATTGGCGTTTGGCCCCGATGACTGAACGCATCTTCCACCCTGTGCTCTTTGGCTCGGCATCAATCGCCTGCAGAAGTGCGTCCAACTTCGACGTAATATCTTGCTTGTCTTCTTCAATCAGATTCTGCAAGTCGAGAACATGCTGATGTAGTCCTTTGATGTTTGTTGTGGCAGTGTACCAGAAGCCCCAGTCCGACGAAACCAGTTCCGCGACAAGTTTCGCGTTCAACTTATTCTTCTCTTCACCTGAGCTTATTTCGTGCGCCCGGAGCAACAACATGGCGTCTTTCACGTCCTTCTCGGCTGGGAAGACTATCTGCAACTTTTCGAGCAACATGTCGATTGGCGTTATCGTTGGGGAATCAAGGTCCAGCCGTCCTCTGAAATCCAGTGGGTGGTTGGCTGCGAGCAATTTGTCGAAGAAGACATCGACAGAGAACCAGCCCTTCGGGTGGAAGTAAATGTGGCGTTGGGTTGCTGCGGTGGACATGGTCGTGGGTCTTTTCTCGTAACCCATTTCACTGAAGAACTCCGGCATCTTCTTGCGCAACTTGAAGTAAGACATGAAGTCGAGGTCGGTGTACTCCTGCTGCCCCTCACCAAGCCGTGTCAGTTTCTTTGCGAAGTCTGCGAATTCTGCGCAATGAATTCGAATCGCAACGCCCCCGAGCATCCTCAAGGGTAAGTCTCGTTTCGAGGCTTCCTCGACGAGCCGCTTACCTTCTTCAATAAAGACCTCTGTTGGCACAATTCCCTTCCATTCGGACGGCATTTCGACGTGACGTTCTTCCATACCTCAGACCTCCACTCAAAATAACGAACTACCGCTTCCCTACGAGCTGTTCTCTCCGCCTTCAGAAAAGTCTTAACATTGAAGGAAAACACAGGCCGCCTAGGCGTTTGAAGATTGCAGAGGGACGGAGTGAAACTCGGCCGTGTGCGAGAAGCGATGCGGCAGGAGCGGCTCGAAGCTTTGATTTTGCGGATCCCTGAGAACGTCACGTACCTTTCATCGGCCTGGTGCGGCCGAGGGCTAAGCTACCTGGTCTTTCCTCTTGAGAAAGACCCGATCCTCATCCATCCCGGCGGGGAGACTCTCCCGCCGACTTGGGTTCAGGATGTGAGGTTCTACAAACCCGAAAATTACGAGCATCTTGGAAGCGCCCTCGAAATGGGCACGGACTACGTCCGTAAAGCGTTGTCAGACCTCGGAATCAACTCCGGAAACGTAGGCGTTGAGCATGGGTGGGAATTGGTCCTTGGAACACCTTTACGGTACGAGATGAACGTGCTCGGCGAAAAGACTCTGGCCACTCTGAAGCAGAAGCTCGAGGCTTACAATTTGAAAGATTCAACGGCGCTGCTGGTGAAGTCGAGGTCCATAAAGACGGAAGAAGAAGTGAAAGCGCTGAGAAAAGCGAACCGTGTCGCAAGAATCGGCTTGGAAACATTCCGGACAAACATCAAAGCAGGGTTGACTGAGATTGAATTGTCTGCGAAGATAGAACACCAAATCATTACGGAGGGTGTGCTTAAGCACAACGCCCACCGAGTCGTGGCATGCGCATACGTCGCCTCTGGGCCATTGACTGCCGAGGCTTACAAGTACGTGATCGGAAACACTAAGCGAAAGATGCGCCGGGGGGATTTGGTGATGTTGGAACTTGACGTGGTTGTTGATGGCTACAGCTCTGATACGACTCGAACATTCACGGTTGGAAAACCGAGCAAGCAACAGAGGATGCTTCTTGAGGCCGTCTTGGATTCGGAGAGGACGTCCATCGAAGCCATCGAGCCTGAAGTGAGTGCTGCAGAAATCGCAAGAACCTCAATCGAGGTGATCCAACGTCATGGGCTCTCCGCATACCTTGTTCATCGACTCGGTCACGGCATCGGCGTCAGCGTACACGAGCCGATCCCAGCATTACACATCGAATCGAAAGACATCCTTCAACCCGGCATGGTCCACAGCGTGGAACCAGGAATCTATGGTAAGAAAATTGGAGGAATCAGAATAGAAGACGACATCCTAGACACGACGAGAGGCGCAGAGTACTTATCGAATTTCCCTAGACTTCCAGAATGAAACGACCTAGGCCTAGAGGTTTTTCCAGTTCATCGGGGGACGCTCAACATCCATCTGTGACAGAAGAGCGATAAGCTCGTCCCGGTGGTATGTAAATGCGATACTCGAATGGGCAGGCTGTTTGATTGCGCATTCGTTCGGAGGCCGTCGAATAGCTACGTGAAGTGCGTTTCCTCAAATCCCGACAGAGACAAGATCGATGTAACATTAGCAAAGGAACAGCATCGCAACTATATCTCAATACTCAAGGAGTGCGGCGTGGAGGTCGTAGAACTCTCCCCTTTAGAGGATTTTCCAGATTCGGTATTCATGCAGGACCCCGGCGTGCTCGGCAAGGGTTGTTCTGTGATCGGAAGGTTCGGCGAGATAACCCGCAGGGGTGAAGAAAAAGCTCTGTTGGGGGAGCTGGAGAAAGGAAGGGTAGCGGTGGGGCCGCCGTTTATTGTTCATGAACCCGGCACCCTTGAAGGGGGCGACATCGTGGTCACCGAGCAAGAGATCTTCGTCGGGCAGTCTTCACGGACAAACGCCGATGGAGCTCGGCAGCTCGCTGGAGCGCTGAAGCAACGAAAGGTGATTCCGTTGAAAACGAGCCTTTTCCATCTTCTCTGCGGATGCGCCTACCTCAACAACCGCACAATGATCATCGCACCTGACCTGCTGGATCAAGACTCATTCCTGGGATTCAGATTCGTTACCATTCCAAAGGAAGAAGTGTACGCAACAGACGCCTTGTACCTGGGAGACAGTCGAGTGATGATTCCATCCGGCTACCCGCGGGCCAGAGCGAAACTGGAACAGGCAGGCTACAAGCCTATCGAAGCGGATGTTTCGGAGTTTTACAAAGGCGACGGCGGAGTCACTTGCTTATCTTCGCCAATCTACAAAGTCTTCTGAGCCCACACCATTCCGTTACCAATGTTCGTAGTGGACTACTTGGCTGACGGGGCGGTGCCCTCTCTTGAGTGAAGGAGACTTGATGTCTTCAGCCGGATACCCGAGTGAAATCACACCGACAGGGTGGAAGTGCTCTGGAATCCGGAGCAGCGCTTTCATTTCTTGGACACGGAATACGCCGGTGAAAGCTGCCGCCAAGCCCTTGTCAACTGCTCCGAGTAGAATCAGCATGCAGGCACAACCTATGTCGAAATGCCAGTACGGGGTAGGCCACTCTATTTCCGTTCCGTCTTCGTTGAGCTTGTCAGGTTCACGGTACCGCTCGTGGTAGAGCTCTTCGCTGGTGCAAGCAATAATCAGGACGGGCGCCTCTGATACAAACCTGTGAAATCGCTTCTTGGCGTAGAAATCCTGTTCACCTTGCAGATCCCCAACCTTCTTGCGCAGATATGCATCGGTAATTACGACGTAACCCCAGCCCTGACTGAATCCTGCGCTAGGGGAGTGCTGCGCTAACTCCAGAATGCTCTCAACTAAGTTCTTCGGAACAGGTTTTGGTTGGAAATTGCGAACCATTCTCCGCTTTCGCACGGCCTTCTCAAATTCCAAGTCAGAGTCCTCAGGTGCTCTTCGCATATTAGATGAACGAGTAATGGATGTGTGCCCTATTAACGATAGAAAGGAAACAAAAGGCTGGATAGAAAGGGGACGCAGACGACCGTCGCGTATTATGCGATCTAGTACCGTCTGTGTTTTTGGTAACAGTTTCTACAATATACTGGACGGCCTTGCGTCGGCTTGAACGGGACTTCGGTTTCAGCGCCGCAGTCAGAACATGTGACCTTGTACATAGTTCGGCCGCCGTATCCTTCTTGACTCATACTTACACCACTTTGCAGTTTAGTTACGCGTCAGATAGTACTCAGAAGTAGAATCCGCAGCGTACCGAGGCGTAGTGAGTGCGTGAACGTAATTAAACCTATATCACAAGGACATGTTGTGCGAGAGGATGGCTTAGGAAACAGAAATTTGCAAAATCAACTGCTTCTTGCGTGGAAATCGGCTCGCGATGGTCAAACCGAGAAGGTTACATAACGGCGGCCATAAAGCGCTTCAAGATGAGAAGATTGGGGTTTGCGGTGGTGACTTTGTTTGAAAAGTAGCTATTGGTACTGGCGTCGGCATGGTCCACCACCTAAGGAGGAGACGAAGCGTAAAGCTTAGTCTCGGATTGATCTCCAAGATCGGATGTCCCACTCGCAGCACCTTGAGGTTGATTTGAAATGAGAATTGACGAGATTCGAAACGGAATGAGGGGCGTTCACATCGAGGGCAAAATCGTCGACATGAACCAATTCATGCTTGTTCTTGAAGATGAGACTGGGCGCACATTTGTCAGGTACAATTACAGAAACCTAGTCAAACCTGTTCAGACGGGCGATTATGTGAAGGTCGACAACGCTGAAGCAGTTAACTACTCTGGAATCCTCCAGCTGAAGTTGCCCCGTAACGGGTTGATAACATCCACTCAATAGTACACCGCCCGGGGTTTTCACGAAAACTAGTTCGAACAGGATGCTCCATAGATGGCTTTGGCGTCACGAATCTTCCGATTGAGCAGAGCTCAGTTCCTTCCCGTAATTCTCACTCCCGTTTTAGTTGGAAGTGTGCTCGCATGGTGGACTGAACGTAGGTTCAGTCCATTCCTCTTCGTCATCGTTGTTCTCGGTGGAATTTTCCTCCACCTCGGCGCGAACGCAATAGACGACACGTTCGACTATCAAAGCGGAGTCGATGTGATTTCGAACAAGATGTTTCCACCAGATTTCGCAGGCTGGAAAATACTGCCGCGTGGACTGATGACATTCAAGCAGGCCCGTATGGTTGCTTATCTTTTCTTTTCTGCTGCAACAATCATCGGGCTCTATCTGACGATAGCTACAGGCCCAATAATCCTTCTATTAGGAGGCATTGGACTATTCTTTGCTTACTTCCATGTAGCGCCTCCACTGCGATTGGGGTATCGAGGCTTAGGTCTCAGCGAGCTAGGAATCTTCCTTTCGTTTGGCGTTCTACCGATCATAGGGAGCTTCTACGTGCAGACCGGCTACGTTTCTACCCTCTCCCTCTTGTTGGGAATTCCATTGGGCTTCTTGACTACCTCGATTCTGATCAACCACGACCAGATCTTCTTTGATGCATACCAAAAAGGATCGAAGAGGAGCTTTACCGTGACAGCCGGTAGAAAAAAGGCGATGGCGACTGCATTCACCCTGACCGCGGCCTCATTTGCGATAATTGTCTGCGCAGTAGCCCTGAGGCTGCTTCCAGTCACCGCGCTACTGGTTCTGGTTACTGTGCCCCTGTTTGTTACTCAAACCAATCTCTACCGGACACCCGCGCAATCCCCCTTACACTACGTGAAACTGACTCAGACGACGTTTGCAATGTCGGCCGCTTTCGGCGTGCTTCTTGCCTTAGGGCTCCTTCTCGGCTAGCTGAAGGGGGCTATCACGAAGATGAGTAGGTCGAATAGTACATGGGAGATAATAGTGGGGACTAGGCTGCCGGTCGCCTTGTAGATGTAGCCCCAAGCCAGCCCCCCTATCAAGGCCGTCAGGATTAGTGGGAGATTCAATGTGGGCAAGTGTACCAACGCATAAGCACTGGCGGTGAATAGGAAACCAGCCCGCCCGCCGATTCTCTCCATGAACCTCCGTTGAATCAACCCACGCCAATAGATCTCCTCGCCAGGAGAGATCGGTAAGAGAAGAAGAATCGCAATCATCACGGACGGTGTTGCCGCTCGGAAATTGTAGACGTGAGCTATGCCCTCATTGAAAATGGGAATGGACTTCGTCAACACGAATCCAGCATAGAAGAACAAGTAAAGGCCAATGCCACTAAGCACGCCCAATAATAGCCATCGAAAACTCAGATGACCCGTAATTCTTTCACGATTAACAAGAATGGAAATGGCCATCAGGAGAAGCGTTGAAAGGCTGAGCATGACCCAGAAATTGAACGGCCGCACGAGAAATACAAGAATCCACAAACCAGTCGCTAAAGCCAGTGATAATGCCGCTGAGTGGAATTTGTTCATGATTGTAAGGACCGCGCAGTTTGAGGCTCATTGTATCGTGAAGGATTCTATGGCAGTTTTGATGTCGCCTATCGGCATCAGGATTGGAAGGTCAACACCAGCTCTCCTGTAATCCTTCAGCCGCTCGATGCAATGGTCGGGGTCACCCGTTAAGGTCAAAGCCTCAATAACCTCATCCGGCATCGCCCGCGCCGCGGCTGCCAAGTCCTTCTTTCGCCAAGCCTTCTTAATCGGTTCCAGATCCTCTATCTTCAATCCATACGGCTCGAATATTTCCGGCTTGAGGACATCTGCCACTTGATAGATTAGGAAGTAATAGGATTTCATTGCCTGACGTGCCTTCTCCAAGTCTTTTGAGACCGTTGTGAGCACGTACGATGCGACGTCAGTTCTTTTTCCGGAAGATTCTTCCTCCCTCACGAAACGCACTTTCTGTCCAGTGATCTCTGGCGTCATTAGCGCAGGTGAAATGATAACCCCCTCTGTCAACTTTGGCGCCATCCTGAGCAAGCGTTCTCCAAAAGCTGCAAGGTAGAGCGGTGGTCGGTGTTTTGGTTTAGAGTCTAGTTTGATATCAGTGACCTTGAAGAATTCGCCATCGAGGGAGATTGATTCTCCTCCAAGGAGTTTGTCAGTTATTGTGAGGAATTCTTTGATACGTTTGAGGGGCTTAGTTTCCTGAACCGGGAAGACTTTCACACCAATCTTCGGTAGCCAAGGAAACCCGCCGAGGCCTACGCCCATCCGTACTCTTCCGCCGGACATTTCATCTAGGGATATGAAAGTCGACGCAACAAGCAAAGGATGGCGAGTTACTACACTTACGCAACCCGAACCTATTTTGATGGTCTTTGTTGCGGAAATGGCGCTTGCCATTAGGGACACGGCGTCTTTGATGAAAGGGTTCTCGTGAACCCAGAACGATTCGAAACCATGCTTCTCTGCAATACGGGCATATTCTGCGGCTTCTGTCCCACTCGTATTTGGGTTGAATCCAACGGCGGTTCTATCCAAGGTGCGATCCGTTACCAGTCTTTCGTAGACAATTTATCATTAACTGGCAAGAGGAATTCGTCCTGTTTTTCACGGTGTGAATTCTCTGACTGTGGCCTAGCTTAGGAAGATTCCCAGTAAGGGAACTCACGCGTGGTTGTTATTTGAGGGTGGGCTGTGCAGCAATTGCAGAACTCAACCATGGAGCAGGTTGGAGGAAATGGCCAATATCGATAAGATGTTGAACCCCAAGGTCGTCGCGGCTATTGGAGCATCGGAGACTGACGGATCAGTCGGCCAATCGATCATGAAGAATCTGTTGCTTGGCAAGGACCGACGGAAAATTATTCCCGTCAACCCCAAGCGTGATACGATTATGGGGCTCAAGTGTTACCCCAGCATTTCCAAAGTCCCCGAGCATGTTGATTTAGCGGTCGTCGCCACTCCAGCCAAAACCGTACCGGCGGTTGTGGAGGAATGCGCAAAAGCAGGTGTGGCAGGCGTCGTCATACTATCAGCCGGATTCCGTGAAGTAGGCGCAGAAGGCGCCAAGTTGGAAGAAGAAATCCGGCGGATTCAAGCCAAGTACGACATACGTGTTTTGGGGCCGAACTGCGTTGGAATTCTAAGACCACAAATCGGTCTCAACGCAACATTCCTCAGAGACAACCCGGCACCCGGACAGATCGCTTTCGTTTCGCAGAGCGGCGCTCTTGGCTCCGCGATCCTGAACTGGGCTGTGAGCACTCGAATAGGGTTTAGTATGTTCGCATCGTTAGGCTCAACGCTTGATATCGATTACGGCGACCTAATCGACTACCTCGGTGAGGACCCTAACACTCGAAGCATCATCATCTACATGGAAGGAGTGGGCAATGCAAGGAAGTTCATGAGTGCAGCGAGAGGCTTTGCCCGCACCAAACCAATCATTGTAATAAAAGCTGGGAAACATGCAGCAGGCGCTAAGGCTGCTTCCTCGCATACGGGTGCACTGGCGGGCGATTACGCCGTATACGATGCTGCCTTCAAACGTGCTGGGGTTGTGTTGGTTGACGAGATTGGAGACCTATTCAACTGTGCCAGTGTTTTGGATTCCAGATTTCTCCCCGCAGGCCCGAGGCTAGCCATTGTGACAAACGCAGGGGGACCAGCAGTGTTGGGCGCTGACTCTGTGATTGGCCACGGCGGCGAGCTGGCTCAACTCTCGGACGACACGATGAAGACGCTGGACGCGAGCCTTCCACCGTATTGGAGTCATGGAAACCCCGTTGACATAATTGGAGACGCTGACGCCAAGAGGTATGAGACCGCTGTGAGAGCGTGTATTGCAGATCCGAGTGTCGACGGCCTGCTGGTCATCTATACCCCCCAGGGCACAACACAACCTACCGTACTCGCTGAAACGGTAACGAAGATTGCCGCTGACAGGCGGAAGCCAATGCTTACCGTTTGGATGGGTGAGGACAGCGTTAGAGAGGCCCGAGACATCTTCCACAAAAACGATGTGCCAACTTACGCAACTCCAGAGGAAGCGGTCAGAACTTACATGTACATGTACCGCTACCGACAAAACCTAGACCTACTCTACCAGACCCCAGAAGAACTCTCAGTAGACTTCTCACCACCGAAAAGCCATCTCAAAGTCATGGTCCACAAAGCGGCCAAACAAAGGACAGCCCTCACACAACCCGAGGTTGACAGATTCCTCGACGCATACCACATTCCCCGCGCGAAAGGGCGCCTAGCTAAAAATGTTGAACAGGCATCCTTGATCGCGTCGGAACTCGGTTATCCCGTTGTTCTCAAGATTGCGTCACAAGACATTTTGCACAAAACTGACATGGGAGGGGTAATCTCCGGAATTGATAGCGCGCAGACGCTCAAAGAAAAGTATCAGTTGCTTATGGACCGCGCTAAGAAAGCGAAACCTGACGCGAGGATCGACGGCGTATACGTACAAGAAATGGTCAAGAGCATTGACTATGAGCTAATTGTAGGATCAAAGAAGGACCGGGACTTTGGATCGATCATTCTATTTGGTATGGGCGGGATCGGCGTAGAACTCTGGAAAGACGTTTCGATCGGGCTGCCGCCCTTAAACCAAGTTCTGGCGCACCGAACAATTGAGGAAACGAGAATCTACCAAGCTCTTTCAAAAGGCCTCAGAAACAAACCCCCAATTGACGTGAGGGCGCTGGAAGAGGTGATGGTTCGCTTCTCGAACATAGTCGTCGATTTCCCTGAAATCGCTGAAATGGACATCAACCCCCTCGTAGTTTCCGAGGGTAAACTGGTAGTCGTTGATGCAAGGATAATTCTCGACCCGAATGTTCCGGCCCACGCTGAGGCCTACTCCCACCTTGTCATCATGCCCTACCCATCGAAATATGTTATACCCTGGCGGTTGAAGGACGGAACAGAAGTCACCCTCCGTCCCATTCGGCCGGAGGACGAGCCTATGGAACTCGAATTGATCCGAGGTCTCTCCAGTGAAACCAGCAGGTTTAGGTTTTTTCAAATCATCAAGGACCTACCCCACGACGCATTGGTGCGTTTCTGCAACATCGATTATGACCGGGAGATGGCGTTCATTGCCGAAACACGCGATGGAGACCGTAGGATCGAGATTGGCGTAAGCCGACTGATTCTTGAATCCAACAAGAAACGTGGAGAGTTCGCGGTCGTAGTTGCCGACAAGTACCAAGGCAAAGGCTTGGGCATCAAACTAGTGGACATGCTAATCGAAGTCGCCAGAGACAAGAATGTCGAAGCCATCTACGGCATCGTGATGACCGAAAACACGAACATGATTAACCTGTGCGAGAAATTAGGCTTCACAACCAAACGGGAACAAGACGGTGTTACTGTGGAACTGAAACTCAAGTAAAAAACGAACCCTAATCCGGCGAATGTCATTTGACAATAGTGGTGGGCCCGCCCGGGTTCGAACCGGGGATCTCCGCCGTTCTCATATAATTCTCCGAATGTGAGGGCGACGTCTTAACCAGCTGGACTACGGGCCCAACTGAAACGCGGACTTCTACGTTTCTACCTAAAAATCTGTTTGTGTGGAGATCCACGAGGGTGGATTCTCCTCATCACCACCAATGACCTAGGAGTTGGGGCCACCGCAGGCCAAAGGAAGTGAAGGTTCGGTCGGAGGAAAGCCAAAGTATACCTCCGCATATGCTTTTGAATGTACGCACCTGATTGATACTCCATGAAGGCCACATCAATCTCTGCGAAAAGCACCGTTGAACTCAGAGACGTGCCTATTCCCCGCATCGCCAATTACGAGATTCTGGTGCACATGAAAACTTGTGGCATCTGTGGGACAGACCTTGAGAAGGTGCATGGCGACCACATAACGCCCCCGGTTCTCGGACATGAGGTGGCTGGGGAAGTTGAAGAGACTGGGAGTAGCGTTCATGATTTCAAGAAAGGTGATAGAGTTGCGGTCCATCACCACATCTCATGCAGGAGCTGCTACTACTGCAAGAACGGCCTCGAAACTCTCTGCGGTTCCTACCCAAAGAGTAACCTTGACCCATGCGGCTTCGCAGAATACTTCCGGGTTCCAGAGTCACTCGTCCGTGGAGGAACGGTTTACAGGCTCCGGGAATCGATGAGTTACGAGGAAGGTTCGCAAATAGAGCCGACGGCCTGTTGCGTCAGGGCTTTGATGAAGGCAGGTGTAAGGGCTGGGGATAGTGCAGCGGTCTTCGGTGTTGGGCCGGTTGGGCTTACCCACCTTCAACTGCTGAAACTCTACGGTGTCGCACCCATATTCGCGATCGACGTTCTGAAAAACAGAAGAAGAATGGCGGAGGAAAACGGGGCGTATGTGAGTTTTGACCCACAGACTGACGACGTGCCAAAAGCGATATCATTGTCAGCAGCTGAAGGCGGCGTTGATTATGCCATCGTCGCCACAGGTAACCCGAAGGCAATTGGTCAAGCAGTGAGTTCCGTGCGTAAAGGCGGGTGTGTCGTACTCTTCGGGGCGCCAGCAAGGGGGGCCCTAGCGTCTTTCGACCTAAGTCAACTGTTTCTCGAAGAGGTTCGGTTTCAGTCCAGTTACTCTACGTCAGAAGCTGAAATGCAAATCGCCTTAGACCTGATCGCATCGAAACGCATTACACCGACTAAATTAATCACTCATAGGCTGCCACTGGGTCAGGTTCAAGAAGCCTTCCAGATCGCGGAGAAAGGTTTCGACTCAGCCAAAGTGATAGTTGAAAACAAATGAGGGCTGCGTAGCTTAATACCAAATGGAGTGTTCTCGTTTTTCTCATGCCACAATCCATGCTCGCTATGCGTTTTTACAAACCTGGAGACTTGAAAGCAGAGCAAGTACCCATTCCGGAGCCTAGCGACGGCGAGCTTGTAGTTCGCAGCGCTGTAGCCCTCACCTGTGGGACCGATGTTAAGATGTACCGACGGGGGCACCCTCTCGCGAAACCCCCGCAAATCATGGGACATGAATTCGCGGGCACGGTGACGGCGGTTGGCCGCGGGGTTGAGAAGTTCAAGGTTGGCATGAAGGTTGCGGCCGCCAACTCGGCCCCGTGCAACAAATGCTTCTACTGCCTAAACCATCAACCCAACCTCTGCGAGCACTTGAACGAGAGCCTCGTTGGTTTCACGTGGCCGGGTACCTACGCTGAGTACGTTCGACTTCCTGAAAAAATCGTGCGCCAGAATACGTTTCAGATTCCCGATGGCGTCCCGCTGGAGACAGTTGCGAGCTTAGAGCCGTTAGCCTGTGTTGTCCATGGCTGGGACCTGATCAAGTCGTATCCGGGCGGAGCTGTCGTGATAATCGGCGGAGGCCCGATTGGGTTGCTGCACGCCCAACTCGCACGCTTACGTGGCGCGAAGAGGGTCGTGTTGTGCGATGTTGTGCGGCAAAGGTTGCAAGAGGCTCAGGGAATGGGAATTGATGAAACAATAGATTCATCGCAGGAGAATCTGAATGACCGAGTCTTGGCGCTGACTGAGGGAAGGGGTGCGGATGTTGTTGTGGAGGCGGTTGGGAGGCGCGAAACCTGGGAATCGGCCTCCGGCCTAGCTCGTAAGGGCGGAACCGTCCTGCTCTTCGGGGGTTGTGCATCGGGGACGAGTGTCTCCTTCAACGCTGAAAAAATCCATTACGGTGAACTTCACATCCAAGGAGCGTTTCATCACACACCCGCCGCAGTCGAACGAGCCTTTCGGCTAATAGCCTCAGGGCAGGTCTCAATCAAGCCCCTCATCTCACATGAAATGCCACTTCACAAAGCCAGTGAGGCGTTGGAGTTGATGGGCAATGGAAAAGCGTTGAAGATCGCGCTCCGCCCGCCCACATGACACCCGAATTGGCATTCTCGAAACAACCCCCCTGGACACCACCCACACTTTTCCACTGAAGTGGGCCAAAAAAATCACCCCACTTCAAGCCTGCGCGTGGGAAATAGGTAGCCTAGAACAGAGATTCAGCTTCCTCTAAGTTGCGTTTCAATTCCTGCAGGAACTTTGCCGCCGGAACCCCGTCCACTATCCTATGGTCAAACACTAACGTCAGTAAGGTCGTCGGCCTGGACGAGACCCGGTCTCCCACAGCGAATGGTTTGTACGCGACTCGCCCCAACCCGAGAATCGCACATTGTGGTGGATTAATCACTGGAGCGAATGATTCAATGTCGTAAGCGCCGAGGTTCGTCACGGTGAACGTTCCTCCAGTCAACTCTTCCACCGTGAGCCGGTTCTCCTTCGCCTTTTGCGACAGCGCGTCAATCTCTGAGTTGATCTCTCGAGCGGGCTTCTTGTTCGCGTTCTGAATGACGGGTGCCACAAGTCCTTGCTCGGTGTTTACTGCGACGGCAATGTTGATGTCGGAGTAGGTTGTAACCTCGTCGCCCTCGATAGTAGAATTAATCACAATATGTGATTCTAAGGCCCTCGCCACAGCCTTCACAACCAGCGCCGTGAAGGAAACATGGTTCTCTCGGTTCTTGAGATTCACGAGTTTGCTTGCGTCTGCTTCCATTGTCAAAGTGACAGGAACGGCTGTTCTTGCACTGAACCCCAGCCTCTCCGCGACTGTTTTCCGAATGCCTTCCAGCTTGGCCTTGCGCAAGATGCTTGGCTGTCGGGACTTGGTAACGGTGGAGGCGGCAGCAGTAGTCTTCTGTACTGTCGCGAGAACGTCCTCTCGCGATATTCGACCCCCTGGCCCAGTTCCACTCAAATTCGTTAGGTCAACACCATGCTCTTGAGCCAACCTTCGGGCCGCGGGAGACGCGATGACGCGATCAGCTTGGGTCGTAGGTTTCTGTTCCATTCGCGGAGGCGACTCTGGCTTGATTTGACTCTGAGTTGTTAGGGGGCTTTGGGGCTGAGCTGAGGCTTCGCCGATTATTGCTACTGGTCGGGAGACTTCCACATCGGTTCCTACGGGAGCTAAGATCTTGCTAAGCACTCCGCTGTCGGGCGCCTCCACTTCAAAGGTAGTCTTCTCGCCCTCAACAACGAGAATGGCTTCGCCCTTCTTGACGTACTCCCCCTCCTTTTTCAGCCACTCAACTATCTTGCCGGACTGCATTCCCGGGTCGAGTCGGGGCATTAGAACTTCTGGCATCAATAATCCCTAACCCATCACTTTGTCTACGGCTTGGATTATCTTGTCGGCGTTGGGCATGTACTCCTGTTCGAGGGGTGGGGAGAATGGGATTGGAGTATCAGGGCATGCAACGCGCATGATTGGGGCGTCAAGGTAATCGAAGGCAGCTTCGCTGACTGAGGCCGATATCTCTGCCCCGACTCCACCTGTTTTGATGTCGTCGGATGCAACAATCAATCTTGACGTCCGTTTAACCGACTCCACAATCGTTCCCAAATCTAGAGGCTGCAATGTTCGAATATCAATCACCTCCGCTGAGATACCGTTCTCTTCGAGCTTCTTTGCAGCTATGAGCGACTCGCCAACAAGGCGTGATATTCCCACGATTGTCACGTCATCTCCCTTCCGTTTCACATCCGCTTTTCCAAGCGGGATCGTGTACTCCTCCTCAGGAACTGGCCCTTTGGTTCGGTACAGGAGTCCGCCTTCCAAGAAGAGGACTGGGTTCGGTTCACGTATCGACGATTTCAGGAGGCCTTTAGCATCGTAAGGCGTGGCAGGAAGCACAACCTTCAGGCCGGGTACTTGAAGGAACCATGCAGGCGTGAATTGGGAATGCTGGGCTCCGTGTTGACGCCCAAGGCTGTACTGTGTTCTGAGCACCATTGGCACCTTCAATTGCCCACCGCTCATGAAACGCATTTTCGCAGCCTGCGTCGCAAGTTGGTCCATGCAGATGGGTAGAAAGTCCATGTACATGATTTCAGCCACAGGTTTGAGGCCGGCGAGCGCCAAGCCGACTGCTGCGCCGGCTATGGCTGCCTCGGAGATCGGCGTATCCCTTACACGCTCGGGCCCAAACTCGTCCAACAGGCCCCGTGTGACCTTGTAAACCCCGTTGAAGACACCGATCTCTTCACCCAAAAGAACAACCTTCGGGTCTCGGAGCATCTCTTCACGAAGTGCTTCTCGTAACGCGTCGGCGTAGGTTAATTCTCGCAAGGTTGTTGTTCCTCCGCGTAAACGTAGTTCCTGATTTCGCTGAAAGGCAATGGAGAACTCTGCGTTGCGAATTCAACAGCCTCCTCGACCTCTTGCCGTATTGCGTTTTCAACTTCGTCAATTTCTGGCTGCGTCATCAGGTTCCTCTTGAGCAGTCGTTCCTTGAGTACCTTGATTGGATCCCTCTCAAGCCACTTCGCAACTTCATCTTTTGGTCGATATTCGGCTTTATCGTAGACTCCATGGCCTTTCATCTTGTAGGTCAAGCATTCTAGGAAGACTGGCTCAGAATCATGGCGTGCCTTCTCAGCTGCGGCTTTCGCTGCTACGAAAACCGAAACAACATCATTTCCGTCCACGACCATTGTCTGCAATCCGTAAGCTCGCGCCCTGTCAGCGATCGTGGGGCTTGAGACGGCACTCTTGACATTTGTTGACATTCCGTACTGGTTGTTCTCGCAGAACAAAAGAACCGGCAGCTTCCACAGAGCAATCATGTTTGCCCCTTCATGGAAGGCCCCCGTGTTGGTAGCGCCTTCACCGAAGAAGGTAGCGACTATGTTCTGGCTCTTCTTCAGTTTCAACCCTAAGCCGACGCCAGCCGCAATGGGTATCCCACTCCCGACAATGGCGGTGGCGTATAGGGACCCTGTTTTGGGATAGATCGCGACGTGCATAGACCCACCCAAACCTTTACAGTTGCCTGTTGACTTCCCGAAGAGTTCAGCCATGCAAAGCTTCGTTGGGACATCCTTGGCTAATGCGTGCCCATGCCCTCGATAGGTTGTGATCGTTAGGTCGTCTGGCTCTAAGGCCATCATAGCTCCGGTGGCGATTGCTTCTTGCCCTAGGTATAGGTGGGATGGCCCGATCAGCAGGCCCTTGACTAGGTAGAGTTCCTCGACTTTTTCTTCAAATTTCCTGAGTAAGAGCATTTTGTGCAACATCTTGCCAAGACGATCTTTCGTCAACCCGTGTTTGGCGTAGTCGCTTTCGGGTATGTTTTGGATTATCGTTACGGTGGTCATTGGGGAGTCAGTGGCTGTGCTACCGCAAACTCAGCCTTTAGCTCTTCGCCGCATCTTGAGTGAAGGATTTAACGCCGCCTCAACTTCCAACAGTGATTCATTAGGGTTGGTCGGATGGGCGAGTCGCGAATACTCTACGGAATTGCGGAGAGTTGCCCATTCGACGCTCTACTTGTTAGGAATATGAAACGGGCTGTTGACTCGCTTTTGCAACTTAACCTGAAGAGATTCAGGGTTCCGCAGAAGGATATCACTCGCTATTCGGCTCTTGACGTAATGAAGCAGGCATTGGAGCTTCTCTACGAGTTTTCACCTTCCGAGAAGAACTACCGGGAAGCGATGCGCACAATCCTAGTCTACTCAGAAGGGGACGAAGAGATGCTTCGGATACTGCTGGAAAACTTCGCTCTAATCGCCAACGCCGTCTACAACGCCTATAGCGGGCAAAGGCACGCTGAATCCCTGGCTCCAGAAACGCTCTTCCTACAAGGGATCCCGTTCGATTCAACCGAACTCCAACAAGCATTCAGGTTCGTGGGAGTAAGGCCGCCTGAGATAAGCCCACCAAGCGTCAAGAACATCATCTACTTGGACGAAAACTTCGAACCATACAAGCTGCTCTTCAACGGCAAGATTACTGCTCAACGGGCCGAGGCGGGCAGGGAGGAACATTGGGCTCAAGTAATCGAAACAAACCTCGCAAAGAGCACCGGCCCTGCACTGATGCGGGCAGGCTCGGAGCACATTGACACTCCAGAATTCGTGCTGTCGAGATTCGTGTCAAGGTTAAGCCATAGAGGAACTAGCAGACTTCCCGCGCTTCTGCGAAAACGAGGAATTCAAGTTCAGATTGCTGGCAGGACCGCTGATGTCAACGCCGTATTCGGGAAGAGATAGTCAGTACTCAGACGCCGAACTTCATTCCCTCGTACCCGAGAGGTAGGAGCTGGTTGCTTTACCTTTTCGTCTTTCGTGGGGTTAAGAGGTATTGGTAAGCGAAACCGGCGAGTAAGGCGCCGACTATTGGACCCACAATGTAAACCCAGAGGCTTTGGTAGGCTCCTGACCAGATGGCAGGGCCGATTGAACGGGCCGGGTTTGCTGAAGCACCTGTTAGAGGCCAAGCGACAATTGTGAGACCCACAAGAGTCATTCCAATCACAAGGCCAGAAATGCCGTTGGAAGCCTTGTCAGTATATGCAACAGCATAAGAGAGCATTAGGAAGAATGTGATTATCAACTCGACAACAAGTGCCACCATGTCACTTCGCCCAATGGGGACGCCGGGAAGGGTCGCACCGAATTCAGTCATAGCGCCCGCCTCAGGTAGAATTACCACATGAGCCCCGACCGCCAAGACCGCGCCCACAACCTGGGCCACGATGTAAAGGACACCGTCATCTACCTCCATCTTTCTCAGCGCCACAGCTGTGATAGTTACCGCCGGGTTCACGTGGCAACCGGAGATTGGACCCAGCACGTAAACCATAGACATCAGGATAATCCCAAAAGTCAGAGCAATCCCGATGACCGATCCCGCGGGGGAAGATAACCCAAGAATAGCAACGAACACGGTTATTGAGACTGTGCCAAAGAATACTAGGGCAAACGTTCCAATCAATTCTGCTAAGTAAGCCTGCGGTCCCATCTTCATCTCAAACACCAAGGGTTCAGCTAACCATCTGGGATAAGTATAAAACCATTCAGCTTTCGGTTACAAACAAAATAGAAGCAAAGACAAGCCCTGCACCAAGCAAAGTCACAGTATTGTAAGTCTCTCCAAGAACGAGGCCAGAGAGAACCATCGCCGCAACAATCTCAAGCATCCCCACAACAGAAGAGATAGTTGCGGTGACTTGCTTTAATGCAGCAATCCAGAGCGCATAGGGAACGATTGTGCATACTATTGCAGTGTACGCTACCCAAACCCAACCCTCCAATGGAACCGCGCTGGAGCTCAGGTTCCCGAAGAGAAGAGCCATGGGGAGGAGGAGCAGGGCTGTAGTGAATAGGACAAACGTTGAAAGTTCGATGACGTTTCTGTCCGCCCGCAGCAGCAACCGCTTGTTGCAGATTATGAATAGCGCCCAGGCCAAGCCGGCGAGAAATACCAAAGCGTCTCCCAACAGTTCCCCTTGACTCAGAGTTGAGAAGTCACCATTGGTTGTGATCATAATGGCGCCGACTACGCTGAGCACTACTGCGAGCTGTTTGCGTAGTCCGAAGGTTTCGTTGAACATTCTCCAGCTTATGATGGCTACAACTACGACGTTCACATCGACTAGTAGCGCGGTCTTCGCTGGAGTGGTGAAGATTTGGCCGACGTATTGGAGGGAAAAACCAAGGCCGTTCAGAAGCCCCAACATCCAAACAAAAGGTTCCCTTATCGACTTTAAGTTGAACCGGCCACAAAGAATGAGGGCAGTAAGGAGAATCGCGGATGCCAGTGCCAACCTCAAGAAAGCGAAGCTGTACGCATTCACGTATGCGAGGCCGATTTTCACGCTGACGAACGAGCTGCCCCATAGAATGTTGGTGATTAGTAAGAGTACAATTGCGGATCTCTCACTGGATTGCTTGGGCAGCTTCAAGCTTTTCGATTAAGCGTTAAACGGCCGCGTCTGATATTAGTGTTAGAGCTGCTCTCCAATTTTGTATCCGTAAATCGTGTGGCCGAGCAACTCATCGTAGACTATGTTTGGTTTCCAACCTGGAACCTTGAAATCATGAGAGATTACGCGCGTGCCCGGTTTCAGCTCCGCCTCCAATTTGGGTCTCAAACGCTCATTCGCGCTTGATGTCAGGTAGAGGGTGACCACGTTTGCGTCGGATATGCTCACATCGAAGAAGTTGCTTTGAATCACTGTCACTTTGTCTTCCAGGTTCAACCTCTTGATCTCCGTCCTAGCCCGCTCAATCAAATCCTCGCGGAGATCTATCCCGGTTGCCCTTGCCCCAACCTCCTTTGCGGCTAGAATGATCAGACGCCCGTCGCCGCAACCCATGTCGTATAGAGTTTCGCCGGGCTTGATTTGTGAGAGGTCAAGCATCCTCTTAGCAACCTCTAGCGGGGTTTGTACAAAAGGTGCGATGCTCATGAAGGAAACCTGCTGGCTCCGCGAGTTCTAAATCAGCAATTTATGCGTATCGTCGTTCAGCCTCAGACCGCTCACTTCTTGGCGCCTTCGTACCGGCGGGCGCGCTCTTCTCCTTCTTACCGGTCCACTTAACGTCCTCTTCCAAGAACCGGACACACACGTCCTTGAACTGCTTGTAAATCTCTTTCAACTCTTCCTCGGTAAAAGTCTCGATGAAGGTTGGGTTCCTAAGCCAACTGTCCCATCCTCGAACGCTCTCGAAAAGGGCCGAATTCATCCTAATCAAAGAGGCATACAGGCCCAACCTGTCGGATGGCTCAAGTTTCTTGACGTCTTCAAGCGCCTTTGAGCGCTCTTCAGTCCAAGACAAACTTCCGGAGACACCTTCTGATTCCACGAGCAGTATTCCAGCCGCAATTTAGCCTTATTCCCAATCCAACAGAAATATCAGGGTTAGAATTCGAACCAACTCTGCTTTTCCATTGTTTTCCATTCAGGTCAGGCCATGCGTAAGTCATTTCAGCAGTTTTATCTTTCATCCCATGTAACCAGTCAAGCCAAAGAATCAATTGGTTAACGAGTGGTTGTTGGAATGAAACAGATAGAGCCTATCGTAGTGAAGTTAGCAGAGACTGGACTCAACGCTGAGGGGGTTAGGGCAATGGCAGAGCACTACGGCGCTGTTGAATGGTTGAATAGGGCGAAAGAACTTCAGCCAAACGAATCAGAATTTCTAATTGAGTTGGCGGGGCGCGCCTGTTACCGCAGTTTTGGCGTGGGCTTGAATCCTAACGTAACGAAGATTCGAGACAATCCTAGAGACTACATTACGAATGTGTTGGAGAAAGGCGATGGAAGCATTCTGGAACATGCAACTGTCACGTTTGCGTTCCTGAACGTAAGCCGGGTGTTCACGCACGAGCTGGTACGCCACCGTGCTGGAACGGCTATGAGTCAAGAGAGCCTTCGGTATGTCCGTCCTCGTGAGGTCAATCTTTGGGTTCCACCTGACCTTCAATCAGCTTCGAGCGAATTTCTTGCTAGCGTTGAAGAAATCAAGAAGTTATACGCCGGGCTTGAAGCCAAATTCGATTGGGATAAGATGTCATTTGACCAGAAGAAACGCGTCACATCGGCATTGCGCAGAATCCTGCCAGATGGGATAGCAACGAACATCATTTGGACTGCGAACCATAGGACCTTGCGTTGGATCATAGAAATGCGGACAGATCCGAGTGCCGAGGTTGAGATTAGGAAAGTCTTCGGCCAGGTTGCTGAAATCTGCATCAAAGACTATCCTCTCCTTTACTCTGACTTCACTAAGACCAAGCTACCCGACGGCACTTGCCAATACTCACCTAAGTTCTCCAAAGTGTAAGAAGAGGAATTTCTTGCCTGAACCTTTCTGGAAGACCGCCATCTCCAAAGTTGAACCAAACAAGATTCTTGTTCGCGGATACAACCTCATGGACCTAGTCGGGAAGTACAATTACGCTGACCTAACCTACCTTCTATGGCGTGGGGAACTACCCTCTCCAAGCTATTCTCGCGTGATGGACGCGTTGCTGACGGTTTGCCTTGAACACAGCCTTAACGCACCCTCGGTTGACGCTACGCGGTTCGTCGCCTCATCTGGGGTACCATTGCAAGCGGCGGTTTCTGCTGGAGTTGCGGCTATCGGTGACTGGCACGGCGGCGCCATTGAGCAGTGCGCCAAGATGCTGCAAGAAGGCGTCACTCGCACGAAAAATAAAGGTGGCTCATTGAAGCGTACCGCAGAAGAAATCCTGCAGGAACACAGAAACCGCAAAGTGAGAATTCCCGGGTATGGGCACCCGACACACACTAATGACCCTCGGACCGGGAAGCTTTTGGCAATCGCAGAAGAAAACCAGCTTCGCGGCCAGCATGTGGAACTCGCTCAGGCAGTGGAGCAACTCACAGAGAAATTCTTCAGGAAGCACCTCATCCTGAACGTGGATGGATGTATTGCGGCGATAATTTCTGATATGGGGTTCGATTGGCGGCTTGGAAAGGGCTTCTTCATTGTTAGCAGAACACCCGGCCTAGTAGCCCACGCTTACGAACAGGCATACTTTGACACTCCATACAAGGCTGCAAAATGGGACGAAATAGTCTACACCGGCCCGCCAGAAAGAACTCCACCGAGATAGCCTGATCACTCTAAGGTTCACTCGTGCTGGTGGATAGAAAAAGGGGAAGTGGAGGGGGTCGTATCGCGTGCTCTTTGAAGTTACCTTAGGAACTTGGATACGAATGGCGATGTCTCGCCTCTCCGCATGAAGTGGCCGGACGGGCCCTCTCCCAGGAACTCGGAGAACCAAGATTCATGCTCAATTTCCTCGTTGAGTATCGCCAGAGACAAGTCGTAGGTCCTATGGTCCTTACCAGCAGTTATGTTGCAGACGTTTGAATAGCCTCGTACCGCACAGCGTTCCGCGTTGAGAAGCACGGTCAGCATCGCCTTGATGTCGGTCGGATCCTTGGGTAGGTTAGCCGGCGGACACGCCGAAGAGTCATGGAACACTTTCATGTCATCTGGAAGCTTGCCTCCAAGTTCGTATATACGTGGAACCAGAGCTTCGAAGTGGTTTCGATCTTCAATTCGTGCTGTTTCAGCGATCTCTTTGATCCCTTCCCCTTCCAAGCCTATTAGATTGCAGCGAAGGATTGTATAGTAGTAGAACGTGGTGAGTTCCGCAGCTGCGTTTCTAACCAATAAGTCAAGAAGTTTCTCGACGTCTACGCCCGCCCTTTCAACCATTTCTCTCGCTACTTTAACCATAATTTCACCTCACTTCGATGTGTTTGCTGTTACTTTCTTAGCACTTATCCATAGAGAGTATGTAGTTTGCTGAGTATTAGCGTTCTTTCTCGAGTATCTTCACTTCACACTTCACGAGTTTCTTGAATGCCTCAGCGTCACTTTTGCTGCCAACTATTGCTCCGAAGTGCATTGGAATCACAATCTTCGGATTGATTGACGCCGCCGCTTCAGCTGCCTCCTGCGCCGTCATGACGTATGTTCCCGAAACTGGAAGGAGAGCGATGTCTGCTCGTATGTTTGCCATCTCAGGGATGTGATCGGTGTCTCCAGCGTGATAGACCCTTACGCCTTTAACCGTCACAACCCAACCGACCTTACCATCTTCCTTTGGGTGGAAAACCTTGCCAGGCTCTCTGAACTTGTTCAAATTGTAGGCTGGGACAACTTCGATAGCAACATCGCCTAAGCTCAACTTGTCCCCCGGCTTCACAATTCTAACTTCTTTCGCATTTATCTTGGACAATTCCGGCTTCGACTGACTATGGGCAACGATTGTTGTGTTCGGGCCGACTACTTTCTTCAAGTCGTCGACGTTACAGTGGTCGAAGTGTTCGTGGCTGACTAAGATGATGTCTGCCTTGGCTCCGCCACCTTCAATCTGGAACGGGTCGATGTATATGACACTCCCATTTTGAATTCTGAACCCGTCATGTCCGAGCCATGTTAATTTGATTCCCTTATACTCAAACATCTCTGACACCGAGGATAGCTAGCGGCGAAATTCATTTAAAAAGAGCACGTGTCCAGGTTCAACGGCCTCGCACGGTTTCGACCGTATGCTCCTCCAAGGTTTTTGAGGACCGCGCGGTCCTATTGATTCTGAGTTCCCGAGCGGGCGGCAAAGCTGTCTCAACAAGTCTTCACCCAACTCTCCAAGGAAGTGCAAGCTGCTCTAGTTCAGTTTGGGTTTGAGACGCCCACACCTCCGCAAAACGCTGCAATCCCCCAAATCCTGATGGGGAAGAATGTTCTCCTGATAGCGCCGACTGGTTCTGGGAAAACCGAAGCCGTCCTCCTACCAATCTTTGATCAGCTCGTGAAGGCGAAAGATAGGCAGGGAATCTCCGTAATCTACATCACACCCCTCCGAGCGTTGAATCGAGACCTGTTGAAGCGGCTGGATTTCTGGAGCAGGAACCTAGGGTTCACTGTAGAGGTAAGGCACGGTGACACACCGCAAAAGGACAGGCGAAGACAATCAATCAAACCGCCCGACTTCCTGGTCACAACCCCCGAAACACTTCAAGCCATCCTCCCCGGAAAGCGCATGCGAACACACCTTAGCAGCGTCCGCTGGGTCGTAATCGATGAGGTGCACGAGTTAGCCGACGACAGGCGCGGCGTTCAACTGACCGTCGGCCTGGAGAGACTGAGAGAAGTGACACACCAAGATTTTCAGAGAATTGGCCTATCCGCCACTGTCGGCAACCCAGACCAAATAGGAGCCTTCGTGGCCGGTAACCGGCCGGTTGAAGTGATCCAAGTTGCACCGACCAAAAGGGCGGATTACTTCGTTGAATTCCCACACCCAACAGATGAGGATTATGTTATTGCGCAATCTCTCTACACAGCACCCGAAGCCGCTGCTCGCCTGAACAGAATTTGGGAACTGGTTGAAGACCACGAATCCACACTAATCTTCGTCAACAGCAGGACGAACGCTGAAACGCTTGGCTCCAAATTTCATCAACTCAAACGAAACATCGCCGTCCACCATGGCTCTCTCCCAAGAGAAGAGCGGGTTCGGGTTGAGAACGGCTTCAAGGACGGAAAGATCAAAGCACTGGTCTGCACATCGACCTTGGAACTGGGGATCGATATTGGAAGCGTAGACCTCACGGTTCAGTATATGTCGCCCAGGCAGGTGGCAAGCCTCATCCAGAGAGTGGGGCGGTCCGGGCACAGACTGGATCAAGTATCGCAAGGAAAAATCATGGCAGTCTCGACAGACGACATTCTCGAATCGGTCGCGGCCATCCAAGAAGCGAACGAGAACCATGTTGAACCCGTCAAGATTCATGAGAAGGCACTGGACGTTCTTGCCCACCAGATTGCTGGAATCATTCAGGAATCGGAAGAAGGCGTGCAAACAGATCACATCTTCAGGATGGTACAACGAGCCTACCCGTACCGGGACCTGACAAGGAAAGAGTTCGACGGTGTTGTGAGTTTTCTGGAAAAAACACGCCGCCTGAGATCCGACAATGAACGGTTGCTCAGGGGAAGTAGAACTCGCCAATACTATTACGAGAACCTATCAATGATCCCCGATGAACGGCGCTATCGAGTAATCGATGTTTCAACTCAGCAATCCGTCGGCATTCTTGGCGAAGAATTCGTGATGACTAAAGCCAGGCTGGGCATTCATTTCGTTATCAAAGGTAGGGTCTGGCAGATCGAACAAATTTCCGATGACGCACTCGTGTACGTCACACCAGTCGAGGACCCTACCGCTGCTATACCTGGTTGGGATGGCGAATTGCTGCCTCTCCCATTCGAGTTGGCTCAGAGAGTTGGAACGCTTCGGGCAGAAGTTTCAAAGGAACTTGATACGGCAGCTACAACAACCGTGGTGGCCACCCTCTCTAAAAGATGGCCTACGGAACGCTATGCCGTTCGAAAAGTAGTCGAAGAGATTGAAGGGCATCGAGACGCGGGAGCACCGGTTCCCACAGACAGCCGAATTGTTCTCGAGGCATTCGACAGGTTCCTGATAATTCACGCTTGTTTCGGCGAGACCGTCAACAACACGTTAGGCGAAGTGTACGAGGAGCTCCTCTCAAGAAAAGGTTTGGTGAGGCAATGGTGGGCCGATGGCTATCGAATTCTCCTAGAGCTAACAACACCTACTCAAGAGCTCGCCCTTGACGAAATTCAGGCGACGTTGTTCGGCGTAGGGGAGGGAGTCATGGAGGGCATCTTCAACGGAGTCCTCCACAGGCACTTTCCATTCGGCTATTACATGAAATTCATCGCAGAACGTTTCGGCGCATTGAGGCGCGGCCTAATGTTGGGGGGCGACAATCTGCGTGAACTTGCCCTTCGGTTCCGGATGACTCCGATATATGATGAGACAATACGTGAAGCGCTGCTATTACACGTCGATTTCCCGCGCGTACGCGAAATCTACAGATCCATAAGGAACGGTTCAATGGAAGTTGCAGTCTTCAAAGCGTTGGACAAGCCAACTCCTCTTGCGTTTCATCTCCTCAACAAGCACATCGACATTCCGGAATTGATAGCCCCTGAGATCGTTGAGAAGGACACTATCGAGAGGCTCAAGTTCAGCTTGGATAATATGACCGTTGACTTGGTCTGCTTCGAGTGTGGCAGGCTAGCGCAAGCGAAGGTTGTCAAAGCCCTCCCACGCAAGCCCAAATGCCACTCCTGCGACTCTGGACTCTTGGCAGTATCCTCATGGTCGACTGATTTCCTCCTCCGCATACTGGAAAAGAAGCTGAAAGGCAAAACGATCGAAGACCAAGAACGAGACACCCTGGCGAAGGCCAGGCGCTCAGCTGACCTAGTGTTGTCGTACGGACGCCGAGCCATAGTCGCACAGTGCGTCTACGGAATCGGTCCTCAAACTGCGAGCAGAATCCTCGCCAAGATGCATGACGATGAGAGAAGCTTCTACAAGGACCTTCTGGAAGCCAAGCTAAAATTCATAATTACAAGGCCCTTCTGGGACAGGCAATAGGTAGAAAAGTGGAGCCTTATCCATTCTCTCTAAACAATCGAAGTGCTCCAAATCACCTTAAGTATTCCAACCGTGCCGTCGCGCTCAGGGGATTTGGATGTACCACATCCACTGTCACGAGTACCATCACGCGATGCCTCTTGGCGTTATGAAATGCGTGTACTGCGGAGCACAAGAAGTGCGGCACCAGCATACCTCTCACACCAACACGTAGGGAATTAGAAACCCCGAAAACGTTCCATTTTTAAAGCCTGACCTTCTCAGCTTCGACAATTCGAGGCGAATCGTAATGGTAGGTGACCTTGAGCGTCGGGTCAACGACCTCCGGTATTTGGACGGCGTTGAGAAAGTTGAGCATGTGCCTTATCGGACGGGCGACGAGTTCTGGGTTAGGTTCAACCGCCCTTTGGATTTGAAGAAGCTTGAAGAGATTGTCAGAAAATACAACTACCAAATGATAAGATTCGCAAGCCTCCCATCAAAGCTGCCCCGTGCTTTAGCTGAAATCCTTTGGGACGGGGTCGCCTACATCATCTGCCGGAAGATCGGCCCCTTGGCGAAATTGACATCCTCTTTGGGATTTGAGCCCGAAGGAATCGCAAAGATCGCGTACGACCTACATGGGCCATACCAGATATTCATCGCGACGAACGAGGAAGGTGTGAAAGTGTTGTACGATTACGTAGGACTGAAGTATGTCGCACCTGCACCCCCACCGAAACCCGTCGTAGCTGCGAAAGCACCAACGCCCGGCGTTGCCAGACCTGTTCCACCTGCAGCCCCCAAACCTACCGCGACGCCTGCCCCAACGCCTGCCAATCCACCTGCTGCTGCCCAACCCCCACAGAGTACACCAGTATCACCGCCGCAGCCTTCACAGACCGCTGCGCAGCCGAAAACTGACCAGCTGAATCAGAAAAAGGGAAATAGGGATGTGCCGGCTCAGAGCACAGCTTGACTCAAACGGAAGCGTCGGGGAGTACGTCTACTTTCTTAGGTTGTTCGGCGAAGGTCACGTCTTCGTCCGCGTCTAGTGAGCCTGAGTACAGAACCTCGCCCTGTATCTTGCACCTGGACTCGATTCTTACGTTGACGCCATGCACGATACCGGCCCGGCTTCGCTCTTCTATGGTTATGCGCTGTCCGTAAACGGATTCCACGTCGCATCGTTCTCCAAGCTTAATCATGTTTCCAAAGAGTGAGCCTCTTACCCGGCCACGGTCTCCAATGGTTATGGAATCAGCTCTGACACCATTCTTCGTTGAGAGGGAGCCGCCTACTTCAATGTCTTCAACTTTGACCTCCATTGCTTCTAGCCATCCACCAATCTCGATGCGCTCTGCGATCAAGGTTCCTCCGACGATGCATTTTCCCCCGACTTCTAGGCTGCCCACAAGGTTCAGGTTACCACCTACCTGGAAGACGCCGCCAACATCAACATCCTCGCCCTCACCGTTTCCCTCGATTTCGATTGTTCCGCCTACGTCAATGTCTTCGAATTTCAGGTTTCCAGATACCTTGATCGTTCCACCTATGTCTATGTCCCTTCCCGAGCTGTCACCCCGAAGATGAACAGCCCCGCCAACGTCCAGGTCATTGAATTCAAGCGGGGCAGTGGATTCAAAAGACCCACCTACCTCGATTTCCTCGCTAACCCTCCCCCCGCCAACAACCACAGAACCTCCGACGTCAATATTCTTGCAGTTAACTTCCTTCGCAACTCGCACTGATCCCCCTACGGATATTTCCTCGGCCTCAGCGGATTCGGAGATTTCCAATGAACCGCCGACCTCTATAGACCGCGCCTTCACTTTGCCGTGAATTTCGGCTCTGCTGCCGACCTCTAATTCTTCGACGGAGAGATCTCGCGACACTTCGAGATGTTTGTCTACGTCTACGTCCCGGGCAGAGAGGGAACCGGAGACGTGGAGGCTTCCATCGGAAATGCGCACGCCATCTTCAACAGTTAGGTCGCCTCGAACATCAAGATCACCGTCGTCTCCATCTATGTCTCGTGCCTTGAGGCTGCAGTCGAAGACAACATTTCCTTCTGTGTCAACCGAGCCCTCCACGATCACAGTGCCGCTCTCGGCTGAGATTACGGCATCGTCCTCGATCTCCAAGTCGCCGTCTATGTGATTGAGGGTTGTCTTCGTCCGCTTTGGAACTGAAACGTCAGGCAAGTTTCTCTGCTCGCTGATTCTAGCGATTGTTCGCCATGGGCTGGATATATCCTCTACCCAGCTTCTGATTCATTTCAGCACGGTAGGAGTTAATGCTGAATCTCCTGTGGCTCGGCGGTACGAAGGGCGCTCCGCCCCTTGCTTTGGCTACTAGCTTGATCTCGCTCCATGCGCTTGCGAAGATGGCGAAGTTTTGGGTCAATTCGAATACTCTTTCTCGGAACATTTCCATTTCATCTGATGATGGGTTCGCTCTGGCCCAATTAAAGAGCAGAGCACGTCGCGTAATGACAGACGGTGGTCACAAAATGTGTGTACTACCTGGGGGGTAACTTAGCGCTGTTTTTCTTTCTATTATTGTTAGGTGTGGGGTGGGGGGCAGTAGGGTAGTTTTGTATCCCATCATCGTATTTCGGACAACGTTTACGCCAGAATTATTGGTCGGTTCCGAGAAATGTCATGAACCCCTGGACCTTTCTGTATGCGCCAAGGAATTCCAACCCACGCCGCGTGACATGGAAGAACCGGCTCTCGCCCGCTAAACGGACAGAAAGAAGCCCATAGTTGGCGAGGGTTTCAAGCATCGGCTTCACCCTATCGACAGGAAGGCCTGCCCCGTAGGAAATTCTGGTGACGAGAGAGCCCTCTGGGCGACGCTTCAGAACCTCCAGAATATCTGCGTAAATGTCCACACGGGAGCGCTTCTTCAACTGCCAGCCAATTCTCCAGAACTCGTCTTAACTCTACTAAGCTTTCTATAGGCTTGTTGCGTTTTGAACTTTTACTGTCTGAAGGCTTCCGCGCAAGGTTTGACTGGCATCAGACTAAGACCAGCTCCATGAAGAGAGCGCCCTGTATTGGATTGAACCGGTAAGGCGAGATTTCTTTGAAGCCCATCGCCCGATAGAGCTCGACCGCCTCCTTCATCGACGGTACTGTATCCAGCCGCATTCTCCCGTATCCTCTCTTGCGCGCTTCATCGATTATCGCTTCCGCCAATGCTTTACCGATTCCTCTGCTCCGAAATTCTGGGCGAACATAGAGCCGTTTCATTTCGCACGTAATGTTTGATAGCTTCCTCAATGCGCAGCATCCAGCCATCCTCCCCTCGTCCACAGCAAGGAGCAAGCACCCGGTGGGTGGGCTATAATCCCCCGGAAGCCCTTTCAGCTCTTCCTGGAAGTCTTGAAAGGAAAGGTCGAAGCCGAGCGATGCAGCGTACTCGGAGAATAGGGTCCTGATGTCGCTGAGCTGCGCATCTGATTGCACTCGGGTTATCTGGGCCAATGTGGAATCAGCGATTTTGCAGGGGCTTCGATTGCCCTTTGGAGGCCTCGACTAGATACCAGTATCGGCCTTCCTTCAGAGTCGTAGACCATCCTAGCAGTCTGAGTTTTCGTTCGACAAATGTGGGGGAAGGGATGTCTTTGGCCGAGTGTGGTGTCACCGGCGACTTGGTCGGCTTCCAATCCGCTACAATTACTTTCCCACCATGTGAGGTGACGCGTGCCATTTCGCGCAGGGCTTCCAGGGGGTTGGAGAAATGATGTAGTGAGAGCAGAGAGACAACCAAGTCAAAGCGCCCAGCACGAAAAGGCATCTGCTCCGCTTTGCCTTTCTTCAGGAAGACGCTCTCTCCCAATCCTTTGCTCTTCAGCATCTCTCGCACGGATCGAATGACCTCTGCCGAAACGTCTATCGACCAAATCCGTCCCATCCCTCCGAACCTCCGTGCCAAAAGCTCCACACTGGCCCCATAACCCGTGCCAACATCCAGTACATGCCTTGGCGATAGCCCCGAGATGGACCGCCTTAGTGCTCTGCTCACATCTCTATGCACTGCAACCCTCTGCTTTTGAACAGCGGGTGAAGGCGCGCGGTGATCGGCCATCCGCTTGCCTTTGAACAGGAAATGCGACCGAATCTCTGAGTGCACCGTGTTCCGAACCAAGAGAGAAACCTTCATGGTGAATGAGGCCGCTTCAGGATCGACGCCTGAAGTTTAGGGCTAACAGAACTAAGAAGACCATGCCACAGAAAATCATCCACATCACGAATGGAGCGTTGGATTGTGTCGGTTCATTGCTTAGGTGGGTCCATTCTGCCTGCACTGTTTTCGGAGAATCCACGAACATGGAGAGGCTGGGTTGAGAACCAGTAGCGTCGCCCGTCCACCGGGTGAACGCTACACTCTCTTGCCCAATTATGGGTGGTTGAACTAAGATCGTGGCTGTGGAGTTTTCGTCATACCAGCCCGACCCGAGAGGCGTTCCGTAAGGAGAGATGACAGTCACGTAGTATTGTTTTCTGTAGAAGGCGGTGAACGTCGTATCATTCTCCAAGCTAACCTGCCTAAGGGTTGAGGTATTGGAGTCATCCCACTGGGTGAAAACAAGCCTAGTCACGTTCCCATCATAAACAACAGGCTGGGCTTGAAAAATATGCACGGCACGTAAGCTTTCCATCTGAAGTTGGCCAGTTTGATCTGCCGGGTATGGGGTTCCATCCATCAGGAACGTAAGGTTGGGCACATTTGATGCCAATTTGAGAGTTACCAGGTCGGAGATAGTTACGGTGACGGACCGCGGCTGCGCCGCAATCGACCAATGGCCACCGACCTCTTGCATCAGGATTATGGTGAGTGATCGAGTTGTTGAGTTCCGTGGGCTTACAACCAGGTCGACCGCTGCCTTTCCGCTCGAACCCAGCGTGAAGCTTTCGGCACTCAATGGTTCGGCATGGGACTCGTCATATACAATCAACGTCAAGGGTCCTGTTGATTGAAAGCTCTGGCTCACATCCACACCAACTGGAATTACATCTCCCGGCGCGATTCGCGGAGGCACTCGCACTGACGTGATCTCGAAGCTCCAGTTCCCTACAGGAGCTTCCGATAGGGACCCTAGTTCGGGGGTGAGTTGAAGCGCTTTTGATTTTTCGATGAAGTTGATTACCATGTTGCGAGCGGTGGTGCTGTATTCGCCACTGTCACGAACGGTCCAGACCTCATGGCCAACCTCCTGCAGGACGTAGAATTCCTTGTGATAGTAGGATGAACTCTGCCAACCTTCGGCCGGTGCATTGTTGTAGAATTGCTGGCCTGTGGCGACGAAGTCAGCCAGGTTCCCTCCGAAGAGGAATAGGAGGTTTGTTTTGATGCTGTGCGCATGGTTGATTGCGCTGTTCGCAAGTGGGACAGTAATCAGGACCACTGAGTCTGCGTTGGTCCAATTCCCTGGATCTCGGATAGCAACTTCCATTGCGGCTGCTTGGCCTCCAACTGAATACCCCATCAAGACTGTGTGGACGTAGCCCTGCTGCTTGATCCAGCTATGAACGTCTGCGATTATTGTTGATTGAATTTGATAGAGCTCCTGGTAGATCGTTCGATTTGCCGCAGCGTTGACCTCAGCGTAAGAACCCTTCTCAAGGGCGATCATGCAATAATAGGTAGAAAGCTCCTGAATGAAATGAATCGTCCCGAACGACTCATAGTCGAATGGGTTTACCCAGTAGTAGTTGTAGCCGCTGGAAGTCTCCTGAGAAATTCCCCCCCCAAGCCACAGGATGCACGTATCACTCCGCGCCTGATTCCAATAGTACCAGTAAGCGTCGCCGATTTTCACGACAGTGGCATGTGGCTGTACTGGGAGTTGCGCGTGCACTGGTACTGTGAACGCGAAGCTTACGACAATGAGGCATAAGATGGCGACGGGCATTGTTGCAGGGTTGAATCGTGTTGCTGGCGATTGGCTCTTTGATGTTTGGTGCTTTCTGTAAACGTAAGCAGCTCGAATTGCGAGCGGGACCGCAGCTAAGAGGATTATCGGTCCAACGGTCAGTTGGTCTATTTGTGTTCCCGTCTGTGTCCAACGTGCGCTGACGGACTTCGGGCCGTCCATGACTACTGATGCTGTATTAGCGGTTGAATCACTGTCTCCCATCCAGCCGGTGAAGCGATAATCGTATGTTAGGAACCCCGACCAACTTGTGAGACGATATGTTGTTGCAAGGACACCGAAGGTTGCCACTGTACTTAGTGCGTACCAACCCTCCCCAAAGGGTTGGCTTGCGTTTGATGTTAATTTGAGATAGTATTCTGTGCCGTACAGCGCCGTGACATTAGTGTCAGTGGCGATTGCTAACGTTCGTGGGTTTGAGTTCACGCCGTCGCTCCAACCATTGAAGACGAATCGTTCACCCTCCCCTCCTGGAATTAGCTGCGTGGCCTGCAATGTGTGAGTTCCAAGTGCGAGTGTCAAGGCTAGCGACTGCAAGTTGCTTAGTGCGTGAGAAACTCCGTCCACGCTTACAGTGGTGGCGGGGACGGTTGACGATAAGGTAAGGATGGCATTGGTGTTTGCGGATATGACTGAGATGTCGAATGGCATCGTTCCGCCCTCAGGGTCTTGGTACCATGCGTCTTCCCACCATACCCTTGTCAGTGCGATTAGATGCCACTTCGGTTGGGAATTCGGAGCTGTCAACTGGAAGATGAAGTTGGTCTTGCCGGGGCCAGTGAAACTACTGATGAGAGTTACACTTCTAATCATGACCCCCGCTACGGGATCCCATACCCCAACATCGGCCAGGAACTTGTCGGAATAGTCGACGGTGACGGTCACCTCGAACGGTAACCCAGACGGCACACTACTTGGGTGAGTCACTGAGGCGACTGCCGCTTGGGGTGCAAGAGCGTACACTGAACCGGCTTGTCCCACGAGTATGGATATTATGGCGATGGTCAGAAGGCAAATTGTTGAGGCTGTAATTCTCACGCTGCCATGCACCAGAATTCTCTTTGACGACTGTTCATCAGGTATGCAAAGCAATCGTATTAAGCTGCAAGGCGTCTGGGCTTCTTATGAGCGGTCCACAGATAGATTCCTTCCACCTAGCCGAATGGGTTACTCACTACACGGGCCAAATCAAGCACAATTTAACGAACAGCTCCATCAAACCACCGCTCCTGAAGGACATAGTCTAGACATCTTTTCTGGCTCAGGTTGCCGCTACCAAGTCACGCCATTCGGTGAGAAACTCTGAAGTAGTGGGGGAGGTGGATGTGAGAGGCCTCAATTGGCCGACATGCTATTCTAGAGGAACCATATTGGATTTGCACGTATGGTTGCCGGGGTAGCCAAGAGACCGCAACATTGGTCTGGTAGCCTGGTATGGCGTCGGCTTGCTAAGCCGATGACTCTCTGAGTCTCGTGGGTTCAAATCCCACCCCCGGCGCCAACTCCTTCACGTAACGTTGCTCATGCGACAATGAGCACGGCTTGTCACGAGTCAACAGTTCAGTCTACGGCCTACCGAATAATCGAGTCTCGTATTCATGACTCATAAAGAAAGGCTCGATGGAATCGTTGCTCGCTCGTGCTGATTGGCTGATGTCCGGCTGATGCAACCAGTCTCAGGGATAATATAGCTGTGGGGAGTGATTGTGCGCGAATTAACGTGACCTCCGAAGGCGCCTCGGTCAGTTCTATTCGGACGAAGGTTTCAACTGGTTACGGTAGACTGGACGAGGCTCTACACGGGGGGTTCCTTTCTGGTTCCATGGTTGTGCTGAACGCTCCAGCAGGCGACGAGGTGCCAATTCTGCTGGGTAAGTTCCTGAAGAGCGAGCAGCCTAGCTTACTGATATGCCGTAACCTCTCCTTCGCCCAAGTGATCGTGCCAGATGCGGCTGAAGGCACGGCATGTCTGATTTGCAGCGACAAACCCGTCTCACCCGCAAAGGGCATCCTGCCCGGTAAGGGAATCGAGAACCTCACCGACTTGAACCTTCAAATCAACGAAGCCTTAGGCGCCACCCACCCGAAACGCCTCGGCTTGGATATTCTCTCGGACGTATTGCTGAGGCATAAGGCGCTTCAAACGAGGAAATGGCTCAACGAACTCTTGGAACGACTCCGTGGAAGGGGTATCACAACCCTCGCAGTTCTCAATCCGTACATGCACACGGCCGAGGAGACGCAGGCGTTGGAGGACGTGTTCGATGCGAGCATAGAAATCTTCGAGAGAGATGTCGAGGGACGACAACGGAAGTTCTTCCGTATCAAGTGGGCTCATGGAGTAGAAATGTCCCAGAGAGAATTCCCGCTGGAGGGACTCGTAGCTGAGAAGAGGAGCGTGAGCAAGTCAGAGCTTGAGAAGACTCGAATCGCAGTCCTGCCATTCGCTAACATGAGCCCGGACACAAACGACCAGTATTTCGCGGATGGCATAACTGAGGAGATCATCTCCATTGTGTCAGGGATTAGTGGTCTTAGTGTCATCTCGAGAACATCAGTAATGGGATACAAGGGGACCGCGAAGAAACTAGGCGAGATCGGTAGAGAACTGGACGTGGGTTCCATTCTTGAGGGCAGTTTCAGGAAAGCGGGAAATAGGATACGGATCACTGCCCAGCTTATCGATGTGGCAGGTGATAAGCATCTGTGGGCTCAGAACTATGATAGGCAGCTGGAGGATGTTTTCGCCATACAATCGGAGATAGCTGAGAAGGTGGCAGAGGAGCTCAGGGTTCGTCTGGTGGACTCCGAGAAGAGAACTCTGGAGAAGAAACCTACCGAGAACACTGAAGCGTACACATTCTTTCTGCGGGGCCGGGAACTTTTCAGGGAGGAGACTAAGGATTCTCTTAGGCAGGCTATAAGTCTCTTCGAGAAGGCCATCGAGTTGGACTCCGAGTTCGCGAGGGCGTATGTGGGTATAGCCGAGTGTCACCTGGCCCTTGCCGAATCCGGACAGGATTCTTACGGTGGTTCCCTCTCAAATGCGAAGGCACCGCTAGATCGTGCCATCAACCTGGACCCCGACTTGCCCGAGGCTCACTCATGTCTCTCGGGATGGTAACGTAACGTCTTAGTTTGGTAGACCGATTTTTTTGGGCTGTAACAAACCGTTTGGTCGGTGGCGTAGAGCGTTTGTAAATCGGTGGTTAAGATGGCGTGTGACGAGGCATCTACGGAACGAGCTTGGCTTCTTCGAGATCATACTCAAAATGGATGGAAATGACGCAAAGGCTTTTCTGGCATGGTACATGAATCATCCATATAGAAAAGGGATAGAGGAAGTGCTCAGCATTGTCAGAGAAGGAGCAGATAGATAGACTGAAGGGGGTAGCTCTACAATCTATGCCTACGTATGCGAAATGGGCAGATTATGAAGCTAGAGTATCAGCAGTTAACGCTGTCGCCGCATTTGGTGTAACTGCTATACCTGCGTTAATCGAAATCGGTGAAAAAGCCTCGGTTGGTGAGGTGAAGAAGAGGGCGCTTGACTGGATAGCTCTCCTCAAGTCGCCGAACAAGACTTGACAAGACTTCCTAAGTTTATCGAGAACTGGGATTAGGTTTTCTCTTGACTAGCGTTCTGTATGATTGTTAGCCATTTGTCTTTGCCCTTGACTTCTATTCCCGCTGCTTGAGCGGGTGTTCTGTTGTCTAGTGCCATGTGCGGCTTCACAAAGTTATGGTAGATTTGTACGCCCTTGAGTATTGGGCTGTCTTTGATTTCTAAGCCCCGCATCACTTTTTCTCGGTCTCTGATTTCCCCGTTCATGCGCTCCATCTTGTTATTGTTGTAATCTCCTGCTAGTCTGATGTGTCGTATGTGTTCGGTTCTGTTCTCAAGTTTGGCTGTGCGGAACTCTTTCAGGTATGCTTCATGGAAATTGGCCGCACCGTCAGAGACGAGCGTCTTTGGTTGCTTGCCTGCGATTTGCTTGGCGAGTTGGAATAGTGGTCGAACGTCAGCCGTGTATTTCGTATCCGCAACCTCTTGAGCTATCCAAAACCGTGTTTGCTCATCCATCATAGCGTAGAGATACTTCATGTTCCCCTTAATCTTCAGAAATAATTCGTCTGTGGCCCAAGTGTCCGAGACTTGAGGCGTAATCTTGTCCAGATATTTCTCCATCAATGTCGTGTACTTGGCTATCCACCTGTAGATTGTCTGATGGCTCACTTGCGCTCCAATCAAGCGTAGCGATCTAGCCGTATTCCGTAGACTTTCGCCTGAGAAGTATAGTTGCATGGCTGTCGTTATCGCTTGAGGGCTGTGCTTCATCTTCTCAAAGCCTAGATTGATCGTGAAGAATTTGCCACATGATTTGCAGGAGAATTTCTGAATGTCGCCGTACTTGTTGTGGCGTAAGCCCCAGCGAATTATGTTCTCGGATTTGCAGAATAGGCAAGCGTGTATGTCTGTTATTGGCTCAATGACTCTAGCCTCGACCTCTTTCCTTACGGCTAGGCTGAATTGGACAGCCCAAACGTGCTTACATTGAACGTTACGAAACTCGAAGTCGGGGCAAGTACATAACCATCCACCGACCTTGCGCTTGGTCACATCATACATTCCATTGCCAGACTGAGAAGTTACACGGTAGAACCGTTCATCCAATCGAACAATTTGGTTAGACTTTTCGGCAATTATTCGGCCCCTTTCTTCACGAGTTCTGAGGACTTGCATTGGTGGTTTACCACTTAAACACCTATACGCCTCTTTCCTAGATAAAGCTGGTGGTAAGGGGGTAAAGGTTATAAGTGGTAATGTGTCTATATGCTTTCTGAGGGCTAGATGGTGTCTCCAAGCGTCCCAAAAGGCAAATCTCGAATAGATGTGTATTTGCCAGCAGACAGAGAAAAGCGGTTCAAAGAAGAGGTTTTCAAGCGTAAAGGCATGAAAAAAGGCAACATCTCGGAAGCTGTCGAGGAAGCCATTGTTCTCTGGATTAGCGCCGACCCGTCTAAAACTGTTAGAAGGAAAGAGGATTAACGACTGTAACATTGGATAGGCGAACAACAGGGTTAAATGTACAGTTGTTATTTTTCAGGAGTAGAGAAAAATGGACTATTTGAACTACCTAATGTCAATGGGCGATCTACGCGAGTATGTAGGCAAATGGATTGCGCTCGTTGGCAAGGAACTTGTTGCATCTGGTGACAGCGGAAAAGAAGTGTTCGCGGAAGCCAAACGAAGGTATCCAGACAAGGAGCCATTCGTTATGAAAATTCCGTCCGACACCGTAATGCTGCTGTAACCTAACTTGTCCTCTCTTTTCAAAGGTGCTGTAGTAAATCGTTATCTTTCATATTATCATCCCCTGCTTAAGCGAGCGTTTAGGGTTCCGCTTCTCCATGTCAGACTTAGGACAGCAACAGCAAGTCTAACAACTTTAGGTCTTGTTGATTCAGGAGCGACCAATACATTCGTCCCAACAGACCTAGCAGAAATCTTAGGTCTCCAAATAGACCCCAAAAAGGCAACACCATCTATAGGTGCAGGCGGCGGGTTCGACACAGTGATTTTCAACCTCACCATCGAGGTCTTGAAAGCGGGAAATAATATAGCAACTTTCGCAGACATGCCTGTCTTCGTCCCAGTCAATCCAGAGGCTATACCGTATACTGTACTGGGTCGGGATTCAGTCTTCTTGAAATTTGACATAACTTTCAGGGAACGCATACAACGCACAATTCTCAGGCCAGCCAAGGCGAAGATTAAACTTTCTCGCTACGAAAGACGCTACTGAACCAAACGAATTGTTACACAGCTACGAGATGCTTTCACCAAACGCAGAAGTGACGTTACCCTCGGGATTGCTCTTCGATATGGACGACATGCCGGGTGCAGAGGCGGAGGCAAGAAAGGCGTTGGAGCTTAACCCGAGTCTCACCGAACCATACCGTTGTTTGTTCGAACTGGCTGCACTCAGAGGGAACGAAGGAGAGATGGTTAAGCAAATAGAGACAGCCTACCGCTTAGACCCACTGAGACCCCACTACATCTGGCTTGTTGGAGAAACATACCTCTTTACGGGCAGGCATCAGGAGGCACTAGAACACTGGAAGAAGACCGAGCAACTAGCCCCAGCAGAGGTTTACAGGGGCATGACGGATTACTACCTAACCAAGGGCGACATCGAGAAAGCTAAGGAGTTTCATGCGAAGGCGGAGAAGCTTGAGCCCACTCGTCCCTGGGTCATGTGGGTGAGAGGAGTCATTGCAGCTAGGGAAGGCGACAGGGAGACGGCGCTGCTCATGATAAAGAGGATTGAGGACGCGAAAATGGGACCGATCTCCTTCAACTACATCGCCTACGTCTATTACGCCCTCGGAGACCTCGACTCCTTCTTCGAACTTATGTACAAGGTCATTGAAACCCATGCACTAGTCCCCTTATTCCTGATGCACTCACCACTCTTCGCCCAGGCAAGAACCGACCCACGATACTCGGTGCTAGTGCGGAAAGTCAGAGAGCACGTGGGTATAACGAAATAGAAGTCGCCGTCTGCTCAGCTTACGCGGACAAGAGTTCGAACTCAACATTGTCCAACGTTGACCTAAACAATTAGTGCTAGATATGCAATTAGTGGAACATGAGTTTAGTTGTCTAGCGAGAAAGAATCAAGCCCCAACAAACTTCCGGGGTTCATCCAGCCACGCACGGGAACTGCGGGGGGTTCAAATCCCACCGAATACGCAAACTGACGAACCCAGTACACTCATTTCCACTGGATAACTGCGAGCCCTACCTCGAATTTGTGCCTCTGTGATTTGTAGCTCCTCCTTTTGCCCGATTATTAGGGCCACTGTCTTGTTTCTGATTCATTGATGAACTTCTAGGAAAGCCCAAGTACTTGAGAGAACGATTCAAGCGTGTGAGGAGATAAGGGATGTATGCGAGAGCGGTGAACGTCCAGTTTCAATCCGGGAAGATTCAGGAAGCAAGCCGCATAGTCAAAGATTCCATTGTACCGGTTATGCAGAAGCAAAAGGGGTTCAAAGGTCAACTTCTGCTTACACAGCGCGACACCGGGAAAGCGATCTCGATCAACCTATGGGAAACGCAAGACGACCTGACACAATTCGAAACCAGCCCTCTTTACCGGGAACTGATGGACAACCTTGCAGGGGTTCTTGCTGGGCCACCCACTGGTGAACGCTACGAAGTCAGCGTGTTCCTGGATGGCATTCATATCCTTTAGTTAGGGTCTCTGGAGAGTGGGGCTGTTGAGCAGTGCGGTCCTCCTAGCATGTCTAGGTAACTGTCATCCCATTTCTTGACGCGGATTCCGTTTTGTTTCAGCGCTTCAAGGGTGGCTGTGGTTCGGGCGTAGGATATGACTGTGCCCGATTTTACTGTCACTATATTGGTTGCGCCGCGAGTCTGCTCCATCAGCGCGAGCATCAGGTGCTTCATGTCGTTCTTCTCCTTCGGTTCCCCGCCCACAAAAATCAAACCGTCCTTGTCAATCTTGTCCTCTTTGATCAGGAAGTCTACGAGGCTCACCTCACGCCTCAGAAGCACGGGTTCATTTCGTTCACCCCTGACGTACACGTAGCATTGACCCGCTTTCTCGAACGCGGCGGGGCCTACAACATCATGCATGGGCCTCGCATCGCGTTCCGATTGCGCCCTTGTGGCGGCGAGCAGTTTCAGCAGGAGTTTTTTCGGGGGCATGTCTTTGACTATTTCGCTCTCAAAATAGTAGGGCATGATGAGCGCCTTCCGGTTTGCTGGAAAGTTGATGACAACATCTAGGTGCATGTAGTCCACTGCTGGATAATCAGCATTGAAGACCGCGCAAACATACTTGACCTGCTTATTCGGATCAGTGGAAAATATTCTCTTGGCAAACTCTAAGAAACCTGTAAAAGTTGACCGTTGCCCGAGGCCAACTGCTATGGTCTCTTCATCGATTATTTCGGTATCGCCTCCCTCAATGTTTGGTGACTCTGTATTTGCTATGGTTAGGTCGTTCGCGTCCCAGATTAGGCTGACATTCTTCTTCAGGACTGGGTCGGACTCGTATGCGAGTTTCACAACTTTTGGCTCAAGTAGTCTGCTGTATCTGCGCATGTTGCAGATGACCGTCCCTATCTGAGTCGTGAATGATGTGTCCCTGGTGTAAGTCCACGTTGCTCTCTTGAAGTCGGGAAGTATGACTTGATCATTAGCTTGGTCGTAGTATGGCGTCGGCGGGTAGCCGTCAGTTATGTGTTCAACCTTGAGTTCAGCGGGGGATGGAGCCCGGGGATTCTCGCCCCAGAACATTTTGATTATTTCCCTTCGTCCCGCTTCCGATGCTCGTTCGATAGCCTTCCTCAGAATCGAGGTGACTTCGAACACTTGCACCCCTTCTTCCTCGAAGAACTGTCCCAGTTTCAACCATTGGTCATGTCCCCCGGCGTCGTAGTCGGCGTGGGGGCATCTGGGTAGGTATTGTAAGTTCGATTCTCCGCCGACGAAGGGCAGTTTGTTCTCCCAGAAATTCCTAGTCGTGTCCTGTATGAGGGCTGCGTGAAGCGTCCCAGATTCCGACTTAACGGTCCACATGATGAAATTAGCCCCTCATGTTCATGGCTACGTCATTGTCAGGGCCAGTACGGCCTTCTCGGTGTGCATACGGTTCTCAGCTTGATCCCAGACTGCAGAGTGAGAACCTTCGATGATCTCTTCAGACATCTCTTCCCCTCTATATCCGGGGAGACAGTGCATGAAGATGTAGTCTGGCTTTGCAGCTTCGGCCACATTGTGGTTCAGCTGATATGGAGCGAAGTGGCGTATGCGTTTTTCTTTCTCCTTCTCTGGGCCTCCCATGCTGTGCCACGTATTAGCATACAGGACGTCCGCGTCCTTCACCGCCTGCTTAAGGTCGTCCGTGATTACGATCTCAGCACCAGTGTGTTTTGCCTTCTCCGTTGCGAACCTCATGATCCTTTCGTTCGGCTCGTAGCCATTTGGCCGTGCAATATGCAGTTTGAAGCCGAAGATGGAAGCACTTACAATGAGGCTGTGGCAGACGTTCCAAAGATCACCTGCATAGCAGACCTTGACGGTGTCTAGTTGTTCTTTGTACTCAAGTATCGTCAGCATGTCGGCTAGGCCTTGGCAGGGGTGCGTCAGGTCGGTTAAGGCGTTGATGACCGGGTTTTCCATGTATCTGGCAAACTCTTCGATCCGATCTTGGCCGAAAGTGCGCATGACCAGTGCATCGCAGTATCGGTCGATCACTCGTGCAGTATCCTTTACTGGTTCTCCTCTGGCGAGCTGCATCTCATCGGGTCTCATGTAGAAGCTTTGAGCGCCCAGGTGAGCGATGGCAGCTTGGAACGAGGTCCTAGTCCTCGTGGAGGGCTTCTCAAACAAAACCGCTACGGATCTACCTCGTAGATATTCGTGCGGTTCATGCCGTCGCAACTTTTGTTTCAGGTCTCGCGCGGTGTCAAGAATCGTCTCGATCTCAAGTCGCGAGAAATCCATCAAAGTCAAGAAGTCGCGTCCGCGAAACATTCAGTTCAACCTCATATGATTTGGAATCATACCGGCAACACACCGAGTGTGAGACTTCCGTATAGGAACGAGTAAGTTAGGATGGAGCCGGCGATAATGACGGTCACCCCCATGAAAACAAAGTCCCAAGCATGAAATCCCATCTCTTCCACGTACGTTCGCTTCACCGGAGCACCGAAGGCACGGGATTCAATCGCCACATCCATGTCAGATGAACGCCTGAGCAAAGTCAGGATTAGTGGAACGAAGATTGGCAGGTACCCCTTCCGAATCTTCTTAATCAAGCCCATCGAATCGACGTCGTGGCCACGCAGTTTCTGCGCCTCGATTATTTCATGATACACCTGGTCGATCAGAGGCGTAAGCCTGATCGCCATTGCGAAAGTGAAAACGAACTTGTATGGTACCTTCATCTTTGCCATCGCCGCCATCAACTTCGACATGGGAGTTGTCATGGTTAGAACTGGCACGAGACACACAACCGCCAGGACTTTGAGGCTTATTGTAATACCGAAGATTAGCCCTTCCCACGTGAACGGATGGCCGAGAACGAAGAAGATCGGAGTCTTTCCTCTGAAATACATGAAACCGTTAACGAGAATGTAGACAACGAATACGACAGACAGCAGAACGAATACCTTCCTTAACACTGAGAGCGGGATCCCCGAGAGACGCCAAAGTACCACAGACACGATGACTATCAGTATGACAGATACCAAGTCAAACATGACTAGCGCGACGGCCCAGAAGGCTACTAACAGGAAGATCTTCGTTATGGGGTTCAGGCCGTGTACAATTGTGTCTTTCTTTATGTATTCTATCATCGCCATTTCTTTTCACCCCTTTGTCAGATTCGAATAGAGTTCATCTACTGTGAGGGAACCGGACATGGCTGGGACGCCGATCTCGTTTGATAATTGAGTGATCTGTGGCGGGCGGAGGAAAGTCTGTTCTAAGAGCTTAGTTTGTTTAAAGATCTCACGTGTTGGTCCCTCTGCGATTATCTTTCCTAAGCCCATGACGATGGTCCGTTTGGCATACCTGGCCACGAGGTCCATGTCATGTGTAATCATTATCACAGTTGAGCCCGATTCGTTTAGTTGCTTAGCTATCTCGGCAAGTTCATACCTACCGCGGAAATCCTGCCCAGTTGTTGGTTCATCAAAAATCAGTATCCGGGGTTTCATGGCTATGATTGCGGCGACAGCCACTTTGCGCCGGTCCCCGAAACTCAACCTGAATGGGTAAATGTCCCTCCAAGCCTCGAGGCCTGTAGCCTTTATGGCTTCGTCGATTCGTGGTTCGATTTCGCTCTCAGGCACGCCGATGTTACGCAGCCCGAACTCAATTTCTTCCTTAACCGACATCTGAAAGAGTTGAGTGTCGGGGTTCTGCAGCACGAGCCCTATCTTCTTAGCAAGCTCTCCCGGCCGCGTGCCTTTGATATCATTACCATCAACGACTATCCGGCCTTTCTTTGACCGCAGAATGCCAAGCAGGCATTTCACCAAGGTTGTCTTTCCGGAACCATTCTGTCCGATGAGAGCCACGAACTCGCCGTCGTAAATGGCCGCGTTGACGCCTGCCAAGGCCTCTGTCGCAGCTTGGGGATATGAGAAATGGAAGTCTTCAACCTCCACGATGGGCTTCGCTACGGATGACCTCGATGCTATCTCGACCGGAAAAGTAGTTCTGCTCACGTTCACCTTCTGAGCTATCCCGTCGATCACACTGTGCGCTTCAGGTATTGTGATGGGATACTTTCCGGTCGGCATCTTCTCTTTCATTTTCCAAGCGAGCATCGTGACATCTGGAACCTTAACGTACACTTTCTTGAGCATGTCTACATTCCCGAAAACTTCATGCGGCTCGCCGTCCGCAACAATCTCGCCATTGTTTAACACCACGATTCTGTCGGCGAATTCAGCAGCGGCCTCACTCTTGTGTTCAGCCATAACCACGGTCATGTTGTGTTTCTCGTTGAGGTCCTTCAGAACCGAGAAAACTTCAGTTGTTCCGACGGGGTCCAGCTGCGAGGTGGGCTCGTCCAAAACGATGACTTCGGGTTGCATGACCAAGTTGGCTGCGATGGCTAGCCGCTGCTTCTGTCCTCCGGACAGCTGCTGTGGGCTTCTGTCCTCCATTCCGTCAAGACGGACAATCTTGTTTGCCCATTGAATGCGTTTCTCGATTTCTTCACGAGGTAGGCCCAAGTTCTCTGCTGCGAATGCCACTTCCGCTTTGACGTCTGAGCAGATTAGTTGGGCTTCAGGATCTTGTAGTACTACGCCGACCTTCTGTGCCATTTCATAAACGGGCCTTTCAAAGGGGTTCAGGCCCGCTGAGGTAACCGTTCCCTCGACTGTGCCTCCGGTTATGTTCGGTATAGTTCCATTCAAAAAAAGGGAAAGGGTTGTTTTTCCTGCACCGTTTTGACCCATGATGACTACGTACTCGCCCTTTTTGATGGCCAGGTTGATGTTCTTCAGTGCCAGGGTCCCGTCGGGATACGTGAACGAGAGGTTCGAGATTTTGATGTAATCCTCCTCCACTGACGGGCGCCAACTCATTTTTTTGTCTTAGGGTTGTTACTTTCGCTTTCCAGTGGCTAGCCAGACGAGTACTAGTATTACGCCGATTACTGCGGCGATTGCTGCTGAGTAGATGTTAGTTTGCGTGGCTGTTTGGTAGGCTTCAGTTGACCAGTAGATTGTTGCCAGGCTGAGTCCTCCGTAAACAAGGAGGATCGCGCCGACTAATCCTGGGAGCGTTTGTTTGAGGTATTTCTTTCCTTCTTCGTTCATGTTTGTTTCCTCCTTCAAACGATCCCGCCGGGTGGTCTGCGAAGTCCGCTCTTGCGAAGCGCTTCAAGTACTACTACGCCCACTATTGTGGATGCGACTACCATGGGTAGGGTATAGGCCCACCATGAGACCAGGTTGTCCGCTACTACGACATCTGACGGATATTTCAGAATCCCGAAGTAGATGATCTTCCAAGGAACCATCCACGCTGTATTCGCGATGAAATTGTAGATTCCGAGCCCTGCAAACATCTTGCGGCGAGGAGAGCCTTCCTTGATCCAGTTTGGTATGAACTTGATTCCAAGCGCAAGGAAGAGAGCGAAGCCGATGTATGTCCACAACCAACTCACTGTGTACGTCGGCTCACTTGGAGTGGCAAAGCCCCCTGCAGGGCCGGGGAAGTGGTACGGCCAGATTATGGCTATTGCAATCCACATGAGCCAGAAAGGAATGATGATCTTTGTGTACTTCTTGTTGACGAGACCCCAGAACAATGGGATGAAGGCGCCTGAAAGGTTTGCATCAATGAACCCTAGTGGGAAACTCGCCGGTGAGATGAACATGCCTATTAGACCACCTATCAGCCCTGCGATGTAACCCGCAAAGGGCCCGAGTACCATGCCCGCAATTGGCCCGAAGATTACCATCCCTACTGACAGAAAGCCTCCGCCGAAAATGTAGAAAATCATTGGGATAAGTGACGAGAAACCGATGAGCCCTCCGAAAAGGGCAACCCATGATATCGGTGCACCTAGAATTGTGGCTAGTCCACGTCTTTCGTACTTTGTCAAATTTTCACCAACTGATGGTGCTCCTTGGTGAGTATTTGACAATTTCGATTTCGTAGTAAATAGAGCGCATATTCTACTTGTCTCGACTTCAAACAGGATATATATTACGGGTTTCGTAACAGTTAAGCCTGTGGAGTGCAGAATCCTAATGCCGATTCTCATGTTGCGTTCACTTGACGAGATTGATGTTCAGATCTTGCGTCTGCTTCAAGAGAACGCAAGAGTCCCTTTCGCTAAAATCGGGAATCAGATAGGACTAACGGAGGGCGCTGTGAGGGCACGGGTGAAGCGGCTCCTCAAGAACAAGGTCATCGAACGATTCACCATCTCCCTCAACCAGCAATTGACTGGAGAAAGACTGCTTGCCCGGGTTGGCGTCGACGCGAACCCGTCAGATCTCAAGAAGATCGCAGCGGAACTCGCTGAGTTTGACGAAGTCTACTTCTTGGCCGTGGCAACGGGCACCCACGACATCCTAGTGGATGTGCTGACCGACGATATACAAAGCTTGAAGAAGTTCCTGATCGACAAATTGGGAAAGATTCAATCTGTCCGCGGTAGTGATACCTCAATCGTGATGGATGTTTACAAGTGGAGAGGAGCTTACCACTACAAGATCTGAATACGAAATGCACCCTTCGGTTTCTGAGGTGCCATGCACGAAAAATGCTGCTATTGCACGACTGCCACGCGAATTGGATCGCCTATTTTCTCCTGAAGTATGTGAAATCCCTCGTTAATCTGTTCCAGGCTTATGCGGTGGGTTATCGATTTTGATAGGTTGAGTCTTCCTTTCGAGACCAAGCCCACGACTGCTACCAGATCATCGTGCGTATGGTCGATGGAAGTCTTGAGCTCAACTTCCCTCAGCAGGAGGTCCATGGAATCTAGTTGAATCTGTCCGGGATTTATTCCAACTAAGACTGCGACTCCACCTTTTTTGACCATTCCAACCGCCTGTTTGATTGTTTCGGGCTTTCCTACGAAGTCGAAGACCACATCAACGCCCTCTTCACCTGTGAAGGCGCGGACTGATTTGACTGGGTCTTCGTGAGCAGAGTTTACCGCCAGTTCGGCACCGATCTGTCGCGTCCTTGCGAGTTGCTGGGCAGATATGTCGACGGTCATAAAGCGCACGCCAATCAGTTTGCTAAGGAGGGCTGCGTGATAACCCACGCCTCCAATGCCAATTAGTACAGCCGTCTGATTCTTCTTCAGACCGGCTCGCTTGAATGCATGGTAGGGGGTTGATACAGCACAGCCTAAGATTGAGGCCTGGTCGAACGGGAGGCTCTTGCTGAACTTCACAAGACTCCTTGCTGGCACGAGGGCATACTCCGCGAAGGAACCGTCAACATCAAACCCGAAGAGGTTGGAGTTTGAACACAAGTTCTCACGATGGGACTTGCAGTAACCACATTTTCCGCAAGATTGGACATAGTCTATGACAACAGGCTGTCCCTTCTTGAAGTCCTCCACGTGCTTTCCGCTTGCTTCCACAATTCCAGCCCCTTCATGCCCCAACACAAGTGGCAAGCAGGACGGGGGCAGTTCTCCATTCATTGCATGCACGTCAGAGAAACATAGTCCGCTGGCCTTCATTTTGACCAGAACCTGATCAGCTCTAGGGGTTGCGAACTCCATACTCTGAAGTTTCAAAGGGGAATTAGGCGCGTACATTCTCGCAGCTTTTCCTACAATTGCCAAGTTAGTTCAGTTTTGCAATTGCGCGTAGGCCTTACTAAACCTCGACAGTGCTTTCCGCCGTGGCTTGGTTGCAGGGTTATCCAGTCAACAGCCTCATTTCGGAATCCGTAAGATAGAGCCTCATTTCGGAATCTGTAAGATAGAGCCTCATTTCGGAATCCGTAAGATAGAGCCTCATTTCGGAATCCGTAAGATAGAGCCGAAAGTCTTTTACAGATTGAGCAGGCCAACAAACACCTGAGACGTTATGACTCAGGAACTTTTCCGACGGAAATCATCCGGCCTTGTCAGAGAGATGTCGCTTTTCGATGTCGCGTGGTGGGGCATTGCAGGCTCCGGAGGGTTCTACCTCCTGTTCTACTTCATGCCCTACGCGCAATACTACCTGCCAGGCGCTGACCTTGGATGGTCGATTGCTCTCTGTCTACTCGTTATGCTTCCGCTGTATGCACTCTATGCAGGCCTCGGGTCATCAATGCCCAGAGCCGGCGGCGACTACGTGTACCAAAGCAGAATCCTGCATCCAGCTATCGGCGTGATTTTTCCGTTGGGCTGGTTCACGGTAATCTGGATTGCTACCTTCGTGGCGTTCGGAGGTTACGTAATTGCTAGCCTCGGCCTTGCCCCCGTGTTCCTCCTAATCGGCACCCTCCAGAATAATGGCACATTGATAGGGTGGGCGAACTGGCTCCAGATTCCGACCGGACAGTTTGCTGCTTCCGTAATTACGGGTATACTTTCGTTAGTTGTAACCGTTGTGCCTTTGAAGTGGTGGATTCGAAGCCAGCGGTGGATTCTGTTCCCCTTCACCCTAATCACAAACATAGTTTTGATCTATCTCCTGGCTGGCGCGAATAGCCAAAGCTTCCATAGTGCGTTCAATTATTGGGGCAATTTGATGGGAAGCCAGAACCTGTACGAAGCCATAGTTCAAGCAACAACTACTGCCGGTTACGTTGTCCCAGCGTTCAGCTGGCGGAACACATTCCTCCTGATGAGTGTTCTTAGCATTTACATTGCTTGGACGATGTGGGCGTCGACTGGGATTCTAGGAGAGGTGAAACGGGCTAACGATTTCAAGCGGTTGTTCCTGTCATTTTCTGCCGCAGGCCTCTACCTTCAGTGGATTGCGCTCTTCGTCCCGATTGCATTATTCACGAGTGTAGTCGGATGGGACTTCTTGAACCGAATTGCGAACGCATACTACTTGCCCAACAGTGTCGTGCCCTTCTACCCCACTGTCAGCCTCTTGGTGTCAATGCTGACCACAAACCCTGTTCTCATTGTACTGGTCTCCTTGGGATTGATTGCTGGCGGGTTCTTCATTGCAGCAAGCGAATTCGTTATCGTCACAAGAATCTGGATCGCGATGTCCCTTGACAGGATGCTACCGGCGTGGATGGGTTCTGTTAGCTCGCGAACTCACACACCCATAAAACCGACAATTCTGTGCTTCGCAGTCAGCCTAGTCGCAGCTTACCTGTTCGACTTCTGGCCGCCGTTCTACTCTGTCATTGCGGTTGGAGCCGTAGCAGGCCCCACAGGGGTGGTGTTTGTGACCTCACTGGCGGCGATTGTCTTCTGGAAGAGGCGCCGGCAAACCTTCGAAGCATCACCGATGAGCCGTTACAAAGTAGGCCCTGTTCCTCTAATCACCGTAGTTGGAGTCCTAGCGGCGATCGCCAGCGGCTCTCTAGTCGCAGTTTACTTAACGGCCCCCGAACTGGGTTACAATGCACCAGTGCCAATCGTGTACACAGCGGGAATTCTCCTCGTATGCGCCATCTGGTACTTTGTCAACGCTGCGTATCAGAAACGAAGAGGAGTCGACATCAACCAGGCATTCAAAGAACTTCCACCTGAGTAGGCTTCCGCGACCTACTCAGGAAACTCTTTCCCGGCAATCTTGACGATTTCCCTGACGGCGTAATTTACGAGTTCTTCACCAATTTTCGCTGAGGATGGAAAGACGGAGGACAGGACGCCGGATTTCGGGATGAATTCGCTGCTTTCGGGTAGGACCGTGTAGTTCTCCCTTCTAATGGGCCTGTCATTTTTCATTCGGTTTTTCTGAACGCTCCTTTGGTTCAAGGCCATCATCACTGAGGTCTCAACCTTGGACGCGTGTTCGTACATCATGCCTTCGAAGTCTTTCCCGAAGTGTTTCATGAAGAAACTAGCAGGAATTAGTTCAAACCACCTCGCAATCACTACTTTGACGCGCTTTGGCATGCATAGATCTTTTAGCGCCAAGTCTACACCTTCGTTGATGAACAGCGCGTTCTCATAGTGACCGTCTAGAATCAAAATCCGCCGGACTTTGTGCCGGACAAGTTCGCGAACTACGTCTCTGACCAGCATTGTAAGGGTTGAACCGTCTAGGCTGCAGGTTCCCGGGAAATTGTTGCCGGCGGAGGACCCTGGTTGGGGTTTGAACCCGTAGCTGATTTCTGGAACAACAATTCCGCGCGTCCGCTTTGCGACACGATCTGCTAACCCCCGTACTGTGATCGTGTCAGTTCCAAGGGGGAGATGTGGGCCGTGCTGCTCCAGGGAACCAATGGGCAGGATTACCAGACGGTTTTGGTTGACGGCGCGTTGGAAATCCGCCCAACTCATCAAATCTGCTCGATATTCCATAGGTTCTCAACCGTGATTTGATGTTGCTCAGCCAGATGTGAAAATGTAGTTCTTGATTCTGCCATTTTCAAGATTGACGGCTACGCCGCGTAGAATTCCGTCTGAGTATTCGCTCCCTGGGTTAACGCACAGGGTCCTTCCAATCTTCTGTGCTGCTTTTGATTCATGAATATGACCATGAAGCCCGAGCAGGGGTTGATGTTTTTCAATTGCTTCTGCAACTGCAGTACTACCCACGTTCACAACGGAACCTGCGACTGGTTGTAGGTCTTTCAGTTCTGGTGCATTGTCGAGTAGTGATCCGTAGGGCGGGACGTGGAAGTTGAATATTGCCGTCTCCATCCTAGTGACCTTGCTGGCGAGTTCTTCGATTTTCTTGCCCAACTCCCCCTCGCTGCACTCCCTAGGCGTGTTCCATGGGGTTGGGTTTGAGAAGGCTGTGGTAATGACTTCGTAACCTTCAATATTGATTAACCTTTCATTCATGTTTGTAACCCGGTCTGAACGATCCAGCACGGGGTCAATGGCGAACGGGTCATCGTTCCCAGCCCCAATGTAGACCTTGACTTTTGAGCCTCGGAGTTTCTCGTCTGCGACTTGCATCCAGCGTTGCAGCCTTTCGATAATGAGCTTCTGAAATAGCTCGTCGTTCTTCTCAGGATTCTTGTACACTTCCTCGACCTCTTGTGGGGAGGCTACGTAGCTGTAGTACCCTATGTTGGCAATTTTCGCTTGCAGGTCAGCTAGCTCGGTGGCATTTCGGGCTACGAGGTCCGAGCCTAGAACTTTGCACGTGTATGTCTCGTCCTTCTTCTGGATTGGAACTGTCACTTTTCCGGAGAGGTCGCCTAGCAGGAGAGCTACGTCGATTTTGTACTCGCGGATGGCAGCGAAGAATTTCCGGAAGCATATCTCAGCCCCGTGAATGTCGGTTACGTAGAATAACTTCATTGTGATCATCCTTGTGTTAGCACGTAATTTCGGAGTTTGCCTTTCTCAATGTCCATGATTGCGCCATGTAGGAGCCCTTCGGCGTATTCGCTGCCGGGGTTAACGCAGAAGGTTCGGCCGATCGTGGTTGTGCCTTTTGATTCATGAATGTGACCATGAAGCCCAGCCAGTGGCTGGTATTTCTCTATGACTTCTCTGACTGCGTGGCTTCCGACCGGTATCATCACGGGTTGTCCCATTTCGGTTACGATCTTCAAATTCGCATCCAGCTTCGGTGCCAAGTCTAATCCTGAATCATAGGGCGGAACGTGGAAGTTGAACAAGGCAGTCTGTGGAGATTTGATGGCGGCACAGGCTGTTTCCAGCTTAGCTTCAAGCTCAGTTTCTTGTATGTCCCTTGGGCAACTCCAAGGCGTTATGTTCCCGAAAGAGGTGCTTGCCATTTCATAGGTCCCGTCTATAGTGATTAATCTGCCATCCGGGTTCACTATTCGCGAGCTTCCGTTGAGAATTGAATCTATATCCATCGGATCATCGTTGCCGGGCATGATGAGGCATATTGTTTTTGAGTCTTTGAGGCGTTCCTCAGCGAGCTGCACCCATTCACGAATTGCATCCATGAGAACCTGCGCGAAGAGTTTTTCCCGCTCGCTTTCCGCCGCGAACTTGGATTCCTCTCCTCTTTCGAGGATGACGTAGTATGAGCCGGTGAAACGGATTTTCGCCAGAAGCTCTTTCAGCTGTAGTTCTCCACTAACTGTAACGTGACGTTCCTGGAACTTCGCAGAGTAGCTGTCAGGGCCTTCCTTGAAGATGGGGATGATCAGTTTGCCTGAGAGATCGCCACCCAAGATGATTATGTCAGCCTCATAAGCTCTGGCGGAGTTGAGGAATTTCTTGAAGCAAGTAGTTGAGCCATGAACGTCTGATGTGTAGTACAGCCTGATTCTCTTCTTTCCCGTCTCAAATGCTAGAGGCTTCACGCTCAATGTTCGCTGCAGCCCACCTTCCAATTGTCGGCTACACAGGGTCGGCTAGGTGTCTGGAATACGCCGGAAGTAGATGAATAGTGCTCTATTCCGGCGGTATCTCTTTGAAGGCTAGCTCTACCGGGACACCCTTTCTCTTCTGATAAGCCCTTGTTGCATAGTACCAAACGAATCCCAGTATGTACAGGAAGACGATGAACCCGACTGAAGGAGCGGTGTTGACTCCACTCCATGGTAGGAGGTAAAGGATTGTTACGAAGCTCATGAAGAGAACCGTTACGATTCCATTGATTGTCATTACCGGGATGCCGAGTACGCGTTGGTTGGCTGGGGAGGATTTGAAGATGTCTTTGGTGGATTTCCTGTATGGGAAGAGTATTCCTGCGACTCCTACTGCTATGAAAGTGATCGTTCCGCCACCTATGAAGGCGTTGAACCCATAGATTGAGAACCAGCCCGTTGTGAAAACGAAGACACCTAGAAAGACCAGTGCGAGAAGGGTTGATAGTAGGATTGCGTATGTTGGCGTGTGGAAGCGTGAGTTCACTTCTCCGAATTTCTTCGGCGCGAGTCGGTCGATTGTCCAAGCCAGCATGCACCTGTTAACCATGAGCATTGATTGCGGCGCGTAGAGGAAAGCCCATGCGAGGAAACCGATTCCAATCAGCAAATCCAAGGTCAAGTTTGGTGCCAAGAGTGAACCGAAGAAATTCGTGCTTGGAGGAATCGAGAGTGGAGATGCACTTGGAGCGTTGTAGAAGAGAAAGCCTGTGGCGCCCATGAAGTCGTAGCCGAAGACCGCCACGGACAGATACCAGAAGATCAGAAGGAAGACTGCCATCACGACTAGGCTGCCAACTATCGAGAGTGCGTTGGTTTTGAATCGTTTTGCGTCCTTAATCTCGCCGGAGATGTATGATGACCAAACCGAGAAGCCGAGTGGCTGGAAGGCGATTGCGATTGCCATGATTGTGTTGGTCCAATTTCTCGTCCCGGCCGTGTAACCATTCTTGACTGCTGTGCTAATGGCCGAATCGTAGGCGCCGGGACCGACGAATCCGTTGAAGGCGTTTACGAACGCCTGTTGGGACGAGGTGGCCAAGACGAAGATGAGTGCGAAGATTCCGATCATGCCGATGACGAAGGCTACTTTCATGACATTGAAGAACGGGCGGAGGCCCATGAACGTGATGAAGCCGATGAACAAGACGACTATGGCGCCAATTATGAAGGATACGAGAGGTTGCGCAGCCTGTGTACCCAACGCGGTCCAGTAGTCTGACTTCAGGACTGTGCCAATTATTGTGAAGACTGATGAGGCGTATACGGAGCTTAAGATCCAGGAAGTGTACGCGATCCAAAACAGGTTCCAGACGACCATGCTGAAGTTCACGGAAAAGCCGAGGCTGGGCGTCAGGCCACGGCTGTTGAAAACATAATCTCCGCCAGAGCGAGGCATCATTGAGGAGAACTGCGCGAAGAGAACGGCGTTGAAGAGGCATAGGACGGTGGCTAGGATTATGGAGACGTCAAAGTACGATCCAGGGAACAGGGACAGGGCCCAGATGAAGGAAACACCAATCCAAATCATGTTCATAGTACCAATGCTAGTCAGGAACCCATCAAACCACGACGCATGGCGTACAAGACCGCTAGCTTTTCTCGCAAAAACCTCAGACCTTTCCGAGCTCACCGGAAATCCCTGTTGGAGTCAGCTTGGGGCCTAGTATTTGACAATTTCGATTGCCTTGCAAATTGGAACCCAACTCTACGTATTGCTAATGTTGGATGCGTCAACAGTTACGTAATTCGTAATTATTCTCCGCGAAACGTAACGCCACTCCAGTCGAAGTATCAATCTCTTTTAATGTGCTGGAACGCAGTTCTTGCTTGGAGGTTAGTCTCTGTGAAAATCATTGATCTCTCAGGAGAGATTGCGGTTGGGGCCTGGACGTATGGTTCGCCGTTTCCCCCGATTGAGATTGAGAGAATCGCTGAGATCGGGGTGATTGGATACGACGCATACAAGATCGTCATCGCAGATCATGTTGGCACACATATAGACGCACCATCGCATTTCTTCGTAGGTTCTATGCGAAGCTCTGAATTACCGCTGGACTTGCTCATGGGAGAGGCAGAATTGCTTGATTTCAAAAACAAAGGAAAACCGCTGAGCTGCTTAACCCCTGAAGACTTCGACCGCATAGGGTCGAATATTGGGAAGGGAGACATTGCACTGGTTCGAACGGGTTGGGAGAGCCATTGGGGGTCGGAAGATTATGTGTCGAATACGCCGCATATGTCCAATGAGGCTGCTCAATGGCTGGTTGAACGCAAGGTGAAACTTGTCGCAGGTGACGTCGCTCTGTTTTGCGACCCCCGCATTCCACCGACTGAATTGATTCCGGACAAGATTCTGCTCCGGAATGGAATACCGTACATTAATGGACTGGTGAACTTACAAGCGCTTTCCAAAACACGGTTCAAGTTGATAGCTCTCCCTCTGAAAGTCAAAGGAGTAACAGGCGCCCCGGTAAGAGTAGTGGCAATCGAGGACTGACCAGAGGAGTTTAGTCCAAGATATGCACTATGTTCGTTCGTGAACCGATTGTCCGACGAGAAAAGCTCATCCAACAATAAACATCCGGTGTTCATCCAGCCAAGCACAAAAAGTGCGGGGGGTTCAAATCCAGCCGTGGGGTGTTTCGGACACACCCACGGGGTGAAAATCCCACCCCCGGCGCCACTGACCGAACCCGCGATTTTCATTCGCAGCATTGAGTTTCTTCGGGAAATTCTATGTTCCCTCAGCAACCTCGGCCGCATCCATGAAAACCAATATTCTGGTGGTTTGCTATCAAGTAGCAGCACACCAGGAGTAGTGACGACCCTTCCAACCAATCGACCCTGCTCGCTCGAAGAGTTTCGTTCCTCCGGCATTTTCTCACACTCAGGCAACGCTTGACAAGCATAGGATCGCCGTGTTGCCGCTGCAAAACATGAGCCCCGATCCGAATGATGAATACTTCGCAGACGGTATGACGGAGGAGCTGATTGACAGGCTTGCCCAAGTGAAGAGTCTGAAGGTCATAGCTCGAACGTCGGTGATGAAGTATAAGGGTTCTCAGAAGGGAGCCTCGGAGGTAGGAAAGGAACTGAATATCGGATCTCTGATAGAAGGTAGCGTAAGGAAAGCGGGAAACCGGGTCAGAGTCACAGTCCAGTTAATCAACGCAGCCACCGAGGAACACCTTTGGTCCTCCCACTACGACAAGAACTTGGACGACATCTTCGCCGTCCAGAGCGAGATAGCGGAGAAAGTCGCAGGAGAACTCAGAACACAGCTCCTCGACTCTGAGAAGAGAACCCTGGAGAAGAAGCCTACCGAGAACATCGAGGCGTACAACAACTTTCTCCGGGGCAGGGAACTGTTAAGGGAGGCCACCGCGGCCTCAGCCAGACAGGCCATAGGCCTCTTCGAGAAGGCCATAGAGCTGGATCCCAAGTTCGCGAGAGCGTACGTAGAGATTGGAGAGTGCCACACATTGCTTGGTGACGGTGGCTACGAGCCCGCTGACGTCTCCCTCTCAAATGTGAAGTCAACAGTGCCGCGTGCCATCGACCTCGACCCTGACCTTGCGGAGGCTCACGCGGCGCTTTCGAACATGTTATTCACCGAGGACGATGTGCCGGGCTCGGAGGCGGAGGCGAGAAGGGCGCTGGAACTCAACCCCAGCCTCCCAACCCCCCATCGCTTGCTGTCCGAAATAGCTGGACTAAAAGGAGACCCGGCTGAGATGGTGAAACAGATTGAGGCTGCCTACCGCTTGGACCCCATCAGCCCCAGATTGATCTGGCTTCTCGGGACGACATACCTCTGGGTCGGGAGGGAGAAGGAGGCGCTAGAGCTTTGGGGTACAACCGAGCAGATGGCTCCGGCGTTCACCTACAGGGGCATGATGGAGTACTACCTGATCAAGGGGAACTTGGAGAAGGCTAGGGAGTTCCATTCAAAGGTCGAGAGGCTCGATCCCACCAATTCTCGGATCATCTGGATGGGAGGAATGCTCGCCGCTTGGGAGGGCAACAGAGAGAAAGCGCTGCTCGCTGTCAAGAAGATTGAGGACGCCAAGATGGGGCCTGTCGGCTTCAACTTCATGGCGTACGTCTACCATGCCCTCGGAGACCTCGACTCATACTTCGAGCACCTGAACAAGGCTCTCGAAGCCCATACGATAACTCCCTCAACGATGATGTACTCGCCACTCCTCGCCAAGGCAAGAGCCGACCCCCGATACCTAGAACTCGTGGAGAAACTCAGGAGACAGTGTGGCCTCACGAAATAAGTCGCCGTCGGCTCAGCTGGCGCACAGGAATTTGACCTCAACATTGTCCGATGTTGACCTAAACATTTAGTGTAGGATATGCGATTAGTGAAGCGTGAGTTTAGTTGATCGACGAGAACGGCTCGCGCCCTGACAAACTTCCGGAGTTCATCCAGTCAAGCAGGGAAAACCACGGGGGTTCAAATCCCACCCCCGGCGCCAGCTTTCTTAGCGTACGCGCTGGGGTTCGCCACTAATTCGATTAAGTATTGCCAAGATTCGATAAAATCGTTTCTACCTATGTTGCAATCTCTTAGAATTCTGTTTAGGAGACCCGCCCGAATTTCCTTCACTGGTACTGTGACGAATGTTCCATCCCGTTCCAGTGCTATATGACTGCCTTTTTGTCTAACTTTGACGAAACCGAACTTGTTACAGAGAATCATGAGTTCCCCTCCCTCAGTGGGACGAAGATAAGCTTGGGTTGCGATAGACCGTAACTATTTTGGGCGGGCTGAAGACTAGGTGGGTTTAGGCGTCTGGGAATTTGACTAACGAAGGGGCTTCGATCAGTCCTACCTTACGGGCTAAGGTTTCGACGGGTTACGGTAGGCTGGATGAGGCTCTACAGGGCGGTTTTCTTGCTGGTTCTATGGTTGTGCTGAACGCTGCCGCAAGCGACGAGGTTCCGGTTCTGCTGCGGAATTTCCTCAAGGGCGTTCAGGAATCTAGCCTGCTGATCTGTCGAACGCTATCCTCGGCCCAGTCTATCGTGCCGACTGAGATGGAATATGAGCGTTCACTTATTTGCAGCGACAAGCCCGTTCCGCCTTCCAAGAACGTGATCCCGGGTAAGGGGATTGACAATCTGACTGACGTGAACTTCCAGATAACCGACGCACTAAGTTCGGTTCAACCTAAGCGTGTAGTGCTGGATATCTTGTCTGATGTTCTGCTTCGACATAAGGCTCTTCAAACTCGAAAATGGTTGACTGAGCTCCTAGAACGCTTACGAGCGAAGAACATAACGACGCTGGCTGTCTTCAATCCGCACATGCATGCCGACGAGGAAGTCCAAGCCGTTGTAGGGCTCTTCGACGGTAATCTGGAAATCGTCGAAGAAGGGGAAAAGAAATCACTTCTCGTAAAATGGATGCAAGGAATAACCGTAACTGAAAAGGAACTTGGGCTTACTGAGTTAATGTTCGAATATGCTCCAAGCGAGGAGGCGTCGATTCCTACCGTTGCCTTCCGGGAACCTCGTTGGCTAACACCCCTTGTGAACCGAACGGATGAAGTTTCGAAGCTCAAAGGCGCCCTCGACGACGCATTCAACAACAAATCATCCATAGTAGCACTCCACGGTGAAGCCGGCGTAGGCAAAACCCGTCTCATGCGCGAATTGGCATCGTACGCGCGGTCGAGGGATGCGACCGTTTTAGTGGGAAGAGGATCTGAGGATAGGATCCCATACGCTCCGTGGGTCGAAGTGAGCCGCGAGTACATCGGCGAGGCTCCTGGCGAGCTAATTCGTAGGATGCTGGGCACGCACGTTTCAGATTTTGCTAGGCTAGTGCCAGATATAGCGGCCAAAATTGGAACTGTTCCACCGTCTAAGCCGCTCGGCGAACAGCAGGACAGGATCAGGCTCTTCGAGTCGATAACCCATTTTCTAACATCCATCTCTAAGGAAACGCCACTCCTTCTTCTGTTCGATGACTTGCAGTGGGCTGATCAAGCGTCGCTTGATCTGCTCGAGTATTTCGTGAGGAGTACGGGCAACCTTCGAGTTTTGGTAGTCTGCACGTATCGAACCGAAGATGCTGGGCCCGACACACCAATCCATAAGATGTTGGCGAAACTCAACAGGGATAGGCTTCTTGAGAGCTTGCCGGTCAAGAGTTTAAGGCAGGAGGATACAGTCGAACTCATCGACCGGATCTTCGGAGAAAAACAGGTAAGCACGGAGTTTACAGATATCATTCACAAGACAACCGGCGGCAACCCCTTCTTCGTAGAAGAAGTGCTCCGTTCACTTGTCGAGGACGGTACCATATTCCGCACCGAGGGAGGTTGGGACAGAAAACCGATTCAGGAGATTGTTGTTCCTGAGAGCGTAAAATCTACGTTGAGGTCGAGGCTGTCAAAGTTAGAGCCTGACACTCTGGGTGTACTGGTTTGGGCCGCCGTGATTGGCCCCGAATTTGACTTCGAAATTCTTCTGGAAGTATCGAAGGCGACTGAAGATCAACTGGTTCAAAGGCTGGAAGCAGTTATTTCTCAGGGCTTGGTCGTCGAAGTTCCCCGTGAGAAGAGCAAGTTCAGATTTTCGGATAATCGGATCAGAGAGATGTTGCTCGACGACTTGATCCAAATCAAGCGAGCTAGGTATCACCTCAAGATTGCCGAGGCGATGGAGAAACTCTACTCAAAGAAGTTGGACAGGCATGCCGAAGCCATAGCGAACCATTTCTCGGAAGGCGGCGACATAGAGCGCTGCATCAAGTATTCAGTTATTGCCGGCGACTTGAACAAATCAATTTACGCTTACGAGCCCGCGATCAAAGACTACAGACGGGCAGTGGAGCTCCTCGACCTCGAAGGAGAGAAAGCAGGAGAGACAGCAACCTTGTTAGAGAAGCTAGGTGCATGCTACGCGTTCACTGGCCACCTCAAGAACAGTACACAATCCTATGAACAGGCGCTCTCAATCTTCGAAAAATCACATGATAACAAGGCATGCGCACGAACATGCAGGGAAATCGCCGAAGCGATCACCACCGTGAAGAGCGAACCGGGTGCTCAAGAGGCTACGATCGTCATGAAGCGTGGCCTCAATTACCTGCAGGGCGAACCCGATAGCTCCGAGGCAGCCTCGACCTACTATTCACTGGCATGGTTTCTTGGGCTCATGGATCAATTTGATGAGGCAAACATGTGGGCTGAGAAGGCTCTAGAAGTGGGGAAGAAGACGAACAACACCCAAGCCGTAGCAGGCGCACTTAGCATGCAAGGGTCTTACCTAACTGACACAGGGAAAATTGATGAAGGTCTGCCGCTCTGGCATCAAGCGTACGAGCTAGCTTTACAGCACGAAGACCTTTTGGTAGCGCGGAATTGCGTCTTCAACTTGAGCTTCTACACCTACCCTAGGAACTTAGGGAAGGCACGTGAGTTTGCCCTGAAGGCCGTCGAACTAGCCAAGAGCGCAAACCTGATGACTTCGGAGGCACGAGGCTTGTGGTGGTTATCGGTCCTCGACTGGCTTCGAGGAGACTGGGCGAGCGCTTTGGAACAATTCCAGAAATCAGACGCGATCATGGAGCGACTGGGAATCGGAATCGACATCACCACAGTCGAACACGAAGCCTGGAGAGGATGGTACGCCCTGAGCATGGGAGACTTGGGAGAGGCTGAGAAAATTCTTCAAGCAGCCGAGCACCTGACCGAAAAAGTCCCCAAGATCACCGTCATCGTGACCACAAACCTAGCTTTAGGATTACTGAGGCTGGAACAGGGCAAAGAACAGGAAGCCAGAACACACTTCGAAAAATCCGTGGACGCGTTCAGGAATTGGGAATTCACCACGGAACCCTTGCTCCACGTCGAGACCCTCCTTCAGCTAACTTCGCTCCACGCAAAAGGCGGGAGATGGGAGGAGACTCGGAAAATGTCTGAGTGGGCTAGGCGGCTGGCTGAAACGTTGAAGAGTGATGCGGGCTTAGCTATGGCATCACAAGCTGAAGCCCTCGTCCTGTTCGCGCGTGGCGACCGGAAGGCTGCTGAAGAAAAATACTTGGAATCTCTTAACCTGTGGGAGAAGGCTGGTTGGCCATACTACCGCGCCAAAGCCTTAGTTGAATATGCGGAAGCAATCGCGAAAGCATCCCCCGCCGAGTCCCGAAGACACCTCGAGATGGCAGTTGAGATCTTCAGAAAGCTTGGCGCCAAAAGAGACCTAGAGAAAGCGGAAGCAGCACTCCATAGGCTTTAGTTTCATCCGTTTTCGTGTTTGTCGTCTCAGTCGGGCAGATTTGAACCTAAGAGTTTAGTGCGTGATTGCCGTAGCTTAGCAGGTGAACCTGATTGTCCAGGGACGGTGCTGTCGAAGACAACGAACATCGGGTGTTCATCCAGCCCCGCACAGGAACTGAGGGGGTTCAAATCCCACCCCCCGGCGCCAACCCTTTTTGGTTTGCCTTGCGGTTTCTTTGCAATCTGCAATTATGTAGATTGTTCTTCACCATGGTGGGAAATATGCCTAATATGTGGGACAGCAAACCTCTAAACTAGATGACGCTTGGGCGAAGTCGCACTGGACGACAAGTGTAGAGTCGTTCTCGACAAGAAGACACGAAAAGTCGCAGGCATCAACAAGGGAGATAGACTTGTCGCTATTCCCTTCAAAGGGGGCGTGATCCTAGTAGCACTAGGTGACCGCAAATTCACGGCTAGCCTAACAGGATTTGAGTTTAAGGAAGAACGACATGAAGCGTCACGCTTCATATTCCGAAGGAAAAACTAGTTGCCCGTTCTGGATACGGTTGTTCTCTTCGCTACCGCAGATTCGAACGATAAACACCATGAGCGCGCTAAGAAGCATCTGCAGCTAGTGGGTGAACAAGAAGTTTACTTGGGCGCCTTCGCACTCTTCGAATTCGATATCACTTTGAAGAGTAGAGGCTTCACATTCGAGGAGAGAATGGAGAAATATGCCTTACTCCTACGAGACTATCCCCTTATAGACCGAAAAGTCGCGAAACTCAGTCCTTCCACTTTCTACATGACGTCAAGACTCGAGGAAGAAACAGACCTTGAGTATTTCGACGCAGGCATTGCGGCCGAGGCCATGCAATTGGATGGGTCGGTTGTATCCACAGACAGAGCATTTGACAAAGTTAGAGGTCTCACAAGAACATGGTAGGAGTTCGGTCCCAAAATCGTCTGTAGGCCTCCCGGTTAGAGAGGGCTTGATTGAGTCCTGCATTTTGACTTCACAAGTACTGCAACCGTCAGGACTGCGTCCGCTAGAAGAGCGGCGAAGATGACTGGCGTAAGGCTGTTGCAATTGGCTTACAGACTTGAAATCGGAGTCGACTATCTCTTCTTTTTCTTTCCTTCGCCTATTGCCGGCGTTTTTCACGGCTTCGCTTTTTCAATGGTTTTTCCAGCATACTTGGCTATGAAGAAGACCACAACTACTACTATCAGAAAATCAATGATCACGCCGACAAAGTCTCCTACTGCGAAATTCATGCCTTGGCCTATGGGCAAACTGACAACCGCTTTCCTCCAATCGCCCCCAGGTATCAGGGCACCGGGAATGGGCATAATGATGTCCTGAACGAGCGCTGAAACTACTTTCCCAATGTACGTGCCCATAATGAAGCCAACAGCCAACCCTATGACGCCAGCTTTCCCAATAAAATCCATAAACTCTGCCCAGATGCCTTTCGGCTTCGCAGGAGGTGGAGGAGACTTCGGTGTCATTGCCTCACGTATCTTCCTTAATTCCTCCAGAATCTCGTGATCGCTGTTCATAGGAATCGGAACTTCAATTGTGGGAATCGGATTTGTGCCTTTCGAACCAACCGTAATGACTCTCTTTACCGGATGCGATCAACAACGACCACGCTCTCACACTTTCTGCTGATTTCATCGCTGTTGCAGGTTATTTTGGCTGGCGAATTTGATCTGATGTTGTATGGAGATTATCTGGGCCAGCTTGTGGGACAGGGTGCTGCCAAGGTCGACATTCACCTTAGCGGGACCCCCTCCACAGTGCTGGTTTCATCAATACTGATGCTGCACTAGCTGACTCATATGAGGGCAGGTAAGTTTCACCTGACTCAGGTCAGCTCGATTTTGGGTATCTCCTTCAGCCCTATTACTTCCCCTGCGATTACCCACAACACAGCTAGGCCAGCTATGGCTCCGCCAATCAAGATGGTAGGAACAATGCCAAGGTACGTGCCGAGTAATCCTCCTATGATTGAGCCGGCCGGCAGGGTGCCCCAATTTACTGTTCGAAATGTCGCGTTCATTCTACCCTGCAACCTATCCGGGACTATTGTCTGACGTAGGCTTACCTGGTTAATGTTGTAAACTGGCAACGCCAAGCCAGTTACGAAGCCGATTCCTGCGATTATTGGAAACGCCGCGCCGTAAAGCGCAAGCGGTGAAAGCACATTGACGACTGAAACGACGATTGAAAGGGCGATTGATGGACCTAGCCCAATGCGCTTTGTTATGTTAGGGCTGAAGATTGTTCCCAAGAAGAAGCCGACTGCCCCTACGGTTCCGACAATGCCGATTAGGGCAGGCGAGAACTTCAGCATATTCAGCAAGAAGATTACGAAAACGGCACCGCCTATTGCGCCCCCGAAGTTTGCGGTGGCAGTACAACTCATCAACCTCCAGAGGAGTGAGTGGCGGAATACGATCCCCACTCCCTCCTTCATCTCAACAAAGAAGCCGGATTTGTGATTCGGCTGAGCATCCACGATAGGCTTTTGTTCGTTCTTCCTAATCGAAAACAATGCCAAAGCTGAAGCGAGATAGCCTGCGGCGTCCACTGCAATTGTGAGAGCGCCGCCTATGAACTGGTACACGATCCCAGCTATGCCTGGACCAACAACCTGCGCTCCAGAAGCACTGGCTTGCAACTTGGCGTTACCTTCCACCAAATCAACACGATCTATCAGAACGGGGAGGTATGATTGGTAGGTTATTTCGAAGAAGACTGTGAAGATACCGTTCACAGCCGCAACGACAAACAGCTGGTAGAGTGTCAACGCGTTCAAGAAGTAAGCTATCGGGATCGATGCTAAAGTTGCCATGCGGCCAAGGTTACAAGTGACCATAATCGGACGCTTTCTCAGTCGGTCAGCCCACACGCCCACGAACAAACCGAGAGTTGGAAAGGGGATGGTCTGGAGTGCCAGGAGTAAACCTAGGTCGAAGGCGGAGGCATTAAGGGAGAGCACAGCAAGGATTGGAAGGGCGAGGCCTGTAAACTGGTTGCCAAACTGGCTGACCGTATCACTGAACCAGAGCCGCTTGAAGTCACGGTGCGACCAGAGTCGCCCGCTGAACCATGCTTTCACATGTTACACCTTCCGATGGCGGTTCGTCATCAGCCAATTAAAGACCAGAGCACATCGCGTACGGACGGATTGTGGTCACAGAATGTGTGCAGTTTAGCAAGCGCTGTACCGCGACGCTGAATGCGGACACGCTCTAGCTCTTCTATACGTGTGACAGGTACCAGTGTTCAGGTATTAATCGCGGCGGATAGAGCGCTAGATAGCGTGCTAGCGCTTTGTTCTCCTGTGAAATTGCTAACGATGGACCCGTCCTTTCCTATTACGAAGAAAGTTGGTGTTGAATTCACTCCATAGTTGCTGAACACGTTGCCTGACGAGTCGTAGACGTATACCCAGCTGGTCCCGTAATTGTGGATGAAATTAGCGGCGTCGCCTGCCGTCGCGCCGTTCCAGGGCCCCGCTACTGTAATGAAAGTCACGTTGGCTCCATATTGGGCATAGATGCTGCCCAGGACTGGGGCCATGTTTTGGCAATGCGGGCACCAAGGTTCCATAAACTCCACCAACACGACTTTGCCTCGAAACGAGGACAATGTGACTGTCTGCCCAGTCAACCCATTGGATCCAACCACAGGCAGAGTAAAGTCGGGGGCACCACCCGATTGAGTCAAAGAAGGCGTAGAGGAGTACGTAACCGAAAGGCTAGTCGCCGCTGGTGCAGGTTGGCTGAATGACCAAACGGCCCAGATTGCAATTATGATTATGATGGGAATGGCGACCTTCTCGCCCTTGCTGAGTCCGTGACCCTTTTTCGGAGCGGGAATCTTGTTGGCTTTCTTGGAACTCAATGTGCTCACACGGAAATTACGAGCAACCAAAACAAACGCTTAAACTTTGCCTAATCGCCGCATGAGACCATTTCGGAGAGTAATTCACTGCAACAGGGAAATCCTCACGTGAGTTCTCACGTTTTGTGCTTCTTGCTCCTTCTGTCAGATCTGTAGATGACGACGAACAATGCGAACAGAATCAGCCCCAGTATATGCGCCAGTTCACAGTCTGAGCAAATGGCATGGATTACCGCGAGTTGAATGTAGTCTAGGTATATTATCGCTGGGATGCACAAAGCCCCGATACCTAGGCCAACGATTGAGGCGCTTTGGATGCCGTATGCCCTGATTCCAGCAATCAAGGCTAGCAAGGTGAACCATGCCACAGCGAGCAAGTGAATTGGAACCCCGTAGAAATATGAAAATGATGTCTGAAACACCTCTGGACACTGCGTTCCGAGAATGCAGGCGGTCAGAGCGTTGGCGGAAATGTACCACTGAAGTAAGTGCCAACTCCAAGATGCACCAACGACGCCTACCAGTATGGCTGAAAGCGCAACGAGCCTCAACAATTCACCAACATTCGCGGAGCGTGACGGGGTGACCAAGTTACCGAGCTAAAAAGATGTCTCGGATCATCAACCACGGTTGTGTCAACGTTGCTCGGATCCACATGTTCCGCAGAATCCTGCATTTTGCCGTAGTTCGCTCCCACAGTTCCAACAGTACCGTTTGCCCTCTTTCACGTCAGGCTTCGAGGGCGCCGGCGCTTTCTTACGTAAGCATGTAACCAACTGCTGCAACAATAAGAATCGCAGCCACCGTCACTACGAGCAAGCCACTTGAGTTAGAAAGCGCAGGCAGGCCGTTTTGTGCAAGGGGTGTAGTCACATTTTCAGTTCCTGTCTGAGAATTTGTCAGAGCCGTGTTCTGCGTTACTGTTTCTTGACTTGTCGAAATCATGACTTCGTTAGTGGTTGTTGATGCTATGGTGGTTGTGGGTTCCACGACAAAAGTGGTCAGCGAGTTGGATGTTGGACCGGGAACTTGCGCATTGGATTGTACATCGTCCCAAAAGATGAATTGGCTGGTGGGAATGATGCCGTACCCGAGAAGCTCCAAAGCCACCGTTACCGTGGCTGGCCCTGACCCGAAAATTGAACCGACCGCTGCCGCGCTGAACATTGTTCGGAAGTCGGCGCCCACATCTCGGGATACCTCACACCAAGAGATGCAGTCCCAGTTTGACAGGAACAAGGATTTCGTGGTATCCGTGTCGCCGGAGGTCGCTGAGGTGAGCGGCCCGAACTTAACGTAGTAGTTCAATGTGAGGTCATTGATTTTCACTCTGACTCTTGCGGCGGCTTGCGACGTAAGAATTTGTGTCACGTACCAAGCATCAATTGTGAGGCCGCGAAGGTTTGATACCGACGCGGTCTGAGAAACGCCGACGACCGTAGGCGCAAGCAAGTTACTACCTGGTGGAGGAGAAACCAACGTCGTCGCAAGCGCGCGTGATCCTGAGTGGATGACGGATGTGGAAATGGAATCGTATCCCGAACTTCCTTGCATCAATTGCCAGTTAGCCGTGCCATTTTCGAACCCGCCATTTTGAAGAATCGTGATGGTTGTGAGAGATTCAGGTGGTTGTGCGCTGCCAACTTGAATTGTGAATGGTTGCTGTGCTGCTGACATTAGGTAACTTCCTCGATAGAACAATGCTTCTGCAAGCAGAGACCAGGGCCCTGCCAGGGATGGAGCGTTAAGGTTACTCGTCACTACTCCACTTGCCGCGCCACCACCATGGGCGAAAGAGTACCCGCTCGCGAACTCACCAGTTGAAAGAGCCATGTTCGAGGCGGCGTCGACGACGTCAACCCGAACTGAGGTGAAGTCTGGAAGCTGTGCGGGGCAACTCGCCGTGACATGAGTGTTCACTTGAAAACTCTGCCCCGGACCGACAGAAGTTGGGTGGTCCACGCTGTCAACCTGAACTGTGCAATAGTATGAATAACCCGCTGGAATCGCAACCAGTGCAATCACAGACCAGATGAGGATCATAATCAAGTAGATTGGCTTACGCAAGTATCTCTCGCCAACAACCTTTGGCGATTCTCGCCTTTTACAGCTTACCTATGCGTCACGGATTTGGCGAATATTGGTGGATGGAAGGATGGCTACTGTAGGTAGATGTTACCGGTCTGTGAGTCATATGTGATCGGAATTCTTTGCAGCGGGGATGGTGCTGGGCCGGCAATAACCGCGGCTGAGTTGTTGGGGTCGAAGACTGCCCCATGGCATGGGCACGCAATCTGACGAGTCCCAGGGTCGAATTGAACTTGGCAACCAGCGTGAGTACAGATCGCGCTATAGGCCACAAATTGTCCGTTACTCAAATGAATCAGGAGGAAGGGGCCAAAAGAAGGATCATCAAGCGTAATCGATTGACCGGCTGGGATGCTGCTGGCATTCGCCAACACTTTCCCCCCTGCTGCACTGGGGTTCAAGACATACGACGGTGCTTGGGGTTGAGGTGTGGAAGCAATCTTCATCCAAACCAAGAGCGGTACGGCGATAACTGCAAGCCCCATTAGGTTACGCAAGAAGTTTCTTCGCTCTCTCTGAGCCCGCTCACGTGTGTGGACAGCTTCTTGCCTGAACGATGTCCGAGACAGCAGTACCCGCAGTTTAGGTTTTGAAGAATAGACGGAAGTTATGACTTCAACCGGGACCCGAAGTCCGTACTTCTTTCTGAGTTCTTGCGAGAATTGTTCGCTCTCGGATTGTCCAGACATGCTCTACAGCCTCGCCTACTGTTAGGGTTGGTCCCATCCGCTTCTGTTCACGATATTATTGATACCGCTCAGAATCTTGTTCGCCTCGTTTCGGTCTACTCCGAGGCTGATTACAAATGCTCGGACGAACTCCAGAATCGTTTGGGTTTCTTCATGTGAAACAAACTGCTGCTCTATCCTTTCGAATGCTCTGTTGACTTCAGCCACTTGTTTGGGGTAGAGTTTCGCTCTCTCTGGGACTGGAACTTGCACCTTCGTCGGGGTTGGACTTTCAACCACGCTCTCCGCAGCAATACCTGTCTGCACCGTAGGCGGGACCAACCATTGCATGGACTTCACCCGCCTCGCCAAGACCCCATCTAAACTGAGTCGCGCTTGCGGGCCTGTGAACAAAAGCGTGAGCCAAGCGAAAACAAACACAATGTCCGACCCGAAATAAAATGGGAAGGCATTCCAAGTTGCGGAGAGGAAGAACGTGAAGTTCAACACGAGCCCGAAGAACACGGCGATTCTAAATAGAAAACCAAGCAGAACAGCTACTCCAATCAAGGATTCCCCTACGGCTACAGCGTAGCCGAAGGTAACGGCGTTCGGTGCAACAACGCCAAGTAGGAAATCGTGAATTGGTGAGCCAACCGCGTACTGCGATATCAAATGCCCAATGTAACCTGGTTTCGAAGGGTCAAAGTAGGAAGGGTCGGTCAGATGCTGTATTCCAGCATAGAGGAATGTGACACCCATAAAAATCCGCAGTGGCAAGATCAGATTTGCAGGTAGCAGAGCCTGAGGTACAGTCTTCTTCTTAACCTGTGACAACCAGCATCCTCGAAGGAAGCGGCAAGTTGCCGGCCTTAAAACAGATTACGTTTCCACTCGATACAAGAACACAGTTACCTGTCGCAATGAGTCACCAAATGAGGGACCTTCAAGATGGAGCCTGAATACGGTGAAATCAGAGCGAAGGCCTGTGATTTCCCAAGCCTAGAAGTAGTGGTGTATGACCTCTTGGATGTTGGCCTGGTAATCTCCGAATGGAGAAGGTGAAATGAACACATCATCCACACCAGCCTCATGGTAAAGCTTCACACGTTCTCTCAGATCCTGTACCGTTCCGAGGAGCACCATTTGATCTATCATCTCTCGGCTGACGATTTTCTTAACGGAATCTTTGTCCTTGGCTTTCCAAGCTTCAATCATAGCCTGCGCCTGCGACCTAAACCCCAAGCTCTCGAAGAGTTTGGAATAAGCTGGGGCGCTGGCGTAGAAGCTCACTAGCTCCTTTGCAGCATCGAGGCCGCGTTCATCGTCGCCCAAGACATACGAGTAGAGCATAACCGAGAGCATTGGACGATCTTGTCTCCCGCTTTCCTTCCAACCTTTCTCAAGAAGTGCAATTGCATGTTTGATCCTTGCAGGTGGGTATAGGTTCAGAATGACCCTGTCTGCTAGGAAGGCGGCCTTCTTGATCATCTGGTCGTTCAGAGCCGCCAGCGCGATCTTCGGCGCAGGTTTAGTTCTCAGCCGAGCGTTCACGGGGGACGAGAACGCACCCTGATGGCTGAACCTTTCACCCGAGAAGTATTGGCGCAAGAGTTTGACGGTTTCGTCGATTCTCTCCATGGGTTCCTGGAAGGGTTGTCCGTGCCAACTTTCCACAATTGCCGCGGTGCTGACGCCTAAGCCGAGTGTGAACCTTCCACCGCTATACTCGTTGATTGTAGCACCCATCAAAGCTAGCTGGCTAGGAGACCTTGTGAACACGTTCACAATAGAGGTACCCAATGCAATCTTCTTGGTGGCGCAGGCTGCAATGGTGGCTGTGACCGATGCATCTCGAAGAGTGGTTTCCCCAAACCACAATCCGTCGAAGCCTTTCATCTCGGCTTGGGAACTCAGGTCTGCGACTCGCTGCGAGTTCAGCTCCCCGTTTCCACTAAACATGATGCTAGTAGACATGGCAATTTGCGTGCCGTGTCATGGTTAGGTTAAAAACTTAACGAAATCTTCGCGACTGTAACGACAAAATGTCGATGCGTGCCGTGGGCTCACTTTGCAGTGAGTTCTGTAAATCGGAGGCCGGCGTCGTCTATGGTGAATGGGTACCATTGCGCGCTGTGGGGTGCACCTCGCGTACTAAAAACGCGAAAGAGTCTATTCGGCTCTTTGGCGAGCTCCTCGAACTTCATTTGAAGGACTACATCAGAGAGAACCTGAAGACTCCGAGTTATTTGGGGCGGATGAATACCAACATCATAGACCATCAAAGCCAGAACGTTCGAGCCGTGTTTTGTGAGACGAGCACGTTGGTCGAGTACCCATGGAGGGAGCACGTCCGGTTTGAGCATCATGCCCAACGTGGAAAGGGAGTCAAAGACCAGTCGGATTGGCTGGCCCTCGGATTTCGAAATTGCCTGGTGAATTGAGATTGAGATGTCGTTTATCAGGCGTGGCTTTTCCATGAAGAGGTTTACCACTTCTAGACCAGCGTTTCCCCCGGCGGATTCCGCTTTCTTTCTCAGCGTGTCGCCTGATGTGTCAGTGACGATGTAGATTCCGTGCTGGCCCTGCTGTAGGCCCTCCCAGAGGAATTGCTCCGCAAAGACGGACTTACCTATGCCCGGTTTGCCCGTTAGAAGGATAGTGGTTCCCGGTGGGAAGATATGCGTGTCTAGGCTTGGGACATTAAGCCTGAAACCGGGGAGAGCCTGCTGCAATTCACTCGATCTCGTTTACAGTCCAAGCCCTTTTCATCAAGACCATAGCGGCAAAAATGAACAACGCTGAGGCAGTGATGATGGTGTCATCTACGTCCTCAAAGAGGCCGAATGAAACACCCATGACGTCCTTTAATGCGATCAATACAATCCCTAGAAAAAGTAATGCTACTCCGCCCTCGAGCACGACCCAAGGTTTTTCCAGCCGTGGTATGTGAGCGAACGTATTCTTGACTTTGAAAACGTACCAAATGACCAAGACGAATAGCACGACTGCTCCGAGGATTATGAGACCGTGGCCGTGAAGGCCTGCTACTAGAACCGGGAGGGCGGCCAACTCTGTTCTTGTGTCAGGTCTCTGGGAACAAGTTAAATTCTTATCTAATCCTGAGCAGCGCTCACACCAATAGCGTCTGTAGAGTTCCGCGGGGATTACCGCTTCTGGGTGAATCTACGCGACGTACTCTTCCTCTGTTGTCTCGACCCTAGGTGAGCTCTCTGTGATCCTCAGCTTGCTCTTCTTCTTAACCAACGGTTACACCTCATTCATGATTGAGTTTTCCTAGGATTTAAGGGGGCTTGGAATCAAGGGAGAAGATGTCACTTTTCTACTTGCTCTTCCGAGAGCATGTGAGTACGCTTTTGGAAGGACAGTGCGGAGTCAAATTACCTGGGGAAAGAGCTTTTATGATCGGGGGTCAAACCGCTGGAAACAACAATAACACAACCACCACTCACATTAACCGACAAATCCCTCGCCCGAGTCAAAGCGATACTCCAGAAACCGGAAAACGAAGGAAAAGCGCTCAGAATCTTCGTGATCGGCGGCGGTTGCGCTGGCCTCAACTACAGCATGGCCTTGGGCTTCACGAAACCCGACGACTTCGTCTTAGAATCTGAGGGATGCAAGGTTGTTGTGGACCCCAAGAGCATGGAGTTCCTGAAGGGGATGCAGGTCGATTACTATGAGACCGTACAGTCATCTGGTTTCAAGTTCAACAACCCCAACGCCGTGGCCAGTTGCGGCTGTGGCCTATCCTTTAAGACCTCCCAGAAGTCTGAGATGCAGAAAGCGAAACCCTGCCACTAATACAAGAACGGCGATCTGAACTGGTTTTCGAACATTTTGTGTTTAGCGATAAAGCAGACTCTAACGCGCTAAGCGCATAGGTAGGGTGTTCTAAGGCGGCGGCACTCTCTTGATGGCCAGTTGAATGTCCTGAGCTTTTACGGTCTTTCTGCCTGCATGTTTCGCCAAGCCCGTAGCTTCCGTCCCGACTTTGACCGCGAAGTCCTCCAGTATCTTTCCGAGTTCCTCAACCGCGTCGTCGCCAACTCGGTCGGCTCCGGCCATTTCGATTAGCCTACGGACTGCGGCTGTGGAAAGCTCATGTGGGGCCATCAAAAACCACGATTCTTCACGCGAGGGGATTGAAGCTATTAAAACTTCTTCATTAGAGGGAATAGGGCACGTAGGGCTAATGTTTTGTTATTCGTAGCCTACATTGGGGGATGCGAACGGTTTTATTGCAAAAAACAAGCCCATAGCCCCAACTGCCCCCTAGGATTGAGTTATATTCAGCAATAATTCCACTTCGGAAGTTTCCCAATTGACCTACATTGACGCACACCTACACGTAGCCGATCCAGGTTACGCTGGCCAGGTCGAATTCATCGTTCAGGACGCAGTAAGGAACAGTGTTTCGCAACTGCTCTCAAATGCAGTGGACTACGAAACGTCTGTGGAAACCGTAGCTTTAGCAAAACGCCACCAAGGCCTGATTCTTGCAGCCGTAGGGGTCCACCCTTCCACAGCCACCAAGACCGAAGACTGCAAGCTCAGAGAATTCGAGAAGCTCCTCCAAGAGACCCACAAACACGTGAAAGCCATCGGCGAGATAGGGCTAGATGGAACGTACACTCAGGACTTGGAGCGTAAGAAACGGCAAAGAGAGGTATTCCAGTTTTTCCTTCACTTGGCAGAACAAAACGAGCTGCCTGTGATCATCCATTCCAGGTCTGCGGTCGAAGATGTGTTGAATGTACTTCCGAACTTCCGGCTTCAGAGGGTGCTCCTGCACTGGTTCGATGGAACGACCGACCAACTCAAGATTTGCGGAGACCGTGGTTACCTGATCTCGTTTGGCCCGGCGTTATTGTACTCGCGCAGGCTTCAGGAATTGGTCCGCTTAGCTGACATCAGCACCGTACTCACGGAAACCGACGGCCCAGTTCGATTTCGTGGTCCACAGTTCGAAGGCAAAGTAACGATGCCATCTTTCGTAATCCATGTGGCCCACAAGATCGCCGAAATCAAATCCATCAGCACTGAAGACACCCAAGATGCCGTGTGGCAGAATTTCAAAAGGCTTGTGCCGAATTCAAGTGAAGCCTAGTTCACAAGAAAATCAAAAGGGAATGCAGATTTTCCACAACTGTGTTCGCCCACACATGGGATTGGATGGAAAGACGCCCGCAGACTTGGCAGGGATACAAGTTGAAGGACAAGACAAGTGGCTCACTCTGATCCAAAATGCCAAGTACAAGAAAGTTACACCATGAACATAGAGATTGAAGATTGAACCTCTCAGATGCTTTGCCTTCCATATTATCGACACTCGCTGGAGTAATCGTTGGTTTCTTGCTGGCTCAATTGAGCCAATGGTGGAAAGACAACCGTAGAAGTCTGCGGATCAAACGATCTCTTCTAGCAGAACTCAAAGCGGTTCACATTACTGTGTCCAAGGCAGCCAACGAAGCTGCTAAGACAGGGGGTCATACGTTTGCGATATCGGTCTATGAGTTTCCTTTCATAACCGCTACATACGATGCTATGCGACCTGAACTTGCAGGGCTACTAGGCATTGACACTTGGCGCAAGGTGCAAGAAGCATACCGTTTTGTTCCCAGACTTAATGAGCCAGTGATGCAACCAGACGGAGGAACCAACAATTACGGGTATATCAGAACCATCGGCACGGATTCCTACATCTATATGAGTCCAGATCTGTACGCCCTAAAGATCGATGCTTTGGTAGGAGAAGCCATCCAAGCACTTGAAGAAGAACTTGATTGCTAGGCTCAATTCGATTTTGTCAAGTCTATATCGGCTAATTATGGCTGTAAATTTCAATAATTCGGAATGCAAGCGCTAAATACAAAGATCCAAAGCAGTGAAGTTAGAGGCAATTCAGATTTGAAAGGATTGACAAGCAAACAAAGTCTCTTCGTGCGGGTGCTGCTCGTAGTCGCCATTGCAGATACGGTAATCTTCTACGCTCTCTTGAGGAACCATCAACTCGTAACATGGGAGTTCGCTTTTGCTGCGACTACTATGACCCTCGTAGCGCTTACTGTGAATCTACTCGTTTGGTGGAAGTACCAACGCAACTGAAATTGACTATCTCATAAAGAAGAACAAATGGGTAACGCTAATCCAGAACGCTTCTCAGCCGACGAGTTTTGACACCCCAAAGAAGCCGACAACAACTTGACAACACCCCTATTAGCAAAGTTTATGTGAGTTACGGCGTGCTCATGTCAAGTTCCGCGCAAGAGCTGTTGCATTTGGGTAAAGTTCGAACTGAAACCGTAAAACGGGTATCCCGTGAACTCTTGAGGCGATATCCCGACCACTTTACGGGAGAATTTGAATCAGACAAAGAAGGCGTGAATCAACTGGTAGAGACCCCGTCCAAACGCCTTCGCAATAGAATAGCGGGTTATGTGACTAGGCTAAAGGTTGTTGAAGCGGAACGCGCAGCAGCTACGCAGGGAGCGGCGGAAGCCTCAGAATCTGGTCCGGACGATTCCGAATCAGATAATGAATAGGCCACATGCTCCATTAGTTGCCGTCATTTCGTTTCAGGAAACACTAAAAGGTTAGACCGTGCCCTCACGCAACGAAAAATCAGTTCAGTCCAAAAGAGGCTGAACCGACCTTAAAATCATCTAAGCAGGCTGAAGCGATTTGCATATTGTGGTCTGCGTCAAACACGTTCCCGATGCAACCGATATTCGTTTCGACCCGATCACACTAAATCTGATTCGTGAGGGAGTTCCCTCAATCGTCAATCCCCTCTGCCTTAACGCCATCGAAGAAGCGATTCGACTCAAGGAGAGGCTGGGTGCCACAATCACTGCTGTTGCGATGGGGCCACTCCAGGCGCAGGAGGGCCTTCGGGAAGCTCTGGCAATGGGCGTAGATCGAGCATTCATGGTGTCGGACAGGGAGATGGCTGGCGCAGACACGCTTGCAACCTCATACACACTCTGGAAGAGCATCACCAAAATCGCGGAGACAAACCCGTTCGATCTCATCATAACCGGAAGAGTCGCCATTGACGGAGAGACCGGGCAAGTTCCCCCTGGCCTCGCCGTGAGGTTCAACGTCCCGATAATCTCGAATGTGACCAAGATTGAGAAGCTGGACCCTCAGGCTAGGACAATCGTCGCCAGACATCGTTTTGACGACGGAATTGAAACCGTCAAAGCTAACCTGCCCGCAGTTCTGACGGTCACAGAGGAAGTAAACAAACCGAGGAAGTTCACTATCCAGGGAATGCTCAAGGCAAAGCAAACACAAATTGAAATCTGGGACAAGAACAAGATAGAGGCCGAATCAAACTTTCTAGGCTTGAAAGGCTCACCAACCATTGTGAAGAAGGTTTTCCCACCCCCAGGCAGAAAGCAAGGCGAGGTCTTCGACGGAACCTCGGACCCGCGAGGTGCAGCAGAATGGCTGGTGAAAAAGCTGATTCAAGTCAAGGCATTCGGGACTTCGGAACAGACGGCACCACCGGTTTCTACGCCTGAATCTTTGAGTGCTCCCACAATGGCCAACCAAGGTAACTTGAGAAAGTTTGGAGAGGTCTGGGTTTTCGTTGAACAATTTCACGGTAAGCCTGCCCCAGTGGCCTGGGAACTTCTTGGTGAAGGAAGACGATTGGCGCGAATTTACGGCACCAACCTGGCAGCGATCGTGATTGGCAACAATGTTTCGCCCTTGGCGAAGGAAGCTTTCCGGCATGGTGCCGACAAGGTCTACGTAGTTGAAGACGAGCGTCTAGAGGATTATAGAACACAGCCCTATGCAGTCGCTATGAAAGAGGCGGTCAGACAATTCAAGCCCGAAGCGCTGCTAATAGGCGGAACCATCCGCGGGCGAGACTTAGCTGGCTCAGCCGCAACATTCTTAGAAACAGGGTTGATCGCCGACTGCACTGCATTGGATGTTGAGATTGAAACTGGAACATTCATGGGGACGCGGCCGGACTACGGCGGCAATTTGATGTCGACGATCATCTGCCCCAAACATCGGCCAACGATGGCCAGCGTGAGGCCACGCGTCATGAAAGGCCTCCCACCGATGGCTGGCCGTGCCGGGGAAATTGTCAACGTGAAGGTGGACCTCAGACCAAGCGACGTGAACACGGAAGTCATCGATTTCGTGCCAATTGAGAAGGTAGGCGTCAGGTTAGAGGACGCACATGTCATCGTGTCCGGCGGGAGAGGGCTAGGTTCAGCCAAGAACTTTGGCTTGATCGAGGAGCTGGCGAGTGTCCTGCACGGGCAATTTGGGGCCTCGCGGGCCGCTGTGCGGTCGGGTTGGATTGGTTATGAGCATCAAGTGGGCCAGACAGGGCTAACGGTTCGGCCGCGGCTCTACATTGCCGTTGGAATTTCGGGAGCAATCCAACACATTGTCGGGATAATGAACGCGGATTACATAGTTGCCATTAACCGTGATTCAAACGCACCTATCTTCAAGATGGCAGATTTCGGCGTAGTAGGCGACCTCTTCAAGATTGTCCCAGCACTAATTGAGGAACTAAGGACCGTTGGCATAGCTGAGTTGGCACCATGGCAGACAAGTTCGACTCAGTAGTTGTCGGGGCGGGACCTGCAGGCATCGCAGCAGCCTACACGATGGCGAAGGCTGGCCTCAACGTTCTCGTCCTGGAGAAAGGCGAGAGGCCGGGCGCCAAGAACATGTTCGGCGGCGTCATCTTCAGACACCAAACTGAGAAAATTGCCCCTGAGTTCTGGAAGACGGCCCCGGTTGAGAGACATGTTGTTGAGTACCAGTACTGGTTTCTCTCGAAAGATTCACATCTCCTACTCAGCCACAGGAACCAGCGCTTCAATGACCGCTACAACGCGTTTACCGTGCACCGCGCAAAATTCGACCCATGGTTTGCTAAACTCGCAGAAGACGCAGGCGCCACAATAATCAATAGAACCACAGCGGACGATGTCATCAAGGAAAACGGGAAGATCATTGGGGTCAAGACAGAACGCGGTGATGTCTTGGCGGATGTGGTGGTGGCCGGTGACGGCGTCAACTCCATGCTGTCGAAACAGGCCGGGTTGAGGGAGGAGATACCACCTAACGCGGTAGTCCTCGCCGTAAAGGAAGTTCTGGCGCTACCGAAACAGAAGATCGAGGAGCGTTTCAACCTGAAACCGGACGAAGGCATCGCAGCGCTCCTAGTTGGGTGGGGGCCTGGGATGCATGCCGGATTCATGTACACTAACAGGGACACCATCTCGCTGGGAATCGGCGTCAGCATACGAGACCTAGACAAGAGCGGCCAACGCCCCAACATCCTGATGGAACAATTCAAGAACCACCCATCAATCGCCCCGCTCATCCAAGATACGGAACTGAAGGAGTACTCAGCCCACTTGATCCCCGAAGGGGGTTACGATTACGTATCAAGAATCTACACAGACGGCATGCTGGTCGCCGGCGACGCGGCGATGCTTGTCAACGCCATCAACTGGGAAGGCACCAACCTCGCAATGACTTCAGGGATCATAGCGGGAGAAACCATCATCGAGGCAAAGAAAAGAAACGACTATTCATCACGCACCCTAGCCAACTACAAGCGAAGGCTAGAGCAGAGCTTTGTCCTCAAGGATCTAAGAAAATACCGAGAGATACCGACATTCTTCTCATCAAACCCATACTTCTTCACACTCTATCCTGAGACACTAAACGAACTAGCGTACATGTGGCATGTCGTTGATGATGACACAAAAGCTGCCAAGATGAAGGAACTGAAATCAACATTGTTCAAGCGCCGCTCTAGGCTTGGGCTGGCACGCGATCTTTACCACATATGGAGGCTCTTCAGTTGACCGCGCAGAAGGCCTTATCGATCGAGGACAAGCTATACCGCGACCGCTTCAAGGTCGACGAAGAACCCCACCTGTGGATCAAGGACCCGAAGATGTGCTTGAAATGCCCGTTCAACTTCGTCTGCATCAGGGTGTGCCCGACAGATGTCTACAAGTGGGAAGAGAACAGGATCACCATAACCTATGATGCGTGCGTCGAGTGCGGCGCGTGCAGAATCGCCTGTTATGACGTTGGCTGGAAGAACCCGAAGGGCGGGTTCGGAATATCCTACAAATACGGCTAACCGACCCGCGACTCACAGCCTAGCGGGCTGGAACTGCACTTGTAGGGCCCCCCGTTGATGGTTCCAATGGAACCTAGGAACACGCCTTCTAAGCCTCTTGTAACGTTGGCTCAAAGCCTGGACGACAACGGGCAAGGAAATTGTTGCATCGGCGAAACATTGGACCATTGTGGCGCGGGCGTTGTATTTGCCCCAACTCTGGGCTTCTTCGAAAGTTGACCCGCTCAACCCACCCCACTGTGGAACATCGGTGGTGAACTGAATCGCGAAGTTGTGCGTGCGGTCGTGCCGTGTTTGGTAGCTGGCAATCACGGCGGTTTGTTGAATGAAATTCTTTGGGACGCCCCCGCCAACTATGATCACCGCGGTGTTCCTCGATTTCTCAGTTATTCTAGAGCTTTCATCAACGTCCCTCATGTGGTCGACGATGATGTGGCGCTTCCTTCGTCGATTGGAGAACATCAACGAGAAACCCATACCACTGTCGCAGAATGCGGGCACGAATATTGGGACGCCCGATTCGTAAGCGGAAATACAAATTCCGTCTCTGCCCCCAGCCATCTCGGATACCCATTTTCCGAACTCATGCATGACCTCCCTGGAGGAATATGGCCTTCCAGGCTGCAGACGGGACGAGAATTCTTTCTCAATCATAACGTCCAATTGGTAGAATTTCCTCTCGTCTGCGTAGACATCGTAAACCCTGTCGATTCTGTGCCTTCGCAGCATCACATTATCAATTTGATCTGTTCCGAGAAAGTGTTTGCCGCCGATGCTCTCGTAAGCGTCATGATAGAGGGTTGCACCAGTTGTGACGAGGACGTCGATCATCCTTCGCCTGATTAAGTATGTGATAAGTTCACGCATGCCAGCAGGAACCATGGCACCAGCAACGCCCATCCAGATGACTATTTCACGTTTCTTGAGCATCGCAGTCCATGCATCAGCTGCTTCTCCGAGCTTGCGGCCCTGAAACCCAGTCAACGCCATCTCGCTTACCAATTCGCTGACAGTTTTGTCTGGGTCGATCTTAATCGGCCGAGTAGGGTGCCTCAAAACCTGATGTCTATCCAAATTACTCGCCCAAATAGTGCACTCTTACTTCAAATAAAACCTGCGAAAGCAGCAAAATCATGCAGAGTTGTCGCGGGAGTTAGGCTACGCCAAGAATTTCGTTTACCAATTTCGTTTCGGCCTCGCTCTTTTTGCCTTCCTGGTATTTCTTCCAATGTTTCTCGAACCTGTTCAATATTGCGAGGACATCAGTTACCGGAACCCAATCCGATGTTATGGGATACATTTTTTCTGCTACAGGCGTGGTGCTGAGATTCGTGATTTCTTGCTTGACTTGCTCCAAGTTCATTGTCGTCATCAACCGAGACTAATGTACGCCGCTGTGTAGTGATTTAGCTTATTCGCTGACGCCGTTTTCTTGTCCTCAGCTCACGGAGAATCTGCGCAGGGACCTTTCGTTTTTCATCTTCGTTCGTCTTGATGATTTTCATCTTCAAATGCTTGGGTTTCTTGGCTTTGATGAACTTAGCGATTCTCATTTGCCAAGGTTCTGAAGTTACGATCATGCAAAGTGAGTAATTTGCAGCTTTCAAGTAGCTCAATATTAGTGTTGTAGCACGGTGCATGGTCACTGGCGTAGGTGTTAGGGCGTCTTCGGTCTGTGAGAGGGGGTAGACGTCCAGTAATTCTTGAGGTACCACGCCGAAGACAAGGCCGTATGAGCAAATGTGCAAGTCACTTCGTTGCTCGAGTTTCGAGAGGAAAGAGCCTTGCTCGGGATTTTCTTGGAAGGGTTTCATGTAGTATTCGGGTATGAGTGCAACGTTCTTGACGTGGGCGGGTGGGCTGTATCGTTCGAGAAGGGATTTCTCGTACCGCAGAACTTCTGGGCGGTTCAGAGAATCTGGATCAATGACGAAGGGGCCTTTCTTCTTGTAAACGGGTGTGTTCGGCTCTAGAAGTTCAGCATATTTGAGTAGCCTCTGGAATCCAAGTTGAAGGGCAGGGTGGCTTCGGGACCTAGATTCAACGAGCTCCCAGAGCCTTCCATCAACTATCGCCTGCTTCACAGTCTGTAGCTCGCTGTGGCACGTGTGGAGGTTGTGGGCGGCGAGGAATCGCTCACGCTCCATTAGTAGTAGTTTCCGTAGGTCGTTGGGGGTTTTGTTGTGGCATACTGGGCAGTTGCAGGGAAAGTATTCCATGTCCTCGATCTTCGCTGTTCCCTGAGTGGTCATGTAGCGGCCGTTTCGAGCGAAGAGGGCGTATGAGGCGGAGTCGAAAATATCGCAGCCCAACGCAACGGCTAACGCGAACATCATGGGATGACCTGCACCGAACAGGTGCAACGGCTTGTGGGGTGGGAGGTTCTGTTTCGCTGCCATAATCATGTCGACTAACGTATCGTAACGGTATTGTTGCATTACCGGGGTGGGGCTGCCCAGGGCGTAAACGGAAAAATCTTTCTTGGCCATTTGGGCTGCAGAGTAGGCCACAAGGTCGGGGTACATCCCTCCTTGCACCGGCCCAACCCACAGGGTATCCCGTGCCGAGATCAGTTTGAGGGCGTCATCAGCTCTTCGCAGGGTTTCATCTACAGTCCATTTTGCATATTTCTTCGAAACCTCTTGGCCGGTGGGAATGTCGAGTATTACAGCGATATCGCTGCCCAGCTCCTCTTGGAAACGAATGATCTCTTTCGGCTGAACTTCCACATCGCCATATTGGAGAATCTGGTATGCGCCCGAGTCTGTTTCTATGACGCCGTCAAAGTTGAGCAATTCGTGTATCTTCGGCACTGCGTCCTCTTCCCGGTGCCTCCGCCATACTAGGTAAGAGTTGGTGATTAGAGCGTCAAATCCAAAGTTGCTGCGCAGCTCTTTCGCTGGGATTGTTTGGGAGTTTGGGTTGACAACTGGAAGAAGCAGGGGAGTTTCTATGGTTCCGTGTTTGGTGTGAAGTCGGCCTATTCGGCCGAGTAGGTCTTTGTTCCGTACCTCGAACGACAATTCGGTCAGAGGCTTGGGTTATGTCGGGGTTTGGGCACGCATGAACTCATCGTAAACCTTCTGGACTCTTTCTGCAGCCGGCCCGGAACCTTCCAACATTCCCTTCTCCGAAACCCTAATTCTGTCCATAACAAGGATCACGCCAGCTCCCTCGCTCGTCTTGACCATCCTTGGGAAGACACGCTCAAGCCTTTCCGCTAGGGCTTGGAGGTCGAAGGGTTTCTCAGCGCTGAATATCTGGGCTACGGCGCTGCCGTTGAGGAAGAGTTTGTGGAAGATATGCCCTGAATCATCTTTGGCGTTTGTTAGGCAAATGTTGAGCGTGTGCGAATCAACGCCGGACAACACACCGGTATAATTCTTTCCGCCAGAGGTCGAAATGGTGACCACTTTTTGAAGTAGGACAGTCATTTCTTCCATGAACCGTCGGTCTGGTAACGATGACATTGAAGTTCTCCCCCACCATGGCATGACGGGTTAGTAACATTATCGGAGCTAACCCTTAACAGCAAGTCGGCCCCCGTGCTCACGCGCCTTCATTTCTTGAAGAGCTGACCGAGCCTCTTCAGGATTCTCTGACCGCGCAACAATCTTGGCAGTTTCCATTGAAACCCGTTTCCCACAGTAAGGACATGATCTAGTTTTCTTGTCCGAGACGGCGAGAAGGTAGCGGGCGCATTTTGTGCAGCTAACTACCAAGTATTGCTTCTTTGGTTTCTCCAACCTATTTCACTTCAAGTATCTGAGGAGTGAATGTTCGCGGTTCAACGTGGTTATCCAATCGAAACTCCGACCTTTCTTTCGAGATTTGCCCCTTAGACTGGCCTTCGCCAGAGTCACGCAGCGCCTCACACTCCCATGGGAAGTGTTAATTTCGAAAACAGGCCTCCACCCATAGTAATCTACCGCCTCAAGCAAGCAGGCGTCGAGAATTTCTGCGAGCAGGTTTTCTTGGACCTTTTCTTGTTTCCACTTCTTCGCTCGAAGTCGAGATTTGAGTACCTTGGGGTGGCAGCGTAGCACGAGGACGCGTTTGACGAGGCTTTTTGGGGCTATCACGTCGGGTATGTGGGAATCAACAACTATGGTTTTGTCTTCTTTCAAAAGGAGCCTTTTCAGGTCTGCTCGCGTTCTCTTTAGGTCCATCACCTTGGAGTTCCTGCGCACGTCAACTCCACTGTACAACCCGTATGAGGAAACGTGTTGTGTTAGTGGAAGGTAACGCGCGCCTATCTCCTCGGCGAGTTGTCTTGATATAGTCGTCTTGCCTGTCCCAGGCGTGCCTGTCACGATGATGACTTTTTTCATTTTCTAGCGCTCGACGATGATTCTCGTTGGCTGAGGTACGTGCGAATTCCTTCCTTGATGAGCTTGTAGAGCTCTGAGTACCGTAGCGCCTTCGGGTCTTTCACATCTCTATCCCTAAGGTATTGTGCGATGAAGCCTATGAACCGTTCATCTTCGGGGTCAATGTTTTGGGTGTAACGTTGAAACATCCTCACAATGCGCGCGGCCACCCGAGCGACATACTCGAATTCTCCTTCAGGTTGGGACAGAGACAGCGCCTTCCAAGTGTTATGGACTTTACGTGAAGGCGTCTTCCAAAGCCTTCTGATCCTCCCCGCTCAAGGCCCAGCCGACGGCACCTGCGTTCTCCTTCACGTGTTCAAGCGAGGCTGCCTTCGGGATAGTTACGACCCCCTCTTTAGCGATTAACCAATTCAAGGCTACTTGTGACCTAGTCTTCTCGTTTCTCTTTGCGATATCATCGAGGATTTGCCACTTCCCTCCCCGCCCGCCTTTCGGTATTTGGCTTTTCGCGAGGGGGCTGTAAGCGATGACGGTGATGTGTTCCCTCTGAGAGTATTGTAGCAAGTCCTTCTCGATTGACCTGTCAAGAAGGCTGTAATCGACTTGATTCGCGGCTAATGTGGCTTTGGAGAGGGATGCTTGTGCCTCCCGGGTCTGACGAACTGAGAAGTTGCTTACACCAATGTGCCGGACCTTTCCCTCAAGAACCAAACGCTCCATAGCTTTCATCGTTTCCGAAATTGGAATGCTTGGGTTGGGCCAGTGAAGCTGGTAGAGATCTACATAGCTAACCTTGAGCCGTTTCAGGCTCGCTTCGCAGGCCTTCAACACGTCATCGTGCCCGAAATGTTCGGGTGAAACTTTTGTTGCAAGGAAGACACTTTCTCGCCTGTCGCCTATTGCGTCCGCAACTATTTCTTCCGAATGCCCATGCCCATAAAACTCCGCGGTATCGATGAAGAGCATCCCCAGATCCAAGCCCATCCGTAGGGCCTGCACGGCCTGAGCATCCGCAGCAGTGTACCTACTACTGCGGCCTCCTATGCCCCATGTTCCCAAGCCGAGAACTGGAACCTTCACTCCGGTCTTTCCAAGTTCCTTGAATTCCATCTGTCCCAACTGCGTTCTTTGTCCCAGAGTCTAGCACTTTGGAAGAAGCATTGGTTCAAAACCTGATTAATGAATCGTTCACTCAGGAAAATGGAAGCTCCACCAACTTAGTAGGTGCTTGTGCTCTTGGATGCGAGGACGACTACGCATTCAGTTGGAATACTGACGCCCTGGGCGGTTTCATAACGTTCGATGTTCTCACGAGCCTTCTTCACAATTAGCTTTTGGACATCAGGGTCCTCTTCGCTTAAGGAATGCCCGAGCGGTGTCCCCTCAAGTATCATTGTCAGGTATTCCTCGGCGGTATGGGCAGTCCAAACGCCAGGCGTTCGTACCTCTTTGGTTTTCTCGAACCCTACCTTTTGCAGCATCTCGACCAATTCGCCCGGTCCCCCGAGCTCGTATGGTGTGGGTAAGTAGCCGTTCTCATCGGGCGTCGCGTGTTCAAGCATGGGACCAATCAGGACATCTATGGCGGTGGCTCTGTCTCCCGTACTCCAAACTGTGAAGCCTGCACGCCCATTTGGTTTCAGGACGCGAAGGATTTCCCGGGCAGCGACCTCAGGCTCAGTTACGATTTGAAATCCGAAGCACGATACCGCGAGATCGAAGCTTGCCGGCGGCAATTCGATTTTTTCGGCATCCATCGTGAGGAATTGAATGTTTTGGAGCTGGCGTTTTGCAGCGGTTTTCGTCGCGATTTCCGTCATGTTGGCGGATAGATCGATTCCTACGACTTGGCCGTTTGGTGCAACCATTGCGGCGATGGTCATAGCTGGCTCGCCTGGACCAGTGCAAACGTCAAGTACTCGCTCAGCCGGTCGTGGTTTTATGTTATCCAGAAGGATTCTGTGAAACGGGACAAGCTGGCCCTGTAAGGGCACATACTTTTCTGCGCATTCGTCCCATGTCTGCCGAGTGTAGTTCTTGTAAAAGCGTACATTCATAAGTAAGTTATACCGTAGATGGTGCAGGTAAGAACCTTGAGCGACCAATCATGGGCGAAAGAATCCCCCCTCATCGACCAGTGGATTGAAAGCAAGATCCAAAATCAAGAACTAAGCAAACACGCGGTGAAATCCTACCGCCACTATTTGCGAAGACTACTCAGCGGCATGGCCCTAACGCCTCAAGAGGCTTTGAGCCAAGCGAAGCAGGACGTTAACGCCTTCTGGACACACGCCAAAAACTCGAACGGCTTAACCCCAGTCGGCAAACACTTGGCCCTAATGGCGATGAAGAACTGGGTTCGCTTCCACGGGATTTATCCACCCGCGGACCGCCTGAAGCATCCCAAGAGCACAAGGCAGGCAGGCAGCTTAAGCTGGGAAGAGGCTCAAGCGGTCTGTAATTCCGCCTCGAAACCCTACAACGTCATGCTGAAACTCATGCTTCATTGCGGCTGGGGCATAAGTGAACTTCTGAAATTCAACTCACCCGAGACCTGGGAACGCGTGAAAGCCTATCTTGCCAGCAACCCGAGCCAAGAATATTTCAGGTTCAACTTCCAGGACCGCAAGACGAACCCACAACCCTACTTTTCCCTGATTCCAGTAACACTCCTAAAAGAGATCGTGGCATCCGGTGTGACTTTACCGTTCAGCACCGAGAAAGGACACCCCTTCAGCTTTGAGCACTACAACCTAATGGTTCAATATCTGGGCTCAGCTTTTCACACCGCTTTGAAACGTGCACCAATTCCACCAACTCAAGGCCATATCTCGGTCCACGAAATGCGCGACTGCTTCAAGACAAGATGCACGCTCAGCAAGGTTCCTTATGAAGTCGGAGAGTTCGCAATAGGGCATATCCTCGACCAGCGCGGTTACGAGAAATGCTATCGAGATGAGCCGTGGATGTGGTCGGAGCTTAGGAAGGTCTACGCTGGGACGGTTGTTGTTCCCGAGACGGATCTGTGGGTGGCTATGCAGAACGCGATGCAGAAAGACCCGGAAGGGTTCAAGAAGTTCGTTGAGGCCGTGAAGGGCATAAAGGTTTCAGAGAACTAGCCCTTCCCTCAAGCCTCTTTGAGCCAGAGCTTGATTGCTTCCTCAAGCCCCTTGTTCAAAGAACCTTTCTGGCCGCAATCGCCGCATGTAAATTCATTCACCATTTGATTTCACCTCGAAAATGTGAAGGCTGGGCCCAGCTGGTAAACCTAACAAAAAAGCGGGCCGTCATCGCCAGTCACCTTAACGTTGCTTCTTCACGAAATCCCAGGAGGTTTCAACGATTTCGCTGAATCGGCCGCTATCGTTGTGGTACTTGAGAATTTTGTCGTAGTTTTGTTCAATGTCTAAGTTTCCGAATGAATCATTTCGTCCTATGATCCAAGTCCGTGGGTGTCCTTCGCTGACTGTTTTGATGCCCTGGCCAGTATCCACCGACACACCGTTGATGTAGTCGTTGAGTTCTTTGAGTAGGCCTTTGTATCGGAAAATGTACGCTTTCGGTTTTTCGCGTCGTTCAAGCATTCTGATTCGTTGCCAATCTTCGCTGTTTTGGTAAAGTCCTTGAGCTTCGGCCTTTTTGATGTCCTTGGCTATTTCCTCTTGACTTCGGCCAACCTTTTCGATGAAAAGTTCGCGTAACATCGAACCGTCTTCGTGTAGGACGGTCAATTCGACTTTCGCGGTAGCTGAAAGCCTACCAGGGTTGATGTTTTCCAATGGAATTTCTTGGCTGGGATCGAAGCCTATGCTCTTCATGTCGAAGGGTTCTTGCGGGATGCTAATTGCACTCATTCACATTTCACCTCCAACCAGATTTCCGGTCACTGGTGCGTGACTCCGAAACGCTTTTGCAAAGCCGGTTTTATTTCTGCGTTGAACGCCTTTGTCATTCCGTCTTCGGTTCTCACCGGTCGCGCTGCCTTAGCCTCGCTTTCTGATTCGCCTTCATCTTCGCTGAATGCTTCGGCGATTTTCCTTGTTACCTTTTTCTTCCAAGCCGGAGAAACGCGACTCAGCATCTTTAGCGTCTTAACCATGTCGCCTAGGCCTTTTTCAAATTCGGCTTCGGATAGTTTGCGTTCTTCTTCATTCATTTGTGTTCTCACCCCTTCACTGAATTACTCCGCGTTCGCTGAAACGATTGAGAAGTTCATTACCGGCTTTCGCTTGGGCGTCCATTTTGGCTGATTGTTCGTCCGTTGTCACGTTGTAGGCTTTAGATTTCGGTTCTGGTTCAGGTTCGGGAGGCGTGATGATGGCGAGCGCGAAATCTTTCAATGTCAATGCTTCGTAGAATTTGCCGATAATGCGAATGGTTGCTTCAGCCTGTGGAACGGAAACTTCGCCGGTTACAAGTTTCCCAGCTAGTGAGCCAAGAAATCTAACTAGGGTTTCCTTGGTCTCGAATGGTGCAGGGTTGGGCGAGATTGGTTGTTTCTTGAATGGGTTGTGCATTGCTATTCGTCCCAATAGAAGGGGTAAGGGGTGCGTTACGCGCGTTACGTTTGTTGACTCTGAACTGTCTTGCGCGTTCCCTTCCAAGCATCCGCGTACGCTCGATCCGGCAGTTACGACACCATCGACTAGGCCACCGGGCCGGTTCTCCACAATGAGGCGTAAGACATTCCGCCGCGTTCACTTCAAGAAGGTGCTTGCGCAATTGCGACATCTGTTCATCTAAGCTACGCATTTTCTGTAGAACTTGCATCACGTAAACAGCGGTGGAGATTGTCATTTTGAGAACGCTTCCTCTTGGCCTGCTAGGAATTTGCGGCAGCGGTCACATTGAACTTGAATCACCGGTTTCTTTTCCAGCTCGGTTTCGGGAACCCATTTCGTGAGGATTAAGCGACCACCACATTCAGGGCAAGGATGCGGCAGAACGTCCTCTAACAGTTTCTTCAAGGCTTACATCACCTCATTCCATCGCTCAATCGCGCCCGCTAGGTCCGATCCATCATTCACGCCGCCAACGAAAAGGGCTGAAAATTCGCCCTTGTCTTCGCGTGTTTGCGCGGCCCCTTCAATCGCCAAGGCAAGGGCGTTCACCCGGTCGTCCGCGTGGCTTGCATCTCCGTAAATCTCATGCCCGGTGCTTGAAAGATGGAACCGGAAAGCTATGAGCTGGTCTATTGTGGCTTGGTCATAGATTCGGACCTTGCCGTTTTGGATCCATTGCCATAGCTGGCTCATTAGGTGCGGTTTCGCGTCCGCCCTGCCGTAGTCGAAAGCGCGAACGTTCACGGAAAGCCTAGCGTATTCGCTTAGCATTTGAACGCCCGCCTCGCCGGTTGAATCTATGTGTAGTGTGCAGTTTGCCGGTAGAACGGTTAGGGCGCGTTCGGCTTGCCGATTCAAAGGCATACCTCGCGGAAAACTCACAACAAGGTTCTGATGCCAAACACCATTAACCAAAGGACCGGCCATCAAAACAGATTCATCGTGTGTTATTGCGTGGTCGTGCCCTGCAAGCCATAGCGCGTCTTTAGGAATCGGCTCTAACGGTCCAACACTGTGACAGGCCAGGATGCGGTCGCGTTCAAAGAACCTGTTAACGCCCGCAATGGCTGTAAGCTCGTAGTTCATTTTCCATTGAGCAGGCGTCAAAAGCAAACGGTCCGCTTCAACCGCCTCAGAAATCACCGGACCATTAGGCGCTAGAGCATCTTGATATGGAACCCGAATCAAATTGAAACCGTGCTTCCGCGGGGCCTGCGTGATCTCGTACCAGAACCCTTCCGGCGCAAACGCGGTCCCAATCCAGATTCTACGCCCACCACTTGCCGCGGTAGTTGGCGAACTGGCCCGTAGGTCTTCGTCCGGAATCTCTTGGCTTTCGTCAAAGATTAGCAAATCCAAGGTTCGCCCCATCGAGGCCTCACCGTGAGGAACCGCGAACAACTTAGAACCGTTCTCGAAATAGACGTGGGTTTGAGCCCGTCGACGTGGAAGGTTCGCTTCATAGCTTGGATCTCGGTGCCACTTTGACCAGCCATAAACAGCATCCACCAATAGAACGCTTTGCTCATGCCTGAATGAAGCAACCAGCGCAGTTAACCCAGGAACCTGCTTCGCAAGGTAAACAACATACGCGCCCGTACACACGGTTTTACCCGTCTGCCTCGACCATTGCAGGGCGGTCTTCTCATTTAGAAAGAAGGAATCAAACGCCCTAGTTTGGTAGGGGAAGGGGTTGAATGGTTCGCCTTTCTTCAAGCCTGAATAGACCATTAACCCAGATTGGAAGGCAGGCCAACCCTTCGCTAGTTTCTTGAAGTCTATGCGCTCCGTGGGAAGCCTAGATAGAACGTGGTCTATGGCTAAGCGGATCTCATGGGCCTCTTGTTCCTGTAGAGCTAGGCTCAAGGCTGATTCGCCTCTTGTTTCACGCGTGAAACAGGTTGCTGTAATTCGTCCAGTTTGGCCTCAAGCTCCTTGATTCGACGCTTAGATTCCTCGATTAATCGCTTGTTCTCTGCGACTTGGGCAATATCGCTGTGATAGCTGAGGATGATTCGTATTGCGTTGTTTGCTGCGCCCGCGGCCCTTGCGCCTATGCGTCCTTGAAGAACGGCTTCCGTTATGACCTGCAATAGGCGGAAGCAGTCGGAAACCTGGTTCAGATCATAGTTCTTGAGCTCGACGCCTATGCCTTTCATGGCGTTCAAGTTGTCCGGTTGCCCGCCTGTTTTCCGTTGTTCTTCGCTCATTTACACCACAACCAAACGAATATTATCATAGTAACACTCCATCCAATAAATTGGACTCGAACGGTGTACCAAACCCCAACAAGAACCAGCTCTCACAATAACACACTTCCCGGGAGAGTATTTGTGAAAAGTAGATGCTAGGTGATTGTGTGGTGTTATGATTGATTCTTCAATGACACACTTTCTATTAGCATCTATTTCCTGTTTCATTGGCACACTTCCATTCCTCATAGTTGTGTTTGCGTGTCCGTTATTCGTATGAGGCGGCGTCGTTTGTCTTGCGGGTCTTGGATGAGTTCGATTCGGCCTAAGCCTTCGAGGACTGTGTTGTATTGGTAAATTTCGTCGCGTTTTATGGGCCGATCGTAGACTTGGAGATATTTTGTGGCGGCGTCTGCGTGGTGAACATCTCCGTTTGCGGCTAGGGGCTTCAGCACGCGTTCATAGTAGTCTAACACTTCGTTGCTTGTTCCGTACCGGCTTGTTCGCAGTAGGGGCTCTATGAAGCCGTTCACAATCGCTAGATCTCGTTCATCCGCTATTACGTCGCCCTGCTCTGTGCGCTCTCTTTGTAGGGCATGGAACCACGCGACGGCCTGTGTGATTGTTGCGGCCCGTTCATAATCGCGGACGTCGCGGCCTGATTTCCACGTGAACCGTTCTCTCAGTTTCCCGATCACATTGGGGTGAATTACCGTTTTGAGGTTTTGACCCACTAAGTAACGTATTGCATCATGAATTATTGGAATTATCTTACTTGTTGGCGCTTGCCCCGTCGTAAATTCCTGGTCGAGATAGTTGGCGGCGGCCTCATACTTCTGCGGACTATCCTTCGGGCTTAAGTAGTAATGGCGGCTGGTTAGCTCGGCGCCCCATTGAAGCCAAGTCGAACAGTTCACGAAAGCCGGGCAGCCAAGCGTTTTCACGCGTCGGGTTTTCAATGATCCGCCTTGCGTTCGTTCGGTGGTTTGGAGTTCGATGACTGGTCCGTCATGGCTCATTATCGGTTTGAGGTCCTTGATTGTTTCCGGCCTCACGTTGTCAAGAATTATGACAACTTTGTTTCGCCAATCAACCTTGTAATAGTCAATTACTTGTTTCATGGGAATTATGGGATGTGGTTTGTAAATGGCTTCGCCGCAGTAGAACCAAGCCCTCTGCGTAGAGGATCCTAGGGTTTGCACATATTCGACGGGAATGAATGCGCTTGTCTGCTTCGCTAGCCAAGTTTTGCCGATGGCGCTTGAACCCAGCAACATTAGATGAGCGGGCTTAGGTAGAAACGCGGTGAGTTCAATCGCAAAGGTTCCTTGCCGTCCTTCCAAGTCTTCTTTGATTGCGATCTCTAATTCCTGGTCCATCGTATTCCATAGGTTTGGTTCTCTGAGTAGTTTCAGGGCGCTGTCTCGGCTTTCGGGAGAGAACTCAACGATTTCATTTTCAAGCATCAAGTAATCTCCGTTGGCACGAGTGACTTATGCGAAGGCAGAATGATGACTTGGTATTTCGTGGCCGGAAGAATCGCCATCTTATGATTTGTGTGGATGTGGCCGTGTAGGTCGAACCATAACCCCGTGATGTCGTCATGTCTAACGACAGCCCACATTCCAAGCCCGTGGCGGCAAACCCGTTCGCCAGGATTATCTCGGCAGGTCACGCATTCAGCGAGCAGCAATTGGTGACCAGCGTTGTAGAAATTCCGCGGCGTCGGTTCTGCTGAGTTTGTACGTTATTTCTCCTAGTTTCCAACTCAAATTCGAGGATGACTTCAAACGTTCATAGAGCAGTTTGGCTATGGGGATGTTAAGCAGCTCCGTTGTGACGAGTAGGGTGGAAAGCGCCTCCCTCTTCTGCGATTGTTTCCACTTCAGAACGGCTAGCTGTTCATTGGTGAGATCGCTTCCCGAAGCCTTAGTGCCTAAGATGGCTTGCGCTTTCGTGTAATCGGTGCCGACTACTAATTCGAGAATCGCTCCGCAACTTGGGCATTTACTCAACGGTGGTTTTCCTCCAGGTGCGCCCGAATTTCCGGAATCGTTGTCGAGGACTTACGCCAGGGGCAGAACGGGCAACTATACGCGATGTTCATTCAGGCAGAACCCGCCTTAGAATTTGGTCGTAGGATTCGCCTTTCTTCCCTAAGCCAGTTAATTTGTCGTGCACTTCCTCAGTAATGCGAATGTATTTCCATTGTTCCATGGCTATCCAAGCATTGAATACACTTCCAAAGCGTTTATAATGGTAATGTAAAGAACTGTACTGTAGTAAAGCAACTGTACTGAAGTGCCACAAATGAAGATGAAAGAAAAGAAGACGATTTCCAACTTCAAGCCAAATGAATATCAAATCAAAATCCTTGAACACCTAGACAAAAATGAAGAGGGCTCAAGCTGGAAGGAAATCAGGTCCGCCGCGAAAATATCCGAGCGATGGTTCAGCGTAAACATGAATCCGTTGAAAGACTACGGAGCCGTTGACCATGTAGAAAAGAAGTACCACATCAAGGCACTAGGACGTGTCCTCTTACAGACTTCTCGCGGCCTCGAAGTCTCTAAGAACGATGTCGAGGCTCAGAAGCGAAAAGATTTCCGTCGAGTATGGAATGAAGTTCAAAGAGTACACAAGAAAGCCTTCTGGTTTGGAACACCCGCAATTGACTTCGATGCCAACGGGAAACCATTCTTCAAAGAAGTCAACATTCCAGAACGCCACACCTTACCAGGCGGCAGACATGTCGATCTCAATGCCCTCTGGGTTATGGCGTACAAAACGAAAGACGGGGAACCGCGTATGATAGTGAAGATTCCAACGGTGGAAGAAATGCGAGAACAAGGCTTCGACGTGTAATCGAACTCTCAGTATAACGGTAAGTAGATTTAGGCGTCTTTATTCTTGTAGTACTCGTCAGTGTATTTCCAAGACATGTCAAACCAAAATGAATTCATGCAATCCAGCAGAAAACGTTTACCATGAGCACCAATGGAGAATGCTTCACAGTGAAGACAATACCCGTCATTCTGGGGAAAAGGGTGAACTACCCGTTGGCTGCCATTATGCGTTGAAATGTAGCCTATTCACGGGTGAAATGCCGCTATTTCGGATTGCGTCAGGCAGCTCCTGACCAACTGCTTGGTCGCAGGCGACCAACTACCTCCTCGCTGAGAATGAAAGGTAGTAGTAGGGTGATTCCACCAATTGAAGGGTGGGTATGCCCGGCCATTCAAGTTGTTTGAAGTCCCTTGCACCAAGGAAGAATGCTTCCGTCGTGCTCGTTTTAGGTTTCTGATTCAAGATTTTCGTCCGATTATGACAATAGCGCCGCCTAACAGGAACTCTTTCAGTTCGACTTTCACGAATTTCTCTTTCACCATGGATACGATGACCTTCGTTGTTGGCAGTGAGATGTAGGTTGGGACGATCATTCGCCACGGGTTGCCCCTAATTCTTCCCCGGACGGCGACTTTGGCGATTAGGGGCATAATGTAACGCATGTACCACATCGCTCCAGCCCTCTTCAGTTGGTTGTCGGGTTTGGCGATGTCCGCGATAGCGAAACTTCCCTTGCCATCGCATACGCGCGAATACTCGCTGATAGACCTAGACATGTCTAAGCTATCTCTGAAGGCGAAGGAGGTCACGATTCCATCGAAGCACTCGTCCCGAAACGGGAGGAACTCAAACGACCCCCTAACGAACTCAAGCATCTGATTCGAGTTGTATGCCAAGTTCTGCCTCGCGGCCTTGAGTTGCCTCACCGAACCGTCCAACCCTACCAATAGGCCCGAATTGAGCGTTGATAACACGAGCTTTGAGGTTGCGCCTGGGCCAATGCCGCCATCCAGAACGCGCGCTCCCTCCGCTAGTGCCAGGTTTTGTACTGCGTACATCCTAGCCTTCTGCGCTCTTCCGAATGAAATGAGGTCGTTTATGTTGTCGTAGAGTGGGATGGCATCTTCAATTGCTTTGACGACCTCACGCCAGAGGTCCTTGGATAGGCCCCCGGGAATATCGTTGTCGCTCACGTTCAGTGACACCGACAACTCGAGTTGGCTTGCATGAGGTTCTATGGCTGATTGTTCGGCCTATCTACTTTTGGCTTCGTATCATAACCAAGGCCATCTTGAACCGCGTCACCGCTTTGAGTGCGTGCGGCTTCTTTGCTGGCAGGATCGTCATCTCCCCTTCTTTCAGGTGGGACACATTGCCTGAGATGGTGATGTCCACCTCGCCGTCAACAACTATGACCAATGCATCGAACGGGGCCGTGTGCTCGCTCAGGGCTTGGCCCTCATCAAACGCGAAAAGTGTGACCGTGCCACTTTCCTTATCGATCAAGGTGCGGCTTACAATACTTCCCTCTTGGTAGGACACAGCGTCTTTGAGCTTCAGAACCTTGCCGAGATTTTCCAATGCAAATTCCCATACTGTTTGGAAACGGTTCAGCATATTTACATTTGCAGGTTTCCATGCAGACAACTCCTGAGAGGCGCAAGATTCAAGATGAAGCCTAATGGCTGGTAGGAGAAGGCTGGATCGAGAATTGAAGAAAACCACCGTTTTGTTCATTGTTGCTCTTTTCGTGATTAGCGCTCCTTGGCTCTTTCGTCCAGCGTTTGCTACAATCAACGCTCAACTCCAGAAGGAAACCACGTACATTGACCTGAATGGCGATTGGCACGTCGTTGGTGAAGTCTTGAACACGGGCAACGTATGGCTCACCCAGATCAGAATTTCGGCGACGCTGCGAGCCCAAAACGGAAGCATAATCGACTTTCCTGCAGCCTACACTTTCCTCAACAACCTGTCACCAGGCGAGGCTGCTGGCTTTAATGTGATGGAAGATAATGCGGCTAATTCAGGGGCTGTAAGTAGCTACACGCTCAGCCTGGAATTCCACGAGTCCCAGCCCGTGACCTTCGCGTTGAACGCTTACGCGGTTAATGCCACGAGAGACATCTACGGCTCAATAGTGCTCACTGGCTTTGTGCAGAACAACGGCAACACAGAAAGCGATTACACGAAAGTCGTGGGCACGTTCTACGGCGCCGACGGGAATGTCGTCTACGTGGGCATGACTTCGACGGACCCAGCTACCATACCCCTCGCCAACCGGCAACCATTCCAATTGACAGTCCCCGGAGCCGACAGATCTACCCTTGTGACATCGTGGTCTCTTCTAGTTGAAAGCCAACAATTCACAAGCATCCCTGAATGGCAAACCCCAGCGATCATCGCGGGAATCACACTATGCTTAGCTGTTGTAACACTCCGTGTGGCAAAAGTGGGGAGAAAATTACCCCTTTGCATCAGTGCCTGTGACTGTCTATATTGACCATTCTAGTCGTGAGTGATCTGCATTTCGCGAAAGGGCATCATGGCATCTCTGAGTTTGGTGCATTTGACTGGTTGTTACGCGTCGTGAGGCGAACCAGACCTGACGCATTGATTGGGCTTGGAGATTGAGGATGTGCGTGGACGATAAAGAATTGGGAGTTTGACCAGCGAAGTACCTCCTTTCCTCTTTCTTGTGTCGGAATTGCTTATCGATACTCTCTTCGAAGTCTCAGCGTTAACGACTGTAACGTGCCTACACTAGAAGACGAGTTCTCCTTCGCCCTTGTATTCCTGCAGAGTGTTAGCGCCGTCTACGACTATTTCGTGTCCGCTCATGTACGATGATTCGTCCGATGCCAGAAACAGTACTAAGTTGGCTACTTCGTCTGGTTTTCCTGCACGTTTCATTGGGCTGGCAAGTCCGGCTTTCCTTTCCAGTTCTCGTCCTGTGTCTATCCAGCCTGGGCAAATGGCGTTCACTGTTATTCCATATCCAGTGACTTCGAGCGCCAGGGCTTTCGTTAAACCGGAAATAGCTGCCTTGGCTGCTGAGTAAGCTGCGGCCGCGGGGTCGGATACATTCGTTCCGGTTACGGAGGACATGTTGACGATTCTTCCGTACCTCTGCCTTATCATGGTTGGAAGAACGGCTTTGATGCAGTTGAAAGTCGTCTTCAGATTCACTGCAATTTGGTTGTCCCACTCTTCCTCTGTCATGTCAACGAAAAGCTTGCCGAGGCTGAATGATTTTCCCCTCGGTCCTAAACCTGCTATGTTTGCGAGTATGTCGATTCTTCCCCGTTCCTTGAGCAAGCTCTCAACCATCGCAGTGACCTCGCTCAGTTTCGTGATGTCCAACTTGAAAGGTGTGACTTGGGCTCCAAGTGCCCGTAGTTCTCTTGCTCGTTCATCGACCTCGTTCGATACATCGGCAATTGCAAGGATTGCTCCTTCCTGACCCAGTCTTTTGGCCGATGCGAAGCCAATCCCTGCAGGTCCTGCAACTCCGGTTATGAGAGCTACTTTGCCTTTGACGTTCATACTCTTCACTGCATACTCACTGACCAATCATCCACGGGTGCGCGTGAAGAAAAGGTATGGGAACAATTCAGGGAAAGTTCCGTCCATAAGCTCAGTCGGGTGGAATTTCCTTGAATTGTATGTCCATTCTCACTTTGCCGACTCGTGTTCGGTAGAGGTAGTAGCCGTAGAATATCACAACGGGTATGAGCATTAGCGTGAGCACCGTTGTCAAGAATGGTGTAAATGAATACCACACATTTGTTCCAGTTATTGCGGGGAGGAAGGTTGCATATGCGATAAATCCTCCGACAACTACGGTCATCCAGCCCATGTGGACGATGACAGGTAACCCGAGCACTTTTCTTCGAACTACGTCGGGGGACTTTTGGAAGACTTCCTTTCTGCGGTAAGGGAACGCAATCGCGGCAATTCCCAAGATAACCCAAGCTATTGCCCAGACGCAGGTCGTGTATCCGATGAGCCTAATGTACTGCGGGAACCACACGTTGAGTGTAGTCCACACCCACGCACCGAATGTGGCCACGGCTATGGCTCCCACCGGGACTCCTCTCTTGTTGACCTTGTTCACGAACTCAGGAAAGACCCTATCAAATCCCCAAGCGAAGACTGCCCTTGTGCTGAAGTATAGGCCACCGAAACCGATTGCCCAGCTAGCCATTGCGTATGTGTACGTGTAAATCGTGGTTAGGAGTGGGTTGTTCGATGCAATCGCAGTCATGTAGGTCCATACGGGTTCTATGATGAATGGGTTCTTTCCGATCTGGAAGAGGTACGCGGATGCGCTAGTGAAATCACGTCCTCCAATCTCGAATAGGAAGAGGTACTGAGGGAGCCAGTAGAGGGCCATCAATCCAAGTGAACCGAACAGTGCAAAGAAGGTGGCTTTCTTAACTTCCTTAACTTCGCCAGCGACTGTGGCTACTCCCTGGTTGCCAAGAGTGTTGAGCATGACGTAGGTAACTCCGGCGTAGATAGTGGGCAGGGCATAGTATCCCCCAGTCCAACCATTTTGTCGGGCAGTCGTAATTATCGAGTTGTAATCAACACCGGTCATTCTGAGCATATTGGCCTTGAAGAAATCAAGCGAGGGCATACCCATCCATGATATGGCCATCGCGATGAGTCCGATTGTTGAGGCGGCCCAAACAACGTACATTGTCATTACGCTTGCCTTAGTTCCCCTCCACGCTATGAGCCCCATGACCAGAGTATGCAGCGTCGCTAGAATCCAAAGGACCCACGGATTGTTGTAGATTAGAAGGCCCAAGTTGATGAGTCCTTGATCGCCGGTCATTTGGCCTCGTGCGATGAAGTCGACCGCCGGACCATAAATGAAAGTGACCACGCCTTGAAAGCCTGCCCAACTCCAAAAGACCACCGAGAAGGTCCAGCTGGTTACAAGCCCAAGAACAGGCGTTAGTGTCCTGGAGACGTAGATGTAGTCTCCTCCGGAACGTGGCATCGCAACCGAGAACAGGTAGAACACGGCCATGACTGGGAGAAGCACAACAAGCGCGCCCACGGAGGCAGGCTCGTATGAGTTCGGGTACAGACCTGCGCCCCATTCACCCAGGTAAGCAGGGTTCAGGATACCTGGCATCACGAATGCCATACCCAAGGCTCCCCACGGGCTAATGGTTCGGACAAGTCCTGAAGCGGTTCTAACGAATACCTTCGAGTCCGTTGCCAAGGAAGGTCTACGAATCTGTGTTTTGCGACCCAATGTGCATTTGAGAGTTTCCAATATAGAGTTCGCTCCTTAAGTTGAAGAATATACTTCCAAAATCGTCTATATGCCAAGTCCACGAAAAACCTGTTAGAAGCTAATTGATTCTGCGCGAAAAGGGAGTCGCTTCAGCTCTCTGTTTGCCAGGTATCTAATCAGGTCTCGATGATGACTTCGTATGTTCTGCGGAACCCCGGGCTTTTCATAATGTGTATTCGCCTGTAGTCAACATTGTAGAGGTCAAGAGGATACTTTGCAGCATTGGCCTTTGTAACGTGAAAATAACGCGACAGTGAATTCAACAACTTCTGAATAAAGGCCTTAATGGTTTTCATGTCGGCTCCATGTCTCCCGCTTTGTCTCCGTACGTAAGCGTTGATTCGTCTACTCGAGAGATAGCTTGAGGCACCCGAAACAGCCAGCATTATCAGTGCTCCGTAGAAGGACCCATAGAAAAGCCAAACATTCAACCGCGTCATGATGGACACCATAGTTAGGACTACCAGCATCATCGCCCCTACGAGGGACGTGGACCGCATCTTCCAGATCGTTTCTAGGCCCGGGATTGATCTTCCCGCAGCTTCGAGTCGCTTTAGGGACTGATAGGTTTCATCCCAGGCAGTCAAAATATCTGTTCCGAATTTCTTGGCGGTTATATCTTTGTGAAATTCTTCAAGGTTACCGAAAATGAAGTTGCGGTACGCGTCTGCCGTCGTGATCAGGGCTAGGAGATCTTGCACATTCGGTTTCGGGCCTAATGTGAAGTCGTTGCGAGCTGATGGTTCGTCATTCAATTGGCTGGAACGTCACCGGAGTTGTTGTTGCCGTTTTCCGTCAGATGGGTTGCTCTTTCCACTTCCTCGACTTCATTGTACCATTTCTGTTTCGTGCCAACCTTCGCTCTCAACTTCCATCGCAGACTTTTCGGTTGGTTTTCTATTGCGCTGATCAAAGTGTCGAGTTTCTTGTTGATCACCGCTCTGTCTTCTTCTGTTAGCTTGTATGTGTCCATGAATGTTCTTACTTTCCCTAGGTTTGTGGTTACGGTGTAGTAGAAGCCCCAGTCTTCCGATAGCGTCTTAGTGATTAGTTCAACGTCTATCGTCTCTTTGTCACTCTTCCCCATCTCATGTTCGAGAAGTAGCGCGAGCGTATCTTTGATGTCCTTCTCGTTGATTCTCACGATCTGCATCTTTTGAAGAAGAAGATGGGCTAAAGATATGGTTGGGTAGTCGAGATCTAGGCAGTCCTTGAAATCGACCGTGTGGCACATCTGCAGCTGATCGAGGAAGACGTCGATGTGTTTGCCTGGGTCTTTGCTGATGAAGATCATTCGATTAAGTAGGAGCCCTGGAGTGAGCATGGCTCTGAGTTCGTCGTATCCTGCTTGTATTATCAGGTCCTCGATTTTGCTTTTCTGTTTGCTGTACCCAACAAAATCTATGTCCGTAATATCTCTTTTCAGAGTCTGACTCTGTTCAAGCATACGGGTAGCATGGAGGCGAATCGCAATTGCTCCCATTATTCTGAGTTTGATTCCTTGTTTCTCTGCGCTTTCGACTATTCGTAATGCCTCTCCCACGAATGCGTTGTCTGCGGCTTTCACATGATGTCACTTACCCTGCGAAGAATGAATAGTTGACGACTTTGTCAGGGGATAGATTGAGAAGGACACCGCGGAGAATTCCTTCGCCATATTCGCTGCCAGGGTTGAGGCAAGTGGTTTTGCCGATCTTAACAGCCGCTCTGGATTCATGTATGTGGCCGTGTAGGCCAACCAGAGGTTGGTACTTTTCTATGATTCCCCTCACCGCGGTGCTCCCAACGTGAACCATCTTGAACCCACCTTCGGCTCCTGACATCTTGGGTCTGAGTGTTGCATCGAGGTCAGGGGCCAGGTCGATTGGAGTATCGTATGGGGGGACGTGAATGTTGAAGATGGATTTCTTAGGGTCCTTCACTTGGCCTGCCATCTCTTCGAGCTTCTTTGCAAGCTCCTCCTCGGGTATATCTCGGGGGCACTTCCACGGAGTCATGTTGCTATAACCTGAGCTGATCATTTCATGTCCCCCTACCTCAACGACTCGGTCTTCAGGGTTAGTGACAGCTTCACTGCTTCTGAGAATTTCGGAGATCGTATAGAAGTCATCATTTCCACCCGTTATGAACACGCCTATTCCAGTGTTCTTCATTCGTTCCTCTATGATTTTCAACCATTCTTTGAGTCGCTCAATCACAAGGTTAGTGAATATTGCCTCGGTCTTTTCCTTGCTGACTCTAGCGTCTTCGAATTCCTCATCACTGGTCATGTAGGGGTATTGTCCAGAGTCTGCCATGATTTTGTAGACTCTCTGCAGTTCTTCTTCTGTTTTGGCTGCGTACTTGGTCCCTTGGAATTCCGCAGTAAACCCATTCGGTCCCTTAATGACTGGGACAACGAACTTGCCAGTTATGTCCCCGCCAATTATCAGAGCATTTGCCTTGTACGCCTTCGCTCCATTCACCGCCTTCTTCAGACATACATCGGAGCCGTGAAGGTCCGTAACGAAAAGTATGGAGTACTCCATTCAAGTGAGCTCCTCATTCAACAACAGAATCTATCAACCCTTTTCAACAAGTTACTGTAGTTCGGTCGAACTGCCGTCATTCTGCAAAGCATTTCTCAAAGAGTCGCAGATAGTCCGCTTGAGTAAGGGGAACCGCGTTGCTTTTGGTAGCGACGTTCTCAGCAGCATAACTGGCCAAGGTGGGAAGATCCTTTTTATCGACTTTCAATTCTCTGAGTGTTGGTGTTTTCACATCTTTAGCGAGTTGCTTGAGCTTCGAAGCTCCTTCCTTGGCAACCTCGAGGTCTGATCGGGATCCTCTCTTGACACCTAACAGTTCAGCTACTTGAGCATGTTTAGCCGGGTTCGACGGGATGTTAGTTTCGAATATGATCGGCAAGAACATGGAGTTGGCTATGCCGTGGGGCGTATCGAATATTCCGCCAACCGCTTCTGCCATTGAGTGAACCGATGCAACATCTGCACTATTGAAGGCCATACCGGCGAGAGTACTGGCAAGCATCATGTCAGTTCGTGCTTGCATGTCACCGCCGTTCCTGACAGCGGTGAGGAGGCTGTGTGCGATTAACTGGATTGCACGGAGTGCGAGGGCGTCCGAAATTGGGTTAGAGACACGGCAAGTGTAAGCTTCTATCGCGTGAACCAATGCGTCCATCCCAGTGGATCCTGTAACTATTGTCGGCATCTTCACAGTGAGGGCTGGGTCGATTAATGCAAGGAAGGGGGCGATCTTGGAGTTGCCACCTATGCTCATCTTGAATTTGCGCTTCGTGTCGGTGATTACGGACCAGTTCGTTACCTCGCTACCGGTGCCACTTGTGGTCGGGATGCAGATGAGTGGTGTGATGTTTCTTTCCAGTAGCCGTTTGTTGGCGTCCCAATCAACCGGAGTTCCTTCGTGGGTCATCAGGACTCCGATGCACTTCGCGGTGTCCATGGGGCTGCCTCCTCCAAGGCCTACTATGATCTGCACTTTCTTTTCTCTTGCAAAGTCAGCGCCCTTGATACAGTCTGTGTCTCGCGGGTTTGGCTGAACTTGGTCGAAGAGATGTGCCTCGACACCGCTATTTTTGATCAAGGTCATGACTTCGTCTGCTATGCCTGCTTTCACAATTCCTGGGTCCGTTACAACCAGTGCTTTGGTTGCATTCGCGTTCCTGATTTCGTCACCTACTTTCTTTGATGATCCGACGCCAAAGCTGATTCGGGTTGGTGAGTGAAAGATAAACGACATCGTTAGTTGACCGATGATAAATCACTCGAGCTGCGCTTATAAATTCGTGATAAGAACAGTAAATATGATGACGTATCGAATCTAGTTCTCCCTTCTGTTCATTCCGATTCCTCATCCGCCAAAAATACTCCTCCGATAGCACCGAGATTCACAGCAACCTGGCGTGCAATGTAGAGACGAACCCGCCATTGGTGGCGCAATTCAGAACCCAGAATTCAGAATTCACCAGCCCCGCAACCCGATCTGGCCAGATGCAATGCGTGAATGTGCCAACCCGCCGCTTCAATGCGTGCATGAGTGAAACGGATTCTGAAGATGCGATGATTGCCTTGGAAGCCTTGTATCTAGGGGATAATGAGTCAACGAGTGAACTCGGTCATAGGCCATCGTTAAGGGCAGCCGCGCTATTGGGTAGCACAGACAATGAAACTCTTCATATTCGTATTTTCCTACGACTTTCAAATATCTACAAGTTAAATGGCAAGATCCTAGACGCGATCGATGACGCGATCTTCAGCGAAAATGCTCGCACTAATCTAAGGGCAGCTCGCTAGATGACCGGTTTGCGATGCATAGCAGCGACGTATTCAGTGTATGTGGCCTCTCCTGCCTTTGCGCAACTTCGAGCAGGTGCTATCAGACTTCTTCCTCGTCCACCTCAACGACCGTGTACCACTTCACTCTCTCACCCAACAGGCTTCTAACTCTCCATCTAAGCCCCTTCCGCCGTGAAGTTAGTGAATCACGAATAGCATCAACTTTCCGCATTAACTCCGCAGCCTCCATACCGACACATTGAACTGAAACATCAGACTCAATGACTCGCCGGATCTTCTCCAAACTCGCTGTAACGGTTTTGTACAAACCCCAATCCTGAGAGCACAGATGCGCCAAGTAATCTAAGTTCAGGATTTCCTTGGCATCATCGTGTCCGAGCTCATGATCTTCAAGAATAGCCACTATGTCTTTGGCATCCCTGGCCTCGATTTTACCTTCCATCTGAAGCTTGGCCAAGAGAAGGTCGGTTATCGGGATCGTTACATCGTCTAATCGGATACGCTGGCTAAAGTCCAAAGTATGCTGCATACGGAGCTTGTCTAGAAATACATCGACGCTCTTCGCATGCTTGGCACTGACGAATTGTAACCTACCCAGCATTACGGAGTTCATGTTGAACGACGCGTTTGGGGAGTATTCATGCTTCGCGAAGAACAACTCGATTTCCTCACGTTGTTCTGCGAATCCAAAGAGGTCTATATCATTATAATTTCGCAAGTGACCCGAGTGCTTTCCGTGGCAGTGTAGCCGAATAGCCAATCCCCCTAGGAGACGAAGTGTGACTCTTTCCCCTTCCGCTTCGCTAATGATCCTCTTGGCTTCTTCAAGAGGATCCGTATGGATTTCATCTACCTTGATTGACGCTTCATATCTGCTCAGCTCCGAGGCGCGTTCAAAGTCCTCAAGATGCCGCAGTTCCCTAGCTCTCTGAAGAACCTTGATAATTCTTTCAACTTCTTTGACGCTTCTTCCAACATCTAACGCATAGGTTGCGCTGAACTTCAGAATACCCTCCGGGTCAATGATGAATATTCCACGGTTTGCCACATCTTTCTCTTGGTGGAGTATTTCGTATGTCGTAGCTAATTTCCTGTCAGGATCAGCTATCAATGGGTAGTTTATTTCCACACCAGTCTTTTCCTTCACCTCCTCAATCCATCTTAAGTGTGACGCAACAGTGTCAACACTCCATCCGATGAACTGGACTCCTAGGCTATCAAAGACGGATTTGTTCCTCGCGAAACCGAGGAGGTCCATTTCGCAGATAGGTGTGAAGTCAGCTGGGTATGCAAATAGAACAACCCATTTGCCTCGATAAGCTGCGAGAGTGATCTCCCCCTTGTTTGAGTCTGCTAAGAAGTCTGGAGCGGGCTCGTCCAGTTTTGGCATAGGCTATCATAACTGGGTATTCTATTAAGCTCGAACAGGTATCAGCGCTATGAATTGCATGTTAGGACTGCAGTCTGCGGGCTAATCAAATCCGGATTCTGCACCGTAGGCCCGTATAGACGAACCCTAATATTACCTACACTTGTCTTACATTTGTGCAGCTGTTTGTGATAACACAGTTCTCCAACACGATTAGGGATCGGTAACGTGTTTTCCCCACAAAACCACACCACATGTTGAAACGCACACCCAAGCACGCGTCGTCCCATGAAAATTACGTCTAGCATATGTTATACGCGAAAACATGGTGCGGGGAGTCCGCTTTACACCCTCGTTCGAACCCACATAATCTGCTAGTTCAGAGATGGGGTAAGGGGATTTCAACCCCAATTTACCGGTACATATAAGCCGGTTCAAATTTGCTTGCCCGCACCAGCTGACCCACACACACGAAAACCACGGTTCAAATTACGGTGCCCGCACCACTAGACCCACACTCTACCACAAGGACAAAAACGGTGCTCAGAACCACAACTCGAATCGATGGATGAATAGAAAGAATAGCTTCAGTGATACGCTTTCTTTCTGTCTTGTTCCCAAGCCATCTCCTTTTTTCATATTTCGCTTATTTCGAATATTCCCACTTTGTGATGCAGAAAGTGTATGAGGGACGGTTGACTACACTAAACTGCTGGTAGCCCTCTTTAACCCGTAATGAGACTGACGCACCGAGCTTGGAGATGCGTTTCAATAGAACACTTGTTGAATCGGTTGAGGAAACCATAGCCGCGGTTCTGGGTAAGAATGTTGCTGAGGCTTTCGATCGTCATTGCTCTGCCTATCTTGGGCTGTCAAGGGAAGATATTCCGTCACACGTGAAAGAGCTCTCTTCAGCACTTAACGGGTCGTTCGGTGTTGGTGGGGGCGTTTTGGGGAGGGCGATTGTTCGAAGATTATGCGCGAAGTTGGGTTTGAGTTTGGATCAGAAGCAAAATTCTTCGTTTGCTGAATGCATTGAGAATGTAAAGAAAATACTGCTGAAGGAGCAAGGGTAAATTGGATGAAATATATAGCAAGTTACTTTCCTCAGATACCAAGGCGGATCTTTTGATACTCTTTCACAACAATCCAGGGCTAACTGATACTATCGAGGGCGTGGCCCGGAGGATTGGAAGAACTGCTAGTGAGATAGAGGCGGATGTGAAAGACTTGGTTGATCTCGGCGTTCTGGTAAAGCAAAGGTTCGGTAAGTTGGATGTACTTTCTTTCGACACGAATAGGGACAACCAGATTCAAGAAATCATTTCGAATCAGCTCAAAAGGAGGGCAGACTGATCGTGGTGGACCGCGTAAGGACTGGAGTAACTCAACTCGACAAAATGCTCTGCGGTGGCTTCGTTGCAGGCGACACAGTAATCGTTGCGGGAGGTGCTGGGACTGGGAAGACGACTCTTGGCTTGCAGTATCTCGTGAATGGTGCAACCCGGTTCGGGGAGAACGGAATCTTTGTAACCTTCGAACAAATGCCCAACCAAATCTACCGAGACGCGAAGAATTTTGGATGGGATTTGAGGCGGCTGGAACAGGAGAACAAACTCAGGCTAATCTGTACTTCACCAGAGCTTCTCCTTGAAAGCCATGGGACCAAGCACTTCCTTGATGAGCCCATCAGGCAAGTTAAGCCTCGAAGGATCGTGATTGACTCGCTCAGCAATCTTGGAATGTACATTGAAGAGAAGGAGGTCAGAAAGGAAGCTTACCGACTCCTCAACTATTTCAAAACCAAGCAGATTAGTTCGCTGTGCACCTGGGAAGCGCCGGGAATCATTGGCCAAAGCCTGTTAACCAATGTGGGGCTCAGTCGAGTTGCAGACTGCATCATTCTCCTGAGACTGGTAGAGATCGAGTCTACCATGCGGAAAGCGTTGGTCGTGTTGAAGCTTAGAGGAAGCGATCATGACAAAGCGCTGAGGGAGTTCAAGATCACCTCTCAGGGCATCACAGTAGCCAAGCCGTTCACTGGATTTGAAAGCATAACCACAGGCGTACCGAGACGGGTGCAGTTACCAAGAAGTTTTTAACTTTTAATCGCCGAAGTTGAAAGCGGACATCACTAGGTGATTGTGAATGTGCAAGGTAGCTAACACTCCCACCGGTCCTCAGCCTTCCTCACTTTGTCTGTCAGCTGAGAACGTTGGGTCAATTATCAACTCGTCAGGCTTAGTGTCCTTCACTACTCATATTCCTAATGGGGCACTCAACGAGAAGGCGCCTGCGCCGAGAACGATCATCGTCACTGCAAGCAGAAGGTATAGCACATCAGGTTCGTATGCTGCTGCATTATCCCCGATAAGATAAGGCGCATTCATCTTAGTCTTCTTCAATGCGATGGTTCCAATCATCTCTAGGGCGATGAAGAAGGCTACTATTGGGACTAGGAACCCGAGAATGAGTGCTATTCCTCCAAAGAATTCAAGCACGATTACAGCAACCGTAGCGGCTGCCGGAACACCGAGACCCCCGGTCCATTTGAGAGTCGCTTGGGGATTTTTCAGCTTCGGGTACCCGTGCATTACGATTGATGCTCCTACAACCACTCGGAGTAGTAACGCCAGGTAAGGCACGTAGAACATTAGCATATTAAGAAACATGTACCATCACAAACTGCACAGATTACCACACAATTATTAATCTACTGTTCATCGGCTTGCTGATCAGAACAGTCTTTGCAGCCGTTATCGTCACAGTAGCAATTTGGCTGGGCCACTGTCGCATCTGAGCAAGATAAAGTGGGTTATTATCAGGGTCTGTGAAGTAAGCGATTCGAAGCGCACCGTCCTCAATTACATTAGGCAAGAATTGTACTCCTCTATTTCTCAGCTCATTCATCGCCTTGTCGAGGTCTTCAACGCCTAGCCCGATCGAAAGGCTTTCCGACCTGCCAGGGCTAGGGCCATGTTCAATTGAAGGGTGTAATCCAATCGTCAATCCGGGAGCTTCAACTTCCGCAAACTCATTCCCATAACGATTCTTCAATGACAAGCCAAGAGTCCGTGTGTAGAACTGAACGGCACGTTCGAGATCTGACACCATCACCGTAACGTTAGCATACCTGAACATGGATTGAATCTAGTCTGTAGGCTGGCTTGGAATTTAACAACATCTTTCTTTGTGGTTCCTCGCGTGTGTGGGTCTAGTGGTGCGCACACACACACAAAATGACTGGTTCAATTTCCGTTGCCCGCACCAGCTAGACCACACACACAAAAAGAACCGCCTGAACCTACGGTTCAAATTCAAATGCTCGCACCCCGAGTACCACACACGGCATGAAGCCACTAACTGACGACGGAGAGCCTATTTCAGCGCTTGAACCAGTTCCGCAAGAAAAACCATGGTGATTCTACTGATTCTTCCTAAGTCTGCTTCACGTTATTGGCGGTCGTATGGTTTCTCGCTTTTTCGATCTCCGTCTTGATTCTTTCTCGCGTTAGTCCCGCTGACATAGCGCTCCTGAAAATTCCTTTTCTCAACTCTTTGCAGGAATCTCTCAGTGCAAAATAGCGCAGTGAGTTTTCGCCGTTGCCATTCTTAATTTCTTCGAACAGGCCATCACATTCGTCTTCACGTTCAGCTAAGTCATGGATTCTGTTATCGAACTCATCAAAACCTGTCGTCATCACAATCACAGCTCCATTGGGCTGATTGGTATAAAGTACTTAGCCCAACTAGAATCGCACAACCAGGTGAATCATTGTTTCAATGTGCCGTGAAAGCTGCTATCAGCTGAGACCTTTGCATCAGCTCGCGTTGTTTGGTGAAGTTGCGGTCATTACCGCAGTATGCAACTTTCTCGGTTTCCTTTTCTCATCCTCAGGCACATGCTCTTTCAATGACTAGTGTTCACGAGACAGAGCCCGCTTTCCAATGGAGCAGCATGCTTCCAGACATGTGTGTGTCCATGGGGTGCGGTTGTATTGGCATCCGCCAGCCGTGAGCGTGGCGTCGAATCCTTGCGATTTTGACTTGTTCATTGTAGAATCCGTTAACTCGTCATTGTTGTCCGTCTAAGTTTGAACCCGAAAGTGTCAAACCATGAGGGAAGCAGTGACCAGTTACATTATAACCAAGAAGAAGATGCCCGACGGTAGAATCTACGAGTCGCCTCGCATCTATCTCCCTACAAAACTGACAACGGACTCAAACTTCCCGTTCGGCAAAGGCGCCATGTTACATGTCAAATTCTCAGGACGAAGACTCATCATGGAGTCGGCCCCGACCTCCGTGCTGCGACGATTTGGAAAACTCAAAAAGATTAGAGTTCCCCGAAGAACGCGTCGGAAATAGGAATTCAACAAATATCTGAAACGAGAACCGGCTCAGTGTGGTGCCGAATTTCCACTCATAAAATAACTATTGCTAGCCAACAAATCGGGCCGAAAAATCGCCCTCAAAATGCTGCTCAACCAAAGCCGCTCATTCGTATGTTATTAGGCTCTTCTCTTCAAGCGTCTCTTGCAGTTTCGTAACTGCTCGGTGAACTTCCCCCTCCTTCTTCGCTCCGGTGCAAACTAGTTTTCCACTGCTGAAAACCAGAATTACAACCTTTGGATCATCCATTCGATAAATCAGACCCGGAAACTGTTCAGGCTCATACATGGTGCGTTTCAGTGAGTAGGTCGACTTTTCCAAATCAATATGGCCGCCTAAACCTACCGACGCCACAATATTTTGAACCTGAATCTCAGGCTTACTTAGAATGACGATTCCGTTTCGTTTGAGCTCATCTACAACTTTCATGACGGCCTTGCGAGCCTGCCGCTCCGACTTCGCCCCAGTACAGACCATTTTACCTGAACCAAAGATCAAAGTGGTGGCCTTCGGTTTCTTCAATCGATATACTAAGCCCGGAAATTGCTCAGGCCTATATTCTACGCCAGGGAATACGCGTACGATAGAGTTCAAATCAATATTCTGATGGATAGTTGCGGTCGCGACCACGTTCTCTATGTTGATGAACGTTTTGTGTTCGGCCAGAGGGCGCACCTGAGTGATACTTAAGGTGCGCTTTGTGAAGGAAGCCTATATGAATACGATTTTCGGAGCACGCAAGAAGTTCCTGAACCCTTGATGGAGAATAGAATTGTTCCGTGTTGTAGTTTTCGTCGACGCCGATTAGGATTAGGCGTTCGTCGCCTGACACGTTCGACTATAATCCTTATGTGCCTCTTTCCAATTCGTCCAGAAAATCGTCGATCTGAGCCTTCGCCACGCAGGAGACCCTGTCAGCTCCACCGTAATAAGTCAAAAGATCACCATCGCGAATAACTGCTCCTTCTGGGAAGACAACGTTTGGGACAAGACCGCGTTTTTCAAACTCCATTTCGGGTTCAAGTATGGGCTTCCTAGTCCGCGCTAGAATCTTGGCGGGTTCGTCCAAATCAAGCAGAAGTGCCCCTACACGGTAGATTCGCTGCACATTCACGCCATGATAAATCACGAGCCATCCGCGATCCGTTTTGATGGGTGGAGGGCCGACACCAACTTTCCATTCTTCCCAACGATATTTGGGTCCAATAATCTCAAAGTCATCAAAGTGGGCTACATATTCGCGCCAGAACTCTTGGGAATCGATGACTGTATCAAGATTGTCGAAGTAAGCAATCTGAATCTTCGAATCAAGTCGGTGCAGCATTGCAACCTTTCCATTCAATCTCTCGGGGAAGAGGACGCAGTCCTTGTCATCTCGGTCCGGCCCAACCAGCCCATACTTCTCAAAATGCATAAAATCTTTCGTTGACGCCAACGCAATGCGCGGCCCTCGACGCGAAAAGGCGGTGTACGTAACATAGTACGTCCCGTCGAGGGGGGTCAAACGGGGATCCTCGCATCCGAACTCCTCCCAATCCGCAGAGCCTTCAAGAACCGGGTGAGCAGAACGAAACGATATGTCTGTTCCGTTCTGTGACTGTGCATAGCCCAAACGCGAGACCCTGTTAGCGTCCACAGCTCGGTAGAGTAGATGAATCGTGTTCCCTGCAGCGACTGCCGCTGGGTTGAATGTCCCATCATCTTCCCAATCCACACCGGCCCTCGGTCTAATGATAGGATTCGCCTCAATCCTCGTAAGCTTCAGTAAGCTCTTTCACCTAGCATTGCCTCCCTGGAATCAATACCAGCTAATTGACATTTGGTTCTAGACCTACCCCCGAATTTGCTGACCTGACTGTTCAGGACTGTTTGGCGCCTGCCGCAGAAACGCGCATTTCTTTGAATTTTCGCCCCCACTATGCCCTGATGCCATCAGGCTTTGTAAATGTAAGTCGCTTGAGTGCGTCGACGACTTCATGCGTGTGTTTTGTGATGTCGACGTTCGTGAAGACTCGAGCGATTTGGCCTTCTTTGTCAATAATGAATGTCATTCTCTGCGCGTGCGAACCATCTTCACTCAGAACTCCGTAGGTTCTCGAGATCTACTTGTCGTGATCGCTGACCAATGGAAAGTTCAGGCGAGTCTTTCTCTCAAACTTCTTGTGAGATTCGACAGTGTCCACGCTAACACCCGACCTTACCGTCATGAAAGAGCAAAGTATCTAGCCTGAGTCAGCATTCTACTCTAACAGTTAAGTGGTTCTCTACTCGATACATGTTCAGACTACTATTTTCCTTCTTTAGAGACATCAGGTCTCTTGTTGTGTGTGCGCACCAACAGAGGCACACACATGAGACGGCCTTACAATATCCAGAGGCGCATGGACATGCACATATTTCCCGGCAGCAAGTAGGTATCTTGCGTGTGAGCACATGGGATGGAAATCTCAGAAAAGTTGGCTAGAGCATAGACAAGAGATCAAGCGGTTCTAATCAGAGCTTTCGAAATATGTTCACAGCTCCTACGAGGAGTTGGACCCAGTGATGAAAGAGAGAAAGATTCAGACGAGAGTTACATTTACACAGTGCTAGTTTCCATTTCATGTGTCGTCAAACTTTGCGCCAAGAGTTTCTGGAATAATTCGATGTATCTCTCAGCTATCTTCTCAGCCGTATTCTTCCTGACGTACTCTTCCGCTGCTTGGATAGTTTTCATCAACATGTTACCGCTTTCCATGACCTCAATTAAGCAGGCCTCAAATTCATCCGCTGTTCTGTACTTCAGGATCTCCTTATGGAAGTTCTTAAAGAACGGTGAGTCCAGCGCTATGATTGGGCAGCCTGAACCAAGGCATTGATGGGCTGTGCTCGAAACGACTGCTTTCGTCTCAACCTGCCTATTGAGAATAAGAGCGTCGGAGGCGTGCAAGTAGTCGTAGAGCCTCCCTATGTTTGGAGCTTCGTTCCTGATATCCACCTGAATGTTGCGGGCCACTATTCGATTTGGTGCATGGATGCTGACCACTAGGAGTAGGATGGGGTAGCGTATTCCCAACGTTGAGATGCTCTGCAGCAATTCAAGATCTTTCTCGACGTGTTGACCGAATACCAGCAAAATTTTACAATTCAGTGGCAGAGCCAGTCTTAGTCTCGCTTCCGCTTTATTCCCTTTTGCAATGGGGTGACATGGGAAGGGTATGACGTGGATTTTCTCTTCTGGGAAGGCCTCGCGAAGAAACTTCCTGTATCTCTGGTCGAAGCAGACTATAGATTCCCATTGAAACTGGTAGAATGAAGGGTCGGAGGGAAGTTTAGCCTCATGTATTATGTTCACGGTTCTAGCATTCTTTCTAATGCGGTGAAAGATCTTCCTCAAATCGTCTCTTGGAAGCATACCTAGGTTCTGTACAACGAAAATATCATGATCAGAATTCAGTATTGGTCGAGGATCAAGATATCCACTGACTCGGAAACACCTGGTGACGTAGCTCTCATCCTCTCCCACGAATGTGGTTCCATGAAAATCTGATTGACGATAGGAATAGAGCCGGAGATCATGTCCTTTTCTAACCCATTCTCTTCCTATCAGCTCGGCGTGAACGGAGGAACCTGCATCAAGGTTCCAAGCGCCCATCATACCAATCTTCAAAGGTAACATCTACTAGGCATAGACTTTCAATTCAGGAACCTCGGTACTACAATGTCTGCACGTTGATGGAGTTTCTAAAAGGTTTCTTAGTTCCCGCGTTATGAAATAGTATGAGCGAGAAAGATAAAGTTATGTAAGCAGAAGATTTGCAATGCAGTAACCTTCCTTGGTAAGGCTCTAATTGACGAAGACTAGATGGTCTGGAAGAGTTCAATAAACATTCTTGCGATTTTCCCGCTTTCACGCTCTTCGCTGCATCTCTTCGCCGCTTCTCTAGCTTTCCTCCACTCATCTCCCTGTTCGAAAGCCTCTACCAGGCACCTCCTGAACTCTTCCTGATTGGCGTAATGGAGAACTCTGTTCGCGAAAGCTCATGTCCTCTTTGCCATTCCTCAGCTCCCTTAATAGTTCGTCATCGGTGAACGGACCCTTTCGTCCGATGACGCCAATGACAGAGAGTTGTAATGGTCGTGGCCCCCATACTTTTTCCAACGAGCAATCACTTGGCCTAGGCTACCGGCGTACGTACTGCGGCTCTTTCTCTTCTGAGTCTCTTGGAGAATTTCTGGTACCATGCATCGTCTTCTGGGGCTATGCTAGGACCAACTCGTTCCATTGCTTCATCAAAGTCTCGCCTTGAGACCTCTGTGGCATCTACGTCTTCTCGTAAAGCGTTCATGGCCGCTTCTCTGCAGATTGCTTCGATGTCTGCGCCTGAATAGCCTTGTGCTTTCCTTGCGAGTTCGTCCAATGACACGTCTTTAGAGAGGGGCATTGAGCCTGCGTGAATCTTGAAGATCTCTTTGAGTGAGTCGAAGTCTGGCGAGGGCACGTAGATCAGTCTATCGAATCTTCCAGGTCTCATCACTGCTGGATCTAGCATGTCCGGTCGATTGGTGGCTGCGATTACGAGAACGTTCTGCAATGTTTCTATGCCGTCGATTTCAGTCAGGAGCTGACTTATCACCCGTTCGCTGGCTCCAGAATCAGCGTATCCCAACCCGCGTCTCGGCACTATGGCATCCAATTCATCGAAGAATATTATTGCGGGAGCTGCGGTTCTTCCTTTTCGAAAGACTTCGCGGATAGCCTTCTCTGACTCTCCAACCCACTTGGAGAATATTTCTGGACCTTTTATTGAAATGAAATTGGCCTCGCTTTCTGTTGCTACTGCTCGTGCTAGCAGCGTCTTACCGGAACCAGGTGGTCCGTAGAGCAGGATTCCACGCGGCGGATTGATTCCCATTCTCTTGAATACTTCAGGCTTCTTAAGCGGCCATTCAACAGATTCCATGAGTTCCTGTTTGACTTGCTTCAAACCACCGACCTGATCCCATTTCACTTGTGGGACTTCGACGTAGACTTCGCGCATTGCTGTAGGCGTGATCTCTCGGTATGCTGACGTGAAGTCCTCCATCTTGACAACCATTTTTTCGAGGATTTCGGGGGCAATGCGTTCCTTCTCCAAGTTGATTTCTGGTACGTACCGTCGGAGCGCCTTCATTGCTGCTTCTCGACATAGCGAGGCAATGTCGGCTCCAGTGTATCCATGTGTCACGTCTGCAAGTCGCTTCAGATCCACGTCTTCACTCAGGGGCATATTCCTCGTGTGAATCTGGAGCGTTTCATATCTATCCGCCTTGTCTGGAACTCCGATCTCGATTTCGCGGTCGAATCTCCCGGGTCGACGTAGTGCTGGGTCGATTGCGTTCGGCCGGTTGGTTGCACCGATTACTATTACGTTGCCGCGAGATCCCATTCCATCCATCAAAGACAGGAGTTGTGCGACGACTCGACGTTCTACTTCGCCCGTTACTTCTTCACGTTTCGGTGCGATCGCATCCATTTCGTCAATGAAGATTATGCTAGGCGATGTCTCCTGTGCTTTTTGGAATATCTCCCGTAATCTCGCTTCTGATTCCCCATAGAACTTTGACATTATCTCCGGTCCGGAGATCACGTAGAAGTTTGCGTCAGACTCGTTAGCAAGAACTTTTGCGAGAAGTGTCTTGCCGCAACCTGGAAATCCATACAGAAATACTCCTCTAGGTGGCTCGATACCAAGTCGCTGGAAAAGTTCCGGATGTCTGAGAGGCAGTTCTACCATCTCACGTATTCTTTGTATCTCTTCGTGTAGACCGCCTATGTCTTCGTACGTTACTATCGAGATCCCTTTCTTCTCGGGCGTCGGCTCACTCAATACTTGGACATGAGCTGTCTCTGTAATCTTCACTGGGCCATGCGGACGTGTTCTCGTGACTATCAACGGAACGGCGCTTCCGAAGATCGAAAGAAGAGTCATCTCTCCTTCAACAAACGGCATGTCCATAAATCGTCTTTTCACGAAACGCACAAATTCCTCGTCCACACTCAGGCGTACATCTGTTGGCGCGAACACGATCGCTTCGGCCTCTTTCACGTCTGCCTTTCTAACGTTGACGTACTCGTTTAGAGCAACACCCGCATTCCTTCGAATAAGGCCGTCCATCCTTACAATTTCTTGTCCTTGATCTTCAGCGTACGCGGGCCATGCTACAGCTACAGTCATCTTTTTCCCATGAATTTCAACAAAATCTCCCGCAGTGATTCCGAGCTTCTGCATCGTGTCGTTGTCAATGCGGACCTTGCCGTGCCCAACATCTCGCTGCCTGGCGTCAGCAACCTTCAAAGAGATTTCTCTACTACTCATTCTCTCATTCTCTCAGAATACATTAGGATTCGTGCCGACCAGACCGAATCTCCAGTCTCGTTTCCAGACCTTCTCTGCCACAGGAAAGGGGAGCACGGCATTGTAGAAGTCAAAACTGTGAAAGCCAGGTATCGGACGAATACCCTTAACGAGGATGCGGAATAGCTCTCTTGCGGCATGGGCATCGACTGTGAAAATCATGCCCGTTTTACCGCCAGACGTCTTCCATAGTTGCGCTAACAAGCCTTCGCGTGCTGGTTCCCTCGATATCAAAGCCATAGTGATATCTCACGTTGGCTATTCGCGACGATTAATCCTATGGATCGTATTTGTGAGGGCTTCAACTTCTGAAGTGCAGACTCGAATATCTGTTTGGAGGGTTTTCGCCCCCTGAAGATGGTTGCGTGTCAACAACTACGAAACCCGCCGGTTTTTCATAAATGCGTAGCTTCGGCGGTGCGAATATCGGAAGTTTGAACGGGGAGGGTGCCTTGAGTACTGATGGGATCTTCTTTCGAACGCGCGTCGAGTTTCATCGCTGGATCTGCTCGATCCCTCTCTCCTAGCGGTGAATGCGTCCGGGCCAGAGCTGAAGTTAAGTCGCTCAATCCGGTCGTCTGCCATCGATTGTATTGTCCGAAAGTCGACATTTTGCTCCGTGGATACTATCGTCACTGCGGTTCCTGTCTTGCCAGCTCGTCCGGTTCGACCAATCCTGTGAAAGTAAGTATACGGATTCTGAGGAACGTCATAGTTGATGATGTGTGTAACTCCGTCAACATCTAAGCCTCTTCCGGCCAGGTCAGTGGCAACTAGGATACGACTCTGACCGCTTCGAAATGCGTTCATTGCTCTATCGCGTTGATGTTGGGTGAGGTCACCGTTTAGTGCTATGGCATCTTGATTTCTTCTCCCGAGTGATTGGTTCAGCCAGAATGTGCTGCGTTTGGTTCGACAGAAAACTATGGCACGTTGTACTTCTTTGTCCTGCAGGATTCTTAGGAGCGCATCAAGTTTTCTTTCATGGTCCACTTGGTAGTAGTATTGGCTGATCTCCTTGACGTTGAGATCCTCCGGTTCGATTAGGACTTCGCGAGGGTTCTTCATATGTCTACGGGCAAGTTTCAGTACTTCCTTGGGCATCGTAGCGGAGAAGAACGCGATTTGACGTTTACTTCTAGTCTTAGTTAGAATATGCTCAACGTCATCAATGAAACCCATGTCCAGCATCCTGTCAGCCTCATCCAGAACAACGCACTGGACTTTTTCAAGGTGAAGGGATCCACGTTCTATATGGTCGATGACTCGTCCCGGTGTTCCAACTATGATCTGCGGGCAGTCTTCCAAGGCGCGTATTTGGGCATTAATTGATTGGCCACCATAGATTGCAAGAGCGTGCTTGCGAGTGAATCTGCCATACGAGTTGATGTCGCTGGCTACTTGCACTGCAAGCTCGCGTGTCGGAACGAGCACCAGCGCTTGAATGTTCAGGTTCTTTTCGTCAACGATCTCCAGGAGCGGTAGGCCGAAGGCAGCGGTCTTTCCAGTTCCGGTATGTGCTTGACCAATGACATCGCTTCCGTTCCGTAGAAGCGGAATAGTTGCTTCTTGGATCGGAAACTGTCTCTCGAATCCAAGTGCCTTGATAGCGTTCAATATTTCTGGGCTTAAGCCCAGTTTCTCGAAATTACTCATTGATTTTTTCTCCTTATCTTCCAATCACGTCGCAGGTCTAAGATGAAGGCCGAAGGCTGGTTCCGTCTTTGACTCATTGTGGGAACGAGACTTCGGTTGTTTCCTCAGACTTCAGCGACTTCGATCAGTTGCAGCAAGAAGAAGAACATGCGGGCAATCGTTGTAAATGACTCACGTCTCTCGTTCTCGACAACTAACTTTGTGTATTCTCGCCGTGGTTCCATATAAGGATAGAAAGAGCAAGTTTCGTGAGTAATCTTAGTTAGAAGATGAAATCGTCTATCTTCTCAGTAACAGGAAATAGTACATCAGTTAACAGAATAATGTTCCACGTCACACTGTTTCCCGATTAGTTACCTGTTATTAGAGGAAAAAAGCCACGTTGGACGTGATGGATGCGGACTGGCTGGTGTGACTCATAGAACCTCTCTGACCGTGTCTCCCCTTCTTATGTGTCAGCGATAACAATGTTCAGTGATTCCTTAAGCCCCTTGTATCTGTTTCGAACAGTGACCTCGGTTACGTTCGCAACATCAGCGATTTCTTTCTGTGTCTTCTTCTCTCCTTCCAAGACGCATGCAACGTAGAGCGATGCAGCCGCAAGCCCCATCGGATCTTTGCCCGTGACTATTCCTTTCTTCTTCGCTTCATTTATGATTCGTATTGCTCTCTGTTGAGTTAGCATAGAGATTTCCACTTTCGTAGCGATCTTCGAGATGCACGTCACCGGATCCACAACAGGCATGCGCAAGTCGAGCTCTCTTACAAGCAATCTGTAGCATCTTGCGACATCCTTCTTACGAATCCTGCTTGCAGCCGAGACATCTTTCAGAGTCCTTGGAGTTTCAGACATCCTGCAAGCGGCATATAACGAGGCTGCGGTTATTGCGGCTATAGCTCGTCCTCGCACGAGCGCTTTGTCCAGAGCCTTACGATAAACTATTGCGGCACGTTCTTTGATCGAGGCTGGAATGTGAAGCACATCTGTCAAGCGGTCAAGTTCAGCCATAGCTTGAGCCAAATTCCGATCATCTGACGAATGGACCCTGGTCCTGATCTGCCATTTCCTTAAGCGGAGCATCTCTAACCTTGTGGCAAGTGGAAGTTGACGACCGGAAGCATCTCGATTCACATGATCAATAACAGTGGAGAGGCCTTTGTCGTGAATGGAGAAGGACGTCGGGAGGCCAACTCGACCACGTTCATCTTTTTCCTCCTTGGTGAAGGCGCGCCACTCAGGTCCTTGGTTCAACGCGTGCTCGCTCAGAACAAGGCCACAATCATGGCAAATCATCTCCCCTAGATCATAATCTTCAACGAGGTTTGCGCTACCGCACTCTGGACAGTTCGTGACTTTCCCTATCTTTCTGGTTGTCGTACTCGCACTCATTTTTTCATCAACCCACACTATGCTTTACGCTCGAGCCATCTCTTCAGTAGAACGCGCACCGTTCTGCCTCAAAACCCGTCCGGGCCGACCTGAGCTATCCACTCTGATGTGTCAGTGATAAGAGTGTTTAGAGTGTCGAGGCGAAGAAAAAGCAGGATCAAAGTCGAGGGAGAGAACAGATGGATAACTCTCATACAGAACGCGAGTAAACGAACAGCATTAAGGCGCTAACCCTAGTGTGGAAGAATTTTGTCCCAGTTTTCGAGCAATTTCAGCATCAACGGCACTACAAACTCCTTTCCTATTCTAGCCACGGTGTCCAGTCTCTGCTTTAGCCTTGATGTATCAGGATTAGGTTTTGCAATCTCGTCCGCAAACTCCTTTACAGCAATCTCGGCGGCCTCCTTAGTACTCGCGTCCACATTTTGCTGCTGAATAGCTTGAACAAGTTGGTCTAGATTGATGCTAACCAACTGATTGCTATATTGCATCTGGCTCACTTGAATGACTTGGTGAGGTGTAGCTGTTCTCTCTTTGACCTCGATGTCGAGGAGGTCCATCAACTGTAGTGTTCGCAGCTTTGCTTCCTCCAATGGAAGCTGCATTCGCGCTGGGGCGTCAATTGATATGATGGTTACGCCTGAAGGCGCAACTTCTTGGATTTCTGCTATTTGAGTTTCGTTTGGGAAAAGCGATTTAGCTTGCTTCAACAGCGTATTGAACTTAATGACTAATGCATCTGATGCACCAAACAATTTTTGTGTTGACCGACTCATCAGAAGGTCGATTTCATTGTAAAGCCTAGGTAGGGAACGTCTTAGCACCAGAACGTCTGTTGGGGTTTCTGATGAAATTCTAGTTCCTCTCCGAAGCCGTTCCTTGCCTGTCTGTTCTTATAGCTTAGCTTCGTGCTGTGGTTTCGGTCAACACAATCCGTGTCTAGCCCCTCAACCGACTTTTACAGTCCTAGCCATCAACCGACATCATCAAGTGCCTGCCATCAACCGTTACTGTTACCCTCGGTTGGGTAACGTTACCTTAACGGTTGTCAAACCGATTCCTGTGAGTGTTACCTTTCGGTTGATTCCTAGGATGTTTCCAGATGAAAAGGCAATTAGAAAGTTGTTCTATGGAACCACGGTGATGGTTTCTTTAGAGCTAGTATGGCATGTTTTGCATTTGCACTTGGGAGAGGTGCAACGCATTTCGTCTTTGTCTGTTGGTTTCCCACATTCCAATCACTCTGTGACCACATCTTCGACATAAGAGGCATTGCTTGAACTGTTCGCATGCCTGTTCTCTCATCACGAGCTAGCAGAAAGGAGAAAATCATAGTGAGGGGGAAGGTTCACTGAATGGTGGGGGGAGTTAGCTTTACACCCACGTTTGAACCCTCGTCGTTTGTATCCAGAGATGGGGCAGGGGATTCGAACCCCAATTTACCGGTACATATAAGCTCCGAAGTCCTCACAAGAAGCTAGTGGGTGAGGTGCTGACTGTGACTTTCGTTCCTCCGAAGAACAAGAAAAAAGACTACCAAGACAATCACGTGACAATCAAATATCCTTTAGTCCAAGACTTAGAAATTGCTACCGAGATTTATCCTACGGAACCTATGCAGCTCACTTTTCCTGGAGAACGACTAACATGGGTTAATCCCCGTTGGTGGAATGCACCTCAGAGGAGCAATTTGAACAACGAAGATATTTTCGTTCATCCTGAGACAGACCTCGCTAATCTTCGCCGTCACTATGAATCAGTAGGTTGGAATACGTTTGTGATTCTCCAAGACGTGACCCATGACGGTCCCACGGCGGCGCATAGAGCGGGTTTCCCTGCGTTGTATCCACAAGACCAGATCGAACTAGCCCGATGGGGAGACGACGTTATTCTGCGATTGCATATTGATGTATACTCTTACAACGGCAGACTAGTGAGCGCACCTCACGTTGAGCCAGACCCCGTGACCAACATGGCAGAGCATCTGGCAATGTATGAGAATCACGACGAAATTCGAGGCCCATTGGCCGTGAGCATGTTCACGAATTTTTACGTGTGACACTAGAGGATCTAGGATCTGATGACCTCGAACGGACGATGAACTCAGGAACTTTGTGAACTTTTGTTCTCAATCACGATGTTCTCGACTAAAAGCGCAGCAACAAGAACAATCGTCATTCCCCAGTCTATGAACCTGAAGTGCGTCCAAGATTCCAACATGCCTTGAATTGCGGTGATAAAGAGCGCTTGAATCTGTCGCGCACTCTTTAGATCAACTTGAGAAGGGCCCTTTGTCATAGTCATGTGAGTCTTGGTTGGCTACGACTTCTATGAGAGTCTCTGAATTCATGATTCCTTCGAGCTTGGTGGCCTGGGAAACTGAACTGAACAGCTCCTTCACGTCCTTGCCTTCCAAGTAGGCAACGATATCGAATCTTCCGAAGACAGCGTAGGCATCGGTGACGAATTCTAGAGCTTTGAGTTGCTCTGCTAGGCCCACGGCCTTCGGCACTCTGCCTCCACTTCTAAACAGCATTACTGCTCTCATCATTCCTGATCATTCCTCCGCGGCAACCAATGTCTCAGTAGTTACAACGTCGGGAAGGTCCCCTATCTCGATCCCGAGAGCGGTGAGTGCTTTCATGTCCTTCACTTCAATCCTTGCCACAACATCAGCACCGCCCATGGCCGCAAACGCAGACTTGATGCCTTCGAAGGAAGCTATTCTCTTGGCCACTTGGTAGTGTTCTCCGGGTCGAACTCTAATCAAAACACAGGCCTTCACAGTCCTCTCCCTACTGGTCATCGTTTACACCATTCCAATTCCTTTTTCCTTTATGACTTGTAAGGATTCTGTTCCCTCACGAATAGGTCTAATTTGTCTTCCTAAAATCAGAAGATGGAATCCACAATATGAATTGAATTGTGTGGGTGGTCAGGCGCCGATATTCCTATCAGAATATTGAGGGTTCGAAAGCCACTCCACAGATGCCTACGAAGCGAAACGTGTGTATGAAATTTCGTGGGGCCAATGGGATTTGCACCCACGACCTCTGGCCCTCAGGATCTGCCAGATCCTATTCTTCTTAGAGGCGGTTCTAGCGATTTCTTTCATACCCGCACTTAGGGCATAACCAGAAGTAATCATATTTCCTCATCGGAGTCTTGCAGGCAGGACATCTTTCCATTTGCAAATTCCGCGTAAGCTGCCAACTGCTAGCGTTTCTTTCAGATTGATTTAGAGATGCTTTCTGACCTGAGATTCAAGGTCGTCAGGGGTTACGATGTGTATGTTTGCGCGGTCACCGAGAATTTTCTTTGCTTTCTCGACGTGGGTAGGTGGTACGATGAGGAGGAAAGGGATGCCGTTGACCTTGGCGGCGGAGAGCAAATTGTCCAGCATGAGCGAGAACATTGCCGTGCGTTCCTGTTCGGCAGGTATGACCTTGTGCAGATGTCCGACCACTACGTTCACTTCGCCTTTGTTGAGATAGCTGACGTATTTTCCGTGGCCATCCGACAGGTTCGCAACTGGAATTGTCTCAATGCCTTCGGCTGCAAGCTTCGCCAAGAGGAGCGAATCAGTTCCTTCGAAATATCCAACTACTGCCGTCAGTCTTCACCAAAGACTAGAAATCCTTCGGACCTCGCTAAAGGATTATCGTTCTCCGCTAGGAAAGAGAAGAAAGACCAGCCGATTCCCTGCATCTGGTCGCGGAACCTATTCGATGTGCAACGTTACGATTCAGAAGGCTCAGAGATGGGGCAGGGGATTTTGACCCAACTTACCGGTACCTATAAACTTCCTGAGTTCGGTTACGACGGTTCAAATTGCGATGCTCGCACCATTAGTACCACACACACTTACGGCCTATGCGACGAGGGAACGTGTTAGGGGAGGAATCTCGTTAGCAACCTCTGCTCCGGAACTAAGCAACTATGCAACTAGGGGCTCAGCGATCTGCTTTCTACGTCTACGTCTCACCGAATCCACAATCGTCAAGAACTCAGCCTCGCTGAGCAGTTCAACGCCTTTGTCGCAGTATTGCCCTGTCCTTCGCTCGATCTCACGATCTATCTCCTCGCGTTCTTCGTGGGTCGTATCGATCCCCAGCTTTCGCAGCCACTCTCTGACCTTAATGCTCATTTTGTTGCAGACCCCTGTAGTTTTTCTTCGAGAGATAATCGCCTAGTCATTTTTACAATAACCCCCGCTTGCCTTACAATACTCTTTTCCATTCAGCATGCAATGCTGATGCTCTGAAGGATAATACGGACAACTAGGAACAGTCATGTTCTCCGGAGGAGACTTCATGTTTTTACCACTTCGTTTTTCGACCCGCAGTAAGGGCAGAAATCTAAGTCCTTGTAGATTGTTTCGTAGGGTCCGGTGTCGGTTCTGAAAGCTATTTTCTGTGTTTTGTAGTGGATGGTTACGTTTTGTGCTCCCCACTGTTCAGCTATGCCAGTACGGCAGAAGGCTACATTTTCTATCTTCGGTCCCAACGCATACTCTTTGAATGTTGCTTTCATTTCATGGGTTCCTTCTTAGAGATTAGCGTAAGGGAGAGATGGACGAGCGTTGCTCTTGCAAGTGTTCTTCTAGTTGCTTAACATACCCATCAGCCCACTTCTGGCATTGCTCTTCAATATTGTACCGGCAATGCACATCGAATACATCCAGCAGCCCTTCCACTACGGATTCTTTGAGGCTACTCATTTCGCTTTCACCTTGTAGGTTTCTCTAAGGAGATCTCAGCAGCGATTTCTAAGGACTTAGTTATGTTCGATTTCCTGTAAGCGTTTTTTCCACCCTTTACTGTCAAAGAAGGTTGTACCTTGGTCGAAGTCTGACATTCGAAGGAAATTGCTTTCGGCTTGACGGGGAGTGCTCAGTGAAATCTTACAACCAAAAGACTGTTCGGGCGGATTGGGAGGGAGATCTGGTAAATCCACGATTGCAAATGCGTGGTCTGTCCTCTCGTTGATTCTCAGATAAAGAAGCACATACCGGTTCTTGAGCCATCCCTGCACGGCGGTAGGATCACATTTCCCCATCGGGCATCGTTTGAACGTCTCTTCAACTGATGGTAATAAGGGAGTTAGCGTGTAAGAAATCGCTACTGCGTCACACTCTAATGTCTACTATCGAAACTGCTTTGGTTTCACATTTCGCTTACCCCCTGTAAGTCTGAGCAGACTACATAGTGATTGTCAAGAAAGCTTTCAAAAAACAGAGCTTAGCTCACCGTAAGGATCCATAGTTTTTTCTTGTGTGGTTCTAGTAGTGCGGGCCAAGCATCTTAATTACATCATATGCCTCGACCAAGTATATTGGGGAAGGAAAGATGTCAATATATTGGGTAAGGAGCTATTATGGAAAACCAGGGAAAGTTACAGAGTACCTAAAATGGTTGAACTCAGACCGGGCAAAGCTATTGGCTTCTAAAATAGAGAAGGAAACTGGCATCAAGTACGTTAACACTTACACCACGATTCAAAGCTTTGGCGACTATGATGCCGAGGATTGGTGGGTGGTGCCCGACTGGGCCTCCTTAGACAAGATGCGTGACTGCAACGCTTTAGCGGAATGGACCCTCAACACTTGGGACATGATCGACCAGACAAGGCCTCAAAGGTCAAGGATGATGCGAACGGTCAGCGAAGTCAAGGTCATAGAGAAACCAGAGAAGTGGACTGAACTACTGTAGGACAGAACTAGTGCCCAATCGTCGGATCAATGAAAATGACGTTGGCCGGAGGCAAATGCACTCTTTCCACAAGGCACTCCCGAGAAGCCGACATTACCAAATGGGTGCGCAGCCAGCTACATGAAAGATGACCAGTGAGACGTAGTGCTTCTAGGTGAATGTTCTGAGCAGCCCTAGCGTGGGAACCTTACCACTAGAGTGCGTAAGCTAGCACCACCAAAACGCAGTTGCAACGATCTCGTTTCCCGAAATCCATTTCGTAGGTTATTCCGCGAGTAACATACCAGTTCCACTGGAATTTGAACCGTCAGTTCAGGCGTTATTTTGTGTGTGTGGGTCTAGTGGTGCGGGCGACAGAATTTGAACCGTCATGTTCGTTTGTGTAAGTACCTGCAAGACGTAGGATGTTTTCTGTGAACTCAGAGTCACTGAGCAATCATGATCTAGGGACGGACGAACGTGGGTCTAAACGCTCACAGGAAACGAAAACCCACGCAGAAAACTTGCTCCCAGAACTCAGCTTCATTGCGCAGAATCAGCGTGAACTCTGCTTACTTAGGCATGTTTTGTTGGTGCGGGGGCGGGGATTCGAACCCCGGAACCCCTTCGGGACAGGAGCCTTTGGACGAAGCTTATCACTTCTCAGTCCTGCGCTTTCAAGGGCGCTTTCGAAGCCCACTTTGACCTGGCTGGGCGACCCCCGCACAACGGGAATAAACAGATTCGTGAACGCTATTAAGGTCAACTGCGGGGCAAGTAGGTTCGAGGTGCCAGGCCTCGGATAGTTTCACCCGTCAGAGGCTGCGGTGCGCGAGTCGCAATCGGCAACCTGATAAAGATTAGCGAACCAAGCTTCAAAAAGCCAAACATACGTTACACGGAAGTGTCTGTGAAGTACTTGAAATTCGCTTTCGGGAAGAAACAGAAGGTCGACGAAGTCGAGCTGGACAACCTATTTACAGACCTGCAGGGCGTTCTGCTCAAACACCCGTTAGTTCCCAAGGCGAACGTTGACGCCCTCGTCTCTGAGTGGATCAACGACCTTCTCTTCTTAGCAGGAAAAATCACAGAAGAAGAACTTCAAGAAGCCATGCAATCCTTTGAAAAGCAAGGCGTCGAAGTCACCGCGGAAGCGGACAGCGGGGACGACAAAGACGACTCCGACGACGATGACGACGACGAATAACAGCATCCAGTCACAGCTGGCCCGGTATTGTTTCTACATATTGTAGCGCAAGCCTTGGCAAGCGAAAAGAAACCATGCGGTGCAAGCAAAACCTAGAACATGCACCATCAACAGAGAGAGCATAAAACCCGCATCATCCTCTTTCTTAGTGCAATATATACTGTACTTGCGAAATCTTCTTGCAAGATCCATGTGGCCTTCAGGCGTAGAGGCATAGGTTGCCGGGCCGAGCGCCAATGATAATACAATACGTCTTCGAAATTTTCTACTTGACCCTCATTGCAACAATCATTGCCTTCATCCTAACATTCTACATGTTATCTGGAAAGCCACCCAAGAACAAGCAAGTCGATAATGAAAGCAAAGGCGAAAGTGTCGAACCACATGGAATGGAGAGGAGCGAGAGGAGCTGGCTCTACTTTCTCCTCGCGATTGTTTTGATCGGCAATCTCGTCACCCTGTCACCCCTAATTCCATCCGCTAGCTACGGAATGTGGACACAGTCGACTCCAGTCGAGACGATCACAATCCAAGTGGTGAACTATCACTTCATGATGCCACAGGTGCCGATCACCGTCCCCGTGGGAAAAGTCGTCGAGTTCATTCTCGTTTCTCATGATGTTACGTACGGGTTCGGGGTCTTCAGAAAAGATGGAACTATGGTCTTCCAAATGCAAGTCGTTCCAGAACCATACAAGAATACTTTGCTATGGGTTTTTGACCAGCCCGGATTTTATGATGTGAGATCCACAGAGTACAGTGGCCCACTAAGCCCGTTCATGTACCTTCCAGACGCGGTCCACGTGGAGGGTTGAGCGTTGAACGAAGATGAACGGAAAATTCTCACGTTAAGGTTCGTAGTTGTGTCCCTGCTTTTCTTGGGCCTCGGCGGAATAGAGGGCGTAATGATGCGTGGTAGGGTTGACAACCTTGATGTCCCCTTGCTAGGGTTGGATCCGCAGCACTTCTACGCCATGCTGACTGCGCATCCGTTCGTTTTGATCTACGGATTCGCATACATGGCCGTAATGGGCGCCTTCTACTTCCTCGTCCCGTATGTGCTTGGCCGGGATATTTACAGCAAGAAGACTGCGGCCGCTTCATTCTGGCTCATGATTGTGGGGGTCATGATGGTTTGGACGACGTCGTTCGTTACTCATTATGCTCCACTCTATACGCTCTACTGGCCGCTTCCCGTAGCGGTTGCGACAGCCGGATGGAATCCGGTCAGTATTCTTCCATTCGGAGTAGGCATGGTCCTCATCTTCGTGGCGGTGTTAGCGTTCTTCTTCAACATGTTCGCAACAGTCTTCCTTCCACTTCGCCCCGCCACCAGTTCCCGGCCGAAGTCGACTTTTATCGCCGGGGAACTGCTTGTGACCGCATTCAGCTTGGACGTGCTCAGAGCCAAGATTCGCGGTGCCCCGAGCTACGTAAGTAAGGTCTTCGCGTTCCCAGTGTTCGTAGTAGCCGTTTTCAGGGGCTGCGTTGATACAACCATCAACGCACTCATCATGGGCGGGGTAGGAGTTCTACTCTCAACCTACGGAATCTCCTACCTAATTCCATCCATTGCGCTTAGTCCAACGTTGATTGACCCGCTCGTCTACAAGAACGTGTTCTGGTGGGGGCTGGACATGATCGCTGACGGAAACGTGTTAATGTTCACAGCCGCAACATGGTACCTCATAATTCCCCTACTTTTGAATCGAAAACTCTTCGGCGAGAACGTCGTTAGATCTGTGATCCTCGCTGACCTCTTGGTTTCAATGGGAGTTTGGGGCCATCACGTGATGGCTGATACACCACAACCCCTCGGGCTTCTCGTTGAAGGCCAGATTGTAACATGGGGCGAGCTTGTTACAATGGGGTTGACAATATTCGCGGTGCTAATGACCCTGTGGCTAGCCCGTCCCGTTAAGTATACTGCGCCTTTGAAGTGGGTGCTCGTTTCCATCATGGGCTACGGAATAGGTGGAACTGCTGGCATAATACAGGCCAATTATGCAGTGAACCGCTATTTCCACAACACGCAATGGGTCGTGGGAATCCACGCGCACGTGCAACTGCTTCTTGGATTGGGCGCAACAATCTTCGCCGCCATCTACGCACTATTCCCTCTGCTAACTGGCAAACAACTCAACGAGCGACTCTCAAATCTGCAACTCATCCTATGGACGGCTGGTGCTCTAGTGATGGGACTTAGCATGGGGGTAGCGGGGGTAAACGGAATGCTGAGACGCATGTTATACATCAACGGCTTAGGCCCGTTCCAAGAATACATGAACGCCGCTCTCATCGGGGCCATTATCCTAGCCTCGGGGTACGGTGTTTTCCTATTGAATATCGTACGAGCCGTAGGCCTCAGAACACTCCTCAGCATATTCTACTCACCTCACAAACCAACTGTAGCAGCCTCAGTTGCCACCCACGCAAGCTGAAGAAGGGCCAACTCTTCTTTAGCTGAAGCTTCTAACTGCCTTCATGTGAGAACTAGATGGAACACAACCCCGAAACCGACCGGGCCCACCGGAGCTATTCTAGTGCCACAGGTCCGTAAGGTAAAGTATTGAGGGGTTGTGTTTTCGTTGCGTTTTGTAGGTGTGCTCTGTTAATCTGCCTTAGGAACCACATCCTCTCCACCCTTCGTGGATTACTTGCTTACGGCAAGTTACGAGCCTCCGGGTTTACCATGCGATAAACCACTGAGACTCGATACTAACTGGTTCAAACGAGAGCGCGAGAAGAGGAGGGCGCGGGACTTCTGCAACGCAGGTGACGGAATCACGTTGACAGGTAGAAGTGTATACACCCAACGTTTGGGTGTATACACCCGCGGATGGAAAGGTGCACCCAAACATCAGGTGACTGTCACCTTGAAGCCCTCATGTTTCCTGCAGGGCGATAACACCCAATGATTGGGGGTTAACACCCAGTAGGGGGGTACTGCATAGGGAGCATTGCACCCAATCATCGGGTGCATTACACCTTGAGGCCCTCACCTGCCCCGCGGAGGGTGTACGAAACGACCGGTATTGTTTCTACATGTTGTGGCGCAAGCCGCTGATTCTCTTTAGTTGGTGGAGGGCTTAAGGTTGAGCCCGGAGCGGGTTTCCGTAAGTACTGTTTGTTCCGGTGGCGGTCGTTGATTCTCCACCTTTCAGGGATTAGTCGTAGCGACCAATATCTTAGCGGTGGGATAACCATGTTTTTTCGACGGTCTCGGTGAGGAATTAGCAAGTTGTTTCAAGTTGTTATGTGGGAGCGTTGGAAGGTTACCCGCCAGTTAATGTCCATGGCTTTAGAACGATGCAGCGCGCAGGCGTCATGCCGCGGCCTTCAATGATTATCTCAAGTGCTCTGTGACCGCCGGTGTAGGGAACTACTCGCTCTGCCACCTTCTTCCTGCAGTAACACACGATCTTTTTTCCAATGATTTCATTCGCGCCCGGCATGAGCTACGCCTCCACTGTAAGGTCTTGCAGTTCTGCTGCTCGGCCTTCCTTTTCGAGTTTCCTGAGCGCCTCAAGAACGTCAAGAACGGAATAGCCGAGTTCTTTTGCAGCCTCATCCGGCCAGATGAGTCCTCCGCGCTCTCTCATGTACTGGTGAAGTTCCTGCTTCAACTTTCCCGAGCTTGTTTTGGCAACTGTATTGAGTTCGGATAGGCGGTGCCTCACCGCGTCCCGAACGAAATCACTTGAGTTTATGTACAGGCCAGTTCGCACAAGGCGTCTTATCTGGTCATACTCGACCGATGAAAGCTTGGCCGCAACCTGCTTCGACAAGGCGATTACCTAATGTACACAGGTATACCGATGCAAATAAATCTCTCTTGGCAGAGCGAAACAAACCATTAGCCCAACAGCAGAACCAACTCCGCCCCAACCTCAACAACCAAACGAGAACAAGACACAACGCAACCCCCAACCGACGGGACCCAGCGGACCTATTTGGTGCTACAGGTCCGTAACGGTAAAGTATTTTAGAGCTGGGCCGGAACTGGCCGGAAGCACAGAGCTAACTTGGTGTAGTCATTGGGTCACAGGAAAGTTCATGCACCGAAACGTGGTTCTCTCTCATTCCTGCCTAGGGGACGTGCTTCACGATGGGTAGGCAGGATCCGCTACTGGCCTGACGTTGAAGGGGGGCCGACATTGCTCGCGTTTGCTGGATTCAAAGCCGGCATGACGTACGCGATAGCCCTAGACAACCGCGAAGGCTCCTTGACGTACGGGAAGGAAATCGTCGTCTCAATGACTGTTCTCGAAACGCCACCAATGCTAGCGTGCGCCCTAAGAGCTTACAGGAAAACCTACGAGGGCCTCCAAACCTTCAGCGAAGCTTGGATGGAGAAGCCCCCGAAAGATTTCGAACGGATCATCTCGGTTCCTGAGAAATTCAACACGGAAGAGGGCCTCAAGAAGATTGAAGGCAATTTGGACAAGATCGCTGACCTTAGGTTGCTTTTGGCCACTCAACCCCGCAACGCGAAACGCCCAAAGAAAGCTCCCGACATAGTCGAGGTGAAGATCGGCGGCGGCTCAATCAAAGACCGGTTCGAATACGGCAAGAAACTTCTCGGATCGGAAGTGAAAGCTTCCGACGTAATCAAAGAAGGACAAGCGGTCGATGCAGTGGGCATAACGAAAGGCAAAGGAATTCAAGGCCCAGTCAAGCGGTGGGGAATTCGCCGGAAAACTCACAAAGCCCGCAAGACCGTTCGCCAAGTCGGATCCATCGGCGCTTGGACACCGCACTACGTCATGTACTCCGTCCCACGAGCAGGCCAGATGGGCTTCCACCAACGCACCGAATACAACAAACTAATCATGAAAATCGGCAACAACGGAAGCGAAATCACACCGAAGGGCGGTTTTCTACGATACGGAGTGATTAACTCAGATTACGTTGCTGTGAAAGGCAGCGTCCCCGGTACAAGGAACAGGTTGATACTACTTCGCCACTCATCGCGAGTAATCCCTGAAGAAAAGGCTGAGGCGCCAAAGATCGAATATCTTAGCGTCATGTCAATACAAGGCGACTAGAACCAAGCGTTGAGCGCTTGCAACCCAGTGCCCCTCTCTGCCCGTGAATGTGTGCGCTCGCGTTTTTCGGGCCGTTTACAGGTAAGATAAGGGGACTATGTGCTCTTGGAGCAGTTGATTTCTGGGTTGATTTCCGTTCCAGGGCAGGTTTGGGTTTGTCCGCGGAAAAAAAGGTGATTCAGAGATCCCCCTTAAACGGGAGGAACCTGCCCGTCTTCCAACGTAATCACGTTCTGAATGTGCTCATCTAAGCCGCCTACGTGGCTGATGATGAAGATCTGCTTGAACTTCTTCGACAAATCCACCGCCAAGTACTCGAGGATGCTTGACCGCCGAACTTCGTCTGAGCTTCCCAGCGGCTCGTCCAGGAACACAAATTCAGGTTTCTGCCCCTTCACTTCTGGCAGAAGAGCTAACGCGAATGCAAGCCGCATGGCCAGCAGAAACTGATCTTCCGTTCCTCCGGAATACACGTCGCGGGGCTTGTACTCGCCTGCCTCAGGATCCCAGACTTGCAGGTTGTAGTTTTCATCGAGCATGGCCGCTTTGTAGCGTGAGGACGTCAGCGCCGGTAGAATTGCGCCCATGTAGGCTTGAACGTTCGGCCTAATCCGGTTCCTGAGCGACTCAGCGGTACCTTGCAGCCCCTCAACCGCCCGCCAAACAACTTGGAGATGACGCTCCAGTTTCTTGACGGCGCCCTCTTGCGCTTGAACCCGCGAAACAATGTCGCCATGCTCCGCGATGTAATCATCCAACTGGCGGATTCTCTGCTGGTTCTGCTGGAGTTCAGCCTGGAGGCCGGCCATCTGCCGTCCCAGAGTTTCACGGTTGGTAAGTGTTTTCGTGAACAGTACAGGGGAGAAAGTCACACCATCAGGTAGCTTCGGAAATGAAAGCGAGTTAAGCTCACCTTCAAGTTCGTGGACCAGCTTCTCAAGCGCAATCAGATCGTCGGAGGAAGGAGTCTTCTGCAATTCTCCTTGGATCGCTTGCTGCTTCGCGCGCAACGTGTTCACTGTTTGCTTGTCTTGTGAAGAGGCATGCAGAACCATACTCGCTGCCTGTAGGCTCCCGAGGTTCAAATTCGACTCGAAGACCCCCCCCTGGGAGGGGGGTAAGCTCTCGCACAGTTGGGCCATCTCTGCCTCAGCCCCAACAAAGCTCAACTTCGCGCGGCTATGCTCATCCTCAGCTTTCTTGAGATCTCTCCGTTTCCCCTCAAGGAAGCGAAGGTCTCCAATAAGCGACTGATGTTGTACGATGGAACCTCGTGCCGACATTCTTGAAACGGCGAATCCAAGTGGAACCATCCCCGCAAGAGCAAGGGCCATGGCAAGGAGCATGGCTCCGACCAAGAAAGCAGAAATGGCAGCTACAAAGAACACGACCGATGCAAGCGTAAAGGGCATTATGGGTTTCTTTGCCCTCTCCACCTCCTTCCCAAAGCGTGTCTCGTTAACAAACGAGTGCTTTCGCTCAAGGTCCCTTACCTCCGAATCCAAAGTCCGCCAAGTTCGTTCTGATGCAGTCAGTTCAGCTGCGCTTGCTTTGGCTGCCTCCAGTTTCGCCTGAATTTTCCCTAGAACGGGTTCGGATTGTCCATAGTCTCGGAATTTGCTTAGGTCTTTCTCGATACCCTGAAGCTCAATCCTCAGTCGCTCCGTTCGGCGCTTTTGCTCCTCGAGGAGCTTACTCTTGCCATCGACCTGGGAGCTCAGGTTCTCTTTCTTTCGGAGAACCGAGTCGTATGCGGATAGCGTGTTGCAGAGGGCGCTCGTATCTGCATATTTCGTTTCCAAATTCTTGATCGATTCGCTGAGACTCACGTTTTGCTCGAGCAGCTTCTTTCTTTCAGCCTCGCTCTCTCTGAACTCATTGAGTTCCTGTTTGAGGACCTTGAGCTTTTCCTCTCCAACAGGAACCCGCCCGGGTCGGTTGGGTGTACCTTCTAGGTCTCGTCGTTCTTCGGCCAAGTCCGCCATGACAACGTTGAAGCTTTCTAGGTTGAGGAAAGCGTTGATGATCTTCCTTCTATCGTCCTTGTTCAGCTCGATGAGTTTGTTGAGTTCTTTCTGCGCTACTACGGTGCTTGAAACGATTTCATGATATGTTATTCCACCCAGGAGTTTCACGATTTCTTCATTAACCCTCTCCTGCCCCACCGCTATGGGCTGGACAGAACCTCTCGCAGTAAGCTCGTCCAAAGTCGCCCGGGTTGGCTTGGTCTTGAACAGGCGCCTCTTAACACGGAACTTTCTGTCCGCAACCTCAAATTCTAGGCTGACCGAAGCTTCACTGGCCCCATAGCGAACTAGGTCTTCGTTTCGGGCCTTGGGCGGGCGGATTACTCTGCCGAATAGGGCGTACAGAATCGCGTCCAGCACCGAAGATTTTCCGGATTCATTGAGGCCCGCGATGAGGGTTATGCCATTGCTGAATTGGACTGGGTCGTCTAATCGCAGCTTCTTGAAGTTCATCGCGTGCAGGCTCAGGAGCCTTACCAAGCACCTGCGTCCCCCAGTTTAGCTTGGCAGAGCCTCAACGCTTCCTCGAGAATCTCCTTGTCCTCGCCGGAGGCGCTTGAGATGCTGGCGAGGAAGTGACGTCGCAGTTCCTCGAGAGGCGTTGTTCTCGGAAGAGCGGCCAGCGACTCTGGTGATTCTATCTCTAGCTCATTTTCGTCGATGAGTAGATGGAAGAATTTGCCTTCCGCGTAGAGAAGTAGCTCGCTTCTTCTGTACCCTGCTAATTGCTCGGCTGTGATCCCGCCTTTCAGCCGTAGCCTAACTATCCCGCTTGGGTTCTTTGCGTGGTCGATTGCTTCCTTCAACTGCGGCATGGGCGTCTTGCCCTCCGGAAAGAAAACATCAACTGTCTTGAAGTCGCGAGCTGTGGTCTTGATGTGCTCCTTATTGACAACGCCTTCTTTGCTCAGCTCCAGCCAAGCGAATCCTTTCTCCTCACTCTCCTCCTGAAACGAGGCCCGCTCTGTGCTGCCGGGGTAAACTATCGTGGTGTGTTGCAGTTCCTTCGTTTGGTACGCGTGAAAATGCCCAACTCCTACAAGTTGGCAGTTCTGAGGAACTGAGGATAGCTGAATGACAGGGTCGTCCCGGGCGTACCCGACAAAACCCTCAACTGGGTAGTGGGTGAGGAGAATATTGACGTCACCATCAAACGCCGCTGCAACTGTCTTGAGCGGGTCGTTCTGAGCTGTCATCAGCGGATTTCTGCTGAGGCCCCCGATTTCCACCTTCAAACCTTCAACCAAGAATTTCCTGATGCTGAAGACGCTTGGGTTCGAGAAGAAGTGCACATACCCAGAATTTCCGTATACAGCCAGCGGCGAAGAGCCTTCCTCAGCAAGCTTTGGAGTATCATGGTCACCGCTCACAGCCAATATCTCAACGCCGAGGTCGTGAACGGCCTTGAGGTCCTCCATCACTCTGGCGCGAATCTGGTTACCTGGCCTAATAGTATCGAACACATCACCACCAAGCAGAACAAAGTCAGGCCTGTTCCGTTTCGCGAACTCGATGGCTTCTTCAAAGCACCTTAGATGATCCCGCCGGCGCTCGAAACGTTTCGGTCCGAAGGAAAAAGCCGGTGGGTCAAGATGGTTGTCCGCTGTCAGAAGTATCTGAACACTCACAACGCCCACTCCTCAAGCTGGCCCATCAGTATTCGCTCCGCTCCGAGAGCGTTAAGCATTGCAGGTATGAGCGAAGCACGTAGAATGCTTTCTATTCAGGCGGGTAGATTCGTTTTCCAGTTTTCCTGTCGACGATTGTTATGGCCTGCGTTGGGCAGGATTGAGCTGCCATCATGAGGTTCTCGAGATCTTTGCCCCCAGCCTCATCTAATACGTCCAGTTTCGCGCTGCTCTGGAAGACCCCTTTGCCGGGGCGCTCGTCTAACCTGAACACGTCTGGTGAGACAATGACGCAGCTCCCGAAGCCGAGGCATTTGTCGGCGTCCACCTCGACCTTTACTCCACCAGCGAGCTCTTCGGTGGTTGTCTGGCGTTCAGAAGGCATCTTGACGCCTAAGCCGTCGAAGATTCTGTTTAGGGCGTTGTTGATGCTGATTTTGGCGATGGTGCCTGCTTTGGTGTAGGCGACTGTTACGTCTTCGTCGAGTTTTCTGGCGGTTGTGTCAGTATCGCTTGTTATGAGCATTTGAAGTTGGTCGGTTTTCTTGTCGTACCTCATTCTCATTCGAATCTGACCTGGTTAGGACGGCGTTGAATGGGTAGGTATGCCTTTCGGTGCGTCATGGGCCATTTGACCCTCGTTCATCGTTCCAGATTCCAGGAGTCAAGCATACGCATATAGAGCCGATAAGAACTACGCGAACCAAGCGCTGCAGTGGGACCGACAAAGACATGGAGGAAAACATCGTTCAGTCATGGTGCTGGTAAACGCTGGGACGTGCTTATCATCGGTGCCGGCGTCATCGGGCTCTCCGCAGCCTATCATATCAAGCAAGGCAACCCAAGCGCCTCAGTTCTCGTAATTGACGGGGGAGCGACCTCCGCGCAGGGAGACACTGCGAAGAGTGTCGCCGCAATTCGGGACATGTTCACTTCAGACCTGAACCGGCTCCTCGCGGGAAGTACGATACGTTTCTACAAACATGTTCAATCTGAGCTTGGTTTCAACCTGAACCTCGAATTGATCGGCTATCTTTGGCTGTTAACTGAGAAGGGATCTAGGAAGTTCACAGCCATGGAGGCGGGTATACGTGAACAGGGTGTTCGCTTCCGCGAATTCGAACGCGAAGAACTAGCCAAGCTCATGCCAGACCTTGTCTTGAACCCAGCGTCGGAACAGGGCAAGATTATGGGGTTGGAGAGAATTGAGCGAGCCGTTCAGGGTTTGGATTGCGGCACAGTATCGCCAGAACTAATCGCCAAGTTCTACGAGGAGGAATCCAAGAAGCTGGGTGTTGAATTCCAGTTTCGAATGGCTGCGAAATCCCTTCATCTGGACCCCGAGGAACGGTTGGGGCTTCCTGGGGAGCCATTCGTTTGGCAGGAGAAGGTTTTCGGCGCTGTTGAAACGAACTCGCGTGCGATAAGTGCGGACACAATCGTCATAGCTGCTGGAACCGGTACTCCGGCACTGCTTGACCCGATTGGCATCGACTGCCTAGTCAAACCCAAGAAGCGGCAGGTGTTCCGGCTTCGCGGGGCAGCCTTGGAGAGGCTGCTGGGCAGTAAGGGCTTCAATGAGCAGAACACGTCGCCATTCATCATCCTGCCGAAAGGCGGCGTCTTCTTCCGCCCCGTCCGGGGTGAGCGAAGCTTCTGGGCGGGAGCCGCAGACCAATTGGGCCGAGGGTTCATGCTGGAGGAAGAACCTGCCGCTGAAGAATCGTACTACACATACAACATTGCGCCGATCCTCAGCGAGTACTTTCCATGCTTCACAAATCTTCGGCCTGTCAGCTCGTGGGCTGGCCTTTATGACGTTAACTCGTTAGATTCCACCCCAGTCATTGACCGAGTCAGCAACTGCATCGTCGCAACCGGGATGAGTGGAAGCGGAATTATGAAGGCGGACGCCGTGGGCCGCATGGTCGCTGCGATATACGAGAAGAAGGAAGAGGCGGTTCTCCACGATGGCCGCAGGATTTCCACGAAACGGCTTGGCCTCACGAATAGGATTGTGAGCAAAGAGGAACTCGTCCTATAGCACGTCGGGCTTGTGAACGTCGATGCCGAGAAAACTAACTGAGAATCGTCTAGTCTCAACCACATCTCTGAAATGAAGAATTCCAGCAATCGTTTATACACCCTCGAAGTTCACCCTGAACGGTGGCAGATACGACTGGCATGTGGACTAGTCTTCTTCTTCGAATCGCGAAACATTGGATAGCAGGAGAAAACCTAGAAGACGCCTTGGCGCGGGCACAGGAATCGTCCCGCCAAAAAGTGTTTGGAATAATCAACCTGCTTGGGGAAGACACTACTTCCCGAGAGGAAACTGAAGCAGCCACTGCCGAATATCTTGAAATCCTGCAACAACTTCACGCACGAAAGATTCCCAGCTGCATATCCATCAAGCCTACCCAGTTAGGCCTCTCAATCGACCAGGACATGTACAAACGCAATTTAGAAGCAATTCTGAACAAGGCGAAGTCGCTGGGCAACTATGTTTGGGTTGACATGGAACAACATCAGTACACTAGCGCGACGGTGGACTCATACCTTGAATTCCGGAAACGATTTGACAACATCGGCGTGGCGATCCAAGCCTACTTGAGAAGAAGTGAAGAAGACGTCACCAGAATTCTCGATTCAAAAGGCATGATAAGACTCTGCAAAGGCGCGTACAACGAAAGCCCCACAATCGTCTACAAAGACCGCCGCCGAATCAATGAGAACTATTCAAAACTGATGGGCACCATGTTTGAGCGCGGCAGAGGCTTTGCAGTGGCAACCCACGACGAGAAACTGATTCGAGAAGCGATTGGGCTCAGTAACCTGCACCACGCAGACTTTGAGTTCGAAATGCTGATGGGAATAAGGGACCGGAAGAAGCAGGAGCTTGTGGCCCAAGGCTATCGAGTCAGTGAATACATCCCTCATGGAAAGAGCTGGTGGTCTTACTCGAAAAGAAGAATCACGGAGCACAAGAGCAACATTCTCCTTCTCGCACGTTCCCTCATCAGCAGCTGACACAGAAGGTCCTGATCCGGAGCCGGAAGCCGGGAAATACACTTTAAGACTGACAGGCCTTCCGCTAATTGCGGATGCCTCGGTGGCTCAGCCTGGTAGATTCCCGCCGTGCGGGCACTGGAGAGCGGCCGCCTCGTAACCGCTTCCAAGAAAGCGGCAGGTCGCGGGTCCAAACCCCGCCCGAGGCTCCAACAAAAACCTAGCTTGGCAAAAAAGTGGGTAACTCTGATTTCTAGCGTCGCTTAATTCGATGTCGATTTAAGCGCTTAAACCGATAACGCCTTGCTTCAGAGCTGGTTAACCGCACCAGTCTTTCCACTCGCAAAGAATCAGCGAATGAGAAGTTCAGAACCCTACGCATGTTCGAGTGAAATTGACTCTCCGACAGTTATGATGAACAAAACCGCTGGGCGACGAGAAGCTCCCAACTCAGGAAGCACTTTGATAAATAATAGCGGGAGGGACCCATCAGAGCTAGGGTTTCAGTGTTGCCGGTGCTGTCATCAGGATCCACATCGCCTGCCCAGGCTGTATCTGCGTAGAACCGGACCCTTCAATCCAAGTTCCACTTGAGTTCTGGTAAATCCAGACGTTATTCTGGTCGTAGCTTCCAGAAATGCTCATCAAGTATTGGCCGACCGTCTCGTTCTGTACGGTAGGCTGAGGTTTGAACCCTACTAGATTCCAGCCGAATACCAACGAATATGTGGGCGGCACCGTGGCGGGCGCTATGACTGTCCCATTCAAGGGCAAAACTGCTGGAGCATTCATGTAGAGCCAGTAACCCATTCCATCTTGCATGGTCTTCAGCGTACCCGACCCTGGAGGTTTAAAGAAGGCCCAGCTTTTTGTCGGCGCTGAATAGGACCAAACAACGTTGACGCTTCCTAGAATGGGCTTGAGAACTGACGTAATCTTGGAGTCGCCCGGGACCACAGGCAATGAAAAGAGATTCCAGCCTACAGACAAGCTAAGCCGAATGGTACTCGAGCTCGTGAAGGTGGCACGCAAGACAACATTCCCGCTGGGCATTGTGAAAACGCAAGGATCAGTTGAACAGGACACGTTCTCAGCAGTTGACCAAGCCGAAAACCACCATCCAGAGGAGGGTGTGGCTGAAACGGTGACTGATGAACCAACTGCCTCAGAACAACCACTTGGACAATTGGGACTAACAGAACCCGAACCAGATGCAACATTCGTAGTCAACGTCTGAGTCTGTCCCACATAGACAGTCTGGCCGCTAATTACTACAGAGACAGCAGCCGGAACCGTCTGTGTCGTGAAAGCTGTCCAAGAAGCGGCTATCCAACTATTGC